>FLOH01000025.1_pt1 | contig 607443 bp, 500 predicted proteins | sample 756751 | NCBI WGS metagenome assembly FLOH01 (sample SAMEA4026879, study PRJEB14308) | marine metagenome | biome: coastal water; material: water | depth 74 m
TCATGATACCGGCCATACCAATCATAGAAGGTGCTACTTGGTATATCCAGCTCACGAAGGGTCTGTTTAACAGGCAAGTCTGATCCTTCTACAAGACGAATGGTCTCATACTTCTCTGATTGGGTGTATCTCATATACCGCTCACTGTAATACCCTGACCAATGCAGCTTTTTTTTAACACATCTGCCCGCATGGCTAGACTGGCATATAATTGCTTCAAGTGATTATTCTCAGAGCGAAGGGCATCTACCTCGGTGCTATTGGCTTCTCTGATTATATCTCCTGACAGACGTTTCTTACCTGCTTCAAGAAAGTCTTTGCTCCATTTGTAATACAGATTCTGGGCGATGCTCTCTTTTCGGCAGATCGAGGCAATGGTATCTTCACCTCTCAGGCCCTCTAATATTATTCTGATCTTTTCTTCGGCTGAATACTGCTTACGGGTGTTTCTTTTGATCGCTTTTACTCGTCTCTCTACTTCTGACTTTGGGCTCATTATTGGCTCCTCTTACGGTTTGTTAGCCGCCCAAAGTATCTCTTATTTATTTAGATCAAATGAACCGAATTGGTCTGACTCCACACAATTAGGTAGCATGCTTAGGTATGCTTCAATCTGCTCTTCTGATAATTCATAAGAACCTGCGTGGAGGGGAGCAGATTGATATTCCCATGATTTCAGCTTTAAGTACTGACTGCGACTATCCTCAACAATGACAGGGCCGGTTAGGTTACGTTCACGCTTTTCGCAATGATCGATCAACCCAGATAGAACACAACCTGTAATTCTGTCCATCTGGAAATCCTCAAAAGGAGTCAAACCTCTTTGTGTCAGGTATTTTTTCATTTTATCTGTCAGGAATGCCGAGACTCCAAATGGTGAGTTAAATCTTAGTACGCCGCCCTCGGTAAAAAGGATATCCCCCGAATTGCTGAGACGTTCAACGGCCTCATCAATTGAGAAGCAATGTGGTCCTGAATCATCAACGATCATGCAGCCTTTTTTCAAATGCCGAACATCTATCAAATCCGGTACATTGGTAGCACCAATGATCAGATCGGCCTCATAAATCCTCTCACTGACCCCCCCTTCGCTCAAAATGATTTCTGCATTTTCAAAATGGGGATATTTCTCGATCATATCCTGTACAAACAGGTCGATAGTACTCTTGTTGGCGAACAGGTCTGCGAGCATGATTTCATGCAGGTCCGGCATTTGATCAAGCATAAGTTCCAAAACTGACTTGCCCACAGAACCCATCCCGAGAAATGCAACACGGAGATCTTCTAACCTTCTGCCAGTCGTAGCCAACATTTTCTCAACTGCGAGCAAAACACTTGAAGCGGTCACATCATGTCCAGTTGTAATAAAAGGTAGATCCGCATCAGATTCCTTGATCAGTTCAACGATATCATGTCCATAGGTAGTCGCACTTGGAATAAGCCCGGTAAGTGAAACATGAGAAGCCCCAAGTGTTCGAGAGAGTTCTAAAGCCTCTCGGATCTCTGAGAGCAGAGCTTGCTTATCAGAGTATATACTCGCAGAAAATCTGGGCAGATGAATAACTCCAATAACCCCATGCGCTGTGGTGATGTGATATCTTAAATGCACATCAGGATCAGATAATTGTAGAAAGCTCTCTTCAGAGAGATCACTCCCTTCGATCATCGCATTGGAATAATAGCTTAAAGCAACTGAGTCAACCCTTGCCAGAGCCCCTTCTGATACAAGTGTTTCCAGTGGCTGGTTATAAATATCAACAACATGTTTTTGGGCTGCTGTTGTGGGCATTTTTGCTGTCCTCATACCTGTCTTAGCAATGGAAGGCGCCTGTTCTCCCAGATGTAATGCAAAATCTGACAGGGTTGGATATTGAAAGATGGTTTTGACAGAGATAGAACGCTTCAGCACTTTTGAAAGCAAGCTTGTCATCTGAATCGCAGAGAGTGAATCGCCACCTCTTTTGAAAAACTGCGCGGTGGGCGTCAGGATTTTCTGCTCCAAGACAACTTGCCAGATATGAGCACATTGCTTTTCCAACTCGTTCAGCATTTCACTTGAGGCTATTGGGATGTCAGATGATGGTTGTATGCTGAGGAGGGCTTTTCGATCGATCTTACCATTTACATTCAATGGGAATCTATCCACAAAAACGAAACTCGAGGGGATCATATATTCAGGAAGTATCCGTGAAAGGGAATCCCTGATGTGTTCATAACCTGAGCTGCTATCTCCAACGAGAACGGCCAGCAACCCTTTTCTAAGGTCCTTATACTCTCTTGCCAATACAATGGCATCTCGTACAGTTTCGACGCCTTTAAAGGCTGTTTCTATTTCACCTAGATCAATCCGGTAACCGCGAATTTTAACCTGAAAGTCTGATCTACCTTTAAAGTATAATTTTCCATGCTCATCCCTGACGCCCAAATCGCCTGTCCGGTACATTTTCCAGCCATTCTGAAATGGATCGTCAAGGAACCAGTTCCCATTGTCAATTTCTCGGTTGATATATCCCTGGGAAACACCCGCTCCAGCCAGATAGATCTCCCCTATCACTCGAGGTGCAAGCAGTTGCCTGTTCTGATCCAGAACATAGATAGCACAGTTTGCCATGGCTTGCCCCATGGGGATATCACCACCAGGAGGAATGAGGTTATCCACTTCCTGCATGGAACCACAGACCGAAAACTCGGTTGGTCCATAGGCGTTGAAATATCGATATTTGCTTCGATAGTATTCAACATCATCGATAATTGGCACATCTCCAGCAGTCATCAATAGTCGCATATTTCCCAGTGGGGCTTTTTCCAGAGTATGCAGATAAGCTGGCGGCAAGGTCGCTACAGAAATAGCTTTTGATTGTATGAATTGCAGAAATTCAACTGGATCTGCTATCATATCCTCAGCAGCAATTTCAAGGGTAGCCCCCGAACATAGAGCTTGAAATGTTTCAGCCAGTGCAGCATCAAAAGCAAATGAAGCAAATTGGAGGATAACATCGCCGGGACCAATCTCCATACGGCTGATCTGATGATTGATCATATTTACAAATGACTGATGAGAAACCAGAACCCCCTTGGGTACTCCAGTAGATCCTGATGTGAAGATCAAATAGGCTGAATCATCTGCCTGCACCGGTTCTCTCTCGGAGATTCCACCTCGCAAAGAGGCCATTGAAGCATATTTTTGGATCGAATACTTCTCACCATACTCGTTCCCATATTCATCATCAACGATGATTATTTTCACATCCGATTCTTCGAGAATGAGCTGATTGCGCTGGATCGGTGTCTTTTTTTCCAGGGGCAGAAAAATACCCCCTGCTTTCATAATGGAGAGCATGGCAATGATTGTGTTTTGAGTACGGTCCATGAGTACTGCAATCGGTTTCTGCCTGACAAATTCCGTATGGGTAGCTAAGCCCTCTGCATATTGATCAGTAATTATTCTCAGCTCACTATAAGAGATACTTGAACTGCCATCCGAGATGGCTATGCCATCAGATTGAATAGCGATGTGATCAAACAGTTGATCAATTGTGGAGGGACCCATATGCTCCCGTACTGGTCCCCTTGACCAGCATAAGATTTGTTTTTTAACATCATCTGTAAGCAGCGGAAGTGTTGAAATTTTGGTCTCAGGTTGAACAAGGGCTGTCTCAGCAATGGTGACCCATTGCTGTAGCATAGTTTCCACACGGTCCTTATTGAATAAGTCTTTACTGTATGTTGCTGACAAGTCAGCTCCCTGGGGTGTGATGGACAGCTCAAAGGATAAATCCATACGACTGATGTTCATCTTTAAGGGAACAGATTCTACCTCCAAAGCACCGAGGGTCGCATTACTCTCAGTTTCCTCGTGAAGGGTAAGCATAATTCCAGATATTGGGGGACGATCTACGGTTCGATCTTTTGCGATAACATCTACCAACCTGTCAAAGGGATATTGGCTATGTGATAAGGCATTTTTTACAACATCCTGGGCATGTAAAAGATAATCCTGGAATCGCATATTCAATTCAAGAGACAAAACCAATGGTACGGTATTAAGGAACAGCCCCACTGTATTTTCGATAGCTGCATGAGCTCGACCAGAGACCGGGCAGAGCAGAACCATTTTCTCTTGCTGAGCCAAACGCCCCAATAGAATTGAGGTGATGGCTGCATATAGTGTATAGGGTGTGATGGAAAGATCATTGCTAAGCCCCATCAGCTTCTGTTTCAGATCCTCCTGCAGGGTAACAGATACGGTGTCCCCAGCATAGCCAGGCCTAGCTGGTCTTGGATGATCACTGGGGAGTTCCAGGAAGGGAATCCTCTGCGAGAAAATCGTTTTCCAATAGTTCTCACTCTCTTTGAATACGCCCTTTTCAATCCTGGCGTTCAACCAGGCAGAATAATCCTTTTGCTGAATCTCGATAATCTCAAGGAGTGGCTCATCTTTACCCTGACTATACTTCTCGTATAATTGAGTGAACTCATGCTCAAGGATGTTTATGGATGAGGCATCGCAAATAATATGATGGATTTTCAATAATAGGAGATGCCTATCCGGGCCAAGTCGAATGAGGACTAGTTTCCAGAGTGGAGGTTTCGTCAGATCAAAACCTTGTGCCATTTCTTCGTAAACAAACTCAAGTGCTTTTTGGTAGCTGCTTTTTCCCGCTGCAGAGCTAGATCTGCTGTCAGGGTTGTCACTTGAGCTGCTGAAATCATATTCATAAACTGGGATCGAATCCAAATTGGATATGGTTTGACAGGGAATGCCATCGATCATAGTGATGCTCGTTCTGAGAACCTCATGCCGAGCCATAAGTTCAAGGAAGGATTTATTGAAGGCAGCCCTATCCAGAGATCCTTTTAGCATTGAAACCCCGCCCATCAAATACAGGTGGCCATGTTCTGGTTCAAGCTGATCAAGAATCCAGAATCGTTTTTGAGCATTCGAGACTTCATATTGATCCTGTTTTTCCAGTGCGGGAATAGGTCGGGCAGATGTTTCTACAGCCAGTCTGAGGCACACAGCCAGATCCATCAGACGTGGTTTATTGAACACCTCCAGCAGAGGGAGTTCAATTTTGGCTATTTTCTGGATACGTGCGACCAAAGCCATCGCTTTCAGACTATGACCACCTAATTTAAAAAAATCACTATCTCTGCTTATGGTTCTTCCCGGGAATAGCGTTTCAAATATCCCGGCTAATAATTTTTCTTCATCATCCTGAGGAGGTTTCAGCTCTGTTTGTTCTGGTTCGACTAAGGTTAAGCTGTTCAGCAGAGCTTTCCGATCAACCTTGCCACTTGCCGTAAGAGGGAAGCTTTCGACCTGGCTATAGCTGGCTGGCAGCATGTATGCCGGAAGCATTAGACGTGCTTGTTCCGATAGTTCTCTGTCCTGTAACTCTTGACCATCTGTACCCAAAAATGCATGGAGTAGCTTCTGCTCCGAATCATAGACAACTACAGCCTGGTCAATGCTATGGATGGTGCTTAATTTTTGCTCAATTTCTCCAAGTTCAACACGGAACCCTCGTATTTTGATCTGATTGTCATTACGACCAAAAAACTCCAGTGAACCACTTGGCAGCCATCTCGCAATGTCTCCAGTTCGATAATATCTTCCTTTTATTTCACCATCGTAGTCTCTGAATACTTCTCCTGTTTTCTGCTCATCACGCCAATAGCCCCTGGCAACCCCTGCGCCACCGATCAAAAGATCGCCTTGCACACCAACTGGTGCAATATGCCCACTTCCAGTAACCACCTGGGCGGTCTCATTGAGAAGTGGCTGGCCAATGGTGACCTCCTCCGAGGTCACATCGCTGGCAGTTGACCAAATCGTTGTCTCAGTAGGTCCATATACGTTAATAACCCGAGTCTTAGCATATTGGCAGAGTTGTGCAGCCAGTTTCTTTGGCAAGGCTTCCCCGCCAACCAATAGCACTCTCAAGGTTTTTAATATCTCCCTACTATCACTTTCCAGCAGAACAGCGAGATGGGAAGGCGTTATTTGAATTGCAGAACATTTCCTGTCTGTGATAATCTGTAAGATCGAATTCGGATCAAGAAAGGAAGAGTCATCACTGATGACGACCTCTATCCCATTGATCATGGTGCCAAGAAGTTCTAAGCCAGAGATATCAAAGGTATAGGTGGTAAGGGCCAACAATCTATCCGTGTTACGAAGTCCAAATCGGTTTGACATATTTTCAAAAAATGAGAGCAGATTTCCATGGGTAATCTCCACACCTTTCGGCTTCCCTGTCGATCCAGAAGTAAACATGATGTAAGCACTATCGTGGGGATTTATGGTCGGGAATGTGGGTTGATCCTTTTGAGAATCTGAGAGGGCATCTGTAAGATGAATAATTGGAAATGGTGTTTCCAGCCCCAGTGAATCCATGTCAGTAAGGATCACTGCAGGTTCCGTATCCTCAAGAATGGTTTGAATACGTGCTGTGGGTGTGGTCACAGACAGTGGTATATAGGCAGCCCCAACTCTCAACACTCCCAGAAGAATGGCCGGCAGATATCTACTTCGTGAGATCAGTAGCACCACTCTATCACCCTGGCTCACACCATTCCCCTGAAGATATCTGGCTATATCAATGGTCTGCTCGTAGACTGTTTGATAAGTACAGCTCCCCTCGTCATCAGAAACTGCAATTCGTTCAGCTTGAACTGCACAGATGGCATCAAATGCTTCAATGAGTGATTGGTGACGTGGTTGCTGGCTGCCGCCCCTGGAAAATGTGTCCAGGATCAATTTCCTCTCACCATCAGGAAGGATGGAATGTTGTAATAAGGGGATATCTGGATCGTTAAGCAGGCTGTTGGCAATATGCTCAAGGCGTAACCCCAGATTTTCGATATCCCATTTGCTCAATCGCTGTGGATCATATCCAAATCGAACTCGAATCCTATCCTCTGGAAAAATTGAGAGTTCCAGGGCGTAATGTGTTTGCTCGTAGATGGAATATGCTTCCACTTCTACGCCAGGAAGAAATTGCTGGTTCTCATCATGCCCGTCCTGTCCCCCCTCAAACACGAGAATGTGTTGAAGCAGATCCTTACCTGCTTCTGTATAATTTTGGATGTCTGCCAATGGTAAATATTGATGTTCGTTGATGTCGGCAAATCCATCTCGGGACTGCTGTAACAGTTCAGTAAAACTGCCGTCCCCAATTTCTACTCTAAAAGGAACCGTATTGATGAAGAGACCGAGCATATATTCTGCACCAGGAAGCTCCATGGGTCGTCCATTAACCGTAACGCCAAAAACCACATCATTCTTATTGGTTAGCTGAGAGAGGAGGACACCCCAAATCGAAAGCATAACCTGATTCTGTGTTACACCAACCTCTCGGGTAATTCCTTCAATTTTCTGCGTCAATGATGTTCCAAAGCGGACCGTGTGCAGCTCCAGTTGAGCTTCAGGGGCAGTTTTTCCAACAGTTGATGGAATCTCACAATTCCCTTTGTATCCAGACAGATAGGTTTTCCAGAATTTCTGGTCTGATCTAAAATTACGACCCTTCCACCATGCCAAATACCTGGCGTATGATGGAACAGCCTTCAATTGAGGTGACTGGTTATTTTTGCGGGAGCGATAGAACTCAAAGAGATCATGATGCAAGATGGGGAAGCTCTGACCATCCATTATCAAATGATGAAAGCTGAGGATAAGTTCATAAGTGCTGGCAGAAGTTCTGATCAGTTGACTCCTGAAAAGGTTCCCTTTGTTAAAATCAATCCCCTGTTTGAGATCTTCACTCATCAACCTCTGGATTTCATGCTTTTGAGACTGTTCCTGCTGATCTGATAGATCAGTGAACCGCCAAAGACTTTTCTTTTGCTTCAGAAATACAATGAGGGGTTGCGAGGCATTCTTGCTGGTCACCAAGCTTCTGAGCACATCATGCCTGTCAACTAAATCCTGAAAACACAAGGCCAGGATGGTGGGATCAAGTGAACCCGAAAGATTGAATTTCAGCTGTTGAAAATATGCATTTGAGGATGGATCCAGAACGGAATGAAAGTACATCCCCTCCTGGATACCCGTTAGAGGTGCGATATCCTGTATATTGGCTTTAAAATTGATAAATGACCCTGCTACAAGGCTTTGGCTTGTTGTATTCCACTACGATACGTTTCACGGTGGTAGCTTTTCATTTTTGCCGGATCAAAATCCAGTAGGGTACCACCTGACTCAAAGTGCAACATAAAAACCTTTCCTACTGCATACGTGCTTGCGCCCGCTGCGACCGGATACGAAATACTACTCCAGAGCAAACCAAACCCCGGGATGATCTTAGACAAGGAAAGCACCGGCAGGGACGAGACACTATATGAGAACAAACCTGTAGTGATTACTGAGAACAGGCTCTTTTTGATCTCTTTTCCAAAAGGCACATCATATACCGCAGTAAGCTCTGCAATCATACTCGTCTGAGAAGTGATCAAGCCAGCCAGGTCGAGTACTGGAATAGGGACAACTGCAATACCTGCTGACCAGCGCGTGTATTTCTTGATAATCAGGTTTGCCTGCTCAATTCTCTGTTGACCTATCCTCTCCATTTCATCTGGAACTGGTTGAGGTTTTGTGGTTTCAGCAGCAAACTTTTCTTTGTCCTCGGGAATACTTGTCGGCTTCCTTTTCATACCTGGAGAGGATGATTTCTTGGGACTGGTTTTGGAAGCCACACGTCTTTTAGGCTTCTTTTCCTGCGATGCGGAAGTCTTTGAGGCGGCTTTACTTGCCGGAATATTTTCAGTACTGTTGTTCACTGAAGGATCTTCATAAAGCCTTCTTCTCTTGCCTGGCGAACTGTTCAATTTCGCAACCATCTGATGCTCCTGTTATATGATTTCTTTTAGATCAAGCAAATTCCGGATAAAGTGGTCATATTCTTTTTTTGCAGGGTATTGACCTGGGGTTTCAAATATAGATGCGTTCTGATCCAGCGCTTTGGAAAACTGGGTGCTGATCGGAATGGGGTTTGGGATCAACATCTTTGGATACTTCCCTAACAGGAATTCGTATGTTTTACTCGAGAGGGTTTCTCGCTTATCAAATTTAGTGAATAGAATCCTGATTCGCGGTTTTTTCACTCCAAATGATGAGCAGATTGCCTTTATCTCACCCAGTGTAAGTTCAAGCCCGTGTAAAGCGAAAGCATCACTTGTCACAGGAATAACCACTGTATCAACAGCAGCTATGGTTGAGATGACTGCGGTTCCCAATGAGGGTGGACAATCAACCACAACCAGGTCATAGTTATTTTTCCGTAAACTAAAGAGTGACCCCGAGACTGCTTTTTTCTGTCGTTCAGGCGTATTCAACACCGTATCAAGCATGCCATTGTAAAGTGAGGATGGTAAAAGGAATAAGCCTTCCCGCACCTGGATAAGTGCCTCTGGAAGTCCTGTAGAATCCTCCCAGGTATCCATGAAGAATAAATTGTCCTCTGCAACCCTACAGTCCAAAGCCAGGGTTGATGAAGCTTGAGAATCCAAATCCAGGAGCGCAGTTCTAAACCCAAGTTGCTGTGCTCGAGTTGAAAGGGTGATCGCAGAAACTGTTTTTCCCACACCTCCCTTCAGATTAATGAAGGCAACACTTTTAAATGAAAATTTAAACCCGCATGATTTCAAATATGACCTGCTCTGTTGAGGTGAAACTCTTCGCCCCTCAAAAGAGAGATTCTCATCATCTACTGTCGCAATATCTTTCAGTAGTTCTGCACTTGATTTACCGGTGATATTTCTAAGATCATTGGTGGTCATACGGCCATAATTGTTTGCTAGTCGATCGTTTTGACTCTTTTTCATATTCACCCCTAGTTATCCAACTCAATTCCATCTAAAAACGAATCAAGATCATCAATATCCATTCCTGTCGCTGTTAGATCACTTGGTGTCAGTTCCTCATTGTCAGACCTGGTTGCTGAAACAATGTCTGATAGATAAGCTATATATGCCCTGATCAGGACGTCTGCCTTAACATCATCCAACACGTGGTCATAGTAAAATAAAGTTACCTTCAATTTATTGTTTTCTACAGCGGAAGTTATATTCAATCCAGAAGACATTTCGCTCTGATCGCTAATTTCTGGACCCGTCATCCAGTCCAGCATGGAGAAGGTCTCCATCTCACTGGTATTACTGATATCACCAAAATAATTAAATAGAACATCAGGAACTATTCTGGGAATCAAGGCATCCTCTGCTTCCCTTTCAGTAAGTAGTCCATAGCTGAGGCCTTTGTCAGGAATCAGGCGAATCTGCTCTTTGATGGCTTTGATATGATGGCCAATATCCTCATTTCTTTCCATGAGGAGGGGCAGAATGTAATATGATGTGAACCAGCCAATGGTTTCGCTCAGGTTTAAGTTTCTGCCAGGAATCTCTCGCCCTGTACTTTCCATCCCTATGAATATTTTTTCCTTTGGCCAAACGTCTCTCATTGCCAAAACAAGTGCTGAAATTAACAGATCATTGATCTGTGTATTGTACGTATTATTGGCCTCTCCCATAAGAAACTGGGTGGAATCCATATCGAGCTCTGCATTGATGGCAATAAAATCTTTTCTCAACATGGGATTTGGCAACACAGTTGCAGCAGTCCCCTTCATCGATTTATTCCCTTTGAGCAATTTTATCCATTCCTCAGCAGAATGCTCCACAGCTGGAGAAATTGCATATTCAGATATTGCCTGGCTCCACGCTTTGAAGGACAGCGATGCAGGGAGTTGTTCAATACCAGCTCCATCTACCTGTTGTCGATTGAAAGCATCCAGGTTTGCAATCAAGATTCGCCAGCTGACCCCATCAATGACCAGGTGATGAGCTACGATCCATAAATAAGTACCTGTAGAGAGATGGAAAATGACCGTTTTGAAGAGTGGACCAGCATACAAATCAAAACACTTCTGAATTTCTTCAGCTCTCTTTTTCAAGTCCCCGACTTCATCTTTTGATGAAGTGAGATCAACTTCAGAAATGATCATTTCTTTAACCCCTTCAGGGATATTGAAACGAGGGGTCTCTCCTGCTAAAATCTGGCTTCTAAGCATTGGGTGTCGTTCATATATCGCTTGCAATGAGACCCGTATTTGCTCACCACTCATAGCGGTTTTCATTTTAAGCAAAACCGCCTGATTAAAATGTTCTGGACAGTTTTTCTGGGTTCGGAAAAACCATTTCTGAATGGGCAAAAGATCTACCTCTCCCCAGGAATTGTCTATTCCAGTTGATTGTTCGATAGGTTTGAGATTCTGTGACATCTCCTCAAGTATAGGGAACAAAAATATATTTCGCATATCAATGGTTAAGCCGATCTCTTGTAATCTGCTCACCATTTGAATCGCTTTTATAGAGTCCCCACCAATTTTGAAGAATTGATCAGTAAAGCTCAGCTGTTGTTTCCCCAGGACATCACACCAGATCTTCGCCAGTAATTTTTCTTCCACGGTACGAGGGGTAAGATCCTCATCAAATACTTGCTCAGACCTGTCTGGCAATGGTAGGGCGTGTTTATCTATCTTTCCACTGCGAGTTAAAGGGAAATTATCTACCTGAATGAAAGCTGCAGGGATCATATATGCAGGTAATTGCTGGGAGAGAAAAACCTTCAAATCTGCTTCACTCGTGGAGTGAGTGATTCGAGGTGAATCATGAACAAAGAGTTCTTTATAAAAAGGAGAATTTTTAAACAGGGGCTTATTGTGGGGAGAGTCAAGCTTGATGGGAATATCCGTCCCTCCCATTCTTTTCAGCGTACCTGTCAATGAGAAATCCGGGTTTAACCCATTTTCTGAGAGTGTCCTCTCAATGTATCCCTTAAAAACATCGCCCTCAGAAACCTCAATCCCCTCGATTGAAACGGGGAGCCATACTGGCAACCAACTCTCAGGAGTTTCCATAATATCAATCACATGGGATTCATCGGTATAAAGAGTGAGCCAGACCACAAAACCTGTGAACTTGCTTTCACGAGTAAATCTCAGGTTAATCTCATGGGAAGCTTCTAATGATATTGGAGAGGTATAGTCCAGATCCTCGAAATCATCACCATTTGAACATATCGAGGCTTTGGGGAAATCTTTAATACAGAGCCTCAGATCAAAAGCATAGCCTTGTTCTTCAAAAATACGTTCCACATAATGAGCGGCAATATCAGGGAATCCCCTTAACAGCTGGTTCTGCTCCAGATCAGAAGCAGCGATCATCGTTCTGCTTCGTGAAGGTATCATGTGAGTTGGATCGATGAGCTGTTCGCGTACGTCATTGATAATTGAAGCAGAGCCCTCACTCCCCCCAATACTACCTACGATCTCTGAGATACAATAATCCGGTTTCACAGGTAAGCTGACTTTGGTTGCATCACCATGGATTAATGTGATTCTGGATTCGAGATTGAGATCTTCAAGGCGCTTTTTGGCCCGCAAATAGGTTTCTTCCAGCAATTCTACAGCATAAACATGGGAGGCACCTGCTTCTAATGCCAACCGAGAAAGGATGAGTTCTGGACCAGGTCCAATTTCCAGGACGGTTGCTCCCATAAGTTGTTTTTCAAATATGGCTTTGTATTGATCATTGCGAGACCTGTCAGTGTACATCGCTCGATAAAGGATCTCGTCATAGACGTAAAATTCTGCAACGGAAGGCCAGAGAACCGGTGTTTTCTTAGGGCTCCAATAGGCAATCAGATCAGAATGGCTCTTGATTACTTTGGTGGTCACAAAAACTTTAGTAACATCATCGTGCTTCGCAAGAATATTTTCTATCTCACCTGGTTCAACTCTATACCCCCGCACCTTTACCTGATCATCAACGCGCCCCAACATCTCGATATCACCCGAGCTATTGATCCTGCCCTTATCACCTGTGCGATACAGGATTTGGTCTGCATTGAAAGGGTGTTCCATGAAATATCGGGCTGTTAATTGCGGACGGTTTAGATATCCTTCGGCAATCCCAGGACCTGAGAAACAGATTTCTCCTGAGAAACCCCGGGGTAAGAGTTCCTGGTTCTTGTCAAGAATCATTACCTCACAATTTGCAGTAGGCTTTCCAATGGGAACCAGATCAGTACGCGGTTGGGCTGCGCCGGCAAACCAGGAAGTCGCCTGAATTGAGGCTTCTGATGGCCCATATGCGTTGCAATAGCGCGTTTGTTTCTGAATTTTCAAAACATCAGAGGGATTGGCGGCTTCTCCTGCACTAATAAGTAATCGTAGCATTGAAAAATCACTATTACTTAAGGCATTCAGATACGCAGGTGTCAGTAAAGCAACGCTGATGTTCGAAGCCCGCATATAGTCCCAAAATTTATCCGGGGATTGTCTCGTATCATCGTCAGGAATCATGATGGTGGCGCTGACAAGTAATGTTGGTAATATCTCCGCCAAAGAGGCATCAAAGGATAGTGAAGCGAATTGCAGGAATTTATCCTTTTCTGACATTTCCCAGGATCGGACAATCTCCAGAACGGTATTAAGTATTCCACGATGATTGACGACAACACCTTTGGGGTTCCCAGTCGTTCCAGACGTGTAGATGATGTAAGCCCGATCTTTCTGGCTAAGCACTATGGACGAATGGGACTCAACAGGCTCGCATTCAGACACCAGAATGGTTGTAACTGCCGATGGCGGGATCAGGGCTTCCTTGGAAATGATGAATTGGCATTGGCTGTCTTCCAGAATAGTACTTTTCCGAACATTTGGCTGATCGACATAAAGAGGTAAGTAAACGCCACCAGCCTTCCAGATACCCAACAGGGCTGCGATGGCAAATGCTGATCGATCCAGATGCAACGCCACAATATCACCATTGGTCAAGCCTTTGCTGAGTAATTCAACTGCTATTCCCTCAGCCAGATTATGAAGATAACGGTAGGTCCATTTATGTGATCCATCTTCAACGGAAATTTTATCGGGGAATTGTCCATTACTGCCCTCGATGAGCGTCAAAAGATTTTCTGTGGGAAGCGTCTCTGTCACTCCCTTGGATCGTGTGAGCAAATATGAGGCTTCACTTCTGGGGATCAATAAGAGTTCATCAGCTGGAGTTGTTGATAGATCAGATAGTTCTCGAATAAGATGCACGTAGACGTTGAGAAATTGTTCTGCTGTACTGGACAGATATAGATCACTATTGTAAGCGAGGTCAATTTCAATTGTATTACCCAGCACCCGGAGTGTCATTTGAAGATCATAAAGGCTGAAATTCTCAGCCAGAGGTATCGCTTCTACCTCAGTTCCGGAAATAATCAGATCTTTTGGGGAATCTTCATGAAGAACGAGCGCAGCATCAAAAATAGGATGACGCCCGGGATTCCTTTGAACACGAAGTTCGTCAACCATAAGATCAAAGGGATAGTCGGAATACGCAAACGCCTGTTTTACGGTATCCTTTACAGCTTCAATAAAATTATCAAACACCTCCCCCTCTTCCAGGGAATCCAACAACGGTAGGGTCTGAACATAGAATCCGACCTGTTTATCAAGAACCTGTTGAGTTCTATTGGCAATGGTGGTACCTACAACAACTGTCTCCTGCCCTGAAAGTCGATGAAGCAGGAGCTTAAAAATTGAAAGCGCAGTCACAAACCGGGTGGAATGGGTCCGGCTGCAAATCGCTTCATAATTTCTGTACTGAATTTCATCCAGTACAGTTTTTACGACACCCCCATTGTAGGTTTTTAGAGCTGGTCTTGCGTGATCAGAGGGTATTGAAAGAACAGGAAGATCATCAGACAGTTTCTCCTGCCAATATCTTTTCGAACTTTCCAGATGGTCAACGCCAGTCGTATTGACTTGCCAGTACGCATAGTCTTTGTAATGAAAGGGTAATTCTTCCAGCTCAATAGGTGATTTTTCGATCAACATTTCATAGATCATTTTTTGCTCTGAGGCAATAATCTCCAATGACCAGGCATCTCCGATAATATGATGCATCTGCAATAAAACGATGTGGTCCAGGCGCTTTGTCTCGAATATTCTGATACGAAACAACCAATCCGCATACATTGAAATCTGTTGTTTACCCAACTGAGCCACTCGCTGGAGTATTTCAGCTTCTGACCTGTCTGAATCCAATGCTTCATATCCGACGGGGAAGCTGTCCTCGCCCACAATCTGTCGAGGTTCCTCATGCTCCACTACGATCCGGCTACGAAGAATTTCATGCCGTCCAACAACCTTTTTCCATGATTTCAGATAACTATCCATATCGATCTTGCCTCTGATCCTGATCGCAGAGGATATCGTCATGGCACCACCATCCATCTGAATTGACTCCAGGGTCCACAGTCTGCGTTGAGCATGGGATAGTGGATAATTTTTCAGGAATGGGGCTGAACTGATCTTCGAATCTTCCTTACTCTCAGATTTTTTAAGGAGAGTAGCTAAATCCTTCAGAAGGGGGAATTTGAATATGTCATTAATTGATACTTCTATAGAAAACTCTCGATAAATCGCTGAAACCATGCGGATGGCAAGCAGAGAATGACCTCCCAACTCAAAAAAGTCAGATGATCTGAAAATGATATCATGATGAAGCAGCCTGGACCAGAGGCTTGCAAGTCTAGCTTCGATTTCACCTTCGGGAGTATCCCCAGTACTGGTTTCTTTTTCCAGGGTTTCCTCGAGCAGGGACCGATCAATTTTACCATTCCGATTCAGGGGCATATGCGTTTGCCTGATCAATCGATCTGGACACATGTATTTGGGCAACCGCTTCGTTATGAATGACTTCAGATTATCGATATCAACGTCTGTTGTCGGTTCATAAAAAGCAATCAATTGGATGCTGAAATCGGCGGCCTGCTTCCCCATGACAACAGCATGCTTAATCTGATCATATGATTTGATCACAGCTTCAATCTGACTGGGTTCAACACGATTGCCATGAATCTTCAACTGATGGTCAAGGCGTCCGCAAAAAACGATCTCTCGATCCTCTCTATAGTATCCAATATCACCTGTTCTGTAAATGATGTCATTTGTATCTGGTGCCAGCGGGTTTTGTACGAATAGCGTTTTGGTTAATTCGGGATTGCCATAATATCCTTTTGACAGAAAGGGTGTTTTTATATAGATCTCACCCTGTTCACCAATAGCACAAAGTTTACCATTCTTGAGGATCAGAGCAGCACTATTTGAAATGGGTTTTCCCAATGGCACGATCTGATCTGTGCTCGCTTCAATGTGTCCGATGCGGTAAAATAATTTTGCTAGGGTCGTTTCAGAGGGGCCATATAAATTGACAAGTGCGATTGTATCGCCCATAACAGCTTGCCATCGAAATACATCGCTCTCAAATAATGATTCACCTGCCAACAATATCCGTTTTAGGTGGGGCAAGGCATCCTGATCGCTCTGTAAAGACAGTTCATCGGTTAATAGACGGAACAGGGACGGCACCATATGAATGGTCGTTATCTGTTCCGCAGCGATCCAGGCTAACAGTTGTCGTGCATCTTTTTTCACATCTTGATCGGGAATCACAAGGGTCCCACCTGCCACAAGCGGGGTCAGAATATCACGGAAGCTGACATCAAACATGGGGGGAGCCAGCCAGCAAACACGCTCACGACTATCAAGGTCGAACTCGCTTACTTCCCAGTGGATAAAATGGCTGAGACTTTTGTGCTGCCCAAAAATTGCTTTTGGTATACCGGTAGAACCGGAGGTAAACAGGATATAGTTACCACTATCTGGTCCAGGTACATGACTGGATGGGTCCTCGCCCACTACAAGTGAATTGATCTCAGTTACGAAAATTAATCCTGTTTCCTGATCCTCTATGAATTCAAAGGACTTTGTGGCAAAAGCTGATTTCAATATGACCTGCATCCGTTCAACCTGTCCTGGTTCGATGATCAGTTTTTCAGGTTGAACCACCTCCAGATATTTTTTTAACAAATCATCGGGAAGCAGCGGATCTAGAGGAAAGAAAACTCCACCAGCTGCCCAGATCCCCAGCATAGAGAATACCGATTCTGGTGAGGGGGATAGCAAACAAGCAACCGGCTCTTCAGGTTCTATTCCATATTTCTGTAACGCTCGCGTCACGAAGAGAATGGATTGAGACATATCTGCACCATTAAAGGTGCGTGAAGAAGTTTCAATAGCAGTAGCCTGCGGAGTTGCTTCAAACATTTGGTTCAAAACGGTGTGCAGTAGTTTTTTATCTATTTTTGTCATAAACCTTTCAACTATTAAAAATCTTCATCAACTGCAGCGATAGAATTGAGAAAACTATTCTCTTCAGCGATCTCTTTCTCACTACGTATTTTTTCCAGCAATGCTGAAATGCTGGCCGAAGTAGAGACGTTGAGAGTGTCAATGATCTTTCCCATATTATGGATCATATTTTCGAGAGTGGTCCCACTTATTTGATCGGTCTGATATATGAAATGCCACTCGATTGCAGTATTCAGGTATACTTCGATCGTAAGCGGAAAATGCGAAGCCTCGATAGTCTCCACATCAAGCAACCTGATCGTTTCTCCTGAAGCATCAATAGCCTTAAATCGTCCTGAATCAAACGGGTAATTCTCCACCGTAAGAATGTGATCAAAGATATTCTCTGCACCCATCTCTGTGAGGGATATCCTGAGGTGTTCTTCCCTTTCAAGAAAGTGATCTCTGGTCTGAATCAGAATATCCTGGAAGGTGTCATCATTCGACCAGCGAAACCTGATGGGCAGGGTGGTCAGGAAAAGTCCTGCTGTATTCTCGATGTTTGCTATTGCCGATGGACGGACAGAATTGACCGATCCAAATACTACATCTGATCTGCCAACCTGATTGCCCAGAACCAGCGCCCAGAGGAGATGCACAACCTGACTCAATGTGACCTCGTGAAGTATGGCAATTTCTTTGAGTATTTCAGATTGACTGTCACTCAAGCTCTGTACCAGTATTTTCGGTCTCATCTCTTCAGAATCATCAGAATTTGAATCTGAAATAAAGCTAATGACATGATCGCCCAGATAGTGTCTCCAGAAACTGCCAGCATCTGTCGCCGATTGTGCAGCATACCAGTTCACATAATCTTCAAACCCATCTGATTGCTTTGGCTCAATTGTGACAAAGTAATGAGTATTAAGATTTTCAGGTGACTCTGCGTAGATCCTGAACCAATCCTCTAGAACAATTGCTGTGGACCATCCATCAAGCAGAATGTGAGGATAACTCCAGATCATGGTCCAGAGATCTTCACGTTGTTTCAAAAGTAAATAGTGTTGGAGTGTAGCCGTTTTGAGGTCAAACAGGGATGTGCATTCTTTTTCAAGGATTGATCCAAGGGCTGTTGCCTGTTCTGATGCCGGCAGATCAGACAGATCCAAATATTCAAGTGGAATCACTTCAAAGGTATGCACGACCTGGATGGGATATGGGATTTTGTCCGCACGAAAACTGGTTCTGAGTATGGGATGCCTCTGGCGAACTTTATCCCATGTCTTTTGGACGCTATCTACATTAAGTTTTCCTGAAATATCAAGACGAAATACTTCATGATAGACCTGGGAGTCTGGCTCTCTCAATCGATGGAATAGCATGCCTTCCTGAACAGGAGTCAGTCGATAAAAAGCCTCAATAGCATGCTCAGAATAATGCTCAGAAATATGATCCTGGACCAATTGCAGATCCATTAATTCATCGTCAATCTCCTGCTGGCCATCTACAACAATCTTTTCAATGGCTTTCAAATAGCCCTGCCACCACAGCTCAATTGTTGGCGTACTAAACGACTCTGGATAGGCCAAATGGAGCTTTAACTGCCCCTTGTGTAGCCAGCCTTCTAATTCAAATGGGTGGCTTCTGGGATATGGCCCACCAATGGATCCCTTTACTAGTAATTCTTTAAGGTAGAATCTGCCCGCTTTGCTCTTGGCGCTCACGTCTCCGAGATAGTTAAATAACAAGTCGGAGGATTGAAAATCAACAGACAGGTTGTTGTTTTCCTGCAATAGGAGGAACTCATGAGAAATCAGTGCCTGATCTTTACTGGATCGACTTATTGCCTGCAATCGTGTTTGAGGAGTGCTGGACTGACGCCTTTCCAACCGGTAAGGATAGATGCTGGTGAACCAACCAACCGTTCGAGAATAATCATGGGACTCAGATAATGAGGATCGTCCAAAATGCTCAAGATCAATGGACCAGCAAGACTCACTTGAGCAGGCTTCCAGATGTACTTCCAGGGCTGCGACTAAAATGTCTTGGACTGAAACCTCCCTTGATGAAGCTAGCGATTCTATCTTTTTTGTAAACTCTGTTTTAAACTCGAAATTCTGCAAACAGATCTCATTATAACTTCCTGCACCGATCCTCTGGAGATCATTTTCTATGACCTGCCCTGAACCATCTACAATATTTTGCCAGTAGGTTGCTCTGGCTGTGAGATCACTGGTCTCTAGCCATATCTGACCACTATCAACAAATTCCTGGTATGAATGGGTCCGCTGGGGTATCTGTGGTTGGGTGCCACTCTCGAGCTGCTCGTAAAGAGTGTTCATATCTCTCATCAGAATGGACCATGAGACTGCATCCAGGATCAGGTGATGACCTACCATGAGTAGCGCATCTTCCCCATCGTGCATGAGCACCGCAGCTTTCAGAAGGGGTCCGGACGCCAGATCCATTGTGGCAGCCAGATTCTCAACAGATGTTTCTAGATCAATTTGGCTATGTGAGTCAGGGGCACTCAGACTATCTAGATGTACAAAATAATAGTCATCTGTGATGACCTGCTCAACGAGTCCCCCACGCATATCATAGCGGGCTCTTAGCATATCATGTTGTCTATGTAATAAGGAAAGCGTTTCTTTTAATTTCTCTACATTAACTGATTCAGTGATCCCGACCAGAATGGCCTGTGTATAGTGTCCCCGATAAAAACTGTGCTGACGAAAGAAGCGTTTTTGAATCGGCGCAAGTCCAACTAAACCTGACATCGGTGTTTGATCAATCTTCTGTATTTTATTTACAAGCTTGATCCGTTGCGCCAGACGAGCAGGAGAAGGTGCTTCAAAGATGTCACGAATACTGATCTGATAGCCCTGCTCAGCCATTCTGGAAACGATCTGGATCGAATGAATAGAATCGCCGCCCACTCGGAAGTAATTATCAGTGACGCCAATTGGCGAGCGATTCAGGACTGCTTCCCAGACACTGATGATGTTTTGCTCCAGGGTATTTCGTGGTGCCATAACCATATCCTGAATCTGGCGACTATTGCTATCTGGTTCGGGAAGGCTTTTGTGGTCTACTTTTCCATTTGCAGTCAGAGGAATACTGGCAATCTGTGCGATGTGATGGGGAATCATATGCGCCGGCAGTTTCCGACTCAATTGAGCATGAATATGCTTATCATCTATGATGCCATCACTGACAATATATGCAACCAGGATCACCCTATTCTTTTGATCAAGTTTGTCCACGACTGCGGCATTTTCAATATGATTCAGATCGAGGAGGGCTTTTTGAATTTCAAGCGGATCTACTCTGTGACCCCGAATTTTGACTTGCTGATCATTACGGCCGAGGTATTCAAGTTGCCCTTCAACAGTCCATCGCACCAGATCACCGGTTCTGTATAAGATATCACCATCTATAAATGGATTGGAAACAAACCGTTCTATCGTGATCTCAGGATCATTCAAATAGCCCGGACTCACCGATTTTCCGCCAACATATAATTCACCAACAGCTCGTTCTAAAACGGGTTCAAAAACCTCGTTCAAAACATATACAGTCGTATTCGAAATTGGCTTACCGATGTCTATACCACTTTCATTGTGCAGCAGATCTTTAGCCACAACCCCTACTGTAGTTTCAGTAGGGCCATATTCGTTGACGATTCTTGGCGCTGGTGTAAATCGTGAGAGTATTTCGAGATGGTTTGTCTGAACCGCCTCTCCACCGAGGATAACCAGCTGGACTCCCGTTTCCTTTTGTATGGAGGGATCATTCAGAAGCAGGACATGTGAGGGTGTCATTTTTACCGCATCAATACCTGAATCTATACTGAAGATGGCTTTTAACGACTCGTTTACCAGGAACGAATCCTCCTGAATATGCAGGGTTTTTCCTGAGAGCAGGGGCAGAAATATACTGGTTACCGTCAGATCAAACGCCAGGGATGTGAACAGTGGGAACTCGCCTGAGCATCCATCCCCCAAATACTCTGTTTTTGCCCAGCTTAAATAATTTGCAAGGTTTCCATGGGTGATTTTTACACCTTTTGGCGTTCCTGTTGTCCCCGAAGTATAGATGACATATGCCAATGACTCAGGGGTAAGTGAAGCTGTTGAAACTTGTGAGTCACCAGAATGCGCTTTGATCAAATCATGTACACGAAATTGTTGAATATCAAAATCCTGAAGATCAATATGGTGATCCGAAATCAAAAGCCGACACCTACTTAGTCGTAATATCTCCATAATTCGATCCGTTGGTGTTGTGGGATCGATGGGCAGGTAGCAGGCGCCTGAGTCCCATATCCCCAAGAGAATCGAAGGTAAATGAATGGAACGTTCAAGCATGACTGCAACAATGTGGTTTGTTAAATCTGGGAACTGATTTTGAAGATTTCCAGAGACCCTGGAGTTAATATCTCCAAGTTCAGCATAACTCATCTTCTGGTCATTATAACTAATCGCTGTCGTAGATTTATTTTGGGGAATTGTTCTCTGAATTTCTCCGGGAACTGTCTCAAACATCAGTTTCGCTTCGGTTTGATTTCTGCCCCTGATGAGATTTTCTTTTTCTCCCTCCCCCATGATAGCAAGTTTTCCAATGAGCAGATCGGGATCGTCAATAATCTGGTCAACAATTCGGAGATAGCTATCACGCCAGGTTTCAACTGTACGCTTCTCGAAGAGCGATGACTTGTATTCGAAGGTATGGACCAATGCTTTGTCATTATCTGACACATCCAATGTCAGATCGAAAAAAGAGGTATGCTTATTGATTGGGAAAAACGCAGTCTCCAATCCAACCAGGTTCAAATTACGTTCACTTGAAGTTTCATAAACAAATGAAACATCTGTGAGAGGATTGCGAGATAGGTCATGGCTAATATCCAGATTTTCAAGAATCTCCTCGTAGGGGTATTCGAGGTGATCAAAAATTTCAAGTGTCTCGCGTTGTACTGCTTTTGCCAGGTGCTTGAAGGATTGCCGATCATCTGGATTGACCTTAATCAATCCAGACCCTGCGAACATACCAGCCACACGTTCGAACTCCGACTCAAACCGGCCACTATGGGGAAAACTGACTACAAAATCATCCTGTCCCGTAATTGATTTTAGCAGGGCTGCATATATGCTCAGTAGAAAAACATGAATTGAAATACCCAGAGTTCTAGCAGTTTGCCTGAGAGCTTGGAGCTGGTCCCCCTCAATGCTCCACTGGATGGCATCACCCTCAAAATCATGAATTCCAGATCTGGGATGATCGGCTGGGAGATCCAGTGATGGCGGAATCTCATGGAAATATTCTAGCCAGAATTTTTTATGAATATCATTGTTGTTCAGCTGTGAATTTTTATTGATAAGAGCTGATGATTCAACAAATGACAGAGGTAACGGTTGCAAAGAATTGGAGTTGAGAATATCCCTCAGGTCGTTCAGCAGGATGGTCCAGGAAATTCCATCAGCAGCAATATGATGGATATCAAGAAGTAGATATTTCAGATCAGGCTTTTCGGTTTGGAGGAGGCTGGCATGCAAAAGGGGTGGTTTTGACAGGTCAAAGACCTCAATAGAGTCTTTCAACGTTTGGTCAACATCGCTTTCGGAGCATGAAATACATTTTAGCTTAAACTCTACTGCTTCGTAAACGACTTGATTAACGCCATCATTGCCAGCTTTGAACCCTGTCCTTAGGCAGTCGTGCCGCTGGACCAATTGACGAAGTGCCTCTTCCAGCTTACTGCCCTGGATGGACCCCTGTAATTTGATCGCGCCTGGCAGATGGTAAGGAGCCTCCCCTCCTTCCAGTAGGCTCAGGAAGAACAGTCGCTTTTGAGCTGAGGTCGCAGGATATTCCGAGACATTTTCTGGTCTCTTTTCAGGTGAGATCATTAACTATCCTAATCCTCACTAGAAAAGGTAAAACCTCCACCACGAAGTTTTGATATGGCCATTTTTACCGTATCAACAACGGTAGCGATATCCTCATCAGTATGCTGAATAGAAAGAAAACAGATATGCCGCTCCCAGGTATATACCCCAAGATGGTTTAGTATATAGAAGAATATTTCCATCTCAATTGGATTACGAGTCAGATCATATTTCCCATAGGATTCAAAGCGAAATACGGAACCGAAGTTTCTCATACGGATAGGCACATTCTCTGCTTCATAATAATCGTTAAGATCACGGACCAATTGATCCGTCCTCTTGTTCACACCCTCCTGAAGCCCGGGGCCTTCATCTTTGAGGAAGGTCAGGACATTTAGCATAACCCGCATGGTCAAGGGGTGTTTACAGAAGGTTCCTGCAAACATGGTTGTATCACGGGTTGGATACGAGTCATCACCAAAATTCCATTGACCCCCATCCAGGGCATCCAGGTACTTCTTGGAACCACTTACGATTCCAACAGGCATGCCTCCTCCGATGACCTTCCCATAGGTAATGATATCAGCTTTTACATCGAAATGGGCCTGGGCACCACCAGGATGAATTCGGAACCCAGTAATAATCTCATCAAATATTAATGCAGCGCCAATTTCAGTGGTTACTTCCCTTAACTCGTGGAGAAATTCTCTGGGTTGAAATCCGGGACGTCTACTCTGAACCGGTTCAACCAGGACAGCAGCGACTGAGTCGCCGAATTCACGAATCTTCCGGAGAGCAGATTCGTCGCCATAATGCAGCATGACCACGTCCTCTACCATGCCAGAATTGATACCCCTGAATGCGGGAACTGTATGCTCTCCCACAGGTGTTACCAATACGCCATCATACCAACCATGATAAGATCCAGAGAAGATGATAATCTTCTTCCGATGCGTAACCGTTCTGGCAATGCGCACCGCTCCCATAATGGCCTCGGTACCCGTATTAGCGAATGCGACTCTGTCTACCCCGGTTAAATCGCGAATTAACTGGACCACAGCCCCTGTAAGATGAAATTGTGGACCTAGTTGATAGCCATCTTCCAGTTGTTTCTTGATAGAATCTGAGACGATATCGGGGTTGTGCCCGAGGAAATTGACCCCATATCCCATAGCGAGATCGAGGTATTCATTTCCATCCACATCCCGGAATCGTGAACCTTTGGAGCTCTTTGCAACGATGGGATAAAGGATTTCCTTCAAAGCGAAGCGGAAATTGACCGCATTGATCCAATCACACCATCCTTCACGATTTGAAGCGATGAATTGCTTAGAACCAGGTGTTTTCTCCATATAAATGGGCAAAAATTCGTCCAGAAAACGTTGTTGTTCATCAGTGAGAGCCTCCTGCCCGAGATGTTGAAACATGGAGAGGTGTGTAGGGGCTTCAGCGAGGACTTCCGGGGCATCCTCGTCATCGTTTATAGTTTTACCCTGAGGTAGGCCAGCTTGTTCGTTTGTAGGAGGGAGCGCTGCGAGTTGTTTCTTCATCAATTGCTGCATGGCGTCCAATTGTTGTGCGACAACTCGCTCATAAAGCGCAGCATTTGACTGGGGCTCAGAAAGATCTTTGATTCCTGCGAATGATTGGCCCGTTTCTCCAGGGACATCCATAAGTGGAGAAGTTGGGATATCGATGGTTGCTTCAGAACAGATTCTGTCAATCAACTTCTGGGTATTGTCAACCTTATCATAAAAATCACCCATGGGTATCTCAACAGTATACTTCTTCTTTACAAATTGACGAATTCTGACCAACATGAGAGAATCGATACCGAGATGGAAAAAATTGCGTTCTAGATCGCTCTCCTCGGCACTGATTCCCGCGATTGTCTTCAGTTCATTAATCAGCTCGTTTCTAACCGCCCGATTATCCAATAGTTTCTCCCTTTTAAGAGGTTGTTGAGCGACCTCTCTGCTAACATTTGCTTTGGAATTGATGCTTCGATCTTGCGAAGACAGTTCAGTATTGCCATTACCACTTTCAAACCAATGCCTGTCCAGGGCAAAAGGATAGGTTGGTAAGCTGATGCGTCTTGCATCGACATCGCCATTGATACTGGTGATATCGAGTTGGCATCCTTTTGACCACAATTCTCCTAGTGCGGTCAGGAACACATTCTCATCTGATTCACCAGGATGAGCGCAGTTGATCCATGAAATATTCTGTTCATTTTCCAGATCACTATGAGCGGCTGTCATTTTACCTAGAACTGATAGAACAGGCCTGGGTCCGATCTCAACAATGGTTGTCTTGCCGCTTGATAATATGGTGGTGATGCCATCAGCGAAGAGGACACTCTGGCGAACCTGTTTCACCCAATAATTTGGGGATGTCATTTCGTCAGACGCATTAGCACCTGTAAGATTGGATATAATCTGAATATCTGGGGCTGAATATTTGAAGCGACTCACAACAGTTTTGAACTCTTTTAACATGGGATCCATAAGCGGAGAATGAAAGGCATGTGAGACTTTCAAGGCCAGTACTTTTACACCAGCGTCCGTAAATTGCTGTGTCAGAAGATCAATTGTCTTTCCATCTCCCGAGATAACAACGCTTCCAGGAGCATTCACTGCAGCGATAGAGACCAATTGCTGGTGATCCTTTAATTTTGCACGGACCTCTTCAACGGGTAAAAATACAGATGCCATCTGCCCCGGAATCGGCAGGTTCTGCATAAGGGAACATCTGGCTGAGACGAGTTTAACGGCATCCTCCAGTGAAAATACATTGGCATAAGCTGCAGCTACGATCTCACCGATGCTGTGTCCGATTAATACGGCAGGTGTTATGCCAGAAGCTTTTAAAAGCATTGCCAGGGAAAATTCATAACAAAATAGTGCGGGTTGTGTGTAGATGGTTTTGTTGATATCCTGCTCTGATCCAGGAGCTGCATTTGATACAGGAAAGATTATCCCCTTTAGAGGAAGCTTCATTTCCTTTTCGAACAGTTCAACACATCGATCAAAAGTTTGGCAGAAGACCGGGAAACGATCATAAAGTGCCTTACCCATATTGGTGTATTGTGACCCCTGCCCCGTAAACATAAAGGCAACATCACTGGCTGCATCATGTTCTTCAACACATAGTGTGCTTGAAGAATCGCTCTTATCCTGTGTATAGGCCCTGAGTTGTTGGTAGAGATCTGGAAGATCATGCACTACAAATGATTTTCGATGTCGCATCCAACTCCTGGATGTATTCAGCGTCGCCAAAACGTCGACTAACCGGGTTTCAGGATGCTTGATTAAATGATCTCCCAGCATTTCAGCATAACGAGGGATCGTGTCCTCCCTATTGCCACTGAGCAGAAGAAGATTGGGCTCACTTCTCTTGACAGGTTTGCGCTCACCGAGGTCATGGTATTCTTCAAGAATCAGGTGGGCATTGGTACCCCCTATTCCGAAGGAACTCACCCCCGCCCTTAAAGGAGTATCCAACGATTTCCACTTTTGTAGAGATGTATTGACATAAAATGGTGAACTCTCAAAATCGATCTCAGGGTTTGGTTTTTCAAAATTTATTTGTGGAGGAAGGGTTTTGTGTTGTAGCATGAGGACTGTTTTCATGAGTCCTGCAACACCTGCCGCGCAATCAAGATGTCCAACATTGCTCTTAATTGATCCAACGGCACAGAAGGACCTTTTGTCGGTTTCGCTTCTGAACACTTGAGTGAGGGAATCCATTTCAATGGGATCACCGAGGATGGTTCCAGTCCCGTGGGTTTCGATATAAGCAATAGATTCCGCATCAACTTCTGATACAGATAAGGCTTCTCTTATCACTGATGTTTGACCAAATGAACCGGGGGCAGTATAGCCGATTTTCTTTGAGCCATCGTTATTAACCGCACTCCCTCGAATGACAGCCATGATGGGATCATTGTCCTCGATGGCGTCTTCAAGGCGTCTGAGTACAACGACTCCGGCACCATTCCCGATAATGGTACCGTTTCCCTCTGAATCGAAGGGGCGGCATTGTCCATCAGGCGACAAGATCATCCCTTCCTGATATAGATAGCCCTGTTTCTGGGGTATGATCAGGGTGACACCTCCTGCAAGCGCCATATCACATTCACCATTCAACAAACTCTGGCAAGCCTGGTGGCTCGCGACTAGTGATGTCGAACAAGCGGTCTGAACCGTCATTACTGGACCTTGAAGATCCAGTTTGTAGGCAATTCTGGTAGCCAGAAAATCTTTATCATTGCCCATATTTATCTGGTAGTTTTTTGAGGGATCATTCGAATCTGCTAGTTGGGCAAGCTGAGTTTTAAGATAGCTGGAGGATGCCACTCCAGCGAAGAGACCCGTTACTGGTTTTGAACCCGTGGGATCGTAACCTGCAGTCTCCAATGCTTCCCAGGCGATTTGAAGAAAAATCCGTTGTTGGGGATCGATGATGGAAGCTTCCATGGGAGTATATTTAAAGAATTCAGCATCAAATTTATCAATGTCATGAATAACTCCCCGAGAAGGTACATATTCAGGATCATCTATAAGTATTTGCGGGACCTTAGATTCAAGCAGTTCCTCACGAGAGAAAATGGTTCGAGATTCTTTTCCGTCGCAGATATTTTGCCAAAATGCCTCTGGAGTTGAAGCCTCGGGGAATCTGCAGGACATCCCAATAACGGCTATTTCCGATCCGGTATACTCTTCGTTTTTATTCATACTTACATTCTTTTTATTGTCTGCTTTTTAGTCGTTTTGATCTTAATGATTGTTGTCTGCTCTTCTTCTCATTGGAACGCAGCTCCGAATCCTTTTGGTCAAGAGGTTCCGCAAAAGTCGTCTCGCCTGATTCGGCCTCACTATCGAGTTTTTTGATCCATTCTGCCAGAGACTCCACTGTGGAATATTTGAACAAATCTGTGGTGGCTAGATCGACCTTCAGTGTCTTCTGTATCAGGTCCTGGGTTTTTAAAAGTAACAACGAATGGCCCCCGAGGTCAAAGAAGTTGTCCTTTTTACCAACATGATCAAGATTAAGGATAGCCTTCCACACTTCAGCAATGGTCATCTCATAAGCGTTTGATACATGGATAATCTCGGTGCTTGTCTGCCGATCACTTCCCACGGGTACGGGGAGTTCATCTTTATTGATCTTGCCTGAAGGGTTTAGAGGTAGTGCGGAAATCTGCACATAGGCTGCAGGCAGCATATATTCAGGCAGTACCTTTGAAATGGTTTGTTTAATTTCATGCCGATCCAGAGCTCTTTTAGAATCAAGAACGATATACGCAGCTAGATATGGTTCTTCGTCCTTTACGGCGATCAATTTAACAACTGCTTCAATGATCCCCGCCATATCAACAAGGGTAGCTTCGATCTCTTGGAGCTCAATTCTATATCCCCTCAACTTGATCATACTATTACCTCGACCGATGTATTCAAGCTGATCATTGGAATTCCAACGGACCAGATCCCCTGTTTTGTACAGCCGATCATAAGGTGCTTCAGCCCAGGGATTCTTAATAAAACTTGCTTGGGTCAACTCTGGTTTATTCCTGTATCCCCGAGCAAGTAGAGGACCACTTATATGCAATTCACCAACGATACCCGGTGCAACCAATGCGTTCTCTGAGTCCAACACGTATACTCTTGTTTCACCAATGGGTCGGCCAATAGGCACAGAGCTCATTTCCGGTGTACAGCGGGCGATCGTTGCGCACACTGTTGATTCAGTAGGACCATACGCATTAAAAAAGTTGCGATCCTTGCCCCAGATATTTACCAGGTATTTTGAACAGGCCTCACCGGCTACGATAATAGTCGAAAGATGGGGATATTCATTTTCAGGTAAATGTGCAAGCACGCTTGGGGGCAGAGTAACATGGCTGATCTTCTGTTGTGTGAGCAGCGTTTGCAAAGGTTCACCTGGGAAGGTCTCATCACGTGAGGCAGTCACAAATGTGCCTCCGGAACCGAAAGCCATGAGCATCTCCCAGATCGAGGCATCAAAACTGATGGAGGCAAATCCGAGTACATTTGAAGCCGATGATAGATCAAGGATTTTTCTTTGTGAATAGGCTAGGTTAATGGCCCCGCGATGCGAAATTTCAACACCCTTGGGTTTGCCTGTAGATCCAGAAGTATAGATCACATAAGCAAGATCATCTGTAAGAATGGATATATTCGGAGGAGCGGTCTTTTCACTATTGGATCGATCATCAAATTGAGGCAGTGTGATAGCATTAATATCAAAGCTTTGCCACTGATCTATATTCGCATCATCAGTGATGATCAACGATACAGCAGAATCTTGTGACATATACTTCAAGCGATCAATGGGATAAGTCGAATCTAGGGGTAAGTATACGGCACCAGCCCGCATGATAGCCAACAAAAGGCTGCTTAATACAAGCGACCTATGCAGATTCACACCTACTGTGTCACCCTTTCTGACACCTAACGCAATCAAATGATTTGCATACACATTGATCTTTCGATCAAACTCGGAATAGCTCAATGTCTCAGTGCCCATTCTCACTGCAATAGTTAAAGGCGTTGAAATACTCCAACCATGGATTAAATCTGGGATGATCGTTTCAGATGGGTGCAAGGGTTCTATGGTCGTGCACTTGCTCAGTTCCAATAATTCCTGTGGGTCTTTTACTGAGTTAAGTGATTTGACGGGTTGATCGGGATCGTTCAACAAGTCAACTATGCTACAATTGAACTGCTCTATAAATCTTTCAATTGTCTTTTTGCTATATCGACTCCCTTCGTAATTGAAGATTAGCGTAAAGTCTTCACGGTCCTCAATAACATGTAAAACAATGTCATCAACTGCATAGTTCCGCTGCCCCATCTCAACCCGATGCATTTTTAAGGGACCATATTGATCTGGATCATCGACCATGAACGAGTCAAGATCCATCGCCTCCAGAAATATTAATTTGAGCTTATTTTTTTTCAGGACGTTCACTGATATCTTAAATAATGGATTTCCTGAGTCTCTATATTGAGCATTGCCCAGATAGCTGGAAAGGAGTGAGACGGGATATTTGTAATGTGAAATGTGGTTTTTGAAATCAGCAGAGATCTTTTTAACAGCTTCAGTGCAGCTCGAGTCAGGATCAATTGAAGTCATAAATGGAGTCGTGTTGATACAATAGCCCAACATCTTAAAATCATCAGAGTGGTGCCGACCATGATTGGAAAAGCCAATGGTGTGTTGAGTCTCATTCTGGATCTTTGAGAGGAGAAACAAGAAGACGGATATGATAATACGGTACGGTGCTATTTTCAGTGTTTGGGCAAGATCATATATCCCACCAATTATTTCTGAATCAAGGTGATAATAGATTGGCTCAGTCATTTTCTTCTCATCACTATCACTCAGGTGATCATAGGGCAGCATGGACATGGTCTTTGGATTTTTGAACCATTCACTCCAGAACATCTTATCCTTTTTGCTTTCCGGAGATTTGATGTACTGCTGTTCACGCACGATATAGTCATTGTAAGATGGCGGTTTTTGTATGGTAGAGGCTGAAAGTTCAGTAGCAGCTGATGCTTGGGCATACCAACCAAATAACTGACTTATAAAATTGATTTCGCCAAGCAGATCTGAATAAATATGGTGGTGACGATGGACGAAATAATAGAAATCTTGCCCTAATTCAAAGAGAAAATAGCCATGCAAAGGTATTTCACCGGCAGGGGCCGATGATTTGATATAGGTTTTTATAATATCGGCAGCATTCTTATTCTCATGATCCTTTACATCGATCAGTTGAAATTCACATTTGGGATTCAGAATCGGGGTGAAACGTAGCTCACCATTCAACCGAATGATTGTATGGCTTAAAACTATATTGTCATTGATACAGCGTTTTAGACTTTTGTTTAGCAGTATCAGATCAATCTTACCTTCTAACAGGATCACATTGTCTATATGATAAATTTTTTCATTCATCCCGTTGGAATGAATATACATGGCCTGTTGACCAAGTGATACGGGGTGTGTCTTAGGTTTGAAATCTGAATTAGTCATCGGATTCTCTTATACGAAATCTCTGTATCTACAATAATAACATGCCTCACGTTTCGACCTTCAGTATGGAGCTTTCTGCTTGGAACTATCAAAAATATTACACCCAATTAAACCTTTATTAGTGGCGTACTTTACCGGTCTCCGATCAGTACTCTTCAATGAAGGGAATTCCTGGACTTGGGTTGATAATGGCTTTTAATCTATAATATTATTCTGTGCTTTCATTCACATAAATAGACCCACACGGTTCTTTTTATAAATAATTACATCCATCCATCCTGCGGAAAATGAGATTTAGATACTCTCATATATTTCCAATGACCTGGCAAGAATATTCACTATATTCATGCTTAACAACAATAGAGCTAATTCATAATCCTGGCTCTTCAAAGTTTCTCCAAACAAGGAGTGTAAATGTTTTCCCACCGTACGATAATAATTTTTTCTGCACTATTAATCCTGGGGCTGAGTGGCTGTTCTGACAACGATGATTCGACCTCGGGTCCAGAGTTGACAGTTGAGCAGGAGACCCTGAGTATGTTGCTAGATTCCTTACCCGCTAAATATGGGGTACCGGGTATTAGCTTCGGAATGATCGATGCTGACGGGAATACCTGGGCTTATGCCACTGGATATTCACATTTGAACCCGTTAACAGAAATGATACCTGAGGATCTGCTAAAGATCGGGAGTGTTACAAAGACATTCACAGCTACGATCATCTTACAACTGATCGATGAAGGAGTATTTGCTTTGAGCGACAATGTTCGCCCCTTGCTCCCGGCAAATATTGCAGCCTTGATCCCAGCAGCTAAAACAGATTCAAGCTTAACTATTCACCGCTTGCTTAGTCATCGGACAGGAATAGAAAATTATGTTCATTCCCACGATTTCGCTATTTCTTATGTAACGGATCCTCATCAAAATTTCACCGACGAACAGTTATTGAGCTTCATTGGAGATACTCTGCTTTTTGAGCCGGGAGTTGCCTACAACTATTCAAACTCCAACTATATTATCTTAAGCTTATTGGCCGAATCTCATACAAATAAGAGCTTGGGACAATTATTACAGGAGAGAATCTTTGATCCCCTCGGCATGGCAAACACATACTACCCACTTTCCGATACTGAGCTTCCCCAGGGCATTGTGGATGGGTATTACGACTTTGGACAAGATGGGGAGCTTAATGAATCTGATCTCATCACCTACAATACACCGAGTGCGGCAGCAGCAGCTGGTGCCATCGTCTCTTCTATTCCTGATCTTTTGATATATTTGCCAGCTCTGATTGAGGGTGACCTCATATCGAATGAACTACTGGAAGCCAGAAAAACTGAATATTCTGCCTTTGACTACGAGGGCGTTCACTACGGTTACGGCTTGGGATTAGCAAGCCAGAATGAAATTGCCTGGGGCCATCAGGGTGGCATTGATGGTTTCACAGCGATCATCAACTACCTCGATAGTGGACGAGGCTTTGCGGTTCTGGTAAATGGACAATCCCCAATCCCCCCCTGGAATGCAACCAATGTAGCCAATGATGTATATCTGGATGTACTGTCTGCACTGGATATCACGGATTCAGCTCTTAACAAGGTTGAGGCTCAGGGAACAAGAAACGGAATTTACTCCCGTGGATTGACCATGCTTGGATTCACGAATTAGAGGAAGATAATCTTCAGGGGATGGCATCCTGTCATCCCCTGCTTTTCAATTGGTTAGAAGTGTATCTGAATCCCGGCTGCCTGGTGCGTATCCGCCCGTAAAACTCCTGGCCATGGGTCATTCGTAATATTCCAATCAAGAACATACACCAAAGAAACATTTTTATTCACCGGTACCATGAGTTTGCTTTCACTCAGAAATTCATAGTCTTGGGCATCTTCTAAAACATGCTGCAACCTCATCTTGGTTGAAAAGGCAATGTGAGGTGTGATCATATAATTCAATGTCAAGGCATAGTACAGATTCACATCGGTTTCATCATCCAGGGGGACTAGGGCTGAGTATGCTTTCGTATCGTTCCCCATGCCAACGGTAAAGTTTAGATCTGCATGAAAGGGAAAGCTCTTATAGACCCCAACTCCTGAATATATGGCGGTTCTTCTATCAAGGAGCATTTTTGAATCTTTCTCGATATAGAATCCTGCATCGACAAAGAAAAGGGTGCTTAGATCGAAACGGATTATGTTATCGATCTTAAATTGCTCCTGGGTTGCCTCCTGATTGTTCGGAACTATTTTTAGGTCATAATAGTCGGAGCGAATCATAAAATAATTTGTCAGGTGTTTCTTGCGGAATGCAACCAGGAGTTTACCGCCATGCTCTGATCCCTCAATATTACCAGACCTGGCTTCATAACCATATTCAATCTCAGTATGCATCAAATACTTGTTGCTTGAATCAACAACTACATAAGAGCTGTTTGACCACCAGGGTAGCACAGGATTACTTGTAGCTGGTGCTTGTTCTGCCTGAATAGACAAGGACAGCAAAGCCATTATTAGCAACAATCCCAGGTACTTTTTCATCATTTATCTCCCTCTTTATAATTTTTGTATTACGGTATATTTAACACTCACTGGTACAGGCATATTTACAGCTATATGGCATGCATAATCCCCACTAACAGCAATGGGCACAAGTGAATATGTCGAGACACCAATGTACCCTGTATTATCCTTCCAGGTGATTGCATCAGGTTTATTTGACCAGCCACGCCCCTCTGCTTTGAGGACAGCTTCCTTTTGGGTCCATAACGTGTAAAAGTCCTCGAGTATTTCCCCTTTAGAAGTGGTTATCATCTCCCATTCAATCCTGCTGAAACCACTTTTAAATTCATCAATATTTTGGGAGACTTTTTTTTCAATATCAATACCTATGAATCCACGATCAGTTATGGCCAATAGAACCCACTCACCTGAATGAGATAGGTTAGCATCACCATTTGCAAGAGGCCAAACGGGGCGGCCGAATTCTGACAATACAATTTGTTTCGCGTGTAAATATTCCCGTTTTTCCAGGGCCAAAACCCATAATAGCCGACCAATCAGATGTGATTCTCTATCCTGCCAACGCTTGTATTTCATGACCTCGACCTGGTCTTGATAGGTTAGTCTGTCGAACATGGTCTTAAATTTAGCCACTCCCCATTGTTCTGAATGTCTGTACGCATAAATTTGAGCCACAATAGTTCCTGCTATTCGACTTCAGTGGACAATAAAGCGCAGTCATGGAGTTTGTTTGAGATGATCCCCACGATCTCCTTCATATGGTCAAAAGGAAAAAAATGATTCCCCTTGAACTGATAGGCTGACAGTGGGTATTCAGTTTCATATTGCCATTGCTGAACTTCGCTCAGCGAATATATATCTTCAGTACCGATAAATGCAGTAATAGGAACCTTGAGTGGTATACCTTTTTTATAAGCTATTGATGATACGATCTCAAAATCAGCCTGTAAAATGGGCAGAAATATCTGATAAGTGTCCTCATCCCATTTTTCGGGATTGAGGATGCCTCCAAGCTCGCTCAATGTTTCGAAAAGTTGATCTAACGGCAATTTATGAAGCCCTCTGAATTTCAAAGGCACACTGGGGCTTGCACAACCGCTCAGAAAAAGGTGTTTGAGTGATGTATTGTTTTTGCTTTGAAGAGTTCTAGCAACTTCATAAGCAAGGTGACCTCCCAGACTATGGCCATAGAGGCAAAATTGATCCTTACTGGCTATCACTTGATCAACAACATCAGTTGCTAATTCTGATATATTCCGACAGAGAGATTCTGACATTCTACTGCCATGACCGGGGTATTCCATGGCTATACAATGCATCCCCTGCCCGGCTGATTGATATTCTAGTGAGGTATAAACTGATGCTGAAGCACCGGCATAGGGAAGGCAATATAGTTTCATCGTGGGCTTATGATGATGATATGCTGTCCTGGCTATTTAAGATCATGCAATACTTCTGATTTTTCTACAAATAGTATTTCGGTATGCTCATCATCCAAATGGACATCATATTCAGGAAATATTTCATCATACTTGATTGCAGAATTTACCGTATAAATCTGATCATACTTAATACCATAACTAATGAGATGAGAGGTAATTCTTGACGCTTTTATACTCGTTTCCATATCTGCAATTGCATCACCTTGAGCAATGGTAAATGAATTGATCTCAGCCTCGTTAGTACTTTTTATTTGAATCAGGATTGAATCGTTGGCTCTGGCTGAAAACGCAATATTTTTTAATATTTGTCTGCCCCTAGAATAAATATTAAAGGTACCAGGGTCAAAAAGCATGTTATCCTGTACCAACAACACCATTTTGGAGCTATCAGAATAAATGCTAACATCTTTGCTCTTGATCTCGTTCACTAATTCTTGTTTTAATCTGGTAGCAAATGAGTTAAGATTTTTTTCTTCTTTTACCACTAATTGACTTTCGCCTGCATGTATCTTTGTCAGATATAAAGGTTTTTGAAAAACATTCCCATGCTTATCAAATTCGTGTGATCCAGTGACACCCTCATAAACACTATTGTATCGCAAATAGGTAGCCAAGATGATTGGATCAATCGATCTGGCCTTCTTGATAGCCTGGGCTAGCAACATGATGGTATCGTATCCATAAGCAGCATAATCATCTGGTTTGATATCGATTTCCACAAGGGTTGAGTCTTGATTGCTCAAAGTGGAATATGCATGTCTCAGGGAATCCCCGTAGGCCCTCTCGTAGCTATCCAGAAAGTGGTTCAATTTTTCTGATGGATTATTATAGTATTCAAAAATCGATAAATTGTATATACGTGTACTGTCAAACTGTCCATTTGAGGCCAGGCTGTGTGGATTAAGATCGAGAGTCATAAAGTCTTCATTCAATCCCATTTTTAGCGCCTCACTCAGCATTTGTGTAGTAAATGTTGGAGTGATAGCCAATACAACCAGATCATGATCAAACAATTGCAGCTGGTTAATAATCATTCTATTATTATTTTTCCATTTGAGGAACTTGAAGTTGTAGACTGGAGTAATTCCATACTTATTGAGCTTGATCTGGTACTGTTTTGAAAAATCCTCTTCAAACATATCATCTTCAGTAATGATCACAGGATTCCTGAAATTGAGTTGTTGTGTGTAGAATGCGGCATCCTCAGATATCTGCCGAGTATTGGGAATGGTTCTAAAAAATGTTTCAATATTCTCTAAACTATTAAGTTGGGCCTGCCCTCCTGGAGTAATAAAAAGCAAACCGGAATTCGAATATATGAATGAATTTACCTGTACAATGTAGGAGTGGTAATGTCCAACCACGGCAATGATATCATCATCGTCACAAATATCATGGGCAATATCCCTAGAAGTTGGAATGTCACTCTTCGAATCATAGATTTTCAGACCTATAGGGTGACCATAGATACCGCCTTGTCGGTTTATTTCATCAGCGGCCAGCCTCACTCCTTCAACAAGTCTATTCGATGTGGTAGAGATAGGCCAAACAATGGCGATATAAAGAGGGTCTAAATCAGGGTTTAATTTGGTAATCGTATCCAGAGTATCGGCATTAATCAAAATCATTTGATCGATTTTTTGCTCATACTCTTTAGCGAATTGAATCCTATTTTCCATATGATCTTCTGTTGTGTCATGAAAAACAAACAAGATTAATATTCCTAAAGGAATCAAGAAAAGGAATGTAACAACAAATATTTTACCCAGTGACATCTATTGATTTCCCAGTATAAGTGGAAGACCATCCTTGCCACTACCGATAACTACCACCTTTGCATTTTCGGATTTGGCGAGTTCCAGGGTTGCCTCGATACCTTTATACTTGAGAATTTTGTCTGTGACACTCTGTTCGATAATTTTATTGTAATTACTGATGCCTTCTGCTTCAATTCTTTTCCTTTGGGCTTCTTTCATGGAAGACTGTAAACGAAAATCAAACTCCTGAACCAGCTGCTGTTGTTCAACTTTTCTCTGGATGGCATTTTGTATCTTTTCAGGTAGCAATATTCTTCTTATGAGGACATCATCAAGATTGACAAAGCGTTCTTCAATCTCTCGATAAGATTCTGTAACTATTCTTTCAATAATTGCGTTTTGGGCCGTATATATTTCTTCTGCTCTATATTGACCAACGACCGTACGTACAACATTTTCAATTTCAGGTAAGACAATGATATTTGGATAATCTGGACCGACATTTTTATGGAGCAATCCGACAATACTGCGGTTTGGATAAAATCGAACGGACAAATCAAGACGTATGGTAAGACCGTTATGCGTTAAAACGTCAACAGAGTCCCTTACCTCCTGGGTTCGTAAATTGTAAAGATACATTTTATCCCAGGGCCAGATAAGGTGTGAACCTTCTCCATATACCCTGTCTATCTGTGTACCACCACTGAACCTTCTCCATTTCACAGCACCTTCACCAGGTTCTACAAAGATAAGGATATGAGGTAATAAATAGACAAACAAAAACAGGATCACTAGAAAAGTCACGACCAGTTTTAAACGATTCTGTCTCCAGGTTTCACCTAGATAATTAAAAAACTTTTTCATGATTGTCCTTGATCATCTTGTTTAAACTCAACAAACTTACCATAATCCATTTTCAACACCCTGTCAGCACAATGGAAATAGCGATCATCATGTGTGACAGCAATAACGGTCTTGCCCTGATCCTTAAGATCTGCCAATAACTTTTCATAAAAGAAATCTCGAAAATGTGGATCTTGATCAGCGGCCCACTCGTCAAAGATATAGATATCTTTATCCTCTAGCAGGGTAACTAATAAAGCCAGTCTTTTCCTTTGTCCAGTTGAGAGCTGTAGGTTTGTGAATTGATTATCAGCATATTCAGTTTTGTTATGGATCTCCATGAGCTTTAAAAAATCATTGACTTGGGTTGGATCTGTATCCCTCAGGCCATACAGTTTATCAAACAAATGAAAATCTGAATAGATAACAGAAAACAGCTCTCGATAGGCCTGAATATTTTGTGGCTGCACGATATTATCATCAACCATCAATTGACCTTGATCGGAGTTATATAACCCTGTTAGCAACTTTAAAAATGTTGTTTTCCCACTACCGTTTCCACCAATAAGGAAGACGGTTTCATTTCGTTTTAATTTAAGATTACAGGGTGCCAGGCTGAATAGCGGTTGATCCTCATCATCAAAATAGGTAAAAGATAAATTAATGAGTTCCAGAGTATTGAAGGCCTTAAATGGTTCTACCCATTGCAAATAATTTTCACCATTGCCATCGCTGGCTTTATCGAGGCGTTCTTCCAGGTCGTAGAGATTCTCTACAGCTACATTTGATTGTGATAATAGGGACACCATGTTTACCACATTCGATAGTGGACCAACCATGAACAGAACAGCCGTGGTAAGCTTCACCACAATGTCGTTGAAGGTCTGGTCCAAATTGGGTAGCAAGAATATGATTATAGCAATGAGGATATAGAAAAATACGATGGAATATATATAGTTATTAGCATAAGGAATTAGAGCACTCACTTTTGCATCACGAACTGAATCTGATGTATGCGATAATTCTTCAATGACATCATCGCTTTTCCTGGTATTAACTTTGATTTCTTTGAATCCATGCAAAACGTTGCCCAGAACATCAAATAATTTGACTTCCTGATCTGAGGCGACCCTCATAAAGGCCGTAATTTTTTTATCATTGAATAGATAAAATATAACTGAGAGGCCAATAGATATGACCGCTAGCCAGAAAGCGACTTGAGAGAGGGTAAAAATATAAATCATGCAGAAAAAGACCATTGTCGCGCTTTGAAGCGCATTCATGATCACTGGAGAAGTCTGAGTGATAGTAGTTGAATCCTTGGATATTCTAGAGTAAACCTCAGAGTTGCCAAGCTTCTCAAGTTCATAAAGATCACTTCTACGAACTTTTTCGGCTAATCTGACTCTGATACCATTTACAATTGATTCAGATATCAGGGTAATTTTTGAGAGGACATATTTCTGTGAGATGATAAAGATCGTTATGGCGATGGCAAAGAGTATAAAAAGACGATAATTCGGATTTCCGAAACTTACACTGTGGGCTGCCTGATTTATGATAACAAGCAGAATGGCATTGGTGCTTGCTGAGAGGACAGTCATCATGAGTAGCGGCCAAGCATCTCTGGTTTCTTTGGACTCCCTGAAAAACATATCCAGGAAACGAAAATTTTTACCAATAATACTCATATGATCTATGTGTCCCAAAGTGCCCTCAACCCACTTGGTTTTTTGAGGGAATACTTACTTTTATCGTTTAGAATTTTTTTCGTTCTTACTGTGTGGGGCTGTAAAAAAGAAGAACAATAGTGATATTATCGGCGTAAAAATAATGGATGCAAAAAAATGCCCCCAAAATCCAATTTTTGTATTTCGACCAGAAACGCCAGCGATCGCAGACCCGAGAAGGTATGCGATCGTAAAGGCTGGCGAATAAAATAGATGCGGGAAAAATACGAACATTTTTCTACATACTTTTCATATTATAAGGGAACGACAATTATTTCTTTTTCTCTTTCCCCATATCTTTGGCAATGTTCTGACCTTCAGCAAATTTCTCTTTAAAGAAATCATTCATCTGGGTCACATCAAGATCTAGCAGCGTACCACCCGCTTCATAATGTTGAATAAAGAGTTTACCGATAGCATAGGTGGCTGCTCCAGAAAATGCGGACATGGAGATCGTACCCATAACCGTACCCACAACAGGGATAATTTTCAGAAGGCTTCCCAGAAAACCGCGTGCCAAGCCGTTGGGAATCAATGATCCCAAGAGTGACAACACAATTTTTCGACCAGCGTCCTCAGTAAATTTTACATCGTACGCACGTGAAAGATCGGCAAGCATCTTTAGCTGCACACCGGTCACAGCGGCCATGTCTACTAAAGGAACAGGAACGAGTCCAGCCCCCATTGACCACCACATATAATTTTTTACCAGTTTTTGATTATCATCCATAATTTCTGGCTGATCATCGTTCATCGTTTTCTCATCCATTATTACTCCGCTCGTTAAGATTACTGAAAGTAACGTCTTGTTTTCCTGTATAATTATTCTTGGTATCAAAGTACCTGTGAACAAAAATGATGTCAACAGAGAAAGTTGACATTTATCAATACTTCATGCTACTCTATTAACGGAGTCCGCTTCAAATAACTTCAACTTTTGGACATAGGATTTACTCAATTGGTGTCAACTAGACCAGGGGAAGTCCATTTCTAATACAAAGCTGATCTTCGAGGAACTCTTTCTTGCAAAGCGTCGAAATGTGGTTGAGCTCCCCCCTCAAGATTACGCTTCTGATCCATATTCTCATCCATAATTTAGCCTATTGTACAAGCTATCTCCCGCCATCATAATAAAGAACATGACTATGCATAGAGTATAACAAGTGAGCTATTAAAATTGATTAAAATATTGTATAGTCAGCAGATTCACGATTTAGACATCTTTTCCGATTACTCATTTATCAGACAAATGATGGAATTATTGCAGGGTGCAGCACCATCTCGCCACGCAACAACTTTAACAATTATTAATATTTTCTTAGGCTCACACAGCGCTAAAATGGTCATTAAATGGGGGGTAGGATGTAGTATGTGGGTATCGGAATATCCAATTTCATTTAGTGCTCTGCTCTCATATTAGATGATATAACTTTTTATTATTTTGACACAATTGTTGTAATGCACTCACTATCAGATACTTATTCAGGACTTAAAATCCCTCGCCCTAAACAGGCGTGCCGGTTCGATTCCGGCCCCGGGTACACCTGTAACATCTTATTATTACTACCAATATGGCTAGGCTATAACATCGATAGTGTTCTGCGATAAAGTTGATGATTGAGACAAATCGCGCCACCACATGCCATATTCTTTGACACTGTTATGACACACTATTGATTTATAGTTTACTTTGTATGAGGATATTCACAGGGCTGGGAGTGGCAATTAAAAGAATACTTTGTTGATTAATGTATCCGCAGTTCAAATATTCAAAAGTCGATAATTATGATACTATGATTTTGAGCTGGGTTTTGAGACTCTGAGTACTGTGTTTGCCTGGAATTGGTGGGATCTAGGAATTTAGTCTCATTAACGGCGAGATTTGAGAGGGGGATTCTACTTGGCGGCTGGTTCCCAGAGAGATGAAATTGGTGCCGCATACAAGCCATTGCCCAGCGATATTATACGATCTCCGATATACAGCACAACTCCCATTGCAAGTTGTTCTCCAAGAAGCCTTTGCAGCCTTTTTAGACCAACAAAGTCGCTCTCCCAGATCGTAGCACTTGCTTTGACCTCAACTCCTACAATTTTCCCCTGGCTGTCTTCTAAGACCAAGTCAACTTCATATCCATCCCTGTCACGAAAATGGAAGAACTCAATCTCCTCGTTTAGCCAACTGGCTTGACGTCTTAACTCATTGTACACAAAGGTTTCCAGAATATGCCCAAACTTTCCGGGGTCTCCCTGTAAGTGCTCAACTGATATATTCATGATGGAGCAGGCAAGTCCTGTATCTGTCATATGAACTTTAGGGGTTTTCACCAGACGTTTTATTCTGTTCCTGAAAAATGGTTGTAGATACTCAACCATAAATATCCGATTCAACAACTCGGTATAATGTTTGAGCGTAGGTTTAGATAATTGGAATGCAGGTGCTATCTCAGATATGTTAATTAATTGTGCTGTCTGGTTTGCCAACATCTTCAACAGCTTAGGCATTGATCCAACATTATGGATTTTTGCAACATCCTGGAGATCACGCTCAATGATTGTAGTAATATAATTGCGGTACCAAGTTCTGTTTCGAGCAAGATCTATTCGCTTAAATGGCTCAGGATATCCTCCCCGAACAACTCTATCTAGTATTTCACCATAATCAACTTTTGCATCCCTTGGAGCAAATGCACCAGAAAACATCTGCGAAATTGTATTCATCCCGGATGATTCTATCTCTACCTGTGATAATGGATGGAGGCGCAATATCTCCACTCGACCTGCCAAAGAATCAGAGACTTTGGGCAAAAGCATCAGATTAGCTGAACCGGTCAGGATAAACCGTCCTGGCTCTCTATTCTCATCTATCGCCTTCTTAAGTGTTCTGAATATCTCTGGTACTATTTGCACTTCATCCAGAATACACTTCTCAGGCAAGCGATTAACGAAGCCTATGGGATCCAGTCGCGCAGCCGTTAATGTTGTCTCATCATCAAACGTATAATATGCATACTCATCCCCTAGCATCTTTGCTAAGGTTGTTTTTCCACTTTGTCTGGCACCATGAATTAGAACTGCTGGCGTATCAGCAAGAGCTACTTTCAAGCTTTCCATTAAATATCGCGGATATATCTGTAGCTTATTCACTTCGGCTAATTATAGCTCTCGGCATCGGCTAATTCCAAATATTAATTTCGGCTAATTCCAAATATATACTTCGGCTATATTAAAATATGCGATACGCTAGACAATGATATCTCGTAAGTGAAACATGTCTTCAGTGACGACATGTTGTCAGAACGTGTCGCCGAAACATGAATATGACGACACGTTTCTCTCAGGATTGAGCTCCTATTGACTCAAAAAGGGTGTCTCATTACTAAAGCACTATTTTGCAGTCTCAAAAACCCAGGTTATTGATAATCACCTACTATTCCTCGGAGATGAAAATCACATACCCAAATGATGATAGATTCGAACCATCGACACGGGGATTCTCAGTAGCATGCGGACCCTTATACAGTAGGGGTTAGCGAGTTTGGGTTGCTAAGAGTTGCTGGCTATTTCTTAAAGGGGATACGAAGACAGAAGCTATTTCCCACCGGTGTATTTGGTTCGACCCAGACTTCTCCACCGTGTGCTAACGCTATTCTCTTCACGATAGCAAGTCCAAGTCCCCGACCTCTTTTTTTGCCTTCTTCAAGCTGGGCTCTGCGTTCGAAAATTTGATCTCTGTCAGCTTCAGCAATCGTTTTGTCTTGGTGTCTTTGACAGCTTTATCTCCATGATAGAAATTGGTGATTTGTAAAGTAAACTTACCCGTGGGTATATAATCATACATGTTACCGTAAGAGTAAAGTCTATCCTCATCGTCCATATTGCTTGCTGGGATTTCTTTCGATGATTCCTGAATCCTGAAATTGAATTCCTCTCCGTCAACACTCACCGCTGTAACACTATCGTACTCACCAGTAATACGAGTTTCGTATCCTCTCTTAGAAAGCGCTTTGATCAAAGCATCCATAATGAGGAGGGCTCGATGTATGCTATTTTTGCTTACAGATATATTCAGAGCTCCCCTATCAGGATAACAGCGTTTATAGCGATCAGTGTTTGGATTACTTAATTTTGCTTTTGATGCTTGAACCAAAGGATGGGAATTTCTGAGTGTGGATTTAACGATGACCTTATTCTCTGCCTTTGTCTCATATTCTCGGTGCTTCCTGATAAACTCACTTTCAGGTTCGAAGTAGGGTTCCACTGACTTCCTGATAGTGTAGCTCTCAAGACCACCTGCATTATGTAATGGCAATGCTTTAGTCCTGGTTCTCTTGCCATTTACCTTCTTAGCCCAGTAGCCTAACCCCGGTTTTGGAATGTTCATTTTCTTACAGATCTTAGCGACGGCCACATCCGAGATTCCAAAATCTTTTGCAATCTGAACTACTGGCTTTGACCATACTAAGTTGTATAACTCCTGTCTGCTGATAGTGATTTCTTCGGCCATTATGTACTCCTCGATTTATCGTATTATTCCCATGATTCAGAAGTTAGGATGTATAATTTCAGGTGCAAGTTGTGACACATATACGCCACACTAATTCTGTAAGTTACTGTTATTTATGAATGTTCATTGGGCTCGTAACCCAAAGGTTAACTTTTCTGTAGTCTCAACTTTTGAATAAGACTTGCACATTTACTGCCCACACTGAATCCCACACTAATGTTTCACTATATTTATTTGACACAATTCCCGTAACTGACTGACTATCAGAGATATATTCAGGACTTAAAATCCCTCGCCCTAAACAGGCGTGCCGGTTCGATTCGGGCCCCGGGTACATGCCTACGCTCTTCGAGCTACGGCATGCGGGCTCAACCTGCGCTCCTCTATGGAGGAGCTTCGGTCAGCAAGCCAATCAAACCATTATTACTACAACAATATTAGGGATGTTCGCCGAAGCACAATGTGCGTAGGAGAGCCCTGGGTACACGAGTTCGCTCTGAAAGAGCGAGTGTCTGGCCATCAAAAACCATCCAGACTCACACGGCTAATCTGGCTGAAGCAGCATCACAATTTTGTGCGCTTTGATATATTAATATGATTCGATGATCACTAATTTAACTTCATTCCCAAATCGACTTTTCCATGCGTATTGCAGTCGCTCAACCAAAGGAACAACGTGAAGAATTCATTGAGGACAATAGCCTTTTTCGTATCTGACCTGCATGGCCGAATCTCTTGGTATGATAAATTATTTCAAGCGATAGAATCAGAGAAACCAAAGGTAGTTCTCCTGGGTGGTGATATATTTCCCCATGCCATGTTTTCATCTGCTCAGTATCCTGATTTCATCAAGGATTACCTCCAACCAAAATTCCAAAGCCTGAAGAATTCTCTTAAGGAGCAATATCCAAAAGTCATGCTTATTATGGGGAATGATGATCCCAAAGCTTTGGAAACAGATTTGATAACTGCTGGACTTGATACGCTCTGGGAATATATCCATTATAAGAAAGTGATTTGTTCAAATCACTCCATTGTTGGCTATTCCTATGTACCCCCAACTCCATTTCAGCTGAAGGACTGGGAACGCTATGATGTGTCTCGATTTGTGGATCCAGGGTGTATTTCTCCCGAAGAAGGAATGCATACTACACAGACTGACCCTGATATTCTACGCTATGAGACGATCCAGAAAGATTTAGTGCGGCTTTTTGAATTTGAAGATATGGCCAAAATAGTTTGCCTCTTCCACTCACCCCCTTACAAAACAAACCTTGATCGGGCAGCTCTAGATGGTCAAATGGTTGATCATGCCCCACTGGATGTTCATGTAGGTAGTATAGCTATAAAACGTTTTATAGAACAAAAGCAACCAAAGATTACGCTTCATGGCCATATCCATGAATCATCACGAATTACAGGCCAGTGGCAGGAAAAGATTGGTGAAACTTATGCGTTCAGTGCAGCCTATGAAGGTCCAGAACTAGCTGTTATCAAGTTTGACTTAGACCACCCTGAGCTCGCTGAGCGATTACTTCTTTAAGCTCGAATTGTTTGTGTATCAGTTCCATTCCCCACAAGATGTCCCATCTCCAATGGCAGGGCTGCATCACTTACAGCATTTATCTTCGCAGCAAAACTACTTCGGTTTTCTATATCCTTATCTGTTACCAGATGAATATCCAAAAGCGTACCCGCTTTCACGCCAGAGCATAGGAAATTCATTTCTGAAATTCCTAAACTCCATGCTTTTAGCCATAATAAAAAATCGGACTTCTGTTGGTCAGTTCCTTGAAAATGTATCAAAATATCAATATCGCTCTCAGGACCTGCCGTGGAATTTTTCACACTTCCGAATACGTAAAAGGCTTTTACGCCAAATCTGATTGGATCCAGATAACCGGCTATTTTCTTGACTATATCCATACGCCATTTCCAATGATTGAAAGCGTCAATATTGGTATAGGTGGATTTCTTCCTTCGAACTGGTACATTATTGCTTTGATCTGGCTCAGTAATATGAGCTTCCGCTCTGTTTTGGCTTGAATTCATAAAAACGGACAATTCTTGACCACTAAAGGAGTTATTTACATCAATGACTTTTATAGTATCAGCGAGTGAAGCGTATTCCGGCATTAGCTGCTTAAGAATATTGCTTGATCCTGAAAAGAAATTATCGTTAAAGACATTTCCATGTTCATCTGGGTATAAGGGCAAATACCGAATGGAAGCCTCAACCAGATCTTGAAAGAAGTGTGTCCCAAACGAAAGATCTGGAACATAACTTCCTTGTTTGCGGGCGACTTCAATGAGCATAGCTGTATTACAAATATCAGAGTAGGTAACATTAACACCCAACCTGATATCACCACGACTACCCCAGCGTCCAGGTCCCATGAGAATAAAGCATCTACGCGGCAGTAGTTGATTTAACTTTCCTATAGCTCGTCCAACATTAAGCAATTCCTCTCTTGATCCAAGCTTACTATAGTTTTCTGGATCAACATAGACAACATGGGTAATGCCTTTAACCAGACCGTTTGAGACGTAACGATTAGCTGAGAATAGAATTTTGTCTTTAGGGATACCTGCAGGTATATCTATGGGCTCATACTCTTCACCATAGCTTTGAGGTCGACATTGCAATAAGTACAGATCATCACCGTCAGAGGCGAACTCAATATCAACTGGCACTCCCAATATTTCTTCTAGAACAGTAAGAATGGCGTGCATCTGCTCAATAAAGTGAGTCTGTTTCTTGAGCACATCAAAAGTAACGACCAAATTTGATTCTTCAAGGTTATCAAGTAAGGGCATGATCTTTCTGAATCTATCGTTGTCCAGAATGGACATTACTTCGGTAATATTCGGATATTCCGATGCGATCTCACTCATCATCTTACGCAGTTCAATCGTTTCGAATGAATTGGTTGTTAGATTGATGACATCTATGGCTTTAGGGGAATATCTAATTTGTTCATCAAGGGTAGCATTAACAGATAACTTCGGTTGCCCAGGCGCTATCAATGCAGGATAATCGTCCCCTACTCGATCAACAGCTCCGGTTCCTAATCCTGGCACAAGACGAATCAATCCATCCTCCGGTTTAATTCGGGGAGACCATAGAAAGTCATTTTTACTCAATGCAACACCAGCGTAAGCTGGGAAGTAATACTGGCCTACTTTTTTACCAACAACCTCCTGAATCATAATTCCCATCTCTTCATGGAAATCAAGCAAGTTTCTCTCAGCACGATATTTTATTGGATCGGGTCCAAACATTGAAGCATAAACTTCTGCGATAGCATCGATCAAAGCGATTAACCGCTCCTGCTTAGTGCCTTGATTCGCAATAAACACGCTACGATATTTTCCGGCAAAGGCAGCACCAAGCCCATCCTCTAACAAACTGGAACTTCTCACGATGAGAGGACTATCGCCAAAATCATCCAGGGCTAAAGCTAAACCCCTGACAATCTCAGGAGGGAGATGTGAATTCTTAAAGACCTGAATCACATGGGGGTATTCAAACTGAATCTGGGCAATCTCTTTATACTTCTGGTCAAATACTTCTTCCAGGTTGTTGTATACGAGGAAACTTCTACTCCCATCAGATGTAATATACCAGGTTTTGGGTGTCTTAATATTTTCTAATAGATCTTTATACTTAGGAGAGGCCTTTAATATTTTGTCAGCCAAAGCAACGCCAGCGCTCTTACCACCGAGTTTCCCACTGCCTTTTGCAGGGGTTATTACACGATTCAAAAGCTCATAGAAATCGTTTACATTGAAATAGTTCTTCGCCACGTTGATGAAATGGGTTTGATCAGAAAGCAGTCTTCTGACTAATGATACTTGAAAAGCCTTCTGGCGAGGAAGGGACAGCTCAGTACCACTGGGATCTAGATGATGGTACCGTCCTATGGCATCTGAGATATCATTTAAACTGCTTTTAGAATCTCCCAGAACATTTACCAGAAATGAGGATTTTTCTTCCCTTATCCATTTTTGGATAGCTTGAAGTGCGTTGTTTTTTCCAAGTGTGTCAACAGCTATCTGAAATACTCTTTCACTTATGGGGAGAAGGTCCTGTACTTGGACCCTTTTCCTGGGCTGATTCAGATTTTCTACAAGACCAGTGTCATCTTCTTTATAGGTCGGACTGAAATGTTCTAACAGCTCTTTGGCCTCTTCACTACCCCCAAGGAAGAGAAAGTTAGTCATTTTTCTAGATAGACGTTCTAATAAGGGTGAATCCGTATTTCTGAGGAGTTCAAGTATGGTAACCCATTCGTCATCATGCTTCTCAACATCACCTTTTCTATCGAACAGGTTCTTTAATAAACGATGCTGTAGAGCAATTTTAATGTGTCGTGCTATTGAATGAATTAAATCCTGTTCTTCTTTTAGGAAAGGGCCTTGAACCTCGTTGGGACGCTCTTCGATATAACTAATATCAACGGAGCCGACTTTTTCGTCTTGGATTATGATATCAGCATGAAGTCCCCAGTTAGACTCAACACACTTTCTACTGCAATACTCTTGATCTTCAAATGTAATTCTAGCCTGACAAATATCAGGATATTGCCATCCACTGGGAATAATATGGACTATTTGGTTCAATAATTCATCTATGCTGGAGTCTTGCTGGTTAAGAATTTCATCTATCTCATAGATGCAACGCAGTTCTTTTTCACGCTCCCTTAACTCTTGGAGTAATAATGCTGAGCGACTTTTCTTCTTCATATTCATTTTATTATTATACCCCGGCCACTACGACCATCCACCTTGACTGTTAAGGGTTTAACCAGCTTAACATGCTTAATATAGTCAGTCTCAGATACGCATGCTTGTTTATCTAACCATTCCCAATCAAGACCATGATCATCAGAATGTCTGAGAGAGAAATAACTTACCCCAAAACTGGTGATATTGTGGAAAAAGTGAGACCCTTGGCTAAACTCTTTATCCATCTCAGGCAAAGTTGATTCAACAATTATTTTGGCCTGAGATATTTGTCCCCAGGTTACCGGAGTTCCCAACCAGGGATCTGAACTACCCCAGCGGCCAAAACCTATTAAAAGATAGTCTATTCCATTCTCAAGGGCTGTGACATTAACCGCTTCTATCTCACGGGCGATCTGAGGCGTGTGCTTTGCCTCAAAGGTTTGGGGCTTCACAAACACAATATGCTCAATATTACTATTTTCACCATTTCCCAGAACCCGTTCTGAGGCAAGCAGGATATCTTTACCTGTAAATTCATCATCCTGAATGTCTATTTCATCGGCTAGCGCTAATAAGGGTCTGACCTGAAGTAATCCAAACCGTGTTGGGTTAAGGGTGATGGCAAATTCAATTTCCACCGGTGAATTCAAAGCGTCCACACAGATTTCCACTATGTTTTTTAACAAATCATTTAGCGGGAATTGATTGTAAACAAGGATTGGAGCAAAAGTGACCACTCGAGGACCAATCTCACCCAGCCCTACATTGATCCTATCATTTCGTGGGTCATAGGTAGATGCAACAGATTTTAGCGTATCATCATATTCAGCCTCTCTCAATCCACATTGGATCAAGTACTCAGATTCACTGATGGGATTGTACGCAGGAGGAGGACCTAAATTCACACTCCAGAACTTATTCTGAGTTTGCTTAAGCCATTAGCTCACATCCAGAAATGGAGGATTTGCTCTGGGTGACTTTGGTGTAAACCACCAGGATGGATCTCCATCCACAATAGTCTTGCCTAGACCCAGGGCAAGATTGACAATACCATCTTCCGGTTTTGAATGGCTGGGAGGATAATAATTAAAGGATCTGGCCACACCAGAAATATCCGGATAATATCTATCAAAATGGGGCTTACCCACGACCTCTTGTATAATCACTGCCATTTTTTCATCGAGGAGGTCTTTGCCAATTGCTTTGCGATAATCTTTGGCTGCCTTGAAGAAGGTGGATGCGTAGACAAACTTGATGGCCTCAGTGAGCTTCCGAAAGCGAACATCTGTATCGCTTTCATTATTGGGGATCATTTTTGTTGCATAGATACCCGCAAAGGGCGCATCAAGCGCATCTTCAAGAATACTCGAAGACCGCACTGCCAATGGGTAATGAATTTGATCAATGATTGACTTGAGGTCACCCAGTATCCCAAAAGGAAGATCAAAGTTTTGAAAAGTATGAGCTATCCGATCATCTGGTTGCTCCAAAAGCATTTCGAGGCTGACTCGGTTCTCCTGCATAAAACTGTCAAATACATCTGAGAGGATGACTGCCAAAGACGGAATATTGAATTCAATCTCTTTGAATTGCCCTGCATCAAAGGAATTGGCAAGGTGTTTACTAATTCCAAACAGCCCCTGTGCTTTACCTCCCAGGGCTCCAGAACCTATAACAGATGGCTTCTTCTGATCAGAGAAAAGCTTAAGAGAAAATGTTTCTAATTCATTCTCCAAAGGTGCGTTTCCCGATTCTGTCATTTTGGACCACCTTCTTTTTAGGGCGCCCTTTAAATCCACCCACGATCTTTAGATGCCTGAACGACTCGTCCAATTGCAATGACATAGGCAGCATCTCGCATATATAATTTCTTATTTTTGGATAGCTTACTTACAGCAATATAGGAAGTGGTCATCTTTGCATCCAGCTTACTCAACACCTCATCACGCGGCCAATAATAGTTCATATTATTTTGAACCTGTTCGAAGTAGCTGCAAGTCACACCACCGGCATTAGCAATGAGGTCAGGGATAATTTGAATGCCGCGGTTCTTAATAATTACATCGGCTCCGGGTTCAGTTGGACCATTGGCACCTTCAGCAATTATTTTTACTTGATTACTGATACTCTCTACGTTGTCTTTGGTTATCTGATTCTCCATCGCAGCCGGAATTAAGATATCTACATCCTGTTTTAGCCAGTCATCCCCTACCAGAACTTCGTAACCAATATCTTGTGCTTTCTGCTTATCGATTCCACCAAAAGAATTGGTAATACCTTGTAGTGCCTCAAGGTCTATCCCATCTTTTTTCCTAAAGGAGTATGACTTTTGATCCTCTTGATCCCAGCTTGAGACACAAATCGTCTTGCCACCTAATTGATGGTACAATTCTATAGCATATTGAGAGACATTGCCAAATCCTTGAATACTGGCAGTAGTGTCCATCGGTCTGATATTCATTTCCTTGAGCATTTCACGTAAAGTAATGACCACACCATACCCGGTGGCTTCTTTACGTCCCAAAGATCCACCAACACCTATAGGTTTTCCGGTAATAAAGCCAGGATAACGACCGCCGAAAATCGTCTCATATTCATCCAGCATCCACAACATATGCTGAGCATTGGTCATTACATCTGGTGCTGGGATATCCGTAACTGGTCCAAGATTTCGAGCTATCTGCCGTACCCATCCACGACATATTTGCTCTTGTTCATGCAAACTCAAATTGTGTGGATCACAGATGACCCCACCTTTACTCCCACCAAGTGGGATATCCACTGCAGCAGTTTTCCATGTCATCCACATCGAAAGCGCTCTAACCGTGTCAATGGTCTCCATGGGATGAAATCGGACACCTCCCTTACCTGGACCACGGGCATCATTGTGCTGAACGCGGAAGCCCCTGAATATCTTCATGTTTCCATCATCCATGCGGATTGGGATGTTGAAGTGGTATTCTCTCATAGGAGTTCTGAGTAAATCCCTGGAAGCCTGATCCAAATCGAGCATTTCAGCGATATTATCAAACTGAGATTGAGCCATTCCAAAAGCGTTAAAAGAGGGGCTGCTCATAATTATATGCCTTTATATTCTTTGCCGGAGAGGTTGCATGGGGTCTCCGACGTATGGTTTATCAACTCACAAATATCAACAACTCTGATTTAGCAAATTTCAGTCCAATTGTATATACTTTCACGTATTACTGTAACTAAACCATTTTTAGCATATATTGGCATTTATACTGTCTGTGCAGAAATACGACACTATAGATTTTTTTTACAGTCGCAGTCCGTAGGACATAGATTGGCCGGTTTACTCATCGCCGTTCGTAGAATGCAGATGAGCCCCTAGTACCATTCTAACAGCTTGATTCACAGCCACTTTCAATTATCACCTAAATTTACTTTATGGATCTATTTGCCGTGCAATCCATATGATTTGCACATCATATTTAATGAACCACTATCATTTTTGCATGTATAGTGCCCATGTTTTGGATCTTAGGATGGTGGCTTTGAGCATAGATATTCCTACAAGTCCCTTGGTGTTCTATTTGTAGACAAGGAAAGCCCCAGCAATCTCTTAAAACATGAACCGCAATCCAACACGCCAACGAACATCCTTTTCCAAGCTGGTAATAGGAATTTTTTGCCAAATCGGTGCCTGGATGAGTGACTCAAGAATCATAGAACTATAGGTGTACTTAAATCCTGGTGATAAAAAGACCACTGATTCTGCATCGTCCATCTCGACTGCAGTAGGCCGATCCCTTCGATTTACTAGAAAATTGAATTCCAAGACCGGTGCCAGCGCCATGTTTTTTAATCCTCCTACTGGAAGCTGTCTCGCCACCGCACCATCCAGGGAGTATTCCCATCCCCTGGTCATTTCGACCTGTTGGAAAAGGATATCCTGTACCCTATAGGTTGTGCTTCCATCAAATGCCCAGGTACCTCTCCTTAAGGACAAGTAGAGCCCGGGTGCAAATGACCAATAGTCATCAGAAAAACCGTCCTCGCCAGTGGGCAAAGTCAGTTTTGCCGTGGCAGCAATACCAAGTGTTTGGTATCTGGTGTTGGTTCTATGTATAAGATACTTGACAAGCAGATTGAGATCTGCGAGACCAGTGCTATTGTTCACAACCCCCATCATGGTCATCTCTTTATTCATCCAACCTTGCATTCCAATTAGGGTAACATTTGGCCTGAGACCATAGGCAGCCATAAAAACGTTGGCCTGTAATTTCATTTGACGTGTTGGAGTCGATGGCTGGGATGTGGCACCCATCTGGCGTGACTGAACGCGAATCATCCACCTATTTTCAGCGGGAGTCAAGCCAGCATCGACACTTATACCGGCGGCTGAGTTCTCCCCTGCCAGAATCAAGATACCTAACAACAGCCAGCTATAGGTGTGTTGCCTCATTTTCTTGAAGGGTGACATTACAGCAACCGTTTCCCAGGGGTGAAGTTAGCCCGCTTCATACCCTCGTGAATATTTGCATCAGACACTTCAACGCCCACTTCAACCAATACCATTACTTGCTGAGAGGTCCAGTCCGCCCTGGATTCTACAACACCTTCAAGTGCATTCAACTGCTTCTCAAGCCCACCATGGCAACCAGGGCAATCCATTCCAAAGACTTCATATATTCGAATTTCACCACGACCTGCCCAATCTTCAGGGAGTGCGGATTCAGGTTTACTACTGCATGACATTAAAAGGGTGGCTACAATAACAAGGGTCGCTATTAGCTTATATTTATTCATTTCAATTTCTTTCTATATTTTTTAGTTTTGAACTCACAATAATATGGCTCTCCATGGGTCTAAACTATTACCCTCGCGAGCATAACCTTCCCTGATGAGAGACTTTGACTTTAGACACTTCCTATAGAGGAGTACAAACTCCCTGCATGAAGTCCCACAAATTGTTTGGATTTTAAATGATTAAGGGATGAGCATGATGGATCCGATGAACTGGATCAGGTAAAGCATCCTCTTGGAAGAAGGAAAATTGTGTCTGGTTTATAGCCTTATCAATATGTGGAGGAAGAAACCCCATTGGCCCGCGATAAGAGAAGTCTCGCGTAAATATGAATAATTGAGCACTGACAATATCAGGGGTACAGCAAGCATCATATTCTGCCAAGGAGCAGCAATCCTCACAATCTGAGACCTCATATCCATCAAAATGACCATTTACACTCATAGGTGATGACTCAGTCAGGCAATCCTCACAATCCAGAATGCTTGAGTCAAGTGGTTGGAATATGACCAGCAGAGAGATACTAAGATTAAGGAGCCTTTTCATATTATCAATCTAAAACGAACAAACCTGATTGGAAGCAATGATTCCGAATGGATATACACCTCAGATGATGTACATGAATGTTACTCAAAAAGATGTCTCATAAATAAAGTGCGATTTTACAGGTTCATAAACCTTGGTTTATGAACCTGGTCAATAAGGGGAAAAAAGAAGCCAGGGATATCGTCCAGAGCTTTCAATCTTACCACACCAGCTGATTTATTTATCAACTACAATATTAGACAGGTAATCCCACAGAATCGCTTCGGTCCTACTATAATCATCTCCGTTGCGAGACGTCACAGCCATTACCATGTTATAATACGGATCAATCCAGAGTATCTGTCCACCGAAACCAGCAGCATAATAGATATCTGATCGATTTAGCAGACCTGATACCACCATTCTGTTTGAATAGCTCCACCAGTGGTAACCATAATTTGTCCAGATATTCATTGCACTCAAACTATCAGTTGAAATATTCACCCATTCTGTAGGAATCACTTGAAGTGAATCCAGAGAACCCTGATCCAGGAAAAGTTGTCCGAATTTTGCCATGTCTATGGCTGTGAGCCTAAGGCCAAATCCACCATTGCTGACTGATTCGTTCATTGCTGACCAGGACCATTCCATAATTTCCAAATGATTGAATAAGTTTTCAGCTGCAAAATCACTGGCTGACTGGCCCGTGCATTTAGTAAGAATTATTGACAGCAACTGGCTGAGACCTGTGTTATAATTGGTTTTTGTTCCAGGTTGGGCGATAACGGGTCGATCCAGGACAAATTGTATTTTATCTTCAGCTTGATTCCATAAGTTGTAAATATTAGCGTTATCGGAGTAAGGCAAATCCAATTCATTCCATTCAAAACCTGCTGACATCCCCAGCAAATGTCTAATTGTAATCTGTTCTTTCCACGCATTCATATTTTGGATATCATCGTATTCCTTGAAGTAGTTCAACATGGGTTCATCCAGTGATTCAATTTGTCCTTGAGAGAGGGCTATCCCGAACAGAGCTGATAAGACGCTTTTTGTCACAGAATACATTGTCTGCTGCTCAGATTGGGAAGCGCCGTTGAAATATTCCTCCAGGACAAGCTGATTGTTGCGCATGATCACAAGACTCTTGATCTGGCCATAGGTGCCGGCATCAATATCATCCACCAGCCATTCCAATGCCTTCCCGTTTAAACCCTGGACTTCAGCGGAGGGGTAGTTGGATTGATGATCGTCAAATGATTCAGTGCATGAGCTGATAAATGCGGCAAGGATCAATCCTGAAAAAATGATGGTATAAGTCTTAGCAGATGCTCTGAAACACATATTTTTGGGACTGGTAATCACAATAGATCCCATTTAATTCCGAATGATGGCAGCAAACCCAACCAATTATTTGTTTCATAGCGCTGGATGGAGATTTCGGGTTCATCCGAGCCGTCAGGTTCTGAAACTATGACACCATTATATAAATATTTTCGAGGGTTATAAGTGTTCAAAACATTCCTGATTTCGATAAAACCTGTTAATCGGCCATGTTTAGTTTGGAATGAACGATTAATCCGCAGGTCTGCTCGATTATAAGCCGGAAACCTCTCGGTATATAATGGTCCGGGACCTAATCGCCAATCCCAGCTGCCATTCCCAGATAAATGGAGATCAATCACTTCGGGTAAGGTATATGGCCAGCCTGTGTGATATTGCCAGGCCAAATTGAAACGCCACTTGACATTTGGTGTCCATGATAAATCACAGTAGACAGTATGCAGTTGATCATTGAAACGGGGTATCCAATGACCTTCGATTCTTTCACGGGTTTTTGAGAGTGTATAGCTAAACCAGTAGTTAAAAGCATGGCCATTTTCACGGCTCAAATAGAACTCAAGTCCAAGGGCTTCTCCACCCTCTGGTTCCAGGCGAACACGATCTTCATCTACCATGGGAATGGGTCTTAAGGTACTCTCTCCCCAGGTAATATAATGAGGGCGTAATCCAGTTAGTACTTTCTGGTATGCCTCTACTCTTAGCAGGTTGCCTCCTGATAATTCATGTTCAAAACCGATTACCCGGTGTTCTGATCTTTCAGCGGGGTAAAACTCAGAATCACCATATAGACCAAGACCTTGTGTAAGACTTTGAGTTTGATAATAATACCCCCAGCCCAGGCGAATTGACGAATTGCCAGCTAGATTATAAACGAGATTGATCCGGGGACTCCAGTTACTATCGTTGGTCCAGTTGCTTTGATCATATCTCAGACCAATTTCCACAGCAACCGGATCCCTAAGACGAAAACGATCTGCCAGATATCCGCTAAATTCAATTCCATCTCTCAGACTATATCTGGATTCAATGTTATAACCACTGGTAAAATATGTATCCAAAAGCCCCTTGATAACCCAGTCGCGGTGATAGTAGTTGATATGCGAGCTATAGTTCTTTGCATCATACCCCCACCTCAGAAGATGATTATCAGAGACGTTTAAGGTCCAATCCTGTTTCAGGCCAAAGAAATGGAGAACTCTTTGATCCATAACATTTAGAACTGAATCCCTCTCATCTTTGTCATCTGTGTTGGTCGCTTTCATGAATAGTTTATCCCCGTAGCCCCCGCTGGATACCAATGTTCTGGATTTCAGATCACTATTCCATTGACTTAATAGTGTCAGCCAGGTATAGCTGTTATCGTTGCGAGTCTTGAATTCAAGGGGATCAATAACGCCATCCCATCTATCGAATGCCATAAGAATGTGTGCTGACAAACTATGCCTGGGATTGAGACTATAATGAAGCTTACCCAGAATGTCATAGTAAACAGGAGCATCTACATCTTGATCTATCCCCTGGAGCAACAGATCAATGTATCCCCTGCGAGCGACAAGTGTCCATTGACCTCGACCTTGAGCGAAACTGTTTTCAGAAATAAAGCGGGTGTTCAGGAAGCTGATTGCTATAGAAGTACGCTTCCGATGGGGCTGAGTCGTGATGGTTTTCAAACTGAATACTCCGCTAAGCCGGTTACCATAATCAGCCGGGAAAGCACCGGTCATCATTTCGATTCCACGGATTGCTTCCACATCAATAAAGCTCAAAAATCCATCCTGTATCTTCAGGTGGAATGGATTAAATATTTCCATGCCATCAATTAGGACAAGGGTTTCATTCTGTTGGCCACCCCGGATGTAAAAACCAGCTGCGATGTCGTTACTGGAGATTCCTGGTAAACGAGAAATGGCTCGATATATATCTTCACCCAATTGTGGAAAACTGTGGATTTCTTCAGCTGAGAGGCTATGTCTGCTGCTAGGGATTTTCTCAAGCATTGAGAAATGTCCTGGTGAGACTACGATCTCATCAATTGAAATAACATTTTGTTCCAACACAAATTCTATCTCGATATATGAATCGCCATCTGAAACGATTCCGCTGATTTGAGCAGGCTCATAACCCATCATAGTGGCCACAACTTTATGCCTACCTGGTTGAACTTGAGTGATCTCAAATCGACCAGCCTGATTGGTCACTGCACCCAAATAAGTATCTGATAGTATGAGATTCACTCCTGGAAGGGGATCACCAGTTTTACTATCAGTTACAATCCCCTGGATCGATCCAGATGTGTAGCCAGGGACTGGAGTTAACAGTTCAGGTAACTTTTCCGGTATGATATTGGTGGCTTGAAGTGTTTGAGCTTCTACATGCCCGGTCAAATTGGCACTGATTAGGAAAACGACAGCAACAGATATATTTAAGTTTAAATACATGATAGATGGTGTTTCATTGACGCATTTTCAATCCTGATCACCAAGTTATGGTTCAGGACGAGTATATCGATTGGATAAATTTAGTTTTATATATCAAATCCGCGGTTGTGTTTCGTTGAGTGGAAAAATGATACGAATAAGGGTTGAATTGCCCTGTAACTGGTAACCACCACTCCAAGAGTTCGTGTTAATCACTTTAGGCTTTTACTCCACGAATAATTCTTTCATTGTGTTAACAATTCCATGGCATGTTCAAGCTGGTTGTCAATACCAAGTTGCGCTCCCTGATCATCTTGAGTAATTCGGGTGTCAGGTGGAATACCATTCCATTCAATTGGTACGCCATCGTATCTAGATGTACTGGTTGTCGGGACAATAATCAATTTGCCACTGGGGAGATAGTATTCCTTACTCAGTGGAGTCCCGTCAAACCCACTATTCCCACCCCCTGCCGTAGTGTCTCCAACAAGTGTAACATTGGGTAGCTGCTTCATAACTTCTGAAAAGAGTTCTCCCATGCTGAAAGTAGCTCCATTAATTAGCAGGACCACTGCATTGGTATACCTGTATTTGGAATAATCCGGTTCAAGCGGAGGGTCATCATAAGGAACACCCCCTCTCAGTGAACCCTGGAGAAATTCTAGAGGTGATTCAATGAATCTGCTGGTGATAATTCTCATATTGTCCGTCTCGCCACCATCATTATTGCGGACATCAATGATGAGACCGCCTGTGTCTTTAACATGATCCATCACATCGTCTAAATCTTCCATGAGATAGTCATAATCGAAGGTCGAGAGGTAAATGTATCCAATATTCCCAGGTAAGATACAGTATTCCATTTTTTCACGACCTGCAAGAATGAGCTCTTCATCAACATATCCTCTTATAAGCTCCGGGCTATAAGTGTGTCTGTCTCTCATCATTCTATATGATTTATATGGATAGACCAAACCACCCCCATCTGTCTGGAAATAGATATGCGGATCTTTAAGTTCCTTAAGCAAATCATTGAGTATCTGGTAAATTTCGTCACCCCTTGCTAACTCAGCTTCAGGTCTGAACTTTTGGTAAACTGAATCCCAATCAATACCTTTCTCTTCAAGCAGTGGATAAAACTCATCTACGCGTTGCCAGGCAGATTCGAAATCAGCTACATTCCCATTTGATTCAGCTGGTTTTACAATGAAACCTTCGCAAGCAACCACTAGGAGAATGAGAAACGCTAATAATATGGGGAGTACAGGTTTTATTTTCGAAAACTCCTTAGAAATTATACTTCAGGTCAACTGTGACATTGTCACTGGCAGAAAGGATAGGGTCCCACTCCTGAAGTCTTAGAAATTGAAATTTGTAGACGAACCTGGCTGAAATATTTTCTGATACCTCATACAGAAGTCCAACATTAGTTGTCACTTTTAAGGCAGAAAGTGGATGAAGAATCCCCAGTGGTTCCTCATCACTTCCAGTAAAATCCACCATTCTTAACCCCACTGAGACTAAACTGACCCTTACTCCACCAACTACCCAAAGTTTATCAGCAATGTGGTAATAATGCATAGAATTCGCAGCTAATGAAAACATACTGAAGAACGAGAAAGAAGCATTTAATCCGTTACCAGCTACTTTTTGATCAAAAAATATGGTGTAAAATTCAAGCGATGGGCCAAGATAGGTGAGTAATTTTGGAAAAGCTTTAAGAATCCTGTTATTCCGATGGAACTTATCGAAGAACAATGAGAATTCAGTGATATCAGCTCTCATATTATAATTCATAATGTCTGATGAATGACGATGGTGCAGGCCGAGGGCATAGCCGTCACTATTGTCAGTCTGTGACCATGTGACACTGAAATAAGGAATTTTGCCAGAGTATTTCTCTTTTGAAATATACTCATCACGAATAGATAATTTTCCTATCCCATACTCAAGTGCAACACCGTTTACAGTAGGAGGATAAAAATAATCAGAATCCTGATTAAATGAATAAGCTGGGGTTACCAGGGAGAAACACACCGCAAGAGATAAGTATTTATTAAGCAAAATAATCCTCCGAATATCAGTCAACTGATGTAGACAAGTTAATATATAGTGGCGTATCAAATCTGTTTTTAATATTCGCTAAAAGATCAAATAGGAAGTTAACTGGTTATGGAAATCAACCACGTCATTATTAGATATTTAGAATTTAAGATTGAAGATTAATGGTGATCTTCCAGTGATTCTCACCAAGTCATCACCACCTGGTAAACTGTACACTAGAATTCACATATCAGCATCGATGTGCCTATCCTCCATCATGGCTCTAATAGTAAAGAAGAATTAATGTCAAACGGATTCTATTCAAGCTCCATAGTGAGAAACAATTGCATCACCTGAGTGTTCGACTAAACTATGAGCCTTATGCAGACAGCATCCATTTCGAGAAACACAACCATATTGAGGAAAACCATTTTCCCCATGCTTTTTCTGTTTCTCGCATTCGGTGATTGGCACCTCCATGCTGAATCAGCTCATCCTTGCGATACAACCCACTCAGCTGTGGACACAGATATGAAATGGCACCCACATGGAACCTGTGAAGAGACAGAAACGAATGTCAGTCATGATGACCTGAGCGGGCTGCTCTTAGCCTCAAAGTATGATCAGATGGATGTTTGTGAACCAGCAAATGCAATTCACTCTTCTCCGAATAATTTGATCCATTTGGAAAATGGTCATGATTGCCGTACTCCCCTGTTGTTTCATACTCGGTTGAGTCTTTCCACTGTTATGCTCATTTAGAACCAATCCTCTATACACTTAATCAACTAGAAATTTAACCCCTCTACATAAGGAGGGATAAGATGTACAAACGTATAATCTTATTCACGATAGCTATTTCTATCGTCTATTCGCAACAGGAACTCAGTTTCCAGGATGCATTTCAACGGAGACTTGAAGTAGATAGTGGTCTTCAGGCATTAGGTCACCAACGAATTGGCTTGAATCTAAGTAAAGAACTATCTCAGGCCTTGGCCCCAACTGAATTTGAATCTGTCTTTGAAAATTTTGGACAAGACGAGATCGAATTCTCAGCAAAGCAGGTCTTTGAAGCACCATCCATAAGAAAAAATCGGCTATCCTTGATTGATGCAGAGGTGGGGCTCATCGAAAATGACACTCGTACCTATCAAGATGAGATTCACTATCAGATCAGCATGTATTTCCTCGAAGCAGTGCATTGGAACAAACGGATAGCATTGGCTGAAGAGCGGCTTGTTCTTATGGAGCAAACACTAGTCTGGCAAAATCATCAATTCGATGAAGGTGCTCTCTCAGAATCGGAACTCATAAGAAGTCGACTGGAGATTGCTCGACTCGAAGCTGACCTGTCGCAGATCAAAACATCCACTGAGCGGTTCACCCTGGAACTGAGCACCTATCTGGATACTGCACTTACACCATTGGTTCTTCCCACAGTGCTGCCTGATCTACCAACAAAGCGTGTAATTGAAGAGGCCTGGGAGCAACGCTCAGCATCTCCAAGAATCCGCGAAAAGCAAGCCCATATCAACACCTTGAAGGCGATGAAAGCAGCATCCGAAACACCCCTGGTCAGTTCCTATGCCATTTCAGCGGGTATGAAGATTCTACCTGAGCTCAATCAACGATTCCCAATGATGGGTATATCAATTGAGTCACCTTTGTTTACGAAGCGGAGGGTTTCTGTAAAACTCCGTGAACATGAACTGCGTGCCGGCATGAATGAACTTGATAACCTCTCCTCCCAACTTGAAATCGCCAGAGAAAGATGGATAAGCAGGTGGCTAATCACTGAACAGCGGTTGTCAAGTCTAAGGGCATCTCTCATCCCTGAGGCAAGCCAGTTGTATAAGCGAATTGAGACAGAGTATAGAGCAGGAGCACGACCCTACCTGGAGGTATTGGATGCACAATCTCTCCTTACTGATCTTCAAGAAAATGCCATGACACTTGAAATGGAGCAAGGTTCACTCCTTTTTGAATTAAGCCTAACACTGGGAATTAAGATCTATGAATTCTATTAAATATTACCTCATCCTTTCTTTCATACTCATTTCTACTCTATTGCTGGGGTGCAAGGGAGATATTGAGGAACATGATGACCATTCCGTTCACATAGAGACTGCACTTGATAGCGTTCAATCCGAATCTCATGATGAGCATGAAGATGAATTAATGGTTGAACTTTCTGCTCCTGAGATTGAGAAGGCTGGCATCACGTTCATAGATGTTGTCACTGGTAAGATACCAGGAACCAGAAGGCTGTACGGCGAGATCCGTTTAAACGAAGACCAGGTGATCCATAAATATCCCAAGTACCCAGGTATTGTTCGAAATGTTCGCGGAAATATTGGTGACAGAGTTTTGGAAGGGGATACCCTGGCGCTCATCTTCAATACAAATACACTAAGCATTTACCCCGTAATCGCAGCTCAATCTGGTGAAGTTCTGGAGAAACATGCAGTTGTTGGAGAATTTACAGATGGGTCAGAGCCACTCATGATTATAGGAGACCTTCGTACAGTATGGGTTGATCTACACGCCTTCGAAAAGGATATGCCACTCCTCAAAAAAGGTCAGGTACTTACTCTAAAATCAATCGATGGCGATGAGCAAATCCAAACGACCATTCGATATATAAAACCGGTCATGGATTCTATCACACGGACAAATATTGTGCGCTGTATTCTCAGAAATACATCTGGTACCTGGAACCCAGGTAGACTTGTTTATGCTGAAGCGGCTTACGATCATGATGGAGAAGAGGTTCTGGTTGTTCCAGAAAGTTGTATTCAAACCTATGAATCAGAGCATGTTGTCTTTATGCCAGTGTCTGATACTGAGTTTGAGGTTGTCAGTGTTGAGGTGGGTCAACGAGGCGGGGGTTTGATCGACATCCAAAGCGGACTGAAGATAGGTGATCGGATTGTATCCACTGGGTCATTCTTCCTGAAGTCTGAATTGGTGACTTCCTCCCTGTCCGGTCACGCTGGCCATGGGCATTAGGGGATAACTCATGCAATTCCTGATGAAACAGAATGTACTCATTTTCCTTTTAATTGGTCTCATCCTGGGATTTGGGATATGGGAGTACACCCATTTGCCCAAAGATGCTTTTCCTGATATCTCCCCCGTGATGGTACCAATCTTCGCTGAGGGACATGGAATGGCGCCGGAAGAAATCGAACGTCTTATCACATACCCTATTGAAAGCTCAATGAATGGGCTACCTGGCGTGACCCTGGTTAAATCTACTTCAGCTTTTGGAATGGCTGTCATTTATGTCTATTTCTCTGATGATACAGATATCTATTTCGCCCGCCAGTTGGTAAATCAAAGACTGAACTCCGCCATGGAAGATCTTCCTGACCTTGAAGAAGCGCCAACATTAGGTCCCATTAGCTCGGGTTTAGGCGAGGTATTCATGTATTACCTCACACTTGATGAAGGCTTGGCCCATCTCGAAGGGAAAGATCCAGGGGCATACCTGCGCGAGATCAACGATTGGCAGGTCAAGTACCAACTCCAAACCGTACCCGGAGTCACTGAGATTCTCTCCATGGGTGGGCATGTCCTCCAGTACCAGGTTAAGCTTAATCCACTGAATATGCTTGAATATGACATTTCAATAGATGACGTTGTCTCAGCAATTAGAGATAACAATCGGAATGTTGGTGGGCAGTTTCTTGTTGTTGGATCTGAGGAATATCTGATCCGCGGCGTAGGGTTACTGGAAGAACTTGAACAGATCGGCTCAATCCCATTGAAGGTCGAGAACAGTGTCCCAATTACGCTTGAGCACATTGCCGAAGTAGGATATGGAAACGAAACCCGTCGTGGTGTTGTCAGTATGGATGGCAGGCAAGAAGTAGTAGCAGGCATTGTCATCAAACTACTGGGGCAGAACTCCTCTGAAGTTATCGATGCATTGAAGGTGAAGTTGCCCGAGGTACAAAATGCCTTACCACAAGGGGTGCGGCTCATACCCTATTATGATCAATCCGAGTTGGTGTCAAAGGCTACTGGAACGGTCATCAGTGCCCTGTTTCAAGCCGGCATCCTGGTTAACCTGATCCTGCTCCTCTTCCTCTGGAATTTCAGAACTGCGATTATCGTCGGTTTCAGTCTTCCCATTAGCGCCTTAGTCGGTGTCATTCTAATGGGTTGGCAGGGAATCTCCGCCAACCTCATGTCCTTTGGTGGTATCGCCATCGCCATCGGAATGCTCGGCGATGGATCCATTGTTGTGGTTGAGAGCATCTATCGGAAATTGCAATCCCTTGATACATCGGATAACGATAAACGCATCGGAGCAATCATTGAAGCCGTGAATGAGGTCCGTAAACCCATTCTGTTTTCAGTAGCGATTATCATCATGGTGTTTCTCCCCATATTCTCCCTCCAGGGTATCGAAGGAAAACTCTTTAGACCACTGGCTATCACCATCGTCTTCGCCTTGATCGGATCTCTCATTGCTGCCCTGGTTATTTCGCCGGTGTTATCGAGTATGATCATACGGAAGACTCGGCTAGTAGAGCCACGGTTCATGTCAGTGCTGCGCAAGGGGTACAAAGCGCTACTCCTTACACTGACCAAAAGGAGTTGGATGATTGTCATCCCAGCAATTCTGCTTCTTTTTATCAGCCTTATGTTGGTTCCACGGTTAGGTACAGAATTCGTCCCCACGCTTGAAGAAGGCGCCATACAGGTAATTATTACCTCTGCTCCGTCTACGAGTCTTGAAACAATGACTGAACTTATCCAGCGCATGGAACGAGATGTTGTTCAATTTGACGAGGTGGAACATGCTATTACGAAGATTGGGCGTCCAGAGGCAGGTAGTCACCCCCATCCGGTCAACTTTGCTTCCATGCAGATCACATTAAAACCACAGGATCAGTGGACTCACAACAGTAAGGAAGATTTGGTCAATGGATTGGCGCAACAACTTGGCGAATATCCTGGAATTCAACTGAACTTTACCCAGCCCATTCAGAATCTATTCGACGAGTTGCTTTCTGGAGTACGCACCCAGCTTGCAATAAAGATATACGGCGAGAATATTGATACTTTGCGTCACTATGCAGAACTCACTGGGCAAGCTGTCGCTGGTATATCAGGTTTGGTAGATCTTGGGATCGAACAAAGCTGGGGACAACCGCAATATCGCATCACCCCAAACCGTGAAACCAGTAAGCGCTACGGTATCACTGTGAATCAGATCATGGAAGCTATCGAATTGGCTGTTGGTGGAGAGGTCGTCTCTCAGATATACAAGGAAACCCGGCGCTTTGGCATCCATGTTCGCTTCCAGGAGCAGTTCAGGGACGATGTAAATGTTCTCGAGGGTATTCTTGTGCGTCGAACAAATGGATCCCTCATCCCCCTCCGTGAGGTTGCTACTGTGGAGTCGGTTCTTGGACCAGTGCAGATCAATCGAGAGAAAAACCAGCGTCGATGGACAGTGAATGCCAATATTAGGGGTAGAGATTTGGGGACAGTAGTATCAGATATACGCGAACGTTTGTCTGATGAAATCCGATTACCTGCAGGCTATACCATGGAGATAGGTGGTCAGTTCGAAAATCAGGAAAGGGCAATGCGTAGGTTAAGCTTCGTCATTCCTGTCGTTCTAATCCTGATCTTCGCCTTCCTGCTAATGGCCTTAGAATCTGTGAAAGAAGCTGCGTTGATTTACATCAGTATACCTCTATCTCTCATAGGAGGAATACTAGGGCTGTACTTTACAGGAGAATATCTGAGTGTACCAGCAGCCGTCGGATTCATTGCAGTATTTGGGATTGCAGTCCAAAATGGACTCGTCCTCATCAGCACCTTCCAGCGCCTCGAAGGAGAAGGACTTTCCAGGATGGAAGCAGCTTTACGAGGAGCAGAGATCAGACTGCGGCCAGTCCTCATGACGGCACTCACTACTATCTTTGGTTTGATCCCTTTAATGCTGGCCACTGGAATAGGATCGGAGATACAGAGACCCCTGGCAGTAGTGGTCGTATTTGGACTATTTAGCTCGACGTTATTAACCCTGGGAATACTTCCAGTCCTTTACTCGTTGATCAAGAGTAAATAGCATACATGGCGAAACATCCAACGTAAATGACAATTATACATCCCTGTAACTAACTGATTTTCAGTTGATTACAGGGACTGCCTAAAGTGCCTAAAACACAGGCGTTTAACCCTGTTGTGGGGCATTACATAAGCGGGATCCAGGTTTTAAATCTAGCTAACCTTTTCTACGATGTAGAGAAAATTAACTTTCGCTGTGGCACCCATAAACATAAACGTAGGTTTAACATTTGGAATGATGGATATAACTTCTCCTTTGAGATTGTTCAAATAGTCCTCTAACTTTCCACTGTCAGAATCCATTTTAAGATTCAACCGATGTACCTTGTACCTCATTTCATTCCCCTTTCATTTGATGTATCTGAAATCACTATTGCTTTATTATTTGAGTACTAAATCCAGTTCTCGCCTACCCTTTATTCTTAACCACTTCAGGACGCCTGAGAAGAGCGTCGGGAATAACCTGGTTTTGAATCACAGACTCTACATCCAACACGATGCTCCCCCCTTTGCGGCTCTGTTCAATGCGCATGGGGAATTGGATACCATCAAATCTCTGGTAGTCCGATAGCGTCCAGTAGCTCCCAATCCGGATTACTGTCCCCGATGAATCATCAATCCATAAAGCATAGTAGGTATCATCACGATCAGTTTTTATACTTTTTGCTGACCTACCATTAATGAGTGTGGCTGTTCCCAGTTTCCGATCCTGAAACCAGCGGTCGATGTGAAGTGGGGACTGTGGGACAAAGAGGAAGGCGGATTTTGAGCGTATTTGTGCAGAATCATCTCTGACATAGCCCTTTTCCAACCACCAGCCACCAATAGAATCAACCCCATAAACTTCATATTCTGACTCATACCGCCAGCGACCATCTTTGTGAGCCCATACAGTGAAAGGAGATGTAATTGCTTTGCCCCGGTATGGGCGGTCATCCTTCCAGATACCCTTCACAATGCGGGTTGTGACCTGCGCAATTGCTTCGCGCCCCCCACTTGCCTGAATAAAACGAACCAGAATTTGATCAACTGGATCATTCACGTCAATTGGTTCCATAGAGCGATCTTGCTGACATCCCAGCAAGACCATCGTTGTAATTATTATTGATGCCGCGTAACGCATGGGAGCCCCCTTTCACTTACTGCCAAATAATGTCGAACCATGATGATACTACAGATCAAATATCTTAAGTATCCAGGTAAAAATTATTCAGACTCTCATCATCAACAAGGAATCCTAGACAAGTGGTTTCATCCATCGCTAAAAGGAGTGAAAGGGGCTATGTAACTCTATTGAATTCAACATGTTTTCCAACTACTAATGAGATTTATTTTCCCCCTTGATCCTGTCGCGGAGAAGCCTAGAAGGCGGGGATGGATTTCAAACCGCAGATCCATTCCTATCCTAAACGTCAATTGATTCTCCCGTGTTTTCTGCCTATTTTGGGCACGAGACAACATTCATCAAACCTTGCTCTAAGGGATCAGCGGGATGCGCAGATAAAACCCACTACATAGGAAGCAATGAACCAGACACCTGGTTTACTACTTACACTGGTTTTATTCAACACCTCGAGTTTGTCACTCGAGTTAGCGCAAGATCGTTATCGATAAAGGATTTAGCATGTCTCATACATCAAGATCACTCACCCTACAACATGTGAGTTTCAAATATCCTGAAGCTGTGGAAGCATTGTTCACTGATATAGGCATAGCTTTCTATACAGGCTGGACGGGAATAGTGGGAGCCAACGGGTGCGGAAAAAGCACCCTCCTCCACCTCATCAGCCAGAGGTTGAAACCTGATTCAGGTATAATCAATTCTCCTGGAGATATCCAGTCAGTTGAACAACGTACGGATCATCCCCCCGACGGACTGCATAGGCTCCTCCAGGCCGAAGACACACAGATCTGGAAATGGCGAACAAAATTAGGCATTCAGCCCGACTGGTTCAATAGATGGGGCACCCTTAGCCATGGGGAAAGAAAGCGGCTCCAGTTAGCCCTGGCGCTCTCTCATGAGCCTGATGTACTCATCCTTGATGAACCTGATAACCACCTCGACATCAACACCAAAGAGATTCTCCTCAACACACTCAAAGCTTTTCAGGGAATCGGTCTCATTGTCAGTCATGATCGGCATCTGCTGGATACGCTTTGTGATCATACTCTTTTTCTTGATAAGGGACGTCCTGACATGCGCAAGGGTGGTTTTAGCTCAGCCAATCAGGAACTGGATCGTGAGCAGTTGGAGCATCAGAGGCAGAAGGCTGTGCTTCAAAAGGAAGCCAGGAAATTACGCCGTGAACTCCAACGTCGCTCTGAGGAGGTTACCCGAACAGCTGGCAGGCGGAGCCGAGGCTACCTGGCACGGGGAGATTCAGATGGACGGGCTAAGATCGGTATGGCCATCTATTCCGGCAAGGACAAGAAATCTGGTCGTCTCAAACAAACCTTGAGTGAGCGGGTCAACAAGGTGGAAGCCAGGAAAAGCGCAATATCAGTTCAAAAAGAGCATCGCAGTGGTATCCATCTGGGAGGCCGTGCAGGTCATAGGGAAGTCCTCATTGATGAGCCGGCTGGCAGTATCAGTCCCAGTAATTCTCTGACAATCTCATGGCCTGATCTCCTGCTTGAGCGCGGACAGTGCATTGCCATTACAGGAGCAAATGGTTCTGGAAAATCTATACTGGTAAACCATTTGATGCACAGATCCAGCTTGCCCAAATCAGACCTGCTGTACATGCCACAGGAAATTCCCATGACTGAGGGCAGCAGTCTACTTGAGACCCTAAAACAGCTCTCACATGATGAAATGGGTGAGGTTCTGACCATTGTGCGCCGTTTGGGCTCTGACCCTGAAGGCTTGCTCCACGGTGATATGATCAGTCCCGGTGAAAGTCGCAAATTGATGCTGGCTCTGGGCATGTCCCGGGAGTGTTCTCTCCTTGTGCTGGATGAACCCACCAACCATCTGGATCTACTGGCAATCACCTGTCTTGAGGAGGCTTTGCTGGAATGGGAAGGCAGCATTTTGCTGGTCAGTCACGATCGTCACCTGGTATCCAGGGTAGCGGAGACCGTCTGGTCTCTGGAATCTGAAAAATCAGGAAATAGCAGGTTATGGATCAAATCTCTTCTTTCACCATGAAGAGAGCCCCCATTATAGACAGGGGCTCATTAATTCTGGCAAGATAGGGAAACTCTTTACCTGAGATAGATCATCTTTATGACCTGCGAATAATCACCAGCCTGGATACGAGCAAAGTATACGCCTGTTTCCACAGATATCCCGTTTGAAGTTGTGCCCTTCCAGTGTGTCGAGTACGTTCCTGCTGCCTGATATGCGTTGACAAGGCCTTTTACCTCCCTACCTGTGATATCGTAAATATGGAGGGTGACATCTGAGGCAACGGGTAAGCTGTAATGAATCGTCGTTGTTGGATTAAATGGATTGGGATAGTTTTGGTCTAGAGAAAAACTCACAGGTAATTCACCCCAATTCCATGCAACCTGCTCTCCATTACCCTTATAGAGCACGCCACCTGATGAAATAATCCCCGATGCTATTTCTAATTGCGAGTTCACCGCCTCTGCAAGATCTTTAGCCATTTCATCATTTGCAGAATCACTATCTTCGATAAGGGTTGAAACAAATGTCAAAACATCCCCGGCAGTTTTGCCATCTTCGGTGACGATTTCGTATTGTGCTACTTTCAAGGATGCAAAATTGAAAACCAGTGCAGCGAGATGCTGCCTTGCCCTTTCAACCATTTGGACGTTACCTCTCACTGTAAGCATGGCTTGCCAATCTTCAAAAGTGTTACAATTAGCGAAAATCGCAAAATGGGGAGTATAAAATTGATAAATCTGGGCCATGTACGAGCTCAGATCATCGTAGCTTTCCTGAGCGTGACCTCTATTCTTAAGGTATACATCGAATTGATGCTTCCAATAGCCCTTACCTCTACAGGTATTTTGAACCACTACTCCAGCTAGCGTAAAATCCAGTGTATTGGTCATACCGGGTGCTAAGGATGTGATCTTTGGATTTTCATCTGCTACATAACCCAATGGTTCGACGATCATAACCTGATAGTCACCTGATTCTACTTCTCCAAATGAGTAAGTTCCTTCAACATCAGTGGATGTGAATAGCAACGGATAACCTTCAGAATCAAGAAGCTCAACTGCCACACCGGCAAGGCCTGTATCGTCAACGGCTATTGTACCAGCAATAGAGCCCGAGGAGAGGGCTTTTTTAGCAATATAGACTCCTTCACTGCCCTGTACATATTCAGCGCCCTGACCAGTCCAAACGATGTCTCCATTTTGATTGATGTGAGGATGGCTATTGGGTCGCCCATTACTGGTCAATTGGATTACCGTTTCACTGGTTGGAGAATACAGAAAAATCTCGTAATAATTTAGAGGATTACCTAACCAAACGATTTCTCCCAGATCATTAAATGTATGTTGATAGTACCACCAATCATCGTACTCATTATCTGTCAGTTGTGATGTGACACCTGTTGATCCTTTATAAAGGAATATTTCTTTATCATTACCATCATAGGCACTATATACTACATCTCCATTATCATTAATTTGAGGCCATAGTGTCCATGTACCGAGGCTGTTATCAGTCACATTAGAAATTTGCTCAACGGTGCCAGTCGTTGAAGAATAATAAAATACCTGATCCGCGACCCCCGAAAACCTGGTCCATACAATGTCACCTTTGTTGTTTAGGTTTGGCCAATGAGCATATGTTGCTCCCCCAGATATAGTAGATATTTCACCTGTGGAGCTTTCGTAGAATTTGACCGTTCCATTTGAGGTCCAGGCGATATCTCCTATATCGTTAATAACTGCAGGGTAGTCATTTATTGTGGACAGATTCGTTAGATTTGCAGCCTGAGTAATATCATGCGTATTTGCATCCCAGATGAACACATCATTACGGGGATTGGTGCCATCAATACCACTCCAGGTCACCATTCCGTTGTCATTGATATCGGGATATAAGTCACCCAGCTCCGATACAGTTAATCTTGTGACCGACGATGTTAAATAGTCAAAATAATACGCCTCGCGTGGGCTGCTAGAGATCCACCAGACCACATCTCCCCTGGCATTGATCTCTGGATCGAGTTCTTGCAATTCATTTGGGGTTGAGATGAGGTTTACAATTCCAGTAGATTCATCATAAAAAGCTATATCAGTACCAGTTTGCCAGACCACATCGCCTTTCGTATTGATTTGTGGATGCGATCCATAGCCAAGGCTTTCATTTGTTAATTGAGTGATTTCGTATTCTTGTGCAATACCAAATTGACCAAATGCACAGATTCCTATTGCTATGATAACAATAATGTGAAGCTTTTTTTGGTTGGACATGTTGTTCCCCTTTTAATTAAAATTAATAAGCGCACCGGAAAATCCACTGGTTGCTCATTCCAACTGGTATAAATGAATTCTAACGCAAATAGTCATACCTCCCCCTTCACGATTTGATTCTTCACACTGGTCCCCTACCATCATTAAGGTAGAAATTAGCGACGCCTACATCTAACACAGATGGAACCAATCCTTGCACGGAGGGAACATTTGAGGTGTATTTTCGGATAATCGATGAGTCTAACTCCGTGGCGATGATGTGCGATGTCCAACTAATCATTGTCCTATAAAAGGAAGGCGGCCGGGTAAACCTATTGCCTGCTATTCATCTGTAGCGGGAGATGCTGGCAGGATTTCGAACAGTGGTTCTCCCTCGGCAAAAGTTGACTTGAATCTACCCTGCATGCGCCTGTCAATGATACCTGGGTCAATTTCTATTATTTCACATTCGGATTGAGTCACTTGAGATTCTCGGTAGACCTGATCTGAGATGAGAGCAACACTTCTATCCAATTCAGAATGTGCAGACCTGCACAGGGACTCAATGAGAGCGGCTTTGTTAATTTGATCCCCATAGATACAGGATCTAAAAATGTAAACATCGGCAATATGAGCCCCCAGGGCCATGGGAGTCGGGTAGCCTGTTTCAGCTATGTATTTATCCCAGTGACCCATGATGGTTAGAATACCATGAATTGCCGCTGTAGCGGTGGGAAAAGTCATGAAGTGGGCATCTCCAATGGTTGCTCGAATGGTCCCACCATTAGAATCACAGGCATGTCTGGCTATTTCTTCCATCTTGCCGATAACATTTTCCACATCGTCTATAGAGAATTTATCCTTGAAGCCGCTAAAAGAGCGTAGATCGGTGAATACCACAGCCTGCTCTTTAATAATTCTGGTCTTATGCCGCTGATCAATACGATAAATGCTTTCTTTATCGGATATCCCTTTCAGTTCAAAATCCTTTACAAAGGAATTTCCAATCTCAGCTTTGTTCAATACCAACCAAGCCGCATGACTGAGGTAAATTTCATTTGGCGGGGTGATGGATTCAATTCGAGCTGCCAGATTCACAGCATCGCCAAAAATATCACCTTCCTGGTGGAGAATGTCCCCAATGGTAATAGCAATCCGAATACTTAAGGTTTCAGTATCTGATAATCCGGCCTGTTCAACTCTGAATTCCTGCTGGATTTCGACGGCGGAGATGGCTGCTATGGTGACACTTGGGAAAATGATCCAGAAAGAATCCCCTTCCCCCTTGATCATCTTGCCATTGTTGCTGGAAACAACCTTTGAGATTAAATCCTTCTGGATTCTGAGTAGATCACTTAAGTCGGCCTGAGAGGCCACAGATACTCGACCTGTAAAATTCACCAGGTCTGTCTTCATGATTACCGTCGACTGCAAATTGTTCATGAATGCCCCCTATTTTTTTTGAAATTGTGAGATAGGAGTTCGAGATGGAGATTAATCTGTATCTGTGCGAGTGTGGAATTGCCATGAAATTAGCCTGGACACCGCTACGATCCAAGTGAATCGGAGTGTGACCCATTGGCCCCAATAAAACAAAGCCCCAGACAACTGTCCAGGGCTTTCCTATCTTTATAATTGGTTCAGATTACTTGAGATACACCATTTTGATGGTCTGGCTGATCGCCCCTGCTTCCAGACGGCAGAAATACACGCCCGTACTGACGGAATTGCCTGATCCATCTAGTCCATTCCATTGGATATCATGGTTCCCAGCTGGTTGTTCACCCTTTACAAGACGAGCAACCTCCCTGCCTGCAATATCGTAAACAGTTAAAGTTAACTCTACGCGTTCAGGCAGCACGTATCCAATATTTATAGTGGGATTGAAGGGATTGGGATAGAAGTGACTAATACCTGGTGTCAGATCATGGGCAACGTTCTCCCCATCTATTCCAACATAGTCGATATCAAACCATTCCAGGAATCTCTGCATCAGGTCAGCGCGAATAGTTGGTCCTTCGTCCTCCAGGGATGCAATTGCTTCAAAGCCAAAAGCCAGGAATATGGTTTTATACCCATTCTGAATGGTGGTTGTACCAGCAGAGCGGTAATCCAACCGGGGATATTGAAAAAGCGTCTTTCCATGAGACATGCTGGTCACTACATCAGGACTGGTCTGATTATTAGCACCGAAGTGTGTGTTGATGCGAAATTGATCACTTGCCTCCATGATCTCGTGATCAGGGTTGCCAAAGGCATAGCGTGGATTGGTCGTGGTTTCCTCATCCAGAACTGCAGCACAATAATCACTTAAAAATGCTGCCTGGGTCTCATCCCCATCTGTGATATCCTGACCAGAGAGTAAAAGCCTACCCCCGTTATCCTGATAGGCAGAAAGAAGATCAATGACGGACTGAGTCAGAGGTGATTCACTATTACCGGTGAACCAAACGACTTGTGGCTTTGCCTGGAGCCAGTCTGAATCTGGCAATCCAAGCTGTAGAATATCCCATATGGCAAAGACGATATCATTGTCAATGAGGGCCTGACTATAGTATTCCTGAACATTACTGTCACCTGATAATGCTCCATCTGCGTCGATAAGGGCTACCTGCGGATCACCAATCCGCAATTCAAAGGTCAGCGTATCAATCGTTTCGGACGTGGCATTACCAACAGCTATCCGCATTGGAACCGTTCCACTCTCAAAGTCAGTTGCCATTGTAAATTCTAAGGGAGAGTTGGCGATCACAGATGCATTCACCTCAAGATCATCAAAGGTCATTTCAGGTGCTGTGAAAGTAAAAGCAGGGTTATCATCTATAACCGAGGCATAAATTCCAGTGGTCAGAACACCATAATTGATCAGTTCTATCCAGATCGATCCACTTTCTGATGGTGACAAAAATCCATCATCGTTCTCATCCGTGTAATTCATATGTTCAATGTACAGGTGTGGAAATGCTTCTACTATCTCAACTGAGGCAAAGATCGATGTATCTCCCTGGACAAAATTAAAAACTGCTACCTCAGTATTATTACCAGAGTAGTCCATGGATGAAGGATCGGTATGAAAATCAAAAAATTGATTCTCGGAACTTGCAGACCAGGGTTGTCCGGGATTCGTTCCACCCTCTTGACCATTGGCCGGTTCAAGATCAACAAGACGATGATCATCATTACTATTACTCCATTGGGAATTATCAACATGATAGATCAACAAACCTGTTCCCTCTAGATGCTGGTCTGTACCCTGGATCTGTCGATTCTCGATGAGGAAGTACTCACGTCCAACTTCAAGTTCCTGGGCAAACCGGGATTCCCAAGGATCAAACTCTCCTGCTGTCCACAATTTGAGTACATAACCCGTCTCAACTACTGGGGGAATGTCCACTGCGATAGCATTGGAGTCCAATACAACAGGGATAACCCATCCCAACATTTCTTTACACCAGGCTGACATATGGGCTGGACTACTGGCTGTCGTCCATGACCCACCAGCCATAAGACACCAGTTGCCTATTCCATCCGAGCTATAATCCGTGTCATAAAGATCAGGAAGACCCAAAGCATGTCCAAATTCATGTGAGAAAACACCTATCTCGATCAAGCTGCCATCACCGTTCTCTGCAGGTTGCATGATGTAGTCATCGACCAATATGGGGTTGCCATCAAAGCCAATATCATCGGTGACAAAACCATTATCGTTACCATCTACTGCACCGGAGTATCTCCAGCTATGAGACCAAATTGCTGCCGCGCCAGTTTCTCCTCCCGTGCCAGAATGGACAAAGAAAACGACATCTGCTATTCCATCATCATCACCTGAATTGGGAATGCCATCATCGCCATCATTATCATACTGGGTGAAATCAATTTCCAGATCTGCAAGATCAAGGGTCTCTGTAAGAAATTGACTTACACCTCCATCCCAGCCATTATCTGTCCCACCGTAAACAAAACCTGTCTGGCTTAATTCGTACCAGCCATAAACTGATCCTGAGAGATGAAATTGTCCATAGGACATCTCTTCATAGTGCTCTGCCATCGTTATAGTTGACCAAGGACCGTCAAAAAGTTCTGCCTGTAATGCCGTAGCTGTACCAGCCGGGTCGTTGGAATCGCTATATGAACCCAGGATCACGGGGAAACTCCCGTAAACATCTTCACGAAGATCACGAAGACTATGGATTGGCAACTCAAGATTACGCTGTTTAACACGCTGAATTTTTTGTGCAAATCCGCCTTGTCCATGGGATTCAGCCATGACCTGGGTCATTTGGATTACTCTTTCAGAAGCCGCCTCACCTGGTTTTGCAGGCGCTGTTGCCATAATTGAGGTGATTCCCACGGTTAGGATCAAAATTATTTTTTTATACATAGCTACTGGTTCCCTCGAGATTATGTGAAAAAATTTTTATTCCGGATGTCAATCATGATAATTTACCTCATGAAATCTAGCCCGGACATTGCTGAATCAAAGGTTTCAATATTTACAAGATTATTCCATCTTCAACCAGGGCTGATATTCAATCATGAATAAAAATAGCCCCGGACTTAAGTCCGGGGCTATGGCGTTTCTCCAATATTTTCTTACAATAATTAATTTTAGTTCAGATGATAATTTCCTTCAATGACTGCGCCAAATTGAGCTGCAGAATAAGGTTTTTGGAGATATCCATTGAAGCCATTCTCCTGATAACCCTCGATACTTTTTTTCTCATATGCTGTCATGGCAATCAGAGGAATATTCTTATAACACTGATTGGATTTGATTCTTCCAGCCAGATCCATTCCAGATATGCCATTCCCAAGTGACACATCCAAAAACATAATCTCAACATCCTTGCGATCTTTGATAATCTGTAATGCGTCCTCACCTGACTCAGCATAGAGTGCTTCGATGTCCATGTTTTTAACCATATAGCTAATGATCAATCTCCAGCCCGGGTCATCCTCTACAAACAATAAAGTTTTTTTCTTCGGTGGCATTTGGATTTCCATTTTCTTGTCTCCTCAAATAGGTGTTGGTGAAAAACGTGACATGAATATAGAGCCGCATCTCTTTGTTCTCATGAGGGGAAGCCTAGTTTGAAGCTGGACAATCCCTAATTACAGCATGAAATAGAGCTATGGATGCTTCAAGGGGTTTGTATCTTGTAGAAAAGGTCCCCAACAGAACAATGAAGTTGTGCATGAAAATTGAATTAGTGCGTCCACGAATACGCGTCATTTGGTGATTGATATTATCATGATTGTGATTATATACACGAAGAATCGGGACAAATTAAAAAATACAACTTTCATTTATATGGGGTGATATATGTCTGAACAAAACAACGGACTCAATTCTCATCTTCCACGAGGCTACAGCATGGAAGACTCAATCGCGCGCAAAGAATGGGTCAAGGAATTCACAGGCGTTGAAATTGATGACACGCTCACTGATGATGTTGAAGATTTAAAGGGAATCATTGAGCACCATGTTGGTACGATGAATATACCCATGGCTGTGGTCGGCCCACTGAAAATCGAGGGCACCTATGCCAATGGTGACTTTGTCATCCCCCTCTGCACCCTTGAAGGGTCACTTGCTGCTTCAATGAATCGTGGGATTTATGCTTCTACCGTCAGTGGTGGAACAATAGTACGTCATTTCAGGCAGGAGCTTTCAAGGGCACCTGTATTTATTCTGGACAACCTTCACGAAAGCGCAAAATTCCAACAATGGGTGACAGATAACCAGAACAAAATCATGGAAGTGGCGGAAAGTACCACCAGACATGGAAAAGTGTTGAGAATTGATCAATATACAATTCAAAATTATGTTGTGCTGGATTTGGTGATGGACACCAACAATGCAGCCGGACAAAATATGGTTACACTGGCAGCTCAGGTAGCCTGTGAATACATTCAAGCTGAGACAGGTCAGAATTACTTCCTGGAGTCCAACTTCAATAGTGATAAAAAAGCCTCTACAAGGAACATGCTGCTGGGAAGAGGTCATGCTGTCTCTGCAGAGACCACAATCAAGAATAGTGTCATGCGCAGAATTCTCAAAATGGATCCCGACATATTGTATGATTCCTTTAGCTTTTTTCCCACCATATCGAGTTTAGCTGGAACCCATGGGAATGGATTGCATGTCTCAAATGCAATTACCTCTATTTATCTGGCCACAGGTCAGGACACAGCCTGCGCTGCTGAAAATAGCATTGCCCATTTGGGCATCGAAAAGGCGGAAGATGGAATCAAGTTCAAGTTGACGCTTCCCTCTCTCACAGTGGGTACTGTGGGTGGAGGAACACGCCTGAAAATGCAAAAGCGAAACCTGGAATTGCTGGGATGTGCAGAAGGTGAACATTCATCGAGAAAACTGGCAGAAATTATTACTGCTGCAACCCTGTCTCTTGAAATTTCACTCATCTGCGCCATCGGGTCTCACACCTGGACAGAAGCGCATATGAAATATGGCAGAAAATAGAGTCTGGTATGGATGTTCTTGACAATCCGAAATACACCTATTTGCTGGGGAAACAGCCGTTTTATTATAAAATCTGGAAAATCTTATTTTATTATTACAGTAAGATAGTCTTTACATTTTACACGCCGCTGAAAGTCTTTGGCCGTGAAAATGTGCCTGATTCGTCCTTCATCTTTTGCAGCAATCACAATAGCCATATGGATGTTGCACTTCTATCTGCGGCAGCACAACAAAGTTTCAATCATTTTGGAATGATGGCAGCCAAAGACTATTGGTTTGATAGTTGGACCAGACGAACCCTGATTAATACAGTCATGAACCTTATTCCTATTGATCGCAAGATCAAAGGGGATACTCAGTTTCCCATCCAGGACACCATCAAGTTGTGCAAAACATTCATGAACTATCAACAGAGGAGTCTCATATTTTTTCCTGAAGGCACCCGTGGCACTCCCGGCAAAATATTACCCTTCAAAAAGGGTGCTGCCAGGTTTTCTCTGGATCTGGAGGTTCCCATTTTGCCCGCTGTGATATACGGTTCTCACAAAGCCTGGCCGCGGGGTAATTTTTTAATGCGTCCAACAGGCATTGAGGTCTATATTCTTGAACCAATATATCCGGCAAATTTTCTGGAAACTGATACTCCAAGCGAGAATGATTTGATAGAAGCAGCAAAAAAAATGATAGCTGCGCTGGAACAAGCTATTACAAATAAGGCAGCCGAACTTTATGAAAAATGATAAGACTCCCAACACAGAGAAATTTTACGCTGTAAATAAAGACAACTGGGGACACAAATGGGGTTACAAAGATTCAGAATTTATACTGAATAAAGACCGGACCGTAAGCATGACCGGAGATCGCTACGATCTTTGTGGCTTCGATATGCCAGATTTTATCCCATACGTTGAAGAGATGTTGGATATGACAGTTGATGTAGATGACGTCTTGCCTGAAGTGGAGGACAAGCCTGTAGAAGATGCTCAGATCAACCAAGCTTTCGTAGACGCAGTTACATCTACATTTTCCGAGGATCGTTATTCCTTTGGTGATGCAGAGCGCCTCATGCATAGTGCTGGTCAGACTACCGATGAAATATATAAGGTCGTTTTTGCAAAAATCGATAAAGTGGCTGACATGGTCTTCTACATCGAGTCTGAAGACGAAACTCAAAAGTTGATTGACCTGGCGATTAAATATGATGTTTGCCTCATCCCATACGGTGGTGGCACAAGTGTAAGCAACGCGCTGCAAATCCCTCAATTTGAAACGAGAATGGTGGTAGCAGTTGACACGCGACGAATGAATAAAATCGAATCCATAGATGTGGAAAACCGTCGCGTAGTTGTCCAGGCCGGCATCCTCGGCAGCAAACTGGAAGAGCTGCTGGAAGCCAAAGGGCTAACCGTTGGACATGAACCAGACAGTATCGAATTGTCTACCCTGGGAGGCTGGATTTCAACCAATGCCAGTGGGATGAAAAAAAATCGCTATGGTAATATTGAAGACATTGTTGAAAATGTAACCATGATCACTCCCAATGGCGTGGTAGAGCAGATCAATCCGATTACACGTGCATCCATCGGTGTTAGTGCACAGAATATGCTTTTAGGTTCTGAAGGTAATTTTGGAATCATCACCAAAGCCACTTTAAAAGTGCATGCACTCCCAGAATCATCTGATTTTAATTCTGCCCTGTTTCATGACTGGGAGACCGGTGTGGCTTTTATGTATGAATTATCCAAAAGTGGAGCAGTTCCTGCCAGCGCTCGACTCATGGATAACGCCCAGTTCCGTTTTGGTCAAGCTTTGAATGCCAAACCCAGTGGTCTAAAGGTGTGGATAAAAAAACTTGAAAAGTTTGTCGTATTAAATGTCAAGGGCTTTGACCCCTACAAAATGGTGGTAACCTCCTTCAAATTGGAGGGCTCTAAAGATGAAGTGGCATTGCAACAGAAAACTTTAAAAAAATTAACCAAGAAATATAAAGGTATGATTGGCGGCTCTGAAAATGGCAAGAAGGGTTATAACCTGACTTTTGCCATCGCCTACATCAGAGACTTTATGACTCGCTATCGTATTATTGGTGAAACCATGGAAACTTCGGTTCCATGGAGCAAACTAAATGAGGTGTGTGAAGCTGCAACCAATCAAATCAATGAACTTCACAAAAAGCACAACATCCCCGGGAAGCCTTATATCTCATATCGTGTGCCTCAGATCTATCACACGGGGGTCTGTATCTATTTTATGTTTGCCATGAATATCAAAGGTGTTAAGAATCCCGTTGAGATTTTCAATTCAATTGAATATGCCATGAGGGAAGCCATAATGGAAGCTGGTGGTTCCATTTCCCATCATCATGGGGTTGGAAAACTGCGCAAAGATTTTATGAAGGGAACCATTTCCCCGGCAAGTATCGAAATGTTAAAGCAGGTAAAAACGGCCCATGACCCAAAAAATATTTTTGGCGTCCGGAATAATATTTTCGCAGACTAAGCTGAACAGACTTTAAGGATTCTTCAGATATGAATGTGTCAGGAAAGGTCTTTATTGTCACCGGAGCTTCCTCTGGTATCGGTGAAGCGCTTTCTGTTGAGTTGGCTCAGAAGGGTGCCAAAATCGTCTGTGCTGCGCGTAGATCAGATGAGCTGGATCGAGTCTGCAACGCCATTATTGCAGCTGGTGGTTCAGCCCTGGCAGTACAAACAGACATTACGGATCTGGATGCTTGTCGAAATATGGTAAAACAGACCATAGATGCATATGGCAAGGTAGAGGGTCTCATCCTGAATGCCGGGGTCAGTATGTGGGCCAGGTTTGAGGACATCACTGACATCTCATTTTTCCAGAATTTAATCGATGTGAATTATCTTGGGGCTGTAAACTGTTGCCACGCGTCTCTTCCCTACCTGAAAAAGACCAATGGAAAAATTGTCAGTTGTTCAACAGCTCAAGCCATCATGGGATTTCCAAACCATTCAGGCTATGTCGCTTCAAAACATGCACTTCATGGATTTCTATCCACTTTGGACATGGAGATGAAGGGCGAAGTATCAATTCTCGAGGCTGTTTTGAGCTGGATCAGGGGTACAAATCTCAGGGACAACGCCTTTGGAGCAGAGGGCACAAAACTCACCAAATCCTCAAAGAAGCACACCAGTGAATCAGTAAGCTTAGAGGATTGTGTGGAACAAATAATCCTGGCAATAGAAGCTGATAAAAAGACGGTCTACATCCCCAGGAAACTGGCTATGATTCCCCTTCTCAACACTTTCTTCCAGGGTTTTCTCCGGCGCAAGGTATCTGGAGCTATCGACAAAAACGAGTCCTAGCAGTTTAAGCTCAATCGCCATGGACAAATGGCACCTCTAAATTTTTACACCAATATATTTACACTAATTGAAGAGATTGTTTCTGACTACCCCATGTGGGTTTTTATGAGATCCATAAATACGGGACGGTAGGTGGCGCCGATGGGAAAACTTTTTTCCCCGATATAGACTCTTCCCTTATCGATGGTATTTACTTTGGAGAGACTCACAATAAATGACTTATGGATTCTACAGAAGCGATCTGCAGGTAGCAGATCCACCATTTTTTTCATGGACATATAGGAAAGATGCTTGCCTTGATTGGTGATGACACTGAGATAATCACCCACTGCTTCCACATAAAGAATATTACGCAGATCCACACGATTGACCTGACCCTCCTCTTTGAGGAAAATAAAATCCTTTCCCGACTGGCTTCCTCCCTCTTTTGGAGATGGAACTTCATTGCCTGCCATATTCCCATCAGCAGGGGTAATTCTATCCCGAGCCTTATTCAACGCCTGTATAAAGCGTTCCAGGGAAAAGGGTTTATGGAGATAATCTACCACATCCAGCTCAAAACTTTCCACGGCATACTCACGATAAGCTGTGGTGATAATGGCCAGGGGTGGACGTCGCAGACTCTCCAACAGTTTCAACCCTGTAAATTTAGGCATGTTGATATCTAAAAATAATAGGTCAGGGTGTAGCGTGAGTATAGCCTCATTGGCTTCAAATGCATTCTTACACTCACTGAGAACTTCAAAACCAGGAATATCAGAGAGATATTTTTTAATAACAGCACGAGCGGGTGCTTCATCATCAACAATAAGACAACGTATATTTGTCTGTGAACTCATTGGGTTGCTTCTCCAAAGCTAATACTAAGATCAACAATGAACTGCTTCCCATCATCCTTGATCTCAAATCGATGTTTATCAGGATAAATAAGATCGAGTCGTTTGCGGACATTTTCCAGACCAATACCTCCCACTGCCCCTTCACGCTTCAGGTCATCCTCAAAATTATCCCGAAGATTTGTACATCGAAACTTCAACTCACCATCAACCTGTTTGAGTTCAACATGAATAAAGGGCTGACCACTTGAAATATTTGCGCCATGCTTAAAGGCGTTTTCTATGAGAGGGACAAATAATAGTGGGGCGATCATTATGGACGTATCAGGGACATCCATCTTCAATTCAACCTGGACTGACTCATCAATACGAACTTTTTCCAGAGCAATATAATTGGTTATAAATTCCATCTCCTTTTCCAGTCGAACCTGCTCGTCCTGACATTCATAAATGATGTAGTTCAGCAGACCAGAAAGCTTCAGGATTAGGTCTGGTGTCTGGGGAGATTCCAACAGACTATGTGAGTAAATATTGTTCAAGGAATTAAACAAGAAATGGGGATTGACCTGGGCCTTGAGTGAATCAAGCTCAGCCTTTAATTGACGACTTTCCAGCTCTTTAACCGAAAGCGCTTCTTGCTGTAGTCGCAGATTTTCACGCATGAAATGCAAAGTTGATGTCACAGCTACCAATGACAACTGCATAAAAGCCATGGGTAGGACAAACATATAAGATGGCCTATGCTTCAAAATGAAGGGTGGGCTAAAATCGGGAAATAGGCGCATCAGGGAAACGAGTATACCTCCGTTTACCAGCACGGCAGCAATCATAAGCAGGCCATACAGAAAGAATTTGCGCGTTTCAAAAAACCTGGGAATCAAGATTTTCAGGTTGAGGTAAACAACTGAAACCATAACTGCGACCTGCATCAGTTCAAATGGGAGATGAAAGCTTACATCCCTACCCTCATTGGATCTCAATAAGCTGATCAGAAACAGGAAGATAAAATAAGCACCCCAAAAAAGCAGGTGCTGGGCGATGCGGCTGTCTTTAAGCTTCATTCGATTTATCATGGCGAGAATATAGGTTTTGGCACCCGCTTCAGCCCCAACTTTCGAAATCTCTAGCATTTCGCACGACCAACGACCCCATATCCACGATAAACACCAGGCTGGCCGGATATCCCGTCCTTTCATGATTTGATCGCTGGCAAACCACACTCATCGAATAGCAACGCACATGCACTTGACATAGTTCTAGGTTCACGCCGCAATGAAAAAGAAGACCAAACAAACGGAGAAACAAATTATGAAAATTACGATTAAAAACACAATGAGTCTGGTAGCTGTCATGGCAGGATCACTGGCTATCATGTTTCTGCTCATGGCCATGAAAAGCTCCCCTGAACGTAAAGTTCAAGAGGATACACGTATTGTGGTAGCCACGCAGGAAATAAAAAATTCAGACATTCAGATAACCGTGCCAGTCATGGGGAAAATCAGTGCTCAGCAAAAGGTCACCCTCTTTGCTGAGGTATCTGGTATTCTCCTCCAATCTGAAAATCTTTTTCTCGCTGGATACGACTATAAGCAGGGTGATGTCATGCTGCAAATAAACAGTGAAGAGTCAGAATTAAATCTGAAAGCTCAACGCAGCAATCTCATGACAGCCGTTGCAGCCTTACTTCCTGAATTGAAATTCGATTATCCCGAGAGTTATATCCGATGGGAAACCTATTTAAAGGCATTTGATGTCAATGGTGAAACCAAGCCTCTCCCCAAGCCTCTTAACGAGCGTGAAAGCTATTTTGTGGCCAACAAGGGCATTGCTAAAACCTATTACGATATAAAAGCTTCAGAAACTCGTCTGGCCAAATACACCATCCAAGCTCCCTTTAATGGCAGCGTAACTGAGAGTTATATCAAACCTGGTAATCTGGTTCGAAGCGGACAAACCCTGGGTGTGTTTCTAAACCCTGATGTTTATGATTTGGAAACTACCGTTGGAATCAATGAAATCGAGTATATCAATGTGGGTGACCCGGTAAAACTCACCAGTGGCAATTCAGAATCCACCTGGATGGGAAAAGTAAGCCGCATCAGTGGTGGTCTGGATGTCAATAGCCAGATGGTGAAGGTCTTTATCACAGTTTCTGGTCCTGAGCTGAGAGAAGGCATGCATCTCAAGGGCGACATCCTGACAACTTCATCACTTGAAGGTGTCATTCTACCCCGTAAGCTGCTTGAATCAAATAATACGGTCCTGGAAGTGCAGAATGGGATCATAAATCGTCTCTCAGTACATGTGGTTTCAACCCGGGGTGAAGAGGCTGTTGTTACAGGTCTTAGTGATGGAACACAAATCTCTCTGAGAACTCAGAATTTACAAAATGGAACCGTCGTTCGGGTCGTTAACGATATAGCAGATAATTCTTCAAGAATGGCAGGTTAAGAAGTATCATGAAATCCCTCATTCAATATTTTATCAAATACTCCACGGCGGGGAATGTCATTATCCTGCTCCTGGTGTTTCTGGGACTCATGGGATTTTATTCCCTGCGTTCTACCCTCATGCCCCAGATTGATCTGGGTGTCATCAATATCATGACAACCTATCCTGGCGCTTCTCCTGAAGAGGTCGAACAAGGTGTTGTCCTCAAAATTGAGGAAAATATCCAGGGCATCAGCGGCATAAAGAAAATCACCTCCACCTCAATGGAAAATGTGGGAATTGTTACCATAGAACTCATCAGCGGCAGTGATCCTGATCTGGTTCTGCAAGAGATCAAGAACGCCGTCGATGGGATTAGTTCTTTCCCCTCTGGAATTGAACCACCTCGAACAGCCAAATGGGAATTCCGTTCTGAGGCCATTGAATTCATGATCAACGGAGATGTGGATCTCCACGAATTGAAAAGCGCTGCTCTACGGATCGAGGATGATTTATTGGCCATGGATGGCATCTCAAAAATCGTACTTAAGGGTTTTCCTGACGAAGAGATAGAGATCGCTTTCCGGGAATCTGATCTGGAAGCCTATGGTCTCACCATGTCAGAAGCCGTGGGAATGATTCGCAAGGCCAATATCGACCTGACTGGTGGCACCATCCGTGGAGAAACGGAAGATTTGAGCATACGTACTCGCCAAAAACGCTATTATGCCTCAGAGATGCACGACATTATTCTGAGGACACTCCAGGACGGCACACTGCTATATCTCGGTGATGTGGCCGATATTACTGAGAAATGGGCTGAAACTCCAGATGCTGTTTATGTAAATGGAAAACCAGCAGTGCTGGTCTCTGTCAATTATACCAGCGACGAAGATGTCATTGAAACCGCTGATATGGTGAAGGTCTACATTGCTGATTTTAATGAAAAGAATGAAGTGCTGGAAGCACAGGTTCTGCGTAACGCAGCAACTTCCATTGAAAGCATGCAGAGCATTCTCCTGAATAATGGTATGGTTGGGTTCTTTTTGGTCCTGCTCTTCCTCTCCCTGGCCCTCAATCCACGCATGGCCATCTGGGTAGCTATTTCCATTCCCCTTTCCTTCCTGGGGATGTTTGGACTGGCGGCTCTGATGGATATTACTTTGAACCGCATCTCACTTTTTGGAATGATCCTAGTAATTGGTATCCTGGTGGATGATGGAATCGTTATCGCTGAAAATATCTATCAGCATCATGAAATGGGTAAACGACGCATTCGTGCCGCCATTGATGGCTCACTGGAAGTATTACCGGCAGTATTTTCAGCGGTTCTGACGACCATGGTTGCATTTTCAGCCTTTCTGCTTATTGAAGGAACCTTTGGACAATTTTTCCGCGAAATGGCCTTTGTGGTCATGGCCGCTCTGTTTATTTCACTCATTGAAGGTGCGCTTATCCTGCCTGCTCATATAGCCCATTCAAAGGCTTTGGCTGCAGATAGAAAACCAACAAAATTAGAAGTTAAATCCAACCAGGCTCTGCTCTGGATGCGAGAGGCCCTCTATGCCCCACTGTATCGATATGCACTAAATCATCGAGGGATGGTCATCGCTGTGGTTTCTGGATTATTTATTATCACAATCGGTGGTGTTGGCGGTGGTATCATTCAAATGGGTGGTAGTGCACCTGACAATCAGAATCAATCTACCGTGGACATACAAATGCCACCAGGAACGCCAACCAAGGTGACCATGGAAATTCTCAATAAACTGGAGGCAGTTGGTGTGCTTACAGGCGAGAAATATTCCGAGGTTGAAGGCAAGGAAGTCATAACCAGTGTGGTGAAACGAATCAGCAGCAGTGATGCAGGTAGCGTAACCATCAACTTTCTGGATACGAGAGAACGAGAGTTCCTTTCCACAGATTTCTCCAACTCCTGGCGTCAGGCTGTGGGACAGGTACCGGAAGTCGACCGTATTAACTATGTAGAATCCAGTCAATTCGGAAAGGCTGTCTCCATTTCCTTGTTGGGAGATAACATCCAGGACCTGAATCTTGCTGTGGAAGCGTTTAAAATTGAGCTCAACCAGCTGGCAGGTTTAAAAAATGTCATCGATGATAATCAACAGGGCATGCGTGAGATAGAAGTTGAATTGAAAGACCATGCCTATAGTCTCGGTTTGGATATACAAACTGTCATGAATCAGATTCGTAGCGGTTTTTATGGATCTGAAGTGCAAAGAATCAACCGCGGTACTGAAGAAGTCAAAATCTGGGTACGATACAGTAATACGGATCGATCCTCCATCGGTGATTTGGAAGAGATGAAGATCCGTACCAATACGGGGCAAGCCTTCCAGCTTAAATCTATCGCTGATTTGAATTACACCAGCAGTTTGAGCAAGATCAAACACCTGAATGGGCAACGTCAGGTCACGGTTGAGGCAGATGCCCTGAATAAGAAAGTAGATCTCACACAGATTAAATCTGAGGTTGAAGATGTTATCCTTGCCTCAATACTGGAAAAATATCCTGACATTAACTATACCATTGGTGGCCATGGTGAACGCAAAGCCGAGGCTCAAGCATCCATGATCAATGTCATACCGCTGATCCTGGTCCTGCTCTTCGCTGTGATTGCCTTTACCTTCCGCTCATTTGGTCAGACAGCAATTCTCTTATCACTCATTCCCCTGGGTTTCATTGGAATTGGGTGGGGACATGCTATCCACGACACTCCCCTGGATATGCCCTCATATTTTGGGGTCCTGGCGCTCATAGGTATTCTGGTAAATGACTCCATTGTCTTCATCGGTACGCTTAATCGCAACCTCAAGGAAGGAATGGCATATATGGATGCACTTCTGAAAGCCGGTATTTCCCGATTCAGACCCATCCTGCTTACCTCACTGACGACAATTGCCGGGTTGGCCCCTCTGATTATCGCCAATAATCCTGATGCCCAGATGACGGTGCCCATGGCTATCTCAGTAGCTTATGGTCTTATCATATCGACATTCTCCACCCTACTGATTCTGCCTGTTCTCCTGAGCTTTGCCAACGATATGAAACGCTACAAGGTCAAGTTTATGACCGGATCACTACCTAGTAGGGAATCTGTAGAATCTGCCGTAAATGAGCTGGATATCGATGCCCAGTTGGCAGCTGAAAGTCAGGTGTAATCATGCAACGCACAATAGTCTTATTACTTCTGTCCTCGTTCTCACTTTGGTCAATGCCTGCGCGTGATATGGGATTGGATGAAATACTCAAAGCAACCAGCCAGCAGAATCTATCTATCATACAGGCTCGAAACTCCTCAGAGGTAGCAGACAATTCCGCCAGCCTTGCCAATGCCGGTCTCCTGCCACGTCTTGATTTGAGCTCAGGATCGACGCTGATGAATGGTATCAATCAAACACCAGCAGGAGAGGTTGGTGTGGAGAATACTTCTCTTTCAGCTGGTCTAAATGCCAGTTACACGCTTTTTAACGGGATGCAGGGGCTTACGAAATATCAACTACTGAATACTCAAGCCCAGGCCAGTGAACTCCAAAGCGATATGATTGAGGAAAACATCCTGCTTTCTGCAGCAAACCTGTATGTCAATGTACTCATCAGGTATGACAATCTGCAGATCAGCCAGGAACAGCTTCAAATATCGCGACAACGCCTGGAGCAAGCACTGGAGCAGACAGAACGTGGCATGGCCAGCTCACTCTCCGCTCTGGCTGCCAGGGTTGACTTTGATAATGATAGTGTTGGGGTGATAGAATCCAGATATGCTGTTCTGGAGGCTAAAAGGAGTCTCAATTTGCTCGTTGGGTGGGATCTGAATCTTGATTATCAGCCCAAGCCTCTGGATTATGATCTGGGTAGCTATGAACCAGAGATGCTTCTCTATGCAGCCGAAAATTCCAACAAAAGCCATGCATTGAATCTCAATCTGGAAAAGCAGACTGACTTGAATCTAAAACGAACCCTGGGGTCAATCATGCCGCGGGTGAGCGTCAGTGGGTCTTATGGTCTCCAACAGATCAATCCTGATATGGATTTTGCGTTTGATAATCCTGATATGAATACCACAGCAGGATTGTCACTAAGCTGGAACTTGTTTGATGGCATGAAATCAAAATCCATTAGCAGTGGACGTTTACTTCAGAAAAATAGTAAATGGAACACCCTGGATTCAAAACGACAACTGGAGAAATCCCTTAGTTCAGCCCTGGCATACTATGAGAAAAGTCAACAGCTGCTGGAGTTGAAGGCCAATACCCTGGCTTCGGCTCAGCTTAATTTTGATCAAACATCTGAGTATTTCCGTCTGGGCCAGGTGAGCTCAACTCAGTTCAGGGATGCCCAGCTCAATTTGAGTCGAGCCAAAAGCAGCCAGATCCAGGCGCGCTACTCAGCCTATCTGGCTGAAATGTCTCTGTGGCAATTGACTGGTCAACTGGAAGATAAAATCAAACAGAGTTGAGGTTTGTGTCTCAATTTGGTCGGAGATTTCATTGCTTCTCCAACAGTACAATACGCCTCCATTCCAGGAGGCGTATTATCTATATCCAAGATATAATAGATCTGCATATGTCGCTGTGTTACAGTTACTTATAAGATATAGTTAGAGTGTAAATCCTAGAAACTAGTACTCCAAATAATTATAGAGTCCGTACCAGGCACTATTCCATGAAAAGACCATGGTTATTTGAGGGAGGTAGTTATGATCCTTGTCCTTATAGATGGGGTCATTCTCAAGATTCTGTGCAGGAAATAAGGCAATTCCAGTATCAAAATAAAAATTCTGATACACCCTGAGTTTCGCATTCACCGCTGCAAATGCCCCGGACCGGACCATATGTGAATATTCCTCAATTTCATTGACGTATAAACGCGCACCAGCCACCATCTCCAATTGAAGACGACCCGGCCATACCTCAGCCTGGTAACCCAACATGGGAGTCAAACGGGATGGTACCAGATCTGAAATGAGTCTGATTTCCATTGACGATGAGAGTATCCCCTCAAAGGGGCGGGATAGCTCTACAGGTCTCGAAATCATGGCCGCAGCAAAGGCTGCCAGCCCCCCATCACAGTAGGGAACAAATAACTCTGGCAAATCTTTCATCCGATGGAATCCATTCTGTAGGTCATCGCCACCGCAATTGCCCTTCCAGACCAGCCCCAGCTCAGGTTTCACCTCAAGCCCATTCCTCTCAAAGCGTTTTGAAAGACCACCAAAGATGAGATCATATCTATATTGCTCCTTGCGAGAGGTAACATCGTTATAGGTCAATGCCAGACGCCAGGCATCCAGGTGAAGACGAAAGAATATGGAGACAGTTAAAAAGTCATCAGGGCCTAGGTAAAGACCCTTTTTTCCTCGCTCCACATTCCCCGTATTATTGTCATTGATGACAGCCAGAAAGAGCTTGAGGTCTCTGACTTCATTCAGTCCAACTGGAGTTTCCATATTTGTAAATGGGATGTTGGGTATGGAACTGGCAAGTGTGTTTCCGAAAAATGCTAGCAGGAGCATAAATCCTAAGCCTCTGATAGAAAGATTTCTTCCCATAATACCCCCATGTAGACAAGCACGGGGATTAGGGTTGAATCCTTATCCCCGTGCTGTTTAGTCGAGCAATGACCAATAATTATTTCAAATAGACCATTTTGATAGTCTTGGCGAAATTCCCGGCCTCCAGTCGACAGAGATAAACACCTGTACTTACCGGTTCACCGCTCATATTGGTACCGGACCATTCATAATTGACCCAACCAGCTGGTCGACCCCTCTCTGAATAGCTCTTCACTACTCTACCCTTCAGATCATATATGACCAGACTTACATCAGATGCTTCCGGCAAACCATAGCGAATCGTCGTAGTTGGATTAAAGGGATTGGGATAGTTCTGCTCCAGGCTATAGGAATCTGGAATCAACCCATCATTATCAACTGAAACTCCCTGCAAATACAGGAGCACTGGAATCGTAGTATGGGGCAGCTCAGGATCATTACTATCGATAGCGATCTGTGCCTCATAACTACCATTTTCAAGATTGGTCGCATCGATAAGGACAGCCAGGGTTTCACTCTCGCCAGCAGGTACTGTACCAGACAGAGGATCAACACTAACCCAATCGATCTGACTTGAGAACTCAATCGCATAATTATCTGAAACGATGTCTGGATTGATATACGTGTCATCAAGCCCACCGTTTCCTATACCAATAGTATTGTCTTCGTTTGAGATGCCCATGGCTTGTGGGTAATTTCCGCTTAAATCCTGATATTGAAACCGGATACGGTTGGTTCTCTCATAGAGGATCACCTGAAATGTCATAAAGGGAGGCCCTGAACAACACCATGATACATGATTGTATTCAATGATTGTCTGTCTGTCTGGCGCCAACCCTGTCTGTAATACAAATATCTGACCTTCAGGGGGATACAGATCACCACCAAAAGGGGCTATGGCACCAAAATATCCAGCAGCTTGGTTGTACGGTACAATATCGGGATACCAGCTACTTGTGGTGATAAAGCTTAACCAGCCATTGGACATGATATTGACATTATTATAGGGAATGCCATAGAACTCAAAATCGAACCCTAGAGGTATATCAGTAACAAAATCATCATCATATAAATAGTATTGGACACCTCCAGAAGCATCTATCCACTCATAGTCAGGACCACCTGGCTCGTTCGAGTCTTTCCAGGAGTAGCCAAAGTCGTCTGGTCCACCTGCATCTCTACTTTCCCCCAGTTCCTCAAGGTAGAGGACGTAGTTGAGATCACTCCCGCCCGAGTTAAGAACTATAAGCGTGTCTCTCACTTCAACACTGCCAAAAACATTATGCACCAGTGAATTCTGGCTGATTTCCATTTCAGGCGCGATTAAGGCATTAGCATGCACCTGCAATGATACATTTCCATTATCTGGATCATCAGAGAGAAGACTGATGGTACCATCGTATTCGCCAACTGCATCCGGTGATATACTCACTGAAACGAAGGCAGACTCACTATGGCTAATATCAATTACCCCAGGAGAGACTATAAAGGCTGGATTGTCAGAGGATATGCTGCTGATGTGCAGCGAGTCAGTGCCTACGTTGAGGACCTCAAACTCCATACTTGACTCATAATTTACAAATACATCACCAAAATTGATTGCTTCCTCTGCGATGTGAATGTGTGGCACACCAGATACAGATAAGTGAGCGTTAGCGGTAATTTCAGGAGATCCAGGATCATTGCTCCGCACCGTGATCTGCGAGTAATATTCCCCACCAAACATGTCTGCTGCATTAAAGGTTACCGTGATGTCTTCCTGTTGACCAGCGCCAATCGTACCCATCAACGGTTCAAAAGCCAGCCAGGGAGTGCCTAGCTGAAACGTGATGTGACCAGATCCAAAATCGGGGACTTCGTCCTCAATTCCACCATCACAAATAGCACTAAAATTGAAGGCAGACACGCCCTCAAAATGCATGCTATTTACTCCAAGAATTCTTTCATTGGAGTTCGTTCCAAGGATATTTGTAGAAAGTGTATCCAGAAAAATGAATGTTTGCTCCACAGCATCAAGGATAAAGAATCCATCATAACCCCAACCTGTGCTGATCATGGCATAGTCAATTCCTAGATACCAACCCAGACCGTCATCTTCTTCAGTATTTAGTCCAGTCTCCATATTCTGGTCCATATCGATGTATACAATACAGGCCATCTCATCGAATTCATTGTAACTTTCAAATTTTACCAGTACTTCATCAATTGTAGTGCTGCCATAGACATGCTGAACATCGACATTTGAAAATTCTTCAGGATCTGTGTAAAGCAACTCCCAACTTTCCCGGATATCCCTGAGATCAACTTCGGGTACCGGGCTCTGATTATGCGGTCGAGAACCAGGTTTACCAGCTCTTCCCCAACTGTCCTCAAAAAGACTAAGTTCATTAATATTCCCACCCAACAATCCATCCCAATCATACCGGGGGCCCGTCAGGTCATTCACAACAGATACCATCCTTGTTACTGGAATATTCTCAATGGGCATTGATATGATATTATATGTGAGCTCACTCAAACCAGTGTTGGAAATAGTCATATTTTGCTCAAGGGTCTCATCAGTTAGCAAAGCGGCAGATAATGAATCAGGATCTAGACCTGCGATGGGTGGGTCCAAGCTGCTACCCAGGAGTGTAACTGAGAAGAATTCCTCATCTGGATCTGAAGTTGTAAGCGTCAGCTCTCCAACATAATCACCTGCTGAGGAGGGGGTCAGGATTACTTCCAACATATAGGACTCATTTGCTAATATTTCGAAATTCTGAGTCATGACCTCGAATTCTGTCAAATCAGCTGCTGCATCAGATACGATGAGGTCTGCCGAGCCCAAATTCTCGATTTGGATGGCCAGGGTATCAGAATAACCATTGTAGACATTGCTAAAATCAAGCGTGTCATTTTCAAGATAGATATCTGGAGCAACGCTTACTTCTAACTCAACGGGTATGATTATTTCCGATTCATCAGGATCATTGCTGCTAATCACCACTTCTGCAATATGAGTACCAGCCGGCATGTCAAAAGCGTCCAGCGATAGCTCTAATGAAGTACTCTCCCCAATTCCCAAAGACCCCATGTCTGCAGATAGTTTTATCCATTCAGGTGAGGTAATCGTTCGGGTATATGAAAAGCCACCACCGTTACCGCCTGAGGTCCAACTGTGAAATATTACATCAAAATAGATATCATCTGATATCAAATGGACAGAGAGAGGGTTATCAATCATTGCTGGCGGCTGACCATTGATGGCATCACGCCAAACCGCATAGTGCTCAGGTGCTAAATCTTCAGAATATCCATAAGCCCATTCCGTATCCCAAGGAGACATATCAAAATCATATCCAGATTCTACAGCAGCATTAAAAATACCCTGACTATTAGATCGGGTTATCCAGACATTGTCGGTTATCCGATCCTGGTTTTCTGGCTGCTCCCATGGAGCATAATCATCTTTTGTGAAGGTGACTGTGCGATCAATGTCACCTGTCACCAGGTCGGCTGTCCAGTATAGTGGGCTCTCGCCAGAAATATTATCAATAGTAATTATTTGAGTATGCGTTGCGCCTGGTAGAAGGGTAACAGCCACACTATCGGGAGTCACATTAATATCTGGAGCCAGGATGGCTCGACCGGCGAGTACCACGCTATCTGCAGGGACGAGCGGATCGCTTGATGTAAAAGTGAGAAGTGCTTCAAAATTACCTGTCTCAGTTGGTTCAAAAATGACCGACAAAAGAGATGTCGAACCAGGTTCGATCTGAAATGAAGTGAGATCAGTCATGAACGCGGTATTATCTATACTAACATTGTCGATCTGGATTGATTCTGGACCCAGGTTTGATAATTCAAAAGCCAGCGAATTGGCACTACCCAGAAATACTTCCCCCCAGGCCAATGTGTCAGCTGAAACCTGTAAAGCAGGTCCCTCCTGGATGACATAGAATTCATCAACTTGAATGTCTGTATACTCATTGATCATCCCTGAAGGCCATTCAATACGCAGGGAATCAATGATATCAGCATCTGCGAAGCCGAATTCCACGTTGAGACTATTTTGGCCAAAAGCCCCGGTCTGTCCACTGATTTCCTGGACCTGCCAGACATCGTTCCCCAGAATGGTGGCTTTGGCACGCACCTTGGCGCCAATAGCTGATTGATTGGAAAGGGTTCCCACACACTGGATATTGACCCAGGAATTGCTATTACCCTGATTGGAATACAACAAGTTCCGTCCCCCATCGATTGCAACAAAGAGATCCAGATCTCCATCATTATTGTAATCACCCCAGGCACAGCCAATGGGGAGCAGATCATTCTGATTGAGGAGATTATCGTATACTCCGGTAAAACTTCCATCTCCGTTATTGATGTATATGAAGTTATCCCGTGGATCGGGCTCTGCACTGTTGGCCACAAAGAGATCCAGATCACCATCATTATCCAGGTCAGCCCAGGCACTTCCCCAGGAATTAGAGTTATCAGTAACTATTGCTCCATTTGTGATCTGAACAAAAACACCCCCACCCTGGTTCTGATACAGACGATTTGAATGATCATCTCCACTGGTTACAAATACATCAAAATCACCATCATTGTCGTAGTCTGCCCAGCTGGCTCCATTCGAACAATAACCATCGGCAACCAGGACGCCGGTTTGAATCTTGGTGAAAGTCCCTCCCCCTTCGTTGCGATAAAGCGCATTGGGACCGCAATTAACCACATACATATCCAGATCACCATCATTGTCATAGTCACACCAGGTCGGCGTTTGAGAATCATCATTGTCAAATACAATCCAGCCAACGCCTATCTGACTGAAGCTGCCATCCCCATTGTTATGGAAGAGAGAATTGTTGGCGTTCGCCTCTGAGCTGTTGGCAACATAAAGATCCAGATAACCGTCATTGTCATAGTCACCCCAACTGGCGCCACGGGCGCCGGTTTCGCTGGCTATACTTGAGTTATACATCGTCTCAAAGGTTCCATCACCCAGGTTGTGATAGAGGCAATTGGCTTCTCCATCACCTCCATTGGCAACAAATAGATCAAGGGCACCATCATTGTCGTAATCCCCCCAGGTGGCCGTGTTTGACCAATTCGAATCCCAGGCGAGATCACTATTATAATCTCGATTGAAATACCCCAGTCCGCTGTTCTGATAGAGAAAATTATTTTGATCACCCCCATTGGTGACGAAGACATCTATAAAGCCATCGCCAGTATAATCTCCCAAAACAGGAGCATAGCTACTGCCCCAATCATTGGTATAACCGACGTTAGCCATAGGTGTGAATTCCCATCTTGAATTTGAGGGATCATCAGGCCGATATTCTAAAACACGTATAATTTTCTGTGGGTAGTTTGACACCATCTGATGTGCGGTAATCAGTTCTGGTATTCCATTCCCATTCATGTCAGCTACATCCATCTTCGGCAGGAATCCGTCTGATCCAGGATCTGATTGAAAGCTGCTGAACTCCTCCCCATCCCAGACACGGATATCTGCACCAAATACCGAGGAACCACCGAAATAAATTTCATCCGTTCCACTGGTATCAAAATCAAAGGCTATTGCTCCAAATTTGGCCCCCAGATTCTCTCCCAATACCACGATTTCACTACTGAGCAGAGAGGTGGCATCGCCATCAGTATCCTGGATCATATAAACATCACCAGTTATGTAATTCGCGATATAGATTTCATCGGCTCCATCGCCATCCATATCAGATACTGCAGCATTCATAAGTTGGGAATCGTCATCAGGATAGGTGAAACGTATATTGCTGGTATCTCCCAATGTATAGCTATCGGGACCTGTGGATTCGAAAAAGAAGATATTGAAATAATTCCAGGCATGGCAGAACACTTCCTTCAGACCATCATTGTCGGTGTCACAGACCTGAACATTCAGACCACTGCCTCCACCTAGAAGATCATCTATTACACCATCACGGTCGACATCTCTGGGACTGATCCAGTACTCTTCGGTGAGGACTTCCACCCCAGACCCAATATTCCCGGAGATGGAGATAATTGAGAAGAAATCTTCAGATCGGTCTACACCCATACTGGGTCCGTTTGTGGCAAAAATGATTTCATCGGTACCATCATCATCAACATCATTTATCACAAAATATTCAATGACCAATTCGGAGATAACATCATTGCTCAATGTTGTGAGTGTATTGTGATAAGCCAGGCTGTACTCATTATCCAGACCCGTCCATTCATAGATGTAAAGTCCACGATTGGGATCATCAGCATATCTGCCGCGGAAGAAAACGATTTCCCCCAAGCCATCTTCATCCAGATCGGCTGTTTGCACATATCGAGTCCCAAGATTATAGGTCGTGGTCGTTAGTTCGGAGTTCCAGATCATTTCAAGCGACCCAGTGGCATCCATCTCAAAGCCTACGACACCACCCCCATTGCCGTAATGAACGGCAAATATTTCCTGATGTCCATCCCCATCAATATCGGAGCCTGCGCATAGCCCCCGACTCCCTTCAGTGGGATTCCAGACCGCTTCATAATCAAATGGATCATATTCAGCGTATGCAATCAAATCGAATGAAAAATTCATTTCCCGTAGGGAAGTGTTTGGCTGATTGAAATGGGTATTGCTCAGTGCTTTCTGAATTAGCTCAGGATCATCCAGAAGGATGTTGATCTCGTCCACGTCCTGCCCCATCAATGATATTGATGAGAGCAACAGGCAAAGGACAACACTCACGCTGGGAATGCTGCGAAAATTGGGACGAGTATTCATAATACCCCCTTCAGATATGTTTTTTATCTATTTAGATATATGCGATAGGCTTCCTTATTTCAAGAATACCATTTTTATCGTTTCAGAATATTCGCTGGCAACCAGGCGGCATAGATAAACTCCTGCACTAACCGGTTCACCAAAATCATTTGTCCCATCCCAGACCAGATTGACCCATCCTGCTGACTGATCTGTAGCAGAATAATTTCGCACGACACGACCTGTGAGATCATAGATCACCAGTGAAACATCGGATGCTTCGGGCAACCCATAGCGAATTGAAGTGGTGGGATTAAAGGGATTTGGGTAGTTTTGCTGTAAGGTATACTCAGCAGGTAGCTCTACCACGGGCTCAATCTCTACATAATTCCCCACCAAGGCCACCATTGAGAACTCGGATGTATTCCCTGCGTCATCCGTGGCAGTCGTAACTATGCGTGCATCATTGGATAAGCCATCGGGGCCAAGTTCGCTGGCAGGTCCCAGATTAAGTGTCTTGAGACCAGCCTCATGGTCTTCCTCGGTATACTCATCTCTGGCAATGAGGGTGTGCCCCTGGTTGGATGTATCATCTGCCATGAACATTTCCACCAGGATTGGATAACTTGAACGAATGGGCTCAGAATCAATGAAATATTGAACGAGCAAATCCATATTACCGTCAACTCCGAAGTTTAACCGTTCAGGATAGTTCTGGCCCATATTGGGACCTGCGTCAAAATCAGCACTATCATTGGGAGTGGGTCCATCATTGCCCCGATAAATTATACTTAAATCAATCCCTCCTAATTCATTTAGACTGATCATATTCCCCAGAATTGAATTCTCTGCGGTGTTTGAAGCATCACGAACCGTAATCCCATAACCATGGTTGAATGCAATAACATTCGCAGTGAAATCACCGGATCCACCAATGAGATTATTTGAGGCTCCTGCAGCAATGACCAGACCTTCATCATTTCCAAGATCACTGTTTTCACCGGTGATATCAGTACCAATAAAATTGCCTTGAATTGTATTGTCATTACTACCAATAACAGAAATCGCCCTAGCGCCATTTGCCGAGATCAGATTTCCCGCAGTTTCTTCATCTCCACCAATCAAATTGTTTGACGGACCATCACGCATATAGATACCACTGGCAACATTCCCCAGAGGCTCCATTCCAGAAATATCCGTACCAATGAAGTTGCCTTGAATGATGTTTTCAGTTGACATGTCTCCACCGATAAAAATACCATTACTATAGTTGTCGTTATTTCCGTTTCCAGATATCAGATTCCCATTCCCGTCGTTGATACCACCAATTTGATTGGAAGATGCATTGAAGATTTGAATTCCGTTTGAAACATTGGGTATGGCACCATCTCCAGCCAGATTTGTCCCTATATGGTTCCCAAACACGAAATTGTTGGAACAGTTAACGAACTCGATACCATATTCTCCGTTTCCTGAAATCAAATTCATCATCCCAGGCTCAATTCCTCCAATCGTATTGTTACTTGGACCATCGAAAATGCTGATACCGATGTACTCATTGCCCAGTGCAACCGATCCCGTGATATCAGTCCCGATGCGGTTGCCGTGAAAGGAGTTGCCCTGGCTATTTATGCCAAACATTCCAACCCCGTGGTTTGCATTTCCTGATATCAAATTATCTATCACCTGGTTCTCTGCGGATTCAGCGATTTGTAATCCACCATGATTGGGAATTGCCAAGGCACCAGATACATCGGTACCAATGAAATTGCCTTCAATGATATTTTGAGTTCCACCAGATCGCATGTCGATACCTAATCCCCGATTCCCGGAAATTGTATTCCCAGCACCATCTTGACTACCTCCGATAATATTTCCCACGGATCCACCAAACATGGTAATTCCAGCACTGGTATTCACCAGCGAATCCTCTCCGGCGGCATTGGTGCCGATCAAATTACCTTGGATCAAGTTATTGAAAGCGCCACTCCCCTGACCGATTGACATTCCAGCACGATTATTTCCGCTGATGACATTACCTGAGCCTGGCTCAATACCACCTATTAGATTATCATGGGCGTCGTTGCGAATATTAACTCCTGAATTCTCGTTGGGAACACGCATAGTCCCTGTGGGATCGCAGCCAATAAAATTGCCTTGAACAACATTCTCTGTAGCACCATCAGTGAGCTGTAGACCGTAACCTGCATTTCCAGAGAATGTATTTCCAATTATGTAGTTAGCGCTGGCTCCCAAAAGCTCACATCCATTCCCCTCGTTTGGCAACACAGACATGCCAGAAATATCAGTTCCAAATTTGTTGTTTGTTATATGGTTGAAAGATGCTGCCTCTTCTTCAAAATTACTGACTTCAAGTCCAAGTCTAGTATTTCCAGAAATGAGGTTAGAACGGATTTGATTGTACGAACCGGTCAATACAACTCCAATTACATTTCCGTTCGCGCTTGAACCGAGATTGTTCGTTCCAATATAACAACCTTCAATTATTATGTTTCTGCCATTTAATATATAGATCCCACTGGCCTCGAAATTCTCTGAAGCGCCATCAAATCCACTGATTACCAGGTTCGAAATGAGACAATTATTTGTGGCAAAATTGAGTCCATTGTCAACTTCGATCAAGCTACCGTCCAGTTCGACTATGGGAGTACCGAGGAAATCTGGTTCTGAGCTACCATCGATTTCCACGGGATCTATGATAGTGGGTAAAGCGCTAGCAGGTTGGATTGTATGCGGACCAACACCTTCTATATCAAAATTGATCGTATTGAATCCAGGGGTTGCATTGGCTTCATTGATAGCGGCCCGGAGGGTGCAATCACCTGTACCATCATCACAGATTCCATCTCCAGGAATGGCATCAACCGCATCACCCGTTGAATTCACCGTAAATACGGCTTGCTTGAATTCAGTTTCCAGCAGATAGAATCCACCACCCCCATCAGCAACATGGAGTTGCCCCTGGTTTGCAATAACAGCCTGGGCATATCCCCCAGTATTAAAATATCCAACTTCAACCGGGTTGTAGGGATCTCCACAATCAATGATCCGCACACCTGTCCATGAATCGATGACGTAAGCATACCTTCCTGATCCGTAAACATCCACTGCGGCATTTCCCACAGAAAAACTGCTGATCTCATAGGGATCTTCAGGGTTGCCAATATCGATAATTTTTAATTCACCTACATAGCGATCAGTAACATAGGCGTATTCACCTGCAACATAGACTGCTCTGGCATCCTCAAAATTGGGAGCTGCCCCCACTGGCCATGGCTCTATGGGATCCATGACATTGACGATATGTAGTCCACCCCATCGATTGGTGAGAAATGCAAAACCACCCGATACATACATGGAATAAGGACTGCTGGGCAAGCCATCCATCTCACCAAGTTGAGCGGGAAAGTAGGGGTCACTTATATCAAAAATCCGTAGATCTGGGTATCCACCGACATAGAGCAAATTAGCCATGCAAAAAACAGAATTTATACCGCCTGAATCGGTTGAATATGTATGTACAGGATTCGATGGATCACTTACATCATATATATGCAAATTATAATTCTCCAGGACAAAGAGCAACTCCCCCTCTACATGGAGTCGATAGGGATTATCCATCTCTATCAGTGCAATCATGTCAGGCTCAAAGAATTCGTCGTATGTGAAAATGCCAACACCCAGGCCCCTCATAGCCACATAGGTGATCGTATCGGCGGCTTGAATGTCTACTGGATAGCCACCTCCCTTACATTCGTTTACCAAGACAGGTGCAGTCAGATCACTAATATCCACCTGTTTGAGACCCCAACTGGATGAAGCAACATACATGCTGTCACCCAGTATATAGAGCGCATCAGCATAATCCATTGAAAGCATCCCAACGGAGTCTGGGGCGGTTAAATCTGAAATGTCGAGAATTTGGACCCCTGAAAACCGTTCAGCCACATAGGCTATGGTATCCACAACCTCCATCCAGTAGGCTGCATCAGGTGTTTGGAAATACCCCAGTTCAATTGGGTTGGTGGGATCAGCAACATTGACCATGCGTATTCCTTCAAACACTTTGGGCAAATAAGCAATTGTATCTACAACATGCACCGACCAGGCTCCATTCTCTGCTGGAGAATGACCTAATTGGACAGGCGCAGCTGGATCACTTACATCCAGGATAAATAAGCCCGATTGTGTCGCTGCATAGGCAAGCGTGTCAATGACCTGAGCATGTTCAAATTTAACTCCAGGAGTGCTCAGAAAAGTACTGGCCAGCGTTGGGATGAGTGGATTGGAAATATCAATGATCCTGAGACCCTGATCATCATTACCAACATAGGCAAAATCCCCCGTTACGGAAATATCCCAGCATTGTCCGGGAAATTCAAGCTCTGCCACCATAGATGGATTTGTGGGATCTGACACATCAACAACCCTGAAGCCATCACTCCAATTGGCGATATAGACAAAGTCACCGGAAACTGCCAGCCCACTGACGATACTTTCTGTGACAACTTCACTTACTGGTTCCAATGTATGGATATCCAACACTTCTAGTACGGTTCCATTGGCTGAATAAACAAAGTCCCCAGATGCGACTGCAAATGGACAGTATCCATAAGGATTTCGTCCCACTAGATCGACCCCATCGGCGTCATAGTCCGCAAAGCCCATGCTAAAGAAAAGCACGAGTACAATACTGACACTTACAAAACACATCGAACTGTTTCTGTTTTTGGAATACATAATTCCCCCTTTTGCTAAGATTTCTATCAGCTCTGAATAACAGAAGGAATAATTACTGCTTGTGAATCAATATGGAATGCGCAGAGTATAACGCATCTATTATTCATTAGCAAGTACTCCTGATATTCAGCAAAAAATTAAGGTTCAGGATGGAATCTGACTAACACGGATGGAACCAATCCTTGCCCATATGGAACATTTCAGGTGTTTTGGGAGTGATGAGAGGATTTTGAGATGGAACCTGTATAGAGCGAATTAAGCTGCTTCAGATTCCATTCTATTTAGATGGATATATTGCATTAATGATTATCATGGAGCATGTCTATTCTCGAGATGATACTCATCGCAATCGGTCTGGCAATGGATGCCTCTGCTGTTTCAATGACTGCAGCCGCAGCAGGCTTTGTAAAAGACAATAGAGCTATTTTTCGTCTCGCCTTCCACTTCGGGCTCTTCCAGGCACTTATGCCTTTTATAGGCTGGCTTTTGGGCTCCACTGTTGTGGATTACATCAGTATGTGGGATCATTGGATTGCCTTCATCCTCCTGGCAATCGTTGGTAGTAGAATGATTTATTCCGGGTTCTTCCCGGACAATGATAGACTCACGGTGGATCCATCCAAGGGGTGGACACTTATTACTCTGAGCATAGCCACCAGTATTGACGCCCTGGCTGCTGGTCTCAGTTTTTCCATCCTTCATGTGAATATCTGGCTCCCCTGTCTCCTCATCGGTGTGATTACTGCCATCTTATCAGCGTTGTCAACCAGGATTGGGAAGACTGCAGGAGCTTGGCTGGGTCACCGGGTTGAAATCCTGGGTGGTCTCATCCTGCTGGGAATAGGGTTTAGGATTCTCATTATACATCTCGCGTAATTTCATCTAAACACATGTGGTTGCCCATCAAGGTTGCAGACCTAAATGTAGTGATTCATATCATCCTTACCAATATGTGATCAATTTTCTCTTCTTTTACTGATTTCTCGTTTTTATATACAAGCTAGAGGCAACAACAAAACATATCGGAGGAAGAGATGATTACTAAAATATTAAGAAATATTGCTCCATTTACGCTCATACTCGTATTGGGAATCTCATCACTGGAGGCAAGATCCTTCAGGGTCAATCAGCTACCCAATGGTAGCTCAGTCGGTTGTGGTGGGTGTCATGTGAACTCAGGTGGTGGCGGCACAAGAAACGCTTTTGGTTCATTGGTACAAAGCTCATTTCTAGTTAACAGTAATGTCAACTGGGTTGCTGATCTTGCAACCGTTGATTCAGATGGAGATGGCTTCAGCAACGGTCATGAACTTGAAGATCCTTTCGGCATGTGGACATTAGGAACTGCTAACCCTGGAAATATGCTCTATGTGACCAATCCTGGTGTAGCCAGCAGTGTCCCCACAGGAGATGCCGCCAAATTCTCCCTGCACATGGCTATCTCCCAAATGTCCGCCCATTCCGGTCAGTATTTTGAGCTACGCCTGGTGGAGACTTCAAGTGGTACGGTTCTGGCCACAGAAGAATTGGCCAGCATCGTCGAGGCCGACTTCGAGTACGTATTTATGCATGCCCTTGACGCAGATGCCTCCTACCATGTGGATTTATGGGCTGACTTTAATGGGAACGGAAGCTATGATGCCCCACCCATGGATCATTCCTGGCGTATTGAGTTAAATGGCGTAAGCGATAACCTCTCACAGAGCTTTCAACACAACACCGACTTCACAGATATTGGAGACGCTGTGTCAGTTGATACCGAGATTGATATTCCTCGAGAATTTGTTCTCTATGAAAACTATCCCAACCCCTTTAATCCAGAGACACATATCCGCTTCGACCTGGCCACATCAGGTTATGTAAATCTTGATATCTTCAATATCAGAGGTGAACAGGTTGGCCAGTTGCTTTCAGAAGAACTCACAGCTGGATCACATAATGTGCAATGGTTAGCCAGGGATATGGATGGTAATGTCCTCCCCTCAGGCATCTATATTTACACATTGCGAAGTAGTGGTTTATCACAATCCAAACGGATGATGATGTTGAAATAACGCTGGAACCTATATCCAAATTAATGCAAGACCCCTGGTGAAGATCAGGGGTTTTGTTATCTGATCAATACCAACTTAATTGTTTTTGAAAGTTTCCCCCCGCTTACGCGACAAAAATAGATACCAGCACCAACTCGCTCTCCCTGGACGTCCTTTCCATCCCAAAGGTAATTGCTCCAACCAGTAGATTGATCACGTTCTGAATGGCTTTTGATCATCTTCCCTTGCATATCATAGATATCCAGTTGGACATCTGAAACCTGGGGTAAACTAAATCGGATTGTGGTGCTTGGGTTGAATGGATTGGGATAGCTATTCAACACTAAAAATTGTAATGGAGCTACTGCCTGCTGATCCGAGTCAATTTCGACCAGGTATTCCCCATATTCTATTCCATCGATATTTGCGTAGATCAGCTGACTGGTATCGCCAGCGGCAAATCCGCCTCGCTGATAGGAAAGACCCACACCTGAGCTGAGACGAAAAATTGGCGTCTCCTCACCCCAAAAGTGGTCAAGGGCATGATCGGTCTCGCCCCAATTACCTGTGGGAGCCTGCTGGTTGAAGACCTTGAAATATAGAGAATCAAATAGTTGAACTGGTTGGTGGTCATAGCGGGGTCGGTTAAGATCATACATTAAAATTTCAGACCCTGGAGGTTCCTCATCTGAATTGTATTTGTACACTTTCAAGAATGTCGTATCAATCCTCACATATTCAGATTGAGCGGTATAGTTGTTTAAAATCTCAAAATAAATTTTCCCATTCGTCAATTGCAACGCATCCATAACCTGGAGAAATTCTGTATGCTCAAGCCTTTGGCCAATTGCTACTGGAGGCGTTACCTGATACTGCCAGCTATCCCCGATGTGGAGCGGGAAATACGATAAACATTCCTGAGTATAGGCAGAATCCCTGAGTAGCTCAAAGCCAGGTGGAATTCGGTGTCGGAGATTCTCATCATAATGATAGTCATGCTCATATCCCACACCAGGAGTAACATTGTATGGTCCAGGCGTATTTCTTTTTATGAGGCCACGCTTCTGCTGCGCGAGAGATCCGTAGATCATAATGGTGCCTCTTACATCAGATGATCCTGTGGGTGGTTGAAAAGGATTCGCACCCCGCCCATCCCCTGTTGAATTGGTGGGTATGGGATGAGGTTGCCAATAGTCTGCTAGGGTATTTTGCCAGTATTGCGCCATAAATGAGGAGTGCAATGTTATCATGGAAGCGTTGATGCGGATATCTCTGCCTTGGTAACCATTGCGCGCACCATTGCTTATAGTATTGGCCACAATGATATTTGCTCCAGAAATCAGACCAAGACTATTGGGGTTTCCAGGTAGTATATATCCATTGTTGTCCGAGCCTTCATACAAGACGTCATTCATAAGCCAGATGTTATTGTAAACATAGTCTGTGGTTAGGTTGTCATAGTGAGCTCTGTATGGCGTTCTATAGTCGGTAACAATGGTAAATCTTCCTCTGACTCTACTCCCCGGACTTGTTTGAATTAGAACCGGACCTCCCCTGACATAAATAATTCCAGAATCAGCAAAAACCGGAATAGGTGGCAAAAAATAATCTTCCCAGTTATTTGGTGGATCAAAGTCGAAGTGGTGGAAACCCTCCGTGGTACAGGTATCCCCATCAAATTCATGATTATGATACTTAAAATAGGTTTCAAAGAAGCTTCCATCTCCCTGACCCTCAGTAGTATAGGGTGGTATGACATATTCCCACTGACTTACACGAAACATTCCTGGTGAAAAGAGAATTTTAGTCATCATCAAAGTGTCGCGCAAAGAAGTATCAGGTCGATTTACTTTCGTATCTGCAGTATAAACGAAGTCAGCAGCAAGCTTCAAGGCATTAATTGAAGCCTCTGAGGGTAGCTCTATGGCATCCACTGAATCGCGGAATTCTGCTCCAAAGATGCCGGATGTACACACACCCATGTCAATGGATCCCGAAGTCTCCACATAATCGCCAAACCGAGGACAACCCCATAATGAAATAAGAATATCTGCATTGGAGTGTAGAGGACCATCAAAGTAGTATTGCTCGTTATACATAGGGGTATAACCCGCAAGCAATCCACCACTCTCAGCCTGATCAACAAAATATTGATAATCTGTAAACAACCAACCCTGGGCTGTAAGCTCTGCGGGCAATAGACATAAGCCCAACCCGACAATTGTGTAGCTCAAACGCTTTATATATTTGTGAATAATAAGAACTAATTGTTGCAAGACCCCACCCCTAACTGTACAGAAACCATTTACCAAGAAACTAAGCTATTGGTTCAAATTTATTAGTCCAATTTTATAACAAATTATAGCACCTCAGCGCTAATAAGTGTAAACTTGCCCTCCTACGAGGGGAGCTCTGACATGGACCGATCAAAAAATATTCTCAACATTTTCCTAATCTTAATTCTTGGGGTTTCCCAGCTTGAATCTGCAACGGTTTATCTGGTCCTGGGTTCTGATACTGCCATATGGGACGGCATGTCAGTTAATCGCTATCACAACACCTATAACCAGGCTCTGTACACAGATCCATCAATGAATACCTATGAGGTAATGGACCCTGAGTTTCGTGCACAATTTGTGGATTCATACGGTCAACCCATGAAAATGACCTGGTGGATGATGGCTGGTAACATATTCCGCTATGCCACCAACCGCAATTTCCCTGTCCCCAATATCATGACCATGTATTTGATGAAAAAGTATCATGGCGAAAATGTCATCATCAATGGGGACGAGCTATCCCTTCATTACCACACGTTTTTCTGGTCTGACTATGATCAGGATGGCATGTATTTCTGGAATCAATCCCTCACCTTTGGAGAATCTAAAGACGATTTTGATGTGACCCTGGCTCAATTCCTTTTAGAAGAGGATGTTTTCCCTGTCTCATTTCGTAGTGGCTGGCACTTTATGGACAATGAGTGGCAGCATTACCTGAATGAGATCCTCCCCTTCAGTATGCACAATGCCTGGCCTGCAAACCGGGTCGATGAAGAAGAACCACTGGACAATTCCTATAATTGGTCAGAATCCCCTTCAGAATTTGTACCTTTTAGACCCTCACTGGAAAACTACATGGTGGATGGCGATGGTCCTGGCTGGAATGTACGCTCCGTTTCCTTTGGCCAGGTCGCTGGCTCAAGCATTATGAACTCCATTTTTGAAGCAGCCAGCAATGGCACCGATCAAGTTGCCTGCCTCTGGGCCCACCTTCCAGAGAGTGATTTCCCAGAGAAAATGGCTACCATGGATCAATTGGCGCATACCGCTGCTGATTTATATCCTGATGTCGATTTCCGCTATTGTACAGGGGTTGAGGCCATGCAGTTGTGGCGTGGAACTATTGATGAGACACCTCCTGAAATCACCCTTACCAGTCAGGGGACAGAAGACAACCGCACCTATCATATCACATCAAATGAACCCCTGTTTATGCCCCAACCCTTTGTGGCAGTTAAGTATAGAGATGAAAGCTATGGCAAAATCCAGTGTATCCAACAATCAGAGTTGTCCTGGACCACAGAAATCATCCCCTTTCCGTCAGAACTGGCAAAACTCGGTGCAGCAGCCACAGATACTTCTGGAAACCTGACCACTGAATTTATCAACCTGATTCCCGATGACCTCTATATGGACAATGAAGATATGGGCTATAACGAGTTTAGTGGTGTATGGACCAATACCGAAAATGCAGCCTGGGGGGTAGATGCACGCACTGCCTCAACCGATGAAAACAATCCAGTGCATGTCTCATGGTCACCAGATATTCAGGAATCCTCACTGTATCATGTTTTTATTCAGGTACCCGACACCGATACGCCACCATTCCCGCTAAAAGCCATCATTCATTCAAATATTACATCTGATACCCTATCGCTCATGGCTCCCCTACCTGCCCATGAATGGATTTATTTAGCTACTGTCCCGCTGAATGCAGGACAGAACGAAGTGGTTGAATTGTTAAGTGACATTACCCAAACTGTGACCGGTGCAAGACTCACGGTAGATGCTCTTAAACTCACAGCCAGAGTACGCCAGAGGGATATTCATCTCTCCAGTCAAAACATTAATTATGGGGAGATCAGCTTGAATCGCACGACTTCCCAAAATCTGAGAATCAACAATCTGGGCACTTCAATGCTGACTATTCACAATTTTGAAAGCATCAACCAGCATGTGAATTTTGACCTGTCACTACCCTTGCAGATAGAGCCCATGGCCGAAATCGATATCCCTCTCACCGTACATCCCCTTGATTTGGGTCCCCTTGAGGATACGCTGAGAATTTCCAGCGATGATCCCATGCACTCACAACTTGATATTGTCATCACGGCCAATGTTCAGTACCCCTTTTATGTGGTAGATAACGAAGATACTGAATCCTATACTGAAACTGGAGAGTGGTTTACCAGTGTTGCCCAGGCCTGGGGATCGTCCAGCCGGTACTCCTGGCTTAATTCCGGGGCTTCAGCATCATTTCGTCTGGAGCCTGATGATCCCAGCTACTATGAGGTCAGCTATATTGTTCCAAATACCATCAACTCAAGTGACAATGCGGCATATGTGCTAAAAATTAATGGTGCACCCATTGATTCTGTTTTCATGGACCAAAATGCCAATAGTGGCCATTGGGTAAGTCTTGGAATGTACTACCTGTCTGCTGATGTCCCCATTGATCTGGAAGTTCACGATGTTGGGAATACCACTCAAGGGCCCGTTTTGAGAGCTGATGCGGTAAAGATTCAGATGCTTGATCCAAGCGATGTTGAAGAAGACAATTTTCACCAATTTCCCCATACTTTTGTGCTTCGTCAGAATTATCCCAATCCGTTTAATCCAACAACCACCATCTCGTATCAGATTCCAATTGATACCCATGTCAGTCTCACTGTATACGATATTCGGGGCCAGGAGATCGTCTCCTTGGTTGATGGTTATAAAAGCCTCGGTCATCATCAACTCCAATGGTCCGGGTTAAATAAAGATGGTCAGATTGTAAGCACGGGTGTCTACTTTTGCCGCTTAATAACAGAGAGCTATCAGCACACAATCAAAATGCTATACCTGAGGTGAGTCAAATCACGCATGTAGCTCGCATGTATATCGAATCTAAATTCAATATTTAATTGATATTAGGAGTCTCAGAGGATGTTTGACCTCGACATATTCTCCGGCCAGAGCCACTGCTAAAATACTTGTCCGAAAACGTGTTGGTGATACACTATATGCTATCTATGAATAGACCATTATTAAAACCCGCCCATAAACTGTTCCAGAACACTCCTCTGAGCTTTCTGCTTGTACTGAGCTTAAGTTTTTCCATTTGGGGCCAGGACATCCAGATCAATGAATTCCTTGCCTCCAATGTGAGGGATTACCCCGAGATGTATGATTTTGGGGATTACAATGATTGGATAGAACTGCATAACACTTCAGATTCACCAGTATCGCTAGATGGATACTTCCTGTCGGATAATCTTAACAATCCGCTAAAATGGAGAATACCTGGTGGCGCTTCCATTCCTGCCCAGGGGTATTTGCTGGTTTGGGCAGATGACTATGACGATGGACCAGGGAATACATACACACGCGAAACCTGGCCCTATGATGATTATTCCACCCGTCATTACCATACGAACTTCAAACTGAGCAAATCAGGTGAAGAGCTGGTTCTGGCTCAAGCAAATATAACATCTACAACCTCCTTTATTCCCACCGAATCATTTTGGAAGTATCTGGATGATGGTTCCAACCCTGACCCATCCTGGATTGAAAATAATTATGATGATGCCAGCTGGGCTGAGGGTCAGGCAGAACTGGGTTATGGGGATGGGGATGAAAACACCGTCGTGGACTATGGTGATGATAGCAATCAGAAGCAGATCACGACTTATTTTCGGAAAACCTTCATTGTAAATGATCCAAACACCATCACTAATCTGATAATCCAGATTAAGCGTGATGATGGTGCAGTGGTTTATTTAAATGGGACTGAGATCATCCGATCGAATTTACCCAGTGGGGACATCACCAACGAAACCCTGGCCAGCACGGCAGTGAGTTCTGCTGAAGAAGATGCATTTTATGAATATACTATTTCCACCAATGAGCTTACCGCTGGAGAAAACTGTCTGGCAGTAGAAATACACCAGATAAGTGAAACCAGCTCAGATATAAGTTTTGATCTTGAGCTTGTGGGAATCAACTACTCTGAGGCCAGCATTGTTGATTATGTATCTTTCGGTGAACAAGTAACTGATGTTTCCTTCGGACGCCCACCTGGAGACCTGAACTGGACCTTTTTTGGAGAACCTACACCCCAATATGAAAACTTAACTCCCTCAAGTGCGGACACAGATAAAACCACAGCTGTGGCAACTTCAGTCGCCAGCGGCTTTTATAATGGCGCTATCAGCGTGTCCCTGACAACTGCATCCTCCCAGGCTCAAATTCACTACACTCTGGATGGAAGCAGACCAGGCAGTTCGAGTCCACTCTATTCTGGAAGTATCACCATTGAAGCTACCACCGTTGTCAAGGCCAGATCATTTGAAACTGGATTGCTTCCCGGTGAGCTCATGACAGCAACTTATTTCATTGATGAGCAGCATTTTCTGCCTACAATTTCTCTCGTTGCTGAACCTCCCACCCTCTGGGATGCTGATATCGGGATTTATGAGAACGAATACAAGCAAAGAGAAATCCCTGTATCCATCCACTATTTCCAGCAGGATACTGAGACTGGATTTCGCATTGATGCCGGCGCAAGATTGGGTGGATTGAATATCTGGACCAAACCCCAGAAACCCTTTACTATTTACACACGCGACAGATTTGGTGAGGATCTTATTCCCTATCAGATTTTCAAAAGCAAACCCATCTCAGATTTTTCCCGAATCGTTTTCCGAAATGGTGGTGATGACTGGGAAGAAACCCTGCTGCGAGATCCCATGACCGGTAGTCTTGTGAAAGGTACGATGGATTGCGGCTATATGGCTTACCAACCCTCCGCCCTTTTTCTGAATGGCGAATATTGGGGGATTTACAATATTCGGGAAAAGTACAATACCCGCTATTTCTTTGAGAATTTTGGAGCTGATCCCGATAATATAGATCATCTTGAATATGGTGCCACACAGGCTGGAACCCGATTGCTCACCATTGAAGGTGACCAGCTCGCCTATAATGATTTCATCTCATTCGTGCAAAATAGCGATCTGGACCAGTCTGCAGTATACGATGAGTTGTCAGATCGCATGAACATTGATGGATTTATTGATCATGTCGTCATGACTTTATACTGTGCCAACACCAGTTGGGGGCATAATCGTGAATGGTGGCGCCCCAGAGGTGGTGACGGAAAATGGCAATGGTTAATTGTGGATGTGGACCGCGGTTTTAATCCATCCAATGTCAATAATAACCTCCTGGACAATCTCTTGAGGGATTATCTTCTGTTTCAATATCTCATGGTCAGCGAACGGTTCAAAGACCGCTTTCTCCAACGGGCTGCCGCACATTTCAACAATACCTTTCTGACTGAGCGAGTTGAAAGAATTGTGGATAGTTTAAGCAATACCATCACTGATGAAATGCCTCGTCATATTGACAGATGGGGATCCCAAGGCGGTATTTCATCCATGACATCCTGGGAAAATGAGACGGAGGCCATCAAGACTTTTGCCCAAAATCGAACAGCGAATCTGTTTGATCATTTCAACAGTCATTTGATCCTGAATGGGACCATCGATATGAATCTGGCAACCTATCCTTCTGAGGGTGGACATATTTTGATAAATGATGTCCCTCAGCTATCTGAAAATAATACGGGAACCTATTTCAGAGATCATCCCCTCCACCTCACTGCCGTTCCCGCGCCAGGATGGGAAGTCGTTGGCTGGTCTGGCATCTCGGATTCCACCAGCATTCTCTACACTTGTGAGACAGATACGAGTTTTATTGCCTTGTTTCAACCGAGTACTGGTAACATTCTACCTGCCCAAATTCAGGAGAATACCACACTCCTGGGTAATCAGACTTACTACGTTTCAGAAAATCTGCAGATTCCTGCGGGACTCACCCTGACCCTGGAGGCTGGTGTAGAGATTCTCATGCCTGAACAGGGACATATCATCGTGGATGGTCACCTCCTCATTAATGGCACAAATGCTTCACCTGTAATTATCTCTCCCAATGTTGAAACAGGAACGCTGCGATGGGGTGGTATCTCCTTCTCCAATGCTACAGATACTTCAAGAATTAACCACCTCTCTCTTTCGGGTGCTTCCAAGGGTGTAGATCCCATCATTCATCGCGGGGCCATTTCTGGGCATAATGCAAATCTGATCATCGATCATCTGGATATTCAGGATGTGTTATTCCCCATCTACATACAAGGTGGTTCCGTCAAATTGTTAAATAGTTCCCTGCGTTGTGAGTTCATCTCTGACTTCATCAATGTCAAACGGGCAGAGGTTCTCATTGACAACTGCACCTTTTATGGTTCTCAGGCGCCTGACACGGACGCTATCGATCTTGATGGGGTTGAGTCAGGGGTAGTATCCAATAACCACATCTACAACTTTGCAGGTCCAAATTCAGATGGCATTGATCTGGGTGAGCGTTGTGTGGGGATTCTCATCACCGATAATCAGATATACCATTCATCAGATAAGGGTATTTCTGTTGGTCAGCATTCCACAACAAGCATAGAGAGAAATTTGATTGTTGGGTGCAAGTGGGGTGTCGCTGTGAAAGACAGTTCCGTCGCGCTGCTTTTAAATAACACCTATGCTAACAATGAAATCAGTCTGGTCTGTTTCGAAAAAAATGTCGGTAATGGTGGAGGTGAAGCCTGGGAAAGGAATAGTATTTATTCCAACAGCTTGATCTCAACACTTTTTGTGGATGCGTTTTCCGCTCAAACAGTAACCTATTCTTTGTCCAATGCTGAATTGATGATGGGAGCAGGCAATTTGTATGACGAGCCCCTGTTTGTTGATCCAGGCCTTTATAATTTTGAATTGACGCCAAATTCACCCTGCATGGATGCGGGCGATCCAGGTGATCCCCTTGATGAGAATGGAAGCCCCAGAGATATGGGCGCTTACTATTCCTTCAACCCTGATGATTACCCTTTCCCAATTCCGGGTCGATTTATTTCATTCCTGAAGATTAATGAATTCCTGGCCAGTAATTCAACCTCCAACGCCGATGAATCAGGTGAATATGATGATTGGATTGAGATTTATAATCCTACTGAAGAAACACTGGATCTTTCCAATTTATATTTAACGGACAATCCCAACAACTTGACCAAATGGCAATTTCCTGAGATGTCTTCGACCATAGAACCAGGCGACTTTCTCCTCATCTGGTGTGATGAAGATGGCAGCCAGGGGCCGCTCCACGCCAATTTCAAATTAAGCGCCTCAGGTGAGTTCATTGCCCTGGTTGATTCAAATGGTTTAAGTATCATCGACTCACTTACTTTTGGCGCTCAGACAACTGACATCTCCTGGGGTAGAGTTCCTGATGGTAGTAATAATTGGGCCATGCTATCCCCCACGCCTGGTAACTCAAATCAGTTTCTTGACCTTGTATCGATGCCGTCTATCCCAGAACAGTTCGCCTTGCATCAGAATTATCCCAATCCATTTAATCCAAACACGACCATTCGATATGAATTACCTGAACCAGCTGAAGTTCAAGTTTTGATCTATGATCTTCGAGGCCGTTTGATCAGGACTCTGGTCAATGAAACCCAAACAGCGGGTTATAAAACATTGATCTGGGATGGTAGCAATCATCGTGGCAAGCCAGGTAGTGCTGGGGTTTACTTGTGTCATATTGTCGCCGGCGAGTATACCAAAACAATTAAAATGGTATCGCTGAAATAGTTGCGGAAACAACGGGGAAACTTATGAAATCAATCAATCCCGCCACAGGCGAGCTTATCCGGAAATATGAGACTCATTCAAATGAGCAAGCGCTGTCAATTGTATCAAAATCCGGAGAAGCCTGGATAGATTGGAAATCCACCGACTTTAGCCTTCGTTCCAAGAAAATGAAACGGGCAGCCTTCATTCTGCGAGAGCAAAATGAAGAATTAGCTCAGCTCATGACCCTTGAAATGGGGAAAGTCATCCATGAAGCCCGGGCTGAAATTGAAAAATGCGCCTGGGTGTGTGAGTTTTATGCAGACAATGCAGAATCCTTTCTCGCCGATGAGATGGTGGAGACAAACGCTTCCAAAAGCTTTGTCAGTTTTGAACCCCTGGGAATTGTTCTGGCAGTCATGCCCTGGAATTTCCCGTTCTGGCAAGTCTTTCGCTTCGCCGCACCCGCCCTCATGGCTGGCAATGCTGCCGTTCTTAAACATGCTTCCAACGTCCCTGGATGCGCACTGGCCATTGAGAATATCTTTATCAAGGCAGGATTTCCAGAAAACCTGTTTAGAACCTTGATGATATCGGCCAGCCAAGTCGAGTCAGTCATTATGAATCCTCATATCCGAGCAGTCACCCTGACAGGTAGTGAAGCGGCGGGAATGAACGTCGCCGCCATAGCGGGACGAGCTCTCAAGAAAACCGTCCTGGAATTGGGTGGATCTGATCCTTTCATCGTTCTGGAGGATGCAGATATTGATAAATGTGTGACAACAGCCGTCAATGCGCGCATGATCAACAACGGTCAAAGCTGTATTGCTGCCAAAAGGTTTATAGTTGTTGAATCTCGCTTGAAGGAGTTTGAAACCAAAAAAGCTGAGATCATGTCAACGCTTCTTGTTGGTGATCCCCTCCTGGCAGACACACAGGTTGGGCCCCTGGCGAGGGCGGATCTCCGCGATGAATTGCATGAACAGGTCAAAGCAAGTCTGGATGATGGTGCCAGACTCTTACTGGGAGGTAAATCCATTCCTGGACCAGGTTTCTTCTATGAGCCTACGGTAATAAGTGATGTTAGGCGAGGTATGAGTCTATATCACGAGGAGACCTTTGGGCCTGTCTCTGCCATCATCCCCGTGAAAGATGCTGAGCAAGCCATCGAAGTAGCCAATGATTCCGAATTTGGCCTGGGGGGTTCACTCTGGACCAATGATTTGGTCAGGGGTGAGAAGCTTGCGAGGCAAGTCGAGAGTGGAGCAGTCTTTGTGAATGGGATGACTGTTTCTGATCCACGGCTTCCTTTTGGCGGCATCAAGCGTTCAGGCTATGGACGTGAGCTATCACATTTTGGTATCCGTGAGTTCACCAATATCAAATCAATTTGGATTGCATAGCACTTCATACTCATCATTATTCCTATTTAGGTATATCTCATAACTATCTATGTATCAGTGATATACGAATATTAATATCTCTAGATCAGTTTGTTTTTCTAAAAACACAAATTGATAGTATCAAATATTTATGAATGAAGAGAAATACCCCCTTGCTTCATGAGATTTCAGCTATTAAATAAGGCTGTTCTGTTGATTCCACATAATGAAGCACCACTACCATTTGAGGATATCAAACTTGAATGCTCGTCCTTATTAAATTGAGCAAAAATCCATTTGGCTTTGTTTAAGCTGCTCAAACAAGATGCACTTTACACCTGGAGGTTCGATTGTCCACCACTGAGATGACTTCGCAAATGAGAGATTTCGGCGACTCAACTGAATACAAACGGGATCTTGGGCTCATTGAAGCTATCTCCATTGTGATCAGCAGGATTATTGGATCAGGCATTTTTAGAACCCCAGCACCCATTATGGCTCTGGTGGGTTGTACCTCCTTGTTTGGTCTTGTCTGGGTCCTTGGTGGCATTGTGACCATCTTTGGGGCAGTCGTCTATGCTGAACTGGCTGCCATGATGCCCCGCTCTGGCGGTCCCTATGTCTATTTGAAAATGGCCTATCACCCCTTCTGGGCCTTTCTCCGAGGGTGGGCCATGTTTTTTGTCTCCGAAACTGCTTCCATTGCCGCTGTAGCACTCATTTTTGGTGAGTATCTCAAAGCACTCTGGATCATCGCCTTTGGTGAGGCATTTGGTCAAATCGCTCTTTATTTAATTGCCCTTACGACCATCTGGCTGCTCACCATTGTGAATCTATTTGGGGTTTCGCTAAGCGGCAAAATTCAGAACTTTTTTGGTGTCATCAAGGTGGTTGCCGTCGGTGGAATCATTGGTGCTAGTTTTACCAGTTGGTCAACCGGCTCTTTTTCAAATTTTATGAATCCCCTCCTCCCAGAAGCCTTTAACGGTGGTACCTTTCTGGCTGTTGGTGCAGCACTTAGATATGCCTTCTTCGCATTTAGTGGTTGGGAGGGCGCGACTTACATCGCTGAAGAAGTGAAAAACCCGCGACGTAATCTGCCCCTCTCCCTTTTTATTGGAATCGCTGGTGTCATGGTTTTATACATGGGAGCCAACTCTGCCTATTTATACCAACTCACCCCAGCGCAGATAGCTGACTCCAAATGGGTAGCCACTGAAGCCATGAAGGTTGCCCTGGGCGCCACAGGTGGCATCCTCATCTCCGTGGCTGTCATGTTCAATACCTTTGGAAATGTAAGCACCCAGATTCTGTGTAAAGCTCGCGCCTGGCAAGCCATGGCCCGTGATGGAATGTTCTTCAAAAAATTTGCAGTCCTCAGCAAAAAGCACAAGACGCCCAACAATGCCTTGATAGGACAGGGTCTCTGGGCGACTGTATTATTGACCTTTGCCGTCTCAGCAGCCAACTCATATGAGACAATTATTGATTTTTTCTCCGCTACCTCTACCGTATTCAATCTCATGGTGTTTGCAGCCATTTTTGTTCTCAGGAAGAAATATCCCAATGTTGATAGACCCTATAAAGCCTGGTTATATCCCTGGAGTTTGATTATAGTCTTTATAATATATGCTACCTTTTTTGTTATTACGCTCATGACGACTCTCATTCCTTCTCTTATAGGTCTTGGTTTGACGAGTCTGGGATCGATTTACTATTACTTTTACATCCATAAGCGAGATAAATTAGTTAGAGAATAATTCTTATGCGGATGCCTGGTCTTTTTAAAATATGCCGCTTAAACATTAAGGTAAAAACCAAAGTTGACTGATAAAAAAGAACCACTTGATATAAGCGAAAGCGATAGAGCGCAACAGGAGATTGAGCGACTTGCTTTTTTTCCACTTGCCAACCCCATGCCTGTTGTAGAGGTTGATCTAGATGGCGTTCCCAGTTATATAAATCCTGCAGGAATCCAGCTCCTTGATAAGATGAATCTGGATATGTCTCAGGTTTCCCAAATATTACCCAAGACCTATAAATCAGATATAAAAACCGCCGCCTCCGATAAAGGCAAAATTCCTTCTCGAGAGGTATCATTGGGTGGATCGCACCTGTTATGGACAGCCTTCTTCCTGGAAAACCAAAATCTGCTACATTACTACGCCACGGACATCACCAATCTTAAAAATACTGAGACTGAGCTCATCGCTGCCAAAGAACGGGCCTTAAAGAACGAAGAAGTGAAGACCCTCTTCCTGGCCAATATGAGTCATGAGATCAGGACTCCCATCAATTCAATACTGGGTTTTACTGAGCTGATTGAGGAAAAAGTCAAAGGCAAGATTGATGAAAATTTGGATGTATATTTTGAAACCATTTACATGAGCGGCGAACGCCTTTGGCAAACCGTTCATCACATCCTGGATATTTCCCAAATTGAAACCGGCACTTTTGAGTTAAAAACCGAAACCGTTAATCTGGGCAAAATTATAAAAGATCTGGGAGCCTCCTTCAAATCCGCAGCCAAGGCTAAGAATTTGGAACTCAACATCAACCTTCCTGATACTGAAATTAACATAATATCTGATGAGTACTGTGCGACACAGGCTATCACCAATCTTATCGACAATGCCATCAAGTATACAAGCTCCGGCCACGTCGACCTGGACACTGAGATTGTTGATGGCTCTGTCATTATCATCATTAAGGATACGGGCATAGGAATGTCCAAAGAGTATCAGGACCACATGTTCAATGTTTTTTCCCAGGAAAGCACTGGCTATACCAAGAATTTTCAAGGTATTGGTCTTGGGTTGGCACTGGCCCACCGCTATCTCTCCCTGATCAATGGAAAGATAACCTTTGAGAGTGAGCGGGAAGTTGGGAGCAAATTTACTGTTTATTTACCCATAGATCCCTCTGTGAAACCGGTAATAGCTGTTGACGAACCAAAACCCATTGATTCTGTGGGTGGGCACTCAGACGCCACTCAGGACACCAGAATGAGCATTCTTGTGGTGGAGGATGACCCTAATTCTCAAAAGCTGGCCAGTTTCACCCTTAGCAAAGACTATGACCTTCATTTTGCAGATTCGGTATCAGATGCTAAAGACGTGCTGAATGCTGAGGAAGTTCAGTTAATTCTATTGGATCTCTCCCTGAGGGGGGATGAAGATGGACTTGATCTCGCCAGATATCTCCGAGGAGAGGATAAGTGGTTAAATATACCCATAATTGCCCTAACTGCCCATGCCTTCACCTCTGATAGGGATAGATGCCTTGATGCAGGTTGCAGCGACTTTATGACCAAACCCTTCCGTTTGGCCGAATTAAAAGAAACCATCCAGCATTTGATATAATTTGGCATTATGAAAACACGCTGGAAACAAACGCTCCTGGTTCGATATTTTGGAATCACCAAAATACCCCTGATATTTTTTGTAAAACCCCAGGTCTTACAGTTGAATCAATCTCAATGTATGATCAAAATTCCCTTGCGCCGTCGGACTCGAAATCATCTAATGAGTATGTATTTCGGTGTTTTGGCAGTCGGTGCCGATCTGGCTGGTGGTTTATTGGCCATGCAAATGCTTGCCAGAAGTGACCACAAAATCAATCTCGTATTTAAAGATATGCATGCAGATTTTTTAAAAAGAGTTGATGCAGATGCCATTTTCACCTGCACCGATGGTGAGAAAATAGGGTCACTCATTCAAAAGGTCATCGATACGGGTGAGCGTCACCATGAACCAATCAATATCCTAGTGACAGCGCCAGACAAATATGGAGATGAAATCCTGGCGACTTTCACCCTTACGCTTTCTTTAAAAGTAAAGGATTAATTACTCAGTAGGACCAGCAAGGATTTCCTGAACCTGCTTCCCTGACGATAGGACTTCAATCGCTTTCAAAACAACCCGATCATGGGCTAAAGAGGCAGCAATTCGAGCCCCGTTTCCACCTAGAACTCTGGCCATTTCCTTTTCAAGACCAGCCAGAATTTGAAATTTTATTTTATGAAACTCTTCTTGAGCATAAATTTCTTCCAATAGACTCAAAGAATGTTGCAAATCCAGTACATCAGAATAGATAGCACTTGATGTGTCAATGGCATCCTCAAGATCGGTTATCCAGAGATTGAAGTTTGTTTCTGGGATTAATTCATGCTGATCCATCCAGGTATAAAAGCTATCCACCTCAGAATCATCGAAATGAATTGGCATGCTGAGACCTGGATGCTCCTCACCATATTTTAGAGCATATTTAAAGAATAGCCGCTTACGCCACAGAGAGTTCTCAAGATTACTTAAAGGAAAATCTTCTGTGTAAATATCGGGTTCAACACCACCCCCACCTTCGAACTTGCGGTTATTGTCAGAGAGAAAAGAAGTATCCTGAGAAATAAGTAAATCTTCATACAGCACATCCTGAGCGATTTCACGTTTCTGAATAAGGCGACCACTGGGCAGATAGTATTTTGCTGAGGTAAGCTTGAGTCGGGTATCAGGTGACAAGCGGGTTACGGTTTGAACCAAACCTTTGCCAAACGAAGGTTCACCAATCACCACTGCCCTATCATAGTCCTGAAGAATACCCGCGAGTATCTCTGAAGCTGAGGCCGATCCACCATCTATTAGAATGGCTACTGGAAGATCCGTCTTAACGATGGGACGACGACGAGACAGATATTTCTTATTGGACTGATTGACACGTCCCCGGGTTTCCAACAGGGTGGCACCTTGTTCAATAAACAGATCTGCACTCATGAGAGCTGCACTGAGAAGTCCACCAGGGTTACCCCTCACATCTATTATTAGCCCTTCAAGGCCAACATTATTCATCTTGCGAATGGCTTTTTCCAGCTCTTCAGCAGAGTACTTTGAAAAATTGGAAAGTTTCACATACCCCGTCCGCTCTCTCAGTAACCCGGAATAACTCACATCTGGAACCTTAATCAATTCTCGAATCAGCTCAAAATTTATATAATCAGTTTCGCCTTCTCTTTTAATGAGAAGATTTATTGTGGACCCCTGCTCTCCCCGTACCATCCGGGCTGCTTCGTTCAGATTCAGCTTTTTGGTCCAGACAGAATCAATTTTTACAATTCGGTCTCCAGCATGAATGCCCTGGAGAAATGCCGGTGTCCCATCCATGGGTGAGATCACAATGAGAGAATCATTCATACGACCAAGATGGATACCCACACCACCATACTCACCAGTTGTTATGGCATCAAGGCGATATGAATTATTATCATCAATATGCTGGGAGTAGGGATCAAGTTCACTCAGCATTCCCTCAATGGCTGCATCTGCAAGCTTATCGGGATCAATCTCGGCAACATAACGATCAAGAATAGTCTGAAATACCTTGGTGATTGAAGCTTCACCCTCCACACGTTCAGAATGTGCCTGGGTATAAATTGTGGCTACCCATCCAGTGAGCAGAAGCAGTGTCAAAACAGGTAAAAGTGTGGATCGAAATTTCAAACTGTTGCCTCTAATAACTGGTCAACCCGATCAAAGACCTTGCCTTTCAACGTGTCAATGGCTTCGCGTCCATCCAGAAGGAGGAAGCGGTGTGGTTCCTCTTTTACCAATTGCAGATAACCATTTCGGGTTCTTTGCTTAAACTCTTCATTTTCAGCTTCCAAACGATCAAGTTCACGATGATCCATCCTGTCTTCAGCGGTGTCCAGGGGTGTATCAACCAGAATGGTCAGGTCGGGAGAAAGATCTCCAATAGCCACCTCAGCAACCTTTTGGATGCTCTCAAGTGATAAATCCCTGCCATAGCCCTGATAGGCAATGGTACTGTCCACAAATCGATCCAACAGAACGATTTCGCCCCTTGCCAGGGCCGGGAGGACTTTTTCGGATATGAGTTGGTTTCGACTGGAGAAATAAAGCAGCATCTCAGTGATGGGACTCATTTTAACGTTTTCCCGATCCAGAAGAATATCTCGAATTTTTTCAGAAATTGAAGTCCCACCTGGTTCTCGATATAAATGGACACCATAACCCCGATCCAGGAGTTCATGGTACAGCATTTTGCACTGGGTTGATTTCCCAGATCCGTCAATACCTTCGAAACTTATGAGCAGTGGTTTAACAGTTTTCATTTTTTCTTTTTAGCCAATTGGATAAGTATCCAGATATAATCGTAAAAACTTAAGGCTGCCAGGAACCAGGCCAGGAGCACCACAAACAAGTAGGCTCTTTCACCAGGCCAGGACCCTAACAGAGTAAACAGAAACAGGATGCCCATTCTATCCCATCTTAAAAAGTAGAGATGCGGGAGATTAATGGCTGTCAGATCATATTTCATCTGCAAATTTGTGAGCAGATAGAGACCAGTAATTCCAATCAGACCGGCTATACCCGTCCAAAGATGTCCCTCTACCCACATGTGAAGACTTAATGCAAACATTAGTGGCACTTCCTCCACAAAATGTTTAAACCGGCTGCTGGGGGCAGATCTATCAACAAACAGGTGCAGCTGAATCTGATCCATGAACAGCCAGATCGCCAGAAAGACTGCTGTCCATAGATACAAGCCCAATACCAGGGCAAACATACTGGATAAACCAACAACATAACGGGTCTTGGTCAGTGTACCGGCTTCAACCTTCCCCTCCTGAACCTTTGCGATGGCAAAGTTGAGGGCTTTCTTTAGAAGGTTTTGAATCCATCTGGGATAATTAAAATCATCTCGTGCATACTCGAAAACTTGGTCTTTGGTCACGCCTTATTCCCTCCAATCATAATTACTACTTCACCTTTAATGCTACGCGTGTCCAACTGTTCCCTTATCTCTGAGACTGAACCACGAATGAATTCTTCAAACTTTTTTGTTATTTCCCTGCCGATAACAACCTGCCTGTCGCCCATATGCTCTCCAATATCCTTGAGTGTCTTGCCAACACGGTGAGGTGATTCATACAGGATGATGGTTCTGGGATCTTCAGCCAGCATTTTAAACCGGGTTTGACGCCCCTTTTTCCTGGGCAGAAACCCTTCAAAGGTAAATCGATCTGAGGGAAGCCCGGCGGCTACAAGAGCTGCCAGCATAGCCGAAGCACCTGGAATGGGGATCACCTCAATATTTTGAGCGATGGCAGCCCGCACCAGAAAGAATCCAGGATCACTGACCAGGGGTGTCCCAGCATCAGTGATGAGAGCGATATCATCGCCCCCTTCCACTTTCCTCAAAAGACCAGGGGTTGCCTGTTCTTTATTGTGGTCATGATAGGGCAACATGGGGGTCTTTATCTCATAGTGCTTCAGTAAGACCCCTGAAACCCGTGTGTCTTCGGCAGCAATAAGCTGAACCGACTTTAAGACATCAACGGCTCTAAAAGTAAAATCACCGAGATTACCGATGGGTGTGGAGACAATATATATTTTTCCAGCAGGCATAAATGATTCAGCGGGACTTAAAAAAGCCCCGCTAATAATCCAGTTCTATAGATCGAAGGAAATACCCTGAGCCAGCGGTAGGTCCTTACTCCAATTAATGGTATTGGTCTGACGACGCATATAGGCTTTCCAGGCGTCTGAACCTGATTCACGGCCACCGCCAGTTTCCTTTTCACCACCAAAAGCTCCACCAATTTCTGCACCTGAGGTACCAATATTGATATTGGCAATTCCACAATCAGAACCAGTGTGGGATAGGAATCGTTCTGCATGTTGCATATTCATGGTGAACATAGCTGAAGAAAGTCCCTGTGGGACGGCATTGTGCAACTCAATAGCTTCATCAATGGTTTTGAATGGAATGATATACAGGATGGGTGCAAAAGTCTCCGTCTGGATAATTTCCCAATGGTTTTCTCCCAATACTATGGTAGGCTCAACAAAATATCCTGCTCTGTCTTTCAATGCGTTGCCACCGGCAAGAATTCTTCCACCAGCCTTCTTGATTTCACCAATAGCATGCTCATAGTCTTCTACAGCAGCTGCATTCACCAGAGGTCCCATAAGGGTTCCTTCAACCAGTGGATCGCCTATACGGACTTGTTTATAAGCCTTCACCAGCTTGTCAACAAAGGGTTCCATGATCTCTTCCTGGATGATGATTCGGCGTGTGGAAGTACAGCGCTGTCCAGCAGTTCCCACAGCACCAAAAACAGTAGCCATGATAGCCATATCCTGATTGGCTGTATCATCAATGATGATGGCATTATTGCCACCTAATTCAAGAATGGTACTGCCAAAACGTTTTGCAACCACTTCACCCACATGACGACCCATGGGAGTGGATCCTGTGAAGGATACAAGCGGAATACGTTTATCATTAATGAGACGCTCACCAATAACAGAACCGCGACCAATCACCAGATTAAAGATTCCCTTGTAACCATTGTCAGTCAAAACCTTGTTACAGATATTCTGCACTGCGATACCACATAGCGGGGCAGTTGATGATGGTTTCCAGATAGTCGTATCACCAGCAATGGCTGCCAGGAATGAGTTCCAGGCCCAAACAGCGACTGGAAAATTAAAAGCTGAAATGACTCCAACCACGCCCAGCGGATGATACTGATCATACATTCTGTGCTGAAAACGCTCGGAGTGCATGGTGCTGCCATATAGCATGCGGGACTGTCCAACTGCAAAATCGGCAATGTCGATCATTTCCTGAACTTCACCGTCACCCTCCTGCTTTATCTTTCCCATCTCGAGGGAAACCAGGCTACCCAGTGCATCTTTTTTCTCTCTCAGAGCCACACCCATCAAGCGGACCAATTCTCCACGAACTGGGGCTGGAACCTGGCGCCATTCCTTAAAGGCTTCATCGGCTTGAGCAACAACCTGCTCATAGGCTTCTTCCGTGCACTGATACACATTGGCAATAACTTCACCAGTGGCTGGGTTGTGAGATTTGAGGACATCGTCCCCGCCAGTCGCCAACCATTCACCGGCTCCTACACAGGCACCAGCGTTAAATTCTTCAATTCCTAATTCTTTTAAGAAATCCATAATTACCTCTTTACTTATCTATTAATTTTATAAAGTTTAATGTCCTGTTATTCATTCGGTCTAGCTTCTGACAATCTCCTCTGAGAATTCAATACCCAGAGATTTTAATTCCAAAAGAACGGGTTCGTAAATGATGGGATCAACTGGAATTTGCACGCCTGTCAGGTTAATCTTTCCTTCAAGAATGAGCCTGGCTGCAATGGCTAGAGGCAATGATACGGTACGGGCCATAGAGCTATTCCCATTGGGAATCCCATAATCAAACAGGGTTGATATTATTTCCTCACGATGATCAGGAAAAGTTACTTTAAATCTGTGCTGGAGGGCTATCATGTCTCTTTCACCAGATTCATAGGCCATTTTTTGATTCATGAGATCAGCGAGTATATCAATTGATGTGGTTGCTGGAAAATCAACATGCTTCGTATCGAAAAGCCCCAACCAATCTAGTGCTTTGATTGTCTTATCATCCTCTGTCATCTCAAGTTTAGAAGCAACCGCTGACCGGAGTTTAGATTCATCTAAACCACTTACCATCGCCAGCATTCCAGCATAACTACTTGTCTCTGCTGGGACGGATGTCTCTGTCAACAGGTTTAATGCCTTCAAGGCCAGGATCAGTTTATGCCAACCTGCATAGCGCAGGGTTCCACGCATGAGCAGGTCAATACCGTCCAGCCCATAAATGTCTTCATACGCAGTGGAATCTCGATTGGGGTATGCTTCGAAATCCTGTCCGTTAATTTTCATGGGAGTTGTGGAATGAAACAAGTCCTGGGCACTGATTTTCTTTACGGCACCGCCATCGATATACCGGGCAGGATTATTGCCTGCCAGGAGGACACCTTTGGGGCTCCATGAAAATTTGTATCCAAAGGGATTTGTATTGGCTTCAGGTGCAGGCAGACCGCCACAAACAGAAACGAATTCGTCAATCTTCCCTCCCCGCTTCTGCACGGAATGGATAATCTGCATGGCTGACATGTGGTCAATACCAGGATCCAGTCCCATTTCACACAGGAACAGTAGGTTTTTTTCGCGAGCTTGTGCATCAAAGGATTTCATTTCCTCCGAAACATACGATGCGTTGACCATATGTTTGTCAGCTTTAAGACAATGCTTGGCCACAATGCCATGCAGTGCGTATGGCAAAAGTGATACAACCAGGTCCGATTCTGCTAATAACTGGCCCAGAGTATCCTCATTATTGACATCCAGCCCAGCTGATTTTCCTCTAGGGTGATTATCAATGGCCTTAGCAGCACTTTCTTCAATGATATCGGCCACAGTGAGATAGAAATCTGTGTTCTTAAATAGGTAGTCAATTATTGGCTGAGAAACCAGACCAGCCCCCAGAATAAGTACGTGTTTGCTCATTGCTTTAAGTCAGACTTTCAGATATTCATTCAACAGTTCAAAATCAGGGGCGAATTTTCCAGCATGGGCAATCACAGCTCTTTTGACTGCAGGCGGAAGATTAAGGCTTTCAAAGGGCTTGGAGTAGTCACACACCCCCATTGCATACACGAAAGGGATAAGTGCTTCACCAAAGGCTTCAGAGGCTTCACGGGGCAATTCTGTAGGCAAATTGTCCACTGCCATCACCACAGGTCCCTCACCTTCAAAACCCATTATTTTTTCACCTGTGTGAATATCATGAATATAGACTGGATCTGGACTCAGGGTGGAACCTGTATTGAATTGAATAGCTCCATCAATATCGCAGGTAATATCACCCACGACCATGAGGGTTTTATGGGACTCATAATGGGCTTTAATATCATCAAGTGTGACAAGTCTCGGATATGGGGTATCCCAGTAAATGCAATTTACCAGCATATTCATTTTTTTTAAGTATGGTTGAAATTTTGCCTGATATTTTTCAGGATGATCGAAGTAATCCTGAAGTTCAAATTCAGTTTTGGAATCAATGGGTTCAAACATGTCCTCTTCTTTAAAGACAACTTTGATGAGCTGTCCATGAAATGTATCCAAATCTGCGGCAAGCAGTTCCTCAGCACTCATTTCATGCACGGGTAGATTGGCCAGGATTTCCTGTGCACCACCAGAGACATTGCCATAACCGGTCACACCGATTACAAGTGCAGGTTTGTCTGCCATCCAGCGACTTATTTCTGATCCTAAAATTTGAAGTGAAAGGTTGATCTCTTCAAGATTGGCATAATCTTGAGCCTGCTTGATCTGAAGAAAAGGACTTGAAGTCCCCAATACCTTCAGACGTTGTCCATAGGCCCAGAGGGTATTCACCATCCCAGCTAATCCCGCATGACGACCAAAAAATACCAGTCGACGGTCGCTGTCATCTCGAATGAGTTCATAGTCCAGCAGGGTTGCACCGGTATCAAGGATGTGCTGCAGCATGGGCATGTTATAATCTTGCCCCTTTATAGTATGTGAGAAATAAAGATAGGCTTGGTTGCTACGAATATCTTTCACATCAATTTCTTTTACCGCCATAACCAGATTTGCATCTGCCAAATCCTGGGACATGGGGATATCTGATGTTAGAAATTCCTCATCCCGAAATATCCTCTGTTCAGAGGGCATTACTGTGATAGCAAGGTCAGGATGATCCTTGAGTAATTGTGAGATTTGCACAGGGGTGAGAGGTATTCGACCTTCCCCTGGTTTGTGCTCAGCTATGATTCCAATCTTAACAGCCATCAGCGCAATTTCCCTATCTTTATGAGTCCAAATGAAATGAAGCTCTGCAATATAGTTTAGGGTGCTTGCGACTCAAGGTTTATGCTGTAAAAAGTGGGGATTAGACTAAGAAATTAGGATCAATTTTATCAAAAATTTATTGCAGATTATCTCTCAATAAATATTTAAACTAAATCATTATTTATTAAATATTTACCGACATAAATGAAGACTGATTTGAGTTATCTGATCCAGCCGATGAGACTTTCACTCTGTCTGGGTGATTGTGTCAGATTAATTTCTGTCTTGGAAATCAAATCCGTCACGAAAATATCAAACTGTGGACTCCCCTCAGGGACCGGGCGAATGGTAGCCAGAAATTTGGATTCGCTGGTTAAAGCACCCTGTCTTGATTTAGAGCGATAAATCTCTCTGGTCTTTCTGGATTCAGGATTGTATAAGGCGTAGATCCGATTCCCATTCTGATCTTTATCTCTGAATGAAAAAAGGATTTCTCCAAGACTTGTCCATTGTTCCAGATAGACAAATTGATCCACAAAATGCCTGTCACTACTTCCAGACTCCAGATTAAGAATTACGGATTTAACTGGTTCAGTGGTGTATCCCATATCATCGGTTTGTGGGATATAGCGATAAATCAATGCGTCACCCTTGGGATTGATGAGAGGCCAGATATGAGACGATACCCCTTGATTGTCGCTAATTTTTATAATTTCATCGCTACTGATCATGTAGATATTCGAGGAGCCGTCATTAGATATCGAAGTCTGCTCAGGCATGGACATGTATACCGATTGATTATCCTTAAATACTGGCCATGCTCCCCCTCTTACTGTCATCACCTCAAGGTCATGGGCCTGCCATTTATTATCGAGCTTTTGAATGGGTCCTAAAATGTGTATCGTCTTCTGATTGCGGCCATTATCCACCACAAAGGTTATGTATTTCCCATCATAGCTAACTGAGGGAGTAAGAATGATTACATTTCCAGAGGCACAAGTGAAAATGACATTACTAGATGCTGCATCCCTCACATAAATCGCGTCCTTCCCATCTGATTCGTTGATATAGGCAATGGCACCCATTTCTGTCATCATACCATTCGCTTCTGGGGGAATGGCTTGCAGGGAAGCAAAACTCACCAGGATGAGAAGCAATAGATAGGTTCGTTTTTGGAGCGATCTAAATATGTCTATCAAAACTGAATTCCTTACATGGGTTTCGGATGAACGCTAATGAGATTGACAACATACCTATCTCTGTGCCAACAACAAACCTTCTTTTTGATGAATCCATGACAGTCTCCTGTGTCCGCTCAGGTCAACTGTAGCAAAAGATGAAATTGGATATATCCCCAGGGGTAAGCCTCAGCCTACTTCCGTCGTATTCGCTTGTTAATATTTATTTTAACCCATTCATCTGTCATCTGCTCCAGGAATTCAGGCTTGGACTCGGGATTGGGATATTTTCCACTGGCAATTCGTTGTCGACATGCTTCAAAGAGAACCACTGCCGTTGCCACTGATACATTTAAACTTTCAACCATGCCAAACATGGGGATGACTATGTTGGCATCGGCGAGTTTGGTCATTTCCGAAGATACCCCGCGATTTTCATTGCCCAGAATCACAGCCGAGGGTTGAGTCCAGTCAATATCATGGATGGAAACTGCATCTACGCTAAGATGGGTTGTATAAATTTTGAAACCCCTTTGCTTTAAATCTGTGGCCAGTTTCTGTGGATCACGATATTTATTTTGCTTGACCCATTTCCCCCCTCCTGCTGTCACCTTGGGGTGGAGTGCTGGGAAACTCTCTTTTGTATAGAGCAGTTGAACTTCATCAATCCCCACTGCATCGGCAGATCTGAAAATAGCGGCTACATTGTGGGGATCATGAATGTTTTCGAGAATGACGGTTAAGTCAAACTGACGGTTACTGACCACTCGTTTGATGGTATCCAGGCGTTTCGCAGTGATGGTCCCTACGATTTCTCCGGAAGGTGAGTTGGATTTCAATATGGGCAGCTTAAAATTTTACAGCAGTTCCAAAGGCCATGACCTCAGCAGTTCCCTGCATTATCATAGCAGTTGAAAAACGTACACCAACCACAGCATCAGCTCCCATTTCATTGGCCTTTTGGAGCATGCGTTCAATGGCTTGGTTGCGTGCATGAGCCATCATTTCCGTATATTCTGGAACTTCACCACCCACCAGGGTTCTCAGACCGGCAATAATATCCCTGCCAATATTGCGAGCTCTGATGGTACTGCCCATTGCCACGCCGATATGTTTGGATATTTGCTTCCCCGCAACGGTCTCTGTTGTATACCATGCTACCATTTTTCTCTCCTGAATTTTTCAGTTTTACGCATCTCAATGCGCTGAATAATGACATAAATTAAGGTTGCCACAATCACGAGAATAAAACCTGTGACCAATAAGCGTTCAAAAGTTGAGATCATCTCTCCCTGCCATAAATCCAGGGCAATACTATACAAACCTATACTAGATCCGATGATCATGACGGCAACAATGATCCTGGGGAGAAGATTTGAATCAGATTGATCAGCTATGTTATTCTTCATCAGGTTCACCCAAGGCCTTTAGAAGTTTTAATGTATAAATACCGGAATCATGGCGATCTGCCCATGTGAATTGTATGGCATAGTGTCCTACCCAACGAAATGATTGCAGCTCATAGGTGTTTGCTGTTTTCAGCATGGGCAGACCAAAGGTCTTATGTCCAAAGAGATCACTTTCACCTGAGCAATTTGCACAGGGACAGGCATCTCTGAGTTTACGATAATCTATCAGTGCTTCATCCCCATCATCCCAGCGAATAGCAACCCCGACGGGAAGTTGGATCAGTTCTAGAATTTTCATGTTCTTAAATCCTTTCGGCGCAAATATAAGCGTTTCAAGCGGGACAGAAATAAATATCGATACGAGTCTGGAAACAGGACATTCCGGTTCTGAGACTTTTTAAGCCTGTTTCTCGCCGTGATAGTACAAAAAAAAGCCTCGGATTGTTCCGAGGCTTTTTTGTCAGATGTTTGAGTACTTATTCTGAATGTTTCTCAATATAGGCAGCTTCTCGTTTGCCTTCTTCCTCATCTACAAATTTGAAGAGGATAGCTCCAATGACAAACAACAATACAACAGATCCAATACCCCATCGAGACGCAATTTGACCAATGGCCATCTGCTGTTCTGGAGTATTTGCTAATGGACCGAGAGTTCCCTTTATGGTTAAACCCACCACACCGATGAGGAGTGGACCAAGGATTGCTGCAAATTTTCCCAACATGTTATAGAATCCGTAAAATTCGCCTTCCTGTCCCTTGGGAATCAGTCTGGAGTAGTAAGAACGACTCAAAGCCTGAATACCCCCCTGAACCAGTCCAATTGCGATGGCAAGGGCATAGAATTCGATTGGTTTGGTCATGAGGACACCATAAAAGGTGATAATAATGTATGCGAATATTGCCAGATATATGGATTTTCTAACACCCCATTTTTCACCAAGTCTTCCAAAAACTATGGCTGCTGGGAATCCCACGAATTGAGTAATTAGGAGAGCAATTATAAGGTCATTTGACTCAAAGCCAATTGACATGCCATAGTCCACAGCCATTCTGATAATGGTATCTACACCATCGATATAGAACCAGTAGGCTAACAAGAATATTGATACGGTCTGGAGGTGTCTGATTTTTTTCCAAGTGTCCAGATATTGTTTGAAGCCAGCCTTAACCGTGTCCATCACACCCAGGTTATTCTCAATCTTCTCTTCCTCCACCCAAAAGATGGTGAATAGGGTGAAAAGTCCCCACCAGATTGCCACAGACAGGAATGATATTCGAACTGCCTGAGCTGGTCCGTCAAGTCCAAAGGTCTCAGGAAAAAGTGTCATGGCTACGTTCAAGGCAAAGAGTACTCCTCCTCCGAGATACCCCATGCCAAAACCCAGACCTGAAACTCTGTCAATATTTTTCTCAGAGGTAACACTGGGCAGGAGTGCATCATAAAATATGTTCGCACCAGAAAAGCCGATAATTCCCATGACGTACACGAAAATTGCCATCTGCCAATTCCCTTCCTGTACGAGGAAAAGACCAGCCGTCATGAGGGCACCCAGATAGGCAAAAAAGATAAGGAATTTTTTCTTGGCGGAACCCTTGTCAGCAATGGCACCCAATATGGGAGCCATTAAGGCAACAATGAGACTGGCTATAGAGTTAGCGGCACCTAATTGGGCTGTACTGACATTTACATCTGCGCCAGCACTCCAATAACTTTTAAAAAATATTGGGAAAAATCCAGCCATGACTGTGGTGGCAAATGCTGAATTTGCCCAGTCATACATTGCCCAACCCCAGATACCTTTTCTGGTTTTATCCATGAGTTATCCTCCTGTGTACCAATACAGCTCTAGCTGTAATAGTTATCGGTTCTTTATGCTACTGAGATGTTGAAGACTTCGGAATCAATATAGGCAGCCACCGAAATATGCGAAGGGATTTCTTGCGATACAATTTCGTCTTGTAGCCAAAGATACCAACACCTGTTGAAAAGGCCATTTAGGCAACACTGATTGACCACTCCAAAAATGAGAGAGCCATGAGTTGTCCTTTCGTCCCAAATGTCTTAGAAACTATGCATTCACCTCAACTTTTTTTCCAAATCCAGAGTCTATCTTTATGAAATAGAGCGCGATAAAACTGGGGATGGTACACAGGATGACATAAATAAAGAAATGCTGGTAGCCCAGAAACTCCTGGATATATCCACTAATCATACCTGGAATCATCATACCCAGAGCCATAAAGCCCGTTGTCAGAGCGAAATGCGCTGTCTCGTGTTTTCCTTGTCCTGCCACATACAGCATGTACAACATGTAACCAGTGAAGCCGAATCCATAGCCAAACTGTTCGATGGCGATCATGGAATTAATCAGATACAGGTTGGACGGCATTGTGTAGGACATGAAGATATAGACTGTGTTGGGGACATTAATTGCCAACGCCATCCACCAGATCCATTTTTTCAGACCATGACGAGATGCCAGAATGCCACCACTAATTCCACCAATGACCAGGGCCAACAGGCCAACCGTGCCATAGGCAAAACTTTTTTCGGTGAGTGAAAGCGCCAACCCACCATTCTCCCTGGCATCCAGGAGGAAGGGTGAAGCCATTTTCGTCAGCTGAGCTTCTGAGAACCGATATAGAAGCATGAAGGATACTGAGGCCACGATACCTTCCTTTTTGAAAAAGGAGGTGAATATCTCTATATAGGAATCTTTTTCATTAGCAGGGTCTTTTTGGATATCCCGGGCAGGCCGTGGCAACATGTATTTGTGGTAAAGGGCAAAGATGACAAATAGTCCACCAAGGAAACCAATGGATACGGACCAACCAAAGGGCACATTTCCAGCTTTTGCTTCAAATCTTGCTTCAGCTGTTTCGGTTAAATTTCCAATGACTTTGAGGGTTTGTTTCTGTGGAACATTCCAGTTTGTCGTGTCGAATTCTAAAATACCAGAAGTCACCAGACTAATGTCCTGGCTTCCCTTCTTCTGTCCAAAACTCATAATCACATCTTCCACAGGTGGCGCTGAGAGGATAAAGAAGATGTTGGTGGAGTCGAGAGATCCACCAGGAAGTGGAACATTGATAACCTCAGGGTAGATGAGAATTCTGGATTCACCATCATTGTCCGCAGGGATAATGATATCTGCCTCCGTGATCACCTCAGTGATCTCACTTGATGGTACTGAATGGATATCCACTTTAACAGTTTCAAGGCCAGTGTTGTCAATGATCAGACCTGTGATTATTCCCAGGAGTCCCAATCCAGCGATCATGGCCAGACGGTAGAAAGTTGAACGAATACCGGTGAAAAAAGCCTGGTCGTGCTCATTCAAGCCCAGGATATAAAATCCATCTGCTGCAATATCATGGGTTGCTGATGAAATCGCCATGCCCCAGAGAAAAAATATGGTCATGGGGAACCACCAGGGCAGGTGTAGCGAGAGAGAAACGGCAAAGAACATGACGGCGAGAACCAGTTGCATCCAGAATATCCAGTTGCGCTTGGTGGAGTACATGTCCAAAAAAGGACTCCACAAAGGTTTAATCACCCAGGGTAAATAGAGCAGGCCAGTCCATAAAGCCAAAGTGGAGTTTGGGACACCCAGTGTTTTATACATATCACTGGCCACAAACATGACGATGATATATGGAATTCCTTCAGCAAAATAAAGGGATGGGATCCAGGTCCAGGGTGAACGAGCTTTTGTAGTCTTGTCAGTATTCATTGGGATGTCCTTCACTTTGTGATCATCTCAGACAGTATATAATGTTTAATTTCAGTAAATCAGGTATTTGGATTGAATGGCTTCGAATGCGATCAATTCGTTTTGATAACTAGCAATGATTTCCTGGGCGGTCTTTCCAGCATCCACCATCTCACGCAATCCCGATCCTCCCCATAAACGATCAGGTCCACGGGTGGATCTCCATCCAAATGCTTCGGGATAATTCTTTTTGGTTATAACCAGGAGGTGTATCAGGAAATCCACTGCTTTGAATTTATCTGGATCGGTGACAACAATATTGACCCCATTGACAACTTCGCCCTCAAAGAGCGGGTTCATAGAGACACCGGGCATATCTACTGGTGTGTAGGAAACAGGTTCAACTGTGAAACCCTCCAACCCCGTGGCCAAAAGTTCTCGGGCCAGTAGTTTTCCATCCATGTAGGGCGCTCCGATATATTCGAAGGGAAACTCAGTCCCGCGACCCTCATTAATTCTGACGCCTTCAAGTAGACAAAGACCAGGATATGTCAAGGTTTCATTGGTATTTCGCATATTGGGTGAAGGTGGCAACCAAGTGAGGTCAGTTTGAGACCAGTACATATCTCCTGTCCACCCCTCACATTCCACGACGTGGAGCTCCAATGATTCCAGGCCAGATATCATCTTCTCACCAACAATCATGCGGGCCAGCTCTCCCATGGACAAGCCATAACGAATGGGAATTTTGTAGCGTCCCACAAAACTTTCAAAACCTTCATCGAGGACATTGCCATTTATACGACGCCCAATTGGGTTCGGACGATCCAGTATCATTACTGGAATATCGTATTTTGCACCAGCCTCCAGGACATATCCCATGGTTGAGATATAGGTATAGAAGCGAGTACCCACATCTTGAATATCAAAAATCAGAACATCAATGCCCTTCAACATTTCTGGATTCGGTTCACGTTGAGCACCGTACAGACTGTGTATCGGCACCCCCGTGTTTGAATCTACACCACCTGGAATGTCATCACCGCCTTGCTGTTTCCCCCTAAATCCATGCTCCGGAGCGAAAATAGCCTTGATGGTAATGTCACTATTGGCATGTAACAAATCAACGAGATGGGCACCCTTTTTATTCACAGCTGTATGATTGGTAACCACACCTACATGCTTCCCGAGGAGAGGTTCAAAACCCATCTTTTCCAAGACATCAAGTCCTGTGTGGACTACAATTTTCTCTTGTGGGATATCTTTTTTTTCCATTTGCTGCTCTTCATGTGGTCCGGGGATAGCTACTGCTGGACCCCCTGCAGGTGAAGATGCGCAGGACCACAGTCCCAGAAGGACAATTCCCAGTAGTATGGGTTTGGAATATGATTTCATTTTAGCTCCTATTTCAAGTAGGTAACACGTTGTGTATAAAACTGGGTTCCATTTTCAACCTTAAGGATATACACACCTGAGCTGGCATTTGAAGTGTTAAGACCAGCTAATATAATATGATTTGACCCGGCATGAACCTTTTGCTCAACGCGTCTGACCAATTGCCCCTTCAAAGTATAAAGGCTTAGGGTCAGGGCAGTCGCTTCAGGGAGGTGTACATCAATTGCAAAGGACCCGTTAAATGGGTTGGGATAGGCCTGTGAAACTTGAAAGTGAACAGGGTACAAAGTAGGGACATCCACAGGGACGGAAATCTCCAGGTAATCCAGAATTGCAGACATCACATCGGTACGAGCGCTTTCAGGATAAATGGTCTCAAATCCAAAGCCAAGATACACAATTCCACCTAAAGCTGAACTTCCACCAAAACTCCCAATGTATTGAATGCCAGCGCCTCCCAGACTTTGATAATCAGATCCATCGTAGTGAAGATTGCTCAGCGATCCAGCATATGGCTTAATGCCATCTGGATAGTCAACATCATAGGTCCCATGCAATCCGTTATCAAAGGTAACTCCTGTCATCCCTGAAAAAATGCCCTCGGATTGACCTGAAATCGCATAGGATTGGGCATCATCAGTAATGTGATCGGCTTTGAAATAATTATGATAAAAGCTTATATCACTTTCACTGCCACTTGCTTGAAGATCCCAGCCAATCTCAGAACCAGAAATAAATAATCGACCACCCTGTTCAAGATAATCTTTGATACGAGTCTGTTCTGTTGGTGAGAATGATACTGTCTGTGTGGCTTCTTCCCCACTTATCCAATCCACAATAGCATACGCCGACAGATCGATGGCATTAACTTCAACTGCATCATTGCTTGCTGCATCAAATGCTCGACCACTGGCTTGAATCGCAGAACCATGTTGGATGATATAGTCAAAATTATTTACTGTGCCTGATGTTCGCTCAAAACCCTGAACGATAAGCACATTTGATTCATGTTGGATATCGACGGTGGTGGCAAGTACTTCAGAGAGCTCACTGCTTCCATAACTATTTGAATTTCTCACCCTCAGATAGACAACCTGTCCTTCCCAGAGATTGGAGACCAGGATATCCTGTGTTTCTGAGCTGTCCACCAGCGTATACTCCTGTCCATCTGCACTGGCAAACACCTCATACTTATCAGTAAAAAGAGACTGTGCGCAATGCACGGCAACGGTGCCATCCCCCAGATTCCTGACTGTGAAATACCTGGAGGTTTGGGGTGGTGCTGTGGCACCAAATATATTGCTGAGCCCGCCCCATATTTCAGGACGCTCTCCATCATACCCCAGCGCCCAGATACCAATTCCCTTGATCTCCTGATCAACTGCATATTGATACTTTGTGGCCAGACTGAGGGAATCATCATACCAGACCTGATGTTGTTGTCCATTATTGTAATTGTACCAGGCTGCTGCTACGCCAGTGTGATACTGTTTTCCATAGGCTTGGGCACTGGCCTCGGCAGCAGGATACAAAATTGATGAGCCGGTAGTATTTTCAACCACAGGTGCATTGATAACAGTGCTGGTTACCTGCCAATCTCTACCGTACCAGGGAAGCCCCAGAATGAGTTGTGAACCATCATCCCCTGTCTTTGTCAGATAGTCCTCAATCGTACGACTGATATACCAGCTTGACAGGCCACTATTCAGTGGTGAATTAGGACCTGCATGGGAACTGCCGGACCAATAGTACCCATAAGCCATGATCATGAGACCATCACAATTATCAGATAGATAGTTATAGTCATAGGCATTGGACCAATCCACAGAGGGCATGGCAATGCTTACTTCAGATCCGGGAATCTGATCATGGAAAGCCTGGGTGAGATCATGAATAAAGGTGTTGAAATTGGTAGTAGCGCTTGAGGGCACAAATTCAAAATCTATGTTTACCCCATCAGCATTGCCCTGTATCACCCTTGATATGAGATTGTCAATGGCAGTCTGGCGATAGGCAGGATTGCCAAGCAGGGTTCCAATACCTGCATTATCAAAATTGGTTACAGTGACAATAACCTTTACACCATGACTATGGGCCAGATCAACAAGACCATTTACGGGCCAGCCGTGGGCATTGGTAATTTCGCCATCATTTCCCATGTTCAATCCAAACCAGGCGACATGACTCAAAATATCATAGACATAGTTTTCCCAGGCTGTGCCGTTCCAATAGGGATGGTATCCAAAAACAACATGGCTGGGATCTCGTAATGCATTGCGGGGTATCAGATCTCGGGGATATCCTGTAAATCCACCTTCCTGAGCTATTTCAACATTACCAAATTGAGCAACATGAGCAGCGTGGGTTTTTTCCAGCATATCCTGACTATAGAGGAATGAACTCAGGATAATAAGAACCCCGATAGCACGACGTAAATTGCTTAAGATAAGGTCACCTCAGGAATGGGTTAATTGTATAAAAGGTATGCTTTGCGCATTTCTGCAAATTTGTTTAGGTCTTCCAGCCAGCCTGCCTCCATCTCCAATGGATCTTTACCGGCCTGAATGTCTTCTTTGATTTGATCATCACCCATGACCTTGTTGAACATACTCCAGCGGCCTTCATTGGCGAAGAGATCAACCTCAGGATATAACTCCTGATGAACGGCCATAATTTGCAACCCAACCAAATAGGGTTTGTAAAGTTCACGATCACTGACATAAAGTTGGACCCCACCGCAAACCTGGCCTTTAAAGCGGCCATAATAGGGCTTCACAAAGGTCGGGCGAAAGATGATGCCCCCCCCAACCCTTGCTTTCAACGCCTCAGCAAATTCGTGGGGGTTAGTTATCCAGGGTCCACCTGCAAATTCAAAGGGGATGGTTACTCCCACTCCTTCAGATAGAACATGTAATTCGCCATACGTACCGGTTGAAATCATGGGAAGAATAGTGGATGCATCTGGCACATGGGGTGAGGTTGGAACCCATGGCAGACCAGTTTCTTCAAACCACATGTCCCGGGTCCAGCCTTCCATTTTGACGACTTCAAGATCACAATTGATCCCAAACTCGGTATTGAAGAGCAAGGCCAGCTCACCAGTAGTCATTCCATGACGATATGGGATGGGATATCGACCGACACCACTTGCAAATTTTGGTCTGAGAATGTTGCCTTCCATCTGCATCCCGTTAATAGGATTTGGGCGATCCAGAATGATGACTTTTTTTCCTTTGGCTGCAGCGGCCTTCATGATATAAGACATTGAATAGACAAAGGTATAGGATCGGATACCAATATCTTGAATATCGAAAAGGATCACATCCAGCCCGGCAACCATCTCGTTAATGGCTTCTTGCCCCTGCCGATAGGTGGTGACAGCTCTGATCCCGGAACTGGGTTCAATTTCTTCACCGATGAGATCTCCCCCATTTTCAGCACCGAACAATCCGTGTTCAGGTGACATAATGAGGACCAAATTGATATATTCAGGAAGCAGTTGTACACCATGGACCAGATTTCTATCCACACAGCTTTGATTTGCCAGAAGACCATATTTCAAATTATTGTCCCAGGCGCGACTTTCGATAAAGACTTCCAGACCGGATTTGACAATATCTGATGGCAGTTGGGGCTTGATTTGAACTGGCGGCATCTCAATCATATCTGGTGGTGCTACGCTCACACAGGATTGAAGAATTAGCATCAATAAGATGCCTGCAATTGTGATTCGTCTTCTAAGAGAAATGTCTGGGTGTTGCATAAGTCATACTCCAGGGTTGTTGATTTAAACTAGGTTAGTTAAAAGCATTTACCAACACAAAACAAGAAGTTCTTGTCTAATTGGGTGAATCCTTTAAAAAAAAGCTTAGAATCTGGAGGGTCTTCATCCAGGGTAGAAACCGGGACCAACTATTTAAATGAAGCCAGCCTTGATCCAGGATAATAATGTTTTAGAATATCTTTATATCCGATGTGTTCCAGGGCCATTCCCAGGGCCCCCATCTGACACAAACCAACGCCATGCCCCCAACCGACCCCTCTTAAAACCACATGATCATCCTCCCCCAGGCTTTCTGCATTCTTAATAACAAAAGCCGACGAATAGAGAAATGAGTCACTAAACATTTGGCGAATACCATATTCTGATTTCACCATTTGTTCTACCAAACCGCCGTTTTCATCTGTACCGACGAGAAATAAGTATTTGATCCGGCTACTGGGTCCACGTTCCATGATGCGTATATCATCAATGCTGGACCAGATTAGCCCAGTATATTTTTCCAAATTTTTCAGGATATCAGCTTTGGTCATGACCTGTTCCCAACGATAATAACTCCCGGAAACATCTACCTTCCCCAGCATTCCAGCCAGATTGACATTTTCAAATCTCTTTGAAGAACAATATGCCTCATCGTAGGCGTAATGTTTTTCAAAGTCATCAACAGCATACCCAGGTTTTTGCCTGGGACCATCCCACAGAGGGATGAGGTAAGGCACCTTGCCTCCCTCCCAAACGGTATCATATGCTTCTACCATTCCCCCACAATTCTTCGAGTAGCGGGCATCAATGACTTTTTCGTCATAGACCAAAACTTCACCACGGGTTTCGATGGCAGCCTTGAGTGAGTGATTCGTCAAATAACTTGTACCCTGATAGCGTTGACAGCAATCGTCATTGCAGACATCATACCCATCGGAGAGATGTTTGGCTTCGGCTAGCGCCAACGACCAACAGCGGGCTACCACAGTTTGAGCTGCCAGAAGATCTGCTGGAGCTTCTGATCCCATTTCTGAAGTTGCCACGCAGGCTACATAAGCTTCAACATCAACAAAGTTGATCACTTTAAGCGAGCCATCCTGTACGGAAATTTCGAGTTTTCCTGGTAGCTCAACTTCAATCCTCTTTTCCCAATGGAAGCCGCGACCTGCCACCACAGATTTTATATGGAATCCATAGTTTGTTGATAGAGACTCAACCTGATCAGGGCAGACGAGGGTGATTGTGGATTGGGTCGAAATTGTGGGAAAATTCTTGAGGGAAATACCATCATTCGCAACAAGCAGGGAAATACTTTGAGCAGCTATTAAATCTGGAACATTTGATTCGAGCTCAAGCTCGGGAGACCAGGATATGGTAATTTCCTGGATTTGATCTTCAGGTAGAACAATTCCTACACGGATTATCTCACTGTTCAATCCACTCGAGATAGGCATCGACGGCAGCTCCTAAGGCAGGGGCATGTCTCAATTCAGAATGAATGATTAAGTCATCCCTCAGACGGTTGGTTTTGGTCAGGTATTGTGACTTCACTTCAGCTGGTAAAGCTGAGGAATGAATCATACGACCTAATTTTTCATTCACTGGGTCAAGCAGGAGTGGTGTAAATTTCTTAAACTCCCAGATATCTCCCAGGCGTTGTCCTATAACAATCCGCTCAAATACTTCACCGACATGATCGTGTTCTATTTCCAGCGTTCTGTCAGCATCCCGGAGCAGAGTTTCTGGAGCTCCCAGGGCAAGGGTCTGGATGCGATGGAATAATAACTCAGACAAGGCCTGGGCAGTACTTCCAACGATCTCAAGAGCAGCTTCTTCGCCAGCAAGTGCACGATCATAGATTTGCCAGGGGAAAATCTCAGCTTTATCTAAATCTTCCACAGTTGTTTCTGTAAGTGCAGCATAGCGGGCTTGAATCCCCTTTGCAGAGAGCAAATTCTCATAACTCTCTTCCTCATTTGCCATCATCTCCCAGGTTTTTGCAATCCAGGATTTGCATGCATCAAAGGCAACATTTTTACCATTTAACAACATGGCATCTGCAATACCAGTGCCTACACCGAAATAGTAAGCCGATTTAACCCCGCGCATTCCACCATCATCTCCCCATTGTTCTCCGAGACCACAATAATCGGCATCACTACCGATAATCTGAATCGGATGGAGAGTGGAATAGCCCTCTTTTTTCAGGGTTTTCTCAAGTTTGTCCAGGAATTTTGGCATGCGTGGACCATTTGCCATGGCTGAAATGCCACGCCCATTTTTGGTTTTGAGACCTGGCAGGCCGATTCCCAGAACTATATCCTGGGTAACATTGTCTCCAAGAATGGTGCGAATGGCTTTCGAAAAGCTATCGATAAATGCAGTTTCCTGAGCAGACTCAGCCTTGGTTTGCACAACACTTCCACTATTGTGCTCCTTTAGCTGGCGGGACAGGGCGATGGGCTTGAATTTAGGGCTGTATGAGTCTGAGGTGCTATAAGCCACTTCAATAAAGGGCTTCAATGCGACAAAACGCATGGGGTTAATCAGGATGTCAACTTTATGAACCAGGACTTTGGAAGCCCCGCCGTCAATTCCAATGAGCACAATTTCATCCATTTGCAACCTCGTTTATAATTTGACGTCTGTAAATAGCTTCACGACGCATTTCATCTTTAGCATTGTCATTCCGGTCAACAGTAGCACGATCAATATTGTGATCCGTGCCGCCACCGTGTCTGATCACTTTATAAATCGGATCCCATACGCGACCAATGCGATGATATTCACTCATCCGGGATACAAAATCGTAGTCCTCACCATAATTTCTAGCATAGGGCGATGTATTCATATCGAGGAAACCAATATCTCTGGCAGCCTCAATGTAGAATGATCGTGGTGCCCCTGCACCATTAATACGAAGTAAATTATTGCGACCATTTTCTTCAGTCCACTCTCCATGTGTGACCACTGGGATGGAATCCATCCGGGTGATTTCACCAGAAGCTGAATCTTTCTCCCAGACTTCATATGAACCAATAACCATGGCTATGGTATCGTCTGAAGCATAGACCTGAGTAACTTTTTCCACAGCATCTTCAATCAGCTGATCATCAGAATCTAATTGGACGTAAAATTTTCCTTTTGCTCGTCTTAAACCTGCATTCAGGCAAAGTCCGATATTATTAATATCCAAAACAACCAGATGAACAGCAGGTTTGTCTGAGGAGTATTTATTCCCACCAGGTTGATATTTCTGAACTGCAGGAATTGTTGGATCTGTTTCGCCACCATTCACGACTACTATGACTTCAATATCCTGCACCGTTTGTGCCAGAATTGATTCGATAGCTGACCCAATAAACTCAGGTCGATTGTTAACGGGAATAATAATACTGGCAGTTAATTCGTATTGTTTTTCAGCATACAGGACAGGTGAATAGTGGGCTCCCGGCGCAAGATAGGCATTTATTCTTTTAAGATGATCGGTAACAATCTGCTCAAGCTCTAACTGGGATTCTTTGCTGGCCAGGAGGTAGTCAAAAACATTTTGCTCCCCCACAGCTTTATTAATCCGATATGGAGAACCTGCATAACGATTGGCAATGTGAACCAATTCCCCCACCTCACTAAGACGCAATCGTAATTCATAGAAAAAATGCTGCTTGGTAGAATCAGCTAATGGGAGCACATCCCTCAATTTCTCAAGATTGAGTACCCAGGCCTTTCCATAGTCTGTATTGTCGCGGACTCGACCGATATGGTGATCCAATAAATGTTCATCACTGAGCTGTCCATTGTCATCAACTTCATAGTCTGCGTAAATAAGTGACCAATCATCAGATGTTTCAGCGACGAGCTCATACAATTCAACTGCAGATTGTTTGAATTCAATTTTTTCACTGCGAGCATCTATGAGGAGCAGCGATTCGCCGGAAAAGCTAAGAAGTTTTTCACTTAATGACTTGGATGTTAAATCTGCTGAGTTCACGATATCAATTCTAGAGTCGGGAAAAGTTTTCCCGTAGTCGACGAGTTCGTGGGTTTGCTCTCCACTAATCACTAATATATTCACGCTAAACTCCTTTTGCATTCTTGGACAGAAGGCATAATAAAAAGACCATCAAAATCAGGCATTTCTAAACCTTGATGCAGGCATGGAGTTAAGAAATATTTCAGCAAATTCAACCATTTTTTATGGTAGAACCGTGGAATTAGTAAAATATCTGAACAAACAGGTTAATAATTCTGAGAATATAATTTATTTTCAGAATAACTTGATCGAATTCATTGTTTCCACAGGAATTAAATGAAGAAGTCACGCATTTGAATCATGCAACTAAACAGCCAATATTCGACTGTCAATATATCTAATAAAGGCGTCTCACTCGCGGTGAAATCGCACAGCAAATCTCGTAGGGTATGGTATCTAGTATTTTGGAAATGGCATTGACCTGAACTTTTGGATTCTCTCCGCCCATGACGACAAACATTTCACCTGTTTGTGGTTCATCTTGACCGAGGTCAATTATAATATGATCCATGGTGACTGTACCAATCACAGGATAGCTCTTTTCTTTGTAGGAGACCACTCCCCTGTTGGACAATGCCCTGGTGTAGCCGTCTGCATATCCAATACGGAGGGTACCTATATTTGTATCTATTGCAGATTGCCATTTTTCGGCATAGCTCACTGATTCACCAGCCCTAATACGAGCCACACGAATAAGGGGAGCCTTGACTGTCATGGCAGGTTTGAGGTAAGCCTGGTGATCTCCCTTGGGTGAGGTATCATAACCATAAAGCCCGATACCAAGACGCAGCGCGTCAAATAGTTCCTGTCCATCGTGTAAGCTACCTGCACTATTGGCAATGTGAATCATCCCTGTAAATCCATTGCCATGCAATTTTTCAACCAGTTTCTTGAAATCACTGTTTTGCCGGTCATAAACCAATTCTGAGGCTGTATCTGACGACGAGAAATGGCTATACACGCCTTCTATCTGCAAATTGGACCCAGCATCCCCAAAAAGATCTAAAACTTCCTCGAAAGTGAGACCTAGCCGGTTCATGCCAGTATTAACATTCAGGTGAACCCTGATACTACCCATGGAACTATTAGACAATGCCCTGGCATCATCCATTGATCCCACGCTAAGGATTGCATTCTCTGGTACAGACGCAAGCTCCGTTGGAAATACTCTACTGAAAATTAAAATGGATATTTCATGAAATTCTGCAGCCAGTTCCTGAGCTTCTTCCAGTGTGGCAACGGCAAAAGTATTAACACCCCGGGTGGCATGCAGATGATGTGTGATTGCCAACGCTCCATGCCCATAAGCATTCGCCTTCACGACAGGGATGACATGTCCTGGAATTGCTCTTTTTTGGAAATAGCTAAAATTTTTAGTGATGGCATCAAGAGATACTTGACAGATGGCTTCCATGAGTTCATTCTCCCAATCAAAAAAGGGCGTGAATTAACACGCCCTTTTTCTAATTGATGTATAGCAAAGAGTTCTAGTTGACGGAGTCTTTCAAACCTTTACCAGCTTTAAAACGAGGAACGTTCATTGCAGGAACATTGATCGGTTCACCTGTACGAGGGTTACGAGCAACTCTGGCTGCACGAGCTGATACATCGAAAGTTCCGAAGCCAACTAAAGCAATTTTGTTACCGGCTTTTAGTGAATCTGTAACAGCGCCTGTAAATGCACCAAGTGCTTTTTCAGCCTGTACTTTAGAGATTCCTGAGTCATCGGCAATCTTTGCAATCAATTCTGCTTTGTTCATAGTGTGTCCTCCTTGTTTTTTGTATTAATAAATATTATCGGTTCTGTTGACTTGAGCATGTCCTGCACGGAATCGCTCAAGTGGGTGTAAACCCTTACCCACCTTAGGATAACGTCAAAAAGGTAAGGGGTCTTTTTTGAAAGTCAAGCAGTTATTCAACATTATTATTGAAACCATTTTTTAAGAGAAATAGCTTCATTTCGTCAAAACTGGAAAATATTTCTGTCGTACATCCCACGATCCAGGAGGACACTTTTTCCAGAGGCATACCCAGCACGAGGTAGACTGGCATCTTGTGCTCATAAGCCAGCGTCAACTCCCCGTGTGTCCCGCCTCCCTGGATTACATGCTCATCCCACAGACAGATCACTGCATCACATTTTTCCAGGAGTTGCTCCAAATCTCGATCAATTATTTTTTTTATAACAGGCCTAAAACGTTTAATATCAACACTTTTCCACTGTCTGAAATTGTTCTTTTCTTCTGCAGTTAGAAAGTCTTGCTCATGTTGAGAAGGATCAAACACATCGATGCTAAATTCACTATCGAGAAATTTGGTTATTTCGGCCCGCCACGCTTTTCCATCATCAGGAGCAGCTTCAATCGCCCCTGCCAGATAGATTTTCAACTATCGCCATCCAGGTGGAAAAACGTTGCTGCAAACCAGACAAGGAAGGCAGTCTCAATCAAACAGATGAGTAAGAATCCATAATCTATCATGCCATTAAGAAAGGCAATATCAAGACCGGCCATCCAATTGTAGGGAGGCAAGTAGAAGGCGATTTCAGGGTATTTCTCCATAGGCGCCCCCTTGGTAAGGAACAACCCGCTGATCATCATGATGGGTAGAAGCCCGATATAAAGCAGCTTACTCAAGCTATCAACATGCTGTGCAAGGAGACCAATAATCTTACTCAGAGCGACAATTTGAAGTGCTCCTAAGAGAATGAACACAATGCTCGCCTGGAAATTAATTGAAGCAAAAGACATCTCGGTCACAAAAGCCAGAATAGCCCAAACCACTGCAAGATGCATGAATCCTTTCACCAGACTAATCACTCCCTGGGCAATAAAAAATGAGGGTTGTCTATGAAAGCGACCCATCTCGTAGAGACTGGCCATACCATTACTTCTCTGAGTTTCCCAGTAAAACCTTGCTGTCGTTTCATATATCGTAATCAATAGCGTCAGTAGCAGTGAATCCAAAACCAGGGCTGGCATGACAATATCCATCTCTGCTTTTGATAAAAGTGATTTATATGGCAAAAAGAACATGAAAAAGAATATCAAGCCAGTGAGTACAGGCATGACACCCATGGTGGTAAATTGACGTTTATAAATGGTCAATTCTCGGTGCCAGAGGGCAGCAAATACGTTATTCATGCATGGCCTCCACCTTAATCATCCGTTTAAATATATCGGATAAGGCAGGCAAACGAGGAGTTGCCTCTACTACCCTCTCGTGAAAGAGAGCCGTAATCTTCTCTGGGGGAATATCTACTTCTGTAATGATTTCATAGTGATTTCCCTGAACTGTGTAGGAGACCACATGGGGTGATGCATCGAGAATGTTAAAATCCCTTTCATGGGTTTCTGATAAAATGAGATCGAGGATTCGATTTTCTCGTTCTGTCTCTTTTAATTCCTTCAGGGTCCCATCAGCAACCAGGCGTCCTTGATCCAGAATGGAGATTCTATCTGCAAGACGCTCAACCTGGTCGATATTGCTGGAGACCATCACAGTGGTAAATCTTAGTTTTTGTTCACGGAGAAAGGCTTCCATGAGTTCTTTACAGCCCTGATCCAGGGAAGCAGTGGGCTCATCCAGGAGCAGAATGGACGGGTTGTGCAGGACAGCCCGAATAAATTCCATTTTCCTGCGAGTACCGAAGCTCACTTCTCTGGGAAAGGCATGCAGGCTATTGGCAACTTCAAAACGTCGCACAAATCCAGAGATACGATTTATCAGATCTGCCTGAGCAATTCCATGCAACTTACCGTGCAGGGTCAGGTTCTCCATCAGGGTAAGCGATTGTTCAAAACGACTGTCCTGAGACATATAACCTATCTGATGACGGATTTGATTTTGTCTGGCACCCAGATTTAAGCCGTTGATATAACCCGAACCCAGGGTAGGTGAACATAGCGTGGCTATGACTCTTAACAGGGTTGATTTGCCTGAACCTGTAGTCCCAATCAGGGCGTGGATATGCCCTTTTTCAACACCCAGGGTAACATTATTTAAAGCTGCCTTATCATCATATTTCTTGATGATATTTCTCAGCGTGATTGAAACGGCCATATCAGCCTGTTCTCCCTAGAAAAACGTTCTAATTATCTATGACTTAGCTAGCCACTTTCTTGTCACCCTTAATGGTCCATACTGCCAACAGGACAATCATGAGTAATATTAACCAAATTGATGCATAACTATATGTTGGGCCACCATAGGTGATGAGGTCTGTAAAACGCCCAATTAATAAGGATATACGACCCATGACAGCAAAGCCAAATGAAGCACCAAAACTGATCATGAGGAAATAAATTCCAACTCGGGTCACTTTACCAAAAGCACCCTTATGCTCCTTGGAAAAATAGAAATACAACAACCCGGAAATCGTACCTACCAGGATGAGCAAATTATTGAAAACACTAACACCGGTTAGACTGAATAAAGGCATATCAACAAAGGATACCGCTGAGCCCTTAATCTGTCCCAGAACATTGGAATTCAAAAAAGCGTACGCTCTCAAACCAGCAGCCATACCGACTGTATATGCGATACCAAGACGGGCTAACCAGCTCAATTTTGAAGACACACTTAAAAGCATCATGATACCCAGGGCAAATGGCAGGATGTATATAAAATGAGGATCATGACCATGACCCTTGTCGATTCCACCAGCAGGAAAAACGCTGGGAAGTATGAAACCAAAGAGATTATATATCCCATACCAGGCTCTCATAAAAAAACCGGATATCTCGCCCTCAGGCGTAGGCCATAAGCGACCAAACAGATTTGGTTGGACCTGTGCCCAGAAGGCCATTGCCATCCAATAGCCTGCCGACACCCCGACAAACACGTGTTCAGATATCTTGTAAAAAGGATTATCCTTGTATAAATATGAAAAAATACCCAGGGTTAGAAAGACTGCAACCCAAGCACCAAAAATTTCAGAACCGTTCATTATTCAGCCTCCTAATATTTCTTGGAACGCCGACGTTCAACAAAGAACGAGATGTTTCCGAAAATGATAAATCCAACGATGACGAGGTGTGCAACAGACTGCGCATCCATTCCACTGGTACCGATACCCGCCTGACCAATAAGAGACTCATATTCTGCAGCTCCAGGCATTCCTCCAAGGATACCTACAATCTGTCCAGACTGGACATAGGGCATCACTTCGTTGACCTGAATGGAGGTAGTACCTGTACTCATGGTAACACCTGTAGGGTCTGCAGCATATTGAACCCATTCAACCGTACCAGGATAACCTGCTGAAGCTGAGAAGAGATAGTCAAAATCAGCAACCTGATTCACATCCACCATCATGGGGATATCATCCAGGAAATTTCCATTGGCATCCACGGTAAACACTTTGCGTATATTGCTGACGAGCCCCTTGATAACGGCCTCAGCTCCAGGTCGATACCCCAGTAAAACATAATCTTCACCATAGACCTTGTTGTATTGCCTGTCAGCAACTTGCTCAAGGGCTTCCATAGCCATAAACTGACCATCAGGCCAGAGGCAGGTGATGTAAACCTTCACATCCCTGTCAAAGAGATGACGGAGCAGGGCTACTGCCATGGGGTGAATTTCCGGTTTTGTACTTGGTCCATATTCAAAGGAAATCAGAGCCTTATCCCCTGCTTCCAGCTCTTCCACGGCATTATATACATCCTGGGATGAAGTGGTTGGCCGGATGGGCAACCCCAGTGGAAAAAACAGAGGTAGGATGACTACCAGAGCAATGACTAAAAAGATATAGCGTCTATCAAGACTACCGGCACGAACGATAAAATCTAAGAATTTTTCCATGATCATTCTCCGATATATGATTTTTCAATTCCCAGAATGTAGCGAATTGAGGTGGCAAAGATACCCAACCCAATTCCTATCATAATAGCACGAGCTCCTGCTACATTGGGATTGTTATAGATCCAGTCCTGAAGGACAGGCAAGTAGAAAATCGCCGGTTGGTCAACTGGCCAACCCATGATAAAGCCAGCGATTGTCACGATGAGAACTCCACCAATGACAGATGCCAGCGTATAGGTTCTATTCTTAAACCATGTATTCACACCAGCACCGAGGGCCAGCACGACAATATACAGGATGAACCAGGCAGAGATGTTTCCACCAATAGGGACACGACCCAGCATGATTATTATACCTGAGATCAGCAATAGTGTTGCTTCAAAATTTCGGATTTTGAAAGCTCGGTATGAGGCCGAGGCCACAAAGAAAGCCAGCAGTGCAAACATGGTGGCAGATAGTGGTGTAAAGATAAATCTGAACATCCAGTTAAACAGAGATCCCCGGGTGGAGATATGGGAACCCCATTCTGTGGCCCGCATATTTGCAGTTCCACCAGCGGCATTGATTTCCTTAACCACATTATCTGCTCCAGCTTTTGTGAAATAAGGTGTATCAATGATGTATGTATCCCCTTCAGGCATGGCGATAAGAATATTCTCAGCGCTCTTTTCATCAAGGTTGATCTCGCTGGCCAACACAGTGGCCACCTTGGCTGGATCATCATACTGACTGATCTCTACGTTATATGAGCCTAGAAGGATAAAGCCTGCTGTGAAGGAGAATGTAAAGCCAGCTATGGCCAATGCCGCATAGGGCCAGCCTTTACTCTGCTTTACTACTTTGAGTGCCTGCATCTTTAGAAGATTCAAGGCACCCAAAAACATGGCAAAACTTGCCAGGATATCAAACCACTGGGTTGCATCATCATCCACAAATGATTTGATATTAGGTTCATCTACAAACCAGCCAAACAGAGTCAAGAACCCGATGGTCGCTGCTATAGCTATAGGTAATTGTCGTTTCATAAACATATTCAATCTCCTACTGAACCATGAGAATGTTTTTGATTACTGGAATTGATCGCTGATTTATAGCCCAGTCAACTTCATGATCTTCCCAAGCGATGGTTTCTTTTCCGATTTCTGCGTAAAGATCTACACCACTCAATCCAGGAAATTTGAGTTTGTATTCTTTCCGTTCTTCCTCACCCATCTGGTTCCAATTATTCTTACCCTCTTTCACAATTTCAAGTTGACGAAATTCGTCATCAGCATCATAAAGAGATTGATTATTGTCAGTGAAGGCCTGATTCACGAGCTCCATCCGATTGTCAACTGGCAATTGAATCCAGAACAACGCACCCGTGGTGAAAGCAATATTGTTTTTCTGTCGTTTACTCAAATCTGAGTAGCTTAGATTTTTGAATTTATTGAGTATCCGTTCAGCGCTTGGTTCCGATATAGACCTGTTTACAGCCTTGTACCTTGCAACAGGATCTGCATTTTTCCAAAATTCAGATATTGATTTTTCAGCGCTCAGATTGGTCTGTTGTTTAAGATCTTTCCACTCATTACTGCGTTGTTGTTCAAAGATGTTCATTGAAAAAAACAAAACTGAAAGCAGGAGAACAGATGTGAAAAGAATTTTCAGATAGTCCTGCCCCTTTACGCCACCTATTAATTCAGGATCTTGGGACAAATAGGCAGAGGCAGCAAAAAATTCTTCACCAATGAGTGTGTAATCACATGCGGTCACAAAAAAGGGAATCTGTGATGGCGAAGCAGTTCCAGCTATCTGGATAGCTCCAATGGAGTTACCCGTTTCAGCCAATAACAAAGATTCAGCATAAAATTTGCCCATGTACAAGCAGGCTGCTGGCTCCTCCCGTAGCATAATTCCATTCACTCCAGCTGCATATGCGAATTGGTCATCTGTAAGATAATGGACCATATCATCATGGAAGAGGTCTGGACGACCTTCAACGAGATATGATTCACGACAGGATTCACGAGCCGCCTTCATCACGATAGCACGAGATACAGGAACGTTCAGGCTGGTTTCATAGCGGGCTGTCATCTTGGCTACATGACCAAGAACAACAACACCAGCTACCGTTTCAACTTGATCCATATCCATAATTCCAGGAACATAGAGCACCGGTTTTCCCATCTCGGTGGAACGCCCAACAGCTTCTTCCACGGCTTTAAGACCGGGAATAGTACGCAGGAAAATCTTCTCACCTCGTTTTGCCATGCGGGTTGAGTAGATCAACACGCCTCCGACAATAAGGACTGACCAAAACATGACACTACGTTCAGAGACAAAAAATGGATGTCCCGCAACCCAGTAAATCATGAATAGGACGAAGATGATGCCGGCAACAGACCAGAATTGTTTATCTTTCACTGTGCTTCTCCGTTTGTTTGTTTTTATGTTCTTGTTCCAGTTGTTCAAGTCTTGAGATTAATAATTCTACGTTGCTCGGTTCTTCAAGCAACTCGGCAGCTTTATAATACCCATCGGCCTTGATAAATGCACTGACGATGGGTCCCAAAAATATCATGCTATGGCTGCCTAACAAAGCTAAAGGTTTAACCATCTCCAGTGCAAAAACCGCAGGGGTGATAAAACCTGTGTTGTATATACGTTTTGCTATGCGCTCAATAAAGGCCATGTCCTCTGCAGGCAAGCCGCCTTCAGTCTCGATTTCCAATTCCTTAATCAATCTTGATCAAATTCCTCTCACAAGTCTCAAGTCTTCTAGCCAGCCTACGCAGGTCCTGGCAAAACCAGTTTTCAGGAGAGCAGAGCGAACCCAAACTGGTTTTTGAAACTTGTTTGATCTCGTATTCACTCGATTGAAAACAAGTTTCTGTTTATTCTTAATCAGTTTCGACCATTTCCAGGTTAGCACGCGGTATGACCATGACTTCATCATCATGGATAGCTTGTCCTCAAACCCTTCGAGAGCCTCAGGGAGACAAGCCCAATGTGTCTTGCTGAGGCTCTCGAAGCATGACACACTCCCCTCCTGCTCAATTTTAATTTGATTAATCAGTTTCGACCATCTCCAGGTTAGCACGCGGTATGACCATGACTTGATCATCAATATTTATCTCTGCGACACGAACCATGGTTTCAGATTCCATTTTCTGCAATTCTGGTGGTAAGGAAACCACAGTACCGATTCTTCCAAAATAGGGAGCACGTATAACACGTACCAGACTTCCAGCCTGTATACCTTCATTTATCTTAACAGCTTGAATATCACCCTTGATGTCTCCTGGATTAAGTGGAATCACTATTTCAGGACGGATAACGCCTGCTCGAATTTGAGTTGCACCATTGATAGATGTGAATTTACCGTCATGCTGTTTGAGCAGATCGAAGGTCCTTGAACCCATCCGGATTTTGCCATAGCCTTCTGTGAGTACCAGGGAGGTGACTAGATCCTCAGAACCAGTGATAGCAACACCCAGGGTATAACCCAGAATCTCTTCCAGATCAAAATAATTAAAACCACCAACCACGACTCCGGCAACCTTCATGCTAAGTGCCTTTTTATATGCAGCCAGACTGATAAATGAACCACCAACCAATACTTTTCCAGCATGCTCGGGTTTGATCATGTCAGCAGTAAGTTCATCCTCGCGACCTTCAGTCACCACAACGAGTTCTCCCCTGCTCTCACCACCTATTCCAAAAATCCCCTGGATAAAAACGGCTTCAGTCTCGATGACGACACCCTCTTCAGGAACAACTTCAGACACCACACCTCGTATGTATGCATCTATTTCAACTGGGATGGGTGCATCCCGAAGGACAACCTGACCCGTAATGGATGAAATGGCTTCCAGGGTACAATCGATGGGTGATTGCACATTGGATTTAAACAGGCCAAAGATTCCTTTGGTTTCTGCCATCATTTCGCCCTTTGTAAATTCAGAACCAATGGGCTTCAGCATCACTGCTTCTACATCAGTGGGATCAATATTTAGCAGATTACCCACATTCACCATCTGGACACTGCCTGGAAGATGCGTGCGTGCAACGATATCATCTGGGGTTACAGATGCTCCCTGTTGAACTACTACCTCCCCTTTCAGGGGTAAAATTCTATCTTTTCTTACTTTGGTTTCGTGAAGGACTTTTAGTCCGGGAGTATATGAATGGGCCATGATCTATGCTCCTCCCAGTAATTCAGTGTCCGGATATTCATTGGTAGCCTTGGACCACTTGTTTAAATTTTCAATTCTCTTTGACTTTTCATTACTCAGCTCAAAGGGTCGGCCTCTGCCATCGAAAATAAGTCCTACCGTTCCGCCATAAATATTGGTTTCGTGAGATTCACCCTTGTCTTTTCCTATTGCCATGGATTTTGAAGGGGTCAACTTGGCACTAATCGCCTGGTATGGTGCGGGAATAACAATAATTTCACCCTGCTTCAGCTCAACCACCTTTTTGCCTTCTCCAGGAAGATCAAATTCTGCAGTGAGAATTACTGAGCCAGGTTTTGGCTTGCCTACTGGAGCAATACAGGTACCCAGTCGGATCAAACAATCCTTCTCAAATACTTCTACGGCAGCCTTGCGGGCATCTTCAGCCATTTCTGAATTTTCGATATTAGCCATGACACCCAATTGGGGCATCATAAAAATTGAATCAACTGCCAGTTGTGTTATTCCCTCTGGAACAAAGGCATCAATCATCATACGCATGGCCTGCTCTCTACGTGGAGCATGAGATAGAACACCGCCAGAACCAACCAGCAGATCCAACTCCATCATGTCAACCAGTGTTTCGCCAGAACCGGATTGATCGAAGGCATCCGAAATGGTGCGTTGTGATTGAACACCCTTCAGACTTACAGCAAAGGATTTGTGTTGTATAAAGGAAAGCCTTAAGGCCTCACGGGCAATGGCTTGTTCAATGATTAATTCTTCAAGCGATTGTGGGACAGTAGTAGGTCGAATCATCTTATTACCGATCCGATTGGTAAGCTCGCCTTCATCGATATCGATGGGCACCCAGCGCAACACGTTTTCAAGTGTGGCTTCAGCCAATACATTACACACTGAGTAGCTCATACCCAGATTGGCACTAACCGTACGATTGAATTGTCCCTGGAATACAGAAAAGATATCTGTAGTAGCACCACCAATATCAACACCAACAACCGAGATATTTTCCTTCTTGGCTACCATCTCAATCAAGGAACCAACAGCTCCAGGTGTAGGCATGATGGGTGCATCTGTCCATGTCATCAACTTCTTATAGCCTGGTGCCTGGGCCATGACATGTTCCATAAAGAGATCATGAATCTTGTCCCTGGCAGGTCCCAGGTTTTCTACTTCCAGGACAGGTCTAATATTCTCGATGATATCCAGATCAGTGATCTCGCCCAGCGTCTTGGCGATACTGTCCTGGGCTTTTTTGTTGCCGGCATAAATAACGGGTAATTTATAGTTCTGACCCAAACGTGGTTTGGGATTGGCTGCAGCCAGAATTTCAGCTAATTCTACAACGTGGGAAACCGTTCCGCCATCGATTCCGCCTGACAACAAGATCATATCAGGACGTAGCTGACGAATACGCTCAATTTTTTGGTGGGGAAGTCTACCATCATTTGATGCCAGAACATCCATTACAATGGATCCAGCGCCCAGAGCAGCGCGTTCGGCACTCTCCCCGGTCATTGCCTTCACAACACCAGCTACCATCATTTGAAGTCCACCACCAGCAGATGAAGTCGATACATAAACATCCACACCTGTCTTGGCATCCTTCATGGGATGAATAATCTGATCCCCATCGAGTATCTTCAATCCCGAAAGCTCTTCAACTTCCATGATTGCGTTGAGTACACCCTTGGTGACGTCTTCAAAGGGGGCTTCCACTGTGGTAGGAGCCTCCCCCCTTGTTTTTAAACGATACCCCTGATCGGTCAATTCGATCAGGATAGCTTTGGTCGTGGTCGAGCCACAATCCGTTGCCAGAATAGTTTTAAGTTTGTTACCAGCCACTATTTCGGTCCTTTATTTTTTTCATCTCGCAGAGCAAACAGAGACGCAGAGATTATTATTATGTCAAAAGCTTCGCATACACCTATATCATTTCTCTGCGGCTTTGCGATCTTTGCGAGAGCGTTCTACCCAAATTCTCGCAAAAATTTATAATTTTACTTCCCGCTATTGCTTGAGACGGGGATCCAATGCATCTCGTAAACCCTCACCGACAAGATTATACACGGTCACCGTAATAAAAATTGCCAGACCTGGAAAGGTGGTCAACCACCAACCCGTAGGCAGCGTATCCCTGGCACTGCTCAGCAATGATCCCCAGGTTGCTTGCTCCGGGGGTGCACCAAACCCAAGAAAACTGAGCCCAGATTCAATCAGGATCGCAGCAGCAACTCCAAAGGTTGCAGTAACCAGCACCGGTGTCAAAGTATTGGGCAAGACATGTCTGAAAATAGTACGAAAGTCTCTGTAGCCCAGCGCTTTAGCGGCTACCACATAATCCTCATTCTTAACTTTCAAAAATTCACCCCGAGTAAAACGAGCGACCCCCGTCCAACCAGTCAGTCCCAAAATAATCATGATATTTATAATGGACTGGGTCTCCATCACTGCAACAATGGTAATGATAAGAAACATTCGAGGAAAGGTAATCATTATTTCAATCATTCTTTGAATGACAATATCAATGAGACCACCATAGAAGCCTGCCAGAGCTCCCAGAATAACTCCAATAAATACGTATATGGCAACTGCGACGAAACCCACCAATAGACTCACCCGGGCACCATGAATCATCTGGGACAATACATCTCGACCTAATTCGTCAGTTCCAAATATATGGGCTCGACTGGGCGGCTGCAGTTTCACCTGAAGATTGTACTCAGTCGATGAGTAAGGGATCACTGGGTAAATAGCCCAGTCCCCTTCTCCATACTTATCTTCCAAAATCTTGAATTGTTGACTCTTAAATGCATCCTGCCAATTCAACCCCAACCACCTTACACCATATTCCCGAAAGACTGGAAAATAGGTGCTACCCTGGTATCGCATCACAATTGGTTTGTCATTTGCCAGAAAATCGGCAAAGATAAAGACAAAGAGGAGTACATAAATAATGTGAAGTGACAGGACGGCGAGTTTGTTCTTACGGAACTGGGAGCCGACGATCTGCGAATAGGTGCGAGCTGGTGCCATCTCTGACATTAGCGCTTCTCCTCAAAGGTGATCCGAGGATCTACTACGGCATAAAGCAAGTCTGAAAGCAATATTCCAAACAGAGTGAGCATGGCTGAGATGGTAGTCACTGCCATAATAATGGGGTAATCCCTTGAAAGCACAGCATTGAAACTGAGTTGCCCCATACCTGGAATTGAAAAAATTGATTCAATAATAATGGAACCTGAAATTGCCAGGGGTAAAAGATTGGCCAGCATGGTGATGATGGGAATCAAGGAGTTTCTCAATGCATGCTTATACGTCACGACACGTTCACTGAGACCCTTGGCCCGGGCAGTTCTGATATAATCCTGGCGGATCACTTCCAGCATGGATCCACGCATATAACGCGATAGTGCTGAAAATGAACCATAAGTCCAGATCAACAGGGGCAAAGCCACATGATGGGCCATATCAACCAGATAGTCCCAGGTACCCAATTCGCTGGCTCCCAAACTATGCAAGCCTGAAACAGGGAAAACGTTGAAGAAATCTCCACCCCCAAAAAAGACAATGGCCATAGTAGCCACCCAAAAGTTTGGTAGAGAATACAGAATAAACAGAATCACCGTCGTGATCTTATCCCCCGTTGAATACTGATGTGTTGCTGAGTAAATACCAAGAGGGATAGCAATTAGATAAGCAAGTATAAAAGAAGTAAATGTGAAAATCAGGGATACTGGCACACTCTCTTTGATGTGATCCCAAACTGGACGATTATCCTTTATGGAGGTCCCAAACTCAAGGGTCATCATATTGACCAGCCAACGTGGGTATTGAGCCTCAGTAAAAATCTTTTTAAATTTTTGGAAACCGGTGAATTGATAGGTGTCTTTTGCTGCACTGCGCACAACACCTGTAGAGTCAGTACCACCATACCACCAGTTCTGAATATATTCCAGTTGCTTATCCAGACTCATCTCAACACTGATACTTAACTTTTGTTTAATGGTCAGGATTTCAAGGACTACGGTCGTCTCATCCGCTGTGAGATCACCAGACTCCAAGAGACCAACCAAAAATGGAACGGCAACTTCATCTGCCTGCTTGAGAGGCTCTACAATATCATCATAAGCTCGCCCACTAAGTGCCTGTCCCTCAATGAGATACTTCTGGACTGACTCCCAGCTATCTTCGACGCGATAAATGACAAAATTGAGTAATAATGGCTTATCCAAACCATATATTTCTCGTGTCTGTTCTATCATCTGTTTGGCCAGATTCTGATCCGATGCCATTCCGGTCTGCTGATTACCCATCTTTATGGCTGTAGGATCCCCTGGAGCCAGCTTGATGATCAGAAAGGTGATGATGGAGATTCCAAAGAGGGTAGGAAATATGAGGAGAATCCTCTTTAGGAAATAGCGCCACATCAGGAGGTTGCTCCTACGCTGGCAGTATTGCGCCACCAACTGTTCACTCTATACCCTGGACGAATTGGCAACCATTTTACACCATGAAATTCTTTTAAATAGGCGCCTGGATCACGCTGATAAAACATAAAGGTATAGGGCTGTTCTTCATGAAATATTTCTTGAAGTCGAAAATACATGTCATTTCGTTTTTCCTCATCCAGTTCATATCGTGCTTCCTCAATAAGGGAATCAGCTTCGGCATGGCTGAAGCCCATATAGTTTGATCCACGATCTCCAATATTGTCAGAATGCCAGATCTGGTAAGGATCCATTTCCAGCCCTCCAATCCACAATAATGAAACCACATCAAACTGCCGATCTCGGAGATTTTCGACATAAACTGACCACTCTAACTGCCTGATATTCACAACGATACCGACTTTCCGCAAGTCCTCTTTGAGCATTAAAGCCAGATATTTTGAACTGGTAGAGCCTGAGGACACTGAAAAAGTAAAATTGAATGGAACACCATCTTTATCTCGGATACCATCACCATCGTGGTCTATCCATCCCGCCTCTTCAATGAGCTCAACTGCCCGCTGGGGATCATATGGCCAACGCTGGATATTATGATTGTATTGTTTGCCATAAATGTAGAAAGGACCTATAGTTGGGATACCTAACCCATATGCTACATTCTCGTTATAGTTGTCCCGATCAATGAGCATGGTCATGGCCTGACGCACACGTTTATCTTTAAAATAGGGTCGGTCATTGTTCCAACCAACATAACTGTAAGCAGGAACCACATAGCTCACTTTTTGAAATTTATCTAGAAAATCAGGAGTGTTGGTCTGTGTAAAGTACTGAACTGCTCGCATTCTGGGTATGAAATCTAATTCGCCTGCTTTGAGGGCTGTCAGGCGCGCCGTTGCATCGCTGATGACTTTGACAATCACTTTGTCAAGATATGCCCCCTTCTCAGAAAATGCTTCTTCATAGGTCTCATCAGCGTTCCAATAATTGTTATTTCTAGCATATGAGATGTAGTCTCCAGTAATCCATTTATCAAATATCCATGGACCGGAGCCGATTATCGGTTCAGCATCATCACCCACAGGTCTTCCCTGTGGATGAACATTGAAGGCATCTGCAAACCCCTTGATGGCTGCCTCTTCCCGTGTTACAGAGGGATTAAGTAAATCCTCGACTGAATACCTGTCTAACAATCCTTCAGGATCCCAGACATGCTTTGGGATAATGTGAAATCCACCCAGGATTTCTTGATTTCGAAAGTGGGTTTCAGAACTGGTCACACTAAAAATAAAGTCACCTTCTGTCCGAGCACTGGTCACCTTTTGAAAGGAACTCCTGGTAGGGGCACTATCCACAAAAGGATTCAAAATGGCTTTAAGAGAAAACAAGACATCCCGTGCAGTAAGTTGCTCGCCATCATGCCAGTAGACATTGTTCCGAATTTTAAAAGTGAGTGTATAACCATCCTCACTCACCGAGAAACTCTCGGCTAAAACCGGTTTATCATATCGCCAGGTGCGGAAGTCATAACCCAGCAGTGTCTCATAGATGTTATCCAGAATCCTGGTGGCAGCTGCTGATGTGGATGTGAATGTATTGAGATGTTCAGGGTGAGCTGATTCTGCAAAAACCAGTGTTCCTCCCTGTTGCGGATCTTCTCCAATTGGGCTGCTTTCAAAAATGGTTTCATCGCCTGTAAGATCTACTCGAATACCCCCTGCATTGCCCAACACATCATCTATCAGAACCTCTGCAGGTCTCAAACCCAGGTTAGCCAAAACTATAAACACCACCATTATCAAGAATTGAATAAGAAAAGACTTCTTCATCTATAGCCCGACAACAAGCGTCAAATACAAATAACTGAGTGGAGCTGCAAAGAGGATGGAATCGAGCCGATCCCATGCTCCCCCGTGTCCCGGTAGAAGATTGGACGAATCTTTAACACCCACATCTCGTTTTACCAGAGATTCAGCAAAATCACCGATTTGTCCTGCAACACCAGTTATAAGACCAAGTATGAGGGCATCCGTATAATCCAGTCCAGGCAACCAACCCACACGTACAATGAGCAGTAGTGCTAAAAAGGAGCCAATCAGTCCAGCGATTGAACCTTCCCAGCTTTTGTTAGGACTTACTCGTGGGAAAATCTTATGTTTGCCAATGGCAGAACCAACAAAATAGGCCAAGGAATCACAGGTCCAGACGCCTACAAAAACAGTCAAAACTGCATAACCACCAAGGTGCCCCCCCTGCCCCATAAACCCCAATTGTTGGAGCAAAATAAAATATGACATCGCCATGGCAATAAATGTTGCCGCAAAAAAGGTTGAGGCGACGTTTTCCATAACGTGGGCCTGCTTGCGAAACATTTCCCAGGTCAATAATATGAGAATCGAGACAATTAAAATAGGACCCAGATTTTCACCGCCACCTAGCAGTTGATCCCCCACCAGGGCCAGATAGATGAGATAGCCCACCCAGATGTTTGGCTCAGTACCATTTGGTCGCGACATTCGATAAGCCTCACCCAGAATGAGAATACCGGCAATGGTAAAAAATACCATAAAAACATCATGTGTATATAGCGTGAACCCTATAAGGGCAGGGATGCCAATTATGACGACAGGGGCGCGTTTTATTATATTATTTATCGACATATTAGAGCGCTGAAATTATTGGGCGCCCCCCCAAACACCAACATGTTTTCGGCAAGTGGTAATATTATCCGATGAGAATCTTAGACGTGAAGGTTTTATTTCTCATCTTCATCTTTTTCATAATCCTCAGGTCTATTCGATTTTTGTCCAGGATCTTGTTCATCTTCCTCAACCCTTGCATCAGACTGCTCTTCCTTTTGGGGTTCAATATTCTGACTGGGATCCTGGGTCAAAGCATTTAAGCGGTTCCTGGCGGTCTTGGAAAGTGGATCCTCAGGAAAATTGGCCACCATGTAACTGTAGGACTCAACAGCTGATGCCTTGTCGAATAAAAAGTAATCGTTTAACCAGGCATGGTTGAAACAGGATTCACCCCTGATCTTGCTTGAAATGGTGGAATCTTCTTTGATTGAATAGTAGCGCTTACTTGCCTCTGAATACTTGCCTGACTCAAACAGGACGGCGATGCGTCTAAATCGATCCTCATTTGGGTCTGATACCTGCGTGGTATCAGTTTTATTCATGATGGTATTGTAGTAGTGTGGATATTTTTCCAGGATATGATTCAGGGCAGATCGGCCCCCGTCCTTATCACCCTCAATGGATTCTAAGGCATAATACTGCATGTAGGCGCACTGCTGCTGCATTGATGTATCGGATGTACTATTCTCAAGATGCTTTAGTATTTCGAGTGTGGTATCCACCCGGGCTAAGTCGAAAAGCATATATTCAGCCAGTGAATATCGATTCTCACCAATCAATTTATATATCTGGATGGAGTCTTCTACAGTCACTTCGACAGTATCTATGACGACTCTGTCTGGGGCTTCGAATTTCCGGGCAGCTGCTGCTTCTTCAGGGCTAGTCTGTCGCCCTCCCCGTGAACGTCCCCTTGAGTTACTACGATTATTCCTGGCATTTGAACTGTTGGCCTTCTTATCAATTTTCACGATGGGAGGAAGTCCCTGCAATTGTCTCTCTAAGTTGGTATTATCGAATTGAAGTTTTTCGTAGCGGTCTATCTGCTGGTTTTTCAGAGTCGCCTTAGTCAGTAGGGGTGAACGTGGAGATTGCGTTTTCACATTGGCAAATGAAGCTTTCGCCTGGATATAATCCTGGCGTTTTGTCAGATACAATTCGCCCAGATAAAAACTGGCTTCAGCTGCCACCTCGGTCCTGTTATAGTCTTCAACAATGGCAGTAAATTTTGCTTCGGCCAGATCAAATTCATCCATAACGAGAAATAGTTTCCCCAGCTCCACCTCCAATTGCCCCCGGATTTCAACAAACTTATCACTCAAAAGCATATCTTGAATCATTTCAACTGCATCTTCATCACGATTCAAAGCTTTAAGCATACTGGTTTGTCGGATAATGGCTTCCACCTTAAGGGATTCTGAAGGTTTGTATTTGGAAACAGTTTGATAGGCCTTAAGGGCACCCTCATAATCCTTTTCATTTTCCCGCATTTTGCCAACCTGAAATTGAGCCTGGGCTTTCGTGAATCCATCTGGGGAACGATCAATGACCTGCTCCAAATAATGTTCAGCAACACCAAGACTATCCTGTTGCACTGCGATTTCACCCATGAGTAGCAAGGCATCTGCCTGGAGCCTACGCTCTGAGTCACTCCTCAACACTCGGGAGGCTTCATATCTGGCCATTTCCAGATCTCCAGTTTTCAGAAGACATTTGCCAATCCAAAGCGGGACTTCGCTGACATAGGGCGAATTTGAATAAAGGGAACCAAGATCTTCGAAATAGCGTTTTGCCTGCAGATAGTCACCTTTGAAATAGTAAGCCTTGGCAATAATGAATTGAGCATCATCACGATATTTACTCTCAGGGTATCTTTGTAGCAGCTTTTTTGATTTCTCGATAGCTTTGGAATACAGATTTATCTCATCTCGACTTACTATTTCTGTCTGGTTTTCTCGTGTAAGCTTCTGTGCCTCAGCGAAGTACTCTTCTGCATTGTAGAATGTGTTGTAATAAGCGCAGGATTGCATGCCTATAAACATGAGCAAAACGATGGGCTTTAAATATTTCAGGAAATCATTTGAGCTGAGCATGAAACTCCTCATAAAATTTTGGCATGGCAGAACCGGCATCATCACGGACACTCATATCAGCCTTGGAACTAAAGGGTGTCGGTTCTGGGTTAATTTCAATTACATAAGCACCTTGGATTTGAGCCTCAAAGGGTAATCGTGCAGCTGGGTAAATCTGAGCAGAAGTTCCAATACTAAACATCAGATCACAATTCTGAACTGCTTCGAATGCTTGATTGATTGTCTCCCTGGGTAAAGATTCACCAAACCAAACCACATCGGGTCTGACCTTTCCACCACAGTCACATTGATGTAATGCTCTCATATCCTTAGCTGTCAATTCAATACTTTTTCCACAGCTATTACATTTATGACGATGGATATTCCCATGCAACTCATAAATGGTCTGATTCCCTGCACGTTCATGGAGACCGTCAACATTCTGAGTTATTACAACAGAATGTCTGAATAGTTTCTGAAAATCGCTAATACTGGTGTGGGCAGCATTGGGCTGAGCTTGCAGGATTGTCTCTCTTCTATCTGCATACCAGTTTAATACCAGCTCAGGATCCTCTTTAAATCCAGCCTGGCTGGCTAATTTCATCGGGTCATATTTCGACCAATGACCATCAGGATCTCGAAAGGTGGAAATTCCACTTTCTGCGGAGATGCCTGCCCCTGTGAAAAAGACGACATGACTATCTCTGTTGAAACGATCTATTGGAATAGTGTTCCCACTCATGGCATTGAATATAGAATCCATTGTGCCCATTCAAAACTCCCCTCCTTCCATATGGACCAAACTCAAAAATATTTTTTATTGTGACAATATTTATCTTGATATCAAATAATTTGATGTTTATTTATTGCCATGAGCACACATTACCAAGGCAACCCTCGCGAAAAACTTGTTCTGGATACATTTATTAAATTTTCCAGAGCCAATAACACATTAAATCAATTCATGCGCCACAATGTGGAGCAACAGGGACTTACTATCTCACAGTTCGGTGTCTTAGAGGTGTTAAAACACATTGGTCCCCTCTCTGTTAAAGAGATTGGTCAAAAATTATTGATGACCACTTCAAACCTGGTCACTGTCATCGACAATCTGGTGAAGCAGGAGCTGGTTAAGCGTGTACCCTGTGATCACGATCGACGCTCCATCATTATTCACCTCACACAAAAAGGTTCAGGGTTCATTGAACCTGTTTTTAGAAACCATCTTGATGAATTGCTTAACTGCTTTTCAGTCATAGATGATCAACAACTAATAACCCTCGGTTCACTATCAAAAGAGCTGGGGTTAAAACAAAAGGAAAAACATAATGAAAAATCTTAAATCAATTGGTCGTTACCTGTTTACCGTTCCATTTGCTCTCTTTGGTCTCATGCACCTGATGATGGCCAATGACATGGCTGGCCTGGTTCCCAGTTGGCTTCCTGGAGGCGTTTTCTGGGTATACGTTACAGGTCTGGCACTTATCGCTGCAGGCGTGAGCTTTGTGATCCAAAAGCATACCTATCTGGCTGGTTTATTAACCGCTGCTTTGATGCTGGTCTTCGTTTTTACCATCCATTTGCCAGCCATGATCGGAGGCGATATGATGGCCATGAGTGGACTGCTTAAAGATCTTGGATTAGCAGGTGGTGCTTTGATGTTAGCATCAAATTACCAACAGGATTAATAGGGGTCGCTTATAAATGATTGATGTCATTCCATTCCAGTCGTTGGGTATTGCCAAGCATGGTTGGTTAACTGCCAGGCACCATTTCAGTTTTGCCAGGTATTATGATCCAGCTCGTCAGGGTTATCCTCCGCTACTGGTCTGGAATGATGATGAAATTCAGGCTGGAACCGGCTTCGATATGCACCCCCATGATAACATGGAAATTATCACCTATGTCCGTCAGGGTGCCATCACCCATCGAGATAACATGGGTAATGAGGGTCGCACAGAAGCAGGCGATGTCCAGGTCATGTCCGCAGGCACCGGTGTCTACCATAGTGAGCACAATGAAGAATCCGAAGACACAATATTGTTCCAGATTTGGATTCATACGGCACAAAGAGATGTATCTCCTCATTGGGAAGCCAGATCCTTTCCCAAAAAAACCAGCAATACACTGATCCCACTAGTAAGTGGCAGGGAAATCCATAAACCTCAGGATCCCCTCCATATATATCAGGACGCTGCCATCTTTGCCGGCGTCATCAACAGAGATCATTCATTCACTCAGATGATTGAGCCGGGGCGTCACGCATACCTGGTCGTATCAGAAGGAAGCATTGATATCAACGGACACGAAGTCAAACAACGTGACGGCGTCTATATCAAAGATGAGGATGAGATTGTCATCACTGCAAAATCTGATGCTGAGATCGTTCTGGCCGACCTACCTATACTGAGCTCATAGATCGTTTCCATAGAAGCTTCCAGTTCCACTCTCATCATTCAGATTATCTCCCTCTACCCCAAGTCTTTTCAAATGAATCCATTCAAGAAAGCAGGCAAAAAATGGAAATAGGTATTGATAGTTTTGCCGCCAGTAAACTCTCTGGAGACCCGTATCAGACTAGCCAGGCTGCCACTGCCTTATCTGAGTTACTTGACAGGATAGAATTTGCTGATAAAGTTGGGCTTGATGTGTTTGGTATCGGAGAACACTATCGCAAAGAGTTTCTTGATTCAGCCAATATTGCAATCCTGTCCGCTGCCGCAGCACGTACTAAAAAGATTAGATTGACCAGTGCAGTGACCGTTTTAAGTGCAGCAGATCCTGTGAGAGTATTTCAGAATTTTGCCACACTGGATTTGATTTCGCAGGGACGAGCTGAAATAACTGCTGGCAGGGGTTCCTTTACAGATTCATTCCCACTCTTCGGTTTAAACCTCCAGGAGTATGATTCCCTCTTTTCAGAAAAATTAGATCTGCTGCTTAAAATCAGAGATAATGAACGTATCACCTGGTCAGGGAAGTATCGACCTGAGCTTAAAGACCAGGCCATCTATCCCAGACCGTTGCAGGAAAAGCTGCCAATCTGGTTGGGAGTTGGTGGAACACCTGATTCCTTCAGGTGCGCTGGCTTATTAGGCCTACCGCTTATGGTGGCCGTCATTGGAGGCGAGACCCATCGTTTTCGCCCCCTTATCGATCTTTATCGACGTGCTGGTGAAAGCGCTGGACATCCGCCAGAACAACTGAAGGTGGGGTTACACTCTCTGGGGTATGTCGGTGAGTCCACACAGGAAGCACTTGACAAGTACTATCCCGGTTATGCTGAAACGTTTACCCGAATAGGAAAAGAACGCGACTGGCCACCGGTGACACGTGAGCGCTTTGATGCTCAGACCGGGCCTACGGGAGCCCTGGTTATTGGGAACCCCAGGGATGTAGCAGAAAAAATAATGAGACACTCCGAAGCGCTTGGAGGTATTTCAAGATTTACTTTCCAAATGGACAATGCTGGGTTATCTCACACCGATCTTATGCGATCAATTGAATTAATCGGTGATCAAGTGCAGCCAATAGTCAAGGCAGCAGGAAAAAGGACAATCGATGCAGAAGCGTAGTTATATTTTTTTTACCCTCATCATAAGTATGATGATCCTGGGAACAGGACCGATTAGCGCTCAGGTAAATACCGAGACACTCCGAAAAACAACTCAGGAGCCTGGTTTCCATTTTAATCTGGGTGCCACGCTCAACCTCATGGATGGCAACCGCAATCTGTTCCAGACCCAGGTTAAAACCCGTCTTGACCAGGTCCAACCCTGGGGGCATCTGTTTTTGGTCTCCAATTATAAAATGAGCAGCAAAGATGAAACGGTCTTTGTGAACCAGGGTTTTGCCCATTTGAGGTTCATGAAGGAACTTACTCCTGGCTACTCCGCAGAAGTTTTTTCTCAACTGGAGTTTAATGAGTTTATCCGTTTAAACCAGAGAGCCCTGGTGGGTGCAGGTTTACGCTTCAAGCATTCAGGTTTGGCTGGAAATGACAACTCCCGCAAAGCCCCCCTGTCCATGGTGTTCGGTCTGGGTCTTATGTTGGAACGAGAAAGTATTGATATCGGCTCTGATGCAACGGCAGGAGATCCGGTACACGGGGATCTGGCAGAATTGCTTCGGTCCAGTAACTATCTCGTGCTGGCCTATGCTCCTCATGAAAAAATAAATATTCAATCCACCACCTACTATCAGGTGGATACCCAAAGATTTCAGGACTATCGACTCCTTTCTCAGAGCCTGATTGAGGTGGGTTTGGGCAAACGGCTGGCTCTCACTTCTGAATTAAATATCCGTTATGACAGCGAACCTCCCGGTGGAGTAAAGTCCAGGGATTTGGAGTACAATCAGGGGATGACCTACAAATTTAAATAACTGCCTACCCTTGGGACTTCGACATTATCTATTTGGGTGATGGGCTGAAAAGCACAACGTGGTCAGAATAGCCAGTAGACCCAATTTTATATATGTTTGATTTCCCCAACATTTAATCCCCCTCCTCAACTCATAAACTCATAAACTCCTAACTCCTAACTCCTAACTCCTAACTCCTAACTCCTAACCAAAACTACCCCACATGAATACTACGATGCATGATTTCCTGAGCCCTTTTCCAAATGTGGTTATCCATTTTCCTCAACCCATATTGAATAGCCATTGTCGGACCCGCCAGGAGCAGGCGAGCGAAGGCAGATCCATCTGCACTACGTAATTCAATAGTCTGGCATTTGGAGGGTGAAATGTAGCGATCCTTTAGTCTGAGATTGATCACTGATGCCATATCCTCCCAATGACACCGCCCCAGATCGCATTATTATTGGTGATGCAAATATCCACCGAATAGGATATAAATCCTACCTGACGAGATTTAAAACAAGTAGATTAAGCAGTTTCTGATCCATGGCTAGACCTATCCAGTCACCTTTTTTAGATTGTGATTAATCAAAGCACCTGTCGAAATACCAACGCCTACTGTAATAAATCCCACCAGATAGTTGTGGAAAATGATTTGACCAAACCCATATAAAAAAGCGTAGATAAGAATGACACCAAGCACCCAGTTCAGAAAAGTGATACCGTAGCCACTGTCCTGGACCACATCAGGCTCGAGAGCCTTTATTGGTTTCCAGCCGATTCCACCAGGTCGAATACGTCTGAAGAATATAGTGAGATGAGACACCTCTACGGGCTCAGTGAGAAAGGTTACAACTAACCATACAATGGTGGTACCAAACACAATCGGATAGAGTGTTATGGGTGATTCAAGACCGAAACCCCAACGGGCCACCGGGTAAATGATCAGGGGAGCAATCATGGCTGAGATCTCTGACCAGGCATTGATGCGCCACCAGAACCAACGAAGGATGAGGACAGCACCCAATCCCGCACTGGCGTTAATTATGAATTCCCATGCTCCAGAAACGGTAGTCAAAAAGTACCGGGTAATTAGTAATGATACCACGGTCATGAGAAAAATGGCAATTCTGGATACCTTGATGTAATGCTTCTCATCTGCGTCTCTACGCATAAATCGTCGATAAAGATCATTTATCAAATAGGATGCTCCCCAGTTCAATTGAGAAGCGATGGTAGACATATAGGCAGCCAGAAATACAGCGATCAAGAGTCCCAGTAAACCTGGGGGTAAATAACGCATCATGAGTTTGGGATACATGACACCAGGGTCAACAGTATTTTCATATTTCTCGTACATCGCCTGGAATTCTGGTGCCGCATAGGCAGCATCACCATCAAGGACATTCACTTTGTCAGAATATGCCTGGACAACCTGTTGGTAGAGAGCGGGGTTCTCAGCTTCAATAAGCTCAGGGCTCTGGGCTCTCGGTAAAATCACCAGGGCGGCCAGGGCGACAATGATCCACGGCCAGGGGCGTAAAGTATAATGGGCAACGGTAAACCACAGAGTTGCTAGCTGACTGTTCTTCTCATCTTTGGTAGACATCATGCGTTGTGCCACGTAGCCGCCACCACCTGGGTCAGAACCAGGATACCAACTCGACCACCATTGCAATCCGATATGTGCGAAAAAGGCTCCAACGGATAGTGCAAATACCCCCCCAGTAACCCCCTTCGCGCTCATTGCACCAATTCGTGGAAAGAAATCCAGAACCTGAGGGGCCAACTTTTCTTGTAAGGCAACCACACCCCCGATTTCAGGGAGTTTTACGACGATCACTGCCAATACAATACAACCCACCATGGCAAACAGAAATTGGAAGCTGTCAGTTCTTGCTGTTCCCAGTAGACCCGAAGCAGAGGCATAGATAGCAATAATAAAAGCAGCTGCCATGACCAGCAAAAAGGGATCAAACTCGGGGATTGTGACCTTAAATATTTTTTCCATAGCCTTGTTCACCCAGCCCATGACGATGGCATTCATGAACAACCCTAAATAGATCGCTCTAAATCCACGCAAAACGGCGGCAGCTTTCCCTGAATAGCGCAATTCAACAAATTCAACATCTGTCATAATATCAGCCCGTCGCCAGAGCTTGGAGAAAAAGAAGACTGTCAGCATACCCCCAATGGCCATATTCCACCATAACCAGTTGCCGGCAATACCATTTCTGGCTACCAGTTCTGTAACAGCGAGAGGTGTATCTGCAGCAAAGGTAGTAGCAACCATGGCAGTCCCTGCGATATACCAGGGCATATTGCGGCCCGATAGAAAAAATTCATTGGTGCTTTCACCAGCTTTGCGGGTGTAATATGCCGCAATTCCAAAAATGATTAAGAAAAACAGCATAATGACAGTGAGATCGATAAAATGTAATGATTGCATGACTCTATCCTTTTGTGTTGGTCAATGTTACAGGGAGCTTTTTAATTGGATCATCCTATTGCTATCCAGCTAGCCTACGTCCGCTGTGAATCCTCATAGAGTGCTGCGGCACCGAGGAGAGCTATGTCTGGTGTCTGGTTGGGTATAACTAAGAATTTTTCCAGGATGTGCCCGAACTCAAATGTATTAATTTCTCTCATCATGGTTTCCTTGAAATATTCAAAAGCTTTGCTCACCGAACCACCCAAAAAGACAGCTTCTGGATCTAATGTGTATAGGAGAACCTTAATTGCCTTCCCTAACTCCACCCCATATTCTTTAAAAATATTAATTGCTTCAATATCACCATCCAAAGCACGCTTGTGAAGCTCTTTCCCAGATTTTCCCCATAGCTTTATAAAATATTGACCACTGCAATAATATTCATAGTTCTGATCTTTATATGGCAGCATTCCGTATTCGCCGGCTCCACAATTATTCCCAGAATACAATCTATGGTTTAAAATCAGGCCAGCCCCCATACCAGTACCTAAAGTAAGCCCAATCAGATTTTTGAATTTCTTGCCCTGGCCAAAATACTTGACGCCTGTGGCAAAGCAGTTTGCATCGTTGTTTATATATGTGGGAATGCCATAGCGGTCTTCCAGATTTTCCTTGAGATGAACTTTTTGCCAGGAAGGAATATTAGCCAATGAAAAAACGATGCCCTTCTCAGCATCAACCAGCCCAGGTACGCCAACCCCGATTCCTTTTGCGCCATCCTGGATTACATTATCAATGGCAGTATAAACATCATTTAATACATCTTGCTCTGATTGGTCAGCGCATATATTCATTAAGAACGAATCCTTGATTTCGCCCTTATCAACTCTACCTGAATGCACGGTTGTTCCACCGAGATCAAGACCAATAACAGTCATTGCGCCCTCCCTTTTTTCACCTTGGGCTCTCATCCCTAAATTTTTGTACCTGCAGCTTGTTGGTAAGTTAATATTGGTTACAAACGATGGGATAATAAAGGTGTTTGAACGAACTGATTTGCGTTAAAATTAAAATATTTCCGTGCTCATACCTGCATTCCTTTGGAATTACAGAACTATTAATATTGGCTGTATACAGGACCCATGGAACTTTGAGATTACCAATTTGGGTTAGAAGCTGGTATGCACTACATTATCATTGAAACCGCCAGACCCAATTCAAAATATGTCTGATTACTGCCCCATCCCATCCACACAATAAACCCACTCAACCCATTAAACTCATAAACTCATAAACTACCCCACATGAATACTACGATGCATTATATCCCGAGCTCTTTTCCCCCTCTCCACTTCGGATAACTTTTCCAGATCTTCCATCATTTTCTCGTCGTCTTCAGCTTCCAATAGATGACACACATGATCTATTATATTGCCTGGCATCAACCCATCATAAAGTTCTGCCTCTTCCTTAAGATATTGAGCCGATTGAAAACAGCTGGGAGGCAATTCAGGAATGTCTTTGCTTACCTCCTCATCTTGATGAATCCGTCGTTTATTGGCCAGCTTGAGCGACACATCCCCATGCTCCAGCCCATATTGAATTGCCATTGTCAGACCCGCAAGGAGCAGGTGAATGAAGGCAGATCCATCTGCACTACGCAATTCAATAGTCTGGCGTTTAAATGGCGAGATATAGCGATCCTTGAGTCTGAGATTGATCACCGAAGCCATATCCTCCCCATGACGCCACCCCAATGGAACTCTGATGAGGGCAGCCCGGTTAAAGTCACTCCAGAAAAGTTTTGTTGGTGATTCCTGCCCAGGCACCAACCTCAAATGTGAGGCAGCAATGGTATTTCCAAAAGCCGTCAGAGATGGAGCATAGCGCAAAAGCCCCCCAATAGCCTGCTTGGCTACTGTAGATAATTCTCCATTGGCGTTGGTCATGACATTGTTGTTATCACGCAATAGCTCTACATGAAAATGCAGACCGGTGCCTGCGAAACCAGACACCAATTTTGGTGCAAAGGTCGCTAGCAAATCATACTGTGCAGCCACCTGGCGAACCACATATTTGGCCAAACTGAGATAATCTGCCGCCCATTCTATGGGAGCAGGCAGGAATTCCACCTCAAACTGTTCGGCATATTTACCATTTAATGTTTCATCGAGACTTTCAATATTCCTGATGGTCCCCACTTCCGAATGCCCATACTTCACGTGTGAAGTTATGTCCGCAATGATTTCCAACATTTCTTTGACCACATCCAGGTAACGTGAGAAGGGTCCAGAAGCGTGGTACCCCCCCTGAGCCGGCATGGGATAAAGCTCATCCTCCTGATCACCAATTAAATAAAATTCTAGCTCTCCCAGGGCCCAGAGATCGTAATTGTGTTTTGTCCGGAGAGAATCTGCAGCTTTCAGAAGAATATTATCAGGGCAGAATTCAGCTAATTTTTCATCTTTATCTAGAAAACGACAGAGGAAACAAATACCCTTGTCATCGAATGGATCAATAAAAGCAGAAGCATAGACAGGAACAACATACAGGTCTGAAGATGAAGTCCCTACCATGCCCTTAAAAAGACTGGAACCATCCACCCTTTCACCGGCAGCCAGAATCCGCTCCGCATAGGTCATGGAATTGATGGGCACTATGAGCTGCTTCAGTCGCCCGTCGCCTGCAGTGTAATGAAAAGTTATCCGTTTCAGATTATTTTGATTGATAAAATTTAGCAGGTCACTTCTTTGCAGATTTTTTGGACTGATGCCAAGAATAGTAGCTACTGATAGACTCATGTTCTTCCTCCTGATTCAGCCCAATCTATCTCGCTCCTTTTGCTGAACAAGAATAGAATGATGTCTGAAAAAAATTTCGGAGTGTACCTGCCCAAACCCATATATGAAAACCTGTTGAATTGAGGGGCGTGTGAATTATACTGCTCTCATGTATATCGTGGAAAAAATACTTCAACTCAAGGAAACCCCATGAAACTCATTCTTATTTCAATTACCAGCCTCATGCTTCTCCATTGTGCCATCCCCATGCAGAATGAACAAGCTTCTATAACCGAAAAAGAAATCCATGATCATATCTCCTATTTGGCATCTGATGAACTGGAAGGCCGGAAACCTGGAACCCCCACAGGTGATCAGGCTGCAGACTATATAGCCAATCATTTCAATCAACTTGGTCTCACCCTCCTGGGCGATAATGGGAAACAATATTTTGAAGTAGTTACTTCAGTTACACTCGGTCCCAATAATAGTCTCAAGGCATCTGGGATTGAAGGCATAGCTGGAGAAAACTATACCCCTACAGCATTTTCATCGAGTGTGAGCCTGGAAGCCGCTGTGAGTTTTGTTGGCTATGGTTTTATGATCGATGGAGACACACTGAGTTGGGATGATTATGATGCAGTGAATGTTAAAGGTCGTTGGGTGATAATCCTGAGGGGAACTCCCGAAAATGAGGCCCGCTCAAGCAAATTTGATAAATACTCCTCCTTGCGACACAAATTACTGGTTGCCCGCGACCATGGTGCAGCTGGTGTTATCTTTGTCAGTGGAAATAAATTCGAAGCAGAAGACGAACTGATTGATCTTCGAATTGAACGTAATCTCTCACAGGCCACCCTCCCTGTTATCCATATCAAGCGGGAACTGGCTGATCAGATTCTGGCCGAATCCTCAACAACCATATCAGACCTTGAAACAAAATTAGATAAAGACTTAAAACCCGCCAGCATGGATTTGGACATGGTACTGTCAGTGACCACTGAAATTATCCAGCAGGAAGTTACCACCCAAAACGTGATTGCCCTGCTCCCCGGATCTGACTCAATGCTGAAGGATGAATACATTGTTATTGGTGCTCATTATGACCATCTCGGTTGGGGTGGCAAAGGCTCAGGTTCAAGACGACCTGATACCACAGCCATCCACAATGGAGCTGATGACAACGCCTCTGGAGTAGCTGCTGTACTTGAAATTGCTGAAAGACTGGCACTGGGCAAGAAAGCCCCCAAACGAAGCATACTCTTCATGGCCTTTGGCGCTGAGGAGATGGGACTGTTAGGCTCGAAATTTTTCACGAAAAATCCCCTGGTAGAAAAATCACAGATTAAACAAATGTTTAATCTTGATATGGTGGGTCGACTAAATCCAACAAAACCCTCTCTCACCGTAGGTGGAACTGGAACAGGAATAGGTATGGAAGAATATCTCCGCAAACATGCCATCGATCGTGCATTTCAATTATCCACTACCCCTGATGGCTATGGTCCCTCCGATCATGCAGCTTTCTACGTAGAAGATGTACCGGTCCTATTTTTCTTTACTGGCATTACTGAAGAATACCACACACCTCAGGATGATGTTGAAACCATAAATATTGCAGGTGAAAAGGCCATTGCAGATTATGCCTATGACTTGATAGCTGATTTGGGTTCCAGGGAAGATACTTTCACATTCCAGGAAGCAGGACCAAAAGGACCTCCAAAGGGTGGCAAACGCGGTAAAGTAAAGATGGGTATTATCCCAGATTTTGCTGCAGCAAACACCAATGGCTTCCTCATTGGTGGAGTGGTTCCCGGCGGTCCAGCAGCAGTTGCCGGTATGGAATCAGGTGATGTAATGGTTGCTCTGGAAGGTCTATCGGTGATGAATGTATACGATTATATGAGTCGTATGGCAGAAGTAAAGCCTGGCCAACGTGTCACTGTTGAAGTCATGCGCGGCGATGAAAAATTAATCCTTATTGTAGAACTTTAAAGGAATCTCAATGTCTAACAACACAAAGCAACAAGCCTGGATTCTCTGGATTCTGGCCATTGTCATCACACTATCTTCTGTGGTCTATCAAAGAAAAACAGGTCCAACTTATCCTGTTACTGGTGAAGTCGAGATAGATGGAAAAACAGTGACATATCACTTCATGCGTTCACAGAACACCGGGGAAAATGCTGAAATTGATCTGGGAGCTTCAAAACCTGATTTCAATGCAACCTTGAAATGGAAACGCTATAAGAGCAATGATGAGTGGAGACTAACCCCTTTTATGATGGTGGATGATCACCTCAAGGCATACCTCCCCTCTCAACCACCAGCAGGAAAAATCATCTATGAAGTTAACCTGCTCACCCCTGACGGAAAAAGCCACTCATTAGTAGATGAACCCACCATCATCCGCTATAAAGGCAGCGTACCAGCAGCGGTTCTGATCCCCCATATTTTATTTATGTTCGCTGCTATGCTTATGGCAACCCGCACGGGTATGGCAGCCTGGGTTGAAAGTCCAGCAACCCTAAAATATACTCTGCTTACGGGTACATTTTTGCTCCTGGGTGGCATGATACTGGGACCCATTGTCCAAAAGTATGCCTTTGATGCCTATTGGACAGGTTGGCCCTGGGGAACGGATCTCACAGATAACAAAACGGCAGTGGCATTTGTTGCATGGATTCTAGCAGCCTGGAGACAGCACAAAACCGGCAATGCAAAAGCTTGGATCATTTCTGCGGCAGTTATCACACTGGCAGTTTACCTCATCCCCCACAGTGCTTTTGGATCTGAACTGGATTATACTCAGATAGAACAGTAAGATTTTAATCTAATCTTCCAGGCTGGAGGATCTTCTCTGGAGGTTGAGGCTGTTTGCCGATTGAGGCGGGGTTCACGATGACCCAAAGATGTGGACAGACCAATTACCCCGGCCTTTAGGCCGGGTTGTACAAAACCTTTTTACAGGGGGCTTTAGCCCAAAAAGCATCAGGGTTTAAACCCTTTTTTTCTTATACCTCTTTACCACTGCCTTAAAAGGCGGGGCTATTGATTCCTAGAGTCAAATTCCCCGGACATTGTGGTCCTCGAAATGTTCGGTTACCCCTAAATATTACCAATATCGTTCGAGGTGAATCTGACCAGGAGCTTTTTTGCTGTGTTCCTTATAGCCTTCTTTTTCCAGGACTTCTACCATGGTGTCAATCATACTGGGATTTCCACATAGAAATATGTGAGTATTCTCTGGTGTCGGTTCAAGTCCAGATTTTGTCTGAATGACCTTGCGCTCCCACAGTTCCTGGATATAGCCACTCTCACCCCCCCAGGTGATATGCTCAAGGTTTGGTCGAGTAATGGCAGGAATGTAGGTAAAATTGCTGCACACATTGGCAATGGTATTTAATTCAGACCGATAGCCCAAATCCCAGCTATGTCGAGCACCGTGTACAATGATATACTTCCGATCACTGTTACAGGGTAAGTCCTCTCGCAGCATGCTCATGTAAGGCGCCAATCCAGTACCTGTACCCAACATGACTATGTTTGAATCCGGGTCCGTCATTTCCAGTGTAAAAACACCTGAAAATTTTTGAGAAAGGAAAATTTTATCACCGGTTTCCAAAGCAAAGATGCGCGGTGTGAGAGCGCCAGAACGTACCATGGTAATGTAAAATTCGATATACTCTTTATTCACAGAGGCCGATGATACAGAATAGGCCCTGCGAATTAGCTTATGTTCATCTTTGAGGGGAATTTCCTCATCAGAAAAATTATGTCGTGGTGCAGTTCCAGGTAATCCTAAAACAGTGAATTGACCAGCCTTGTAATCTGGTAATTCCCAGCCTTCTGGAACAATACGCAGAATTATTAATCCAGGTGAAACTTCGATCTTTTGAGAAACAATTGCGTTGAGCGATAAATCCGCCATGAAAATCCCCTTATATGAGCTCAGCTTTTTTCAATATGGTCTTAAGCTGATTTGCATTCTTAATTGCCTGACCCCTCGCATGATTATTAAAGGAAATATACGATGTTTTAGACTGTTGTGCCATGCTGGAAATTCTGGGAAGCCAGGCTTCCAATTCTTTCAGACTGTATTCATAGTCATAGCGGCTCACATTATTGCCCTTCCACCAGTTTTCCTTATTGCGTCCATGAAAACGTAAATAAGCAATATCAGATGTGACCGAATCAAATTCTGGCATACCGCCTTCTATCTGAGGAGAGTCCAGCATGGATATCCCCCAGGAGTGTTTCCTTAGCTCATCAAAAACTGAATTTCTAACCCACTGGGGATGTCTGAACTCAACAACCAGGGGCAACGACTCCAGATCCTCAAGTAATTCCATCAAATACATACGATTCTCAGCTGTATATACAAACGAATATGGAAACTGAAGCAGGACGGCAGCCAGATGATCATCTTGCTGGAGTACGGTGACCGCCTCAAAGAAATCTTGCCGGGCAGCCTTGGCTTCCAGTCTGTCATGGGTCATAGACTTGTGGGCTTTAATGGCAAATTTTAAAGGATAGTTGAGAAATTTTTCCATCTGTTGTATTTGAGGCATCCGATAGTAGCTAAAATTCAGCTCACAAAATTCATAGTGCTCAGCATAAAATTTTAACCAATCCTCCTGTTTTAGGCCAGGTGGATAGAAAACACCTTTCCAGTCTGGGTATGAAAAACCGGAGGTCCCAATTACAATTTTTCCACTTTTATTAGTCATAAAGGGCTACTTGATTCTCAGTCCTGATCCAGCCAATTTCCCATGATATTAAATTAGTCTCAGTTACCTGATTTCCACTGGGAAATCTCTATTTCCGATCCCCATGCAAGATATGGTTAAATTTATACTGTGACACGTCTCACAATATGACCCTACACTTGAAATCTAAATTGGATTCAGATTATCAGAGATATATGTCTGTTAATTATTTGGTTATGTGCCCTCCACTTGTGGATTCCTATCCATATTGCGACAATTATCATCCCTTTTATGCTCAGAGGTGTTAATATTTTATACTCTGAAAAGGCCGACCAGGTTTAGATTTAAAAGCGAAAGAGGGGGAAAAATCCTCATATAACGCCGGCGAAGTGCTAAATATTTCAGTTACTTCACACAGATTTTAGATAATGAACCAAAATACCGAGGGTCACATGATTCAAACGTCACCACCAAAAAAACTTCAAACTGGATTGCTCATCCTGGCAATTTTTGCACTCGCCTCATGCGATCTTCTACAAGAGTCCAAACCGCCCACCTGGACAAATACTATCGAGTTCCCACTGATCAATGAGAGCGTCGATCTGAAAGATCTTGAGGATGAAGACAACATCAGCAGTCAACTTTATGGTGATAATGGGGAACGTACCATTTTCGCATATAGTGATACCACTGAAATGGCTTCTCAGGAAGTCGGTGACCAGCTCGCCTTTGGTGACATTAACCAAACATTTTCCCAGTCCGTGGATGATGTGACGGTTACGGGTTCAACCATTAATCATACCAGTGGTTTTGGGGCAGTGGATGTGGCACCCATTGAAAAAATAATATCATCAACCCTGGGACAAATTGAACTGTCTGATATTCCTCCGGACACCACAGAACCGTTTCAATTGGACGAAATATTTCCAGGGATCACCGCTTTTTCAGGTCAGACTGTACCTGTACCAGGCGGTAACCTAGAAGCTGTTCAAAAGTCTTTTAGCTTCACTGATTTCTCAGAAGCCGTTTTCGTAGGTGGCAGCCTTGACATAACCATTAACAACGATATGGTCATTATACTGGGTACCCCCATAAATATTCAGTTAAAAGAATCTAATGGAACGCCAATCACCAACGCTAGTGTGACATGGAATGAAACCATTCCACAAAATACCAGCAGCACAAAAAGTCTATTCCTTGATGGCGTGACACTCCCCGGCGATATATTTGTGGAGGTCACTGGCGCAACCATCGGTACTAATGGAGTTTCTATCCCGGTTAATGCAACCGCCATATCTTCAAGTTTTGATATTTCTATATCTGGAAGCGATCTGGTTGTGAGCTCTGCAACGGCCAAGGTCCCCAGTCAAGGTATTGATGAAGATGGTGTCATTGCCATGGCCGAATCTGAAAACGTCATCGAGAGCGCACGCATAAAATCAGGATCACTTGCCATTGATATCGATAATTCCATGAACGTTGATGCCGATCTTGTCATCTCTATTGCTTCCCTCCTGGATCCAGGCGAAGTAGCTTTTACCACTTCAATTGCCATCCCTGCAAATGGTAGCATCAATGATCTTACTGATATCGCGGGTTATTTTCTTGCTATGGAACTAGACCAACAGGAGGTCCAGTACTCCTATCAAATACTCACAGAAGACACTGGAGACAACCTGGTTACCCTGACTGAGAATGATCAGGTTTCGGTGTCCATTGCACTTTACGGGGATCAGATAGGTGAAAACCTGTTTTTCAACCGAATGACCGGTATCATCGAGGCTCAAAATATTCCAGATGATGGCGAGATTAATATTTCATCTGAATCGACACTGCTATTCGCTGATATTTCAGAGGGTTCACTTACCATCAACGTCGACAACCAGGTCAACCGTGTAGGCTTTGACGCTCTGCCGACCATTTTCCTGACCATACCTGAACTTATTGAAAATGCCACATCAAACCCCCTCACTGGGAGCCTGACCCTGGAGCCCAATCCTGCTGTGAATGTACTGGAATTTGATCTTTCTGATTATGGCCTGGATATGGATCTGGATAGTCAGGTTTTGACCTATAGCACCATTGTTACTACACCAGCTGGGGAAGTTGGACGCTTCGGCCTGGAAGACTCTATTTTTGTGGAGATTCTAGTTTCTGATTTGGAGTTCTCCACGGTCACTGGTTTCTTTAGTCAGGATGCCATGGTTGATTCCAATGAAATTATCTTGAATGAGGCAACCAAATTGATTGTGGCTGACTTTGAAGCGGGCGATCTCGCTCTGACCATGACCAATCACATTGGTGTTGTGGCAGATGTGGAATTCCAGATTGATGAATTTCTTCGCAAGGACAACGGTGAGATGCTCAGGACAAGCTTCCGACTTGAGGCAACTGAAGACCCGCAGATCAGTCATATCGATATGGCCGACTATGATCTGAACTTTACCGCAGCAGTTCCCGGTGTGGATCAGGCAATTCATTATGTGTCTACAGTCACGCTGCCAGATGATGAAGAAATGACACTGACATTTGGAGATTCCATTCTCATTGATGTCAATATCACAAACCTGGCTATGGCAAGTGTCACAGGAATCATCGAACCAGATACACTGCTCATTGATCCAGATACAGTGACATTTAATCTGCCCGACATGGTTTCTGACCTCATGTTTGAGCATGTCAATATTGATATTGACTTCAACAGCACCTTTGATATTCCCATTCAATTATCACTCCTGCTCTCTGGAACAGATTCACTGGGGAATACTGAAGAAATTGAAATATTTCACAATCTGATGCCCGAAGACGATGTGGTTCACATTGATGCAGCAGATCTGCTGAATATTCATCCTGAATCCATCATTTCAAGCGGCCAGGCCATCATTAGTGATGGCACAACAGCTTCTACCATTGCCAGAGGTCAAAGTATGAGTCCTGTCATGTATATCAATGTACCGCTCTCTCTCATCATAGATGATCCACCGAGTTTGGATATGGATGTCACAAGTTTGGATTCACCACTACCCGAAGAAGGCACGATAACCCTTGATGAGTTTACAATTTATGCCGATGTGACCAATATGTTCGAATTTGGTGCCACCGTCGTTGTGCTGGCCAGTAACGACAGCCTGGCTTTCGATAGCCTGGCCATTGAAGCGGGAACTGCCCCCGCTGCTGACACCCTGTTGTCACTGGAATTACTGCCCCTTGAGAATGTGGGAGTAACTGAACATGAAATCACAACAGTGGAAATGACCAGTGATAAGTTGGTACTCCTGGAAGAAAAACTGTTCCTGAAACCTGAGGTAAAACTCCTTGGACGAATCGATGAAGGAGGCAATAGTATCCCGTCACGATTCTTTACAACTGATTCGCTATCCATACGTACCTGGGGTAGCATATCGTACACGGTCCATGGCGAGGAAATCCCTATCGGATCAGGTTGGAGTAATTAGCATGAAAACACTAATCAATATTCTCATAGTCCTGAGCCTATCTAGTTTTTTATTGGCTCAAACCGATAGCACTGCCACAGAAGCACCCCTTGAGGGAGCTGCTCTAGAAGCAGTTGAACCTGCTGCAGACATTCAAACAGATACAACTGAGACCGAAGAGTTGGTTGAGGCAGAAGCTGTAGATATGGACAGCACTTTGATGGAGGTTGCTACACTTGACTCCATGACCACTGATACAACTGCTTTCGTGGCCGAAGATACCGTCATTACGCCTGAACCAGAGATGGAATGGGTACAGAATGACCCTGCCCCTACAGCCCTGGCTGGCTTGGTAAATGAAGGCAATTTGTATTTCTGGACCAACGATATAATGGAAGGGATGAATTTTACCTCCCTCCCCTATATCTCCATTGTGGATCCAACTATGATCGCTATCAGTGCGAATGACTGTCTTGATATCGTATGTCACCTACTGGCCAGCGATGGCAGCGGGATTGACTATGTCGTGGTAACCAAAGACGACAGCAGCGATGTGCAGATCTATAATACGGTGACCAAAATTGTTGCCATAGAAGCTCCTGCTGATTCCATCGTAGCGGCTCTGGATGTCTATCTGAAGGATAAAGCAGGTTCAGAATATGTGGCAATTGCCATGGAAGATACGACTGAGGCAGAAACACTAACCATTGTTGATCAAGAAGAACTGGACCGTCAAGCTGCCCGAACCAGGACGAGGAAGATCAGGAACCGCCAATTCCGAGCCCTGGATGATTTTATTCGGAATCCTGCCAACCTGGCCAGAGAATTTGACTATTCAGTTACCCTAAATATCCTTCCTGACATTAGAGTCAGCTTCAGAAATTCTTTGCTCACACCTGGTTGGTACAAAGAATGGTGGACCGTAGGTGGTATTTGGGATGAAGCCATGAAAGCGGACTATCTTTCAACCCTTGAGGGAAAAAATATGGTCGTCAATATCTCACCTACTTTTCCCACCTTGTTTGGGTTTTCCAAAGGAAACTTCAGCTTTAATCTATCCGGTCAATCTCACGCTAAGATGAAGATACCAGGAGATTTACTCGGATTACCCTTTAAAGATGTTTTGCTTAATGAACCCGCTGATCTCAGTGGTTTGGAAGTGGAATCGATTCCATTTATGGGGAAGCTTACGCTTTCGTATGGTCAGCCTCTGGAAACCCCTTATGGTGAAATCAAAGTGGGTGTAGGTCTGAACACCTATAAGGGTCTTGGCTATGTTAATTTCGTAAATCATGAGTTTACTCAAGTCATAACTGAGGATTCCATTATCACAACAACCAGAGGTGAAGGTTGGGCGACTGAAGGAGGTCTGGACGGTCATCTGGATAACTTAAATTCGGAAAACTTTGATCTTATGAGCACTGGTTCAGATATAACATTTGGTATTGATCTGGGTGCCATCATGGATCTTCAGCCTATGATTCACCAGGAAGTTGAAGTACAAGTTTCACTCAAAAATATTGGTGCCAAGTATAAATGGTCCGGTTTGACCCACGAAGCATGGACTTTTGTGAATGCGATTCCAGCACCAGGGAGTGCCGATACGGATAGTACAGAACAGTATCAGAGCAATGAGACAATAGTTTTGGGGACGGATGAGACCCTGAGCATTAAAGTTCCAACTGTCTTCAATTTGGCAGCATACTATCAGCCAATACCTCGGGTTATTCTTGGACTTGGGATTGAGAAGGCGTTCACTGACGATGTTCGATTTGGTTATAGTCCAGACCTTGAACTTTACTACCAATTGAATCTATATGCCGCTAAATGGCTGGATGTGAGTTATTATCACCAAACTCGTTATGGAGAACCTGTGCATACATTTGGAACTGGTTTTCACTTTGGAATGCTGGAAGCTGGGTTATCCCTCTCCCTTTTTGATGGACTGAATTCAAATGCCAAGGGAATTGGTGTTGGAATCAAGAGCAGTCTGCACTTTTAATCTTATAAATTATTAAAGCACAAAGAGGCTGTCCCAAAAGGGCGGCCTCTTTTTGATTTAAGATTTAAAATTTAAAATTTAAAATTGAAGAAGTTGAGCAAACTTCAGTATTCAAAAATCTTTAATCCTTGTCTGCCTGGTCGTAGTTCGAAGCACGTAGACTGAATCGATATTCAAAAAAGGCTGTCCATAACAAGAGATGGCCTCTTTTTATTTTAGTCACAGATTTACACCCGTCTCTGCTCGTTGAGCTACGCCGGGCAGGCGGATTATCACAGATGTTAAAATCCAAGCTATGGTGATATTCTCAAGTCATGGGAGCTACAATCAGCTCACCAGAGACAGCTAACCGACTCTTTCCCGTTCCCATGATTCTCTTCGTCCATAGTTTCATGAGACTCTGGGCAATAGCATCAAACCCAAACTCACTATTCAGTTTATGAAAACTTCGGAGTGGAAGTAGCTGGAGTAACGATTTGTTTTGACCGAATACTGCCTCCAGGATAAATGTGAAGAACCCTATCCAGTTCCACCTTGTCGATCACCTTGTTGATCAGATGTACCAAATGGTTCTTTGGCATCCATAGAGGGAAAGAGTTGGGTCGGGTGTTGTTCGTATACTTTGCAGCTAACTTTTGGAGATAATGGATTCATCATATACAACTATAATATTAACAGTTATATATGTAAGAATGTTCTATTATACCCCCCTTAATAACAACAAAAAAAAGGCCGCCCTTTTGGGACAGCCTCTTTTCTTATTTCATGCTTTATTGCTGGCTAGGGTCTTACTCTTTCACGAGTCGTATAAATAAAACCCAGTGTAGCTGAAGTATACATTTCGTAGTCATGATCAAAAAGAGTACGGAAATCAATTACTTCAATAAACCCTTTGAAATGTCTACGATGGAGCCTGGTGGGAAGGATGCGCTGGGTATATACCTTATCACCTGTATCCAGGGTTTCAGTATAATGAAAATGAAACCTTGATCTCGAGTCGGGACGGCTTAGGCGAGGATGATATCCAAGTCGACCAGCGACCATCTCTCCTTCATCTTCAACCTCATTGCTCAAGACCACATTCATTCGATTGATCCCAGTTTGAGAGAGGAGGAGTGGATTATTGCGGCTATAGAATACGTTTCCAAAATCGGTCAAAACCAAAGTGGAATCTTCAGCAACCCATTCCAGAGCCTCGATATCAAGCACCTCGCCAGAGTGACCACTTAGCAAAGTCATTGCAACTGGCTTCCAATGCTCCTCGCCAGCATCATTCAAACGTTTTCTAAAAGCGACTCGACGCGTTGATGTCATGGCAATAGGTTTCTCACTGAATCGGATTGAATCACCTCTTGTCCATTCACTTTCACTTGTCCAAACTCTGGCAAATTGACGTACGTGAAATGTCCCGGTGACAGCATGTGTGATAAGGGCCAGGGCAGAACTATCGTCTTCGACTTCCACTGTAATAACGCGTTCCACATCCATTCCTCTGCGACCGAATCTCCATACATAATTTGAATCTCTTACTGACATTATTGTAAACAACTCAGCGGAATGATCTCCCTCTGGCGATTTACCCAGGGCGTAATCTTCATCTTCAATATCACCCATGCCTTCAATTCCATACGTGCTATCATCTGCAGCGATAACTCTCGTAATGGCATCTTCAATAGCGGTATTCGTATCGCTTTCAGCCACATCACAGGATACAAACATTCCCAGAATGAGTGCCAACAAAACGATAATTTGATACTTTTTCATAGTTCAATCTCCACTTAAATATTACTTACCTTTTTGGGTATTCTTCATGGTTTTTTTCATACCACGCCGTTCATTTTTCATGTACTCCCTCAAATCACTTCTGAAGCGAGCCTCAAAACCGATATAAATAAGCTGTTGCTCAGGAGTCAGATGCTCTGGCAGGCCAGTGATGAAATCATTTTTTATTTTAAACACTGCTCTCTGCTTCTCAGCATATTCTTGTAAGAATTTATCGACCTGTTTCTGAGTCACATCACCCTTTTCCATGAGTGCATGGGCATCTTTGGCCAGGACTCTGATTTCGCCCTGAATTTCTTTTAGTTTGCGCTCATGAATTTGAACGAGAGGAAGGAATGTAACCACCTGTTCTTCGGTTAACTCCAAAACCTCTGTCAACTTCCAGATTCGAATGGCATCCATATTCTGCGGATTCCTCCGACCTTCCATTGGCGTTGGCGGTTGCCCAAGTGAGGTTCCAACCAGGATGATGGTCAAAAATAGAAGCTTTGTTCGCATATTACGCCTCCTTTAAATAGCCCATGAGAGCTTCCAGATCCTTTTCGTCCAGAAGTGCATCGGCCTCTTCAACGTATGTAAAGTAGTTATCATCAATTAAATAGTCCACGCTCTGATCATAAAATACGGTGTCTTGCGTATTTACTAGATCCAGATCCTGGGTTTCGGTCCAGGAATATTCCCAACCTGCTACAATCAGTTCGCTACCAGGCAATGTTAAGTTCTCATCATTTCCTGGAATGACCATAATCCCAATCAACACCAGCAAAATGGCGACAGGACTTGAATAGAAAGCCTTTCGTCGAATCGCCCTCTTTTTGATGCTGGAATAGGTGCCAGCAATGACTGTATCAACATCAAATTGGAGGTTTTCATCTCCAGATGATAATTCTTCTCTGATAAATTTTTCTGTTTTGTCCATCTTATCCCACCTGCTTATTTATATATGATTCAATTCTTTTTTTACCCTCATGAAAATGCACTTTTGCTGCATTCTCTGAGCATCCCAGTGCTTCTCCAATCTGAGCAAAGGGCAGATCCTGATAGATGCGAGCCACCACAACGGCATGCTGTCGCGGTGTTAATAATACCAGACTCTTTTCAAGTAGCGTAGAATTATACTCTCTCTCAGTATCTCGAGCTGGATCAGATCCTGAAATCAGAGACTTGATCTCATCAAGGATTGATAAACTCCAGCGCTTCCTCTTTTTCAAATGCGTGTACGAAAGATTGATAGCAATTCTGAATATCCAGGTCTTGACGCTTGACTTGCCCTTGAACTGATGACTTTTTTCCCAAACACGAACAAAGGTATCTTGTAAAATATCCTGGGCGTCTTCAGTATTGGATACAATCCTCAAAATGAAATTGTACAACTCGGGGGAATATTCACGCATGAGTTGATCAAAGGCCCTGGAGTCACGGCTTTGAACTTTTTCAAATAGCACAATATCAGGCTTTTTTGTCATCACTGGAGGTTTAGATGCTGTTCAGTGACAAAAGGTTAAGAGGGTGGATAGGGCTAGTTATCAAAGGTCCAGACAATCGACAGATATCGAAAACGTGAATTGGGGATCTGATTGGCCATAAGTGAATATTCAGGGTTCCAGGAAGTGGATCCATATTGTGACCAAAGCTGGTCATGTAAAAGATTTTGGTCGGTGAAACTGACGATGACAGAACTTACTTGTCCAGAAATGGTGTAATTCAGAAGATGTAGCAGTTCCTCACCTGGGAATCCGGAGTAAGTGGTCTGAAAGTTCTCTGAGTCCAGCATACCTGGGTTGGTATCAAACCAATGTTTCCCCCAGACTTTCAATTCACCATGAAGGGCTGACTTAAACAGTGTGAGCTCCTGATTGACCCCCCAGTTGATATATTTTTTAGAGAATATCCAATCATGTGTCCTATCCACGATAGCGCCACCCATCATAGCTGACATGTGCCATGGGAAGCGGATGCGACCCTCACCAGAATACCCAGATATGCCATATCCGTCGTCTTCACCACTCCAAGAACTCATTGAAAGGTTTACATGTCGAAAGGTAAGCCCTGCTGTCAACTCTTGAATAGTGCTAATAGAAAATTTTGGATTCCAAATTCTCTCTTCAACCAATTGATGGGTTTGATATTTGAGATGCAGGGGACCTACTCCGTATTGAGCATCGATTATGGGAGAAAAATGTGATTCCCCCACCATTCTCAAGCCCATCTCCAGTGAATAATTATCACCTGACCACTGCGGCAGTGTGAACTCCGACAATTGGTATGCTCGTTTATTGCCACCGAATTGTTTGGAAATGTATCCTATTTTCAGCCCTGCAGATCCCAGACCCAGCAGGTTAAATCTATGCTTCATATAAGCCATTTGAGAAAGAGATTTTCTCTCACCTCCTGACCAATTCCAAACGCCCCCTTGTACCAGTGTAAATAGTTCACTTCCTTGAGAATTGGAGTCCAGATTATTCCATTCAAAGCTTCCATCCCACCGATTTGACTGTACCTGGGGACCATCATTGTAATACCAGGCAAACAGACTATCCTGAGCAATCATATAAAGCGGGTTGATCTGGTGATCATACCCAGCTTCAAGCTTATAATATTGACCATCTTTTTCTGTATTGACTTGAAACCTGTGCCGTTGTTCATCATATACGGTGGCATCCAAAATGCGGGGATGTGATCTCAATTTTGAGGTCCATCCATATCGAGTCTCAGTATCCAGACTGTTATGATACCACAATGTAAAATCCTTAAATATCCCATCCCCCTGTCTGTAATTTACCAGAGTTGATGCTGCCGTCGTATCGGCAGGTGCCGTAAGTGAAGGATGCATTTGCTGCCAGAGACTTGCCGTGGGGACTATGGGTATCCAACCCTGGCGGTCTGTATTGAAGGGCTCACCGCTTAAGGGAGATACAACAGTCAAATCTCGCCAATCATCCACGACAATACCTTGCATCCCGAAGGGGCGATAAAATTGAAGATGTCCCCAACTTCCATTGACGCCCCCAAAATCGGGATAGCTATTCCCAACCACTGCAAAGTGATCCAATTGTGCGTTTAAGAAGAGTGGGACACACCCAAGCGTCAGAAAGATATTTCTAACCCGCATGCTGCCCCCTCAATAAGCCGTGCATCTCAAGCTGTCGAAGCACCAACCTGACCAGACCAGGACCAAAAAGGCTAAACATGATTGTGTTTGAAACGAGGTGTGTGACAAAAAAGATGATACCAGCACTCAGTGTAGCCCAGACAGTTCCTTCCGTCATCCCAGAACTGATAGGAAAACTCAATGTCGTAAGTACATCATAAAACATTGTCAATAAAAAGCCAATGATACCCAGTGCGATGGAAGTTAGCAGATAGGGTTGTTCTTTTGCTAAAAACCTGGATAAAAGCCCGCCAGTCAGTCCGCTCAAACCCAGGCTGATGATTTGAAAAAGGTATAGAACCGGGAATCCCAGACCAGAGCCGATGGGATTTAAAGCTGAAAAGATTGCTTCCGCCACCAGCGCAACAATTAAACCGCGTCTTGGTCCCAGTGCCACACCACCGAGGAAGGCTGATAGAATAATCAACTCAATATTGGGAATCAACGCGAAAACCATTCCAACCGTGACAATCAGACCTGTCCACAGCGACATGAGGGCAATTCGTCTATATTCTGATAGAGACATTTCCATGAATTGGTTAGACGTCCTGATCACTCTCTAGTTCACCTTTCAGTAGTGGAATGCGGAAATAGTTAAAACGATTGGTCCACACACCTGGCTCTCCGTCTTTATCGAGCACTTCCTCCATCATATTCATGCGGGCATCCAATTCGTCAATATGGTGCAATAGTAACGCTTCCTTGAATTTTGGTCGCTTGGGTGATTGCCATTCATATTTGCCCTGATGTGAAAGTATCATATGCTCAACCTTAAGTTGTAAATCTTTGGGAAAGTCATCAATTTTTGCCATGGCTTCCCTGGCTAAATCACGTCCCAGTACTATATGCCCCAAAAGTTGGCCTTCATCGGTGTATCCTGGTTGTTGAGCCGGATTCAACTCAATGATTTTTCCAATATCATGGAGCAGGATACCAGTCAGGAGCAGGTCGCCATCTACATTATAGTGTTCACCCAGATACACACCAATCTTGGCCATGGACAATACATGTTCAAGAAAGCCACCTAACCAGGCATGGTGCAATTTCATTGAAGCGGGGTGTTGTTTTATTATATCGGCATTATCTTTATAGATGTTGCTGATCAGGGATTTGAGATGGGTATTTTTCATCTCTTTGATAATTTTGGCTAATTCGCGCCACATCTGATTCACATTGTGTTTGGTGCTGGGGATCAATTTTGCTAAATCAAATCCATACTCCGCGTGCTTCTCAGGTGAAGCTTTCCCAATATCCTCGACTTCAAGCTGAAGCTGTTCTCTGTATAGGCTTACCCTGCCTTTCACGACCACAGCATCTCCAACATCAAATGATTTTTCAAAGGCGGGCACATTTTCCCAAACTTTTGCTTCGATGGTGCCTGTACTATCCTGCAAATCCAACTGCAAATAGGGATGATTTGTACGCGTACTCCTGAGATGTTTTTCTCTGACCAGAAAAAACCCCTGAATGAGGGAATTTTTACGAAAGTTATTTATCCTGGTGATTTTGGCTTTCATGTAAGAAACTACCTTCCTGCTTATGCTCGGGGAACAGTTTAATTAATTTTAATTGTGAGACAATTCCAATGCTGAAGGTCGTGGTTTACACCCTCTGAATTGAACTTGGTCTACCCAACTGACTTTTGTTTGTCTACATTCTAAGCAATATCAAAACGGCAATCAAGGTGAAATGTGTCCAATCTTCAAGAAGACTATATCCTGCGCATGATTCAGATGATAGGCGAAGTCATTACTGCTGCTTTACAACTGAATGCAAAAGGGCAAGCTTCTGAAGCAGATCAGAATCTAGCAAATGTCCTCCATACAATCATGCCCGAACACGCCGATCTTGTTGAAATGGTGGATGAAAGCACTGCCCTAACCCTACTGGGTGATTCAAAATTGGTTGAGGCCTATGTGGAACTTCTACTGGTTCAAGCTGAAATGAAAATAGCTCTGGATAAATACAGAGACGGAGAAGCTTTCCAGACCAGGGCAATCCGACTCATGATCAAGTGTATTCAAAAGGAAGGATATGTCAGCCTAAAAGGTCAATTAATCTGGGGGCGTCTTTCAGAAATAGATTTGCACTTACTGCTGGAAAAAACGGAAATTGAGCTATGGGCAGATCTGGATAGAGCAATCAAAAACGGGCTAATTACTGTTCCCTGAGATAAGATTCGTAGTCCTCTTTCCGATTTAGATTCATCAGGGGCGTTTCGTCTTTCATGGGGAAGAAATATACCGGGCATTTTTTCAAAGCTTTATGGATGGCATACTCTCCATCATCCATGGCTGATCTGAAGATGGGTATGCAGTTCTTACTGTAGAAAGCGAATAGGGGTTGTTGTCGCCCGTCAATACATATTGGCACTACTGCAGATACATGATCCAGGTGTGATCTCATTTTCTCAACCAGAGTCATGTCAATGGTAGGAATATCAACTGCTACTACAAAATTGTACTCTGTCCGTGAAGCACTGAGGACTGAAGTTAACCCCTCGAGGGGACCTCGACCCTGGTGCTCATCTTTCACAACAGGTAAATTGAGATATGCCAGTTTTTCTGGATCGTTAGCCGAGATGAGGACATCCCCAAAATATTGTTTTAAGATACGAACCTGACGATCCAATAGCTGCTCATTGCCCACTTTTAGAAAGCGCTTATCCTTCCCCATTCTTTTCCCACTACCACCAGCAAGAATTATAGCGGTGCAAGAATTACATGGCGAAGCATTCATCGCTTAATCTCAAAATGTTTCCTGAAGAGCTTTCTCCAGTGCAGGCAAATCAGTTGCGGGATATTGACAGGCATAGTCCTGGCAAATATAAACGGTCAGGCCCCCATCAATAGCTTTTTGGTAAGATAAAAATCCTGAAATATCCTCGATAAGATCAAAGTTTTCATTGGGTCGGTAAAGTGTAAGTTTAAAAGGATCATAAAACTTCCTGAGGACACCACGTGCATCAGCAAGATTCTGTTTGTCACCAGCGATAACAATCTCCCGGGTTCCATTCACCTGCGCTTGAACAATCTGCAAGAGTGCCGAAAATCCACGTGGAGCACGATTGACCTGTTCAGAAAAGGTCTCACCGATCTTTCTTGAAAGTCTTTCCCATTCAGGCTTTTCTGCCAGGCGCCCCAGATAGTACAGGTTTTCTGCGGCAATAGAATTCCCTGAAGGAATGGCGCCATCATAAATTTCTTTCTGACGGATGAACAGATCACTATCCCCTGTTTCCGTAAAGAAAAATCCACCACCCTCTTCATCCCAGAATTTGCTGAGCTGAGTATTCTGAAGCTGAATCGCCAATTTTAGATATTCTGCATCAAATGAGGTTTCGTAATAGTTTCTGAATCCCTGGATGATAAAACTGTAATCATCAAGAAATCCCTCAATTCTATTATCCCCAGATTCTGGCATATGCAATAATTGGCCATCCCTCATGATTTCATCCCTGAGAAATGTAGCCAATTCAGAAGCCGCCTTGCTGTACTGTGACTTCCCTGTAGCAGAAGCAGCACGGGAAAGTGCCGAAAGGGCCAAACCATTCCAGTCTGCCAGTATTTTATTGTCCAGACCAGGATGAATTCTGTCCTCCCGTAGCTGATACAGTTTTTCACGCAACTCTGCCCATTCCTTGCTATTTGCTAAGACCATATATTCTGAACCAGAATCAATATCAAAAATGTTCTCACCCGAAGGTTGGCGGCTGGCTTCATCATCGAAATTTCCTGCTTTTTGAAGGCCAAAGATGGGTGCGAATTTGGCGAGTTGATCATCACCCATCACTTCCTGGAGTTTCTCCCAGGACCAGACATAAAACTTACCCTCCTCCCCTTCACTATCGGCATCTTCGGCTGAGTAATAGGCTCCTGTGGGAGCCTTTAGTTTGTCTGAGAGATAGGCGAAAATCTCGTCTACAGTTTGGAGAAATAGAGGATCACGGCTTAGTTCCCAAGCCTCAGTGTATGCCAGCATGAGGTTTACCTGGTCATAAAGCATCTTTTCAAAATGTGGGACATGCCAGTTTGCATCTGTGCTATATCGATGGAAGCCAAAGCCGATATGATCGAAAATACCCCCTAGTCTCATCTCCTTGAGACTGTGAAGCGCCATGTTAGAAATTGTAGAATCATCGGTTCGGTACCCTTCCCGGAGTAAAAATACCAGATTATGGGGTGAGGGGAATTTAGGCGCAGACCCAAAGCCACCTTTGGAGGAATCATAATTTCGCTTGAAGTCTGAACTGGCCTTGGCAAGCACATCACCATCCAATAATTCACCAGTCTGTTCCGGTGTCTTTTGCTGCAATGCATGCATTATTTGATCAGCGGCACCTTCAATTTCTGCTCTTTGTGTCTTCCACGCTTCGGTAATTTTGGGTAAGAGGTCTAACATACCCATCCTCCCTGGTGCGGACTCCTTGGGAAAATAGGTCCCTGCAAAAAAGGGCCGTTTATCATGACTCATCACAATGGTGAGCGGCCAACCCCCTCGCCCGATGAGGGTAGTCGCTGCAGCCATGTAGACTTGATCAATGTCGGGGCGCTCTTCTCGATCGACCTTTATACATACATAATTCTCATTCATGAGCTTGGCCACGGCTTCATCCTCGAAAGATTCATGAGCCATCACGTGGCACCAGTGACAGGTTGAGTAACCAATGGATAAAAAGATTGGTTTGTCCTCCAGCCGTGCTTTTTCAAATGCCTCATCCCCCCATGGATACCAATCAACTGGGTTATGGGCGTGTTGAAGTAAGTAGGGACTAGATGATTTAGCGAGTCTGTTTGTATACGGGTGGGAGCCGTGCATTGAATCTCCTTGGCAAGATATGATAAGCGCTGTAATGCTAATAATTATTAGGGTGTTATGAGAGCGATTGAATCTAAACATTTGTTTTGTCATTCGAGGAATATATTCATTGGCACTTTTAATGCGATTAATATTGTCATAATTGTCATGAAGCAGATCTTTTGTTTTCTCTGGATGTTGGTATCATGATTGGATTCCAGGTATCCATATCTGCTTTTCCGACGACAACTTGCAACCATATAAAAATTGAATGTAATACTATTCTAATTCAGTGTCAGCCACCCTTGCAACCCCATGTGTGTGAAACTATATTGGGCGGCTTTTTTTAAATCCAAAATTTTTATACGCTATGAGTAGCGCAGGAGGAATAACAAAATGGGTGTGATGAATAAAATGCGGGACAACATGGCTGGGATCATGATATTTCTGGTTGTTGTCTTCGTACTGACCATGTCTGTAGGTGGATTGGTTGGAGGTGCGGATATCACGGACCTGCTCAGCGGTAATCAACCCAATGCCTTTACTATGGTAAATGGCGAGGAGCTTTCCCGAGAAAATTTCATGCGTTCTCTACAAAATGAGCGGGAAAACTATAGACAACGCAACGGATCCGAACCAACAGAACAGCAAATGGCCCAGTTAACGGATCAAGTATGGGAAACCATGGTGACTCAACTGCTTATTCAACAGCAGATAAAGAAACAGGGCATATCTGTTTCTGCAGATGAGATAAAATACTACTTCTCTGAAAATATTCACCCCAGCGTTCGTCAATATTTTGTTTCTGAAGCTGGAGAATTCGACTATAACGCCTATCAGGAAGCAGTTAATTCCCCTCAAGCCGGTAGTTTTTGGGCTGCCATGAGGCAACAGGTTGCCTCCATCGTCCCGGTTGAAAAATTACAGCAAAAGGTACTGGCTACCACTCAGGTCTCAGATGCAGAAGTCCGGGCAGAGTACATGAAAAACAATATCTCCTATGACCTGGATTATCTTTTCGTGAAAACCTCCCTCTGGAAGGATGATGAAGTAGAAATCTCCGAAGCAGAGACGCAAAATTATTATGACCTGAACATTGAAGATTATCAGCAGGATGAAACACGCGGCTTGCAAGTGGTTGCAACTGAGATTAAAGCCACTGCATCAGACTCCACACGAGCCCTGAACCTCATTGAGGATATCAAAGCTGATATAGTCGCTGGCGCATCTTTTGAAGCCACAGCTCAAATTCAATCTGAAGGTCCTTCAGCTCCAAATGGTGGATTCCTTGGTTGGTTTGGAAAAGGTAAAATGGCTAAACCTTTTGAAGATGCAGCATTTGCAGCTCCAGTAGGTGAAGTTGTAGGCCCTGTATTAACTCAGTTTGGTTATCACCTCATCAAAGTTGAATCTACGAGAGAAGTTGAAGGTCAGCCCGAAGTTGAAGCCCGCCATATCCTCATAAAAATTCTACCCAGCGAAACCACTCGCGATAAAATCAGAAGAAGTTTGAAAAACCTTGAATTTATGGCTGACGAGGTCGGGTTTGAAAAAGCAGTTGATTCACTGGGGATGAGTGCAAAAGCCAGCAATAAACTCCATCAAAAGGACACCTTTGTATCTGGTGTTGGATCTTTTCAATCGGCCGTCCGTTTTGCTTTCCTCTCTGAAGTTGGTACTCACAGTAAGGTGATGCAGAATGAGACACATTTCGCAATTTTCATGCTCTCAGAAATCACTCCAGCTGGTCCCAGACCTTATGATCAGGCCAAGGTCAGTATCGAACGCAAATTGATGAATGAGAAAAAGCAGTCCCTGGCAAATGATGCAGCATCCGCCCTTCTCACCCAGCTAGATGCTGAAAATGATTGGGCCAGCGTGAAACTGGATGATCGCGAAGATTTGGTCCACGAAAGCCTCACGGGGGCCAAGGGTAATGCCAGCCTCAAAGGTTTGGGTCGAGTCCATGAGATTTTTGGTTTTCTGGAAAATGCCAGGACGGGTTCAATTTCACCTGTTTTTGATACACCTCGCGGTGCTATTATAGTCAGACTAAATGGTCGTTCAGACTTCAACCAGGAAGACTTTGCAGCTCAATATGACGATCTATATAATGGCCTGACACAAACGCGACAAAATGAAATCTGGAATAAATATCTGGAAGCCCTTCGCGAGAATGCTGAGATAATGGACAACCGTCTTCGCATGTTATAAGTTTTAAGTCAAATATTGTCTCAAAAAACGGGGAGCTTGCTTCCCGTTTTTTATTTATCAGAAGCACTTGCAACCTGAATCTCACCTAAATAAGACTTTATATTTCCTCCTCATTAATTATGTTGTCATAATTGGTTTTTAAAGGAGAATTTTGTGACGCGAACAAAAATTATACTGATCGTTATTGTCGGATTGTTCATCATCATGCAACTTGTTCCGCTCAATCAGACAAACCCACCGATTATTCAGGATGCCTCGGCGCCGTCAGATATAAAATTAATACTTAAAACCTCGTGCTATGATTGTCATTCAAATGAAACTGAATGGCCCTGGTACAGCCGCATTGCCCCAGGATCATTCCTCATTACGCGAGACGTTGTCGAAGGCAGAAAGCATCTGAATTTTTCAGAATTTTCAGGTATGGATGCCTTTGATAGCACGGATATTGCCGATGAAATATTGGAAGTTTTAGAAGCAGGAAAAATGCCCATCCTGCCCTATCTGCTATTGCACCCCGGCGCAAGTTTGAGCGATAGTCAAATTGAGAGTCTTGTAGACTGGGCAAATACATTGTATTCAGAGTAAATTGCTCCAAAAATTATAGATCGAATCCCAAGGGGAGAATATGGATATTGCAACCATAATTGGATTAATTTTCGGCTTGTTCCTGGTCTTTTTTGGAATGTCCGAACCTGGTACTTTTACACCTCCAGATACATTCTTCAACCTTCGTGGCCTGGCCATTGTTTTAGGTGGAACTTTTGCAGCCACCCTGGTGAATTATCCTTTGAAAAATGTCATCGGAATGCTAAAAGTTTCACTTCAAGCTTTTTCAAATGGAAGCGCATTCAATCATCTCGAAGTTATTGATGAACTCGCTGGATATTCTGAGCAGGCCAGAAAAAAAGGACTTCCTTCTCTGGAAACCATTCTGGATGGCGTAGATAACCACTATCTACAGATGGGTCTCGAGAATGCAATTCTGGAAAGAGATCCCAAGAAACTTGAAAATTTTCTCGACAATGAACTCAACTCCATGATTGATCGACATTCAAATGGTCAGGAGATTTTCTACAATATGGGTTCATATGCACCTGCTTTCGGACTACTTGGAACCGTGATGGGATTAATCCTCATGATGACACGACAGGCATCCACTTCCAGTGTAGACAGTTATGCTACAGGCGCACAGGATTCTATGTCAGCCCTGCTGCAGGGTATGGGTATCGCCCTGGTCACTACTTTTTATGGTGTGTTATTGGCTAATCTGCTTTTTATTCCCATTGCCGGTAAGTTGAAGGCACGCTCAGATGCAGAAGTTCACGGTCTCAATATAATTAAGGCCGGAATTCTTAGTATCCACTCCAAAGAACACCCACTCATCATGCGTGAGAAGCTGCTTACATTTGTAGACAAAGATACACGGAAGGCAGCAAGACAAACCACGACCTAATATCATATGCCTGACCTATCATTAACTTCTGAACGGGCATCCAACTCGTGGAAGGTTACCTACAGTGATCTTCTCACTGGCCTACTGGCCTTCTTTCTGCTTTTGATTATTAAAGCTGAACAGGACGCAAATACCACTTTCAAATTTGCTGACCAGATGAAAGATGTCATCTATGCCAAGGTGATGAAAGAGAAGCAGGACCGCCAGCTTGACTGGCTATACGTTGAACATGCAGGACCCAAAGGTATCAAACTTCTCATTCCCTCTGCCATTGGTGAACAGACCTTTTTTGAATCTGGTGAGGATCAAATTGTCATCAACTTCATATTTTATTTGAGAACAGTGGCCCGGATAATCGGCGGATTAGAGTTGGAAAAGATCCCTGTGCGGAACAAAGACATATTTGCCAAACTGGAAGCATCAGGAAAAACCGTAAAAATTAACGTTCGCATCGAAGGGCATTCTGATGCAGTACCCCTGGGCCGATCCTCACGATTTAGGGACAATTGGGATTTATCAACAGCCAGAGCCCATCAGGTTGCACAGTTCCTCATTGGGGAGACAAGCATTCCAGAATCATATTTCTCCATTTCTGGATATGGTCCCTTTCACCCCCTGGTTGATGAAACAAATTATGATGAAAACCGTCGCGTGGAAATTTACCTAGATATCCAATTGGTGGAAATCGAGAATGATTAACCGATCAGAACGAATAGCCAAGGTCGCAGGTAATGCCCGGTCCAGCTGGGTGCTATCTTATGGGGATACAGTTACCCTGTTAATCTGTTTCTTTATCATGATGATCACCGTGCGAGCTGGTCAGATAAACAAGGTGCATGCCTGGGTGAATAATCGTCTCGATGAGGCTGCTGGGGAAGTCCAGGTAGCCATGGATAATGCTGGTATTGAAGAAATTTCAGTCAGCCGCAATTCAAAGGGTGTACAAATCACACTGAAGGATCCAAGACTTTTTGAAGTTGCTTCCGCTCAGCCAGTTAGCACTCATCTCTACCAGCTGGATGCTGTGGCCGCCTCCATCCAGAATCTTCACATCTTCCATCTTCTGGATACAGAGCATGCAGCATTCTTGAAAGAGCTGGAATCATCAGGTCTACGCTGGCAGGTAGAGATTCGAATTGAAGGTCACACAGATGATATGCCTCTGACCCGGAACGCACTCTATCGAGACAATTGGGAGTTAAGTGCAGCCAGAGCTCAATCAATCATGATCCAACTCCAGGAGCGTACCGGTCTTCCAGCTTCTATTTTTGCCATCGGTGGATTTGGTGAATTTCAACCCATTGGCGACAACTCAACCCAGGCCGGACGGGAAATCAATCGTCGAGTTGAAATTTTCATTGGAGCTTCGCTGGTTCAATCACTCTAATTAGAGTTTGTCTTTAAACGCTTCTTTCACAACAAATTTGACAAAATTCACGAAAACATTTAATGCTATTTCGCAATATTCGTCAAATTTGTCTATCGAAACCCATAGGGTGTAGACAGATTCGTTGTGAAAAGCTGTAGTAGCTGCTATTAAAAACTTACTTTATGGGCAGACCCTAATTAATATTCTATCCACTTATAATTCTGTTTGTGCATCATTTCCCTTTGTGGAGGTGACTTTTCAATTATTATTACCAAATATGACTGAGGAACAATCCCCTTGGATTTACGTTTAGGAATTCATGAATAAACTATTTGCATTAATCGTACTCGCCACCTCTCTCGCAGGCATGGACCTATCAGTTTCACAGGTACAGAAACATAGTATGACCATAGACTTGAAGATTGAGATCCCACAATTATCTGAATACGAGATTGATGGAAACATTATCCAACTCCCTCGTTGGGCTGATGCCAAATTTGCATATCATCCTGAACAGGAAAAAATTCACCCTGTTTTTAGTATCCCAATTCTATTACCTCCAGATGGAACCCTTCCAGAAGTTGAGATTCTTTATTCACAATCCAGTCAGGATTCACGACTGCCCGATAAAATTCAGAACAGCGATCTCCATAGCGATATGGATTTGCCACTTCTCCAAAGCTCACAAATTATCAATGTCATCTCTGCGGAAGATTTTCGGGCATTCAATACAGCCAGAATCTTAATCATGCCCTATGCAGAACCAGGTCAACGACTGGATAATATCAGTTTCAGACTGATTTTCCCAGACAATATCACAGGGGGGCGGATACAGGATAGCGATCTTGTCTCGACCTACCTCAATTCGCAGATGGCATCAAATTGGGCCAAAATTGAGCCGCAAAGCCTGCATCGAATTGCCAGTTCCCTGCCTACCGGTCAATGGTTTCGCTTTCCTATCAATGAAATGGGCATTCAACGTATCAATGCCAGTTCTTTTCCTGGAAATGTGCCTGATTCAAACCCCCTTAGCTGGCAAGTTTATGCCCCCTATTATGAAGGTCAATCCCTACCCTTTGAGTTGAGCAATACGGATCCCATGCCAGATAACCTGAAAGCCATCAGCGTGAAAACCCAGGGCCTGGAGGATGGCGTAATGAGTGGAGATGATGAAATCCTCTTTTTTGCCCAAGCTCTGAATGGTCAATTCAAAAGCAATAATTTTACACATCTCTATGGGAATCAACGCTTCTATTGGTTATGCATCCCTGATCAGGATAATCAGACTGCCAACACTGTCAGTGTGCTTCAAGAATCAACTCTGGATGCAACACATACCATCACCGCGTATGAGAAACGTATTTATCATGAATCTGAGCTACACAATCAACTTCATTCAGGGGTGACCTGGATTGGAGAAAAGCTTACCGGTACAACAGATCAATTCAGTCTCAACTTCACTGACAATTATCTCGATTTAGATTCAGAAATAAAGTTTAACGCTTTGATGGTCATTGACTATGATGCAGGAATTTTCCAACATTTCCTGGATATTGAGTTGAACGGTGTAGCTTTTAACGTGAGTCAGAATAATGGACTCTATAAACAGATCGTCCTTAGTGGTACTGCTGGTGAAAACATGTTACGTGATGGAGCCAACACGCTGAGCATTGGGTATCGAAGTAATTCCAACGCTTCGATTTTATATCTGGACAGCCTGAGATTGATCTATGACAGGCAATTAGCGCCTTCCCCGGACTATTTATTTGGAACCGTAGATCTTAGCGGCAGTGTGAATAAGTTGATCTTTCATGATACCACTCCCCAATTTCATTTATGGGATATCACAGATCCCAGTGCCATTCATGAATGGGAGATTACGAACAATCAATTCTCCATCGCTGACAACGGTTTCCGCGAAGTGATTGGCTTTACTGAAGACCAGGCTGAACAGGTTGTTCTCAGCGAAACCGTCAATCTGGGTGAACCCAAACTGCGCCGCACTGATATGCAGGCTGATTACATCATTATCACACCCTCAATATTTGAGGCACAAGCAGAACGACTGAAGACCCTCCGCGAAGAGCAGGTTCCCTTTGATGAACAGCTCAATGTTGAAATTGTCTTTATAGAAGATATTTACAATGAATTCTCAGCTGGCACTCAGGATGCAGCTGCGATTAAACATTTTTTACATTATGTATACTTCTACTGGGGCTCACCTACGCTGAGATATGTCCTGTTTCTTGGTGATACGGATTATGATTTCCGCAATATTACCGGTCAGAGCAAAATGATCATACCCAGTTTTCAAAAAGATGGGAATACGGATGTGAGTTCCTATTCCACAGATGATCGATATACACATATTGCATCTGGAGAATGGGATCGGCTCCCAGATATTGCCATTGGGAGATTACCGGCACAAACAAATGATCAGCTCGAGATCATGATAGACAAAATTATCAGCTATGAGCTGACTCCGGAGCCAGGTATCTGGCGCAACACGGTGACCCTGGTTGCAGATGATCCACTTCGGCCAAGTCGCACCAGAGTGGAATATGAACATATCAGAGATACAGAAGGGCTGGCCAGGATTATGCCCTCAAGTATGCATGTGAATAAGGTTTACCTTACAGAGTATCCAGAAGTTCAGGACCCCAACTCGCCATACATTAAAAAGCCTAAAGCGCGGGATGCATTTCTCCAAACGCTGTACAACGGGACTTTAATGGTGAATTATCTTGGTCATGGTTCTCCAACGGTGTGGGCCCAAGAGGAGGTGTTTACTTCCTCAGATCTTGGTCTGGTCAAAACCGGCATGCGTCTCCCCTTCTGGGTGGCTGGAACCTGCGACTGGGCAAAATATGATGATGTAAACTCATCATGCGTACCTGAAGAGCTTATGCTCATGGAAAGCAATGGCGCTGTTGGCATATTATCCACAACCCGCAAAACCTATGCAGTATTTAATGAGATACTCCTTTCCGACTTTTTTGATTTTCTTTTTCCTGAACTTGATGCCGGCAGATCGCTGACTGTGGGTGATGCCGTCATGATGGCAAAAAATATTACAGCAGGATCTGATCCAAATAATGAGAAATATATATTGTTCTCTGATCCAGCCCTGCGTTTGGCCTCTCCTGTCCGCAAAGGTCATATTGATACAGTTTCACCCTCTGTCATGCAAGCTATGGGTCGTATCAATTATGCTGGTGTTGCAGATACCTCTCTCGGTACAGATGCCAGAGCAGCCGTTACGGTGTTCGATACGCCAACTCCAGTGACCAGATCATTTTATAATAGTTATAATAATACAACGGCAAGCATTTCCTATGTCCTGCCTGGGAAGCGAATTTTTCGAGGGCTGATTTCCGTGAATGATAGGGATTTCTCCGGGAGCTTTACCCTTCCAAAGGATATAAAATATTCCGGGACGGGAGGTATCCTGAGGGTTCAGTATTGGGATCAATCAGGACTGGATGGCAGCATCTATATTGACACACTGAGATTTATGGGTACCGATTCAACAGCACTGGATACTGAAGGTCCTGAGATTCTTTTTATCTCTGACAATATGGTGCTGCTGAATGGTGATCATTTTTCTGCAAATGAAGCACTGGAAATAGAAATCAGTGATGCCCAGGGCATCAATCTGACTGGCGTCGCCGGACATGGAATTACACTTGCCATAGATGGGGACTGGGAAAACGCTTTTGAAGTCACAGAATTATTCGAATATGACCTGGATCATTCTGACTTGGGTCGTCTCTCCGCCTATCTTTCTGAAATTCCACCAGGTGAACATGTCGTCTCTGCCAAGGCATGGGATAGTCAAAACAATCCCAGTGAAGCCAGTGTTCGACTTGAGTTTTTTGCCGCAAATGACTTTCGTATATACGATCTTTTCAATTTCCCCAATCCCATGGTGGATCAAACTGATGTCACCTACATGCTCTCCCATCCTGCTGAGGTAGCGTATGCGATCTATACCTTGGCCGGGCGTAAAATTGTTTCTGACTCAGAGGGTTTTCAGAACCAGGGGTTTAATTCATTCCCATGGGATGGTCGAGATCGTTTTGGAAATCAGTTGGCCAACGGTGTCTATATCCTGGTGATCGAAGCAGATAGCGATGATTTCACCGAGCCGGCCCAGAGTTTACAGAAGATCGTCATCAGCCGTTGAGACCTGAAACACAGCTTATATTAGCCAGTGCCTCTCCCCGCAGAAAGAGTCTCCTGGAACAAATCGGTTATTCTTTCAGGGTTATCCCCAGCCATGTGGACGAGCCACCCTTTGAGGACGATGATCCTGCCGGCTATGCCTCTAATCTAGCTACCCTTAAGGCTGGTGAAATCTCCAATCAATATCCAGATGCCTTAGTTATTGGAGCAGATACCATCGTCATCATTGGCAACGAAGTTTTAGGAAAACCAGAAAATGATGCCTCAGCCTACAGAATGCTTAGTCAACTCTCTGGGCAAAACCATCAGGTAATTACTGCCTACAGTTTTCATTTAAAGGCATCCAACATCAAAGAAGTGCATCATGTGTTAACTCAGGTTCATTTTAAAAAACTTCGTCCCGAAGAAATTAACTATTATATAGAAACCCGGGCTCCATTCGATAAAGCGGGAGCATATGGGATTCAGGATTACTCCAGTGTCTTTGTGGATCGAATACAAGGGTGCTTTTATAATGTGGTTGGCTTGCCACTCTCTGACTTTAACGAGAAATTAAACAATCTCCTCCGTCACTACTCCATCACCCTTAAATAATCTTTTTATGATTTCCCTTTTTCCTGGGAAAAACATATAGGCCTCCCTTTCTGCGGTCTTGATTTACGTGGAAAAATACTTAAACTCACCAGCACTTAGCGAAGAGGAACTATCGTGGCATTTCATGAGGACTTAAGAAACCATCGCCTGAAAAAAGGACTTATCCTGGAGGAGATCTCCGAGGATATAAAAATTAACGTTCGCATCCTACAGGCACTTGAACAGGGTGATTATCACATTCTCCCTGTACCCTATGTCCGATTATTCATGAAAGCCTATGCCCAGGCTATAGATTATCCCGTTGAGGATATCCTCCGCGGTCTTGAAAATGAGCTTAAATTGACTGGGGAACAGGGCGTTTCTGGTAATATATCTTCAGATTTAAATGCATCTCAGGATATGAGTGGAGCAATGCTCTCTGAGGCTCAGAACTTGTTAGAGATGGAAAAGGGATCCCAGAGTAATGTGATTCGCCTTGTGGGTGTAGTGGTGGTAATGATTATCGTCATCATCTTTGGCAAGAGTCTCTTACAACCAGACAATGCTTCTGAGTCAAAGCCGCTTTCCTCACTCCTACCGCCAATGAATCGCACCGAGAGCATGGAATCAATGAATATTTCAGGGTCACTCCTCTCTGCCAATTTGGATACCTTGACTGTGACATCAACCGATTTTCTCTCCATTATCCGAAATGACGGTCCACTTAAAACTGACACCTTGTTCCAGGCGCCAGGACTATCCCTTAATTTTCTGCTCACTGATTCAACCGAACTGCAGCTGTATCCCGGTGAGGCTGCTCTGTTATCAGTAAAAGGCGATACCTTGCCAGGATCGCCATTTAGCAATTCCTGGTTAGTAGTTACAGCAGATTCCACAGGTGGACATTTACAGACCTATCCAACCCTGTAGTTCGCTTCCCCTGTTAAGCGTCATTTCCAGGCTTAATCAGGAAAAACACCTGGGTTTTTAACCCACGCTTCATTCACCAGCCCCCACATTTCCATAACTGGTTAAATCTTAAAGATCATTTATCTTATTGTATTATATGCATTTATCCATATAGATTCATGTAATAATCATCACCCAACAAAGCATCCTGTTAATACACCCCTGGCAAAATTATCACAATATTTTGCCATTTTTTCTTGATTTGTGGGTTATAATCCCTAACTTAAGGTTAATAGTGGGTAAATATCCCTATTATTAGAAAGCTGAAACGGGAAATGGGAACAAACACATTTACAGGCGAATTTCGTTATTCAATTGATGCAAAAGGTCGATTGAATATTCCTGCGAAATTTCGCAAAGCGTTACCGGAGACAAGTGAGGACACCTTCGTGGTGACACGAGGCGAGGAAGAGAATATCGTTGTATACTCACTAGACAAATGGCGTGAGAAGGAAGATGAGTTACTTACACTTTCTTCGAAACTTCGAGCACACCGAGCCTATAAAAGACAGGCTACTCGATTTGCCACCCCCCTGAAATTCGATAGCCAGGGTCGCGTTATGATACCTGCAAACCTCCTGCAATTTGCCGGGGTTGACAAAGAAGTCGTGATTATTGGGATGATCGACGAAATCGAAATCTGGGATCCGGACATTCTCAAGCGCTATGAGGAAACTGAGTTCCAACTTGATGCTGAGGACATAGAAGCCATTGACAAGTACACTAGATCATCGTGAATCAACTAAGTCAGCCGAAATTTCGTCACACACCAGTACTGGTGGACGAGGTTTGCGCGCTGATGATAAACGATCGATCTGGGATATACATAGATGGCACCTTCGGTCTCGGTGGACACTCAAAAGCAATATCCTTACAGTTAAATGCTGATGCTACTCTGATCGGTATCGATCAGGATGAATCTGCCCTCCAACAATTCGACCCTTCCCTAATTAAGCAAACATTGCACTTGAAGTGCACGAACTTTGAGAATTTGGATCAGGTGCTGGTTGACCTGAATATGACGAAAGTCCACGGAATCCTACTGGATCTCGGGCTGAACTCCTTTTCCCTGGACGATCCAGAAAGAGGATTCGCCTTTAGTCTTGAAGGTCCCCTGGACATGCGTTTTGACCGCTCAAATGAGCTTACTGCCGAAACGGTGATTAATGAATACTCGCAGGAACAGCTTGCAGATATCATGTATCGCTTCGGAGAGGAAAGGAATAGTCGCAGGATAGCGCGTAAAATTGTGAATATGAGAACCAATAAAAGACTGACGCAAATTGATGAGCTCCGCGAAGCGGTAGCTGGCTGTGTCGACCCTCGGTTTCGCAATAAATCATTTGCACGTGTTTTTCAGGCATTCAGAATCGAAGTCAATCGCGAAATGGAAGTTCTTGAGACCGTCCTGAATATAGCAATTCAAGTTTTAGCCCCTGGCGGCCGTCTGGCTGTCATCTCCTATCACTCCCTGGAAGATCGCATGGTGAAAAATCATTTCCGTGAATGGTCTCAGGATGTTCCACGGCAACCTGGCATGCATGATAGTGAAGTAAAAATTCCTCTACTGCTGCGCATCAGTGGAAAACCTATAACAGCCAGTCCGGAAGAAGCTCAATTAAACCCCCGAGCCAGAAGTGCAAAACTTCGTGTAGCTGAAAGGACGTCGCATGCGGCAGTCTGAGACCCGCAAGGAAATCCTAAAGACGATTCTCTATATAGGGATGATACCTGTGGTCGCCGGTTTGCTCTTTCTATATATATGGCTTGGCGAAGAAGTCAGATCAGGTGAATTGAAGCTGGATTCACTTCGAACCCGCGAAATCAAATTGCGGGGGGAATACAATCTTGTACAGAGTGAGAGAAATCGTCTTCATCGCCCAGATAAACTCTCAAAACTTGCCCGTGAAAAGTTGGGACTCGTTCAGCCTGATCCGGAAACACGCGAAGTCAGGGTAAATCTCAAATGAGTATGACCTACAAGAAATTTCGCGGACGGTACATCTTTGTGGTTGTTACTTCCATCATCATCTGGGCTACCCTGGTCCTGAAGATGTTCTATATCCAGGTGATTGATCCAGACAATCTTGGAACAGCGCTGGAGTCACAATTCGAGGACAAGATAGCCATATCACCCCTGCGGGGAAATTTTTATGATCGCTATGGCAAAAAGCTCACTGATAATATAGAGCATTTCACATTTTCAGCTCACCCTGCTCAAGTGAAAGACAAAGATGCAGTCGCCAGATTGTTTAGCAAAACATTCAACAAGTCGAAACGTTACTATCTCAACAAACTGAAAACCAAAAAGTCATTTGTCTATCTTGAAAAAGACGTGAATCCCCGTTTGGGTCGCGAATTGAGCCAGAGCCCCCTCCCTGTTGGTGTTCAAGTTCAGTCAAACGTACGGCGTTATTATCCCTATGGTGATGTAGCAGCACCATTGATTGGCTTTGTGGGAACAGAAAACCATGGGCTGTCAGGTTTGGAAGATTATTACGATCATCAACTGGCAGGGATAGATGGGTGGAGAGAGCTTGGTTCTGATGGTCGGGGCAATACCAGGATCAGGGGCGGCTTTAGGGAGCAGAAGCCCATCAATGGGGATGATTGCTTTCTTACCATTGATGTAGACATCCAGATAATCATTGAAGAAGAATTACGCGAAGCAGTTGCGAGACACAACGCAGATAAGGCTGAGGCAATCCTGGTTGATCCAAGTACAGGTGAAATACTGGCCCTGGCAAACATACCGACCTTTAATCCGAATTCACGCTCCAAAATCACTGAAGCATCCCTGATAGCTCACCCCATCATGTCAGCTTTTGAGCCTGGCTCCACATTTAAGGTAGTTGGTGCCACTGCGCTACTGGAGGACAATAAGGTTCATCCCATGGACGTTTTCGATTGTGAAAGAGGCGAATACTCCATTCATGGGATAGATGTAAAGGATTGGAAATCATTTGACAAGCTAACCTTCGCAGAAGTTCTTCAGAATTCATCCAATATTGGAATTATCAAGGCCGTGGAATTACTTGATGAAAAACAGATGTTTAATACAGCCCGGAAATTTGGATTCAGCGAAAAAAGTGGTATTCAATTCCCATATGAGAGCAGTGGCTCTCTAAAAAACAACAAGCTCTGGTCCGATTTATCAAAATCTGAAATTGCCATTGGCTATGAAGTGTCTGTGACCACTCTGCAGATGGCCATGGCTTACTCTGCCATCGGAAACGGTGGTATTCTTATGAAGCCTCAGCTCATTCAAAAGCTCAAAACGCCAAAGGGTCATGAGCAGAAAATTGACCGTATGGATGCGTTGCGTCGTGTGGCTTCAGAAAAAACCATGCATACCATGTCTGATATTCTTGAGAAAGCGGTCTCTCAAGGAACGGGGCACAAAGCATTCCTGCCCAACCTGAGAATAGCAGGTAAGACCGGTACCGCTAAAAAACTAAAAAATGGCAAATATGTCAGTGAATATGTCGCTTCCTTCGCCAGTTTTTATCCCTCAGAGGATCCTGAATATACATTGATCGTCACCGTGGACCATCCCAGAAAAGGTGGGTACACCGGTGGAATGATCGCAGCTCCCATTGCCAAGGAAATTTATCGACGGATTTATAATCTTAAAGGACGAGACGCAGAGCCTTATTTACAGGCCTCTGTACCTAAGGACAGAGATGAAAGCATCCGCGAGGCACCACAGTCGCTTCAGGGACAATTGCTGAGCTCCTCCCTCCCAGTCATGAAGGCTAACACTGCTCAGGTCACCATGCCTGATTTATTGGGTATGAGTTTGAAAATGAGTCTTTCAGGGCTTTATGCCATGGGTCTCAAGCCAGTCCCTCACGGAAGTGGACGAGTCATCAGACAGGTGCCAGCAGCGGGAAAAACACTTAAAACAGGTCAATCTGTAGAAATCTATTTGGGTGAATAATGCAACTAATTAATATCATTCAGCAAGTCCCGGAAATTTTAGAAACACGTGGTGAGCAGAATACGGAAGTTACTGGTATCAGCTATGATTCCAGACAGGTTCAGGCGGGACATCTATTTATCGCCGTACGCGGTCTCATTACAGATGGTCATGATTTTATATACACTGCCATTGAGAATGGGGCTCAGGTCATTGTATATGATCGGTCAGATTTCGTCATTCCAGAAAATATAGTTTCAATATTGGTACAAGACTCACGATTGGCCTTACCAGTCATCGCTTCTAGCTATTTTGGCCATCCTGAAGAGGGGTTAAAGCTGGTAGCCATCACTGGAACGAATGGCAAAACCACAACCAATTATTTTGTTCAGCATCTCCTTACTCAAAGTGGAACCTTGGCTGGACGTATTGGCACCACAGGCGCTGAGATGGATGATGTTGACATTGATCTCATGCATACCACTCCAGAATCTGCTGATCTATATGAAATCCTTGCAGAATTTGTTTCTCATGGGGCAAAAGCAGTGACCCTGGAGGTTTCTTCTCATGCCCTTTCACAAAATCGAGTTGACGGACTGACCTTTGACGTTGCAGTGTACACAAATCTTACCCAGGATCATCTCGACTACCATGGTTCCCTCGAAGACTATCTGGCAGCAAAACAGCTGCTTTTCAAGGGCTTACCTAAAGAATCTGTAGCTGTAGTCAATATGGATGATCCCTATGCAGAAAGAATCATAGAAGTTTGCGTAGCGAAAATTATCCGATACGGCTATAACTCAATTGCAGAATACCGAATCCTGGACCATTCAATAAACCGTCGGGGTGTTGAACTCACCCTGGATACGCCTTATGGGCAAAGAGTTGTACAGGTAAATACTGTTGGAACTTTCAACTATTATAACTTCCTGGCAGCCTATGCAGCAGCCATCGAGTTGGAATGTGATATTGAGAAGGTTGAGATCTCGGCCAAAACGCTTCCCATGGTACCTGGTCGTTTGGAAAAAATAACACACCGTGCACCTTTTCAGGTTTTTGTGGATTATGCGCATACACCGGATGCCATGGAAACCGTACTCGCGACCCTGGCTGAATCCTACCCGGAGAATCGTCTCATCACTGTTTTTGGCTGTGGTGGTGACAGGGACAAGGGTAAGCGTCCCATTATGGGTGAAATTGCAACTCGCCTCTCCAGTAAAGCATTCATCACAGATGACAATCCTCGAACAGAGGCACCTCTCAATATTATCCAGGAGATCATTGCTGGTTGCGGCGAGCGCTCAAATTATTGCGTCATTCAAGATCGGACTGAAGCAATAAACGCGGCTTTACTGGAAGCCAAACCAGGCGATATCGTTGCTGTGCTGGGCAAGGGGCATGAGCCTTACCAGGAAATCATGGGTGAACGCAAACCTTTTAGCGATATGACAATTGTAGATCAATTCATGGAGCAACATGGCTATTCTGCCTGAAACTATTACGTCGCTCCCTGATGTAAGCATTAAGGGGGCCATCATGTCCCCCATAACCGGTGTCAGTATTGATACTCGAAGCTTAAATGCTGGAGACCTCTTCGTTGCATTTATCGGTTCCCAAGTGGATGGTCATGACTATATCCCAAAAGCCATTTCCCGTGGCGCTTCAGCAGTTATGGCCTCCACTTCATGGGACGGATACGAAGATTGGGACGCTTCCATCCCTCTGATAATGACAGAAGATCCGGTCAAATCTCTTGCTGACCTTGCCACTGCACACCGGAAGCTTTTTAAGATACCTCTCATCGCCATTACAGGGACAAACGGAAAAACATCCACAAAAAACCTGCTCGCGCATATCCTGAGCAAGCGATTTTCCGTATTATCAACTGATGGTAACTTTAACAATCATATTGGCTTACCATTGACAATTCTGAAGCTGAACGAATCCCATGAAGTGGCAGTGATTGAAATGGGCGCCAGCCAAAAAGGTGATATCCAGTACCTGTGCGAAATTGCCCAACCGGATCAAGGTGTCATCACCAATATCGCTTTGGCACACACTGAATTTTTTCATGATATCGAGACTATTCAAGCTACCAAGGGTGAATTATTTCAATATCTCGGTGCCAACCATGGGCGCGCCTTCGTGAATGTTGATGATCAAAGAGTCGCACAGTTGGGGCAGAGCTGCCCCAATCATATCGCCTTTAGCTTTAAAAAGGAAGTTGAACGCAGCTTCACAATGGCAGGACCGGATGTCTTAGGTTGCTATGATCTTCAATTCAGAAAATTCTCTGCCCATTTGAGTCAGGCTGGGAAGGCCATCGTGTTAAATGCAGCTGCTGCAGCTACCATTGCTTTACAAAATGGTATTCGCTTTGACCAACTTCAGGAAGCTCTTGAGAATTACCCAGGTGAAGCTGGACGCATGCAACATGAAGAAGTTGGGGGGGTGCACTTCTATAATGATGCCTATAATGCTAATCCAGCCAGTGCAAAAGTTGGATTTGAAACCATGGCTGAAATCAAGACGTCAGCAAGAAAAATTCTCATTTTCGCCGACATGCTGGAGCTTGGTGTTCAGAGCATCGAATCACATATCAAAGCTGCTTCACAAATGCTCATGGCCGGATTTGATTACATTATTTTATTTGGGGAAGCAGTTTCCAGTAGTGCTAATTACCTTAAAGAACAGGGTTTTACATCACTTTTCTACAGCAAAGATAAATCACAATCTCTTCAACATTTCTTGAATGAAGTCAAGCAAGGAGACCTTGTTTATTTAAAAGGGTCTCGTGGGATGCAGTTGGAAGATTATGTCAATGCCTATAAGGAAAACAACTAATGCTATATCATTTACTGTTGCCCCTCCAGGAATACTTCTCTGCATTGAACGTATTCCGATACATTTCCTTTCGCTCAGCTGGTGCTGCCATTACTGCGGTCCTGTTTTCATTTATTGTAGGCCCCTGGATTATTAAAAAACTGCATAAAATGCAAATTGGCGAAACTATTCGAACCAACGGACCTGAATCCCACTCGGCCAAAGCTGGGACCCCTACCATGGGTGGCCTCATCATTATCGGTGCGATTCTGGTACCTACTCTCTTATTTGGCAGGTTAGATAATGTCTATATCCAAATGATGGTAGTCTCAGTGGTCTGGATGGGAATTGTTGGATTTATCGATGACTATCTCAAGGCCGTAAAAAAGTCTAAGAAAGGTCTTATCGCCCGATATAAACTCCTTGGACAAATAAGTCTGGGCTTGGTATTGGGTGGCGTCATGGTACTTCATCCTGAATTTACAGGTGTTGAGACTGCTACTACCCTCCCCTTTTTCAAGGACCTGGTTTTCGATCTCAAATCTGCCTGGATATACATCCCCTTTGTTATTTTTGTTATTACTGCAACTTCTAATTCTGTCAACCTCAGCGACGGTCTCGATGGTCTTGCTTCAGGTCTTATGGCAATCGCAGCCCTCGTTTTTGCTGGCATAGCCTATATCACAGGCCGTGCAGATTTTAGTCAATATTTAAATATCATATATCTCCCTAGTGCAGGAGAGCTCACTGTCTTTTGTGCGGCACTTATTGGAGCTTCGCTTGGTTTTCTCTGGTTTAACGCTCGACCTGCAGAGGTCTTTATGGGCGATACAGGGTCGCTGGCTCTTGGTGCCGCACTTGGGGCGGTGGCAGTCATGCTGAAGAAAGAGTTTCTACTCCCCTTCGCAGGTGGTGTATTCATCATTGAATCCATCTCCGTGATCATTCAAGTGCGCTATTTCAAATATACCAAAAAGAAGCATGGTGAAGGTCGCCGGCTATTTCGCATGGCCCCGATTCACCATCATTATGAACTAAAAGGTTGGGATGAGAATAAAATTGTGATCCGCTTTTGGATCATGGGAATTCTCTTCGCCTTTCTAACGCTGTCGACATTCAAGATCAGGTAACATGAATACTGCTGATATATCAGGTAAAAACGTTACCATCCTGGGGAGCCAACGCTCTGCCATGGGTGCAGCACGACTGCTCAGACATTTTGGAGCAAAAGTTCTGGTGAGTGAATTTGATGCTGACAAATTTGATGCTGATAAACGTCAAATTCTGGCTGACATTGAAGCTGAATTTGAATTCGGCTATCATTCTCCTGACGTCCTTGAAAGTGATTTCGTGGTTGTCAGCCCTGGCATCCCTGAGAATGCCGATATCATTCAAAAGATCAGGACTAAGAATATTCCGCTGTATTCGGAAATTGAGATGACATCCTGGTTCATCGATGCTCCAATTATTGCCGTTACCGGTTCAAATGGTAAGACAACCACTGTAAATCTTATCCACCATCTACTCCTAACTGCAGGGTACGATAGCTTTCTTGGTGGGAACGTAGGTGTGGCCGCTTCTGAAGTGTTAATGGATAGACTTGAAAAAGAGCCTGCAAAACCCATATTTGTATTAGAGGTCAGTAGTTTTCAGTTAGATAATATTGATACTTTCAAACCTCAAGTTGCGGTAATACTGAATCTGACACCAGATCATCTCGACCGGTACCCAAGTCTGGCAGCCTATTACGAGTCCAAACTAGGCTTGCTTAGGAATCTTGACGACACGTGCATGGCTGTTATTAACAGGGATGATCCTGAGTTGTCACGTCACGATATCACAGTGGATCCCATCCGATATTTCTCAGTGTCAAGCCCATCTGGCGGTGATGTCATGTTGGCAGAAGGTGTCATCGGTATCATGAGAGACGGTGAATGGAGTCCCATTCTTCCCGCCAAAGCCCTGCCTCTGCCCGGCAAGCACAATTTAAGCAATGCCCTGGCTGCAGTTGCTGCCGTCATGGATTTTATCAATGATCCTTCAATACTGGCTCAAGGTCTGATGACATTTTCTGCAGTTCCGCATCGCATTGAATATGTGGGCAAAATCAAGGGCATCCGTTGTTACAATGATTCTAAAGCGACCAATATTGCTTCAACTGAAGTTGCCATTCACAGCTTCCCCCAACCCCTATGGCTCATTCTGGGTGGCAAGGACAAGGGTGGTGATTTTACGACACTCATCTCTCAACTGGAAGCTACAACGCGTGAAGTCCTTCTGGTGGGAGCAGCTTCAGATATCATTCAAACCCAGATCAGCCCTGCCCTGCAAACGCGAAAGGTTGAAACCATAGAAGCTGCCATAAACCATTGTCTCAATCATGGCGAAGCTGGTGATGTACTGCTCCTCTCACCAGCCTGTGCAAGTTTTGATCAATTTGAAAATTTTGAAGCCCGTGGTGATCATTTCCGTACCCTGATACAAGCTCATGAAGGATGGTCAATGTGAAATTTTTCCATCTTGATAAAGTATTGTTTATTATAGTCATTATACTGTTTGTTGCCGGGTCTGTCGTTATGTATTCAGCCTCTACCTCCCAGAATGCCGATTCAGCCCATTATCTAAAACGCCATCTTATGAATGGCACAATTGCCGTCATCCTGGGTATAATCTTTTCCAGATTTCCCCATCAGTATTTCAAACACCTGCGCTACTTCATTCTCATTGGTATCTATCTCATGCTGGTCGGTGTGTTGATCTATAATAAATCCATGGGGCTGAGGCATCCTGCCCGTTGGTTGTACCTGGGCAGCTTTAGTTTTCAGGTAGCTGATTTTGTACGCCTTGGGATGATCATTTTTATAGCGGATTATCTCCATCGAAATCAGCAGACGCTCACTGATTTTAAAAAGAGCATACTACCAGCTTTCCTCATTGTTTCCACTGTGGTGGCTCTGATTGCCATCCAGCCGGATCTTTCCTCATCCCTCATGATTATGATGCTGTGTCTGATTCTATTCTATCTCGGGAATGTTCAGATCAGTCATATCTCGGCATTTTTATCCGTTGGATCTATTACGGCCCTCATCTATGCCTGGAGCAGGCCATATATGTGGAAACGCATCATGACTTTTTTCAGTGATAATGTAGATGTGGCAAATGAGGGTTTCCAGGTACATCACTCGCTCATGGGCCTGGCTCATGGTGGTTTAGGCGGTGTTGGTCTGGGCAATAGCTATGTTAAAGATCTTTTTCTACCAGAACCACATACTGATTTTGTCTTTAGTATTCTGGGTGAAGAATTTGGATTTATTGGATCCTCCTTCTTTCTACTTCTCTTTCTACTTCTCTTTTTAAGAGGGCTGAGAATTGCCAGAAATTCAACAGATTCATTCAGCATGCTTCTGGCTATTGGTATCAGCTTCTCTCTATTCAGTTTTGCCATGGTTAATATTGGTGTGGTGACGGGTTTTTTGCCAACCACAGGTCTTCCCCTGCCCCTCATTTCATATGGAGGTTCAAACCTTCTGGCTACGGCTGTAATGCTGGGGATCCTGTTTAACATTTCCTCCAACAATGAGTCAGGTAAGATTTTGTCAGCCGAAAGGGTATTGAACATTGACTTCTAATAATATGTTGCGAGTAGCATTTGCCGGTGGTGGAACGGGTGGCCATATCATCCCTGCTCTGGCTATTGCTGAAGGATTACAGGCCTGTGTTGCCAGGGAAAGTGCATTCTCAGATGTGGAAGTCTTATTCTTTGGAAGTGACTACGGGATGGAGACACGTCTGATCCCAGAGGCTGGTTTCAAGCTTATAGCTCTGCCTATCAGGGGTCTTTCCAGATCAATATCTCTGGCAGGTTTCAAGCAAAACTTTTTTCTCCCTGGTCGCATGGTTGCATCAATTATCAAAGCAAACCGAGCTTTACGTGATTTTGATCCGCACATTACAGTTGGAACAGGTGGTTATGCTAGCGCTGTACCCGTTCGTCAATCCCTTCGAAATAATATCCCCATTGTGCTTCAGGAGCAAAATAGTTACCCCGGTATGGTAACACGACTTTTTGCACCCAAGGCCAGACAGGTATTTCTCACTTACGAGGATGCCGGTAGATACCTAAAAGGTGCTAAAACTCAATTGACAGGTAATCCCAACCGATATATGGGTGATCCCAGCGATCGCAGTGAAGCAGCAGCGTTATTCGGCTTAAATCCTGAAATTCCAACACTCTTTATTCTAGGCGGATCTCAGGGAGCCAGGGCAATCAATCGGCATTTTATTGATCGTATATCCAAATATCTGGAAAAGCTGGGCATGCAAGTACTGTGGCAAACGGGCAAATCTGATTTCGAATTCTGCCAGAAGCAGATTGGAACAAATCCTCGCATCGTCCTCAAACCATTCATCAAGGAGATGGATAAGGCTTATTCCATAGCTGATTTAATGGTTTGCAGAGCAGGTGCAATGACGCTGACAGAAATCAATCACTTTGGATTGCCTTCAATATTGATTCCCCTCCCCAGTGCAGCAGCGAATCATCAGGAATTTAATGCAAGAAGTCAGGAAAAAGCTGGTGCAGCCAGGGTTATTCTTGAATCTGCACTTGCAGAAGGCGCATTTCTCCCTCTGCTTACTGACATATTCACCAACAAAGAAAAACTTAGCGGGATGGCTCGAGCATCTGCTGCTCTCAGGCGTCCTCAAGCCACTCAGGAAATCTGCGACAGCATCATAAGAATTGCGAGCACCTGTGCTTAAATCAGCAAAACATATTCATTTTGTCGGTATCGGTGGCATCGGGATGAGCGCGCTTGCACTCTTGCTCAAGCAACAGGGTAAGCAGGTCTCAGGATCTGATCAGCTGGATAGCGAATTGCTCAATTCTCTCAGAAAAGCCGACATTCAAGTCTATATCGGCCACGCAGCCAGTCATGCTCATGACGCAGACCTGGTCGTCTACTCAAGCGCTGTGAAACCTGAAAATCCTGAGCGAGCCTATGCTGAGTCTCACCATATCCCGGAAATTCGTCGGGCTGAGTTGTTGGGTCAGATCGCAGAGGCTTACGACTATACCGTAGCAATTGCTGGCACCCATGGAAAAACCACGACCACAGGTATGTGTGGACAGATACTAATCGCAGCAGGTCTCGATCCAAGCATACTGGTCGGTGGAATCCTCCCAGACCTGAAATCAAATCTGCGTCTCGGGAAACAGAATCATATTGTCGTGGAAGCTGATGAATATGACAGGTCCTTCCTGGCGCTCAAACCCACTCAGATCATTGTGACAACCCTTGAAGCTGATCATCTGGATATATACAAGGATTTGCAGGATGTCCGTGACACTTTTCTACAATTCATATCTAAACTGGATGATTCAGGACTGCTTGTCTTGCAGGGTGATGACCCAGAATTGCTTCAGCTGGCCAACCGCAGCCCCCACCCTGTTATCAGCTATGGTTTGACCAATATGCCTGATTACCAAGCTATTGACATTGAAGTAAATAACTTCACCAGCAAGTTCACTGTGGTCAAACAGGGTAAAAAGTTGGGAAATATTATCCTAAACATGCCTGGGGACCACAATGTCATGAATGCCCTGGGCGCCTGTACAATCGCAGATCAGATGGGGATTGATTTCAAGCATATCAAAGCTGGTCTGGAGTCCTTCCATGGTGTTGAGCGTCGATTCCAGCTCAGAGGTTCCAGAAATGGTGTCCAATTCATTGACGATTATGCCCATCATCCTTCAGAGTTGGAAGCAACCCTGCTGGCTGCGCGTAGTGGGTGGTCAGACTCTCGAATTATTGCCATCTTTCAGCCCCATTTATATTCCAGAACCAGAGATTTTGCCCAGGAATTTGCCACTGCACTGGAAATGGCTGATATCGCTATCCTCACTGATATCTATCCAGCCCGAGAACTGCCCATCCCTGGCGTTACATCTGAAATGATTTTAGAATTTGGAAGCGGTAAAATCCAGCTTCTCTCTGGCATTGCCGAAGTATACAAATTTTTGAGTCCCCAACTGGAAAGAAACGATTTGGTAATAACCATGGGTGCTGGCGATATCTGGAAACTTCATGGACTGTTCCTGGAGGGAGAAGCGTAAGTGGCACGGGTATCAACATATACCATTCCACCACTTAGCTGGGCTTTTTCAGCAGGTCTGCTGGTTATTGTGCTATTGATAGGATTTTTGAGTGTGACCTATGCCAGCCTGCTCAGAAGTGATGAAGTTGAAGCGATCAATCTTTATGGCCAACGCACCATGAGCCCGGAAAGAGTTAAAAGCCTCACAGAAGTTTACCTGGGTATTTCCCTCACTGATCTCAACCTTGCAGAAATTCAGGACCGGTTTCTGGAATATCCCCTCATTCGGAGTGCCAAGGTCACCAGGAACTATCCCCATTCCCTTGATATCTACCTGTATGATGTTCTTCCTGTAGCCTATATAGCTGTTCAGGACATCATGACCCTTGATGAAAAGGCCATTCTGCTACCTCTACCAGACAAGGGAATGCTGTATAATTTACCCATCATAACCGGGATTGATGTGGATGTACCGACCTCTGACATCGGTCAGGTTATTCCAGATGAGACCGTACAGATGCTGGTCAGTTTCCTTAAGAAAATTCGCAAAGAACATCAGGGCATATATCTGGATATATCTGAGATTTCCTATGACAGGCGCGGGATAAAATTGATATCAGCCACTCACGGGACCTCAGTTTTTCTGGGAAACGAGGATGATGCTATTCTAAACAGTATCATTCTGGAAAAATTTGTATCCGAAGAATCAGATTCAGGGATCATCAGTCCCTATCAGTATATCGATCTGCGATTTGATCGCCAGGTCATCGTAAAGGAGCGAGAATCACGATGAACAGCCGTGGAATATACGTAGCCGTAGACATTGGTACATCCAAGGTATGCGCAATTGCAGCAGAACCAGATCACGATGATGTGCTTAAGGTAGTCGGTCTCAGTACTTCACCATCCACAGGACTTCGACGTGGAACAATTGTTGACATCGAAGCCACTGCTATGGCTATCCGAACGGCCCTGGATGATATTGAAGCCCATGCCGGGATAAAAGCAGGGCAAATCACAGTGGGAATTGCTGGAGAGCACATTGCCAGCCTGAATGCTACTGGTGTTATTGGTATTGCCGATCTTTCCAATCGGGGCATGGAAAAGGAACTTAAGATTACACAGGAAGATGTTGACCGGGTTATCGAATCAGCCAAAGCTGTTGGTCTGCCCAATGGACGCAGGATCATCCATGTCATTCCACAACAATTTACAGTGGATGATGAAGCTGGCTTACGCAATCCTGTTGGCATGACCGGTCGCCGGCTTGAAGCACAGGTTCATCTCGTCACATCAGCCACAGCAAGCACAAAAAATATTATTACAGCAGTACGCCATGCTGGCTGTCAGGTCAAAGACTTTGTCCTGGAGCCCATTGCTTCTGCCCAATCTGTATTAACTGAGGAAGAAAAGAAAGTCGGTGTGGGTCTCATAGATATTGGCGCTGGCACTACAGATGCCATCGTCATTTCCAAATTTGGCGTTGAACATACCGCTTCCCTTCCCTATGGTGGAAATCAGGTCACCTCAGATATCGCCGGCATTCTCAGGATTACTGACGAACAGGCCGACGCGCTCAAGCTCAAATATGGTCATTGCTTCACCGCTGAAACTGAAGTTGATAAAGTTTTTGATGTAAAAGGGGTTGGTGGTCGGCAGGATCGCAATATCAATGAATCCGAATTCTCAATGTACATCGAGGCACGTATGGATGAGACCCTTAGAATGGTCAAAGCCAACCTGGAAGAGAATGGCATGATGAAACATCTGAATTCTGGCTTGGTATTTACTGGAGGTGGATCAAAGATTCCTGGAATTATTTCCCTGGCAAAACGTGTTTTTGATCTTCCCGTCCGTCTGGGTAGTCCCATTGGATTTATTGATACCACAGAGCGGATAGATAGTCCTGAATATGCCACCGCTACCGGCCTTATCGCCTATGCAGCAAAATTTCAATCAGAAGAGACAGGTCTCAATGATAGATGGACTCCTGCTCGACTGTTTAAAACCATAACTGAATTTTTTCAGAAAAATTTTTAATAAGAAAACACATCCAAAACGGAGGATACTAACATGTTGTTTGAATTTGATAGTTTAAAAGAACAGAAAGCTCGGATCCGGGTTATTGGTGTTGGTGGTGCAGGAAGCAATGCCATCGATCGAATGGTCGACTCAGAACTTTCAGGCGTGGAATTCATCGCCGTAAATACAGATGCTCAGGCTCTTGATAACAGCAAAGCTGATGTCAAAATCCAGATTGGCAAGACCATTACCAAAGGTCTGGGAGCCGGTGCAAAGCTCCATGTAGGTGAAGCTGCCGCTGAGGAAGATGCTCAGGCCATCGCAGCAGCTCTTGATGGATCCGATCTTGTCTTTGTTACAGCAGGTATGGGAGGCGGCACGGGAACAGGCGCTGCCCCGATTGTTGCACGGATTTCAAAGGAAATTGGTGCCCTCACTATCGGCATCGTTACAACCCCCTTCCGCTGCGAAGGTCCCCAAAGATCCAAACGGGGTAAAGAGGGTGTAGAGAATCTGCGTCAATACCTGGATACCCTTATCGTCATTCCAAATCAGAGACTCCTCTCTATTGTTGAGAGAACCACCACCATGGTCGATGCTTTTCTGGAAGCCGATTCAGTACTTCTTCAGGCTACCCGTGGTATTTCTGATTTGATCAATGTTCCAGGTCTTATCAACCTGGACTACGCAGATGTCAAAACGACCATGGAAGGCATGGGCGATGCCATTATGGGCACAGGCATAGCTTCTGGTGAGGAACGCGCTGTATTGGCCGCTCAGACCGCTATATCGTCACCTCTGCTTGATGATACGAATATTAATGGAGCACAAGGCTTGCTTATCAATATCACGGGTGGTCCAAATATGTCACTCTTTGAAGTTGATGAAGCAGCAAACCTCATTTTTGAAGAAGTCGGTGATCAGGCCAATATCATCATGGGTGCAGTGATTGATGAGACTATGGGTGATGAGCTCAGAGTGACAGTCATTGCCACTGGTTTTCATCATGACTCAGATCTGAAATTCGATAGAAAAGAAACCCAACCTGCCAGAGTATATCGTCCAACTGCTCCAATGGCTGCATCCAATTCTGCCGAAGAGATTGTGATCGAAGCTCCAGTCCAGAACTTCGTGGAGCCAAAGATTGCCCCACGACTGGAAACCTTCGAAAATCGTGAGAAATTGGAGGTGCCTACATTCGCGCGTCAACAATCAGAAAAAGAGGATGTCATCATGCATTTTAGCGATGATCTCTCTGTACCTACCTATATCCGTCGTCAAGAGGGTATGACGTTATAAAGCGTTTCTGATCTCAGGATCAGACTGCCCGTTGACTCGGGTCACCACCCCGCCAGGTCGGGTCATACACCTCCGTTTCCCGTAAGCCCTGCTCTCCTGGGAGTAGGGCTTTTCCCACCATCTGCAATGCCCCACACACGGTCTCAAGAAATGCCGGGATTATCACAGCCATAAATTGAATATCTTGTGATCAAAGCGTGAGCCGTCTAGTTTCACGGCTTGAAAGGAGACTATTCTTCATGATAAAAGTATTTCACATTCTCGGGGTTGTCCTCTTCCTGGGAAATATCATAATCAGCGCGGTGTGGCGACTCTTAGCTCAAGGCGTGGATGATAAGGCAGTTCATAAGTTCTCGATCAAATTGATTCAACGAACCGATGTTATATTTGCCATCCCCGGGATTATCCTCATTGCTGTTACTGGTCATATGCTAGCTGCAGGAGTTGGGGGCATAGGCGCACACAGCTGGATCTATCATAGTTATGCTCTGTTGACCGTTTCAGCCCTTATCTGGATTGCTGGATTATTGCCTATTCAGCGTAAGCAGATGCGACTTTTGAATGAATCCCATTCCATAAAAGAAGCCGGTATTCGATATAAAACATTGAACAAATGGTGGATCATTCTGTGGATTGTTGCTGCTGTATTGCCTCTCATTGCACTCTATCTCATGGTCGTCCGTCCTGTCTAAAGGAACTCCAATGAAAATCACCGTATTTATGGCCACCAGCCTGGATGGTTTTATAGCAGATGAGGATGGCAGTGTGGAGTGGCTCAATGAACTGCCTCCCCCAGAGGATTCAGACGAGGATATGGGTTTTGGAGCCTTGCTGCAGTCGGTAGATAGATTGGTAATGGGGCGCACAACCTTCAATCAGGTTCTGAGCTTTGGGAGCTGGCCGTATGGTGACACACCAGTCATGGTATTATCCCATCAAGCAGCTCCACGAGTTCTACCAGATGGCGCCACTATAGAATTTGCTCATGGATCACCAGAGACCCTGGTTCAACAATTCAAATCTGCAGGAGATAAGCACATTTATCTGGATGGCGGGAATGTGATTCAGCAATTTCTTGCGGCTGGACTGATTGACGAAATTATCCTCACCCAGGTCCCAGTGCTGTTGGGCAGCGGTATCAGCCTGTTTAAAGCAGCTCTGGACGAGAAATTATGGGGTGTGGAGGGTGTCACCAACTACCCCAATGGATTTGTTCAAACCCATTTCAAAAAAAGGAAGCCATCCTTTTAGCTTAGCCTCATCATTTTTGAATTCCGAAGTTTGCTCAATTTCTTAAATCTTCAATCGGTGTTCCTTGCCTGCCTTGCCGAAGCTGATAAGCGTAGGCAGGCTCTTAAATCAAACAGAGACTAATTTTCTGGAACAGCCTCCATTGAATATCGATTAACGATTTTAGAAATACGAATGCACTGCTCAACTTCTTAAATCTTCAATAGGTGTTCCTTGCCTGCCTTGCCGAAGCAGATGTGCGTAGGCAGGTTCATAAATCAAGAAGAGGCTACCCCTATATTGGGACAGCCTCCTCTTATGAATTAAACCTTATGAAGGTTATTTTTACTCTTTATAGTTCTCGGATCACCTTGCGAATGGAATCGCCTATATAGTCGATACCTGCAGCAGTAATGGTTAAAGCAGGAGCTAATCGAACCGTGGTTTTATGGGTTTCCTTGGCGTAAATCCCATTCTCCAGCAATTTCAATGAGACTTTATGTCCATCCAGACCAGGTTTGTCAAACATTTCAAAAGCCGTTAACAGTCCAGCTCCTCTGCCCTCTTTGATTTTATCGGGGAACTCGGCCCGAACACTTTCAAAGTGGGCCAGTAGTCTATCCCCCATATTTTTTGCATTCTCAGCCAGCTTTTCATCAATCATGGCTTTTATGGAAAAAACAGCCGTTACTGAAGCCAGTGGGAAACCGCCAAAGGTAGATCCTTCAGAACCTGGTGTAAGCACATCAATGACATCCCTGCGACCAGCTACAAAAGATACAGGCATAATCCCACCACCAGCTGCTTTTCCACAGGCCATGAGATCAGGATGCACGTCATAGAGCATATGAGCAAAATGGGCACCGGTTCTGGCAAATCCAGTTTGTACTTCATCTACACAGAATAGAACATTGTATTGTTTACACAACTCAGCAACTCGTGGCAGATAGTCTGCTGTGGGTAAAATCACACCTGCTTCGCCCTGAATGGGTTCTACGATGTATGAGGCAATTCTATGACCCTTTTCCTTGAATAATGCCTCCAGGGCATCGGCATCATTAAAGGGAACCACCTCGATACCGGGCAGAAAGGGACCAAAATCGTCCTTGGCCATAGGATCTGTAGAAGCAGAAACTGCAAATAATGAACGTCCATGGAAATTCTCTGCTGCAACGACAATGATAGCCTCATCGGCAGGGATGCCCTTGACACGATAACCCCAGCGACGTGACAGTTTGGCCATGAGCTCAGGGGCTTCAACCCCAGCGACCTTTGGAACAACCTTCTCCATCTTGGTGACAGCAGTAGCAGCCATGAGAAAGGCTGCCATATATTTATGTCTGATTGAGCGTGGAACCGTGGGTATTTTCTCATCCCGGAGGTGGGCAATAACTGCATCCACGATGGTTTTGTTAAGTTGCCCCTGATTGACAGCTGAATAACAACATAATCCGTCTAATAATTCCTCTTCCACATATGCCTTTATTCCCTCTGGATCTGGTTTGCGACAAATTAATGTAGAACTATCCTGAACATGGCTCACAACGACATTTTCCAGGGGCGCATAATTTTGACCACCCTTTTCTAATTCGATTGCTTCGTGTTCAGCGGGACCTAGATCACCAATCCGGACACCATTTATGGTAAGATCGTCACCGTAACCTGAAATTCTGATGTCACTCATCTATATTACTCCTCATTATTGTTTGTATAGAATGGGCCAGATAGACCCTGTTGCTGCAAGTTTCACTCGCTCAAGATATTTTAAAATCTGAAGGTAAGCAAATGAGTAACAAACTGGGGGTCCAATACCCGGCCAATTCCAAAGATCATGGTTGACAAGGCAACAAATGGGCCAAAGGGGACCCGGCGCTGAGCAGAAAAACCTCTAAAAATTACACTGAAGACCCAGGTTATGAATGCCAGTAAACTGGCCAGAAATAATACGTAGGCCGATAGGATCCACCCCAACCATATCGCCACGGCCAGACACAATTTCACATCACCCAGTGCCAGGGTTTGATCGCCACTTCCAAAGCGTTGTGGTAGGATGATAAAAAGGGAAACAATTGAGGCAAGGGTTAGGCCCAGAAGGGAATCGGTTAGATTCACAGTATTGCCTGTGACCCCTAATACCCCAATGGCTATGATATAGACCACGAACTCGTTGGGGATAATCCATTTTTTCAAATCCATGTAGGTCACGCCAAGCAGGGCAAAGAAAAGAGCACTAATTTGGAAAGCCAGAAATGGTTTCATGACACTAAACGCCCAAAGCGTGAATCCAAAGATGAGCAACTCCAGAAATGCGTACAGGCGTGGGGGTTCATGACCACAAACTGGACACACCCCCGAGGTGTAAAAGGCGGCTATAATTGGAATCCGGTGAAAATATGGTTGAGATGCACCGCAGGACTCGCATACCAGTTTCTTGGAGAAAATGGATATCTCCTGAGAAATTATCGAAAAAATGTGTGTGAGGGATGAAGCAAGAACCAACCCAACCACAACACTAAGTACCAGAATATTAGTGGATGGGATCATTCGATAAACCTTAACTCCTTACATACCTGACTTCATGGCCATACCGATATAGAACACCGGCAAATAGGTCACAATCAGGATGACGAGAATCATGCCACCTACAAACATAATCATGAGGGGCTCGATAAGAGATGTCATACGGTTTACCATGGAATCAACTTGCTTGCCGTAGAAATCCGAGGCCTTGTCCAGGAGCGTATCAATTTCTCCAGTTTCCTCACCTGTGGAGAGTAACTGAAGCATGATGGATGGAAATTTTTCAGTAATTCTGAAGGCCGCAGAGATATTATAACCATCTCGGATGTATTCAGTTGCCGTACCCACAGCCTTGGCATAAACTCTATTATCAACAACTTTCTGAATTAAACGCATGGAGGGAATAACTGGAACACCAGCCCCCAATAGAATTCCCAGGGTTTTGGTCATCTTATTATAGATATTGTAGTTGATCAAGGTGCCAAATACAGGGAAGTTGAGCTTGAAGGTATCTAACAGATACCCTCCTCTCCGCGTGAGACCAATCATCCAGACAGCCACCAATCCTACAAACAGAAAAAACAGAACCTGACCCCAGCTCTCAACGACTGCATCAGATATGCGCACCAGCATCTGCGTGGCAATAGGTAATTCAGCGCCCAGGGATTGGTACACTTCGTTAAATCTGGGGACAATATAAACCAGCATCGCCACCACCACGACCACCAGAAAGCCTAGAACCATGAAGGGGTAATACAGTGCTGACTTTACTTTTTGAGCTGTATCGTGTACGGCTTCAATATAGGAGGCGAGTTGATCAAGAATGGTCTGTAGACTACCGCTGACCTCGCCTGCCTTGACAAGTGCAACAAACAAATTGTCAAAAGTAGCGGGGTGTTTTTCCATGGCATCACTGAGACTCAATCCGCGGCGAATATCATCTGAAACATTTGTGAGTGTCTTTTTAAAACCAGGATGACGTTCTTCCTCAGCAAGATTTGTAACCGATTTTTCAAGTGTCAATCCTGCAGCAAACATCGTTGCCAGCTGACGTGTAAAAAAGACCAGGTTTTTTAAGGGGATGCGAGTCTTTAATTTCTGTAGGGATAAACTGAGTTCCTCAATGAACTCATCTCCCCACTGAATATCGGCTTTCTTTTTCTTTTTACCACCAGCTGCAATTTTCTCAAAAGCTTCTTCAGCAGTTGGTTCGCCCTTTTTTAGCTGTTCGGCTAATTTTGCATCAATTTCAGCCACTTAAAAATCCTCAACTGTTGAACGTAATACTTCTTCAAATGTGGTTATACCATCTCTCAGCTTTTGGATACCAGCTTCACGAAGGGATACCATGCCATGTTCAATGGCTTTTTCACGAATGACTTCCTGGTTGGCATTTTCAAACACAAGTTTTCTAATATCCTGTCGCATTTCAAGCATTTCAAAAATACCTGATCTACCACGGTAGCCGGTTTGACGACATTGGACACACCCCTTGCCGTGAAAGTATTTGTGACCATCGTTTGCCAGCCCAAGACGAGTCAAATCTTCTTTGGTGGGTACGTATTCCTCTTTGCAATTCACACATATGCTACGAACCAGTCGTTGAGCCATCACCAGGTTCAAACTGGAACCTACCAGAAAGGGTGGAACACCAATATCTATAAGACGAGTTATGGTAGATGGTGCATCATTGGCGTGAACCGTGCTGAACACAAGGTGACCTGTCAAAGCAAATTTGATGGCAATATCAGCTGTTTCTTCATCACGAATTTCACCAATGAGTAAAATATCTGGATCCTGACGCAAAATTGATCTCAGTGTGGACCCAAAGGTGAGCCCGATTTTTTCCCGCATCTGAACCTGACTGATACCATCCATCTGGTATTCAACAGGATCTTCAACGGTAGTGATATTGGTCCCTTCACTTTTAATTTCCTTAAGTGAGGCGTATAAGGTGGTTGATTTACCAGATCCTGTAGGACCAGAGATTACAACCATACCGTAGGGCTGGCGAATCCAACGGCCAAACATGTTTAGTTCTCTTGCATGAAAACCAAGCGTGGTCAAATCAAGATTAAATCCACCCTTATCCAGCAAACGCATCACGATCTTTTCACCATGTACTGTGGGCAAAACAGAGACACGAACATCAATCTCTCGCTCCCCCATCTGAATACTCATACGACCATCCTGTGGAAGACGTCGCTCTGCGATATCCAGGTTTGAGAGAATTTTAATACGGGTGGTAATACCACTCAATGAGGTGATGGGTGGTGTCATAATCTTCTGCAGCACACCATCAATTCTGATTCTCACATTCACAACATGTGATTGAGGTTCGACATGGACGTCAGTGGAACGTTCTTTAATAGCTTCAATGAGGATCAGGTTCACTAATTTGACAAAAGGTGCATCCTCTTCGTTGATACCCTCTTTACTGAGGTCAACCATGTCGGAGTCATCTTCATCACCAGAGAACACCTGAATATTTGACAAGGCAGCGTCAACTTCATCAGTTTGACGAATTCTACCATAGTGATATTCAATGGCGTTTTGGAGGGCCGTTTCGCCTGCCACTACAACTTCAACTTTTAGTGAAGTTAATTTCTCGATTGAATCTACTGTCGCCAGATCTTCAGGATCTTCCATAGCAACGACAACGGTGGTTTCTGATTTACCCAGGACGATGGACATGTTCTCATAGGCAAAATCTTCAGGGATGGTGTTGACAATATTCCCGTCCACCTTCATCAAATCCTCTTCATAGACAGCAGGATGACCCAGCTGCAAAGCATAGACCTTCACCAGTTCAGTTTCAGTAATCATACCCATGCGAATGAGTAGTTTACCGAGTTTTTCCTTGGTAGTTGATTGTCGCTCCAGGGCCTGATCAAGCTGCTCTTGAGTAATCACAGCCTCATGAATAAGGATGTCACCGAGTTTCTGAAATTGGGGATTAAACATTGCTATGGATTTCCCTTTTATTAATTCTGAATTGTCCGGACCAACTGAATACTGGACTGTTCACTACCAATACTCTGCGGATCTAAGAGAGTACCCCACACCTGTGCAGTAAATGGATTGTAAGAATTGACTGAACCATCGGCATTAAAGTTGGGTGTACATAAGCCAGCATCAAAGAAAACTGTAATCTGAGCAACACCCTGATTGTTCGTTCTCACGATAGGCATACCCGTCTCTGGATCAAGGGGATCCCAGGCAGCTGCACCAAATGATCCAAACAAGATGCGTGCGTTCTTGATGGCATTATTATAATAATCCGTTAAAACTGCAGTTAAAAGCACGGGAACCTGGGATGGATTTGGATTATTGGCCGGCTGGAAATCATAGAACTGCATTGATGGGATCACAATCAAATCACCGGGATAGAAAGGCAGTAGCAAAAGACTATCCTCTGCAGCATTCACATAACCCTGGATGGTATCTCCATTGGCACCATAAGTCTGAGCAATGACATTGACATTGTCAAAGGTTCTATCAGAATTCCAGTAAATCATGGACCATGCTATTCCATGATACTGATCACCATTCAAGTTTTCACCATAGGTTAGTGATCCACCAATGACAGATGCAATACTATCAGGTTCAATATGCCAGTACACCTGAGACGAATCCTCAACAGGATTTGTGTATTGATCCCAGACTCTGGCGGCCATTTCTGCCTGATATTGACCACCGCCAATAGGTTCAATCTGGTTGATATCAATATCTACATCAATAAAGGCTGGCGGTCCAGCTGAAATGGTAACTGGAATTGCTGTGGCTGAAATGGTTCCTGTGGTAAGCACAACTCTGGCTGTGACACGCACAGGACCTGATTGGGAGCCACTGTTCAGCGTCACACTCGCCACACCATAGTTTGATTGCACGGTAGTGATAATACCGATACCATCAAGGTTGGCGCCAGCGGGAATGGCTGGACCCAACTGAAACTGCACCGGATAGGGCTGATCTACATATTCACCGCGAGCATCTCTTACCTCAGCCCGGATAGTGGTTGAGGCAACACCAAAACCGCCTGCTACAACAATTTTATTTGGAGTGGAGGGTGGAATGATGATATAGGTTGGTAATCCTGGTCGAACTGTAATTAAGGTCGAGTCTTTCACACCACCAACGTTCGCTCTGATGGTGGCAATTCCTGCAGAATCACCGATGCTAAAGGTGGACAATGCAACCCCATCTTCATTTGTGGTGGAAAATTCTGTCACAAATCCTATATCTGTAGAAAACCTGACCAGTGTGTTTGCCTCTACCGGGTAACCAGAAGAATCCATGACAGTGGCTGTTAACAGGGATTCATCAATACAATCCGGGTTGGTGAGAGATGGAAGTTGCACACATTGTGATACCAGATCAATTCTGGAGGGGATTCTCTCAGGTGGATTTGGATTATTTGCACGAACCAGGACTTCCACAGTATCACGCATTACGCCATAAAATGGGTGTTCGATTTTAGCAACTATGCGCGCTACCACATCTTCTGTAATACGGGCACCAAGATCTGAAAATACAGTTTCTGCAACACCAGCATCATTGGTGAATTTGGGTGAGTTTATCGTTCCAATAGAAGCTGAGAAGGTGACCTTTGTGGTATCAATACCCTGATCGTCCTCATCCTTCACAATGGCATAGATTCGGGCGGTCGTTTCACCATTATCTGCATATATGGTTGTGTCTAATGTATTCAGCTGTAGAAAATATTCCTGACCAGCAATATAATTGATGGATACAGTATCAGAAAAAGCAATAGCAGAATTCTGTGAACTCTTCAGGAGGGATCCAAACTCATAGACGCCATGATTATCCCTCATCAAAGATTCCATGGCCAAAGTTGTTACTGAAGCCTCAACGACGACATTGCCAATCTGTCCTTCATTATTGGTAAAGGTGACATGACTGGTTCCAATCGCATTGGTGGAGTCAGAGGCAGCATTCAGATAGCCAACAGTAGAGCCTTCCAATATGCGATAATTTACCAGCACATTCTTGACTGCCACACCGAGACTATCACGTACATTGGCATTGATAGTAGCTGTGTAAGTGGAATCCGTTTTGAATACTTTAACTTCACCAGATGTGGGTATGGTCGTTGCGAAAAATGAAGAAACCAGGTCTTCCATGGGCAAAACATCTATAATCACAGTATCTCGTACTGTATTACTATTGCTATCCGTATACCTGGCAACAATTTTCACATTTGAAGCGGCTTGACCCTTATCATCAAAAGTGGCTACAGCCTGACCAGATGAGTTGGTAGCGATATTTGATGCTATTGCTCCAGTCAGCGCTGAGAACACGATGGTGGCCCCTTCCTGGGGCTCATTGACGGCGTTGGTGAGAATGGCAGTTATTTTTGCAACCGTCTTGCCATTATCTGCATAAATCACAGCTCGATCTGAACTCAAATTGAGATTATACTCGATCTCCACCTTTTCAGGGTCATCAGGGACTCTTACATCGCAACTGACCAGGACGAATGCTGCCATGGCAAGTGTGCCCATAATTTTGAATAAATTACTTTTCATATTCAAACCTCCTCCAAAAAGCCTTGAGTTATTCCTTTTCAACCGGAACCTCCTCAATAACTTGAGTTTCATCTTGTTCAGCATCTTCAGTGTTAATGTACATGTCCTCTAATTCCAGCATCCGATCAGTTTTTTTGATGCCAGTGTAGGTATCCCTAATGATATGGGGAGTGATTTCGATGATCAGATCTTTTTTTGTCTCCTGCTCAAATTCATGTTGGAAAAATCGACCGATATATGGGAGTTTACCAAGAATTGGAACCGTGTGAGTAATTTTCTTGCGATCTACAGCCAATAAACCAGCAATGATGATAGGCTCGCCATCAGGCACCCGAACGGTAGTCGTTGAAATTCTTTTTTGAACCCAGGGAATATTTCGCTCAGGTCCGACGAAATCATAAAAATTTGAAATTTCAGGGGTTACCGTGGCAGTAATAAATCCATCGCTGTTGACATTCGGTTTCACATGCAATTTGATACCAACAATCTCACGTTGAACCTGAACCTGACCACCTACACCACCGCTGGAGAGGATGTAAGGAATCACATCAACCATCTGAATGTAAGCCTCACGACCATTCAGGGTCACAACAGATGAATTGGCCAGAATCTCAGCCTCATTGTTCTTGAGTAACATATCAAGAGTAATATCAAAAGCTGAGAGTTGACGACTAAACCCGATTGAGTTGGAAGGGTCTATTCTCTGGAAATACATGTTATCTGGTGCCCTTCCGCTTGGCAGGGCACTGTATTGTTCAATAACTGATCCATCAGACTGACTCTGCTGGGACATACCTGGAACCAGGGATCCACCAATTTGGGCCAGCGTTGGGGCAGCATTTTCAGCAACGATGGTTGTAATCTGGGCCAACCGTGACCAATCAACACCTACTCGATTATCCCCGGATAGTGTCACTTCGATGATTCTGGCTTCCAACTTGATCTGTAAAACCGGGACATCAATGCTGGCAATAATTTCCATAATCTCAGATATGCTTTTGGGGCTGGTGTGGACCAATAGTTTGTTGCCCCCCTGATCCACTTCGACTTTATCAGTAATATCGTGGAGGATATTCTTTACTTCAGAAGCATCAGCATATTGAAGAGGAATGACATAGGCCTTCCCACCAATTTCTTCTGAGAGGCGATCGGCTGTGGCGACGAGGAAAGATTTGCCCACCAGCTCATAGCTCAATCCAGCAGCTCGAACTACCAGGTTGACAGCTTGTTCAATTGGCACATCATCCATGTGAACTGAAATTCTATCCTGGCTGTTTACTTCGGGGCTGGTAACGATATTATAGCCACTCTCATCAGCAAGTATTGAAAGAACCGTTGGGAGATGGGCATCTTCAGCGTGAATGGTAATCAATTTCTGTTCTGCATCCTGGGCCATACCTAGGGTTGCCAGTAGCAGCGTAATTATGCTGGCCAGAATATATCTACTCGTTTTCATTAATAGGTTTCCTCTTCATCATCAAATTGTGGACCTCGCGTCGAATTCCGGGCTGCATCAGCAGTAACCGTCCTTCCCTGGAGGGGATAAAATTTTGATTTACCCTCTCGGTAAGCAACAACGCCATTTTCAGTAATTCGTAAAATTTTATACTTCCCTATCATATCCCCTACCTTTACCTGACTCTCCTTCTGTTGGAATTCAACAGTAGCACGGGGAGGATCAAAATTCATATACAAGCCACTTACTCGAATGGTGTTGGCCTGCATACTTTGAATCAAACGTCCCATTTCGTCAGTCAGGAATACAACCTTGTTCAATTTCATGGGATTATTCTTAAGTGTAAATTTGAAGGAGGCTCTCTGCTCTAACTCAGTTTCTAATTCACCAATAACTCTTTCCAACTCCTCGTCGGTACCAATACTAATATTTGCAGCATCTGCCAGAATATCCTCACGATCAGCGCGGATACCACTCAAGGCATAGACCTCCACTCCAAAGATTATGACACCTGCCATGATGGTAAGAGACCAGAAGAAGCGTGTACGTCTATCCATTATTTCTTACCTTTCAATAGGGTTAGTGTCGAAATTTTCAGCTCAATATTCTGTTCTGAAAGGATGCGTTCGTCCTTGGTATTCTTGAGACGCTCTATTCCGTTCTTCACATGGAATTCATTTACTTGAATCAATCGCATGGAACTCTCGAGCTTGGCCATCAAAACGCCAAATTGTTTGAAATTGCAGCGAATTTCCAAATCATAGGGTGTTTCCACACTGATTCGACCCGTAATGCGGGGCTTCGGTCGCATATAAATGGTTGTAATACCCAGACTATCCAGGGTCATGGTCAATGAATTGAGAAACGCCATTGAAGCATCTTCCGTCACTTCATCTGACTTGCTTTCAGCCAGGTTTTCCTCAAAAAGGTTATATACGCGATCTAATTCATTGGATAGAATTTGAGCGGTAATCAAGCTCTCATTAAGTTTTTCAATTTGTTTGTCCAGATAGCGGATATCTGCCGGTTTGTCGCCATACACCCAGTTCACCGTATAATAGAAGGCCAGAGCCAGGACGAATATTATCCCAGCTAAAATGTGTACACGTCTCATCAGCTTCTCCTCCCCATATCTTTTTTACGATCTTTGGGGTCAGGAATGTCCAGAGTGGCCCGGACTTCAAAGTTGACCACATCCTGATTCAGAATGGTCATCCTTGAATAACTGGCAAATTTGATATCGGTAAAATCTTCTGAAAATATCTGATCATTCTCTAGTCTGGCAATGAACTCTTCAAGAATGTCAAATTCACGTTCATCCGGGTAAATTCGAGAAACACCGGCTATGGTTAGATAACGATCTTTAAAGGTGAGATGCGTAATTGCCATATCATGGGGCATTAAGCGTCCCAGAGCGTTGAGTTTCTCAGCCCAGATGGTGCGTCTATCCGAGAGCTCTGACATGGCGAGAATATCATCTTTGGCCAGGTTACGGCCTTCTTGCTTTAATGTATCTATTTGTGCCTGGATAGATGCGATCTGTGATTCTTTTTCTTCGATAATTTGGGCATACTGGGAGTTTTCAACAAGCAGGTATGCAAAACCTGCAACCAGGATCAGTACAACGAAGCCAAAGGCACTCCATCGTGTCTGTTCACGACGTTTTTCCAGACGGGCTGCTTTGCTGGATGCTTGGTTTAAATTGATTTTAATTACGTTAATCATGATTCCTCGACATGAGCTTCAAAATGCTTTTTAGTATTTCACAATGATGGATGTGTATTCGTAATTTCGACTTGTATAATGCTGTTATTCCAGCAGTCCACGCATAGCGTACCCGACTGCCACAGCATATGCGCCGGGATCAGTGATATCCTTATGCATATCGTGATGCAATTGAGCAGTGGGGTTGTACACTTCCGCTGGTACGTTCAAGCGGTTTGCAATAAAAGCATCCAGGTCTTTTATGCTGGTGGATGCGCCTACCAACAAAATTTTGTGAAAATAACTTTCATTACTTTCCTTAATATAAAAACGCAGGGATCTGCGAATTTCGTCCACAAGATTGTCATAAATGGTATGTTCAGCCACACTGACTGTAAAATCTTTCTGCTCACCACCTGCAACCTTCAACGTGAGTTCATCGAAATTTGGATCACATTTGATCTTTTCAGCTTCCTGATAGGTGATTTCCTTTTTCTCAACCAATTCCTTGGTAAAATGATGCCCACCGATCTGAATATCTCTGGTAAAGAATGGTGCCTGCCGGCCCCAGACAACCAGGGTAGAAGAAACGGCTCCAATATTCAAAAATACATTGGCACCATCTTCAGGCAATCCATGTTCAATCACATAGGAGTTGGCCATGGCTACAGCCTCGGTATCGACAATTCCTGGTCTAAACCCGAAATTTTTAATCATTCTCAGGTGACTCTCAAGATTTTTCTGAGTGGAGGCAACCAGGAGTACATTGAGCTTGTCCATCTCCTTGATATCCTCTCCCAGAATTTGAAAATCCATGAGAGCATCCGTGCCATCCATGATGATATGCTTGCGAGCCTCAAACTGGAGAGCAGACGCCAATTCATCCTCATCATCCGTATTCATCATCTTCATCTGACGGATGCTGGATTGTTGGTTACTCAGCCCTGAGGTCACCAGCTTGGCGCGGCGAGGGTTGATCTTCATGCGACCAAGTAAGCGTTCTGCGGCAGCAATGATTGTGTCTTCATCGAGACGTTCCGGGTCATAATCACGCTTAGAGTCGAAGACTGGTTCGGTTCCAAAATTTTGCAGCGTATACCCCTTTGGCGTTTTTTGAAGCTGTACGATTTTGATCTGATAACGACCAATGTCAATTCCAATACTCATTCGCCTAAATATTCTCCTATACCTGATAGTTCCAGACTTGAGCTTCCGTCTGAATTCTTGGTTTCCGGCCACTCTGGAGGTGGAAACTTGCGTAAATTTCTGTCATAGTGATAATCTTTTTCATAACCAATCCCTGGCGTAATATTATATCCTCCCGTTCCAGGTGCCGGTGAATTGCGCTTCAGATAACCACGCTTATCCTGTACCACACTACCGTAGATCATCACAACCCCCCGGATATCAGCTGTTCCTGTGGGTGGTACAAATGGGGGGCGCGTACCTCGATTGTCACCCTTTATGGAAACGCCGTCCAGAAAAGTGTATCCCGTCGTGCTATTCTGCCAGTATTGGATCATAAATGATTCATTCATGGCAATCATGGCAGCATTAATTCGCACATCGGCAGCAGCAGCGCTATTCCTTTTTCCATTTACTGCTGTATTGGCCACAATAATGTTGCCACCAGACAATAATCCAAGCCGATTGGGATTCCCCGGCAGTATGTAGCCATTGGCCTGTGAATCTTCATACAGCAAATCATTCATAATCCAGATATTGCAGTTTAATTCGGCAAGCGTCGAATCGTCATGGGCCATTTTGTAGGGTTGTGGTGTTGAGGTAGCAATAGTGTATCGACCACGAATACGTGCACCTGTAACAGTTTGGACCTGCACCTGCCCTCCCTCTACCCAGATCACAGCTTCAGATGTTATAAGGACATCGTTTGCAATTAGTTCCGTTGGATCTGCAGGTGGCGGGAAGTCAAAGTGTTGAAATTCCAGATTACCACGATATACATTCTGTCCCAGACCATTTGAATTCCGATAATGTGCGGGATGGTACATTTTCATCTCTTCATCGAAATCAGCCTGCTGGGCTGCAGATGCCGGTTCCTCTAGGGGTGGTATCTGATACGCCCACTGCTTTATGGCAACCTGGCCCGGCGAGAATGAAATGTTGGTCATGATATGAAAATCTTCATGATCTGGGTCAAGTGCATTTATCAAGGCATTCCCGGCATAAAAGTAGTCTGCCTTGGATTTTACCAGATCCTGCCCTTCATATGGGGGCCACTCAATCTCTGGCATGGAATCCCTGTGAATTCCCTCGAAAATGGTATTCTCATTGCAACTTCCCAGATTGAATACACCTGCAGTATATACCTGGCTCTGTTCATACTCTGTGTCAGTCACATAATCAACGAATTGAGGACAACCAAAATTACTCATGGTGATATCATCATTTGAATAAACCAGACCCTCAAGTACTTCACCTGAACCAAAATTTACTGTGGTTCCCAACCAGGGTCCCCCACCAGGAGCTTCTTCGTTGGTCAAATACATAAACTCTTCAAAACCGCGAGCTCGGTATTTAACTTCCATTGTATATTCAACCTCAATGGGTTCGTTCACAAAACTGTTATAGGTACTCCATCCAGTAGCTCGACCATGACGTTCACTGCGATGGGTCCTCAGATTTTCAACCATGCTGGCCGTCACATCCCTAAAGCCACCTACCATTTCCTCCAACTCCTGATCATCCAGGGTCGTATCGGCATCTGTGTTATAATTGGGACTTCTGATTAAAGCATTAATCGGAGTAAGGCCTGAAATGGCATTGTATCGTGCTCGAGTTTCGGCATATCTTTGTGAAAACAAGATCCGCTCTCCCATGACAAAATGGAGATAACCTACAGTATAGCCCAAACTGATCATGACCATTAGCAATGATAGAAAGACGATAAATCCGTGCTGATTCTTTATAAAAGTTCTCATTGGAAATATTTATCCTTAGCCCAGGCTATTCGTTTAAACGTGAGATATTCTACAGAAGCTTCCCCTTGAAATTTTGTTGTTACAGAAATGATCATTTCGATTTGCCAGAGACTTTTGGCCAATTTGTTGAGATAGGGTCTACCATTAAATACATTCTGGAACTCATCCACTTCAGTCAACTCAGTAACTATGAATTTGTCAAGTTCGACGATGCGTTGCCCTTCATCTCGATAGACACCTTCAGCTGGGAAATCAGCATACTCCAGCATGGGCTGTCCATTAACGGTTAGACCATCATATTTGTTACCCTGAATATTTATTTGGCGTGTGCCATCCTTGGGAGTGATGAGCAAATTATCGTAGTTGGCAAGATAAGCTCGACGAATGACTACCTCAGCTGTTTCAACTTTTTCTATGATATAATCCATGGATTCATAACCCCAGAAGCGGGCACCCTTTGTTACCCAATCATCCTGATAGAAACCAACGATTGATGTTATTCCAGTACCAACGGCTAACACGCCAAGGGAAGAAATAACCATGGCAGTAACCAGTTCGATAAGCGTCAGGCCTGCCGAACGTTTAAGTAAGGTTAAAGGTTTCATCAGAAGGTGGTAAATACGGTGAGACTCATCCGTAACTCCGTGCGTTCTTGCATGTCTCCTAAATGATCCCACCAGCGGATATACATCTCAAGTTCATAGTATGGGCTGTCATCCAAATCATGCTCTGTATACTGTTTAAAGGTAGGTTCTCTAAATATTTTGGCACTAAAGTACTCACCATCCAGATTATCGTCAGAATCCGGATTGTAAAGAATCACATCAGCCCCACGCAAATCACCTAATTTCTCGTGATCCGTCATCTGACCATCTAACAATCTCACGATCCAGTAATCCATCTGAGATCGGAGTTCTTCCAGAGCTCTTTGCTGTATGATAATTTTCCGAGCTTCAGCCCGAGCATAGTTGACACCATAAAACATGGTAGCAGAAGTGGCAGCCATGATAAGAATACCCACCATCACCTCGATGAGGGTAAAGCCAGGAGAATTTCTCGTGACCCATGTCTGCCGCTTCTGTTTCATTTATAGAATCCCCTGTTCGAATAACTTGGGATTATCTGCAATCTGGGCTGCTGCAGCGCGAGTTATTTTGCCCGCGCTTACTAAACGCTGCAAGTCCTGGTCCAATGTCTGCATACCATCAACTCCACCAGCCTGAATCACAGATGGAATCTGATATATTTTATCTTCACGTATGAGATTTCGGACTGCTGAATTCGCGATCATGATTTCACAAGCAGGGACACGACCCTTCTCGTCCTTGGTTTTTAAAAGTTTCTGGGCAATAACTGCCACGAGACTTTCTGAAAGCATGGAGCGTACCTGTCCCTTCTGGGCCACAGGAAAAATATCTATAATACGATCGATGGTTTTGGAGGCACTTGATGTATGGAGTGTAGACATGACAAGGTGACCGGTCTCAGCAGCTGTCAAAGCCAGCTGAATGGTCTCAAGGTCGCGCATCTCACCTACCAGAATCACATCGGGATCTTCACGCAAAGCAGATCGGAGGGCATTGGCAAAACTATCTGTGGAAATTCCCAGCTCGCGCTGATTCACCAGACAGTTTTTACTCTCATGATAATACTCGACTGGATCCTCAATGGTGATAATGTGGGCTTCACGGTGCTCATTGATATGATCCACCATGGCCGCAAGTGTTGTTGATTTTCCAGATCCTGTTGGACCAGTCAGGAGAATCAACCCTCTATCTTTCATAGCCAGCTTGGCGAGAACCGGGGGAACATCCAACTCATCAAAGCCTTTGATATCGGTGGGGATGGTTCTGAATACGCCGGCAATACCCCGAATCTGTTTAAAGAAGTTTACTCTAAATCGGCCTCTCCCCTCAAGCTCTCGCGAAAAATCTATTTCCTTCCTCGCATGAAACCGTTTTTGTTGATCATCATTCATGACCTCGGAGGCAATCAGGTCCATCTCTTCTTTGCTCAGGAGGGGTAGATTGAGTTTCCGCATGGTGCCGTTAATTCGAACCATGGGAATTGCACCTACACTCAAATGTAAATCCGAAGATCCACTTTCAAGGGAATAACCAAGCAATTGGTCTATCTTAGAAGCCATGTGGCTTATTCTTCTTCGTCGAAACCGTAACCGGTGAATTTACCATCATCAGTTGTATAGCGAACTTCGTGGCCAGCACCCTGCTTCATTTCTTCTGTACTTAAGGCTGTGATTTCAGAGATACCATCACCACCACCAATAATTGTGAAAACCCACTGGCGTTTGGTTGCATTTTTCATCTGGATGTATTTGGGCTCAAGTTGTCCTTCAACATCATCTGGCCATTCTCCTCTGTCCTGGTAATACATTTGGGCAGCATTCCAGATCGAACCAATGGCTGACTGAGCATCAGATGCATAGGCACCTTTCACGTAGTTTTGGTAGATCGGGAAAGCTACCGCAGCCAGAATGGCAACAATAATAACAACGACCAATACCTCAATAAGGGTAAAGCCGGATTCCCGGGTTCTCAGGTTCTGTTTCATCTTCTCTCCTTAAAAAATTATAATGCTCTTGAACTCGTTTTAGCGGCGCAAGATACATGCGGGATTAAGGACATTCAATTCGTACAGGATAAAGAAATGATAACAGAATTTTGATATATATCACACGAAGCAAAAGCAGACTTTCCCATATGGTATGGGATTAGTCTGCTTTTGAGTTTGATTAACCAGATTAATGCAGGTGGTGAGCCCCAATAATGGCTGCACCCAACATGCCATACATCGTGTTTAAGAACCCTTCCCTAAAGCCTGGAATCAAGCAATCAGGGCCAGTATGGCAAAAACATCAATCCCCCACAACATGGGCGAAACCTCATCCCGCTTGCCATGGATTACTTTGATAAATGTCCAACTCAGAAAACCCCAGATGATTCCCTGTGTAATACTGAATGTCAGCGGGATGAGTAGCATGGCAATGAAGGCAGGGATGGCATTATCCATTTCGCTCCACAAAATCTTCCGAACCGGTTTCATCATAAATACGCCTACCAATACCAGGGCTGGAGCCGTGGCGATGCTGGGGATAATGGAAAGCAAAGGTGACAAAAACATAAAGGGTAGAAATAACAGCCCGGCAACCAGGGCGGTCAATCCACTTCTTCCCCCCTCTTCTATACCCGTTGCTGATTCGATATAACTCGTTCCAGAGCTGGTGCCCAATAAGCCTGAGATGGTCGTAGAGAATCCATCTACAATTAGTGATTCTTTGATGTTACGAGGCTCTCCATCATTGGTTTTCAGATTTCCGGCCTCAGCCACGCCTACAAATGTGGAAATACTATCAAACATATCTGTAAATAGAAAAGCAAAAATAACAGGGATCATGGCAAATTTCATCGCCCCAACGAGATCCAGGGCAAAAATCAGAGAAAAGTCTGGAGCAGCAAAAATGCCATTGAAACTGACCAGGGTGGGAGTTCCGAAATTGATAGCGCTGGCATCTCCCCACCAGCGGCCAATGGGAATCGCCATGAGGGTCGTAGCGATGATCCCAATGATGAGGGCACCCTTGTAGCGGGCCACCACCAGTGCGGAGGTTACCAGCAAGCCAATTAAAAAGGTAATAACCGCTGGGGTCAGTTCCCCAAGACCTACCAGGGTGGCCGGATTGGCAACAATAAAACTGGCATTTTTGAAACCGATAAAGGTTATGAATAGACCAATACCCGCTGCAATGGCATATCTTAATTGTGTGGGGATGGCATGGACGATCATGGTACGAATATTAAATATGGAGAGCAGGAGAAACACGATTCCTGAAAGGAAGACCGCTCCAAGTGCTGTTTCCCAGGGGATTCCCATTCCCAGAACAATCCCATAGGTAAAAAAGGCGTTGATGCCCATACCTGGAGCCAGTAGAATGGGATTGTTGGCATAGATACCCATGGCGATTGAACTAAAAGCACTAACCAATACGGTAGCTGTTAACACGGCAGTGAATGACATTCCTGTCGCGCTTAAGATGGCCGGATTAACCACTATAATGTACATAGTTGCCAGAAAACTGGTAATACCCGCAATCACTTCTGTTTTGACATCACTTCCCAATGCTTCCAATCGAAAATTCTGCAACATGCTTTTTCTCCCTGATTTTTTTTGTGAGCTTTCTAGTTTAACAAGTTTCGGGAGTGAGGCAATTATGGTCTTGGTCGGCTAACACCAGACTTAAGTCTGGTGTTGGGTGGGAATGGTTCTAATTTATAATTGTTAATAATTCAGGGGCCGTAGCTCAGTTGGGAGAGCGCTGCGTTCGCAATGCAGAGGTCAGGAGTTCGATCCTCCTCGGTTCCACTCGCCTTCGCTCATATGAGCGAAGGCGAATATTCTTCCCCGTTCCTACATCATATTGGGTTTCTACTTTTAATTCTCGAATCTTTTTTCGCTAAAACGAATCCATTAACCTGATTATAGACTTCCTAATTCGTAAAGTCTGGAAAACATTCGTTGGTGAGTGCTCCGTTAGTCTATTTTAGATGCAACATGAACCAAGTAGAGAAGGATCGATTTAATGAATATCCACTTCAAATTACTAACCTCGTCCATTGTACTTTCAACCCTGATACTCGCACAGGAAAACCCTCCCAGACTCGAAATCCTCCATCCAAAACCTGATATGCAATTCTGGGTCGATCGCATCGAAGTCGCTGGGACTATCCCACCAGGTTCTCAAGTTGAAATTGCAGGATCAAAAGTTATCCCTGATGAAGATGGGCTATTTAGACACCTCATGAATCTGGAGCAGACCGAAGTTTACATTCCAATCAGAGAAACCAGGGGCAATCAAACATTCCTTGATACCATAAGAGTATTCCATCGAAATCTTGACCATATGTCCACGGATAGCGTGTTTATCAACAACAACATTCCAGATCAGTTAGCGTTGGATATGGGGTATCCCCGCAGCGGTAATTTTTTCCGTTCCGAAGTCAGCTTGCGTGGACGGACACATCCAGACGCATTGCTGCTCATGAATGGGGACACGGTGAAAGTTTTTAAATCAGGTGCTTTCGCAAGCCATGTGGAAGTTAACCCTGGAGACAATGAATTCGAATTTGTTGCCCGCTTGAATGGTATTGAAGTAAGGGAACTGGTCAGTCTTTCCCGACCCCTGGAGCGTGAAGCCCTGACTGCTCTGGATGAAAAAAGTGCAAGACCAAACCTGGACCGATGGGCAATAGCAGGGGATCATCTTCAGCTCAGCATCCAGGGTCCTCAATCAGAGTCCGTCTACTTCAAGATTCCTGGTCTAACCGGTTGGAAAAAGATGAATGAAGATAAACCTGGCTATTACACCTATTCCTACCATCTCCTGGATATTGATGAGGAGCTAAACACCAAAGTTATTTACCGTCTCGGACCATTTTCAAAAAGGGTCAGCAGTGCGCCTTTACGCATCTTGACAGATGCCCTGGGTGGCTTGACTATTGATGAGGATACCAGAGTATATGACACACCCGATACGGATCAGCTCCTCTTCCCCCTGGCTGACTCGGTATCCCTCCAGATCATTGGTCTGGAAGATTGGATGTACCGAATTCGCCTGGGTCAGTACAGAACTGCATATGTATGGGCAAACGCTGTTGAACTAAATCCAGCAAGCAGACTAACTAGCCCACATTATCTCGGCTCCATGCACGGTGATAACCAAGATGATTGGGCTGTTTTTCGAATTAGAACAGGAACCACTCGCCTCCCCTTTGAAATAAAAGAGAAAGCCGTCCCGGCACGATTGGAGCTAAAAGTATATGGAGCAAAACAGGGATGGGAATGGACAACCTACCCAGAGGGTGATTCAATTATTGGCTTTGTGGAAAGGAAGCAACCAGAGGATCTGGTTTGGCAAATGGACTTCTACCCTAAAAACAGTTTTTGGGGATGGTATGGTCGCTATGAGGGAGAATATCTTGTCATCGGGATTCGCAAGGCACCAGAAATCTCCAGAGACACACTATTCGCAAATGTAAAAATTGAAATTGACCCTGGCCATGGTGGCTGGCAGCGTGGTGCCCGGGGAGTAACTGGCTATGCCGAAGCCGATGCAAACTTACGCTATAGTCTTAAACTCGAAAAGCTACTCCTGAAAGCCGGAGCAACCGTTTTTCTGACCCGTCGGGATGACCATCAGATTAGTCTGGCCCATCGAGCGAAAATTGCCAGGGAGGATAGCGTCCATATTTTTGTTATGGCTCATAATAATGCACCTGGGGCAAGTCGTAACATCTTGGAAGCTAAGGGAGCTTCTACATTCTATACCTGGCCCAGCGCCAAGGGATTGAGTGATAAACTTTATCCTCACATGCACAACATGGGGATCGAAACCTCAGGCAAGGTATCCCGATACTATTATTATCTGACGCGGCAAACAGAATATTTGGTGGTTCTCATAGAAGGGGCATTTATGACCAATCCTGAGGAGGAAATGTTCCTGCTGTCTGAAGAGGGACTGGATGCACTGGCTATGGCGGCCTACAAGGGTCTTGAGGAATTCTTGATTGAGAAATCAGAAAACCCATAGAAATTTCAATATATTTGGAATCTATATTGGCAAAGAAGTAGTCACTTTTCCAGTTTTGAACTGCGGGCTTAGCCTCTAGATTGTAAGCCTGAACAAATCAGACAAAAAATGAAGCAAAATATAAATAATTGAATGAGCGAGAGGAACAAACACGGATGCCACTTTTCAACCTGAGCCACAAAAACTTAAATAAACTCCCTGGAGGTCAAGAGGCCTTCATATTCGGTATTTTTTCTGATACTGGGATCACCGATATATTTAAGGATGCTCATCCAAATCTGTCAAAAAAGTTGAATCTTGCCATGGAGAATGGTGAATTCGAAGCTAAACTGAATCAAGTTATGGTTATGTACTCACCAGATTGCGACACTGCGAAACGTTACATCGCCATCGGTCTTGGAGAATCAAAAAAATATACTGCGGATTACTTACGTCAAGCCAGTGCAACTGCTGCGAAAAAATGTATTGGACTCAAACTAAGCAGCTTCGCCATAGAATTTATGGGTGAAGACATTCTGAATGTTGAGGATGCTCAGGCTTTAGCTGAAGGATTGGTCATGGGGAGTTACCGCTTCCTGAATTACAAGAAGCAAGATGATGATGCCTATGCTGGCATTCAATCTGTAATCGCAACGGCAGATGCCAACATATCAGGAGCCCTGGATTACGGAATGAAAATTTCGGGAGGCGTTGTTCTGGCCAGAGATCTTGGCAACCACCCCTCCAATATTGCTACGCCAACCTATCTGGCCGATACAGCTGCAGCCATTGCCAAAAAGGGTGGCATGAAAATCACTATTTTTGAGCGCGATGATTTTGAAAAACTGGGTTTTGGTGGAATTGGAGGAGTTGCCCAGGGATCAGATGTTCCCCCTAAATTTATAATCATGGAGTACATGGGTGGCGATAAAGATTCCAAGACGCTTGGATTGGTTGGAAAAGGACTCACTTTTGATTCCGGCGGTATTTCTATCAAACCCTCCGCTGGCATGGATGAGATGAAATTTGATATGCTCGGTGGGGCTGCCGTGCTAGGGATCATGTCAGTTGTGGCGGAGACCAAACCAAATTTGAATATCATTGCAGTAGTTCCATCAACTGAAAACATGAATGGTGGAGAAGCCTATAAGCCTGGTGATATTCTCACAGCATATAATGGCAAAACTATTGAAATATTAAATACCGATGCGGAGGGTCGCCTCATCCTTGCTGATGGACTCGCATACATCACAGATAAGTATGAACTGGATGGCGTGGTTGACTTCGCTACCCTGACTGGTGCAGTTGTCGTTGCCCTGGGTCACCGTTATAGTGGTATCATGACCAATGATCAAGATTTCGCTGACCAGCTCCTAGCTGTAGGTGAGAAAACTCAGGATCGCGTATGGCAAATGCCCATGGATGACGAGTATGCAGAAGACATCAAATCAACCATTGCTGATGTGAAGAACACCGGTGCCGGTCGAACAGCTGGCACCATTGCAGCTGGTGCATTTTTGCGAGAGTTTGTAAAAGAGGGAACCTCATGGTGTCATGTTGACATTGCTGGTTCAGGTTGGTTAAAGAAGGGTCGCCCCTATCTTCCCGATGGACCTACTGGTGCTGGTGTCCGAATGATTATGGAATTGATCAGAAGCTGGGAAAAATAAATCCTTGAGAACGTATCGCATAGCAGTTGACGGAATGGGTGGCGACAATGGTCCCAAGGCTGTTGTCGAAGGCGTCTGCAGAGCTTGTGAAGCTGGGAATCTTAATATTCTGCTTGCTGGGGACCAGGAAATTCTTGAAGCCGAATTGGTTCATTTTCCAAAAGTCAGGGATTTCATAGAGATCATTCATGCTCCGCAATCCATTCCCATGGATGCCAAACCGAAAGAAATTTTTGACAAATATCCCGACTCTTCCATGATCAAAGCTGCTGAAATAGTATCAACCGGTCAGGCAGATGCCCTCATTTCGGCGGGAAATACTGGTGCCCTCATTCTGGCCAGCGCTCAGAAAATTCCCCGGATTAAAACCGTTCACAGAACAGCCCTGGCTGCTGTGTATCCCACCAGTAATCAGCTCAATCGCAGCGATATTTTTTCTCTCATTCTTGATGTAGGCGCCAATATTACGGTCGATCGTGATCACATGATACATTTTGCCCTTATGGGAAATGCCTATTCCCAAAAAGTAACAGGAATCGAAAGACCAGTGGTTGGACTTTTAAACATGGGTTCCGAAAATAATAAGGGTGGTCCTAAATACATCGAGGTGAATAGAATCCTCGAATCCCTGCCCCAGATAAATTTTTATGGCAACATTGAAGGCAGTGACCTCATGAAGGGCGTTGTTGATGTGGTGGTAACTGAAGGATTCAAAGGAAATATAGCCGTTAAAACCATGGAAGGTATGGCGGAAGCAGCCATGGGATTAGGCCGAATGGCATTCAGAAAAAAACTCATCTGGAAAATCGGCATGATGTTGCTCTCTGGTGGAATTCGCAAAGTTAAAAAGATTACTGACTATCAGGAGTATGGTGGCGCACCTATATTAGGACTTGAAAAACTAGTCTTGAAATGTCATGGCAAGTCAACCCCCCGGGCAATTGACAATGCTGTTAAGCTGGCTGTAAAATGTGCAAGAGACGATTTAGTCGGCAACATGAAGGAAGCCATTAACGCTTTTGAACAAGAATTTACGCATCCTGATTATGATCATATAACAGGCTATGACGCCTAGTGAACTTATCTGGCTTCTTGAAATAATTATTGATATCATTCTCTTCTGACTTAAAATTGATCGAAATTGAGTTAAGTAGATGAAACCACCAAAACTGATATCAATATTAGCTCGATTGCTTTTTATACTTCTTCTGTCAGGGGTTATCCAGGCTGGACCTCCGGCCATTAGCGAGAGTTCCGAACTTGCTTCGTACGCGCAGGATTTGTATCGAAAAAATGGAATCGATATGGCGAGATCTTCCTTTGATTTGCAGGAGAAAGAATCATGGGGCAGGATATTTGTTATTCACGTCATCAGCCGCACCACAACCCTGTCCGATGATCTCCTTCAAGCCTTTCTCATTGGAGGAGCGGTTTCACAACATGCCCGATCCCCAATAGATCATATTGTGGTTGTGGCAGATGTCGAGTTTAGCAATCGCAAGGCCATGGTGCTTAGAGCTGAGGGTGCCTGTTGCGAGAAGCTGTACAACAATAGAATGACCGTGGAGGTTTTCACCGAGGACTGTCTACGGATGGAATAGAATTAATCAACTGAGTGGAATATGAAAAAGGAGAATAGAATGTTCAAGAAATCAATGCTATTTATGGGCTCCCTGCTGCTGATGGCTTCTTCAGTCTTTGCAGCCAACCCCTTCGAAGTAAGCATCTGGTCGCGCTATGCAGAAGGTCTGGGTTGGGCAGTTGTTGCCTCAATTGGATTTTCAGTAGGTGTTGCTATTGCGCTGAAGGTTTTCGATTGGTTCTCATCAGATATTGAAGAATGGGAAGAGATCAAAAAAGGAAACTGGTCAGTTGCGATGATTTTTGTATCCATGATTATTATGATCGGCATCTTGGTTCACAAAGTTATCTAAACTTACTGCACAGAAATTGAGAGAGGGCGGGGAATTTCCCTGCCCTTTTTTTTATGCAAGTCCGTTTTGAAGGGACTCAAGTTCTTCCAGCAATTCCAAATACCGCTCTTCGAGATTATCCTTCTCATCCATGGCTGACTGGATTTTCTCATATTGACTCGCCAGCTCAGGATCATTCAGGATATCTTCTTGCCTGGTCAGGGCTATTTCACACGCCTTTATCAATTCGGGTAATTTTTTAAGCCGATTCGCCAGCTTTCTACGACTCTGATAGTCAGTATTACCCTCCTTTTTTGACGACTCCTTCGTCATCGGAGTAAGTCCGTCTTGGACTTCAACCTGATCTTCGTTCTTGCGCCAGAGATAATACTCATAGTTCCCGGGGAATATTCGGATTCGCCCTTCATCTACCTCAATAATTGTATTGGTCACCGCATTTAGAAAATGTCTATCATGGGAGATACACACCATAGTGCCCGTGAAGCTGGCGATGGCTTCCTGAACCACATCCCTGGATCGCATATCAAGGTGGTTGGTTGGTTCATCCAGGAGAACAAGATCCGAAGGGGTAGCGAGCATCTTGGCCAGAGCAAGTCTGGAGATTTCTCCACCGCTCAGAACCTTAATTTTCTTGTCCACAGTATCACCAGAGAATAAAAAACTACCCAGATAAGTCCTAACCTCAGTCACAATCCACTTGGGGTTTTCATGGGATATTAAATTGTAAATGGTGTCTTCCAGAGGCAGAGATTCAAACTGATGCTGTGCAAAATACGCACTTCTGACGCCTTCTCCCCAAACCAATTTTCCACTGCTAAGTGGTTCTACCTGTGCCAGCATTTTCAGGAGGGTTGATTTTCCAGCACCATTGGGACCAACGAGACCTATTTTTTGTCCCCGCTCCAGTGTGAGATCCAAGTGTTTAAAGACCTCAAGAGAGCCATACGATTTTGCTACTCCCTTCAACTCAGCAACAATTCTAGCTGATCTACCCGGTTGGGGGATGCGGACTGATATTCGACTCTGCTCCCCTTCAGGTGGTAAGACACGTTCCAGCTTTTCGAGCTTCTTGACACGACTCTGAACCTGACTTGCCTTGCTATCCTTGTATCTGAACCTTTCAATGAATTGCTCAGTTTCAGCAATCATTTTTTGCTGGTTCCGATAGGCTGCAAGCTGTTGATCACTCCTGAGCTTTTTCTCGTCTATGTATTTGCTGTAATTGCCTGCATATATTTGTATGGACATATGATCGATTTCAAAAATCTGGGTTATGGTTTTATCCAGAAAGGTTCGATCATGGCTTATCAAAACCAGCGCTCCTGACCATTCTTTAAGAAAGGTCTCCAGCCAGATTAAGGAGGCCAGATCAAGGTGGTTTGTCGGCTCATCCAAAAGTAGGATATCGGGATGCTTAAAGAGTAGTTTTGCCAGAGCGACACGCATCCTCCACCCCCCACTGAATTGATCAAGGGGTATTTTCATCTGCTCCGGTGTAAATCCAAGACCTCCCAGAACTTTCTTTGCCTCAGATTCCAGACTCCAGCCATTCAGGCGTTCAAATTCGGCCTGGATCTGCCCCAGCTTGTTCAAAAGCTGTTGATTGTCTGGATCCGCTGCAATGTGCATAGACAATTTTTCAATCTGAATCTCTAACTCACCCACTTCTGGGATTTCGTTCAAAACTTCGTGTAAAATTGTTTCCTCTGAAGTAGATGTGATTTCCTGGGGTAAATATCCAATGGAGATTTTTCTATCAATTTGGATCTGCCCCTTTTCTGTATCTTCTTCACCTACAATCATCCTGAGCAGGGTCGTTTTCCCCGACCCATTGGCACCTACCAGACCAACTCTGGATCCCTTTTTTATCACCAGATCCAGATCCCTGAATAGGGTCTTGTCAGGATAGGTTTTTGTGATATTGTGTAGATTGATCATTGGTTCAGTTTATTTGGGTAAATTGTACTTTCGCTTTTCAGCTTCCTCATGTTCACGATAAAGCGTGAGAACATGGCCGATGAGGCTAACAAATTGTGAATTGGAACCTGTCAGAATTTCATCAAGGAATTTTTCTTTTTCCTCTTTAAAGGCAATGAACTTCACCTTCACCATCTCATGCGATTTTAAGGCTGAATTAATGCTCTGAAGGCACTGAGGCGTTACACCAGCCTTTCCAATCTGTACCACTGCTTTTAGTGGGTGGGCATGGGATTTTAAGTATTTTTTTTGTTTTGAGCTAAGCGCTTCCATACGTTTCCTTTTCCCCTGTCAACCTCAAAATTGTATATCGGGCAGAACAGGTCCTTGATTCTTTTCCGGTGGTCTCCGTAAATAATCATTAATTAATAGGCGATAAAAACTTACTCCCACAGCATACATGGCCGCTGTAATGAGAAATATTTGATAGTATTCCATATCCATTTGCCTCAGTACCTGGAAAATCTTAGCACTTATAAACCATGAGGCACTCCAGATACTTGAGCTGATGGCAGAGATCAATTCCTGATTTCTCGGTCCAACATACTTCATACCTAACTCACTGGTCATGGGTCCCGCCATATTCATGAGCGGTTGACGTATCATAAAAGCGGCAATGGCCACATAAAAAGCCCATGAGTAAGCTTGAGCTAACTGGGTTGTGGCAAGAATTACCAGAAAGAATACGGCTAGCGATTGAGGAATCAGGATAGCAACCCCAAATCCAAACTTGCGACGAATGAAAGGGATAAACAGGGTCGATAGAAATACAATCATGGCAGTTCCAGCACCGATGAGACTAAACGTGTCTGAATCTACTTTAAAAACACTATTGAAGAACAAATTCACAAAGGGAATGGTGAGTCCCGCCCCAGTGGCAATGATCATATTTGGGACCAGTACCCTGGCAATTAAGGTCCAATCATAATCTGATCTCAATGCACTCAAATTCTGAAAAAAGCTACTGGAACTGGAGCGAGGTTTGGCTTCCTTGATAAATAGCACCAGAATAAATGACAGAGAGCTGATTGATAAAATCACCAGCATTATATGAAATTCATCAAGAGGTATGATCACTCCCCCGATGACGATCTCTTTAAGGTGTGAAAGCATACTGATCAATGAACCAGAGACAATAGTGGCTAAAGACCAGACTGAGAAATTTAAAGATATGGCTTCGGAGATAACCTCCTCAGGAGCAGAACGCATGATGTAGGGTAAGCCACAGACATTCAAAATCATGAAGGAGACACCCCAAAGAATGAAGCCCAGTGTAATTCTGGTCTCATTTCCTCCTTGAATGGAAAGCAGTAGAAACAGGCTGAAAAGGGGAACCAGCAGACTGGATGCCAAAAAGAAGGGTTTGAGCGCCTTCCCCTTAATAAATATACCCAATGGGAAAGCAAAGAAGAGAATACCGAGGAAGCGAAAAGAATTGAACTGAGCAATGTTTTCGTCAGCGTAACCTTGTTTTCTCAGGTAGATATTAAGGATGAGGATAAAACTGGCATTGATCATATGAATAAAAAATGCTGCAGCGATCATCAGCAGGATAGAGCGGGGTATCTTGCGATATCTATTTATGAAATTCATCTGAGTCAAAGGTTTGGTGGGCATTGATTAGATTATGCTCACTTTGGTAGCAGACAGAGCTATTTTGATTGTTTTGCTCGCATTCGGAGACCATCAAAATCACAAGTTTTACAGTGATATCGTCGGATTTTCAGGAGGAATAACTTGCTGGCAATTCTTTGAATAAGATTCCTGTGAACATGCTGCAAATCCCCACCACAATCAGGACATTGATCCAAATCATGAAGTCTGATAATAGCCTTTTGTCTTATCCTGTAGGTCAAGAGTAAGAAGGCGATAATTATCAGCAACGTACCAACTATATCTGAGGTTTCAAATTCCTCTGCAGTTCCCAGAATGGTTCCCAATAAATGGCTAAAGCCATGTGTGATTGCCTGAAAGAAATTCACAACAGCATGAAATACGTATGTTTTAATTTCCATTTCTTCGAAAAGCAGGAATACACCAAACAGGAAGATGACACCAATAATTATTTCAATGGTAAATTCACGAATGATTGATTTTTCATGTCGCTTTGTCCTGCGGTGTCGATGGCTTCTCTCAGGGGCATTCATATATTTGGTTTCCTCATTTAATAATAAGCCTTCAAAATTAAATCAATGACTCTCTTATTACACTCGAAATATTTCGGGGAGCGTGTGAATTAATCATTTATCACAAACGAAACTCTAGCTCCTCAAATTGCATTGGATTGCAACTTTCTCTTTTTATCTTGATGTATGTTTGAAGATTCCTCCTCCCAGGTATCACTTAAGTACAAATTCAAGATGGCTGACGCCCGGTCGATTGAGTTTGAAATTTTGCTCAGTAGTGACAAACTTACCTATCAGACCTTCTCCAATACAGAGAAACCTGCCTGGACAGATCTTGGGTTCCGTATGTGTGAAGGTTGCAAGCTGGCTGACACTGGAGTTAAGCACTGCCCTGTTGCTGTGAACCTCCAAGATATCGTAATGGCGTTCAAATCCGATGTTTCCTATGATCTTATTGACCTCAGTATTGAAACAGCAGAGAGAACCTATTCCAAGGAGCAGATCTCAATGCAAAGCGGCTTAAGTTCAATACTCGGGGTAGTTATGGTTACCAGTGGATGTCCATCACTGGACTACTTGAGACCCATGGTCGCTACACATTTACCTTTTGCATCAATTGATGAATCTATCTATCGAGCGATGTCCATGTACCTACTTGCCCAATTCACTCGGGCAAAAAATGGACTGGAACCAGATTGGACGCTGAAGGGGTTAACTCATATTTATAATGAAATAGATGCCATCAATATCAGTATGACCAAAAGACTACGAGCCGCAACTGAGGAAGATGCCAGTCTGAATGCAGTCGTTATTTTGGATTCATTTGCAAAATTAGTTCCCATGAGCATTGAGGGGTCATTTGGCGGAATGGAAGATTTGTTTTGGCCTTACCTAAAGGATGATCCCAAGTCCTGAAATTCGTATTTGACTATTCCCTGATTCTTTTTTAACCAATTGTACACCAGATTTGCCCTATCCAACAAAAAACGAGGTTCATCTTCCTTTACGACAGACAGGTCAAAAAGATCAAGCTGCTCCCCTACTTTGCATAGTCTACCGTCTTTTAGCACCACCTCTTTCAAGGCGCCATTTTCAAAAAGATATCCAGGCATGCCCACACCTCGGGTTTCAATTTTGAGATGTTCTATTCTGAAACGGTGGTTGAAGCGTTGACGGTTAAAAAACGCATCACAGAAGATGAGGTCATCTCGGAGTCGCTGGGCATGCTCAAATCGAGTTTCCTGGATACAGATACGAATTTCCGCTTCAATCATCGAAATAACACCTGGATCCTCCCCTTCCAGAAATTGGGAGACCTGTTCGCTTGCAATCAAATATGCCCCATGAACTTCCTGCACAACGCAGGGTCCCAGACACTGTCCCAGATCCAGCTCAATACAACTTTTAGTCGGATTTGCCTCGGCACATGATCTGAAACCCAGGTATCTGGAAAATATTTCTTGAAGACGCTGGATAAAAAAGCGGTCTCGAAAGGGACCATAGATATGCTTCTGGATTTTGCCTGGGTCATCCAGAGTAATTAGTCGAGGGTACCTGTCATCGCTGAGTTGAAGATATCGGTAATCCCGAAATTGCTTCTGGCGGATATTGTAAACGGGGAGGTATTTTTTAATGAGAGAGTCTTCCAGTAAAAGCGCGAGGAGTTCAGTTTCGGTCTCAACATACTTCAGGCTTTGGGCTTCATAAACCATCCTCTGGATGCGCTCTTCCTGGGCGCTGTCGTTACGCAAATAAGAAGCCACCCTGGTTCTGAGATTTACTGATTTTCCAATATATAAGGGATATTCCCGTTCGTCCAAAAACAAGTATACCCCTGAGGCTTTTGGCAGATTCTTCTGATCCTGATATAATCGAGGGGTAATTTCCATACTAATCCGAATATGCTGACCAGGTGTAACGGATTCTTCTTGCTGGGGGCAGGAGCTCCACATTCATGCTGTCTGGTAACTCATTTCGCAGATCCGCAATTTTGAGAATTTCGAGCTGCTTATCCACCCCGCTTCTAACTCGAAAAATGGCATCAGAGGGTATCGTTTCTGCGTAATTGTGAATTTCCCGTATGAGATTTTGTTTATCCAATACATTAGAAGGAAGGGCCCATTCATGCATGGAGCGAGCAGGTAATGGACGAAATTCCCAACTAATATCATCATTGGACAGGTTCAAGATGAAGAAACCTTTCGTCTCAAGTCGCTCGGCAAAGGAAGTTCGCTCGATTGAGCCTGAATAAATAAGCGGGATTCCTCCCCTACTTCTCAATATTTGCTGCCGATGAATATGCCCGCTCAGCACCAGATCGAGATATTCTGGGAATTGTTCCCGACCCACCACATCAGGTCCTCTGCGGAAGGTATAATTCTGGACACCCACCACTGCGTCCTCTATGGACTGATGCATGCATAAGATCTTGAGAGCAGCAGATTCCCTGTCATACCCAACCTCAGCCAATTGAGAGGGGAATCCTTTTTGAACCGCATGGCGGATATTCGGAAGACCACCCCAAGTCACTTCCAGCCCGTCCATTTCAATTGAAAAGGACCGGGGGCGATCAAAAAGATGGAAATTTTGATGATGAAAAATGGGCGAGGTTGGCAATCTGGATCTTTCATGGTTGCCAGGTACAAAGAACATATGGACTCCCTGCTCCAAGACAGGAAGCAAAGGTTCATACACTTTTTGGATAACTTGTGCAGGGATTTTTGAACGAAAAAAAACATCCCCACCATGAACCAGGGCGTCCACTCCCTCATCTATGGCCGTATCTAATATGTATTGATAATTATTGAAGAAATCCCAGCCCCTCCGCCTTCTATTAATTCGTGGACGAATGGGGAAATCGAAACCAAGATGGGAGTCAGCGAAAAAGAGAACTTTTAGCATAGGCTATTGGGGCTAAACATCGTCAGTGAGATTAAACATGAGGGTAAAGGAAGTACCTTTCTTCTGGCTAATTTCAATGGTCCCGCCTAGCTGCTCAGTTAGTATCCTTACGATGCGCAAGCCCATGGAATGGGTCTCTTCCAATACCAAATCTTCTCCCACACCAACGCCATTGTCCCTTATTTGAATCTTTGCCTTATTATCGCCAAAGGAGCGCGCAGAAACCCAAATATCTCCTTCCCGGTTTTCCGGGAAAGCAAATTTCAGGGAATTTGTGACCAACTCGTTGACGATTAACCCACAGGGGATGGCTTTGCTAATATCCAGTCTGATATCTTCAATCTTTTGATGGATACGAATGCGCTGGGGATCGATCTTATAAAAGTTATTGAGTTCAAAGATCAATGAATTGATATAGTTCCCAAAATCCACTTCTGACATTCGTTTCGACCTGAAAAGTTTATCATGAATCAAGGCCATGCTTCTTATTCGATTCTGGGTTTCACCAAAAATTTCTGATAACTGATCATTGTTTACATAGTGAGCCTGAATATTGAGCAGACTGATGATAACCTGCATATTATTTTTTACCCGATGGTGGACTTCACGGAGCAGGAGCTTCAGCTCTATTTCTGCTTCGATGACATGTGAGATATCCCAGATAATCCCTGAGAAGTCCACCGGGCTGCCATGAGCATCTCTATTGATGGTGCTGTAATCGCTTACCCATACATAGCTTCCATCCTTCTTCTGCAGTCGGTAGGGGGCGCACTCAAATGCGGTCTTCCCACTTTCAACTGCCTCTTGAGAAGTTTTTCGAACCGCATCGATATCGTCGGGGTGAATAATTTTAGCTGGCACCATGTTTCCACCCATGAATTCATCCACAGTATAACCGAGAATTTTTTCAACATTCTCACTCACTGACAATACGGGATCATCAGCAGAGTAAGCCCATTTGATGATCATGATGGGACCGGCCATGAAAATCTTACGCTCTTCCAATTGATCATTTTGGAGCTTCCGCCTGTCTGCTTCAGCAAGATGAGTACTTGTGACATCTTCCATATTAGCCTGTGCGCCGATTATTTGGCCCTCTGCATCTACAACGGGTGAGATGATGAGCTTGAAGTGCAGATTTTTACCCCAATTGGAATCATACTCACCTGCAAATGAAATGATTTTATTCTCTGAAATAGCTTCCTGAAATTTCCCAGCAATACCAGCATCAATGATGGGTTGAAAGCTGAACATATTAAATCTTTGGGTAGCCTCCCTGGAGGGTGAACCTAACATATCCACCATTCTTTGATTCACTTCCAGGATATTTCCCTTGTCATCGATTCTCAATATTCCCGTTGGGGAATTTTCCACCATATCTCTAAGACGCCGCTCTTTTTCCAGGGATTCTTTCTGTGAAACCTGCAACGCCGTTACATCATATATGTAACCCAGAATCCCAACAGCCACTCCAGATGAATCTCGCTGAATGTAAGCATAGTCCTGGACCCAGATATATTCTCCTGTCTTTCGTCTCAAGCGGTAGGGATGTACCAGCATGTTGTCAGAACCACCAGCCAGTACTAATCTAATATGCTCCTGCAATTCAGGTCTATCCTCCTCATGGACGAGATCGGGATAAAGAATCTCACCATTTAAAAAGTCTGATGCTTCATAGCCTAACAGGTCCACAACATTTTCCGAAATATTGATCAATGTTTCATTTTCATGCACGGGCCATTGGATGAGAACAACAGGTCCACTAAAAAACACTTGCCTCTCTGCTAATAATTCCTCCTCCTTCGTTTTGAGCTCGGAGATATCATCCACGACGCCATCTATAAACAGACTTTTTCCCTCAGAATCTTTCACCAACACAGACGAGACCCGCCCAGGGAATAGCGAACCATCTTTTCTTTTTAAAATGATTTCTCTATTTCTGATATTCCCCCGCGAGGTGAGTTCATTCTGCATCTCAATTCTATGAGCTGGATTAGAGTAGAAATCAATGATGGATACATTTCTTATCTCTGTTTTATCTTTGTAGCCAAACATCTTGATGAAGGCGGGATTCACATCAATAATTGAGGCTGATCCCTCCAGATTGGCACGGAAAACGGCAGTATTCAGATTATCCAGTATGGATGTTGTATTTCCATCAGCAAAGGTATGATTTGGCTTCATAAGGCTCTCACTTTTTGCAAATCCTGAAAAAGGACAATTAACGATCCTTGCATAAGATATTCAAGATAAGCGTTCATGCGAGATTGAAGTGTTAACCTCGTATCTAGAGAGCGTCAAAGGATATTCTAACTGCTGGAAGGGAAAATCGTTCACATCTCTCAGAAATCACTTAGGTTAGCAGCGTGGAACCACAAAAATTCATAAGATCATGGCCTGCCTTGTGGCTTTGGATGCAACATCTGAATTTACAGCTCAGTGGTCGTGAGTTGGGCCTTACCTATACCTACAGAAAAGGTCGTCTGGAATTTCAGTTCCTTGATGGGGATGAGGTAGTCTTACTCTCATGGGAAAAAAAGGGTAATCAAGTGACTCTCACATCTTCACATTTCGCCTCCCTCCCCCGAAAAAGAGTTGAGGTGCTACGCAGGATCCCTTCTGGATCAATCGTTCGCAATATCTACGTTCACACTCAAGATAAGCTATTACGGATCGACTTGAACAATAGCAATCAGCTTATTTTAGGAGCTTATCCAGGTGCCAGTAATGTTTACTACCTGTCAGGGGGAGTGCTACAGGATAGTTTTCTAAAAAAGGACGGGTTCCCAGATGTGGATGAGAAATGGCTATCTCTCAGTGACCCTCTCCCCCAATCAATTCCAGGGGGAAATGTAACCCATGCTCAACTTACTGCTGCAAGAGATGGTCTCTCAACGGATTGGGAAAATAATTCAATCAAATTTGGACCTGCTGATGGCATTTCAGGAATGAATATCAGTGAATTTACCATTGATGTTTTGAAACATGCCGGCAAACCAAAAGAGACCACCGCTGCCTCTCTCCAGAAAACAGCACGAACCGTATTGAAACGCTGGAAGGGCAAGGCAGGGAAAATCGAATCAGAGTTAGTTGAAGCCAGGACATGGCCAGAGTTACAGCAGAAACTCCAGGCACTTCAAATTGGAATGGCTATGGGGATGAGTAGCGCTGATGGCCTGATCACCATCCCAGCCGAGCTCTCACCCACAGAACGCCATCTAACCATCCAGGTTGAGAAGGATGTTCCTTTTAATCAAATCATAGAATCAACGGCGAAAAAAATCCGCAAATACCAGGGGAAACTGGAACAATTGGAAGGTATACTTGCTACTGTTCAAGAGGATATTCAGGCTCTTGAACAACTTTTAGACAATCCTGAGGATAAACAATTACTGAATTTCCTCCAGGAGCACGGTGAATCACTTGATCGCTCAGGTAAACAACAGGTAGATCGTAAACCCTATAAAAAGTATTCATCCCCTGGCGGGTTTGATATTCTGGTGGGTCGCAGTTCACAGGATAATGACACGCTTACCTTTAGGGTTGCCAATAAGAATGACTGGTGGTTTCATGCAAGACAGGTCAGAGGGTCCCATGTCATCCTGCGTACTGGCAACCAGTCACCGCAACACAATGACATTGCTGCCGCAGCCGAGCATGCCGCTCGCAATTCCAAGGCCAAGCATTCTGGTGTGGTCGTGGTGCAGTATTGTCAGCGCAAACACCTCAGTAAAGCCAAGGGCGGGCATCCTGGAGCAGTTCTTGTCCACCAGGAACAATCCATTACGGTTAATCTGGATTAAGTCAATTTTCTAGTGGGGTAGTGACATTAAATCTGAGCTGATTTCATCAGTTAGAGCCCAGCCCTCACGAGTAATCTGCAAATTACCATTTGATATAAGAATTTTGCCCCTCCACTTTTCCAGCATATGGGATTTTGACTCTAGCAAATCCTCATGGTAGGTTTTGGAGAATTCCGACAAATTCAGACCCTGAGTGAGTCTTAATCGAGTAAGAATCATCTCATTGCGGGACATGGATTGGGATATCATTTCTGAATCAGCTTCCCCTGTACCAAATTTCATCACATCAGAAATGTAAGCATCAAGGTTTGGAATGTTCCAGGACCTGCGTCCCCCGAAATAGGAATGGGCAGCTGGTCCAAAACCCAGATACTCCACACCGGTCCAATAATTCAAATTGTGCCGACATTCAAAACCTGGTTTTGCATGATTGGAGACTTCGTAGTTGGGGTAGCCTGATTTTTCCAGGAAATCTCGACCCCAATCATACATCCCGGTATCTACGGTCTCTTCCAGCATCTCGACATGTCCGGCTTCCACCCACCTGTGGAGGGCAGTTCCTTCTTCCACAGTCAGCGAATATGTGGATATATGTTCGGGTTGCATACTGACGAGGCGCTCAAGATCGCCAACCCATTCTTTCCGGGTCTGACCTGGTACGGCAAATATCAAATCTCCACTCACATTTTGGAATCCAGCTTTTCGAACATCCTCATAGGTTGAAAAACTCTTTTCAGCGCTATGAATGCGGCTCATAAAGGTTAGCAGATGGGGTTGAAAGCTCTGCATACCAATACTGATTCTATTGATACCCAAGTCCTTATACGCTCGAAGCTTGTCCAGACTCGCTTCACCGGGATTGATCTCCATCCCAATTTCCATATCCTCGCCAGGAGGAGCCAGGGAGAGAAGCTTTTCGAGTAATTGGCCGAGGTGAAGTGAATCTAGCAGATTCGGTGTTCCACCTCCAAAAAAGATGGTGTCCAGGTAATGGCCGGATAAGTCCAACTTACTTGTCCTCTGCTCAATCTCTTTAAGGATGCTCCTTAAATAGGACGGGATAGAAGTTTCACGTCCTATGATTGAGTAGAAATCACAATAGGTGCATTTTGCCTTACAGAAAGGTACATGGATATATAAGGATAATGGCTTTAGAATGTGGGTCATGTGAGAATCTAGGGTGAAAAATGGTGATTCCAATTTCAGGCTCATATTAATCTTAGTTGACGCATCGTTTCCTTTTGCATGAGGGATGCTCTCGTTTACTTTGCGTTGCAAGATGAATGCTCACCATCCAATCTGCCGATTCTTCCCCAAAAGCTTACTGCCTACCCTTCTGAACCTGCGGATTGATGGAAACGCTCCAGTTGATCAACACACTGTACAAAAAATATTTTAAGAGGTTCACCATGCGAAAATACAAAACCTTCGAAGCAATAACTTTTGACGATGTACTTCTGGTTCCAGCGCAATCCGATGTATTGCCAAATGAAGTAGATGTTTCCACACAACTCACCAGAACTATTCGACTCAATATTCCGCTGATGTCGGCTTCCATGGATACAGTCACTGAATCTCGTATGGCCATTGCCATGGCCCGAGTTGGTGGGATTGGTATCATTCATAAAAATATGACCCCAGAGCAGCAAGCTTTGGAAGTGGACAAGGTCAAACGTTCCCAACATGGGGTTATCACAGACCCCTTCTCCCTCACGCCCAAGCATACGGTTGGAGATGCTGCAGATCTCATGAAACGCTATCATATTTCGGGTGTACCCGTTGTAGTTGATGGCATATTACTGGGCATCATAACCAACAGGGATATTCGTTTTGAAGAAGATTTTACACGCCTGATTGCTGATGCCATGACGAAGGATAATTTGATCACGGGGGATGAATCCACTACGCTTAAGCAAGCTGGTGCACTCATGAAGCAGTACAAAATTGAAAAATTGCCCCTGGTGGGAAAAAACAATAAGCTCAAAGGCTTGATCACGATCAAAGATATTGAGAAAGCTGTCGAATATCCCCATTCCGCCACGGATGGGAATGGTCGCTTATTGGTTGGTGCGGCTGTGGGAGCCAGGATTGAGTCTCTGGAGCGGGTTGAGCAACTCATGCATACCGGCGTTGATGTCATTGTGGTAGATACTGCCCATGGTCACTCAAGAAATGTGACCACCATCGTTGAAAAAATTAAAACCCAATATCCCAATATGCAGATAATTGCAGGAAATGTTGCCACAGCTGAAGCGACCAAAGCTCTTATCGGGGCAGGAGCGGATGCTGTCAAGGTTGGAATTGGACCTGGTTCTATCTGTACCACGCGTATTGTGGCAGGTGTGGGCATGCCTCAAATCAGTGCTATAGCGAATTGTGCCGAGGAGGCTGATAAGCATGGGGTCCCAATAATTGGTGATGGTGGTGTCAAATTTTCAGGTGATCTTCCCAAAGCCATTGCTGCAGGCGCTTCTACCATCATGATTGGAGGACTTTTAGCAGGGACAGACGAAAGTCCGGGACACAAAGAGTTTTTCCAGGGTCGGGCATATAAAGTGTATCGTGGCATGGGCTCTATTTCAGCCATGAATGCAGGCTCTGCTGATCGATATTTCCAGGAATCATCCCAAAAGCTCGTTCCCGAGGGTATTGAGGGTCGGGTTCCGTATCGAGGTGCCCTCAAAGACGTGGTTTATCAACTCATTGGTGGCTTGCGTGCTGGAATGGGATATTGTGGTACAGCGAATATCGATGAATTACGCAAAAATGCTCAATTCGTGAAGATTAGTGGGGCAGGATTAAAAGAGAGTCATCCCCATGATGTTCAGGTTACTAAAGAGGCTCCTAATTATGGTGCTGATTTCTAAATAATTGAAGATTTTTCTAAACCGGTTTTTTCAAGAGGAGAAACCATGAAAAAACCGATGTTTTTTCAAGAGGAGAATGCATGAAAAACACCATCGTTGTTGGTGCTCAGTGGGGTGATGAAGGTAAGGGCAAGCTGGTCGATGTACTGGCGGAACAAAGTGATCTTGTTGTACGCTTTAATGGTGGCGGGAATGCAGGTCATACGGTTATGCACGCCGGTGAAACCTATAAATTTCACTATATGCCTTCAGGGATGCTTCACAATAAACAATGTATTCTGGGAACCGGTGTGGTTATCAACCCCAAAGACCTCCTGGAAGAAATCAAATCGTTTACTGATAGCGGTCATGCTCCCAAACTAAAAATCAGTGCCCGAGCTCATGTGATTTTTCCCCATCATCAGCTCATTGATGCCAAAGAGGGTGGAAAAATTGGAACCACAGGTCGTGGTATCGGTCCGACTTATTCACAGAAGGCCTCGCGAATCAATTTAAGAATATTGGATATAATCGCTGATGATGCCATTGTTCGAATTAAAAATTCGCTCAGGGATGTTAAAGATATTCTTATCAATGATGGGATATTCTCAGAGTCTGAATTTAAGGATTATTGTGAAACGGTATCACAGGAATACGCATCCTACGGTTCCGAGTTTAAAGCGTTTGTAACTGATACTGAAGATCTGGTGCGTATTGCCAGCAATTCTGACCTGCAGGTCCTGTTTGAGGGAGCCCAGGGAACGCTTCTTGATTTGAATTATGGAACTTATCCCTTTGTGACTTCAAGTTCAACACTTGCAGCAGCGGCCTTTGTGGGTGGTGGCGCCATTCCAGGCGTGCCTATCAGAATTCTGGGTATCACAAAAGCTTACACCACACGCGTTGGTGAGGGTCCCTTCCCCACTGAGCTGGATGGAGATGCCGCCACCAACCTCAGAGAAGCCGGTCATGAATATGGTGCAACGACTGGACGTCCGCGACGGGTTGGACACCTTGATCTCTATGCTCTGAGATATGCCATTCGTATATCGGGTATTCAAGAACTGGCAATGACCAAGATTGACACGCTCGCATTGGTAAATGGTGCCAAAGCCTGTACTGGATACAAAATTAACGGGAAAGAAATTGATTACTTTCCAGCAGATGCACCCACTCTTGAACTGGTTGAACCCATCTATACAGATATTCCACAAATCGCAAACCTCAGCAAAGAGGAATGGGCAACCCTGCAGGGAAAATCCAAAAAAGACCTTCCAGAGAGCATCCAAAACTACATCAAATTCATTGAGGATTTTGTAGAAATACCTATTTCCATCCTCTCCCATGGACCAGAAAGGAATGAAACCATTGTCTTCTGAACCCCTTTATAATCTATCACCCCTTGATGGTCGCTACGCCAGTGACCTCCAGGAAGTCCAGGCTGCATTCTCTGAAAGTCGTTTGATTCGTGAGCGCATCCATGTTGAAATGGTCTATTTGAAGGCTTTTCTCAAAGCCACTGGCCGTGGGGATTGGTGGCAGGATAGCTATATGTCCATTTACACGGACATTGACACCGAGGATTTCGAAGCTGTGAAAGAAATCGAAGGCCGTACAAAACATGATGTGGCTGCAGTTATAGAGTTTATCAAGGACCAGCTTCCTGAGAAAGTGAAACCATATGTTCATTTCGGTCTCACTTCTGAAGATGTGAACAATCTCTCCCATGGTCTTATGATTGTAGCTGCCCGAGATATTCTGCTCAAGCATCTCAAGGACCTTATTGGTGAACTTTCAGGAATCGCCAGAGACAATCGTGACAGACGCATGATCGGTCGCACCCATGGTGAAGTGGCAACCCCAACAACAATGGGTAAAGAGTTGGCACTTTACAGCTTGAGATTCGCTAGAATGTATTCTGAATTAAAGGGTATGAACATCCAGGGTAAAATTCTGGGGGCGACTGGCAACCTCAACGCATTTGTAGGTACGTATCCTGATGTGGACTGGTTTGAGTTGACCCGGGAGGTCGTAGAAGAGCTTGGTTTGGAACATACCTTGTTCAGTCTTCAGATCATGCCAGGCGATACCTATGCAACGCTCCTCGATTCAGTCAAAAGACTGAGTGGTCTCCTTATTGACTATGATCAAAATATCTGGACCTATTTTATGCTAGCATATCTATATCAGAAGGCAGATGCATCGTCCATCGGTTCTTCGACCATGCCCCATAAAATCAATCCAATTAAGTTTGAAAATTCTGAGGGTAATGCACAACTCGCAGAGAGCCTACTCACCTTTTTCAGTCAGAAGTTTATGAAAACCAGACTCCAACGAGATTTGACAGATTCCACAGTGAAACGAAATATCGGCACTGCTTTCGGACATATGGTTTTGGCTGTGAAATATGCAACACGTGGAACCAGCGACATCCTCATTAATCACGCCAAGATGGATGAAGAGCTGGCCAACAATGGTCAATTCTTTTCTGAGCTTGTCCAGCTTGTTGAACGGGATAGAGGTGCGTCAGATGGCTATGATCATCTCAAAAAGCAAACTCGTGGCAAGCGAATGAGTTATGCTGAAATGGTTGAAATGATGACTGAAGCGGGCATAGAGGCTGAGACAATTGAGACCTATATCAAGGGCTTGACAGGTGAAATCTGTGATCAGGCTCTGGCTGAGGTAAAAAAACTACTTTCCCAGGGATAAATGATATCCTAAACCTGTTTTCAACGAACGGAGTGAGTCAAACAGGTTTAGGAATTTAGCGTCATGAGTTTCCCAGTTTATTCGGCTCACCTATTTTGTCATAATCGATATCTTCGTAACCCTTTTTTCAACGAACGGAGAGAGTCAAACAGGTACGTGAGGGCTTATCCTCAGGAATTAACCAATTTAGTCGGTTCTTCGAACCTCCGGAAATTGGTTAATAGCTTTTCAATACAACTCTATATCTTATAATCTACTATCACAGCTCTAGTCGTAACACGATGGAGCGCTTCGACCACTCGCTTGTGTTCAGGATGGTTTGCGTAAGCCTTGAGTGCTGTTTCATCGGCAAAAGATGAAGTAAGAACCATATCCATGGCCAATTCAGACACCTTGATATTTAAACCAACTTCATAATCTTCAATAGCTGATATGAGAGCAGGCAATTCTTCCAATAATTCCTTCATCCTGTGCATATTGCCAGTTTTATTCTCTTCAGCAAATTCCCATGAAACGACATGTTTTATCATATCTAGCTGCCTATATCCCGTCTAATTGTCTTACCATCAAATTGAATCAGATCAGCATTTTGATAAGATTGTGAAAGGGCAACAGCTACTGAAGCTGCTCTGGTCGTGACATTTAAAACTCTGCCACCTGATGTAACAATCTCTCCATCTTTATCTGATGTCCCAGCATGGAATACAACAGAGTTTCTCACTTGATCCAGCCCTGATATGGGTAAACCCTTTGGATAAGCCTCAGGATAGCCCTTTGAGGCTAATACGACGGTTGCTGCTGCTGCTTTGTCCCAGCGTACATCAATTTCAGCTAGTCTGTCGTCGACAACGGCTTCAAATATGTCAAGGAGATCTGTTTTCAGACGTGGTAGAATCACCTGGGTCTCTGGATCACCGAACCGAACATTGTATTCAAGCACCTTGGGACCCGCTTCAGTGAGCATTATTCCGCAGTAAAGAATCCCTTTGAAGGGTCGGCCTTCCTGGCGCATGCCTTCCAGAGTTGGTTCAATAATATTTTCCAGACAAAATTTCTCCAGTTCTCCATCATATAGTGGGTTAGGCGAAATGGCGCCCATACCACCTGTATTGAGGCCGGTATCCCCTTCACCAATACGTTTGTAATCTTTTGCGGATACCATGGGAATAGCCGTATTAGCATCCACAAAACAGAGCATGGATAATTCAGGACCTGTCATGAACTCTTCAATGATGATAGCATCCCCTGCATTTCCGAAGACCTTGTCTTCCATCATATCTTTCACACCCTGTTGTGCCTCTTCAGGGCTAAGAGAGATGAGCACTCCCTTCCCTGCTGCCAATCCATCTGCCTTTACAACGATGGGGTAGATTGTATTGCTGGCTAAAAATTCAAGTGCTTTCGAAGCATGAGTAAATCGATGATATTCTGCAGTAGGTATTCCATATTTATAGAGGAGTTCTTTGGTGAATACTTTGCTGCCCTCAAGAATGGCAGCCCGGGCATTGGGACCAAATATTCGTAAACCGGCTGCTTCAAATTTATCCACTATTCCATTTACCAGGGGCACTTCAGGACCAACAACAGTCAGACCAATATTGTTGTCCCGGGCAAAACTAAGCAGGGCCGGAATGTCATTGTCTGGAATGGGAAGGTTTGTTGCTATGCTTGCAGTACCTGCATTTCCAGGAGCACAATACACTTTTGAGACTCGAGAACTCTGTGCCAATTTCCATACCAGAGTATGTTCCCGACCACCTCCTCCAATAACCAATACCTTCATTTCTAGATTCCCCATCTATGTGCTATTTCAGACAAATTTCAGTCTTCAATATAATCTTTTTAGGGTGAGCAATAAAAAAAGAATGGGGAGGACATGTTGCCTCCCCATTCTTTAAAATTCACGTGAAGTGGATTAGAGCTTTAGATAACTATTTTTTTTTATCTTCTCCAACAGGTTCACCTGCATGTTCACCTTCAATAGCTTCGCCAGCGTGTTCGCCTTTAGTATGTTCAGCCTTCATTTTGCATTCAGCTTTACATGCATCTGTGCAAACGTGATCTGCTCCCATCTTTTCCATATGAGCAGCTTTGCACTTAGCTTTTTGTTCTACAGAGCATTCGTGATCTGCTTTATGCTTTGCCATGTGAGCAACTTTGCATTCATCTGTGCAAACGTGATCTGCCCCCATCTTTTCCATATGAGCGGTCATCCACTTAGCTTGACATTCTGCTGAGCGTTCGTGTTTTTTAGCCATTGCATCAGCTGAATGATCACAAGTTTCTGTGCAGACATGATCTTTGGCCATTGCTTTATGAGCTGAATGGTCGCAAGCTTCTGTGCAAACATGATCTTTGGCCATGGCTTTGTGATCTGAATGGTCACAAGCCGCTGTACAGACATGGTCTGCTTTTGATTCACAGCCTGCTTCTTTTTCTGATTTACATGCTTCTTTGTGTGCGCAACTCATGAGCACGAACATTGAAACAACGAGAATTACGAGTAACTTTTTCACAAATTATCTCCCTTAAATTTTTAGAGTGTCATCTGGATGCGTCGTGCATCCTTGACAATATCAATTCTCAGTACGCAAAAACAATGCTAATCACAAATAAAACAGTCAAAGTTCTCGATATCTTTCAGCGTTTATTTAAAAACTGTGCGAGATGTCTTGGTGCTGAGATGCACAAAGTCCTGGGATTTTGGTTGCGGTTAAACTTTCCTATACTCAAAAGAGCGGGTAAAGCCCGAATAGATTTTACCCTTTTGCTCAATATGTGGATAGATAAAATAGTTTAAAGGTCCACTATTGTGCCCCTCACCCAACTCCAAATCTCTCCCAATAGTGAACTGGATGCGATCGGGTGGTTGATTTCCGAAGAGGAACTCCTTTTCGCTTAAATTCTTTTTCGCTTCTGATGCATCTACTGGGAACCAGCCTGATTCAGGCAAATAAAAGTTCACCCAACAATGGTATCCGCCAACCACACCAGATTCCCGATCAAGAGGAATAGGGAAACCAATCTCAAAGCGGGATGGAATCTGCTCGACCCGAGCCAGTGAAATGAAGAGAGCATGGAAGTCTGTACAGTTTCCATATTTCTCACTGCAAGCCCAGTAAGTGTCACCATTGCCCCAGCCAGTCCCAACTTTTTTGTATTCCATATTGCCGACAACATAGTCGTATATGGCCCGCGCTTTTTCAAGGGACATTGGCGCTGCCGGCGGCAGGGCAACCCTGATACTATCAACCAGTTCCCCGGAAACAGGTACGCGTGAATTGGCATTTAGGAAGAGCTCTTTCTCCTCGTCCGTTAATACTGGAATATTCAGACTTTTTCGATATTTCGTTGAATTTGTTGGTCGTGAAACCTTATAAATTAAACGGATATCCAGAGTATCTGCTGTCCCCTCAGGAAGGTGTGCGTACCAGAACTTATTTCCATAAACCGCTTCTTGACCAAAATTACCAGCAACTTCTGATTCAATCTCAATATCCAAGATAGTTTGCTGGGTATTACTCTGTGCAACAGGTAAAAATATATCCAGTGCTTCAGATGTGGGATGAATTTGCACAGAATAGGTAAAGGAGAATTGTCGATCACCTTCATGCTTCAGAGCGACCTCGATTTCATTTACAGGCTTGTCCCCCAGGGGACAGGCACAGGAGACCATCAGGCCCATCATCAGTATCAAGCTCAATAGCAGTAATTTGGTCAAGAAGTGTTTCATTTTATGGAAGTTTTCCTAGTCAATCTCTACGGGGTTATCGTTTATGAAGGTATAACGGGCTTTCTTTTCCCAACCAGCATCTGTTTTAATAGGATGCTTGTGTATCTTTTCTTCAGTGACCTTCAACTTGCCACCTTCCGGGTTGAGCCAGAAGTCCAGATCATACAATTTTCCAGAATGTCCAACGACTTCGAAATCTGTACAGGCAAAAAATCCCTTGCCCTCAATTTTTCTAACAGGATCGTGAATTTTTACAAACTTAAGTTGTAATTCATCACCAGTTTTCTCGTCTGTTATTTTGAAAATGCCTTGATCTTCGCGCATGGAGATGTATGCATTCATGGCACCTTTGATTTCAGCAGCACTAAACGTCTGAGCAGCTTCTCCGCCATGCTCTTTGCCACCATGTTCCTGACCACCATGTTCTTTTCCACCATGCTCTTGACCGCTTACTTTAGCAGTATGTTTGTGGTCGGGATTATCACAGGTAGCAATGTTACAAGATTCGGCCATGCCACCGGGGTGTTCGTGCTTAGAGCCGCAACTCCACACTAGCACACTTACAATTATCATTAGTAGAGCTATTTTTTTCATAGAAAACTCCCTCATTAGATAGTGAGCGTTAATCGCTCTATTTACTATTCATTACAATATTAGTATTCTTTGCTCTGTGTCAAATACAATTCAAACCGTAAGTGTCAGCCATCTTACACTACTGCAGAAATCAATGCTTGAAATGCCTCATTCCAGTCAGAACCATTGCTATCCCATACTTATCACAGGCAGCAATGGAATCTTCGTCCCTCACCGAGCCACCTGGTTGAATGATTGCAGTGACACCAGCCGTATGCGCTTTTTCAACAGAATCAGAGAATGGGAAAAATGCATCTGAGGCCAGTGAGGATCCCTCTGTGGAGCTTTTACTGCGGTCCAAAGCATTATCCACTGCCCAGATACGACTGGTCTGACCTGCACCAACACCCTGGGTAGCGCCATCTTTCACGACAACAATAGCATTGGATTTGGCATGTTTGACAACCTTCCAGGCCAGTTTAAGATCTGCCCATTCTTGCTCGGTGGGTTGTTTCTCAGTGACAACTTTATAATTCTCATCATCCAACACATGATGATCTGCTTCCTGAATTAACAATCCCCCATCGACCTTTTTGTAGAAGTACGGCTCAGGTGTCACTGGGTTCATGATGTCAGCCAATTGAAGAAGTCGTAGATTTTTCTTTTTCCTGAGGATGGATAAAGCGTTTTCGGAATAGGCTGGGGCAATAATAATCTCAAGGAATATCTTGTTCATCTCCACAGCAGTAGCTTCATCCACTTCCCCATTGAGGACAACAATTCCGCCAAAGATGGAAACAGGATCGGCTTTATAGGCTCGCTCATAGGCTCCAAACAGGGTATCTGATGTACCTACGCCACAGGGATTGGCATGTTTTAAAGCAACCACCGTTGGATCGGTAAATTCCCGAATCATTTCGATGGCTGCAGAAGCATCACCAATATTGTTATAGGAAAGCTCTTTTCCATGAAGTTGGACAGCACCACTTAAACGGCCGTCAAGCAGAGAGACTTCGCGATAAAATGCTGCAGATTGATGCGGATTTTCTCCATAACGGAGACTCTGCTGCTTTTCGTAAGTCATGGACAGTTGATCAGGTAACTCGTTATCACCCAGCTCCTTAGCCAGATATTGACTAATTAAGGTATCATAAGAAGCGGTATGTCTAAAGCCCTTGAGCGCCATTTTTTTCCTGAAAGCATCATCGAGTGTATTGGCCTTGAATCCTTCAATAAAACCAGGATAGTCTTCAGGATCAGTGAGCAGGGTAACTGAATCAGAATTCTTTCCTGCCGCCCTGATGAGAGTCACACCACCGATGTCAATATTTTCAATGGCATCAGCCATGGTGACACCTGATTTGAGAATGGTTGCCTTGAAGGGATACAGATTCACAACCACAAGATCAATCATGGGAATACCCAATTCATCAGCTTCCGTTAGATGAGCTTCAATGTTGCGATTGGCCAGAATGCCACCATGAATTTTTGGCTGAAGGGTTTTAACTCGCCCCCCAAGACACTCAGGGAATCCAGTAATATCGCTGATACCAATTACTGGTATATCATTGTCTGTCAGCAGCTTTGCCGTACCACCGGTGGAGATAATTTCAACACCACTTTCGTTGAGTACCTGAGCTAACTCCAATACCCCGCTTTTATCAGAGACACTGATCAACGCACGTTTCATTCCCTACTCCCTAAATCTTATTCTTAGTTTCAATTGTTTATGTATACATGCTGCCCACGGACTTCAAGGAGTCCCAGGGCAAATAATCGAACTGCTTCTGGATAAATTTTCCATTCAGCTTCTTCCATAACCCGACGCTGAAGCTTTTCAGGGTCATCCCCCTGTTGCACTTCCACCGCCTGCTGTAGGATGAGTGGACCTGCGTCCACCTCCGGTGTCACAAAATGAACACTGGCACCGGTGACCTTGCAGCCAGTAGCCAGAACCGATTCATGGACTTTTAAGCCGTAAAAACCTGGTCCTGAAAAGGCTGGAATGAGTGCAGGATGCACATTCATCACCTTATTTTTAAAATCTGTAAAGAATCCCGGACCGAGTATAGCCATAAATCCTGCAAGCAGGACCAGATCAATCTTAGCGGCTTTTAGTCGAAGAGCCAAAGCCCCATCGAAGGCCTCTGGAGTTTCAAACTGCTTTCTCCCAATGATGGAGGTCTCAATATTTGCCTCCGCTGCACGGGTGAGTGCATAGGCGTTTTTCCTGTTGGAGATGACCAACTCTACACGGGCATCAGGGATGTAACCAGATTCAATACCATCCATAATGGCTTGTAAATTTGTACCGCCCCCGGAAACCAGGATTCCTATTCGAAGCATATAGGTGAGTCTCCGTTGTCTCTCTTCTTTATATAGCCGATCTGTAAGGCCTGTTCACCCATTTCTTTCAATTGAGTTAGAATTGGATCAACATCCTCAGAACCGACTATCAATGCCATACCAATACCCATATTAAAGGTGTTGTACATGGCATCATCATCAAGTTGGGAGGTCTCTTGAATCAGCTTGAATATGTTGTGGAGGGGCCATGTCCCCTTCTTAATAACTGCCTGATATTGATCAGGATAGGCACGGGGAATATTTTCGATAAACCCACCACCCGTTATATGTGCAATCGCGTGAATAGAATGATTTTCAATGATAGAGAGAACTGATTTGACATAAATTTTTGTGGGTGTAAGCAGGGTTGCACCTAATGTCGAATTATCAAAATTGTCATTCCAACGATTCTCGGGAAAGAGTTTTCTTACCAGGGAAAAACCATTTGAGTGAACCCCGGAAGATGATAACCCGATAATAACATCCCCTGCTTCAACTGACTTCCCATCGATCATTTTGGGCCGATCGACCATTCCTACTGTGAATCCGGCAACATCGTATTCACCCCTGGCGTAAAAACCAGGCATCTCAGCGGTTTCACCCCCAACCAGGGCGGCACCACTCTGCCGACAACCCTCAGTGATTCCAGCAACAATGCCTTCAATCTGTTGAGGTTCAAGCTTTCCAGTGGCGATATAGTCCAGGAAGAACAGCGGTTTTGCACCAACACAGATGATATCATTCACGCACATGGCAACACAATCAATACCGATGCTGTCGTGTTTATCTAAAGCGAATGCGAGCTTGAGTTTTGTACCCACTCCATCCGTACCAGACACGAGAATAGGTTGCGTCATCCCTGAGACATCAGGCGCGAACATCCCTCCAAATCCGCCAATGCCACCAATAACCTCGGGTCCGTGGGTGGATTCAACATCTTTTTTGATGCGTTGAACCGCCTCATAGCCTTTCTCGATATTTACACCGGCATCTTTGTAATCGATACTCATTGGGCTTCCCCAACCGGCACGGGATAATTGCCATCAAAACAAGCCATGCAGGTCCCAAGACCAGATTTCTTCAGGCAATCAGCAAGCCCTTCGTGGGATAGATAGGATAAACTATCTGCACCAATCTCAATGCCGATATCCTCAATCGGTTTTTTGGCAGCGATGAGTTTGGATCTGTCTGGCGTATCAATCCCATAAAAACAACTATACTTAACCGGTGGACTTGTGATCATCACATGAACTTCAGTGGCTCCAGCCCTTCTTAGAGATTTGACAATCCTGGTGATAGTGGTGCCCCGGACAATGGAATCATCAATCATGATGACGCTCTTGCCTTCAACATTCCTCCGAATTGGTGAAAGTTTGAAATTCACGCCAATCTCACGCATATCCTGCTTCGGACTGATAAAAGTTCGTCCAATATAGGCATTGCGATAAAAGCCTTTATCAAATGGAACACCAGAGGCTTGCGAGTATCCCAGGGCAGCTGAGGTTCCAGAATCTGGAATATCGATGACAATATCTGCCTTGCGACCCGTTTCTTTAAAAAGTCGCTTACCCATATTGATTCTGGCCTCATACACATTAAGACCATCAATTACAGAATCGGTTCTGGCGAAGTAGACATACTCGAAAGAGCAGATATGGGTTGTAGTCACCTCAGTTTGCTCTGAGTGTATCCCATGGGCATCCACACATATGATCTCACCCGGTTTAACGTCCCGAATAATATCACCTTTAACAGAATCGATTGCACAGCTCTCTGAAGCAAATACGAAAGAACCATTCATGCGTCCCATTATGAGGGGTCTAAGCCCCATGGGATCGCGAAAGGCATACAATTTATCTCGGGTCAGCAGTAGTATGGAATAACCACCCCTGATCATGGACATGGTTTTCTTGATTGCCTCAGTCATATCCCCAGTTTCAATGGCATTTTTCGCCACCAGTTTCAGGATAGTTTCTGAATCTGTACTGGATTGAAAAGTAGCTCCCTGAGCTTCCAGGTCACTCATTAACTCCTTGGTATTCACAAGGTTACCGTTATGAGCCAAGGCCATTTGGCCTTGAGAGCTAACAATGACTACGGGTTGTGCATTTTCGTAAGTTGTTCCGCCTGTTGTGCTATAGCGGACATGACCTATTCCATGGGCACCGCTGAGAAAATTAAGTAGTTTGGGATCGAATACTTCCTGAACCAGACCTTCATCTTTATAGTAGTTGATCTGCTCTCCATCACTGACAGCAATACCAGCACTCTCCTGCCCTCTATGCTGCAGGGCAAAAAGGCCATAATAGACCAGCTTCGATGTATCTTCAGGTCTGGTATTATAAATACCAAAGACACCACATTCTTCATTCAGTTTATCGTGCATAGATCAACTATCGGTTTTCATTAATTTATCAAATCCTGTTGAAAAAGCTGTTCCACATTCATCAACAGAAATATCTATGATTTTCTCATCCATATTGTGAATGATGATGTCCTTTGCTTTAGTTACACGTCCAATGACAGCTGCTTCAAGACCTTGATTTGCTGCCAATTCTACAATCTTGTCAGTTGATGTTTCATCAGCCGAAAGCATAAAGCGTGTCTGACTTTCACCAAATAATAGGGCGTCCGCTCTCATATCAAGATCCAGTGAGACGCTGGCACCCAGTTCGCCTGCGATACAGGATTCAGCCAGAGCAACCGCCAAACCCCCATCACCCAGATCATGGGCACTTTTCACCAGACCCTTACGAATGATATCCAGAATATAATCTTGTGCTTTGCGTTCAAGCTCAAGGTCCAGTTCGGGTACATCACCTGTAACCAGATTGTGGATGACATCCAGGTATTCAGAAGCACCGAGTTCTTCCTTGGTTTCTCCAATGAGAATGACAAAATCACCAGCATTTTTGAATTCCATGGTTGTCACATGGGCCAACGATTTAACCAATCCAGTCATACCAATAATTGGAGTCGGATAGATGGAGCCAAACTCAGGTGTTTGATTGTATAGACTTGCATTACCACCAATAACTGGGGTGTCAAGGGCTCTACAGGCCTCGCTGATCCCAATGATAGATTGTTCCAGTTGGTAGTAGACTTCAGGTTTTTCAGGATTTCCAAAGTTGAGACCATCGGTTATGGCAATCGGCTCGGCACCCGAAACCACCTGATTTCTGGCTGATTCAGCCACAATACTCTGGGCTCCCCGTCTGGGATTCAGATAGCAATAGCGTCCATTGGAATCCATGGTGAGACCAATCCCCTTATCACGACCTTTGATACGCAGAATAGCTGCATCAGAACCAGGCTTCACCACCGTATTCATCTGAACTCTATGATCGTATTGTCTATAAACCCATTCTTTAGAACAAATATCTGGAGCACTCAGCAACCTCACCAAGACCTGATTCAAATCAGAAGGTTGAGCGACCTGCTCGTTCTTGAATGCCCTGGTTTCTTTTAGATGAGGTGGCTCTACGGCATCAAGAATATATGTCGGGGCATCCATGAGCGACCACACAGGTACTTCACCAACAGTAATGCCATTTTCAAGAACCCGGTACATGCCATCATCAGTGACCTGTCCAATCACAACTGCATGTAAATCCCATTTATGAAAAATTTTATTGACCTTATCTTCAGTTCCCTTTTTGACAATCAGGAGCATGCGTTCTTGAGATTCAGAAATCATGACTTCTTCAGGACGCATGGCTTCTTCGCGCTTGGGAACCAGGGCAACATCTATTTCGACGCCATTGCCAGCCTTACTTGCTGTTTCAACAGATGACGAAAGGATACCTGCTGCGCCCATATCCTGGACACCAACAACGTAATCTTTATCAAATACCTCAAGACAGGCTTCGATGAGAAGTTTTTCCATAAAAGGATCGCCGACCTGGATGGCACCGCGATCTTCATCATTTTCCTCTTCCAGGTCCTTGGATGCGAAACTGGCGCCACCCATCCCATCCCGACCGGTGAGGTTACCCACAATCATCAAACTGTTGCCAATACCTGTTGCGATGGCTTTTTTGATTTCAGATTTTTTCATAAAACCAACACACATGGCATTTACCAGAGGGTTGCCCTTGTATGCATTGGAAAATCTGACCTCACCACCAACTGTGGGCACGCCCACACAATTTCCATATTCCCCAATTCCATGAATGACTTCGGAAATGAGCCAACGGGTGTGGCCCTTTTCTCCTGGATGTCCAAAATGTAGGGAATTCAAAGAAGCAATGGGATAAGCGCCCATGGCGAGAATATCCCGAATAATGCCACCTACTCCAGTAGCAGCCCCTTGAAAGGGTGCAATAGCTGAGGGGTGGTTATGACTTTCAAGTTTAAAAGTAATGACTTCATCGTCATCGATATCCACAATACCTGCGTTTTCGCCTGGTCCCTGGACAATACGTGGACCTGTCGTTAGAAAATGTTTAAACAGGGGCCGTGTATGTGTATAGCCACAATGTTCAGACCACATCTGAGCATACAATGCTAATTCCACAGTATTGGGTTCACGTCCCATATGTTTGGTTAATAATTCATATTCAGAGTCAGTTAGACCTGCTTTGATCCAAATCTTTTCTTCCATGCCAGCCTTCTTTTCGCTCATAAGATCCGTTCTAACCGTGTTTTGCTTCGAGGTGTTTTAACATTGAGACAAAAACCCCTTTACCATCGCTTAAACCCAGTACACTATCAGCACTGCGCTCCGGATGGGGCATCATCCCCACCACATTGCCTGTCCGATTAATAATTCCTGCGATGCTGTTTATGGAACCATTTGGATTGGTTTTATCACTGACTTCGCCCTCTGGACTGCAATAGCGAAAGAGAATTTGTCCATTGGCTTCCATCTCAGCAATGGTATCAGGAGCCGCATAATAATTGCCTTCATTATGTGCGATGGGAAAAACGACCACATCTCCTGAGGCATATTCACTTGTGAAAGGGGTATCAGCGTTATCCACCTTTAAGCTCTGATCTTGACACAGGAATTTGAGTTCACGATTTTGGAGTAAGCTGCCTGGCAACATTCTGGATTCAGTCAATATCTGAAAGCCATTACAGATACCGATAACCAGACCACCGGAGGCGGCAAACTCCTTCACGGCTGTCATAGCCGGAGAAAGATGTGCGATGGCTCCAGGGCGTAAGTGATCTCCATATGAGAAGCCACCAGGGATAATAATGGCGTCCACATCACCCAAATCCGTATCCTTGTGCCACAAGTACTTGACGGGTTTTTCCAGAATCTTATCTACGGCATGAAAGCAATCTTCAGCGCAATTAGAACCAGGAAATAAAAGAACTCCCCAATTCATCAGACCTCCTTGATCTCAAAGCTGTAAGATTCTACCACAGGATTGGCCAACATCTTATCACACATATCGTGGACAGAAGCTTCAGCAGATGCCATGTCAGTCATCTCCAGATCAATTTCAAGTTGTTTTCCAACACGAACTTTTTTGACCTGATCAAAACCTATGGAACCCAGCCCGTTCTGAACGGCTCTTCCCTGTGGATCAAAGATTCCTTTTTTCAACATGACAGTTACGATTGCTTTTAACATATCTATTTTTCACCCTTCATGGTTAACATCCAGATTGAACTAGGTTCATAACTCTGAAATTCGTGTGGCATCTAAACCAGCTATTAGTCAATTGCATTTAGTTTTTTGTACAAGGCTTTGTTTTTTGTATTCAGGAAGTAGTCAACCTCACGTCTGGCGATATCTGCAACTTCTTGTTTGTATCCCGCTCCACTTCCCTTTGAAGTGATAAATTTTTTGATTACGAGATATTTTTCTTCCTGAATTTTCATGAATGCTTCATCAACAACAGGGGTCTCCGGGTATAAACCCTGTTCCTGGCCCCGTTTGAGTATATCTGTGAAATTTTCCCCAGTTTGAGCAGCTTCTTTCTTGGTCTTGTTGACTGCTTCATACCAGTCGTCATGCACAATGATATAGTAGTCCCTCATTGCCTGCTTATTGAAATTCACGATATAGTTATGCCCCTCAACCTTGCAGGTCAAGGTTGCCCGGACTGAGTCTGTATCCAGCGTATCTACAAAAACAAGATCCTGCCCATCCCTGGCAATCTCCCATTTCAAATCCCAGAGATTTAAACCCATCCGGTCAAATATTCTATGCACCATGAATGATGCTAAAATGGCGCGGACCAGCGATTCTGAGAACAAATCACCACCAATACCTGAGACCAGCAGCGCTTCCTGTCTGGAGATATTCCTGTCCTCTGGTTCATACTTTGTAGTTAAGTCAATTAGCGGGGATTCAAATGTCTGCCACGGGACAAGCTCATTATCCACACCTAATTCTCGTAAATAGGCTTTTTTGCCGGAATCACTTTGGGCATTATACTTTCTCAAGATGGAGGATCCGCTTGTCACACCGAATCGAACGATTTGTTCAAGGGGAATGACGAATTGATCATTTCCATAAAACTTTTCGTAATCATAAAGATGGGATTTCATGAAGGTAACGGGTTCTGGCTTATAAATGTTGTACTTCTTGATCAATGTCAGATTACTGAGCTCCTGAGGAAAGGAACTTGCATACAGTTTTTCGTCATGGGGACCAATCATCCCCTGATGGTGGGTTCTGAGACCAGTAGCCTTAACTTTCTCAAGTGTTTTCTGAATGATTACCTCGTTCTTGAAATAATCCTCACCCCAATGAGCTTTGATGTAGAACTCAATATCGTCCCACTCATTCACGTCCATTAGCGACTTGTATACCAAATGGCGAAAGCCCGCTCTCACTGTATCGCTGCCTTTTATCTCAAAAATCGTCCCCACATCAAATACTGAACCACCCATACTTGTTTCACTGACCAATGACCCCGGATCATCAATCACTGAATACAGTTTCTGGACAGAACCATTGTAATATGGATTAGCACGATCGAACTTTATGTTGCGATTATTATCAGACATATCTCATTCCCTTTATCAGTATTTCACAATTCGCCATGTGAAAACGATTACTTATTATACTTTTCCTGAATCTTACGGTCTTTTTCCAACACAGCATCTCGCATTTCGATTCTGTGTGCTTCCAGCTTGCGACCAATTTCTGGATACTTGACGGCCAGAATCTGGGCAGCTAATAATACTGCATTGTCACTGGCATTGATACCCACCGTAGCCACTGGAATGCCACCAGGCATCTGAACAATTGAGTACAAAGCGTCTACACCGTCCAGACTGGCCCTGATAGGCAAGCCGATGACAGGTTTTATGGTCTGAGCAGCTATTACACCTGGAAGATGGGCTGCCTTCCCGGCTCCTGCTATGACCAGCTCTATACCCAGCTCGTCAAAACTCTTGATATAGGCTTCTACGGCTTCGTGGGTTCTGTGAGCGGATAAAATCCTTAGCTCAAATTCCAAACCCAGTTTCTCAATAATTTTGAATCCTTTATCCAGTACTGGGAGATCACTATCACTTCCCAGAATAATTGCGATTTTAGCCAATTTATTGTTCTCCTACTTTATTATATATGAATCATCTCGTCGGCGGTGAAAACACGTTCACAATACTGACAAGCAAGATCTCGACTTGCGCTGTCCTTCAGATTAAAGATAGTCGTCATGGGTTCAGCGTTGGTTATGCATTTGGGATTTGGACAGGACACCAATCCCTCTATGCGCTCCGGAATCTCAACTCTTGATTTCTGTGCCACCTTAAAGTCTCTGATAATACTAACTTTAGCAGCAGGAGCGACAAGGGCAATACTGTTGACTTCATTCTGAGTCAGTTCACGCCCTTCAATTTTGATGATATCCTTCTTTTTCATGACCTTGCTGGAAAAATTCATACCCATCATGACAACATCTGTTGCCCTGGGTTTTAGAATAGCCAACACACGTTGGACCCGTCCTGCAGGGATATGATCGATAACCGTACCATTTTTGATGGGATCTACTTTTAATTCCTTCATTATTTAGCCTCCCCTAAAAGAGTGGCTAGAATGGCCTGTCGCATGTAGACTCCATTTTCTGCCTGGTCAAAATAGTAGGCATATTTCGTCGTATCCACATCTGTGGTGATTTCATTCACCCTGGGCAATGGATGCATGACTTTCATATTGTCTTTTGCATTTTTGAGTAAATCTGCAGTAATGATATATGCATTTTTCACCTTTTCGTATTCTTCACGATCTGGGAAACGTTCTCTCTGGATGCGGGTGACATACATGATATCAATATCATTGACAATCTTGTCAAGTTTGGTGGTTTCCTTGAATTGGATTTCCCTCTTCCTGAGGTCATTCAGGATATGAGATGGCATCCCCAGAGATTTTGGTGACACGAAATGAAATTCAGGTTTGAATGGCGCAAGGGCATAAGCCAGGGAGTGAACGGTTCTACCGTATTTTAGATCCCCAACCAAAGCAAGTTTTAAACCTTCCAGAGATCCCTGTGATTTGAGAATGGTATAAAGATCCAGAAGTGACTGAGTTGGATGCTGATTGGCTCCATCCCCGGCATTGACTACAGGAATGTTGACTTGCTCAGAGACATAGCGAGCTGCCCCTTCCAGAGGATGGCGCATGACGATGATATCTGAATAGCGAGCTATGATTTTTGCCGTATCTGCCAGGGTTTCACCTTTTTCAACTGATGTACCACTGGTACCGACCATTCCGATGACTTCCCCACCCAACCGTTTCATGGCTGATTCAAAGGACATTCTGGTTCTGGTTGAAGCCTCGTAAAACACCGCCGCCATGACACGTCGAGATAAATCAATCTGACTGGGGTCTTTTTCAAGACTTGCGGCCAGCTTTAACAGTTGAAGGGTTTTGTCTGCGCTGAGATCACGCATGGAGATTAGGTGTTTCATTCAGTCCCCTTTATTTATTCTTGGATTGAAAGGCAGTCCAGGCAGCCTCTCGATAACGTTTTGCTTCTGCACCGGGATCGGCGCTGGCTACAATGCCTCTGCCAACAATGATTGCATCTGCGCCACCCTCAATTGCATTTTCTACGGTGAGATATTGTTGTCCTAATCCATCTCCTTTGGTATCCAGATTAACACCAGGCATGAGGAGTAATTGATCCTGAGGAATTTTATTTCTAAAGCGTTTGATATCTTCAACATCGGCCCCATGACCGATATATCCACTCACACACTCCTTGCGACGTTTGCCGATTTCAAGGACTTGCCTCGTATATGTTTCGGAGATGAGATTTCCTTTGGCGCTCATGCGAGCGAGTAAAAACCCAGATCTGGGGACATCCAGATCACCAAACAGTCCATCCAGGATGGCTTCACCAGCGATCATGTGAACGGTCACATATTCAGCCCAATCTGCAATTTTGTAAACTCCGGAACGAAATTGCTTGCGAACTGTGCTGCCGATATCGGCAAATTTCCGGTCTTCAAAAATTAGAAAGTCATGTCTTTCAGCAAGAGCCTTTAATCGTGGGACAAAGCTACCGTTGAAATCCTTCATGATATCAACGTGGGTTTTGACCATGAAGATTTCAGGTCCTGCAGCTTCCAGAATATCAAAGAAAGTTGCTACGTCCTCAACATCCAGTGATAGAATCAGGTTTGATTTTTTTCTCAACATGGCATCCATGAGTTTTCTGGTCAAGGGTGAAGTAGTTGCATTCACTCGATCGGCAAATTTCAGAAGTGGCTTATCAACAGGAGTGGAAACAAATTCTCGAACTTTTTGAGCCAGCGCCGTATCGAGCTTTCCTTCTGCACCTAACACTGAGATCATATCTTCCACAGTAATAATGGAGCTGAGTTTGTATCCTTTAGTGGCCAGAATCTCTTCACCATTAAAACTACGATCAATGAGACAAACGAAATCCTTCACCTTAAGGCCGGCATGCTCCATACCTTCGGCAGCCTCAAATTTACTTTCACCTGTTGTGATGAGATCATCGATGATGAGGCAGGTTTGCCCCGCTTCAAAATGACCTTCAATCAACTTCCCAGTACCGTAGGCCTTTACTTCTTTACGTTGATAGACCAGGGGGGTATCCATTTCAACTGATACCTGTGCAGCTAGTGGCAGGGCTGTATATGGAATTCCGGTGATGACATCAAATTTTTTATCTGCCAATTCTGCTTTTAGCAAAGACACAATATTTTTAATAATAGCGGGATAAGAGATGATGCTTCTTAAATCTATGTAAAAGGGTGAGGTGGCACCTGATTTTAACTTGAATTCACCAAACTTTAAAGCGCCTATCTTGTGCAGATCCAGGATTAATTGTTTCTTGCCAGTTTCCACTATATGCTCTCCATTCGATCGATTAGTTCTTTATGAATAACCGCGGAGATAGCAGAAAACGCAAAGAGTGTTAATTGGGTTTCCAATAGATTATCTCTGCGCGCTTCGCGACCTTTGCGGTTAAAATTCAGATTCATCATAAGGGTTGTATCCGCCCGGTTTTTCCACGATGGGACACACCAAAGTCATCCAACCCATCCAATGTCTCATGGTCAACAATGGGACCTTCCATACACAGGATTAATCCAGTAGGATCCATGACACAAGAACCACAAATGCCTACACCACATTTCATATAACGTTCAAGATTCACTTCATATGCCAATTGATGCTTTTTTGCAACCGCCACTGCTGCACTCATCATCTTTTCGGGTCCAGAGATGTAAATCTGATCGAAGGTTTCGTTCTGTAGGACTTTTTCCATCACATCAACACTCGTCCCCTCGTGTCCCAGGGAACCATCATCAGTAGCTATATGAGATTGATGGCAGAGAATCTCAAAGTCCTCAACATAGAGTAAATCGTCAGCTGAGCGGGCACCATTAATATTGACCAGCCGCTTGACGCCATCCTCTCTTAGCTTTTTTGCCAGGAACCGGAGGGGTGGTGTGGCAAATCCTCCCCCAACCATTAGGATGTTTCCAGATTGGCGCTTGAAAGATTGTCCGTATGGACCACGGACAGAAACCAGGTCACCCACATCCATATTAAAGAGTCGCTCTGTAAATGGACCTATATTCTTAATGGTCATGGAAAATGAATTTTCATCCACATCCAAAATGGAAAACGGTTTTTCGCCCTGACTAAAAATGGTAAGCATGATAAACTGGCCAGGCTCAGCATTGAGCGAACCGTTAAAAGTGAAAGTACGCAGGGAGGGGTTTTCTTCGCGGATCGCGGCTATGGGTAAGGTTTGACGATCACACTTCAAGTCAATTTTCCTCTAGAATTCCTATGAGGTCAGAAAAGTCGGCATATCCGTGGACCTCCATGAAAGCTTCCATTTCTTCCCGAATAGATTTAAAGACATCCAGACCATGGTCATACACAGCTGAGCCAACGCCAATGGCAGATGCCCCGGCCATCATCATCTCAATGGCATCCAGACCTGTACTCACACCGCCAGTTCCAAGAATTGGTATATCAACAACCTTATAGGCATCATGAATTAGTTTGATAGCCAGGGGTTTGATGCATGGACCAGATATCCCCCCGAAATTGTTTCTCAGAACAGGACGCCTGGCCACTGCATCGATGACCATGCCATGACCCAGAGTGTTGATCATCGTTAGTCCATCGGCACCAGCATCCTCAGTCAATTTGGCAATGGCGGAAATATCATTGGCGTTTGGAGATAGCTTCGCCAGAACCGGAATGTTGCTAACGGCTTTCACTGCGGTAACAATCTCTGTAATTTTTTCAGGCATGAGAGCAAAGGGACGTTTGAATTCATCTTCTACATTGGGACAGGAGAGATTGAGCTCCAGAATATCTGCACTTGAATCGTTAACAGCTTTCGAAAGCTCCACGAACTCGCCAGCATACGCCCCAAAAACACTGACAATAACAACCCCTTCTATGCTCCGATGAAATTTTTCTACTTCTTCGAGTCCTTCGGCGATCCCCGGATTGGTTAGTCCCACTGAATTAATCAGACCGCCATTAAATTCAGCGATAACAGGACCTTCATGTCCAATACGAGGTTCAATACTTAAAGATTTTGTGGTGACCATGCCTGCGCCATCACGGAGAACCCGTTGAAGCGAAGAGAAAGAGATACCTAGTATGCCAGATGCGAGGGTGAGGGGGGTCGGAATTTCCTTACCCAGAAAAAGCAATTCGACCTATCCTGCGAAATATTGGAGACACGGATTTTCTTTGGGAAATTGAAGGGGGTGGTAATGGATTTCGAGCCGTTATCACGCTGTTAAAATAGAAAATAATTGTCCGAGTCAAAGGTCGATTTTTGCTTATTTCAAATTCATTTAATTTTTAAAAAATATCTGGCCATAGTTTCCTCATCAAAATGATTTGACAGCCCTTATAAGCCGATTATATTGATGATCCCTTTGCCCGGTGGTTAGTGGAAGTGGTAAAGGGATTTTGAAAAGTTTAGAGGGGCCTTAGCTCAGTTGGGAGAGCGCTTGACTGGCAGTCAAGAGGTCATCGGTTCGATCCCGTTAGGCTCCACAACCATAAAAGCCTTAGTATTAATCTGCTAAGGCTTTTTTATTGGAATAAGATGATGAAATATTATAACTATGCATTGGGAGAGCGTCCCGACACGCGTGTCGGGAAGGTCATCGGTTTCCCGACAAGCTTGTCGGGATTAGGCTCCACAACACTGAAAGCCTTAGTAGTTTCCTGCTAAGGCTTTTTTTTTGACCATAATTGTGAAATACACACTATATATTCTAAAAAGTCTCAGCACTGAAAGACTGTACATCGGACAGACCAACAACTTTGCGCGGCGACTCAAGCAACATCAGGATGACAGATCCTATTCAACCAAAGGTCGTGGTCCATGGGAGGTTTTAAAAACAATTCATTTTGATTCTAGATCTGAAGCTATGCGGTTGGAGGTTAAGCTTAAGAAAATGAAGAATCCTGCTCGGATTTTATCCTATGTGGGAAGACACTACTAATCGTTGAAACGAGCGTCCCGACACGCGTGTCGGGAAGGTCATCGGTTTCCCGACAAGCTTGTCGGGATTAGGCTCCACACCCCTGCGTTTCACTCTGTTCAACTTCGGGGCGCAGGCATCCATTAAAGTCTTAGTAAGAAATTGCTAAGACTTTTTTGATTTATGAATAGCCATCAACGAACGCTTCAGGCTTGAGCTACTTCCCGAAACAGACTCGATTTGTTCGATAATTGTATCCGTCCACATCATTTTTGTTTTGCACTTCTTTCTGTGTGAGGCAGCTCTAAGCTTTGTCAGGCAACATTTCATTCACCCAATGGCAAAACCTTCATTTCAGGATTATCGATTTTCATTTCTAGTTCGTGCACCGCATGTTTGAGTGAGTCGACCTCCGATTCAAGCTGAAGAATACGGCTTTCAAGAGAGCGAATCGTTTTGCGGGCTGTTCCTCCTGACATGTGATCGTCGCAACTTATCATACTAACACCGGCTACAATTAGGAATGCAGCGCATAATACCCTTTTTGTGGTCATAATCATTTCTCTCCCTATGTTTTGCCTAACGTTTTAGGCTTGAGCTGCTTCATAAGAAACAGTCAAAACAGTTCGGCTACCTTGTGTTCGTGATATCAATGTTCGTTTTCCCCTCAATGAGTGTGAGTCAGCTCTAAGCCTCGTATAGTGCGTTCAGTTGGTTTTGTAGAGTTTACTTTGGAAGAAATAGTAAGGGAGCGGGAGAGAGATCTAAGCCTCGGTACATCTCGAATGATATCGTAACAAAGAAACATCTCCCCACTCCCCTTTTACAGTTTCTTCAAATTCTGGACAGTACTTAGAGATCCTGTAACCAGCAGGAATCCCGAATAAGACTACGAGACAAGAATACAAAGAAACCAACTTAACTAAAGTCCTAAGATAGGAGCTATCCCCACTAATGGAACTAATTAAACAGGTATCAGGTATTGACATCTCCATGGACTCCTTTGTTTGCAGATTTGGAATTATCACCACAGACCAACAAACAGAGATCAGTAATCACAAGGCATTCACAAACAACATCACAGGGTTTCGACAGTTCTATAAGTTCGCACAATCACAACAGATCGATGGAGTACCTCATGGAAGCTACTGGTGTCTATTATGAAGCTTTGGCCTACTTCCTCAAGTCTATGGATGCCCATGTCATTGTGGTACTCCCCAACAAGGCCAAACACTTTGCCAAAACATTAACTATCAAATCAAAGACCGATCCCATAGACGCTCACATGCTGACCCAGATGGGTCTGGAGAAGCGTCTAAATGAGTGGCAGCCTCCCTCAGCGCTCATGAAAGAGTTGAAGCTTCTCACACGAGAACACCTCGCTCTCAAGGAACTGAGGACTGATGCCAAGAACCGTATCCATGCAAAAAACCATTCCTTTAAACCTGGCAAAGACACGATCAGAAGGCTGGGGCGGGAGATCAAGCTCTATGAAGCCCTCATCAAAGAAGTAGAACTCAGTATCCGCTCACTGCTGAAGAGCGACATGCTGATATGGGTTAAAATCCAAAACATTATAAGGGTGAATGGTGTTGGCTTAATGACGGTTGCCAAGGTCCTGGCTGAGACAAATGCATTCGCTCTGATACGAAATGGTAAGCAGCTGACCAGTTACGCTGGTCTGGATGTTGTGCTCAATGAATCTGGTAAGCATCAGGGTAAAACCAGAATATCCAGGAAGGGCAATAGTCACCTGCGACAGAGTGTTTACATGCCGGCTATATCAGCGATCAAATCAAATTCCAACTTGAAATCTTATTATGATAGGATAGTGGCGAAAGGTAAACCTAAGAAAGTTGGTGTCATCGCTGTGGCTAGAAAACTACTGCTACTCATCTATTTTTTGTGGACCAATGAAACTGAATATGATCCTGCTTATGCGGCCTAAATCACTTGACTTTAACTACAGTACCTTTGTTGCCACACTAGCAAAAGATCTGAATCTTGACCCAATCGATGTTGGTGAATTAAAAAGAGCGAGGCAATTGGAGCCCCTGGCTGAGCTGTTGGTTCATTTAGCATCAAAACCTGGCACAGATGGGAGTGACATCGCCTTCAAACTTTTGAAGCGCTAACCAACGCCTTTAATAAACAGACTTTATTCAACTCCCCATTCATTTACATTATTTTTAACAGGAGCGACGCTTCTTAAATATGCGTAGATTGCGCTTAAATCTTCCTCAGTCATTGTTACATAAGCTGACCATGGCATCACTGTATTTTTATCTTTTTCAACAGGAATGCCTCCACCGTGTGGAACAGCATAATCAGTGAAACGATCGATGAAAACCTCCTCATCCCAGCTGCCGATTCCTGTTGCATCATCAGGCGTTATGTTTGAAGACCGTACTATTCCACCACCGTATGTCTGAAACTCAAATCCACCAGCCAGGAACAAGCCCTCGATTGGCTTTGCCGACTTGGTTCTAGGAGTATGGCAAGAAATGCAATCCGCAATAGTGGAGAGGTATTCACCATAGACAACCTTATCTGTGACGGCCGGTCTTAACATAGGATTGAAAGGTTCTGGAAAAGTCCTTTCGATATGGTTGAAGGGAAATTTCAATACTTTTTCAGGAATGGTGTTTGAAATAGGCTTTAAGCTCCGCAAATAAACTACAACAGAGTACACATCTTCTGTATCCATATTCTTGTAGCGCGAGGATGGCATTATTGGGAATAATGGCATCTTTTCTCGATTAACACCTTCGGTGATAGCTTGAACAAGCTCACCATCAGTCCAATCACCCAGAGCGGCGGGAGTAATATTACTGGCGTAGATAGTTCCGAAAGGCTCCACATAAGCCTCACCACCCATCCCCTCTGTTCCGCTTTGGACGGGGCCGGAAAAATAGTTCCAATTATTTTCAGAATGGCAGTGTATACAAAACATCACACTATTTGCTAAGTATTCTCCACGAGTTAATCGATCTGGGGTAGTCTCCAGGGAAATCACTGACGGCGGTCCAACTTTGATTGGGATTAGGCTTGCACATGCACTCAACAGAAGGAATGCGAATGCTAGGAACACAACCTGAACATTAGGCTTCATTCTTCATCTCCAAACTCCCCTGAGTTTATTTTGACGTTTTAGGTATCAAAAATTAGCAAAAATTGATCCTGCCGCAACCATTCGTTCACTTAGTAATTAATTTAGAGCCAATCTAGGTCAAATTAATTACGAACTTGGAGCAATAGAAAAACCCCGAATTCTATGAAGACGAGGGTCAATTCCAAGCAAAGCAGAATTTTTATGGTTATTTAGTGAGGAGCATTCGTTTGCTGCTGCTCATACCATTTACCTGGAGTCGGCAGATATACACTCCGCTGGGGAATTCACTCGCATTGAATATGATTGAATACGTGCCCGCTGAGCGAGGTTCTTCTACCAGCGTAACAACCTGCTGTCCCATAATATTGTAAACACTCAAGTTGACGCTGCCTGAAACATCCATTGAAAAATTAATGTTTGTCTCTGGGTTGAAGAGGTTGGGATAGGCATGGCCAAGAACAAGTGTCGTTGGGGTCTCATTATCAGACGGTGTCTCCAATCCAGTTGTGGCATCTATATTCCGAACGAGCCTCACAAAGTTGTCAATTCTAACCACATCACCTTGAGGACCATGTCCCTGGGGATAATCATCGGCTGAACCGGTCTTGGGGTCGCTCCGTTGGGCACCGGCACCGTGAATATCCAGGAGCGAAATATTAAAGGGAGGAAAGGGTGGTAAACCGTTGTTAGCGGGCCTGAATTCAAAATTGAAGTGCGACACTTTGGTGGTTCCAGAATAGTCTAGTTGGTGATATAAAACCATGTCTTTTCCTCGGTCTGTTGTTGATTAGATCGGCGATCATATTACACGCTTTTTGAGATATTTTGGCCATGCTCTTGCGCTTGGGTAAAAACTGTCTGATAAGTCCGTTTGTATTCTCATTTGTTCCACGCTCCCAGGAGTGGTATGGAGTTGCAAAATAGAAGGTAACCCCGGTATCCTGTTCCAAGTCAGAATAGCCATGAAATTCTGTCCCATTGTCGGCAGTTATAGTGAGCATTTTGTCCTCATATTTGCGGATAAGCTTACGTGTTACAGTGTTCAACTCGTCCACAGTTCTGCGCTTTAGTTTGCCGATGAGAAGGTATCCTGTCTTTCGATCTACCATGGTTACAATACAGTGTTGATCGCTGGATCCCATGACGGTATCGATCTCCCAATCGCCGATTCTTTCTCGGTTTTCGATGATTTCAGGACGCTCTGAGATATGTCTTTTGTTGGGGAGCACACCCCTTGAATCCTTTGCCCTGTACTTCTTTCGGCGTTTTTTGGTAGACTGGCGCAAATGCTTCCAAAGCTTGCCACCTTTTTTCTGATCCCACCAGATGTAGCTGTAAATGGTCTGATGACTGATTGATAGGAAACCGCTCTCTGTCAAAGCTCCAGCGATCTGTTCAGGACTCCATTTGTACCTTAGTAGCTTTTTGATGATGACGAGATCCTCATGCTGAATCCTGAAACCTCGTCGAGTTCTTCGTCTACGTGCGATAGCATAGGAGATAGCAGACTCTAATTTATAGCAGTTCTGTCGCATATTGCGCTTAACCTCACGATAAATAGTGCTGCGATGACGATCCATAATTTTGGCAATTTGAGAAACTGAAAGTCCTACTTTTTTGAAGGACGAGAGCATGTATCTTTCATGCGGGGTGAGCTGCTTGTATTTCATACCTTTTTATCCTTTCTTTGGTCGGAGAGCAAAATAGTTGAGATCACAGTTCACCTCATTTTTTTATAATGATTTTGTCGCACTTAGTATTTGAATCTTGAGGGGACCTTTGAGAACCATGGCAGACTTAGCCCTTGTCGGCGAGCAGGATGCATATCCATAAAGTTTGCTTTGTCAGTTTGACAATCTGAGGGCTGGTTTCCATTACATCGAGATGTAAAAAGTCCGAATGATTGATGGTCCAGGATCATCATTCCAGTCCAGAAACGGTCTTGCAACTGAAAAATGTCGAGGTAATTTTTAACCTCACGAAGATATGTTCGCGTAAGAATGATATTTAAGCGAGTGTGAGAATGAATACCCTGTTGCGCAGCGTTAAGATGGTACAAACATGTTTTGCGATTTAAGGGGGATTAGCAGTGTCTGATTTCAACCACAAACTTGAAGATCTTGTTGATGTTGGGAGTGTTTCCCAAATGTTCAAACTACTCTACCAAGTCTCAACTATTCCCAACGCACTCATCGACATGGAAGGGGAGATATTGGCCGGTGCCGGTTGGCAATCCATCTGTACCGATTTCCACCGAAAAAACCCTGCTTCAGAAGTACTTTGCCGCGAGAGCGACACACACATCAGTGACGAAATAGCAGCAGGTCGGCCCTACTGTGTTTATGAATGCCCCCTGGGTCTGGTTGATTCTTCCTGCCCCGTAATCATAGATGGCCATCATATTGGTAACGTATTTACCGGACAAATGTTACACACACCCTTAACTGATGATATGAGAGAACGATTCAAAGCCCAGGCAAAACAGTACGGGTATGCTGAAAGTGCCTATCTGGAAGCCCTGGAGAAAGTACCCGTCTTCCCGCTTGAAAAGCATAAGGAGATTCTCAAGCTCCTGGCAAACATTGCTGAACAACTTGGAAATTCAGGCTTGGTCAAATTAAGAGCCCTCGAACAGGAAAAACAGCTGCAGGATAGCGAGGCAAATCTTACATCCCTGATCAATAATCGAAAAGAATCAATCTGGTCAATTGACAACAATTATGACTATCTCATCTTCAACAGCTTCTTTAAAGCATCCTATTTTGCGACATTCAACATTGAGTTAGAGAGGGGATTGAATGCTCTGGACATTCTTACACCAGAGCTAAAAGACTTTTGGAAGTCGAATTATGATAAAGCATTTTCCGGTGAGCGCGTTGTTTTCGAAATTTCAAATCAAGTGGAGAACGCGCTTCATTTCTATGAAATCTCTCTCAATCCAATCATTAAGGCTGATCAAATTATAGGTGTATCGGGTCTAAGTGTAGACATCACCGATCGAAAACAGGTGGAGGGGGAAATCAAGCAAAAGAATAGCAGTCTTAGTGCCTTGCTGGAAATCACCCATAATTTTACAAAAACGCTGGATCAGAACACCATATTGCAGGCAATTGTTGATAGTGCCACGTCCTTGGTAGAACTGGATAGCGGCGCTATCTATCTGCTCAAGGGAGAAGATTTATATCTGGAAGCAACCACTCCTCCATTAGCTCCTCAATTCCCCGAGGAGTTCCGGCATGCCCTGTTAAGGGATCATCCCCATATTGGGCAGGCTGTTTCTTCACATCTTCCCATCATCGTTCCCGACACGAAAACTGCTGACCTTACTCCTGCGGAAAGAGCTGTCTGCGATTCACGAGATTTGCGATCATTGCTTTACCTGCCGCTCATGATTGAAAATCGGGTGCTGGGCGTAGTGATTCTGGGAACCGTCGGGGAAAATGTACGGCTATTTTCCCAGGAAGAGATCGATTTGTATCGTTCGCTGGCTGGACAGGCGACTTTAGCTCTTGAGAACGCTCGCTTGTATGATGAAGGAAAGCTTTACGCTGACAAACTCGAATATGAACTCGCTGAGCGCAAGCAGGCGGAAGAAGCGCTTCGTCAGAGCGAATATCTCCTCCGGGAGTCACAGATAATTGCCAATCTTGGTTCCTATGTACTGGATATTTCCCAGGGGAAATGGGTGAGTTCCTCCGCTTTGGATGATATCTTCGGCATTGGTCCCGAATACGCTAAAGACATCTCCGACTGGTTACAGATTGTTCATCCCGATGACCTGGCCATGATGCAGGAATACTTTGCGAAGGATGTGCTCACCAATCATAATGCGTTTAATAAAGAGTATCGTATTCTGCGCGTAAAAGATGAGCAGGTTCGCTGGGTTCTCGGCATGGGTGAACTCGAATTGAACGCCAAGGGCGATCCGATTAAGATGATAGGGATCATCCAGGACATTACTGACCGTAAGCAGGCCGATCTTGCGAAACTTGATTTTGAGAAGCGGCTTATGCAAACCCAGAAGCTGGAAAGTCTTGGTGTTTTAGCCGGTGGCATCGCTCACGATTTTAATAACATTCTTATGGGTATTCTGGGCTATGCCGATTTGGCACTGTCAGAACTGGACTCTTTCAGTCAGGCAAGAACCTATGTCCAGGGAATCAATGACGCTTCTCACAAAGCGGCTGACCTGATAAAGCAAATGCTGGCATATTCAGGTAAAGGTAAATTCTCACTTGAACCTATCAATCTGAATGATTTGATTGAAGATACGGCTCAGATGCTGGCCATATCGATTTCCAAAAACGTTTTCATGAAGTTTAATTATTCAAGCGAAGCCGTTTTCCTGGAAGGCGATCCCTCCCAGATTCGTCAGATTATTATGAATATGGTAATCAATGCCTCCGATGCCATTGGCAAAAAGAGTGGTGTGATCTCCGTGACAACCGGGAGTATGTATTGCGACCATGATTATATCGAAAGCACAGGGTTTGAAGCACAAATTAACCGGCAAGAACCCCTCCCTGAAGGGATGTATCTTTTCCTGGAAATATCTGACTCAGGCATCGGTATGTCCAAAGAGACCCTTGCCAAAATCTTTGAGCCCTTCTACACAACCAAGTTCATCGGGAGAGGATTAGGTCTTTCTGCTGTTCTTGGTATTGTGGGAGGACATCATGGAATGGTCAAGATCTATTCTGAAAAAGGCAAGGGCACGACCTTCAAAGTATTATTCCCACTGTTTGAAGACATGAAGGACAGCAAATCAGGCACAGCTAATTCGCTTAACAAAGATAATGACTGGCAGGGACAGGGCACCTTTTTGATTGCTGATGATGAAGAAGCCGTTCGGACCGTGGGCAAACACATGATCAAAAAGCTCGGATATGACGTGTTAACTGCAGTGGATGGTCTTGAGGCAATTGAAATATTCAGGGAGCATGCTGATAAAATCGTAGGCGTGCTATTAGATCTTACCATGCCTCATAAAGATGGAGCACAGGTTTTTCGTGAGATTCGTGCGTTAAAACCCGATATTAAAGTCATTCTGTCAAGTGGCTACAATGAGCAGGATGCCACTCAGCAGTTCGTTGGAAAAGGGCTGGCCGGTTTTATTCAGAAACCCTATGTCACCCGAGATCTTACCAAAAAGATCAAAGAGGTGATGGGACTGACTAAACCCGATTGATCTGACAAAAAGAGACTCAACCCGGTCTTCTGGAAAACGCATACGCAATCTTTTACTCTCCATCTTGCGTATGAAGACAATTCTAAACCCTAATAATCATAAATATTTATTGTGCTTTGCTATTGTATTATTATTTGCTAATATTCACTATTAATAACCCTTATTTGAGATAAATACAGGAGCGCCCCAATGCCAGACGAAAAAAATGTAGGTCAATTAGATAGTATCATCAGAATAATTTTGGGTATTGGATGTCTGGGATTGGTCATTGTCCATTTTGCAGGTGATGGGATTTTGTCCATTTACACTCTCATCCCCACCCTGATCCTGGTTCCATTTTTCCTTAAAACAGGCTTGACCAAAGTTTGCCCGATTATGAAGGCGATGAATGTTTCGACCCTGAAAAAGGATCAGGGCTGATTAATCCTTTGAGTCCATGTAGTCCTCTGAAGGTTCCACCACCAGCACATTAGATCCAAGTTCATCAGACACACGTTGCTCCAGACCATCATCATCTGATCTCATCTTCGTGAGGTCGGCTGGTTTGAACCCAGCGGGTAATTTGCCCAGATTACAGATCGGTTCGCCCGGGCTGATGGCCGGCAAACTGGTCATTCCAATCACAACGCCATCAAAGGGCGCATGCAGCATATTTTTTTCATCTCCCAGCAAGGTGGTGTTCGTGGCAAGAGGTTGACCTTTTTCAATCATATCTCCAGGTTTGATGTGAAACTGCAAAAATCCACCATGCTCAGCTCGGATCCATTTGGATTTCTCAATGACGACCTGGAATCGGGGTTTAGACACAGGTATATCAATCATCCCCAGACTCTGGAGAACATTTTTAATCCCACTGATGGCTGACTCCACGATGCCCGGTTCGACCTTCCACACTTCGCCCCCTTCCATAATGATACTGGGGCAGCCGATTTTACAGGATTCTCGGCGCAAACCTCCAATGGGACCCTTCCCATTGAGGATGATTTCTGACCCAAAGGCCTTCGCAAGTTTACGAACTTTAGGATTGCTCATATCTCCACGCACATTTGGGTAATTTGTTCTGCGAATGGCGGCTGTATGAAGATCAATTCCATAATCACTTCGTGTAACAATTTCATTAAAAATGACATGCGCCAATCGACCAGCCAGACTGCCTCCTGCAGACCCCGGGAAACAGCGATTCAAATCGCGACGATCCGGAAGATATCTTGAATGTCGATCAAAGCCCAATAAGTTCAATACCGGGATAAGAATGAGTGATCCTTTAATCAGCTCAAAACCGGGGTCTTGAATCAGCTGCCGAACTGCTCCAGTCCCATTGATTTCATCTCCATGCAGGGCAGCAGTTACATAAACGACAGGACCATCATTCATGGCGCGCCGTATGTGAATCGGAATTCTTAAGGTGATGCCGCTATAGCTTTCGCCGATGGGGAGATAAACATCACTTGACTCTCCAGGCTGAATGGTTTCACCAAACCATTCACCTATCGCTTTGCGTGTGCGCGGCTCAGTCATTCCCAACAATCTCAATGGGCGTTGCTGAATCCTCAGCCAGTTCCTCAGCTGACTTTAAGACTTCCTCTGCTGCCGGTAGATCCGGGAGATGTTTCACTTTTTGGCGTCGTTTGCGGCGTAATTTTTCTGGTATCAGATCTCGCATCAATTCTAATTTACCAAAACATAACAGTCGATCTTCAGGTTCAAGCACACGGCTGGCTCGTGGATTAGGTATGACAGTCGTTCCACGATTGAGTGTCAGGACATTAATATCATTTTCCCTTAAGCCTGAGTCAGTAATGGTTTTTCCCACATAGTGAGAATTTTTATGAATGATTAATTCTGCCACTCCATACCCACGACTTACGGTTAGCCGCTGTCTTAAATCGATGTCAGGAAAATCCACCTGGGCAGCGATATAATCAATGATTGCACCGGCAATATCCAGCTGAGTACAACCTTCAATGCCTTCCAGACCAGGCGAGGAGTTCACTTCCATGATCTGAGGGCCAGCATTACTCTCCAACAGATCAACACCGGCGACCCGGAGCCCCATTATCTGGGCTGCCCGAACAGCAGTCTCTTGATATTCAGCATTCAACTCCACCTGTTCCGTTCGTCCCCCTCTGTGGACGTTGCTCCTAAATTCATTGCCTTGAGCCACTCGGCGCATTGCAGCCACGACACGGCCCCCAACAACAAAAGCACGAATGTCGCGACCCTTGCTCTCCGCTACAAACTTTTGAATCAAAACGTTCTGCTTTTGACTTTGGAGCATCTCAATAATAGCCTCTGCAGCATTGATTGTTTCTGCAAGCAGCACACCGATGCCCTGGGTTCCCTCCAATAATTTTATGACCACGGGGGCTCCTCCCACTCGATGGATGGCGGGAATGACATCCCTTTTATCGCGAACGAAAGTGGTCTGTGGAATACCAATATGGTGACGACTGAGAATTTGCATGCTCCGCAATTTGTCCCTGGAGGTTGCAATTGCTGCTGCTGTGTTAGCACAGAAAACATCCATCTGTTCAAATTGACGAATGACAGCTGTTCCGTAATAAGTTATTGATGCTCCGATCCGTGGTAGGACGGCATCATAGTGGGAGAGTTGCTTCTGACGAAAATAAAGATCAGGTGCCCCCTCTTCCAGGTCTATGGCAAACTTTAACGTATTCAACACTTTGACATCATGACCACGCTGAATTGCTGCTTCTCGAAGTCGCCGCGTGCTATAACATTTTGGACTTACTGAGAGTATTCCTAATTTCATATTATTTCCTCTGACATCCTAAAAGCCTGGGGATGTTCTTATTATTTATACTGGCTATTTTTTAACCCGGATTGGTTTTCCGCCAAAATAGGACTTACCTGCATCCACCAGAAAACGGCCTCTGAAAGCCTCCCGTCCCAACAACATCCTAAAGCCCATTTCATCACGGCTGGCCAGTGTTAATTCAACGGGATAGGTTTCTCCAAGTAGCATAAGATTCGTTAAGATAACAGGTCGTATGGAAGCCTTTCCGCTGGAGCTGCGAATGGATCTGTATTCCAGCAGTTTTGCTTCGCATTCAAGCGTGGATGTTGTTTTTTTTTGTAGCGGATGCACTTTGAAGCGCACCCAGATCTCCCCGTCTTTTTGAAATTTTTTCAATTCGAAGACGTGTAGCGATGAGGATCTAGCACCTGTATCAACTTTAACTTTTATGGTGTTTATTCCCATATCAGGTAAACCGACCCATTCACGCCAACCAATGACTGGCTTTTCTTTAATTAGTGATCTACGTTTCATGTTTCACTCGATTTGAATAATTCCACCTTTTAGAACAACTTTCAAGGGTTATACATTTAGTGAAAACCCTCTGGCGAGCCAGTACAAGCTCACAATATATGACGATAATCCAAGTCTATTGCCATCTATCATTAATTTGCCATATGTATCATGATTCTACAATTTTGCCCAACTTTGGTGTGCTCTGGAACAATTCATTCATTGTAAAACACCGATTTAATTGCTATTAACAATGCTGGTGGGTGATGATTGCCTGGAGACTATTTGCTGCGGGAATTAGCCCTGGATGAGTGGAATTACATAATTGTCTGATTTTCATTAAGGTTTAAATGTTTGCTTAATTATCTAACAACGAGATGGCGTTCTGAGTTTGGATACCGCCATATCCTCATCATTGCGATCCCGCTAATATTAAGTACGGGTTCATGGGCCATTCAACAATTCGTGGATCGAATGTTTCTAAGCTGGCATTCAGAAGAAGCTCTGGCTGCGGCAATGCCGGCTGGAATCTTAAACTTCGCTTTTATTTGTCTTTTTATCGGGACTGTTAGTTATGCTGGCACCTTTGTATCACAGTATGTCGGCGCTAAGGAAGATCATAAAGTGGGGACGGTGCTATGGCATAGCATTTACCTGTCCATAGCAGGGGCAGCAGTCCTTTTTTTTGTGGCGCCTTTCTCTGAAATGCTTTTCCGGATTGTTGGACATAACCAACAATTACAGGTTATGGAAACTACCTACTTCAGAATCCTGTGCTATGGAGGTCTGGGTCCCATTCTATCAGCGGCGTGCGCCGGTTTTTTCACCGGACAGGGTCATAATTGGCCGGTTATGTGGGTTAACCTCTTTACGACAGTGACGAATATTATTTTGGATTATCTCCTCATATTCGGTATCGGGATTTTTCCAGAAATGGGGATAAAGGGAGCCGCAATTGCCACGATTATAGCCGGCTTTGCTTCAATTGTGCTCTACGGGATATTGATTTTTCGTTCAAAAAATGAATCCCGATTCCATGTTTTCTCCTCCTTTTCTTTGAATCCTGCCTTTATGAAACGATTTGTTAAATATGGCTTACCCAGTGGCGGGCACTTTTTCCTCGAGATCATGGGTTTTACTGCATTTATTCTGATTCTCGGCCGCATCGGTCAGATGGAGTTGGCTGCCACCAATATTGCCATCAATATTAACAGTCTGGCCTTCATGCCCATGTTTGGATTGGGAATTGCGTTATCCATGAGTGTGGGTCAAAACATTGGGGCCAGTAGACCTGAAGTTGCAGAATATGCGACAAACTCAGCTGTACAGCTGGGACTGCTGTACATGGTACCCTGTACTGTGCTTTACCTTGGAGTTCCCCATCTAATTATCGCGCCGTTTGATGCAACCGCTGAGACGATCAGGGTGACCATTGTTTTGCTTCGTTTTGTTGCAGTATATGCCTTGTTCGACACACTGAGCATTCTGTACTCATCAGCAGTAAAGGGCGCAGGAGATACCCATTTTGTTATGCGAGTCACCACCGCGCTATCTATCTTTGTTCTGATTATTCCCACCTACATAAGCGTTGATATTTATCACTCAAGCTTGTATCTGCCCTGGGCTTTTTGCGCTCTCTTCATTATCAGTATGGGTCTCACATTTCTATTCCGCTTTTATGGTGGGAAGTGGAAAACGATGAGTGTGATTGAAAGCCCGGGATTTCTTCCTTCACAGCACCCGGTGAACCCTTTCACACCAGAGGTTTAGACTTCTAGCTCAAATTCCTGTTCCAGTTGGATTCAAGCTTGTTCCAGAGGTTTCATCCGGGTATCTTTTCTTCTAAAATAAGTAGGATACCTATGGTCAATTCGCTTAGACAGCTGAGCAGTACAGGATTCTCATCAATTGCTTTAAGCGCAGGATCAAACAAGTATGTCATCTGAATTATCAATACTCTTGATTGCAGCGGCCTCTATCGGATTTTTCCACACCCTTTTTGGTCCTGACCACTACCTCCCCTTCATTGTCATGTCAAAATCAGGTGAGTGGTCCATGCGGAAAACCACTTTAATCACCTTCATCTGTGGTCTGGGACACGTACTTAGCTCAGTGATTTTTGGGATCATCGGTATTGTATTCGGGGTCGCAATTACCAAACTGGAAGCACTGGAATCATTCCGAGGAAATCTGGCCGCCTGGGCTCTGATCGCTTTCGGCCTGGTTTACTTCACCTGGGGACTTCGTCAAGCATATAGAAATCGACCCCATCACCATTTTCATTCACACCAGGATGGAATCAAGCACGAACATCTCCACGGTCACCAAGACGAACACGTACACGCTCACCCTGAAAAAGCTAGCGTTACACCATGGATTCTGTTTACCATTTTTATCTTTGGTCCCTGTGAACCTTTGATCCCGTTGTTGATGTACCCAGCAGCCAAGGTCAATCTTTGGAGTCTGGTATTTGTCACCACTACCTTCGGGGTGGTAACCATAGCCACCATGATGACCATTGTCCTGATTTCTGCCTATGGAATAAATTTTCTTCCGCTTTCCCGATTAAGCCGGTATACACACGCCCTGGCTGGGTTCACAATCTTCCTGTCGGGAATAGCTATCCAATTTCTTGGATTATAAAAAATCCTCTGAAGAGACACTTCGTTTTAACGGAGTCCCCGCCCCGTCAATTAAAAGCTTACAAATCTAATTTTTAGTTATAAGGTAAAGGATTGTAATTCGCTGGGAGCGATACATTTGGTACTAGAGTTCAACTCTTTTAAGAGATTTTGTGCGGTTTCCAGTTTTGAGTCAATATCATCATCGCTCTGATCGGGATCATGATGAATAATGTGTAATGCTTTTACCTGAGCATTATGGGCTAGTTTTACAACCTGTGAAACAGAAGAATGACCCCAGGATGCTTTGTGTATATATTCTTCATCCGTATAGGTCGTATCCGTTATCAATACATCAGTGGCGTGGATAAAAGCTGTTAATTTTTCCCAATAATTCAGATTATAATTTTTGCTTCCTTCCGGGAATAATTCATTGTCAGTGATATAACAGACGGATCTATTTTTGTATTCCAGACGGTAGCCCAGGCAAGTACCAGGATGTGAGAGCAGCATGGTCTTTACCTTAATCGCGTCGATTTTGATTTCCTCTTCCTTGAGATCATGGAAGTAGGTCCGGGCAGCGAATTCCTTAATACGAATCGGGAAGTAGACACCATCCATTTGAGCCGATATTAATTCACGCATGGTTACATGTCCATGTGAAGCGCCAAAAATTTCAAATTCATTCCCTGCTATGTATAGTGGAACGAAGAAAGGCAGGGCGTTTATATGATCCCAATGGGGATGTGAGATTAAAATGTTGGCATGCAGTCCCTGGATGTGTTCACCCATGAGATGATCGGAGAGCTGTTTGATCCCAGAACCTGCATCCAGAATAAAGAGATTTCCACGGGGAAACTGGATGGATATACAGATGGTGTTCCCACCATATCTCAGTGATTTTTGGCCTGGGACAGGAAGGGTTCCCCGAACTCCCCAATATCTCAATTCGATTTTTTCCTCGAGAATATCAAGAATGTTTTTGAGGAATTCTTCATCAATCAATGGCTTGGTCAAATAGGCATCTGCACCAAATGACAGAGCGCGCTGTTTGTCATGCTCATATGCCTTACCAGAAAAAATTACTATTTTCATGTTTTGAAGGTTCGGCTCCTGGCGCAATAAGCGACACATGTCAAAGCCATCCATCTCAGGCATCATCAGATCCAAAATAACCAAATCTGGTTTTTGCTCAATTATTTCCGTCAGAGCAACTTTACTCGACTCACAGCTGGTAACCTTGGCCCCATGTTCTTCCAGAAGACATTTAACAACCAACATCACAACTGGATCATCATCGACCAGATATACATTTGCATTTTTTAGAGTAGACATTGTTTCAACTTAATTTTTTAGCCAATTAAGAGCCAGCTTTTTATCCGTCATCCCCCCCTTGAACATATGCCCCAATCTGGCCCTAAGTGTTGATTAACCATAGCTCTTTTTCTTGACGGAATACAGCACCGAAAAAAATATAAAATACTCATTGCATCTTGTTCATTGCTACACCTATACTTACGCCGATGATAAATGAGACAAATATTGCCGCGATTAATACCTGCTGCCGATGTCACATGATGATGTGTGGAGTAACCGGCCTGTAGCTATACTTATAAAAAATTAGTTATCAAAAGCCCCCGGTTACTTATCGGGGGCTTTTTTTTTACCAACAATAATCATCCAGGGATGATATGAAGGGTCAGATAGATGGAAACCACATTTGTTAAATCTCCGGTAAATCAGAGTAAGGGAGTATATGACAGTATTACCGATCTCATTGGAAATATAGATCACCCCACACCCATTGTCATCCTGAACAAACGAATAAATCCGCATGGGGATTTCACCTTGGGGATCAAACTGGAACGCTATAATATTTTTGGGTCTGTTAAAGATCGCGTTGCCTTAAAAATGCTGCAAGAATCTGTCATCGGAAATGGTCAAACGGTTCTTGAAGCCTCCTCTGGGAATACAGCGTTGGCTTTGGTTGCATTAGGGAATGCAATGGGTGTTCCCGTTGAAGTTGCCATCCCCGAAAGAGCTCCCCTTGAAAAAAAGCAACTCCTGCGCTTGCTCGGCGTCTCCGAACTTTGGGAGGCTGAAGATGAGCTCTGTCCACTTTATCCCAACGAAGGAGCCAGAGGTTTGGCCAAGGGTTTAGCTGAGAGCCCTGCTTTCAAGGGAAAATATGTCTATTTGAATCAATATGAAAATGCCTTGAATGTTCAAGCCCACTATGAATCTACAGGACCTGAGATCTGGAATCAATTCGATGGAAATATTGACTTCTTTTTTGCTGGATTCGGGACGGGTGCAACCATTACTGGCGTGGGCAAATATTTGAAAGAAAGAAACCCTGACATTAAAATTATCGGAGTTGAGCCCACTTCATCCAATCACTCGCTGTCTGGCTTGAAGCGGATTACGGATCTGGCTCATGAATATGTCCCTGAGATTCTTGATCTTTCCCTCATCGACGAAGTCATTGAAGTAGAAGAGGACGATGCCTACCAAATGGGTGTCAGGCTAGCCAGAAAGACCGGATTGCTGGTTGGGCCTACGTCTGGAGCCATCATTTTTGCCGCGCTGGAATATGGTAAAACACATCCCGGGGTTGCAGTGGCAATTTCACCTGACGACGCCTTCAAATATACCAGCGCTTATAGCCAATATCTGGATCGAATTAACGGTTAAGACAACATCGACTACAATCTGATAATCTTATTGCAGCACAAAAAATTAGGAATCATACCAATGAGCAAACCGAAACGCCTCGCCATTATCGCCTCAAAGGGCACCCTCGATTGGGCTTATCCTCCCTTCATTTTAGCATCAACGGCAGCTGCCATGGATATGGAAGTGGGCATCTTTTTTACATTTTATGGGCTGCCACTATTAAATAAGAAAATCGATGCCAAGGTTGCCCCCCAAACCAACCCGGCCATGCCCATGAAAATGCCCTTTGGATCAGAAAATTTTCAAAACATGGAGTGGTCTATTCCAAACATTCTGGCCAACAACATTCCTGGTTATGAAACCATGGCAACTTCCTTTATGAAAAAGACATTCGCGAAAAAGGGCGTGGCCACTATTGAGGAACTCCGAGAGATTTGTGTTGAATCTGGCGTCAGATTAATTGGCTGTCAGATGACGATGTCGGTATTTGGATTCAAGCCTGACCAATTTATTGAAGGCGTAGAACTTGGGGGTGCAGCAACATTCTTAGAGTTTGCTGCCGATGCTGATATCTCGCTTTTCATTTAATTAATTTAACCATTAAGCACCATTGGAGGCAATATGACCACCCACGCATTTGATCAAGAGTTGGACTGTAAAGGTTTAAACTGTCCACTACCCATTTTGAAGACCAAAAAACAAATCGATACCATGGAATCAGGTCAGGTTTTAAAAATTGTGGCGACAGATATGGGATCGGTAAGCGACATGAAAGCCTGGAGTAGACGAACCGAGAATGAACTGCTCGCACATGCTGAAGCCGGCGGAATCTTTACTTTTTTTGTAAAAAAGACCTGATTAAGCCGTGCTTGATTATGATTAAAGTATTTTCTTCGGACGAGGAGGCAGTCTGAATTTTATTCTAATCTGTGCGGGAATCATCTCATGTCTTACGGCCTTGGGTCATTTAACCATGGGCAGGAAAGCATTTTTAAAGCCAATGCTTGAATCCTCGTTCGATGAAAATGCCAAGAATACCATGCATACTGGCTATCATTATATCTCAGTATTTCTCCTTTTAAACTCAGTTGCACTTTGTTGGCTCGGTTTAAATGACCAGATCCTTGAGAACGCTGAATTATTGATCAAATTCATTACATTGAATTTTTTTGGCTTTGCTCTCTTGCAGTTAGGACATGCACTTAGCTCAAAGTTTCACAGAGGAATTTTCAAACCGCGCAATGGTTCTTTTTCGTCGCTATTGCTTTGCTTGGCTGGTCGGGTTGCTCATAAATTAAAAAAGGATTCCCAGATCCTCGCTTGTGTATATATCCCAAAAGTTTTGATAGTATGAACAAAAAAATATGAGTCTTATGAATATTGAAATCGGAATTGATAGTTTTGCAGCCAGTGGTGACGCTGGTGATGCCCGCAAAAGCGCTAAAGCTTTGGCAGAATTACTTGATCGCATGGAGTTTTCAGACATAGTGGGACTTGATGTATTTGGAATCGGTGAACACTATCGCAAAGAATTCCTCGATTCAGCACCAGCTATGATCCTTGCAGCAGCGGCCTCCAGGACAGAGAAGATCATTCTGACCAGCGCCGTAACGGTGCTCAGCGCAGCAGACCCAGTTCGGGTCTTTCAAAACTTTGCCACACTTGATTTGATTTCTCAAGGGCGCGCAGAAATAGTGGTTGGGCGAGGCTCCTTTACGGAATCTTTCCAGCTATTCGGGCTAAACTTGCATGAATATGATGCCCTTTTTTCAGAAAAGTTGGAGCTCCTCCTTAAAATCCGTAAGGAAGAGGTCATCGATTGGTCAGGTAGATTTCGCCCGGAATTGAAACAACAATCGATTTACCCAAGACCGCTGCAAAAACAGTTGCCAATCTGGCTGGGAGTGGGCGGAACTCCTGAATCCTTCATTAGAGCCGGAAGGCTGGGTCTACCCCTCATGGTTGCTGTTATCGGCGGCGAAACTCATCGCTTTCGTCCCCTTGTGGATCTCTATCGACAGGCCGGTGAAAAAGCTGGTCATCCTCCAGAACAATTAAAGGTAGGCTTACATTCGCTCGGTTACGTCGGTGATAGCAGCGCCGGTGCCCTGGATGATTACTATCCTGGCTACGCTGAAACTTTCACCAGAATTGGACGCGAGCGTGGCTGGCCACCTGTTAGTCGTGAGCGCTTCGACGCGCAAGTTGGTCCCACTGGTGCTCTCGTGGTTGGGAGCCCCGAAGCGGTTGCAGCAAAAATTCTGCGTCATAGTCAATCTCTGGGTGGCATTTCAAGATTCACCTTCCAGATGGATAATGCAGGTCTCTCCCATACCCAACTCATGCAGTCGATTGAGTTGATTGGCAAAGAGGTGTCGCCTCTGGTCAATGCTTGATCAAATCCAATTTTTAAAGGGTCCGACAGTAAACGTCTACTCCAGGTTAATGCTCAACACCGTCTTGCCTACGCCATTAACACTAAAAGCCACATCGGCAAACTTCGGGGGTCCAAAACGTCCAAAAACATTGTTCGAGAAGGCATAGGGTTCTGTTGGGGCTCCATAAAAGTTACGGTTTAAGGTTCCATCAGAATTGAGATCCTGGAAAACGGCAATGGCATAGGTTCCCGGAGCTATATCCAGAAAAATGACCTGTTGCTCCAGAGCCCTGGCTGGTATCACTTGACTGGCTAAGGAATGCTCTTCTTTTGGGAAATCTGCTTCTGAGTAGAGTGCTACTCTAATTGTCCCGCCCCACTCCGGTGTTACGCCCTTAATTGTCACTCGAATTTCTCCCATTTGAGCAAAGAGGGTCACTCCAATTAAAAGTGCTGCCAGCATTATCATGGTGTGTTTCATGTTTTATCCTTTCACTATTCATTCATTTCAGGACAAACATATCCAGCAGCTCACCGTTTTGATACTGGCTTGGGGTAGATGGGATTTATTTGGTGTGAATGGGACTGGCTGGAGTCGCTGACCTCAATTTAGAAGAGTAGCGCCTCCTTGTTAAATCCGCGTGAAAGGGGTACTTGCTCCTCGAATGGTTCAAAGTGTAGATAATAGGCTCGCGCATTGCCGTAAATCCTGCTGATCTTTTTTATATTCACCATATATGAGCGATGACATCTGATAATGTTGGGAAACTCTTCAAGTTGCGATTCAATGTTTTTAAGACTGATACGTAACAGTTGACTACATTGCTGTCCCGCTTTCATATACCGGACTTCGCTATAATTATCCACAGCTTGAATGTAGTACAACTCATCCACTGCGATTTCAAGAACATCATTTTTCAGATCGCCTTTGATAACTAAGCGCTCAATAGGATGATTTTTATCCGTTTCTCTTGCGGTCTGTAATTTATTGCTAAAGAAGGTAGCTTCTTTAGCGTGTTTTCTCGTCAAATACAGCTCATTCATAAAAGCCAGTAAAGTCACTGGAAAAATACCCACAGAACTGGTGATAATGACAAAGGACAGTAAGCCCTCCAGGTGAAGCCTGTCTCCCCTGACAACCTGATAGTAGCCATAATTCAGGAGGGAAATAACCAATATATTCCAAACTCCAAGCTGGATGTTTTTTCCAGTGGTCCATTGCTCCATATCAAAATATGCAGGGAGCAATACGGGTAGAACAGCATAATTGATAAGCATTGTTGCTGACGTAATGGCTGCGAATCCAAGGACGATGAGCGACTTGTTCTCAGTCATGGTCAGGAGACCAAAGGGTTGAAAAAATCTCAGGAATAAAAAGATGAAGAAACCAAACGAAAGTGATACCAACAGCTTGCGCTTCAACTTATTGCTCAGGGGATACGGTTTCTGAAACCACTTCTGGCTAGTAGCTATTTTTTCAATTTCTTCAGTCAATCCCACTCCATATCAATCCACTACAAGGGTCCTACTTTTGAATATCCGTTAAAAAGGAAAATAAGTTTTCGCCTCGTTTTGGACAAGCTCTCTTAATCCATATGGTGGAAAGAATAATTGGACCTTTTCTTTTTCATGATATTTACTATCGCCTTTGAATTCACCTAAATAATTTGTACCATTTTGCCGCTGTAAGAATAGGCAAAATAATATTAGCTGTATTAATTGGAGAGCATCTTGGAGAAAGCGATGGAGGAGAATGAATGACTAAAACGACACAAGTGAAGCCAATCCAAAATGCCCGAATTGCAGGGATTCTATATCTACTTATGATGCCCTTAGGTATTTTCGGTATCCTGTATGTGCCCTCAAGATTGATTGATTTAGGAGATCTGGCTTTGACAGCCAGCAACATTATCGCGAATCAATCCCTTTTTCGGCTTAGCATCGTCAGTGCCTTCAGTGTACAACTACTCCAAATTTTTGTGGTTTTAGCGCTGTACCGAGTACTAGAACCTGTAAATAAAAACCTCGCTCTGCTAATGCTTATCTTCATCCTGCTTGCTGTGCCTCTAGCCATGCTCAATGAGCTAAACCATTTCGCAATACTCCACCTGCTTAATGGTGCTGTTCATGCAACTCCTTCCACCTTTGATCAGATTCTTGTCAGTATGTCCCTTTTCCTCGGACTCCATGAAACTGGAATTTTTATTGCACAGATTTTTTGGGGTCTTTGGTTATTGCCCATGGGGTATTTGGTCTACAAATCAAACTATATTCCGAAATTTATAGGTGTTCTGCTGATGATTGGGTGTTTTGGATATCTGTTTGACTCCTTCATATTTTTCCTGCTTCCAGACTTTGGGTTAACAGTGAGTGACTTCACTTTTGTGGGAGAGCTCCTGCTACCGCTGTGGCTCATCATTAAGGGGGTGGATGTCGTTGAGTACGAAAAACATATTCATGAATCTGCCCAATAAGGGTGCCTTTGTACCCAAGACAAACCGTGGGAAGCCGTTATGAATATGTCCCAAAATATTGGTCAGGTTAGATCACGGAAAACGCTTCTAATTGCCCTTCTCATTTCAATTTTGGGATACCTCATCATTGACCAGCTTTTTATTCAGGCAAAAAGCGTTGCTGGAAAATTTGCTCGGGTCGATCTGATTTTCAATGAGCACAATGACAATGTCTGGTCCGTAAAGTTTAGTCCAAATGATAGCATGATGGCCAGTGCAAGTGCTGATGGATCTGTCAAAATCTGGCGCGGGGAAAATGGCCAGATGATTCAAAATTTTGAACATCCCTACGGGGTGCCCGCCGTGGATTTCAGCCCAGATGGGAAGCAGGTTAGCACTGGGAGCTACGATGGACTCATTCGTATATGGGATATCGCCCAAGGTAGTTTAAGTCGAGAGTTTGATGTCAAGATCGGTACAATCTGGGGACTCACATACAGCCCGGATGGGGCAACCATTGCTGCAGGTGGACAAAATGGATCCGTTTTGCTTTTGGATGTAAACACTGGCGCGATGCAATCCCTGGTGGGTCATCTCAGCCGGGATGTTTGGTCATTGGCTTTTAGTCCCGATGGCACTCAAATGGCCAGTGCTGGTCATGACCACACCATCAAAATCTGGGATATACCTGAACGAGCTCTGCTGTATAGCATCGATGGGCATAAACAGGCAATCGTTTCAGTTGCCTATAGCCTGGATGGAAAGCTCCTTGCCAGCGGTAGTGATGATAAAACGGTGAAACTGTGGGATACCAACGACTGGCATTTACTGAAAACATTATCTGATGAATCTGAATGTGTATATAGTGTCGCCTTTAGCCCCGATGGCCGCACTTTGACAAGTGGCAGCCGAGATAAAAAAGCGTTGGGTGAAGTTTTTCAATACCGTTTTGGGTATGCTGGCCCAGAAAATGGGATTACACTTCGACTCTGGGATGTGGCGTCAGGGGAGCTGTTGCAAACCATGAATCAGCACGCAGATGATGTTAATTTTGTTGCCTACAGTCATAATGGAGCAATTATGGCCAGCGCCAGTGCCGATAAGCGGGTTATTATTTGGGCTTTATTACATTAGAGAGAGGTCTATTTATGAAAGACAAAAAGGTTTTACTGTCAACGCTATGGATCTTCGTAGTGCTAAATTATCTGTATTGCGATGTAGTATCACTTATGGATGCTCACCTGCTGAAGCAGTATTTGACGGGTCATGTGGAAGGTATGGACATGACTCAGGGACTGTTTTTGGGAGCTTCCGTCCTGATGGAAATTTCCATATCCATGGTCCTCTTGTCGCGAATCCTGAGCTTCAAGCCGAATCGAATTGCCAATATGATTGCCGGGCTAATCACAACTCTGGTGCAGATTGCCTCTCTCTCAGGATCACCAACCCCCTACTACATTTTTTTCAGTGTGATTGAGATTTCTGCAACTGCCTTTATTTTCGTCACAGCTTTGAGATGGCAATCGGAATTGGATACCCATGTATAGCTTGACTTATTTTTTATCAGTTCTCTGCCGCCGGTTCGTCCAAATTGCATGAGCCAGGAGTAAAAACCCCAGCAGGATGACCCAATCGCCAAGAACTGTATACAATGTTTTGTGCCCCTGTTTGGGGATACTGGATATGAGAATTTTCTCGTCTGAATTAAAGTCGCTCATTTGACCGATGATGCGCCCATAAGGATCAACGATCGCTGAAAGCCCCCAACGTGTGGATCGAATCAGACTGAAGCCACCTTCTATGGCTCGTACTGTAGCCATCTGGGTATGGATAGGATCAATTCCCCGCCAGTCTGAGGATGGAACAGCAACGATATCCGCCCCTAATTTTGATATCTCCCTGCCGAGACCAGGGAAATCAAAATCATAACAAATTGCGCCGCCCAGGTTAGTACCATCCATATTATATAAGATATGCGGGTCAGTCCCTTTGGTACAGGGTTCACCTGGGACGGGTTCATGTTTAAGATAGGTACTCTGAATAACGCCTGATGAGTCAATCAGAATGAATTTGTTTTCATAAAAAAAGGGCTCCGTACTGAGAAGAACAACATAGCTGACCACAGATGTAATATTTAGCGAATCGGTTAGCCGCGCGACCTCCGCTTGAAAGTCCTCTTCTTCTGCTGGCAGGAGACCGGTAGAACCTTCTGTCCAAACCACCAATTTTGCTCCTGCCTTGCTGGCTGTACGCATACGCTCAAAAATCTTTACGCGTGTGTTTCGGCGCAGTTCAGGTGCTGGCAGATCTGGTCCCCCAATCGTTGAGTTGGTACCCACGGTTGCCACTGTTAGACTTTCATACTCAGCATTACCCGCCATGGAGAGCTTTACAGATCCGAACAGGCTTAACAGTAATACTGGAATGACAATTTTTAACAGCTGGGGTTTTGAAAACCCATCTCGAATTCCTTTATATATCTGGTAGGAAATGAAGTAGATGAAATATGATAAGATCCAGATTCCTCCAATGGATACGATTTGGAGCCAGATTGGATTGTTAATTTGAGTATACGCAGCCGAACCCCATGATCCGAGTGGAGAGAAGCTTGACTGAATCCACTCACCCGAGACCATGAGTGCAGGGAAGAGCCAGTGTGCTTTTTGGTGTTTCCGAAAGGGAGCGAAGGCGAGGTATGAGCCAAAGCTGAATATGGCGAGAGGGGTTCCATATGCAAAAGCGGCAAACCAGGGTAAGGGGGCGGTTACTATTTTTGCTGTTGCCAGGCTCCAACCTAAGAGCAGGAAGCCGAACAGAATCGCTTTCGGGCGCCAGCCTTCAGTCTGATCCAGGTAAAAAAGAACGGGGATGGCTTCCAGAAAGATGAGAATGCTAAATCCGAATCTCATGTGGGTGGTCGCTATAAGGATTGCAGCAAGTGGGAGCAGGTATATGGGTTTTATGTTTTTCATGTTTTTCCTAACGTTATATGTTTACTGAACACTGTTTGTTTTAAATTAAAAAAATTTAGCTGTTAAGACTATTCACGAAACGCGATAACATGCGTGTCTCCATGGAGGCAAAGTCAGCATCATAACCTTTTAAATGAGTTAATTGCATCATGACATGACCGTGAAGGAACACCCAATATGTATAACATATCTCCTCCACCCCAACATCTTTGGCGAGAACAAGTTGCCTGGATGCCAGCAGGTTCGTTACCAGATTAAAAAGCACCATATAGGCAGAGTTTTCTGGTAAAACATCATGTTCGCTCCTTCGTCCTGAGGAGAAGGAGGTAAATAGAAGCAGGTAATCTTCCGGTTGATGCCTGGCAAAAGCAATGTATTGGGAACCCAGGCTGATGAGGTCATCCAGCGTATTGGCGTCGCCGGCAAGCGATTCTTTTAAATCTTTTTCAATTTGAAGGGCAATGGTTTTCAGGATGTCTTCTTTATTTGAGAAGTATTCATACAGACCGGCGGGGCTATAGTCACAGATAGCCGCCAGGCCTCTGAGTGAAAACTTTTCAACGCCATTTTTCCGAATCAGTTTTTTTGCCTCGGAAAGGATATAGCGCCTGTTTTTATCATGGCGGCGTTGTCTTGTATTTTTTTCTTTCCCTAACATCACGTGTATACTAAACGCTGTTCGGTATCGGTGCAAATACTTTTCCTCCTAAGTACACCTGAAATTAGCAGAAGGGATTATCCGGGATATATTCGAGGGAATTTTCCATGAACATTGAATTTTTATTTGGTTATGCTTACTCAATTATTAAGCTTCCTAGAGAGTTCTATCCAGCACCAAGAATTTGTCGAAAGACCAAGTTTAAATTATTTGACATAAAAATATTGTTGAATTGGAGACAACCTATTATGGCACAAAAAGATAAAGTTACAATTCGAGTTGAGGCAACAATCCATGCCCCGCTGGAGCACGTCTGGAAATTGTGGACCACACCAGAACACATAAAGATATGGAACACCGCTTCAGAAGATTGGCATACAACTGAGGCTGAGGTTGATTTACGCGAAGGGGGGCGGTTTAGCTCTCGAATGGAAGCCCGTGATGGGAGCATAGGTTTTGATTTTTGGGGAATCTATGACAAGGTTGTAAAAAATAAACTCCTTTCCATTAGTCTGGGAGATGGTAGGAAAATGAGTGTTGATTTCGTAGCATCAGAAAATGCTACGCAGGTCGTTGAGGTCTTTGAGGCGGAAGTTGAGAATTCCATCGATCTACAGCGTCAGGGCTGGCAGACTATCCTGGACAACTTTAAAAAGTATGCCGAAAACCTGTAGGGATATGACAGCCCAAAAATCAACCTTTCACAATATTGACGAATACATCAATACATTTCCAACTGATGTCCAGACGATTTTACGAGAATTACATCGTGTTATCAAGGAAACCGCTCCTGAGGCAGAGGAAAAAATCAGCTATCAAATGCCCACCTTTACTTTACAAGGAAATCTCGTACATTACGCTGCTTACGAACATCATATCGGGTTTTATCCTGCGCCGAGTGGAATAACTGCTTTTGCAGATGATTTAGCAGGGTACAAGAGTGGCAAAGGTTCAATTCAGTTTCCGTTAGCTGAGCCACTGCCACTGGAATTGATCAGCAAAATAGTCCGCTTCAGGCTGGTTGAAAATTTAAAGAAAGTGAAGCAGCCATAAAACCGTGGGGGCAAAGGAGAAACTATGAATCTATTCGCAATTAACTGGTGGATCGTCCCAATCGGCTTACTCGTGAGCATGATCAACGGAAGCATCTGGTACAACCCTAAAACCTTTTTCCCATACTGGTGGAAAATTGTCGGCGGTGGTAAAGAGGTTCCCGGCATGGAAAGTATGGGTATGGTCTGGGGAATGACTGCCCTATCAACAATCATCAAAACAATTTTTATTGGCATTGCCATGAATGCCTTTGCTCCGACTTTGGGTGGCTTTTCTCTGGTGAACGGTCTACTGTGTGGTTTTCTTCTATGGGCAGGGGTCGTCCTTCCCACCTATCTGGTTAATAAACTATTTGCCGGCCATGGCTTTGGTGTCTGGGCTATCGAAATCGGTGGCCATCTGATTGACTTCCTCGTTGTGGGAGCACTTTATGGCGTCTGGCAATTAGCTTAATCCCCTGCCAGGCGGCTTGAAATCTTGGGCAGAAGCGAAGCAGTGATTAAGCTCTTACTGGTTGCGCGTCCGCAATTCTCGATTTTTGGGCTGGCACTTTTTGTCTTTGGGGTTACCTGGGCTGTGAAATTGAGGGCGCCTTTTGTCTTCTCAAGGGTCCTCTTGGGCTACTTGGTGCTGCTCCCGGCACAGCTTTCCGTTTCTTACAGTAACGACTATTTCGACGTGAAGGTAGACCAGTACGGCCAACCCACCTTCTTCAGTGGCGGCAGTGGTATTCTGGTGACGCACCCAGACTTGAGAAAATCGGCTCTTTGGATGGCCATAGCACTAATGGGGTGTTCTCTGACCCTGGGGTTGGTGTTTCAAGTTTTGTATTCGTTTTCGCTCTGGTTTTCAGGTTTCGTTGTTTTATTCAATCTGTTGGGCTGGTTTTACACGGCTCCGCCAGTCCGACTGGTTTATCGCGGTCTCGGCGAAGTAGCACTGATTTTTCTCATTGGCCTCCTCATCCCGGGCTTCGGCTATCTGGTTACCACGGGCGAGCTGAATCAGGCTGCCTGGCCTTTTGTCGTCCCGCTAATGTTGTATGGTTTAGCCTTCAGCCTGGCAGTGGAGATACCGGATATGGAAGCGGATCGTTTAGGCCATAAGCGAACCTGGGTGGCGCGCAGAGGGCGGGGCTTTGGTTTTGGGCTCATTGCGGCGGCCCTGCTCTGCGCTAGCTTGTTCTTCTTGGGTTTCCCCTGGTTCAACTCCCGTGGCTACCCTCTGGATTTTCGTTTACTGGGGCTGCTGTCGCTCCTGCCGCTGGGAGCAGCTGGCTTGGGCCTGCTTAAGCAAGCACTAGCGCGACAAGCAGCGACGCGGATGGCCAATGGGATTATGGTGACTTTAGCCATATTCTGTCTCCTGGCGGATGGGTATCTGATTTATCTGACCTTCAATTCCATGCCTTTCGGTTCTCCATGAGATCACCAAATCGGCGAACTGTGAACCATGGTACCGCGTTCATATAAAGAAATGGCCTTCGCAGTTCGGCCTTCCAATAGACATTAGAATTGACCCTTGGTTAAATGAGAATCATGATGAGTGGTATGGTTCGCAGGTGCGGGTGTTTGCTTGGGTTAAGATGGATGGCGAGCTGCAGTATCCCAAACCTCTGGGTCTGGAAATGTCTCGCGAAGTGAACAACTCATTGCGCCAATCGGTGAGGATGATCTGTTTATCTATTTTGCATGGAATCGATGGAAATCTGGGAACGGATCATGGGTTGGAGTCCCGAGACTAATGAACATCTCGCGCACCTGATTGCCAGCAGCCTGGTTAACCAGTTCCCTGGACTGAGACTATCTGAACGCCAGCGGATGGGCTATGAGATTGGCATCCTGCTCCACCATGAAAAGACGGACATCCTCGGGGTTCTAAATCCACGGCGTCATAAAGATTTCGATTCGCAGGCTGGGACGAGTAGCGAGAACGCGCACATCTCACATCCTTAGCACTTATTCATGAACGCGCTGACAGATTAAAGCTATATTTATGCTAGCTGGCTGACTCAAAAGTGAGCAGCATGTGAAGAAGCCTGGATATTAAGGTTCAGGAAAACAAAGATAGAGACCCATATGAATTTTACCATGAAGATACAAAACATACGATCAATCACTGCCATCGAGGGCTATTGGAGCGTCGCCGATTATATCCATTTGCTGGAAGCCTTTGATTACCCCGACGCTAAAAGCTCAGACCCTGCGGAATTCGCTGAGCTGCTGGAGATGGCCATGAATGATTTCGAACCCCACGAGTCCGCTGAAATATTGCTGAGATATAAATTGCATGACAGATTGACCAGCGGTCAAATTCGTAACATCTCCCACGAAATGGCCGAGGATGATGAAGCAGAAGACAATTCGGATATGGGTTTACACTATACCTTATTCAATATCAACCAGTTGCTGCACCGAGCTTATCCCGGAATTTTTCCCAATACCAAGGCCAGCCTCATCGATCTTGAATTGAGTATTAAAAGTGCCGGGGTTGTAACTGGTGTGTCCAAAGAATTCGCCCTAAAAGCCATCAGTCAGGGATTAAGCAGCCAAAGCCCTCTGAAACGCTTATTCGAGCCGCAGTTAAGTGGCAAACAACCCTTTGAAGATGCGGAAAAAATAATCTGGGAGATCCACCCTCAGGGGCAGAACGCCTACACCATCATTACCTCTGATTATTGGATCAATGAAGAAGATATCATGGAGAATGAATGTTCCGGTTCAATCAAAGTCTTCCAGGACCCCAAAGAATAGACTGGCTGAGAAAAGTCTTTAGTAAATCTGCGTAGAGCGCTCTCGGCTTGCAGCCAAGAGCGCGTCATCCACCTGTATCCCCCTTCCAGAAAAGGTCATGATTACTTGATGAAATTGCCCTTGGACTAGATTCGAGTACTTTAAATATTGGGGCAGCCATGCAAACATTGCATTCAGTTTATCGATTGAGCATCAATCACCCAATTCTTACACAAAACTGTATAATTACATGTTAGATGCATCGCAAAAATATTCTTCGAGAAAGATCTCTTGACTCCAGGGTAAGATATACCTACCTTCGACAAAAGGAGAATTGAAATGAGTACAATCGAAATAACAAGCATGTCAACCAAAGGTCAGGTCGTGATTCCTGCATCAATGCGTAAAAAGTTGAATATTGGGGCTGGTTCAAAGATGATCGTTGTCCAGGAAGGAAATAATATTTTGCTGAAGCCAATCGAAAGTCCAGTCCAGAATGAGTTCAAGGAAATCATTCAACTCGCTGAAAAACTGACACAAGAACTTGCATTGAGTGAGGCTGACATTGATGAGGCAATAAAAGTCGCAAGAAGCAAACATGCGAATCGTTCTTGACACAAATGTTTTGATATCTGGGATTTTCTTTGGAGGCAATCCAAGGAAGGTGCTGGAAAAGTGGCAGGAGAAATCATTCACACTCTTGACAAGCTTAGAAATCTTAGCTGAATATGAAGAGGTGCTCGATAGGTTAGAGTCAAAGAGCAAAAAGAAGACTAAATCCATTGTCGCAAAAACGGTGAATCTCCTGACACGAGAAACTGAAGTGATACTGCCATCTGTTGATGTTCATCTGTCAAGAGACCCTGATGATGATCAATTCATTAACTGTGCGTTGAGCGGGTCGGCCATTTATATCGTCAGTGGAGACAATGACTTACTTGAATTGAAGGAAGTTCAGGGAATTGAAATTATTACTGCGAAGCAATTCTTAGACCAATAAAACGTATAACCACGGCTTAGAGCGGACTCACTCGAAAGGTGTGCAAGTCAAAAATGATGTGGAAGGATACAGTGAACACACAAAGCGATGCTTTCTCAGGAAGTAGCTCAAGCCAAGAGCGTTATACCAAAAGTAGTTGACAATTTCCATTATCGGGTTAACATCTAGACAGACTAGACATAATGGAGTTTCAAGATGTTAAACAATCAATGGCAATTACAAGAAGCGAAGAACAAGTTCAGTAGCCTTGTTGATAAAGCAACGCATTCAGGTCCCCAGGTGGTAACGAAACACGGCGCAGAGGCAGTCGTTGTAATTTCTGCATCGGATTACAGGGAATTGCTGAAACCCAAACTCAATCTGATTCAATTCTTTCAACAATCCCCACTGGTGCTGGATGATTTTGATCTCGAACGAAGCAAAGAACTACCACGTGAGATTGAGGTATGAAATATTTGCTTGATACTTGTATCATTTCAGAGTTGATCAAAGACGATCCGGATGCCAAGGTAGTTGAATGGATCTCAGAAATCCCTGAAGCTTCACTTTTCCTGAGTGTGCTAACTTTGGGAGAAATTCACAAAGGTATAGAGAAATTACCTGAGAGTAAAAGAAAAGATAAGCTGCACAAATGGGTCAATTCTGATTTGAGCGAACGTTTTAAAAACAGAATCCTTAATTTGGATTTAGCGGTAGCGACAAGGTGGGGTCAAGTTCAGGGGCAGGCTGAAATAATTGGAAAGCCTATGCCAGTAATAGATGGATTGATAGCTGCGACTGGAATATCAAATGATCTTATCGTCGCGACCAGAAATATTAAAGACATGGAAGTGAGCGACGCGGCATTAATTAACCCATGGGATTGACTCAGTGGCGAACAAAATGAGTGACTCATAGCATGGGTTACAAAGCGAAAATGATGTGGATGGATACCCTGAATATACAAATCGTTGCTTTCTCAGGAAGCAGCTCAAACCAAGGGCGTTAGCTGCGTCGATTCGAATGAATATTATCAAGATTATGTGGAAATCAATAATCTTAATGTTATTGGTTGCGTTGAGTCTCAATTATTGTTCAAAAAACCTCCCCAAGGGCTCTGATTTGAAATCGTTTGATCGGAATGAATGGTTATCAAGTGATGCGGATAGTTTGGATCAAAAGCACAACACACAGAAGCAATATATGCTAGTAGATCTTGTTGAAAACTACTTACCCAAAAAGACGGGTACAGAAATTCAATACCTTTTGGGACCGAGTTTGGATAATAGCTATTTCTCAGAAACTGAGAGGGACCTGATTTATTGGATTGGACCGGAGCGAGGGCAAATGAGAATAGATTCTGAATGGTTACTAATATGGCTTGATGATTCTGGGGTATATAAGGCTTGTGAGATAAGGACAGACTAAGCACCTAGCAAAAGCTTGGACACGGACTCATCCCGACACGTCGTGTTACCCTTCGGCGGGATCGAAGACACGCAAGGGAGTGCTGAACGAGAAGGATGTGGACGGATACACTTATCGAACAAAGCGAGTCTGTTTCAGAAAGCAGCTCAATCCTCAAGCGCTAGCGAGCCAAAATCATTCAGTGCCATTGCTCACCAAAACATGATAATTTGTTCATGCCCGCAGGTGGTTAATGAATCTTTTTTTGACACCTGACACATAAACGGAGGAAAAATAATGACAACAACAGCAGAGAAAGGTAGCCGGCGTGAGAAGCGGGATACTATGAAAGCGTTGAAGATGCACACATTACTTTCGCTAGCTCTGATTGTGATCGGAGTCATAATTGTGATCATTGTGGGTTATGTAGAAGATGATCCAATTATCCCCCCAGTACTTATGATCCTAGTTGGTATTGGCTGGTTTGTCAGAACACGAATTCGAATTCGGTGGCATCAAAAGTCGCTTCTTTAGCGGCAAGGCCCGATATAACGAGCACTTGCAGCTGACCTGCCCAATGAGATGTGCCAAAGGATTATGAGCGAAAATTATACCGTGATTTGCGCCAATCTGTTGTCTCGAAAGGGCAGGCGATTAGTCGAAACCATTCAGGGAATGGATATTTGGCTATTTCACTTTTCATGAACATAAAAAAATGGACAGGCAAATGAGAATTATATTCATGCTTATGCTATTATTTACGTCAAGTATTACCAGTTGTCAGGATGTTGGCTGGACCAGGGTATCTGGCGGGCAGTTTGCAATCTTCACCAGCTCTCATGCGCCCTTCCCCCATCCTAAAAGAGCTGCTGGTCATGCTTATGGCGATACATTGTTTAGTTTTGAGGCTTCTTATAATGATTCATCCATAGCAGTTTTTGTTCCTGACCATTTTATCAGGACTGAAGCAACCGATCTGGTCTTCTATTTCCATGGTTGGGGCAATACTATCCAGAAGTCAAATGAGACCTTCGATCTTCTTGGCCAGTTTTCAGCCAGTCACAAAAACGCAGTCTTTGTTTTTCCAGAGGGACCTAAAAATGCATCTGACTCTTTTGGTGGAAAGTTGGAGGAAAAGGATGACTTCAAACAGCTCGTTGCTGATGTGCTAGCTTTCCTTCAGCATGAACAGAAAGTTGATTCAATCATCCCCGGGAATATCATTCTGGCAGGCCATAGCGGTGCTTACCGTGTCATCGCTTACATCCTGAATCGAGGGGGTTTGTCCCAAAACATCAGTGAGGTGTATCTGTTTGATGCCCTGTATGCTGAGGAAGAAAAATATGCCCACTGGCTGGATGAAAACCATGGCCGCATGGTTAATATTATCACCCCCAATGGTGGCACCACCGTCAATAGTCTTGACTTTCTCGAAAATCTTGAAGATTGGGACATCCCTTTTAAAAAAGTTACCAAAAATGAAGTTGATTTGACAGAACTGAGCGAAGCGAAGATCGTTTTTGTATTCACCAGCTTAAGACATAGCGAGGTGATAAATCCCTATTTTGAATTAGCGTTGAAATCCAGCAAACTCAAGAATGCGAATGGCTCTGAATAGGCCAATCATGCGTCTATAAACGCTATGTACCGATGCTGAAACAGCTTGCCATAATTCTTACATAACCGGAGGCATCGGATTTTATCATGAAGCGCAGAGAATTTATAGTCCAATCAGGCAGCATGGTTACAGCAGCAATGCTCTTTCCAACTAACCTTTTAATTTCAGCGATTAAAAATAAATCCCTCAGGGGTATTCGTAGACCCGATCCAGAGGATTTTTCCCAGCCCATTCTGAAGGCTATCGCAATGGGAATGAACGCACCTAACCCTCATAACTCTCAAGCCTGGAAGTTCAAGATTCTATCTGACACTGAAGCCTTGTTCTACATAGATGAGAATCGACTCCTTACGGCTACCGATCCTCCGGCTCGCCAAATGCATATTGGTTGCGGATGCTTCCTGGAGACGCTGCGTCTGGGAGCCTCCACATTGGGCCAGAAAGCTCAAATTGAACGCTTACCTGAAGGTGAATATGCCTATAGTCAGATCGGCCATGTTCCAGTCGCTCGTATCAGGGTCGTGCCCAGTGACGTTGACGTACTCCCACTATCCAGCGCCATATATTCACGTCAAACTAATCGGTCGTTCTATACAGGGGACCTTATCACAACAATCGAATTTGAGGCCATTATTGCCAAAACAATCCCCGCACATGCCAGAATCATTTGTGAAAACCAGACTAATTCACTCAAACGTCTGATCGATATTCTCTATGAAGGCATGGTGGTTGAAACCCAGACTTATGAGACCTATGATGAATCAAGAATTTGGTTCAGGAGTAGTCAGAAGAAAATCGAAACCATGCGGGATGGGATCAATTTAAGAACAGACGGTAGCTCTGGTATCATGCTTAAAATTATGGAATTTATTGTAGATGAGTCTAACCCAAAAAGTTGGCATTCAGATACAGCCAAAAATGCCTTTCTAAAACGATACCGCCAAAAAATGGATTCGGCTGAAGGGGTGGTCATGTTCCAGACCGACACCAATACTACCCTGGATTGGTTGAAAACGGGAGAAGATTACGTTCGATTTCAGCTGGCTGCAGATCAAATGGGCTTTGTCATTCACCCCGTTAGTCAGGTACTTCAAGAATATCCTGAAATGGATGCGCTAAGAACGAAGTTTGCAGAATTAATGGGTGTCAGTGAACCTGCCAAGATTCAGATGGGGGTTCGTATTGGCAGGGGCGAGAAACTATATTACTCTTATAGACGTAACCCAGCTGAATTACTTATTTGACTTGCTCTCTTTAATAGAATGATTCCAGACATCCCGAATTTTACCTAATAGCGTCGCAACACCTTTTTTAGCCCGATTGAACCAGGGTTCTTCAGTTTTACTGGTCAGAAATTGATCTACCAGCCTGGCAAATTCTGGTGTTCGTAAATACCCAAATGATTTATGGGGATTCCGCTCTGAATTCACCTCATAGTCATTGTAGATCGAGAAATCTTTAATCGATACATCTGATTTATTAGCACCATAATCATCATTTATGGCATGATCCATGGATACCTGATCTTCGATATCAGAAAAATTAACCCATGCCTTTTGAATACATTCAGGCACAAGTGGGTGACTAAGATTCGGATTCCGCTGCCTTTGCTTCTCAAGCTCCATACCGGTAATAAAAGGCAACCCTAGAGGTGAACCAATGGTAGCAAATGTGTTAATTATTAGCTCATGGGAATTATCGAAAAGGACGTCATAGGCGACAAGGGATCCCATGGAATGGCCAATCACCATGATGTCGTAGCCCGCATAATGTTTGAGCACCTCAATCAATCTCAACTGGATGTGCTCACGAACAGAAAAATCGGGATTTGCCTTTGAAACTATATCGGTACTGAAATAAGATTCCAGATCAGAAAAGTATCTGTGAATAATCCTGTCAGTCACCCCTTTAAGATTGATGCTTTGATCTTCATTCAGAAAAATCCGGTCCAGTTGTTTATCAAAATATCCAAAAAGTTTTGCTCGCATTGTTTTGGAAGTGTCGTCGGGTGATGAATAATCGTCAGTGTATGGCTCACTGAGGTATAAAGGATTTTCAGTATCGCTTACCTTGGGATCTAAAAGTTCCGGATGAAGAATGTCTGCCCAAAAAACCAACTCGAAGGGGATATGCTTCATTCCTATGCCAATTCGCGCAAGTCCTGCATGAATAGATTTGAGCCACCAGGCTTGTAATAGATCTGCCTCTGGTTTGTTTCCCAGACCATGTATTCCAATAATAATTTTCTGCATGGGAGTCCTCGGTTTTAACTTTTTCATCCTGAATGAACCAAGCTTTGGCTTTCCACTTTTTCGGAGAGCATTGGCTGTTCCAGTAGTGCCATCATTTCCAGTGTAGCGGATTATGTGCCGGACAGGTCATTTACAGGAAATCCGGCTGTTTTCAAATGAATAATAGCTCAACTATCAAGTTTACCTGGGTCAAAATATATTCCTTCTGGTTCAACTCAGTCAAACATCATTCTCAAGTGGATGCCATCCAGGTTGTAAGTATATTGACAGATATTGCAGGTTTTTATTCAAGCATAGCCAAGCATAGCCAAGCGAACAAGCGAACAAGCGAACAAGCGAACAAGCGAAACAGTTAAATATTCGACTCAAGTCATAAGGAGATCTGAATAGTGGCACAGCCCAGCAGCAACGATGGTGGCGGAGATCAATCCAAGACTTCAAATGGAGATCTGTATCCAGGAAATGTTTTGCAAGACCCACGGGGTGTAAGGAACCAGGATATGGTCATCCTTTCCCTGGATCATGAATACCGATATCTCTATTTCAATAGTACTCACAGGGAAGCCATGAACCAAACCTATGGTACGAAACCAGCAATTGGTGATTGCATCTTTGATCATATAAAAATTGATGATGACGCAAATGAAGTAAAAAAATACTATGACAGAGCCCTTTCTGGAGAGGGTCATATCTCAATTCGCGAATCTGGTTCAGGCCTGAATCGTTCCATATATCGAACCTTTTACAACCCTATTTATGATGATAAAAATGAAATTATTGGGGTTTCTGTTTTTGCCCAGGATGTTACAGCTCAGAAACTTGCTGAAAAGAAAATGCAGGAGTCGGATCGGCTGCGAGAACTTTTGCTGGATATCATTACCCACGATCTGAAAAACCCCGCAGGGGTTGTCCTGGGTATGGCACAACTGGTACTGGAACAGTTTCCTGGCAATGAGCTCATCGAGGCTATTTATTCCAGCAGCAAGCGATTGCTCAAGGTTCTTGATGATACTACTATTTTAAGTCAGGCGGCTTTTGGTGAAGTCATTCCGAGCGAGTCCCTAAACTTACTGGGGATCATAACTGATACTGCAAAAGAATTCTCATCTACGTTAAGTGATGCAGGGATAAGTTTGGAGCTTGATATAGATTCAGAGATTGAAATCACTGCTAATCCTTTGATCGGGGAAATTTTTAAAAATTATATCAGCAATGCTATCAAGTACGCCTGCGACGGCAAAAAAATCCTGATTGACACCTCGCGAGGAAGTGATTCCATTCAAATCTGTGTCAAAGATTTCGGGTCTACCATTCCTGAGGTAGTCCGTGAACAAATCTTTGAGCGCCGGACACAGTTAGCTGGATCCATTGGGAGAGGACGAGGTCTTGGACTTGCAATTGTGAAAAGAATTGCCGAAGCCCATGGTGGCAAAGTATGGGTAGAAGCAAATTATCCCCGGGGTAATTGTTTCTGTCTGAAACTCCCCTATAGACCGTCTGAATAACAAGGGATCCAGCTGGAGCTGTTTAATGAACCAATGGTTCAATCCCATTACAGCTCTGTCCACAAATGAAAACATCCATAAGGTCCCGACTGCAACCCAAAATTTGTGGAAATTGATAATTGCCTTTCCAGCTTTCCCTACCAGGACTCCCCGCGCTTGATTCTGACACGAATCCTTTGCCACCTGATTGGTATATTCCTCGAAGATCAATTTTTCTAGAAAAACTCCATCCTATGGCAGGATTAATCAATTCGCCTGTTAACTATTGTTAATATTACATATAGATAAATTTTATATGATATACATCAATTGTTAGCTTTAAGCAATTAATTACATTTCGAGTGTAATTGAAATTTAATATCAAACCAGAAGAGGGGACGGAAATGTTAAAAATTAAACAGAATTTTTCCATGTCAAAATTACTTGTCTCACTTTTATTGCCAGCAATGCTATTGGCAACGGGGATTCGAATTGCTCCCAATGTGCTCAACATTGGCAGCAGTGGAACCGTGATAACAGTTCACACAGATTTGCCCTTCTCCAGTGTCATTACTTCCTCCGTAAGCCTGAATGGAATTGAGATTCAATCATGGAAAACAGATGCTCTTGGTAATTTCGTTGCTAAATTTTCCATGTCATCGGTCAAAGCCCTGGTCACGCGAGGTGTCTTACAAGTGGGTGTAGTTACCCTTACGCTTACTGGAGAAACCAGTTCTGGCGGTTTTAGTGGTTCAAGTCAGATAACAATTATAGATAGGTAATTAAAGATTTTCGTGCATGAATGATCCCGGCTTGAACAGGGCATTCTGGAATTTTTCGGGATGCCCTGTTCTATTAAGAGCTAAATGAATCAGCTGTTCTCCACGGGGATTTCGATTACTTTTGATCTTGGCAAAACATTTAACTGGATCACCATCTTACTCTTTATCCCGCCCCTTGTACTGCAAATTCGCTGATACAGTAATCTGATCTTTTTCCACCACCAACTCACTACCAACCATGGAAACAGAAATCTCTCGGAGCTTGTTGTTTCCAACTTCCATTTCGATGATATTTTGAATGGGCTGGGGTCCATTAAACTCGAATTTTGGTTTGTAGTACTTGGCGATATCCACCTGCCCAACCTGGGTTTTTTTACCCAGTACCTTTATATAAATTTTAAATATGGCCTCTTCTACTGCCATAGTGATCTTATTATTTTCAGCATCATAGGTCACATCCACTCTACTGTTAACCTTATCACTAACCTTGAAAACGCCTGCATCCAGATCGACTGAGGCACTAAAAGTTGCTGCTCCGGGCTCAAAAACGAAGCTGGCAGTTTTTACTTTCCAATTATAGTTAATACCCTTGCTCTTACCCTTCCCACTTACGGGACCGACTTCAGAAATAAAATCATTAACCGTTTTTTCAGTGATAATCACTGAAACGTCTCCGCCAAAAGCAAAAACTGCAATGAGTAAAACAGAATACAATCTTACGATCATCAGATGTTTCCTCCTTCATGTAATTAATTATTATTGCTACAATATCGGATTCTAAATTTAAAATAAAATGCTTTTGTCTTTGATTTGAGGTCTCCTACCAATATCACTTCCACTCTCGCTAAAATGGATTATCATGTAAAATGACCCTGATTGAAATAGTCCTCTTATCCCTGGGATTGGCAATGGACGCCGCTGCTGTATCCATGGCCGCTGCCGCCGCCGGATACACCAAATCCATACGACCTGTGTTTCGCCTGGCATTTCATTTTGGATTGTTCCAGGCTGGCATGCCGGCTTTTGGGTGGCTGTTAGGTACAACGGTGGTAGCCTATATCAGCACCTGGGATCACTGGATCGCCTTCGCTCTCCTCGGTCTTGTAGGTGCAAGAATGATCTATTCTGGACTTGATTCCGCTGAAGAAAGGATGTCCATTGATCCCACCAAAGGCTGGGTTTTAATTACCCTGAGCATTGCGACCAGCATAGATGCGCTGGCAGTTGGCTTAAGCTTTTCCATGTTGAATATGGATATCCTACTCCCCTGTCTGCTCATAGGTACAATTACCATTCTTATGTCTGTAATGGCGGTAGGGGTAGGAACTTTCGCTGGTCAGCTAACGGGGAAGCGCGTCGAGCTTTTTGGGGGCTTCATTCTCATAGGAATCGGACTAAGAATCTTATACCTACATTTGTGCTGAGAACTTGCCTGGTCTGGTTAGGGAAGCACAAGACTTTTCTGCAGATTTCAGCTCACAGGGAAATTTTCAAGTTGCCAAATTGACCTTAAAGAAGAAGCTTTTTGACCCCAGCAATTTTAGGGGTATCCAATAGCCTCACAATGTGACTTTCAATGCTTTCAGGTGTGGTATTAGGTGCGAAGCGTTTGATTGGCTTGCCCTCTCTGTCCAGGAGAAATTTGGTAAAATTCCAGCGTATAGGGCGTCCCAGACTGCCACGAAGCTCTTGTTTTAAATATTTGAATATGGGGTGAGCGTTTTTGCCATTGACTTCAGTTTTCTCAAAAAGCTGAAAACTGACAGCATATTTGTCCGCACAGAAATTTTTTATCGTTTCAGCATCACCAGGTTCTTGCTTTCCAAACTGGTCACATGGAAAACCAAGAATCTCAAGGCCGGTCAAGTGATAGCGATCATGCAATGCTTGTAGTCCGGTATATTGGGGGGTGAAACCACATTTACTGGCGGTGTTTACAATCAGAACTACCTTGCCCTGATAGCGCGACATCTCAAAGGTCTCGCCATCGATTGAATTAGCCCTGAAGTCAAAAAATTTATTCATTCTTAAATCCTAATCTCATTTTCAATACCACAATGCTTACACGAATTCATTGGGGGTCACATCGTAATTTTAGAACTGCCGATTCCTATACATATTTTGGCATTCATGATCACGATTAAGAGATATCACGGGTACTGTGATTTCAGTCACCCAAGCCAAGGCATCCTGGCAGGGGAATAAACTGTTTTCAGCTAAAGTTTGCTGGCGGGGTAGCTCCATATTTCATTGGACAGACCTCTGACTGAATTATCTTTCCCCTGATATTTCAACCCATTTCGACGACACGCAAAACGATTTTACATGTCATTGGTTCAGAATTTTTCGGGGTGCATTTATGAAACTCGCTATGGTTAACAGTCTGGGTCTATTCCTGCTTTTAACAACTTGTATAAATATTCAAGACCAGGGTGATGCTATGATTACTTATGATATCCTTATTCAAGGCGGGACCATTATTGATGGTTCAGGCAGTCCAGGCATTGCTGCCGATTTACTCATCCAAGACTCAAAGATTGTTCAGATGGGGAATCTTGATATTCACACACTCAAGGTAAAAACAGTTATTGATGCCACGGGAAAAGTGGTAACCCCAGGATTTATAGACAGCCATGCACACGGAAATCCCACCAAGACCCCCATGTTTAGAAATTTTTCAGGTATGGGTGTCACAACCATTGTTCTCGGTCAGGATGGGGAAAGTGCTGATGATATAGCAGCCTGGATGACTCGCGTTGAGGAAGCCCACCCTGCAATCAATATTGCCACCCTGGTCGGTCACGGAACGGTTCGTAATCTCTCTGGCGTAAAACTGAATCCCGATCCCTCGCCCGAGGATTTGCAGCGCATGGCAGCACTTGTGGCTGAGGCCATGGAACTGGGCTGTTTTGGATTGTCCACAGGATTGGAATATCAACCCGGATCTTTTTCAAAGTTAAGTGAACTCGAAGCCATTGCCACACCCGTTGGACAGCAGGGTGGACTGGTTCATAGTCATACTCGAAATGAAGATAATGATGCCATTGAACAATCCATTGCCGAGCTCATCGCCCAGGGTAAAGCTGGCGGCTGCCCCGTAAATATATCCCATCTAAAAGTTGTATATGGCCATGGTGCGGCCAGAGCTGAAGACATTCTCCTTCAAATGGAAACAGCCCGCAATGGAGGCGTTTTTGTAACGGCGGATATTTACCCCTACCTGGCCAGTTTCACTGGAATTGGAATCATATTTCCAGACTGGGCTAAACCACCTTACAACTATGCTGAAGTTGTTCAATCAAGCCGGACAGAATTGGCAACATATCTGCGCGAACGGGTAAATCTCCGTAACGGCCCTGAGGCAACCTTGATTGGGACTGAGCCCTGGGCAGGGAAAAACCTGGCCGAACTTGCCGTTGAATTGGATAAACCCTTTGAGGACGTATTGATTGATGATATTGGTCCAAAGGGAGCCAGCGCCGCCTACTTTGTTATGGATCAGGCTTTACAGGATCGTCTTTTCATTGATCCCTATGTCATGGTTTGCTCTGACGGCAGCCCCACCATGCGGCACCCACGCGGTTTTGGCTCCTTCGCCAAGGTGATTCGTTATTACGTCCGCGAAAACAATCTATTGAGCCTGGAGGAAGCCATTTACAAAATGACGGGATTGCCTGCCTCCAGCTTGGGTCTTGTTCAGCAAAAAAGGGGACTCCTTCAAGAGGGCTTTGCAGCAGATATTTTGATCTTTGATCCTGAAGCAGTTGTGGATAAGGCCACCTTTGAAAATCCACACCAAATTGCCGAAGGGTTTGACTGGGTTATTGTGAATGGTATTCCCATTCGAGCCAATGGCGACTTCACCGAAGCCCGCGGGGGCAAAGTTCTCAAGAAAATATAGGGGATTACTGGGTCCGCAGCCCGAAAAGCCCTCCTCTCAACAGCGCTTCGTTCCGCGCATTAATTCTATTAAAATGATAACATTTGCCTAATCGATTTAATAATTATTAACATTTGAATTTATCCTGAAGGGTGCAGGCTTCCTTGCAGGGCGATTTGACTGAATTCAGCGGTACGCAATTTGGAGTATTTGATATCAACTCATGGCCCTTCCTTCTTTCGATCTATATGATTATTTATAATAGAGTTGTAATCATGAATTGATTTGGCCAAATTCACTGTCTCCCTTCCCCCACTTTGCAGGAAACTGATTCGCAGATGCCTGCACAAAATTCTCAACAATCCTTGGCTTGCAATTTGCCGATCAGACCAGTGACTATCTGTGGTGCTAAGGTGAAATAAATATATCTGAAGTAGAACATGAATTGCCCAGTTACTCCTGGGGAAGATTTTTTAACGGAGAGAACAGCATGAATAACTTTTTAGCCTCCCTGCTCACATTAATTATTGCCTTTGAAGGTCTTGTTGCCGGCAATCTGAATCCAGGCATTGAGAAAAAGATTGATCAGATCATTTCTAAGATGACCCTTGAGGAAAAGGCGAATATGCTTGGCGGTGACACGACTGCGTTTGACAGTAAGCCTTTAGCAAGATTGGGTATCCCCGTCTTACGCATGACAGATGGTCCCAATGGTGTTCGCTGGGGTCAATCGACCGCTTTTCCAGTCGGAGTCTGTATTGCCGCTACCTGGGATACAGCTCTGGTTTACGAATTGGGGCAGGTGCTGGGCAGGGAAACCAAAGCCCAGGGTCGGAATGTGCTTTTAGGACCCTGCGTAAATATTCATCGTGACCCCCATGCTGGTAGAAATTTTGAAAGTTATGGCGAAGACCCCTATCTGGCTGCCCGAACTGCAGTGGCCTGGGTCAAAGGGTTACAAAGCGAGCAAGTGATAGCTACAACCAAGCATTTTGCAGCCAACAATCAGGAATTCGAACGTAACTCAATGGACTCCAGGGTTGATGAACGTGTTCTTAGAGAAATTTACTTTCCTGCCTTTAAGGCAGCAGTACAAGAAGGCAACACCTGGGCAATCATGTCATCCTATAACCGGCTAAACGGCCAGTATGCCAGTTCAAACACCTGGTTGCTCAATGATATTTTAAAAGATGAGTGGGGCTTTAACGGTTTGGTTATGTCAGACTGGGGCGCAGTACATAGTGTGGTTCCCACCCTATACGCAGGTCTGGATATTGAAATGCCCACTGGTAGATATTTGAACCCAAAAAATGTGCTTCAGGCGATTCGTGAGGGCCGCATGAAAGAGTCCAAAGTGGATGATAAAGTGCGCCGGATGCTGCGCGCCATGTTTGCCATGGATCTTTTCGAAAATGAGATTCCACCCGGTGCGGCAGTCCATACTCAAGAACACCTGGATATCGCTCGCCGCGTTGCTGAGGCTGGAATTGTGCTCCTAAAAAACCAGAGGCAGTTACTCCCTCTTGATGAAGAAAAGATCAAAACCCTGGCCGTTTTGGGACCCAATGCGGCTGTCCTGAGAACAGGCGGTGGCGGTAGCTCAAAAATTGATCCCATTGAGGCCATGAGTCCTCTGGATGCATTGAAAAAGAAGGCTCCTGGAATTGAGATTACATATTCGCCCGGCATGTTTGTAACTGGCGATCTCGGGACTGTTCCAGCAAACTATCTATCCACGTCCGATGGTAAACCTGGGCTTTCTGCTGCCTACTATGACAATCCTGATTTTGCAGGCAAACCGCTGAAAAAACAAACTGATACTCAGATTGATTTTAATTGGGGACAAGGCGGACCGGCGGATGTTGGGAAAGATAATTTTTCCATCATTTGGACGGGTCGGTTAACGGTGCCAACCACCGCTACTTATTATCTGGGGACCCATAGTGATGACGGTTCCAGAGTCTATATCAACGACATACTCATCGTTGACAATTGGGGTGATCATGCTCCCGTTACCCAAACTGGAATGCTTGAGCTAACAGCTGAGACGCCTGTAGATATTAAAGTCATGATGTATGAACATGGCGGAGGAGCCAGCATAAAACTGCTGATTCAACAATTAAAAGATTCGCCCCTGGAGTCGGCCGTTAAACTTGCCAGTGAGGCAGATGCAACAATCCTGTTTATGGGCTTTTCCGATCAATATGAAACAGAAGGCAGTGATCGAAGTTCCAACGCTCTACCGCCAGAACAATTAGAGCTGCTTGATAAAGTTTGTGCCGTAACCGAGAATGTTGTGGTGATGATCAATAGTGGGGCTGGAATCCTTATGAATGACTGGGAGCCAAAGGTTGATGCCATCATTGAAGCCTGGTACCCTGGTGAGCAGGGTGGGGTTGCACTTGCCAGCATCCTTTTGGGTTCGGTTAATCCCTCTGGTAAACTCATCACAACTTTTTTCAAAACCGATGAAGACAGGCCAACCTTTCACAATTATCCCGGTGAAAATGATGAGCTCAATTATGAAGAGGGTCTGTTTGTTGGCTATCGGCATTATGATAAAATGAATATTGATCCGCTTTACGCTTTTGGGCATGGTTTGAGTTATACCAGTTTTGAATATTCAGATCTTCAGCTCTCTTCACGAAACATTAAAGCTGGAGAGAATATTGAGATAACATTAAGCCTTAAAAACACGGGTGAGCGGGCTGGTAGCGAAATTGTTCAACTCTATCTCAATGATACCAAATCAAGCGTGATCAGACCCGAAAAGGAGCTCAAAGGCTTTTCAAAAGTGCAACTGGAACCTGGTGAATCAAAAGAAGTGCGCATGACCCTCAAACCAGAAGATCTTATGTTCTGGGATAAATCGACCTCTGACTGGAAGGCAGAAGCTGGAAAGTTTAATGTACTGGTTGGCGCCTCAAGTCGAGATATCCGTTTGAGTAAATCTTTTAAATTGAAATGAGCTTGCATTAAATGGCACTTGCCTGGGCACTCTTTCTACCATTTCTATTGTTGCTGACTGCTTGCGACGAGGAAAAGTCGCCTACTGAACCGCGGGATCCTGTTCATTCCATTATGAAAAGCGCTAAACGTGGTCTTTCCTATGATCTAAGACTTGCAGCAGATCTCGATACCTTGAAAAGTGGTGTATCCTGGTGGTATAACTGGTACTACGAGACCAACGCCCCAGAAAATTATTATGATGATTATGAAATGGAGTTCATCCCCATGCTCTGGGGTGCTAACCCATCCGCCAATCAAATGGCTCAGACAGCAAGTTTCATTCTGGATCATCCTGAAATCGAATATCTGCTGGTGATGAATGAACCCAATCTCGTTGATCAGGCCAATCGGACACCTGTACAAGCCGCCCAAGACTGGCTACTCTATGAACAATTTGTCAGTAATTTGGCTGACCAGGGACGAGAAGTGAAGCTTGTGGGACCTGCGATGAATTGGGGAACCATGAATCATTTTGGGGATCCCGTTGTCTGGCTGGATGCCTTCTATACAGAATTCCAGACTTCCCAGGGTCGCGATCCTCAGATCGATTACCTCGCCTTTCACTGGTATGATTATGGGCTGGCATCCCAACTGGATCGCTTACAGAAATATGGCAAACAGATCTGGATAACAGAGCTGGCCAACTGGAATTCAAATATTGATTCATACACAGAACAGGTTGTTCAGATGGTAGAAATGGTGGCTCTTTGCGAAAGTCGCGAAGATGTCTTCCGATATGCCTGGTTTATCGGTCGCGGCGGTCTTCCTGACAATCATTTTACATATCTCTTTCATCCAGATGCCGGAGAACTAACGGATCTTGGTGAAGTCTATATTCATTTACCGTATTAAGAAATTTGGAGAAACAATTATGAAAAAAGTAATGCTGATTTTGACTCTGATCTTCATCATTGTGGGATGTTCGCCCATCTCTGAAAACAGATCCAATACAAAATCGTCTTTTTCCACTACTGGAAAAGAGGTTGTGGTTTATACCACAGCTGAAAAGACTGATCTCAGATTGAGTCAAACAGCTACCCGTTCTTTTGAAACTGCTGAGCAAGCTCGTGAAACAGAGGTTGCCATCTTTGTAAATCCAGCAAAATCCTTCCAGACCTTTTGGGGAATTGGTGGCGCTTTAACAGACGCATCAGCAGAAGTGTTTGCAAAACTTCCCGCTGAGAAACAGGATGCCTTTCTAAAGGCTTATTATGATGTCAATGAGGGTATCGGGTATACTCTGGCAAGAGTCTCAATCCACAGTTGCGATTTCAGCTCTGCCAGTTTCACCTATGTTTCTGACGAGGATAAATTGTTAAAATCCTTCAGTATTGATCATGATCAGGAATTCCGCATTCCATTCATTAAAAAAGCCATCGCCGCAGCCGGAGGGAAACTGCCCATCTATGCCAGCCCCTGGAGTCCACCTCCTTTCATGAAAAGTAATGGTGAGATGCTTCACGGTGGAAATTTACTGCCCAAATTTTACGATGCCTGGGCACTCTATTACACAAAATTTATCAAAGCTTACGAAGCCGACGGAATCCCTATCTGGGGCATCACAATTCAAAACGAGCCCATGGCCACTCAGACCTGGGAATCGTGTATATACACGGCTGAACAAGAGCGGGACTTTCTGAAAAATCATTTAGGACCCACCATGATCCGCGAAGGCTTGCACAACAAGAAAATCGTTGTCTGGGACCACAATCGCGATCTCATCGCTGAGCGAGCACATACTATTTTCGGTGATCCCGAGGCAGCCAAATACGCCTGGGGAATTGGCTTTCATTGGTATGAAACCTGGACGGGATCTGATCCAAACTTCAACAACTTGAATAACGTCACCGAATCCTATCCAGACAAGAAACTGCTCTTTACCGAGGGTTGTGCGGAACGTTTTATAAAGGGCGGGTACGAACATTGGGCTAATGCTGAACGCTATGGCAATTCCATGATAAACGATTTTAATCAGGGGACCGTAGGTTGGACGGATTGGAATGTTCTGCTGGATGAAATCGGTGGCCCAAATCATGTTGGTAATTTCTGTTTCGCTCCAGTCCATGCAGACACAAAAACAGGAGAACTGATCTTTACGCCCTCCTACTATTACATTGGTCATTTCTCAAAATTCATTCGTCCCAATGCCAAACGCATCAGTACTTCTGCCAGTAGAACAACGATAGAGTCTACTTCATTTTTAAATGAAGATGGCAAAATGGTAACCGTTGTTATGAACAGGACTGATGAACCAATAGACTATAAACTCTATATCGGCATGGAGGCCGTCCAGGAAACAATTCAGGCACATGCCATGCAAACATTGGTGTACTAAAAAATGAAGTATCTCGCCAGAATATCAAGCGTGTTAATCCTGGGAATTGGGCTACTAACCTGTGCTGGATCTGAGGAAAACATCATTGAACCAGCGTCACAAGTCGATAGTTGGACTTTAGTTTGGCAGGATGAATTTGATGGCGTGGGCCAGGTGGACTCTAATAAATGGGAGCAACCCGAGTATAACCGCAGGAATAATGATTCTGGACCTGACGGCTGGTGGCTGAAAGAGGATTCCTACCTAGATGGAAACGGCAATCTGATTATCAGAGCCAGAGTGATTGACAATCGAAACAATGACGACGATCCCTTTGATTATGCCACCGGCGCCGTAAGAAGCATTGGCCGATTTGAACAGCGCTATGGAAAATTTGAAATTCGCTGTCAGATGCCAACCCTACCAGGCTGGTGGGTCGCCTTTTGGCTCATGTCTCCATCAGTATTTGTTGAAGATGGATCAGGAGAAGATGGTACGGAAATAGATATCATGGAAGGTTTTGGTTGGACCGATGTAATTCATCATAATCTGCATTGGGATGGTTATGGTGATGCTCACCGCCAGGATGGCTTTAATCAACCCATTGAAGACATCCGAGAGGGATTCCATACCTTTACTCTGGAATGGGCAGCTGAAGAGTACATTTTTTTTGTTGATGGTGAAGAGACTTATCGGACGAATGCTGGCGGTGTTTCAAAAGTGCCCGCTTATGTCAAAATTACAGGTGAATTATCAACCCAAACTGGAATGATGGGTGAAGGGTGGGCCAATGAAGCAATCCCAGGTTATTTCCCGGATTATTACATAATTGATTATGTAAAAGTTTGGTCCAGGTAGCCCTGAAGACAAACACCACGCCCATTTTTATTCCTGAAATCCTGAGCTCCACAGGCGGTTCAAGGATTCTCTCTCTGCCATTTCTGGAATAACAGCTTGAGACCAACAAACAGCATTCAGAATATTAGTGACTACAAAATTATAATTCTGTTGTGTCAATACCCATTCCATAGAACAGTTGAAAAATATAGCTATAGCAGGGAATAAAAATCAATAGTCCTACGTTTAGCAGATAGCGGTTGGTAAGTGCTGGTGCTTTGGTCTTTAATATCTCTCGCATGATTCACCTCCCCCAAATGATCATCTGTTCAATCGATGCCCTATTCTAATTAGTGTCTGTCTCTATACTTAATAAGAAAACCGTTGAAACGGTTAAATCCCCTACGAGGGTATCAAAAACCCACGACTTAAGTCGTGGGTTAATAAGAGCTTATATAACGCATAACCGTTTTAACGGTTTATTCTATTTTCGCAAAATAACTACTTTATTGACAGACACTAATTAACCCTCCTTACCAACACCATTTAACCTTTTGGAATAGGGTCAATTCCAGGTTACGGTCCTTTTTTGACTATTCTCTCAGGGCAGCCTTTGTAAAGAGATAATCTGGAATCTCTACGTTAAATTTGATATCCTCAATGATATAAAGAGTCCCCTGGCCGTTAGCCAGAACATCTTTGAAGTACATTTCCCTGGGATACCAGCGATCGCCAATTTTCATGACCGATCGAATCTCAAAGTTCTTCAGCAGGGTGGTACCATTTTTGGCATAACGTTCTTCCTTGAGCGGCAGAAAGCGCGTTTTGTCGACCCATATTTTGCGCTGGGCATAGGTCACATCATCGGCACCGGCTTTGGCTCGCAGACGAAGAACATAGCAGGAACGATCCATAAACACATCTTCGCCGACCAGCGCAGCATCATAAATGTCCAGCAACTTGCCATTGTCGACCATGTCTTCATAGGAAAGATCGGATCCTGAAACACTCTGTCTAAGCATGTGTCCACTTATTTGAATCACGCGGTCAGCCTGGGGTGTATACATCCAGAGCACATCTTCCAGACGAAGCATCTTGATCCCCTTTTCACGAGCCGGGGAAATGTATTCAACCAGCGAAGTGGTTTCACCCTTTGACCAGCTGTGACTGGTAATTCTGGTTTCACGACCCCTGCGATTGGTGATCACCATGGTAGCTGTTGCCTCGGCCGATTCTGAGACCATTTGAGCATCAATTTTACTCAGAATTTCCTCAGCGGTTGTTTGAGCGAATAGAATTCCTGGTAATGCACCCAGGAAGAGGATGGGTAATAGGTTTCTCATGTTTCTAATTCCTTAAACAGGCTAGCTGTGTCGCGTTTAAATATTCTTAGACCTGATAATGCAGCACCCAACAAGGTGGCAAATACGCCTGGGAAGAATCCGATATAAAACGCGGCAGGTGTGATATGGGTACGAATAATTGTTGGCATGAGCATGGTGCTGTCGCCCATCATATCGCCAATATTAAATCCTACCTCCTGTAACCAGTAGGAGAATCCCAGACCAATGATAGTACCGACAATTGTCCCCACGATAGCCACGCCCAAACTTTCAATAATCAAGGTCCCATAGACATGACTTTTTGATTCGCCAACAGCCAGCCGCAAGCCCATTTCACCATAACGTCGAATGGTACCCATGAGACCCGTATTCCAGAGCACCACGCCCATGGCAAAAATCATGACAAAGCTGACGATACTGCCCGCTTTTTCGCCAAAGCCAAAATAATCCCTCAATCCGGCATCGTCCAGCATGGCGGTCATTAATGGGCTGAATCGGTCTGTAGAATCACTGCGCGTAGCATTGAACTCGGCTGTCAGGGCACTTGCTCTCACATCATCATAGTGGCCAGTTTTGAAATACCCCAGTACTTCTGAACTCCAATCACCCATATCCAACATGTCCTTGGCATCATTGATATCTGCCAGAAACATGCCTTTATCCATGGGAGGGGTTCCAAAATAAATGATCCCTGAGACCCTGAAATTTTTCAAGACCATTGAGCCGTTTACGGTGGAACTGATCAAGGTCACTTCATCATCAATATTCAGCTCCATTCGACTGGCAAGGGTTTTACCCATGAGGATATCACCTGGATATCGGGGAAGTCTCCCAGCCTGGAGACCAGCGCCAAGATTCCAACGGCTGCGTTCACTTGTATCTGGCCCAAAGAAATCTATACCAATGCCTGCGGCACCAACCTGGGCTCGCGTCTCCCGATTCTCATCAAAGGCATCCAGCAAACCACCGAACTTGACCCTTTCTGACCACTCCAAGGCGGGATAGTCCGTGCGCAGTGAGCGCATCAAAGCGGGACCATCATCCAGAGCCAGATCATTGGGAAGGACATCCTTTTCTGCATAATAAGCTCGTGAGGTAATTTTTACATGTCCGGAGTCGTACAGGGCTGCATTATTGAAAAAGTCGTCAAAAATACCCTTCATATATGTAAACATAAATACTGTGAGTAAAACTCCCATAGCGACAACAATACTCGGCAACAAGCTGCGGTGTCTGTCCCGGAGCATACCCTTCATCAGGAATCTGAACATCTTATTTCCCCCTCAACGCATCAGTCGGTGTGAGTTTTGAGATCTTCCGGGTTGGCAGATAACTCACGATCACGACAGTTATGAACATGAGAAGCGTTGTGCCGATGAGCAAATTCGGGCCGAACTTACTATAAATCGTATTGCCCAATGCCATGCCGTAATCATCCATTCCGCCTGGAATAGTGTAGCCTTTGGTTGCCATTATATAGAAAAGGGGTGAGCCCAAAATAAAGCCTGCGACGAATGCGATAACCCCATGCAGGCTGCCTTCGATGGTAAACAGGCCAATTGCTTTTGCCCTGGTCAGCCCAAGCGCCATAAGGGTTCCCATCTCTTTCTTGCGTCTGAAAATGGCTAAAACTTGAGTGTCAAAAATGGCAAGCAAGGCAATGGCAAACAAGATTCCATACATAACATTCCCGCCAAAGTTTTTGGTCTTAATCATTTCGTTTATGTCTTTCATGAGGAAATCGATGTCGCGATACACCCAGACAGGACTTTCAGGGGTTCCAATGAATGGCTCAGCCAGGGCAATTATCGTAGCTTCTCCCTGGAGATCTGTCATTGCCTGTAACTCGCTGAGAGGAATCCAAATCTGATTCCGATCCACAGTTTGAACCACCGTATTCATGATGTGCACGATTTCTACTTCTCGGGCATCAAAGGTGCCACTGGCATCCCGCCAGCGAACCGTAAGCAGATCGCCTACTTCAAGACTGTTTTTATCAGCCATTTTCTGACCAATGAGCGCCGGGGTCAGACCGGTTGGACCAACCCGAATCTCATTCGTTGGCAGATCCATTACTTGCTGATCAGCGTGAATCCCTTTAATTAAAATGGTCTGCATGCGTCCATCTGGATAGATGGTTCCCTGCCGAATCAGGATAGGGGCTGCCGTATGGGCTGTTATGCGAGCCTTGACTTCATCAGGATACAGTCTATGTGAATCCTCGATAGTGAGCGGGTCGGTTGCATCATATTCACTATGCCAGAGTTGCCCACCATTTCCAAACTCAATATTGGTCATGGCGTCACTAAGCTGATAGGCCATACCATCAACCATTCCCTTTCCCCAGATCATCAGGATAAAGGCCATGGCCAACACCAGGACATTAAGCCAGGTTCTAAGACCTGCACCCACCAGATTGCGCCATGCAAGTTTAAATAAAATCATGATCTCCTCCTCCAGCTCAGCTGGTTACGTCGGATTGAATACTGCCGTCCACCAGAGTCACCTTACGGCGCAAATAGCTGATTACTTTCTCATCGTGGGTGGCGAAAATAAATGTGGTTCCCAAATCCTGGTTCAGTTTGACCATGGTTTCCAGAATATGATGACTGTTCTTGGCATCCAGGTTGGCCGTTGGTTCGTCCGCTAGAACCAGTTTGGGCTGTTTCACCATGGCTCGAGCAATTGCGACTCGCTGACTTTCGCCACCAGACAGCATTTTGGGTCTGCTTTGGGCTTTGTCAGCGATACCAAACCACTCCAGCGCTTGCATAACCAGCTCTTTTCGCTCTGCAGCCGTTTTGCCGAGGAGCAACAGCGGGAACTCCACATTTTCGAATGCGGTATACACGGGCAAAAGGTTGTAGGTCTGAAATATAAAACCCATGAATGCACTACGGTGTTTGGCTGCCTGAGCACCAGAGAGGGTTGCCAGGTCTTTGCCCAGAACTTCCACCTTACCCTCGCTAGGTCCATCCAATGTGCCAATGATGTTAAGTAAGGTGGTTTTTCCCGAGCCTGAGGGTCCTACGAGCCCAACAAACTCCCCCGAGTCGACCTTAAAATCAATACCCTTTAGCGCTGTAAAATACCCGGTACCTACTGGATAGCGTTTTACCAGACCCTGGGTTTGAATGAGTGTGCCTTTTTCCATGAGAATTTCCTTTTGTTCTTATTCAGAGATTCATTAATGATTGAATGCAATATTCAGTTGAATTCCAGACCCCGTTGGCAGGGACAAAGCAGCTCCGGGGCTGAAATTGGGCATGTCATATACTGCGAGATAGAAAAGCCAATTCCCTGAAGTATGCTGCCATCCCAGCATGGGGATGTATTGGGATTCAAGAATGGGGAAATCGATGGCGTATAGATAGAATGTTAATCCATCAGATAGTCCGAGTGTATAATTTCCCATGAGGGCGAGAGTTCGCATTTGCCAGGGCATATCGTCTCCTGTGCCACCCTGATAGTTGGTGGCCAGCTCCATGGCTACATAGAGACCATTACCAATACCAAATGTGTAATCCACACCAGCCATGAGTGAGATGTCATCCATTTCCCAGGTTGGGTCCTCAATTCTGGCGAACATCATTTCAGACCACAGTCCGACGACTGCATCCACACGGACATCTCCGCCAATGCGATTTTCCCTGATATCACTTACGTTGGAAACATCAAGACTATGCAGGGTCAAACCAAGTGTTCCAGCAGGAATCGGGTATTCCAATCGTCCGCCAACATCCCAGGGCCAGGCATCGGTTTCACCCCAGTAGCTGCGTTGCACATCGGGGGCATCCGCCATGGCCCAGATCCGCAGGTTCATGCCATTGTCAAAATACTGTCTACCCATGGCAGCCCATACACCCGGTGAAAGCGCCAGAGGATCTCGGGGATCGACCTGGTCAAACCATTGCAGGACTCTTAACATCCGCGCTGGACCAAAATTAATTTTTTGCAGACCTAGTCTAAGCTGGGTCTTGGGCAAGTCATAGCGAATCGTAAACCGGTATAAATCTCCCTCCCTCCGGGTCAACGAGTCACCCAGTGAATGATTATATAAATCAATAGCCCCATCAAAACCCAGCCGATTCATTTGAGTGATTTGATAATCCACTCTGAATTGAGGGATATATCGCAATGTTGTAGGACTTTTAGAAAAAGGTCCTTCAATGGTACTTGCATGAAAGAGGGAAGCCTGACCTTTCCACTCGAAGGAAAGGGGTCGCGCCAAGGAAGGGCTTATTGAAATAAGTGCCAATACTATCAAATAAAATATAGGCTTCATGCTCATTACGATTCCTGTGGCGGTCCTGTAGTCCCATAGAATAAAAAATTCATAAAATCCTGAGATAGTTTAATCATGTCATCATTAAACATTGCCATCATGCTTTCAGAACGAGCTATCTCGGCAATGGAAGTCCAGACGTGGAGTAAAAATTCTACAGAGTAGTCAGGATGAATCTCCCCACTTTTCTGTCCATCCTCTAAAAAATTACGCATGGCATTCATGCTGAGGGCTATCCACTCCTGCATGAAGCTCTGGATCATTTCATCCCCATTTAGAAGACTCTTGTAAAAGACAGGCGTAAAATGACTTACAGCTGATTCTTTCATGGCAATCATGGCGTGCATTTTCTGCTGAAGGCTTGCATCTGCTTCCCTGATTTTTTCAAATGTTTCCATCCCCAGCTCAAGGCGAACCTGCATGTAATCCCGGAGCACATCAAACTTGTTTTTGAAATATTTGTAGAAGGTTACCTTTGACACACTTGCCTCACGGCAGATTTCCTCAACGGTCACTCTATCATATCCAAACTGCATAAAAAGATCTTCAGCAGTTCGAAGAATATCGCCTTGCTTTTTTGGTCGGTCCTGAAAGTCTGGTAATTGGACTTCTGAGAGTATTCGATGTGGCATATTATGTACGCATTCCATTAATTAGTTAAACAAATGTATGGAATATGATCAAGTATATTTACTTATCAAGATATTATTTACGATTAATGTACTTTTTATATGTTTTCGTACACTATTTTTGGAACTGGGCTTTATGGTTCATGGGGGCGTGTATTTTGTTTGAGATACTCAGATCCACGTCTAGTTTGTCTCAACTCAAGCGGCAGGATATGAACGAATCACCATGAATATTTTAGGAATATCAGCTTTTTATCACGACAGTGCAGCCTGTCTGATAATAGATGGAAAAATCATTGCCGCAGCCCAGGAAGAAAGATTCACTCGCAAAAAACATGATTCAAGTTTTCCCCAGCATGCCATTGATTACTGCCTCGCAGAAGGGGGTCTCCAAAACAGTGATCTGGATCTGGTGGCATTTTACGAGAAACCCTTTCAAAAATTTGATCGCCTCTTAAGTACCTATCTAAGCTACGCACCCAAAGGTTTTGCCTCTTTCATCAAAGCAATGCCACTCTGGCTCAAGCAAAAGTTATGGATTAAGGATTATCTTGCAGAAACTTTGAATTTTGACGGCAAAATTATTTTTCCAGAACACCATGAATCTCATGCCGCCTCTGCCTTCTTCCCCTCCCCATTTTCTGAAGCAGCTTTTTTAACAATCGACGGTGTGGGAGAATGGACCACTTCCAGCTTTGGGATCGGGCACGGCTCACAAATTGAAATCATGTCCGAGATGCGCTTCCCTCACTCACTTGGATTGTTGTACTCAGCCTTCACTTATTTTACTGGATTCAGAGTAAACTCAGGTGAATATAAACTCATGGGATTGGCCCCTTATGGTGAGCCTGAATATGTTAAAACCATCACCGATCACCTCATCGATCTCAAAGAGGACGGCTCCTTCAAACTGGATATGAAATACTTCAACTTTGCCGCTGGTCTTAGTATGACCAATACACATTTCGCCAAGCTTTTTGATGGTCCCGCCCGCAAGCCAGAGTCAAAAATTACCCAACGTGAAATGAATATTGCGCGATCAATCCAGATCGTAACTGAAGATATCTTGCTGAAGATGGTCCGATACGTACACTCCCAGACAAACCAGAAAAATCTGGTCATGGCCGGTGGAGTAGCTCTAAACTGCGTAGGAAATGGTCGCATATTGAGAGAGGGTCCCTTTGAAAATATCTGGATTCAACCTGCTGCAGGAGACGCCGGCGGTGCTCTGGGAGCCGCCCTTTTTACCTGGCATCAATATCTGGGGAACAAAAAAATAGCCAGCGGTCAACGTGACACCCAAGCTGGATCCTATTTGGGACCTGCTTTTTCAGATGATCATATCAGACGATTTCTGGATTCCATGAACATACCTTACCAGGAGCTTGCAGATACCAAACTCTTTCACACAGTCGCCACGATGATTGCCTCTGAAAAAGTGATTGGCTGGTTTCAGGGTCGGATGGAGTTCGGCCCCCGGGCCTTAGGCAACAGAAGTATCATTGGGGATGCTCGATCTCCCAAAATGCAGTCTACCATGAATCTTAAGATCAAATACCGTGAAAGTTTTAGACCTTTTGCGCCCAGTGTGCTAGAAGAAGAAGTCTCAACAATATTTGAACTCAATGATGCCAGTCCATACATGTTACTGGTGGCACCGGTGAGGAAGGATTTATGGGTGGATCAGAAGACACATTTGACTGGTATGGAGATGATAAATGAGCCCAGATCGAAAGTCCCTGCAATTACTCATGTGGACCAATCTGCGCGTATTCAGACTGTTAGCAAACTTGATAACCCGCGATATCATCAATTGATTCAAACCTTTTTTAAACTCACAGGCAGTCCTGTAATTATCAATACCTCTTTCAATGTCCGCGGTGAACCCATGGTACACACACCGGAGGAAGCCTATACCTGCTTCATGCGTACTGAGATGGATTTTCTGATACTGGGAAATTTTGTATTGGCTAAATCTGAGCAGACCTCCCTGGAAGAGAACATGGATTGGAAGCAGGAATATGCACTTGACTAGGCAGGTGGATGCGGAATGCTGAATCACGACATAAAATCCATTTGGCAAACAAATAATCGACTGGACTTTCGTCGGTTTGGAGTCACCATGGGGGTCGTTCTTATATTACTCGGACTGGTTTTCAGCTATTTTTCGCTCCCGTATTCTCGGGAAACAATGTCAATCGGCAGTCTTTTCATGGTCCTGGCAATTCTGATCCCAATTGCACTGAGACCCTTCTTTGCCATCTGGATGAGTCTGGCAATTCTGCTTGGATTTTTTATGACTCGTATCCTCCTTGGCGTCATCTTTTTTCTTATATTCGCTCCAGTTGGCCTCATATTCAGACTGATACAAAAAGATTTGTTAGATGAATCAATCGAACGTGAAACAAAATCATATTGGAAACCGAGGAAACCAGAAACCTATGCCCCTGAAATGTCCGAGAAACAGTCCTAGAACATCTCTGCCTACCTGTTGGCATTTATGAGCAAGCTATCGATCGCAAAGGAATTTGTTTTCTTTCTGAAGGACAATAAGAAAGTCTGGATGATCCCTATTGTTCTGCTCATGCTTTCACTAGGATTTATAATTGTTGCTGGACAGGGCAGTTCATTGGCGCCCTTTATTTATGCACTTTTTTAATCATTAGAATGCGAGCATGAAAAATAAAAAACTAATCTTCGGAATCACTGCTGCCCTACTTCCGGTTGTTTTTCTCGCGATTCTAGAGATCTCACTCAGGCTGATGGATGCCTATTCCCAAGCGCCCCTATTCATTGAAGTGAGAGAGGGTGGAAAGCATTTTGTCCAGATAAATTCACAGGTTGGAGAGCGCTACTTCAATAAATATCTAATGCCCGTTCCCAATCTCTTTCCGCAAAAATTTGCCACTCCAAAAGGGAAGTCTACTTTTCGTATTTTTTGTCTGGGAGGATCAACGACGGCTGGGTTTCCCTATGAGATGACCGTACCATTCCCCCAGCAACTAAAATTTCTTTTAGCTGCTGATTATCCGGACCGAGATTTTGAAGTTATTAATCTGGGTCTGTCAGCCATCAGCAGTTTTACAGTAGTGGATTGGATCCCAGAAGTACTCAAGCATGAGCCTGATCTCATTCTGCTCTACATGGGTCACAATGAGTTTTATGGAGCCTATGGCACTGGCTCAACAATTTCGTTTGGAAACAATGCACAAATTACGCGGGTGATTCTAAAGCTTCAAAAATTACATCTGGTTCAATTAATCAAATCCACAATTCAAAAACTGAGCAAACCTCCAGCCACAAGGATCCAAACGACGCTCATGGAAAAGGTCATTGCTGATAAATTTATTCCTGGCAATTCAATCCTGAGAATGAAAACAGAAGAAATTTTCGGCAGCAATCTGGATGTCATCCTCAGCACCTGTCAATCTGCGGGCGTACCCATCATTCTTAGTGATCTTGTCAGCAACATTAGAGATCAAATCCCTTTGGATGTAACATCCAATCCTGACAATGTCGGATCCCATGCGCATGAACTTTACCTCAAGGGACAGAATGAATATCGGCAAGGCGACACTGCTACTGCATTTATCTCCCTATCTCGGGCTCGCAATGCTGATGAAGTGCCCTTCAGAGCCAACACAAACATGAATGAAATACTGCATAAAAAAGCAGTTCAATTCAAGCTTCCTATCGTCGACATGGAGCAGGCTTTCCGGGCTGCTTCTCCATCTGGCCTCCCTGGGAATGATTTGTTTTGTGATCATCTGCATCCGAATCCCAGCGGATATCACCTCATGGCCAGCCATTTTCTTAAGGCCATGAACGCGGCAGGGCTTTTATTGACACCACCTAAGTCTCCATCCAATATGATGCCCTTATATGTAACGGCTCTGGATTGGGAGATCGGTTCACTGCGCCTTTTTAAATTGCTAAATCGATGGCCATTTAGCAACCACAACGTCGACTATTCCGAATACGCATCGCCTCAAGATTCAATCGTGGTTGAGATCGCTAAAAACTATTTATTCGATCATGCAATTTGGAGCAAAGCCCATGGTGATCTTGGAGATCACTATATGAAAGTAGAGGATTTCGCTAGGGCCTGTGAAGAATATATTGCCATCACCGAGATGTATCCGGAACATATTGAAGCCTACGCTGAATTAGTGAATTGTGCCATGAAGATTCAGCAGATGTAAAGGGTATGTTTTATTTCAACCTGGCTTTATCCTATCGGGCAAATGGCGAATTGAAACAGGCAATTACTTACACCCAGAAAGCCATTGAAGCGCCTGAATTGACACGAGCCCAATCCACCAATATCTATTATAGTTACGCTTTGCTTTTGCTGGAGGCTAAAAAAAATATGGATGCTATCATTGTTCTTGAAGCATTGGTAGAAGCGGTTCCTGATTTTACTCTGGCGCAACAACTGCTTCAGAGGCTAAAGGGCTGAATTGCGCTACTTCAATATCTTAAGCCTCTGGAATTACGACCGATTATGTAAAGTCATCCCATCCTTAAAATCTGATCTGCTTCGATCTGTCTGAACACATCGTGGAGAAATTCCACATATATTTCTTCTGTCTTCCGAACCTCCGTGTGAAATGGATAAACAGGGAGCAGGAATACTTCAACCCACTTTTTCGTCTTTGCACTGCGGCTATAAGTTTTATTCAATTTCCCTTCATGATCAAAGACTTCAACATCCAGATAGTACTCCTGAGTGTACGGAATAGGAATTAGGGTTGCTGAAAGTACGGAACTTATGGTACCCAGAAAATATTTGCTGAATGATTTTTCTTTTCGAATCTCTATGGATATCCGAAGCTCATAATTTGCCATAAGCGAGTCTTTGAGTTTGATTCGGTCAGGATCTGACATATCCGAGGAAAACTCAGTAAATGCTGCATAGCGATTCAGGTTTGAGAACTCCCTAGTGGCATCCAGCAGAATATCATCATAACCCTCAATTATCTGATACCTGTTCTGAAGTTTTGGAATAACATCCAACCCTCGGGTCTGTTGAAGATGCCTGGAAACAAACAGTATATCCACGGGTTCTGTCCCCAGGATTTTCTGCTGCTCAAGCCCACTGGAATTCTCCAACTCAGTTCTGAAGGTTGCACAACTCACCAGTAAAAGGATCGTCCCCATTACGATCAGAAAATACATCGACATCTTGTTCATTTATCCCTCCCCATTCGAAAGCACTCTATAAATGTTACACCTGGTTATTTAATTCAGGTTTTCATCAACCCGTGTCATGATTCATCTTGATGTCGGTGCTACACTTTTGCCGTCAACGCCAATAATTTTAATATCATCGATCCAAAAGTGCCCTTCACTCAGGATATTCAATACAAAACGAAGTCTGCTAAATTTTTCTTCCCGAGGCATATTATATTCATATTCATAGTATCTCCATGCATCGAGATTTTCGCTGGATTTGACAATGGTTTCATATTGTCCATCAAAAGCACTTACTCCGCCCACTTTGACGAAAAACTCACTCTCTTCATTTTTTACCCAGAAACTGACCTTATACCGTTCTCCTGGAATGGCTTCATATTCTTTACAAAAACCTGGTGAATTCCACTCTCCCAAATCAGAACATTGGCGTACCAGGAATACCAATGATTGTTTTCCCTCTTTAAACTCGGTAGTATCGATCATTAAATCAAAATCACTGTTTTCTACAGTTGCTGGTGTAAAGAGAAGCCAATTAACCGGCTTCCCCGATTTTAGAACTTCAAAACTGCCATTAATACCAGCGGTTTTGTCATAAATGGTTTCCGACATCGGTTTACAGGCCACCACAAGCATACTTAGTCCGACTACCAATACTAAAACGGTCATTTTGATGTTTCGATTTGACGTTTTCATAATTGAATCTTCCTCTCACAATTCGTATTGCGTTGGTAAAAATTATCCTATGAACGTAGAATCGAACCGCTTCTCAGGTATACCGATCCCCTCAAAGCCCTTATTCTTCCTCAGCTTGTGAACTGTTTTTGAGCAAAATGATCCCACTGGTGAGCAAGGGACCAATAAATAAGACAATCACCATACCCCGACCTTTTTCAAAGGGGTTCGATCCGAAAATCTCATAGAGCTGAAAGCTGTAAAAGAAAAAACAGGCTGTTATCATCAGTAGCAAACCTGCAATGCGAGGCCAACGCTTCGCGACATATGCCAGTAGAAAAAACGGCAAGGCCAGGAGTGATTGCATGATCAATGCAACGGGGTCATAAAGATGACCGATAACATTGAAGATCAGCTACACTACTCCGAAGGCATTCAGCAAACGGTTCACAGTTTTTTGTGGACCCCAGTAGGATAGCAGTGAACTGATAAACCAGGTAAGCCATAATATGGCAAGTATCAGGGTTACCAGCACTTCTGGATCACCAGCATTACGGTGGCCTGATCGCAGATATGCCGCCAGCAAAAAGGAGGTAAAACCAGCTACAAGGAAGGCGTGGTAGCCAGCGCGATGGGCTGCCCGTCTTTGAAATTCATCTTGATCGTTGAGGAATCCAAGTTCGCGCAGGACGCCGGGACCAAAGGTTCCCAAGGCGGCCAAGGCAAGAAAGCCCTCATTAAAATCAGAAAGCAAAAACCCCAAGATGACCAGACCCGCGGCAGATTGGGTCCCTTTGGCTGGATGCCAGTTCAAGCGGGCAAGAATGTTACTTATCATGTTCTCCCTCCTCTAACTGAAACAATTCCTCAACAGTTGTTCCCAGGACTTGTGAAAGGCGCAGCGCTAACCCAACAGATGGTGTATAACGACCCTTTTCGATAGACAGAATAGTTTGTCTGGTGGAATCCACCATTTCGGCCAACTGTGCCTGGGTTATGTCACCCGTTTTTAGCCGAAACAATTTTAAGTTGTTTTTAATATCATACTTGGGACGCATAATAAAATATACAATAAACTATACATTATGGAAAGTTTATTTTACATTTTCTACAAACATTTAAATCTATTTATGCTAACAATGGAAAACGAACCTCTCATTTGACCTTTAATTGGTTCAATAATACTCATGACACTCCACGCTTTTGAAAACATCTTAACCTTTTTGAAAAAATGGTGTCTCAGTTATGTTGTCGCCGTACTTTTAGTCACTTGTAGATTCTGAATGCAGATCTATTAAATATTTAGGAATTTGAAATGTCCCCTTCCCGCCAGCTCTACTTCTTTTTGGTTGTGCTATTATTTACAACAGATACCGTCTTCTCCCAACGTCCCCAGGGCTCTGGAGGTGGGGACCGTCCCAACACTGAAGTGCTGGGGTATGTTTTGGATGATGCAACCGGGTCTGCTATTCAATACGCCAATGTTATGCTCCATCGCATGGATTCTGGAGATGCTGTCACTGGCACAATTTCCAATGAAGCTGGGCGCTTCAATATTTCACCAGTCCGTCCAGGAAATTATTTTGTCACGGTTAAATTCATGGGTTTTGAAGAGCTTCAAATTGACAGCATCACAATAACCTTCGCAACCCCCTCAGCTGATTTGGGTACGCTCAGAATCAAAGCAGCCAGCATCGATGGCGAATCCGTTGTGGTGGAACGTGAGCGAACCACCATGGAGTATAAAATTGATAAAAAGGTTATCAATGTTGGTCAGGATATTACCTCTTCATCAGGGACAGCAGTAGAGGTTCTTGAAAACGTTCCTTCTGTTACTGTGGATATTGATGGTAATGTAGAACTGAGAGGCAGCAGTAACTTTACGGTGCTCATCGATAACCGGCCCTCAATTTTGGATGGTAACGAAGCCCTCCAGACCATCCCTGCCAGCACCATCGACAAGATTGAGATCATTACCAATCCTTCTGCTGCCTACGATCCTGATGGCGTTTCCGGTATCATCAATATCATCACCAAAAAGGATAAACTTGAGGGGATAAGTGGTATTGCAAACATGAATGCCGGCATGCTTGGCCAGCTCGGCGGCGATTTCCTCCTCAACTATCGCAACGATAAATACACATTTTATGTTAGTGCAGCTTATAACATCCGTGCTCACGAAGGACAAGACACTTCCTTGAGCCAAACCACTGTTGATGATACCATTTTTAGCGTGACTCAATCTGGTAATCGCCGCTTTGAACATGGCGGCGTTCGACTCCGTGGGGGTCTTGATTACAATCTAACTGATCAAGACGTTTTAGGAATCAACGTATCTTATGGTTCCCGAGGTTTCAACATGTCCAGTAATAATAAATTCGGAGAATATACAAATTACCTCCTGACTCCTTTTGAATCCACAACCACTGCTTCCTCAGATCGCGGTGGCGGCTACTACAGTTTGAGAGGAAGTTATGAACATCAGTTTGGAGGTCCAACACATCGTCTGGAAATAGATGCGGACTATAGTATACGCGAGTCAGACGAAGAGAGCATCACTGAGCAATTCGATATTAGCAAAAACCAGATCAGCGGAAGAATAACCACGGAAAAGGGACCCACCACTCGTGGCCACCTTGAAATGAAGTATGAGCAACCTTATGCAAACGATGGAAAAATTGAAGCTGGCTATCAATTTCGCACTGGCAATTCTGCAGATGAAAGTGGACTTCAGGATTGGGATTCAGTTTCAACTGAATATGTAACTGTCTCCAGCTATGATTATGACACTGAATATCGCAGAAATATTCAGTCACTTTTTGGCGTGGTTTCAAATAACTATGGCAAACTGGGAATTCAGGGTGGTTTTCGAGCTGAATACACTTTCAGGAATATTGCCATCGTTGATTCAGCTGAATTTGAAATTGACCGTTGGGACTATTTCCCTTCTGTGCATCTCTCCTATAATATTACCCCCACTCAAAAATTCATGACCAGCTACTCCAGGCGAATCAGCCGCTCTCGGGGTTGGTTTCTTGAGCCTTATGAAACCTGGACTGATGCCTACAATGTTCGGGTGGGAAACCCAGGACTGAAGCCTGAATACATCAACTCTTTTGAAGCCGGATATATGAAATATTTCGGCAAAAACATGCTCTCAGCTGAACTTTATTCTCGAGAGACGACGAATCTGGTTGAAGGTGTTCAGAGTGTCTACTCAGAAAATGTTATTCTGCATACATTTGATAATGTGGGCCGTTCAATCTCGGTGGGTAGTGAAATTTCTTTACGTTTGATACCTTTGCGTTGGTGGGATTTCAATTTGATGGGCAATCTCTACCACTATGAAATCAAGGATCAACCCAGCACGCTTCGTCAGAATATTGAAAGCGACAACTGGAGTTTGCGTTTCAATAACAATTTCAGCCTGGGCAAAGCAGTCAAACTACAGGTCAACGCCATGTACAATAGTGCTTCAGTGACCGCCCAGGGTGAACGGGATGCCATGTTTTTTCTTAATGCCGGAGCCCGTCTCACTCTGATAGAGAACAAGTTGAGCGCTACAATAAATATTAGAGACATTTTAGATACTGGTGACCATGAGTCCACCAGCCAGGGTGAGAATTTTTACGTTTACCAATCTTCGAATCGCGCAGCTCCCATAATCTCAGCTTCGCTTAAATACGTGTTTAACAATTATCGATCCAAGGATCAGCAGGGTGGTGGTGTAGAAATGGGTGGTGGCGAAAGTGCCGAGGGAGATGATTTTTAATTCAAGTTTGTGTCAAATAAATTGCCTTAAAAAACAAGAACCCCTCACGCGAGGGGTTCTTGTTTTGGGCACGGGTAAAAAATTATTTAATTCGAATTTATTAATCTTTATGGGGAATGAGTTCTTTTACCGTTTGCAGAAATTGTTTGATATCAAAAGGTTTTTGAAAGGTATGATCCACGCCGAATTCTCTCGCGTAGCGCAAATAATCCAATTGTCCAGAGGCTCTGTAGCCTGACATTGCAATAATTTTAGTCTCGGAGTTAGACTTTTTAATATTCCTTATGAGCTCGAGACCTTCCATCCCGGGCATGATAATATCTGTAACAACCAGATCAACATGAAGCTCCTTGAGAACTTCAATCGCTGCATTGCCATTATTGGCCGAGAAAACATAATAGTTTTGATCCTCGAGCAAAGCAGTCATCATGTGAAGGATTGAGGCATCATCATCGATGACCAACACTGTTGGTGATGCTGTCGAAATTTCAGCCTTTTTTGTCCCGCTGGTCTTAGATTTTGAAGCTGCCATCTTGATAGAGCTCCCCATACTGATATTCGATTGGTGTTTATCGTTTAGTGTTTGAATCGCTTCTGAAAATGTAACCAAGTTTTCTCCTCATCGTCCCTGTCTATTCACGTGAAATTAAATAAAAGAGCATTTTTATATTAATCAAGAGCTATGCCATTTCTAAACATACTCACATAACATACTGTTTATATTAGTTATGCAGATATTCTTTAGTGTCAGATTCACTTTTCGCCTTTGCTAAACTGTCATGGAGAATTGACACATATCACATTGAGTGAATAAATAATTGACAAAAGCACCTATATGGGTAGGCTTTTCGAGGAAGAATTTTGGCTGAATTTTTTATTTGTAGCATTGACAGTTGAAATTAAAATCCTGGCATGTTGATGAGCAGCCAATATATGATATCAAGTTTTTATGATGCCGTGGGCAATCAAGCCCATGGATCAGTTATAGCGCGGAGATATACTCAGCTTTAAGATAAAAGTATAAACAAAAACTGCGCAGGGTTTCAAACCCCACTGATCCGTAGTAGACAGTGGGGTTTTTTTTATACATAAACGTAAGCAATCCAAACCAAGAAAGGGGTTGATATGAACCTGAAAGACATGGTCCAACGTGGACAAAAAGTACGCCTCAGATTTTATAGCAGAGGGAGCCTTTGGTATATCACTGATACTGGCTTCGAATTTCCAGTCCCGGTTTCAGACAGAGGGGAAGTTGGAAATGCTACTTTTCTGGCTGAGGACAAGGCAATCTACTTTATGCGTTATATCCGCAAGCACATGCAGTTTCTGGATGATGCGAGAACAGAAGCCAAACGTAGATCATAACTTCATAAAAGGCAGTTTACGGCTGCCTTTTTATTTTGATGAAAAACCAGCTCTAGATGAAGACAATAAATAACGATCACAGATACCAGCTATAGTGAGCTTTGATCTCATCCATATCAGGATTAGCTTAAATCAAAAGAGACCTTAATTGACCAGCATCGTAATAATATATCTCATAATCCTTTTGGGTGTTGGCGCCTGGAAAAGCGCCGGCGTCAAAACACATGCCGATTTCGCTTTGGCCGGTCGCAGCCTGCCACCCTGGATTCTTGTAGGCACCATGTTGGCCACATGGATTGGTACGGGAAGCATTCTTGGAAATGCTGGCAAAGCCTATGAAATCGGTTTTGCTGCATTGATATTGCCGATTGGAGGTATGCTGGGAATTGTAATCCTCACCCGTATCGCTGGGAAAATTAGGGGGATGGATACCTATACAGTTCCTGAGATTATATATGGAAGGTTTGGGAGCGGCGCAAGAAATCTGACAGTAATCGCCCTGGTGATGGCTTATCTCGTGATCGTATCCTACCAGTACAACGCTGGTGGTGCTGTTTTACAAACAATCTTTACTGATGCCAGCGGACATGCCAGTTTTTCGCTGGAAACAGCGACCATAATTGCTGCAGTTTTTATCGTTTTATATACAGTTTTGGCTGGCTTGCTCAGTGTCGTATATACCGATGTGGGAAATGGCATCATCATGACCATCGTGTTGCTCGTTGCCTTTCCCATCCTTTGGATTAAAGCCGGTGGCTGGGATGGGATTCAAATGGCTTTTATCCAACAGGGTGTCCCTGAAAAACTGGATTTTACAGGTCGCTTTAGCCCGATCCAATTGATTAATTATATACTCCCACCCTTCTTGCTGATATTGGGCGATGCCAACATGTATCAACGCTTTAGCGCGGCAAAAACGAGAGCGGGAATTACCAGAGCTACACTGGTTCTTGTTTTGGCAGTCCTATTGATTGAAGGTCTTATTGTGGCCACCGCAGCTGTTTCCGCATCACTGGTTCCTGACGCAGCAAATGGAAGACACATTTTGATTTATGTCGCGGCCACCCAATTGCCAATGCTTCTCGGCGGTCTCTTTTTTGCTACAATCATTGGCATCATCATCTCCACAGCAGACTCCTATTTGCTGGTCCCGGCTACCACGTTGATAAAAGACATTTACCTGACCTATATCAATCCCAACGCCGAGGAGCAGCGGATTGTGCTTTATTCTCGATTGCTGGTCATTGCCCTTGGATTTGCTGCCTGGATTTTGAGTCGCGGTTTTGCCAATTCGCCTGGATTTTTCGAACGTGCTCTGTATGCCTACACCATTTATGGCGCAGCAATTACGCCGAGCCTGCTGGCTGCTTTATTCTGGCGACGTGCTACACCCCGAGGAGCCATTCTCTCCATCGGCGCCGGAGTCACAACGACCATACTCTGGCAAGAATCTTCACTCTTTAGCTGGATTCTGGGGGCTGATCTCGTGTCCAGTCTGGATGCGGTTTTACCTGCCATTACGTTGAGCCTGCTGTTTCTTGTGCTTGGAAGTCTTTGGGGACCGAAGCAAAAGTTACAAGCGACTTAAAACCGATGGAGTTAGCTCTGCTCCAAAATATATTTTCGCTAGATCAGCACCGACAGTATTCCAGGCATGGTTAATTCTTGAAACATTTCATCCATTTGATCAGGAGTATAGGGTCTATTATTGTCCAACCAATATCTCAGCAGAGTCAATACCGTCGAGGCGAGATGATAGGCCATCAGATTAACCGGGATGGATGGGTTTTTGCCTTTGGGGAGGAGCAGCTCCAACCGCTCTTCAAGATGACGACTCAAATGCTTTCGCAATTTCTTAATAATCACCTCAATCCCCTGTCCGCCCATGATAGCCTTGTGTAAGCGAAATTGCTCCTGGGCATGGCGAAATAAGGGTGCAATGGAAATGATTCGCAGCTCCCCATTTTGAAGGGGATCAAGCAATGGCGGTTCTACACCAAGCATCAAACTATGAATCAGATCATCCATACTGCTGATCAAAAGATCATCTTTGTCTCGATAATGGGCATAAAAGGTTGATCGCCCCAGATTGGCTTTATCAATAATATTTTGAACTGTGATAGACTCATAACCACCCGCTTCTATGAGTGCCATCAGAGCCTCACTTAATAAATGGCGGGTTCTCTGAACTCTACGATCTTCGTTTTTTCTCTCATCCATCTCATCCTCATTTCCAAACATTTCTTACGATTTGTTCGCTATTGAACATATCGAATGCTTTGGTTGTTGACATCGTTCTGTCGCGCAAATATAATATTTCCGAACATGGTGTTCACTAACGAATACCTTATCCAAGAGAAAAGGAGCAGATTGTGCCAACTGAGAAATTACAAACACAAACATCCCTGGAGACCAAAGGAATAACGATCCCCTGGGCCGCTTTCTATGACTCACTGGTCTGGTTGTTTTCTTTTGGAAAAGTCACCTCCATGCGAAATAGTATGCTCAAATATGCCCCGCTCAAACTCGGGGATCGGGTTTTAGATGTGGGTTGCGGTACAGGAGATATTGCTATTGCTGCAAAATCCATAGTGGGTCCCAAGGGAGAAATATTTGGAACCGACGCCTCAGCAAAGATGATACAGGTCGCCCAGAACAAAATTCAACGAAGTCCTGTGGCCGTAAGTTTTCAAATTGACTTGATTGAGAAAATCAGTTTTCAAGAGAATCACTTTGATGTAGTCATGAACAGCCTGGTCATGCATCATTTACCCGATGATCTAAAAAACAAAGGTTTGGCGGAAATGTATCGTGTCCTCAAACCAGGCGGCTCTCTCTATATTGTCGACATGCAATCAACCGGAGCTGGCAGCATTTTCAGGCGATTCTCCGATCTCATGATTCAGCTCCATGGAGGTCACAAATCGATGCAGAACAACGTTGACAAACTAACCCCATTTATCGAATCCACTGGCTTCACTAATCTGGAAAAGGGAGTAGTGAACCGGCAACTGGCTTTTATCAGAGCCACGAAATAATAGCACACTCCGAAACAGTATAGAAAGACCTCCAATGCATTATTCTCCGACTCAGAAACCCCAAAAAACAGTACCCACAGTTGAGAATCACCTCGCCAATGAGTCAAAGACCTGGCGGGTATTCGTCCTGACATTCATCATGATGATCGTTGAAATCTCAGCTGCTTTGGCTACAGGATCCATGGCTTTACTGGCAGATGGCTGGCATATGGGTACGCATGCCGCAGCATTTGGAATTACGATTTTTGCCTATCGATATGCCCGTCGAAACGTGAATAACAAACGATTCTCCTTTGGACCGGGAAAAGTCACAACCCTGGGGGGATTTGCCAGTGCAGTGGCCCTGGCAGTTGTAGCGTTGTTCATGATTACTGAATCGGTAGAACGGTTTTTTAATCCCATGAATATTCGGTTTAACGAAGCCATTGTTGTTGCTGTAATTGGTCTTGCAGTAAATGTTGTTTCTGCAGTTCTGTTGATGGGCTCCTCATTGAAGGATCATACCCACAGCCATGAACATAGTGACCATAATCTGCGCTCGGCATATTTTCATGTTCTGGCCGATGCTCTCACCTCAGTACTGGCCATCAGCGCGCTGGTGATGGGAAAATACCTGGGCTGGCAATTTATGGATCCCATGATGGGGATCGTTGGAGCCGTGGTTATTCTAAAGTGGTCACAAGGATTGCTCAGTTCATCGGCCGATGTCCTGCTTGACAAAGCGGCTGGTGGGAAACTGGAACTTCAAATCCGTGAGCTTTTGGAAAAGGATAACACCACCAAGGTAGCGAATCTTAAAATGTGGTATGTGGCTCCTGATAAAATAGCAGCTGCGATTAGTCTTAAAAACCCCCACCTTGTGTCAATTGATGTTTATCAGAAACTATTGGCTGAAACGCCTGAACTTGTATTCTCGAGTATTGAAACCCACTCAATTGAGCATCAGCATTGAACTTCAGCAGGATGATTCACTAAAATCCAATAGAGAGCAGCGCAAACAGGGCGAATTGGATATCATTAAGGGCCAGGGCTTTAGCAGCAGATATCTCAATCAGCTCTTTTGCCTTAAGTTCATCAGTATCCATCAATTTTTCACCCTCTAAGTAGAGCTGCCAATATCCTTCGGATTCAGATTCTTGACCTGAACCCTCAGTAGCTCTCCATGAGGCGAAGTAAGCATCCACTTCCCCAGATTCTGGAATACGCAATACACCGCCAAGTTGCCCCAGATTATTCGCGCTCAAGATTGTTGATGCTTTGATGTGATCTGGTAATTGATCAATTCCAACACCAATACCAACTGGTTTGTTTACTCTGAAAATGGCGGTACCGGAAGCACGGGTGTAAAAGTTGCCTGAATTCCTGCCCACCAGATCGATTGAATCGGGATAAATGATCCCATCCTGAAGTAAATGTTCGGCTATATGAAATTTGATAACCCGGCATAAAACCAGATTCCCTGAGCCTGGCTTACAGCCCAAGGGGATGATTTGCTCCACCTGGCATTCCATATGAAAAGGTGACTCTAATACCCGTTTTGGCCTCACCGAATCTGATTCAATGGCTGTAAAGCCCGATTTTATGAATTCATCTACCTCGGGTCCATAAGCTGTCGATGCCAAACTGATTTGCTCTACCAACTCATGCGGAACAACCTGAATGACGCATTCTGGAATCTTCTGGATATTGACTAGAGTATCTTTTGCCGAGCCATCGCGACCACTTAAAGAGGGTGAAAAAACCACATAGGGCGGGTTCGCTCCGAAGGCATTAAAAAAGGAAAAGGGAGCCAAATTATTCCTGCCATCCTCTGAGATCGTAGAGACCAGGGCTATGGGTCGCGGTGCAACCCCACCGAGCAATAGATTATGTACATCTTTTAAAGGAGCTTCATTGGGATCGACTGAGATAAATTTTCTTTTATCAGTCACGCAGCGAGGTCCTCTGTCTTCTGTTTGGTTATCTTCTTGTTTTGAATCATCGTCGAAGCACTAATACTCAGTGAGCCTTTTCTTTTTTGCCAGAATAGACTCCTGGTTTCCGGAGGCTACGATTCTATTCGCGAGGCGACCAAGCCCATCAATTTGGAGTTCAATTGTGTCGCCCTCTAGAAGCCAGGTGGGTGTGAATTCACGACCTTCGGTCTTTGCCAGCAGGGCGGCTGTTCCATTCAATTCCAGATAGCAGCCACTGCCAACGGTACCTGATCCAATTACATCACCTGGAAAAATATCAACACCGTAGGATGCCCGCTCAATGATCTCCGCAAAAGTCCAGGTCATATCTTTCATGTTGCCTGAAGATATCTGCTGCCCGTTATGATAGGCTTGCATGCCCAAATCGTAGCTCGCGCCAAAGGCTGTATCCACTTTATATTCGGCCAACTCATCTGGGGTCACCAACCAGGGACCAATCGAGGTCGCGAAATCTTTTCCTTTGGCTGGACCCAGATTTAGCTTCATTTCCTCCATCTGAAGCACTCTTGCAGATAGATCGTTCATGATGGTGAATCCGGCGATGTAATTGTCCGCTTCTTTGCTGGAGATATTTCTGCCCCGCCTCCCAATGACTATAGCAACTTCCAATTCAAAATCAAGTTTGTGTAGATGATCATTCTCTACTGGCACATCTCCACCCCCAAAAATGGCATTATGGTTGGTAAAGTAAAAAATCGGGTATTGATCAAATTCCGGGATCATGTCAACCCCGCGATTTCGTCTTGCTGTAGCAACGTGTTGACGAAAAGCGTAGGCATCTCTGCAAGAAGGAGGACTGGGAATCGGCGCCACCAATACGGCATCCTGAACAGGGACTAGTTGACGGCCTGAAAGAATTGCATCATGGATTAGCTTTACCTGAAACATACCTTCTTCCTCCAGATTCAATAACCCGAGCATGGAGGCAGGTAGAGCTTGATGAAGATCAATAGCACAAGCTTGCAAATCATAAATGCTGTCATTTATTGAGAGTCCAGAGCGGAACCCATCAGCTGCCTGATATGAAACTAACTTCACGATTGACTCCCTTGTTCAGCCATTAATGTCCGATAAACTTCTCCAATAATACTGATAGCGAATTGAGTCTCTTTTACGGTCCCGGAGTTGACTCTGATTCCTTTGGGGATACCAAACTTATCAACATGGCGAACAATGAGACCACGATTGGCGCATTCCTCTGCAAAAGCCCTGGCAAAATTTTCAGTGGGCATTATTGTCAGAATAAAATTAGTGTGGGTTTTTATCTGACGAATCCCGAGTTTCTCAAATCCCGCCTTCAGAAGGGCAAGGGATTCAGTATTGAGCGCAATAGTTTGTTGCAGGAATTCATCATCTTCCAACGCAGCAATTCCTGCCTGCTGGGCAAGATAATTTGGCTCAAAGGGCAGCTTCACCTTGTAGAGTGCTTCAATGACCTTGTCAGGACCAACTGCATAACCAATTCGCAAACCTGCCAATCCATGGGCTTTTGATAAAGTTCTGGTTATGACCAGATTCTCATAATCATAGCGAACCCCATTTGGGTAATTTGGATGAATGTTGGCATAGTCTGTATAAGCCTCATCCAGAATGACCATGATATGATCGGGAACGATGGTCATAAAGGATTCGAACTCGTAACGATCAAACATGGTTCCAGTGGGATTATTAGGATTGGCCAGATAAATCATGCTGGTGTTTTCATTGATGGCATTCAGGATTCCCTGCAAATCAAAGCCATAGTCCAGAAGGGGTAGTTTGATGAGTTTACGGCCTGTTTTACTTATTGAAACATAAATCCCTATAAAGGTCCCCTGTGACGTGATGATTTCATCTGATTCCTGAGTGAAGGCTGAGACAATATATGCCAACAGAGAATCTGTACCGTGGCCGCAGATGATATGATTGGGTTGTATATCATATTTTTTCGCAATTGCATGGACAAGATCATAAGATGCCGGATCAGAGTATCGATTCAGTCCTTGAACGGCATCCAGAATAGCTTGTACCGCTTTCGGGCTGGGACCGATAGGATTTTCAGCAGAGGCCAGTTTTACAATGTAATCAAGCTGTTTTTCCCGAGCTAGCTCAGAGATTGGCTTCCCAGCTTGGTAGGGAATCAATTTTTCAACAAAAGCAGGTATTCTAATCATATTTTTCTAAATCCAGGATTTTGCATAATTCTCATCCAGACTGTCCCTCACCCTGGTGGAAGGTTGTAACGCCTCAAAGGTATCAATCATCAATGCGTATTCATTCGTTGCCTTGGTACCGATTGAAGCTTCAATCCTCCCTGGCTGTGGTCCATGGGGAAGACCACCAGGATGGAGGGTAATCGAACCCTCACTTACACCTTTTCGAGACATGAAATCACCGTCCAGATAATAAAGAACTTCATCACTGTCGATGTTGTTATGAAAATAGGGACTGGGTATGGCCGCTTCATGGAAGTCAAACGGTCTGGGGACAAAATTACACAGTACAAAAGCGCCGGTGGTAAAAAGTACATGCACTGGGGGTGGCAAATGAATCCGCCCGACCTTGGGGTGATAATCTTTGATATTAAAAATGAAAGGATATAAATATCCATCCCAACCGACTACATCGAAGGGATGATTGGGAATGAGGTGTTCAAAAAAGCGCTGCTTCATTTTTACAATTATTTTGAATTCGCCTTCAATCACTTTGGGCTCACAATATTCTGGCGGACGAAAATCACGTTCGCAATAGGGTGCATTTTCAGTGAGCTGACCATATTCATTTTTAAAGTGTCCCGGAATTTCAAAAGCAGTATCTGACTCTACGATAATCAATTTGTTGCGTTCAAAATCATCAAATTTCAACTGGTAGCTTGTTCCCCGAGGAATCACAATCTGATCCCCAGGTCCGAAAGGATTTTTTCCATACTGACTGTACAGAACTCCTGACCCGTGGTGGACAAAAATGAATTCGGCTGCTGCGCTGTTTCTAAAAAAATTGTCTGTGTCCTCAGTGACATGGGCACAAGCAATGCTGCAACTGGAGTTAAACAGGTAATTTTCCCGAGAATTAATAAAATCTCCACCCTGTTTATGAGAATCTGTATGGAAATGCATATGGATAACGGGTGCCTCTGGCCATGACAAATCCTCAGCAGGCATTAATTCTCGAGAAGAACTGGTGGCTGGCGGCAGAAAATGGTGATACAGATTTGAGTAAACTCCTGAAAAGCCTTTGCTGGAGATGAGTTCCTCGCGATACAATGACACACCATCCGGTTTAAAAAATGTGGTATGCTTTACTCTGGGTATTTGACCTAGTTTATGATAAAACGGCATCATTCTCCCCTATTAATAATTTTTCAATTTGCACATTCTATCCAGCATTTAATCGTATTCAAGGTTTCCACGAAGTTCCTGATCCATCTCGATGGCTTCAAATAGAGCCTGGAAATTGCCTTTGCCAAATCCTTGAGCCCCTGCCCTTTGAATGATCTCAAAAAAGAAAGTCGGCCGGTCTCCAATGGGTTTGGTAAAGAGCTGGAGCAGGTAGCCTTCTGACTCCCGATCGCACAAAATTTTCAACTCCTGGAGATCATCGATGTTTTCCTTTATTCGAATATCTTTTCTTTCCCTCAAAGCATCATAATAGCTATCAGGTACACTTAAAAATTCCATCCCATTCCTACGCAACGCTCTAATACTCTTGACAATATCTTTGGTCCGAATGGCAATATGCTGAACGCCAGTACCATGATATTGTTCGATATATTCCTCGATCTGGGATTTCTTTGCACCTTCAAAAGGTTCATTAATGGGGTTTTTAATGGCTGATTTTTCTGAACGAACTACTTTGGACAGAAGCGCTGAGTATTTGGTTCCTATGTCCCCTTTTTTAAAATCAATAAAGGTCTCAAAATTCATGGTTTTGGTAAAATATTCAGCCCATTTGTCCATTTCATTTTCGCGGACATTCCCTACAATATGGTCAATACCCATCAATCCTGTATCTTCACAGGACAGTTGAATATCCTGGATAGGTTTTTCATAGCCCGGATAAAAAATATGGGGATAACTATCGCGGTTGACATAGACCAGCTCAGTATCATCGTAAAGGCGAATAGCGGCTTGCTCAATGGTACCCCGTTCGTCTTCAAGTTTATGCGGTCGTTTTGAAATAACCGCGCCATTGGCAATGGCATGGGAAAAGATTTTATCCACATCATCTACTTCAATAGACCAGCGTTTCACACCATCGCCATGTTTGTTGATAAAACTGAGAATTTCATGACAACTGGGTTGAACGGCTGAGCTAACCACAATTTTCAGCTCATTTTTCTGGAGGTAATAGGAAATGCGATCTCTTGACCCCGTTTCAGGACCCATATATCCCTTGATTTCCAATCCCATGGCTCTTGCATACCAGTATGCCACCATTTTGGCTGAACCGACATAGAACTCTACAAAATCGTATCCTCTTATCCCCAGTTTATCTGACATATAAAACCTTCCTTATGTTTCTATCCGCCTATGCTCTGCTTCAGCCAGAGTCATCCCACTCTTAATCAGGTGACTTACCTCATGGAGTTGTTCTGCTTTCAGATTCAGATAATTGGTTAAATCTTCAAAAAACGGTGCGTCCGGACTAACAATCTCATAGATTTCCAGAGCCAGGAGCCAGTCTTGGGGGTGAGCCAGCTTGAGTGTGGAAAAAATGTTCTCCAAGAAAATGGCACTGGCTTTTCCGGACCGCTGATCCCGAACCTGTTGATACAAAGATTCCAACGCCAGACGTTCAACCGTTTTATTTACGCTGATTGTTTTTTCGGTTGGACGGTGGTTGATCATATCAAAACTTTTGGGATCTGCTGGTCCACTGAAGGCTGAAACCACACTTTTGCCTACAGCCATATCATAGACTCCCCAATCAGGGGCAAACAGAATCTCGTCACCCCGCCTTACTGTACAATCCTTAAAACTGATGAGTACAATTTTACCCTGTAGATTTCTTTTCCCAGTGATGACCTCACCTTGAACCACGATGCCACCATCAAATTCAATTCGAGCGGTTTTTCCTTCATATATGTTGTAAGCCATCAAATCTCGTGGGCTCATGTCCTCGATGGCCATATTGATGCCCTTCAGGCTCCCCACAGGCGAACCAAAGCCCTGAGAATGATAATTGGTGCCATGACCAACCAACTCTCGATCTCGTAGTGAGAGGGCTGTGATACTTGAAGTTTGGAAATAGATCGGTTTGCCTTCTGCCTCAATAACCCGGCTAAATGTCCCAGAAATTTGTAGTCCGGTACTTAATTCGATACTGCCCAGGTTTTTGGAGTCGATCAATTTTTTCAGACCGACAAGTCCACCCTTACGCAAAGCCATTGTATTGGCAAATTCTTCCAGTACCAGACTCAGATGAGCAAAATCCGGGGTCACAAAAAGCTGGGGTTGGGGCTTGGTGATATCGAAATTCACCCTGGCAGCATCGATGGTATAGGGCACCTTTTTTACTTTATCAGTCAAACAGGAGTGACTTTCGCCAATGGAGGATAACAAACCGGCTCCATATATTTTTAGCGCTTCCTCAGTCCCGACAAGCCCATATTCTACTGTCCACCAATGCAAATTTCTGATCAAAGCCATTTCGCTCGGTTCACCCATATTAGCCTGTAGCTGTTCAAGTCGCTTTTCAGCAATCCGTATCTCTTCCTCAGTCGTCCCCGGAGCTTCTTTAATGATCGATAAGTGGCGTACGGCTTCATAAAGTTGATAATCTTTTTCACTACCAATGGCTTTGCAACCGACTTCTCCAAAACGACGGATGTATTCAGCATATTCCGGGTTTGCAATGATGGGGGCATGGCCAGCCCCTTCGTGGATGATATCCGGAGCAGGAGTGTATTCGATATGCTCCAGCTGGCGAATATCGCTGGCAATGACCAACACATTATAGGCTTGAAATTCCATAAATGCAGAAGGGGGAATGAACCCGTCAACTGAGACCACTGCCCAGCCGATTTCCGCGAGAATCTGATTCATGCCAAGCATGTCTGGAATGTGATCAATTGATATTCCACATCTAGCCAGTCCATCCAGATAGGAATGATGGGCGATTTTACTGAGATGCTCTACATTTGTTCGCATGACATAGCGCCAGACAGCCTGATCAATTGCAGAGTAGGCACCATAGATTTGTGGCTTCACAAATTGAAGCAGGTGCGCAGGAATTTTGCTTAGAATTAAACTATCCATGCTGGTCCGTGCCTGGTCATTACTCATACCAATTTACCGCTTAACAGTTCACTGTAATTCTAATGGACATCCGTTTGTTTACTCCTGTTGATTCAGTGTTGATTTGTCCTATAAAACCAGGTCTTCAGACTATGGAAAAGCTTTAATACTCAGAGCCCAACTGAGAAAATTCAGCAACGGCTGGCTGTTCACAATATCCCCACTGATTGAAAGCAGAAGATAATCTTTGCCCTTCTGCGAGCAAGTGAACAATAATTACAGATTTAATTCAGTTCGAATGAGGCTGGGCTTATGGAAAATGAAAAGGGTGAAATATGTATGAATTCGAATGACCTGGTGGTTTGCGAGAAGTACCCGATTCACTGCGCGAAAAGCGATTGAGATTTTTGAATAGTCGCTTGAATCTCATCAACATTCCAGCGCCGTGTACCATCCAGTAAAACCACATCGGGATGATCAAGCAGCCATTCGTCGTGCAGATTTTCAAGGCGCTTTAAATAATCCAAAGGCATCTGCTGCTCCTCATCCCGTCCACGCATTTTGATACGTTCAAGACAAAGCTCAGCTGGAGTTCTCAGATACAAAATCTTATCCGGTTTTTCACAGTAATTCTGAGCTAAAAACTCCCAGAGTTGTTGATACACCTGCCATTCTGAATCATTCATTGCGCCAACAGCATACAGGTTTTTTGCAAAGACATTTCTGTCGGTATAGATGGAGCGCTCTAACACGACCTGGTCACCCGTCACTTTTTCAAGAATTTCCGACCAGGTTTTTGCCCGGGTTGTAAAGGCCATAATTTGAAAGGTGAATGACCATCGAGGCATATCCGAATAAAACATTTCAAACAGATTTCCAGCAAATCCTGCTCTCCACGTATCTACTGGTTCTTCAAGAAACTCAAAGTGGCTGGATGCTTTTAGAACATTACCGAGACTGGTTTTTCCAGCTCCAATATTACCTTCCAGGAGGTACATCGTGCGCTGATTCCCCCCTGTATTCACCGTGCTGATCATATTGTCCCAACCCTAATTTCTATCCAAAACTGCAAACCCTGAATGAAGCGCCATTAATCTAAGCGAGATTGGACAACTTGAAATGAAGAGATATCAAAGAATTAGATTGATCACCTAATCCATTGAGAACATGTAAATATTTGAGCCTGTTTCTAAGGATTTCGCTGCAAATATTCTTATCATAGCTTGCTAATAAAAAAAACCGGAAAATATTGGAATAATTCAGCAGGATGGGAAAAAAATGAGAACACGTGTTTTTGCAATAATCATAGCATTTTTTGTAGGCTGTTCAGGTCCGGATAAGACGATTACTCTTCCAACACGTGATGCATTTATTGAATCTCTGCTTAGTAAGATGACCCTGGAGGAAAAAATTGGCCAGATGAGTCAATCAACAGGTAGCTGGGAAACGACGGGTCCAATAATCGCAGACTCCAGTACTCTGGACCTGGTCAGAACTGGACGACTTGGTTCATTCCTAAATGTTTTTGGCGCTGAGCGTACCCGTAAAGCGCAAGAAATTGCCGTAAATGGGTCCCGCTTAGGCATCCCTCTCATCTTTGGCTATGACATGATCCATGGTTATGCCACCACCTTTCCAATTCCCCTTGCTGAAGCAGCCAGCTGGGATCTTGAACTTATAAAAAAGTCAGCGGCCATCACTGCTCTTGAAGCTTCCGCCGCAGGCTTACACTGGAACTTCGCTCCCATGGTCGATATTGCCAGAGACCCGCGCTGGGGGCGTATCATGGAAGGTGCTGGTGAAGACCCCTGGTGGGGATCTCAGGTTGCCATAGCCCGGGTCAAGGGTTATCAGGGTAATGACTTGAAAAGTTTGAGTACAATCGCTGCCACAGCTAAGCATTTTGCCGGTTATGGTGCAGCCGAAGGCGGGCGTGATTACAATACGACTGAAATTTCGGAGCATACATTGAGAGATGTCTATCTGGTTCCGTTTCAAGCTGCAGCCAAAGCTGGAGTAGCAGCTTTCATGAATGGATTTAATGATTTGAATGGTACACCGGCCACTGCAAACAAATTCCTGGTTCGCCAGATATTAAAAAAAGAGTGGGACTGGAAAGGGTTGGTTGTTTCCGATTGGGCTTCAGTGCAGGAGCTGACAGATCACGGATTTGCAGCCACAGATTCAGAGGCGGCTAGTCTTGCACTTGAAGCAGGGTGCGATATGGAAATGGTTTCCAAAACCTATGATGACTACCTGATAGATCTGGTCCAGCAGCACCCCGAATATCTTCCAATGATTGATGATGCGACCAAAAGAATCTTAGGTGTTAAATATGACCTCGGTCTCTTTGAGGATCCATTCCGGTATTCAGACCTGCAACGAGAAAAAGAAATCGTTCGTAACAATGACCACTTCAAACATGCCAGAGAAATTGCTAAACGATCAATCGTCCTGCTAGAAAATCGAAATCGCACGCTGCCCCTTGACCCAAATCTGCGCAAAATTGCCGTGATTGGTCCATTGGCGGAAGATCGGGAAACAGCCCTGGGTACCTGGTCTGCTCAGGGACAACAATCTGACGTCACGACGCTTTTACAAGGTCTTCAACTTGCTGTCGGTGAAAAAACCAAAGTTCTCTATGCTGCCGGTAGCGAAATTAATTCAACAGACAAGAGCGGTTTTAACAAGGCGCGGGCGCTGGCAAAACAATCGGATGCCATCATTGCTGTGGTTGGTGAGCATGCCTTAATGAGTGGCGAAGCCCTTAGCCGATCAGATATCGGTCTCCCCGGTGTTCAATTGGAGCTCCTGAAAATGCTCAAGGATACAGGCAAACCCGTAATTGTGGTTCTTATGAATGGTAGACCTATTGCTGAACCATGGATGTATGAAAACTGCGACGCCGTTCTTGAAACCTGGCTACTGGGTGTTCAATCTGGCCCGGCCATTGCGGATGTCATTTTTGGATCCTATAACCCTGCCGGGAAATTACCTGTGACCATCCCCCGTTCTGTCGGTCAAATACCGATCTATTACAATCATAAAAATACGGGTCGAGCAGCAGATCCTGCAGATAGATACACTTCCAAATATATCGATGAAGCCTTTGTACCCCAGTACCCCTTTGGTTATGGACTTAGCTACACAACTTTCGAGTATGGCGCTTTTACTCTGGACAAACCTGCCTTTCACCGTGGTGATTCCCTGGTTATCAGTGTAGTGCTTACAAACTCAGGAAGTGTTGCCGGTGAAGAAGTTGTTCAGCTCTATGTGCGTGACCTTTTTGGGTCAGTTACGCGACCCGTTTTGGAGTTGAAAAACTTTGAAAAGGTTTTATTGAATGCCGGCGAATCGCACCTGGTGAAATTCAAAATCAAAGCTGAAGATTTACGCTTCTGGGATAAAAACATGGCGTTTCGCTCCGAAACAGGTCAATTCAAAGTTTTCGTCGGGTCAAATTCAGCGACACTCCTTCAGCAGGAATTTGAACTATTGGATTAGCTGGTATCTGCCCCTTTCTAATCCTTTTTATGCTCATTCGAGCTAATTTTAGCTTGGATTCAGTACTTGTGGCTTGCTGGTGGCCAAGTTAGATTCAATCACAAAGAGCGGGGACAATGCGGTTAACTGAAGTTTTTTATGCATTAGAGCTGTTTAGTCACGAATTCTGAAAACCTCTATTTACCTGGATTCCAATGCGCTAAATATCTTCATAACGAACGAAGTGATATTTAATGAGTTTTCTGTTACATGGTTAATTTTCGTCGAGATGGATTTGATTTTCTCCCTGGCGCCTTGATTGAAATAGATCTGGCGAGCCGTATGGTTATCTATATGAATCGGATTGCCTTCTCACTCTTTGAACACACCCAGACTGATATTGAGTCTGGCCTCCCCTTAAGAAACATTTTTTTTACCGAATCTGAATACGAACGTTCCATCAAAGTGGCTGAATCCTTTGGTCTGGAGAATTATCAGAATCGCACTGCTTATACGCGCTATGAAAAGCAAGATTTATACGATTTTATGATGAAAAGGAAGGATGGGCGTCAATTTTATGCCGAGTGTCAGGGTTCTTTCGTTCTAGACGATGATCTGGTTCCCATTGGAGCTAGAATTTACATTCGCGACCTTTCCGAACAACGCATTCTCGAGGCAAAACATCTTGAGAATGAGGAAAAATACCGCACTCTGGTAGAAAATTCATCGGATATCATTTTCCTCATCGATAATCTGGGGACCGTAATCTCTGTGAACCAGGCAACAACAAAATATTTGGGCCGGAAAACAGCTGAAATAGAAGGCCAGAATATAAAAGACCTCTTCCCCACCCTTACCGCAGAAACATTTATGGGTTATCTAAATAAATCTCTACTTAGTGGCAAAAGCATGACCTATGAAACGCCCATGCCCACATCGAATAAATTAATATGGGTTAGTACGTCCATAAACCCCGTCCGAGACCGGGCTGGAAATGTTACAGCGTTGTTAGGAGTAAGCAGGGATATTACTGAGCTGAAACGTTCGGAAGAACAACTTGAAAAAGCCTTGATTGAGGCCCGGAATGCAAACAAGGTCAAGGATCAATTTATTGCCAATATCTCCCATGAAATCCGAACCCCCCTAACGACCATTACTGGATTTGCCGGGCGCTTGAAACAAAGTTTGGGAAACAATCTCAAGCCCGCTGAAGAAGACTACTTTAAATTCATTAATAACAGTAGTTCTCGCCTATTAAAAACCCTCGATGCAATCATAAATATATCTGAGCTCGAAGCTGGCACGCTTCAGCTGGCACCAAAACTAAATCACCTGGGTCAGCTGGTTGGCTTGGTCTGTGAAAAACTACAGCTTGAAGCTTCGGAAAAAGGCGTTGGTTTAATTTATTCATCAGTAACTGAAGATGATGAAGCCTGGTATGATCAACAATCAATTTACCAGGTTTTGAACAATCTTATTCAAAATGCAATTAAATACACGGATGAAGGCAGAGTTACCGTCAAGCTGGATCGAATTAAAAATCAGCTCACATTGACTATCAGCGATACCGGCATTGGTATTTCAGAAGAATATCGTCAACGCATGTTTCAGGTCTTCTCACAGGAGAGTGAAGGTCTGGCAAAGGAGTATCAAGGCATCGGTTTGGGACTGGCTCTCACCAAGCGATATCTTGATATGAACAATGTTAATATTAGGGTAGAAAGTAAGAAGGGCCAGGGATCCGTCTTCACGCTGGATTTCCCTGAGAGCTCAGGAGCGGTAATTATTTAACAGTCCTTCAGCAAGCTCAATATTATGTCCGTTTGGATGGCAAGACAACCTATGTAGAATGAATGCATCACCATCAATGGGGATGATCACTTTGAATTCAAAGTGATCCACAATTATTAAAAAAATAGATATTCTATCGCCATGTTAGCGTATATCAAAAAAAGTTACCTGGTGATGAGATGGAGATCATTTCCTGACCGGGCTTGATAAAACGCGTGAGTAAGGATTTTTCCGTTATGAAGCATACGGGGAATCGGTAGGTAGCGTCAATTTCGATGAAGCTGGTCTCTGTATTTACATCGCTATGTTAGATAAAATGGCTCGAAAATATGTGAGTCACTCATATCTCATTGCTTGAATCCCAGAGCAGTAATTCGCTTCCAGATTGGAGCGCTATACTTTTTGGGTGCGGGTAAAAGCCTTATAGTACCTGAAACTACTTAATGATAACGCTGTCCCAATAGTATAATACCCAGGCGTTTTGATTAGCAGAGGGATCCACTCCGATCTTCTGATGTATATCCCCATCGTCATCATAATTATGACCAGCATGTAGCTCCTCCACGTTTGGAAAGCGAGGATGCTTACCTGACCTTCGAGCCCATTAATACGTTCAATGTTCTTATTCACGATATTTGTAAAACCATAAAATGATACAATGATACCAGCCAGGGTGCCTGAGAATATCAGCAGCCATGAATGATCAACCTTAAGGGTTACCAGCCAGCTCGTCGCCAGGGTAATTAGGAATAAGCCAATACAACTCCAGAGGACACCTGATATCAAATGCAGATAGTGAGGGGTTACCCGATAGACCAGTTTCATGAGAATTCACCCATCTCAAGATAAGGACTTCTTTTTCTATTTCGAGTCATCAGGGCTTAAATCCTCTCCATGGGACAGACCCCACATATAAGCGAATGATGTAACGAATAGTAAGGGAGCCAGAACTGATAGCATAATGGGTCTGGAAAAGATTAATAGTTGTTTCCCGGAAGCCAGAAACGCCAGTGATATCCCTCCCAGACTGATAAGGGCACCAGCGGTGGCAACCCAAAGAAAGACCTTGCTGGCCATACCTTTTTTAACTGCAAGAAATGGAAGCAAAATGACCGTCATCCCTGCCGTACTATGGAAGACCGGATAGATAATTCTGGCGAAGACAGGCATTTCCATAAATCGACTTATTGAAATCAAGATTAATCCTAGAAACATGGCACTCAAATAAAGTTTTTCGTGTTGAGGGTAAACTTTTGCAACCAATCCCGTCGCCCAGGCAAACGGAATCAGTGAGGCTACGATGGCCAGCAGTTTATTCCCTAAGCCAGTTCCCATGAGTCCAAGTATGCCCCAGCCAAAAATCACCAGGAGGAATTCAGAGATTAACAGTACGGAAAAAGCCACAATATGATAAATATTTGAAACATGGCTTGTCTCGGCCTGTCTTTGACGACTGATTAATCCCAATATCATATAGATGGCAATAAACGCTGCTGAAAGCAGAAACAATCGATCTAGTAGATTCATAATTTCTTTCTCATTTCCCATTGATATTTGGTAACGGGATCAAACAATGTAACCCTTTATTTGTGGGCAAGAAATGCTGTAATCCAAAGCATGCTGAGACATATGAGATGATAGATTATCACGACATTATTAATTTTTTATTAAGCATATCGCTTTTTTTCTTGTGATTCAGTTATTTTTCTTCTATAATTATGTCAATCAAACCAACAAAAGGAGGGTATTATGCAACGTAATAGCGTTAATAAAGTGCTATTGGTTGGACGTACCGGCAGCGATGCTGATGTACGCTACACAACAAAAGGGATGGCCATTGCCACCGTCAGCCTGGCAACGACCGAAGTTCGAAAGGACGAGAAGGGAGAATTCCAGGATACGACGGAATGGCACCGGGTTGTCGTCTTTGGGAAGATTGCTGAATTCACAGAGAATAATGTGAAAAAGGGTGCTCTCATTTATGTAGAAGGCCGCCTTCAAACCAGATCATGGGATGACAAAGAAGAGAAACGACACTACATGACTGAGGTCGTGGGTGACAAATTGACCATGCTCGGTGGCTGGAAAAAAGGCAACGGTGAAGAAGTACCTGTTGCCATTGCTGAAAATGAAGAGGAAGTTCCCTTCTAGTAAACCCTAGTTTCCCGGGAAGCCACGCCGGCCGGCGCCTCCAGGGGATTTTTCCCTTCCCAGCACAGAGCTAGAAGATCCGAATCCGTAATAGTAAAGCCCTCATATTTTACGAGTCAACTGCGTTTTGATTGCCATGAAAATCTTGGCTTGGGAATGTGTTGGTCAAGCTTGAATAAAAACTACAAGACCAGGACTATATTTTATTCATATAGATCAAAAAGATCGGCGTTGGCGATCTCAATAAACAGGTCAGCCATTTTTCGGGTCACCTCTTCGAAATAGGCTTTCCCTTTTTCAGCAGTAGCCAGACCTGGATCACCAATACCTGTATCATTGGTAGCCAGTGACCATTTTCTTTCAGTCCAGGCTCTACCTTCTCTGATGCTCTTGATCTTGATCTTGTTTTCTTTGCCAGACCCTGCTTCCTCCAAGGGTCTTACTAAATCTGGTCGCAGATGAAGTAAAAGCGAGGTTTCCATTTCGTCAGCGTGATCGCCTGGATTGTCAAAATATTTGCTTTTATCCACTGTCGTATACCAGCTGGTAAACGCCAGGAACATGTCGGGATATTGCAAACCGAGCTCACGGAGAACTGGCTTAAAATCATTACCACCATGGGAGTTAAAAATTAAAAATTTTTGAATACCCTGCCTGTCAAGGGTCTCCAAAACATCGCCCACTATAGCCATGATGGTACTGGGATTAAGATTCATATCCAGAGTGATATCAGTTTGTCCAGTGTTTACACCGAAAGGGATGGTAGGCAATACAATTACACGGGCACCTGCCTCGAAGGCAATCCGCGCGGCCTCAGCAGCCAGGAGATCTGACTCAATTACATCGGTGGCATAGGGTAAATGAAAATTATGAGCCTCCGTTGCTCCCCAGGGCAAAACCACAAGCTCAATTTTTTGATCTTTTATCTGTTTCCAATTGCTTTCAGCCAGTATAAAGGGTCGCATCGCTTGCTCCTTGGTTTATCCTAAAGGTGAAGAATCAGTAATATCAGCGTGGTGGGTAGCATTCTTACTTTAAGCTCATTTTTCACTGACCGAGCTTACCAGCAGCACAATCATACCTCCAGCAAAATATGCCAAGCTATCAAAAGGGTCTCTAATGGAAGTTGAATCAATCATTGGGAGCAAAGCTTCAAAGATGACACTGAAGATTAATCCCGCTCCCACAACATGGATAAACCGGAATTCAAAATCTTCAACGACTATGTTCAGCTTGATCCCTATAAAGAGAGAAGCGGGAAGATAGACAGGCAAGGCCAGCAGGTCACCGAGATAGTCACGGAAAAACACAATATTACCAAATCGGGGAATAATCATTAGACGATTGATACCGTACAGAGCCACTGCCATGCTGGCAAGAAGCAGCAAATTGTGAATTCGACGACCAGCGCCGGGCTCACTCTTCAATGTTCTGACCCAACTTATCACGATAAAACTTTCGGATATACGATTCCAACCATGCATTGTATTTCTTCAGATCTTTTTCTGCGTACCCTTTTTTTTGCCATTTATGCTGCAATGTCAGTGTTTTCTTGATAATTAATTTTTCTGCTGGCAAAACCTGATCCAGCAACCCCTCACCTGCCCTATTGGTGAGTTGGGAATGCAATAAATAATCTGACCCATTACCCCGCTTGACGGGAAAGCATTGATCCTTTAATGCTAGAGCCACTGCATTTAGAGCTGCAGGACCCCCATTTTCTGAAAGCAACATACCAGGCAGGAGCTTCTCAGAACGCACCCACACCGGTGTTACCAGAGTGACCGGTTGCCAACCCAAAACCGTCCAGAGCGTCGTGAGCTGAGGATCTTCAGCAGGTAGCACACCTTGAATTAAGAGGGTTGAAGCGCTGGATGTCCGGACCACATAATCCTGAAAGAGAACGAATTTCTCATCGTCCAAATCGACTGGCAGTGGTTCAGTGCGAAGATCGTTGCCCATCAACCCATGTTCAAGATTCCGGGTGGCTGCATCCAAAATAAAGTCTACTGAAATTTTATCCTGTTTCTGAAAGCGGTCAGAAGTGATCTCATGGCGGATGAATCCATAACCCTTATCCTTGCTTCCGGAGACAGAAAAATTGGTTCGTATGAGATACCCCGCAGGTGCAATCTCAGCATCTGTCACATCATATTTGGTGTAATCATTGTAACCTTTTTCATAGTAAGCAGCCCCTCCCCTTGCATCAATAACACCAAAATTAGCTGCAAGCCCCCAACGACCTACCGAGGTGTCCATAAAAGCCTCAAAGCTCTGCAAATCGGAGCAGACTTCAAGGACTGCACGCATGAATACGCCTTCTTGATCATCAGGGGCATCACAAACTTGACCATCATTTAAATTATAGGAAGCTGTATTCATGATAGCGAAACCGACGCTGTTTGCACCCATCCAGATTTGCGTGGAAAGTGTATCCTGAGTATTGGCAACACCGACATAGTCATATTTGCTACCTGTGGCGAACACGAGCTTGTTCTCCACATCACCGGTGTCCCGATGCTTCCACAGTAACGGCCTGCCATCGTTGGTGGCTTTGCCGCTAATTACTGCAGAAGTGCAGGCTAACAGGCCAGAACTTAGACTTAAAAGAAAGATGCTGAGTGTCAGAAATTGACGCATTTATTAACCTTTCTATCCAGTTGAACATTTGAGGTTTTAGTACTTAAAATAATAGTACTTGGGGATTTCAGTTGGCACCGGAATGGCTATCCAGTTGATGACCCTATAACATGATTAAAGATTTAAGATCGCGATCAAGGTTAAAGCAATCACATTAAGACCCAACCACAAAAGACGATTCCGATTTTTGATACTCATAGTAACAGATCCTCTCGCTAACTTAAGGCGATGTCAGTTTAAGCATTCCTGGTGTATATAAAACCGCTTTTCAAAATATTGGAAGCGGAGATTAACTCGTCCAATAAATTCTTTGATAAGCGCCCTAACCGCTCATATTAATCCTCATGAACCAAAATACCAGTCTCCTTCCAGTTATTTGTATTCAGCTTTTCGTATCAGTCTTTTTTTCAGCAAGTTATGGGGATGTACGCCACTTAAAAGCTCCTTCAATGGCCCTGGCAGACAGTAATCGTGTTATTGTGGCCACGCCAACAACTTTTAGCCTGGCAAAAAAGAATGGCTACCCATTTATCGTAATGCTCCACGGCTGGAGTGGTGATGAAACCCAATGGAGCGACGATGCTGATTTGCAAACCCTTGCCGATCTTCACAACATTATTCTGGTCCTCCCTGACGGAGGTTACGATGGCTGGTGGATTGACACGGATCTCACCCCAGGGAGAAATTATGATTCCCACCTGCAACAAGAGATCAAAATCTGGATCGTTGAAAATTTTAATGGATCCAAAAATCCACTTCAACACGGTATTATGGGTCTCAGCATGGGTGGCTTCGGTGCATTTAATCAAGCTTTAAGGTATCCCGATGCCTATGCCGCTGCTGCAAGTTTAAGTGGCGTACTGGATATCACCCGCCATACCGATAGCTGGCAAATAAACAGTGTCTTGGGCACTTATTCTGATAATTCCAAGCGCTGGGAAAGCAGCAGTCCATACCATTTGGCCCTCACGAATGCACCAAATATTGGTCCCGCCTTGCTCCTGATATGTGGGCGTGACGATTTTACGTTTTCAGAAAATCAGGATATGGCGAAAAGGTTGGAAAATACCGGTCACCATATAACTTTCAAAATTGAGGAAGGCGCTCACACCCACACATTTTGGCAGACCCATGTTAGTTTTGCCATAAATTTTATTGTGGCGCATTTCAAATAATAACCATCCCGCTACAGCCAGTTCATAATTGCATGCGGTTATTTTTGCTTTTTCTGAATGAATCTTAAGCGCGTCCATGAATGATCCACCCTATACGTGTTTGACCCTCATAGCATCTTCTTTTCACTTCCGCCAGCAACCATTCACCTTATTTTGTTTTAATGAAAAATCAATTTCCAAATGACATCCCTATCAATCGCTGGGGAGCGCCCGGTCAGACACCCTTGTTTTTTTTGCACGCGAACAGTTATTCAGCTAAGATGTATCAAACTTTTCTTCAACCGCTATTTAGTGATTATGATATAGTAGCCCCTGATCTTCCGGGCCACGGTGAATCGCGTTGGGATGGCCTTATTTATGCCTGGCAAGACCTGGCTGATGAATATATTCGCATGTTAGAAAAAACGCCTCCTCAGACACCCATGCTAGGGATGGGTCACTCGATTGGAGGAATCGTGATAATGCTCATAGCATTACAGCGTCCGGATTGGTTTAGCAAAATAATCCTGCTCGATCCTGTTCTACTGCCAAAACCTATCCTTTGGGTCATCAGAACCCTTCGGTTTGTATCCCTGAGCCAGATCATTCCCGTAGCCCGGGCGGCCGAAAGACGTAAAAGTCACTTCCCCACAAAACAAGCGGCTCTGGATCACTATGGCAGAAAATCTGTCTTTGCAAACTGGGAAACTGGCATGCTTGAAACTTACATTGAAACCTGTCTTAAGGACGACGGCGAGGGCACGCTAACATTGTCCTGCAGTCCTCGTTTAGAATCCAGTATTTATCAATCTATTCCTGCATATGTCTGGGAACTGCCAGCCCAGCTGAAAGCTCCAACGCTCTTTCTTATTGGAGAGCAGTCTGATACCATTGATCAACGTGGGGTTCAACAGCTCCAGAAACTAGCAGGAAATCATGTTGTCAAACGAATTGCTGGGGGGCATCTTTTCCCCTTTGAGAATTCTGTTGAGAGTATGAATCTGGTCAAGGAATTTCTGGCAAAATGAGAATAGAGCTCCATGGCAACACTTTGAATTTACGGGCAGTAGAAACTGCAGTGGAAATTCTACGTGACGGCGGTCTGATCATTTACCCTACCGATACGGTCTATGGGCTAGGTTGCGATATTTCCAAGAAATCTGCCATCGAGCGCATATACAGAATTAAAGGAATGGAGAAACAGAAACCGCTGAGCTTCATGTGTGCTGACATTAAAGCAATTTCAAAGTATGCCCAGATATCTACTGCGAATTATCGCAACATGCGCAAATACCTTCCCGGTCCCTACACCTTTATCTTACCCGGCACCAAAGAAGTCCCAAAGGCTTTGCTCTCAAAACAAAAAACCGTTGGTATCAGGATACCGGATCACCCCCTTACTCTGGCGATACTACAAGCGCTGGGAAACCCGATTATCTCGACCAGCGTCAATATCAGCAAAAAAAGTTTCGCCAGTGATCCCCTGGAATTTTCTGAATATTATGAGGGTCAAGTGGATCTTATTCTAGATTCAGGACCTACCTGGGCTGAACTATCTTCAGTGATAGATTTGACCGATGATGATCACCCTGTGGTCCTTCGGCATGGCCAGGGTGATGTAGGCTGGTGTCTCACCTAAGTTTTTCGAAAGGAAATCGTCATGGCACAAGTAACACTTAAAAACCTGGATAAATCCTATGGCTCTACCCAAATCCTCCACGGAATAAATCTGGAGATCCAGGATGGGGAATTTGCAGTTTTGGTTGGACCCTCAGGTTGCGGAAAGTCCACCACCCTCAGAATTGTTGCAGGGCTGGAAGAAGCCACTGGTGGCGATGTTTTTATCGGCGACATGCGTGTTAACGATGTAGAGCCAAAAAATCGTGATATAGCAATGGTCTTTCAGAATTATGCCCTCTATCCCCACATGAACGTCTATGAGAACATGGCCTTTGGTCTACGCTTGAGGAAATATTCAGACAAGGCGATTCAGGAACGTGTCGAAGAAGCCGCAGAAGTTCTCAGTGTGGAAGACATTCTTTATCGTCGCCCCAAGGAATTATCTGGAGGTCAAAGACAACGCGTGGCTGTTGGTCGAGCCATCGTAAGAAAACCTGCAGTATTCCTTTTTGATGAACCCCTGTCCAACTTGGATGCGAAACTCCGCGTCCAAATGCGAACTGAAATAAAAAAGCTGCATGCAAAACTCAAAACCACCATGATTTATGTTACCCACGATCAGGTGGAAGCGATGACCATGGGTGATCGTATCGTGGTTATGAAGGATGGCTATATCATGCAGGCAGAAGAACCTCTCAATGTATATCAAAAGCCCCAGAATCATTTCGTTGGCAGTTTTATTGGCTCTCCTGCAATGAATTTCTTTAAGGTCGAAGTACAGGGTAAGACATTGGTGAATCAAAAATTTAAGCTGGCAATTGCTGACTCACATCCTGATGCGCTCAAATCCTATGAAGGGCGCCAAATAAATCTGGGTATTCGTCCAGAGCATTTCAAGCTCATGGAGTCACCTTCCAGCATCAAGGCACAGCTGGAAGTGAGTGAACTTATGGGCAATGAGTCCTATTTATATTGTACAACTGGAGACGATGCCTTTATCGCCCGGGTGTCAGACAATGCCCCTCGAAAAATTGGGACTGAGCTGAACCTTTTTGCAGATTCTGGTGATTTTCACTTTTTTGATCTAGAGTCTGGACAAAGAATAGAATAGCTCAGGGATTTAGACCCTGCGAACAATTTTTATTTCCTTAAGGAGCAATTCGTAGCTGGTTCCATCTTCGCTATTTAGCGAGATTTCGCCGTCCAACTGATCTTCAACCACCGAATAGATGATACGCATTCCCAGGGTCTTCTGTCCATCATCCTCTGCTAGCCTGGAAAACCCGATGCCATCGTCAGTTATTTTTAAATACAGCTGATTTTGCCGAACTTGGGCTATGACGGTGATTTCACCCTTTCGCTCTCCGGGAAATGCATATTTTAGTGAATTGGTGATGATTTCATTTATGACCAAACCCAGGGGAACTGCTGTATCGATAGACACATCGATCCCTGTTATTCTTATGAGAGTAGAAATGCGTGAGCCGACCCCGGAATAACTATATATTAAATTGGCTATCAATTGGCGGACATATCCATTGAGATCTATGACTGAAAGATCTTTTGTTCGCATGAGTTGGTCATGTACCAGGGCCATGGAATAAATTCTGCCCTTGATTTCATCAAACATTTCCTTGAGCTCCAGTTGTTCAACGCCAGCTGCTTGAAGATTCAGGAGAGATATTATGACAGTCATATTGTTCTTGGTGCGATGGTAGATTTCTCGGAGTAAAACTTCCTTTTCATCCAGCGATTGACGTAAGGCATTCTCAGCCTGTTCCCGTTTTTTAATCAAAACGCTCAAGGCCTCATTACTCTCGCGGAGCTGCTGATTCCGCAAGCTCATCATCCTCGTCCGCACAACAATTACCAAATAAATTATGAGAAAGATGATTGTCACTGAAATTATCTTAAAAACTAAGGTTTGGGTTAAGGGGGGTCTGATTCGAATGTTCAATACAGCTTCTTCCGGCGCTTGAACGCCATTATAGTTTGAACCTTTTACTCTGAATATATACTGGCCACCTCGTAGATTGCTAAAAGTGACAGAGTTTTTATTGCCCGTGGAAACCCAATCGTTGTGCAAGCCATCCAAACGATAGAAGTAGGTATTTTTAGTCGGGTTGACAAAATCAAATAGAGCCCACTCAATGCTGAATAAATTTTCAGTATAATCAATATTCAGATTCGCCAAGTTGAAATCTTTCGGGCGGTCACTGACCCGGCTATTCATTATTTTTACATCAGAGATGGATATTTTGGGCGTAAAAATCAGCCTGCCAGTAATTCCATCTGGAAAAAAATGAACCAGACCATCTGTGCCACCAAAGAAAAGTTCACCGCTGGGTGAGCGATGACTGGCGCCCCAAAAAAATCCATTGGCAGGTAAACCGTCTTCCACGTAATAGTTCATAAAATGTTCGGTTTCAGTATCGAAGCGAGCCAAACCTTCGCCAGTGCTAAGCCAGAGGTCATGATATCGGTCTGCTTCAATACCAAAAATCACATTGTCGCACAAACCATCCTCTTCGGTATATTGTTTAAATGAAAACTTTTCCTGATCACCTTCAAAACTGTAATTAAGGCGTGTTAACCCACTGTTAAAAGTTCCGACCCATAAAACATCAACGCCATCCTGTCTTGTCCCTGCAAGGGAGATGACGATATCACTGGAAATACTTTGTTCATCTTGAGAATCATGTTGAAAATGATCGAAACGTGCTGTCTCGGGATCCAGATTACCTGTTTGTTTTAAATCCAAGCGACTGAGTCCACCGCCATAGCTGCCTAGCCACAACCGATTATAGCGGTCCAAATACATTGCTTTGGACTGAAGCTCCCCAGACGACATACTATTGCTGTCCAGTGGGTCATATTGATAGGTGACAAAGCTATTCGATTGTCTATCATAGCGACTCAATCCATTCCCCGTATTGAGCCATAATCTGCCCTCACGATCCTCCAGAATTCCCTGGATCACGTTACTGGGAAGGCTTTTCGGATTGGCTGGATCCTGGAGAAAATGTGTGAAGGTTTTGCCATCCCCATTCAATTGTGAGAGACCACCCTCCCAGGTTCCCACCCAGAGAGTACCCAATTTGTCTTCCAAAATGGATGCAATCGAATTTACTCGTAGAGATGTGGGGTCTTTGGGATTATGAACAAAATGCTCATAGTTTCGTGTTGTTCTATTTACCCGCGTTAGGCCATTTGCCACAGTGCCTACCCACAATATTCCATAGGTATCTTCATAGACAGATCGAATCCCAGAACCTACCAGCGAGTTGTCATCACCAGGTATATGAGATAATACAGAAAACCCATGCATGGGTTCCATAATGGCATTTAAACCATTATCAGTGGCCGCCCAAATGACACCGGTCATATCCACAAAGAGATCAGAAATATGAGAATTGCTCAGACTATTGCGTATATCAGGTTGCCCCAGGAAGGTCGTCATTTCAAGTTCAGCGGTCTCATTTTCAATAAATCTGACCAGTCCTCCTCCATAAGTAGCCACCCAAATCCGTTTGTAATCATCAATATGGATATCTCGAATAAAATTGTCAAAGGACCTGATTTTTTGATACCCGTTATTTGGATCATAAATATTGAGCTTGAGCAAATCTCCCGCTTCATTTCCAACATACAGATAAGTGTTGTTTTTTTGCCGTTGCAGAAACAGTGCTCGAATATCATTCTCACTTGCATTCCACCCCTCACCAGAAAAATCATAATCAGAAATCAAAGATCGCATGTTTTGAGAATATTTAACGCTGGTCAGTCCGCCTCGAGTCCCTACCCATATCTGATTTTCATTCCCCGATGTAAGCCCAGTTATAATCTTCCTGATAAAATTATGAGGACCTGGCACTTCCTCCGGGCGGGCATAAAAAAACTTTAAAAACTTCCCCGATTCTCGCTCTGCAATGCTCAACATATTCAAGCCATTTTCGGTTCCCACCCATATTGTGCCGTCGCCATCAGCAGTGATGGATGTCACCGTAGGATGGCTCAGAGATCCAACTTTTCCAAGATCGTGGAAATAAGTTGTAAACAGACCCGTTTTGAGGTCGAGTCGGTTCAAGCCGTTTCGAGTTCCGACCCATAACTCCGGAACACCCTCGAAGGTGGTAGCAAATAGAGTTGTAACCCGGGTGTCTGAGAGGGTTAAGGTGTCGCCGGGATCATTGCGAAAGACTTGGAAATTTGTACCCGTATAACGGTTTAGACCATCATCTGTCCCCACCCACAGGTAGCCATATTCATCCTGGGTTACACAGCTAATATTATGGGAAGAAAGGCCGTCATCAACACTCAGAGATTTAATGTGGGTGATGGCGTTCGTCGCTTTAAGAGAAACTAATGGAATTAAAAAAATACAAATAGCGGTGACCACTTGCCTGAAAGTGCTGGTAAATAGCTGTAGCTGAGACCTGGTGCTCAAACCAATCATGTGTTAAAACTAGAACCTTCCTGCTTTGTATCCTATGCTAATTATTATGCTACCTGGATAGTATGACTGATCCAGAAACCCTCTACACAACCATTTTCGGCTGAGACCTCTCGATCTTCAATGGCAAACACTTGTTTTACCGCTCGATTTTTCTTGGATTGGATTAGTCCAGCGATTGAATCATGGCTTTATGCACCAGATAGATCAATGAGTTGTAACTCTTATCAGTCGCCTGGCTCATCCCGATTTCACAAGTTCGGCTGGTGGAATAGTGACCTTCCGCTCCGATCTGCTTGACTTCAATTGCCTCATCTCGGGTTGCGCTGGCAGTAAGTTCCGGGATCAACATCCCTCTGTCTCCAGCAAACCCACAACAGGCAGCATCAATTGGAATAATGACTTCACTGGCGCAACGCATAGCAATAGCCTTCATCTTAGCTTCCAGACCCATGCGTTTTGTGGAACAGGTTGGGTGGAGCACGATTTTATTTTGCACATGCCAGAGACTCAGTTTTTCCAGCACTTCATCATGGAGAAATTCCACCATCTCGTGAATTTTTAAGGATCTCCAACGTGCGAGATGGATACCCGTGAGAATCAGGTCATACTGTTTGAGCTGTGCGGTGCAGGGTGATGTATCCATAACAATGGGCAAACGTCCTTCATCTGAACTGATCCAGAGACTCTCTGTTGTTTGAATGGCCGCCTGCAACGCAGCTTCAGAATAGCCTTTTGAACTATAACTTAATCCGCAGCACAGATTGCTTAGGTTTTTTGGATACCCGAATCGTATCCCTGCTTGTTGTAGAACTTCTGTGAACGCTTTAGGGACAGAAAGCCCTTTCTGTCCTGGATCTGTAAGTGAGCGTGAGAGGCATGCTGGGTAATAAAGAATATCCATGCTTTCATGAGCAACAGGCAAGCTACCTTCACTGGCTTTCAGATAGACATTTAGCAGTGGAATTCTCCCCCGGGTTAAACGAGTAAGCTGTCTAAATCCTTGAGAAACATACCTGTTCGAAAGAGAAAGCCTCAAGGGAGTCATGATTTTCAGGAGTGATTTTAAGCTGAACATAGTCACCTTAAAGTTTCGCTGAGCTACTCTGTGAAACATTTTTTTTAGTTTACCATGTCCAGTTGATCTCATTTGCTTCATTAGCAAGCCCGTATCGATATCTACAGGACAACTCAACCCACACAGGCCGTCAGTAGCGCAGGTTTCAATGCCTTGATATAGATAGGCTTTTTGAAGTGATTTTAGTGTGCTTTTGTTTTTGTAGTTTTCATTGAGAACTTCAATCTCACGCAACACACTAATTCTTTGTCTAGGTGTAAATGACAGATCTGCAGAGGGACATGTGGGCTCACACAGCCCGCATTCAATACATTTATCCACAATCGGATCAACCAGGGGGATGGCTTTGATATTTTTAAGATGGATGTGCTTATCGCTTGAAATGAGCACATCGGGATTGAGTACCAAATTAGGATCCAGTAGGGCTTTAACTTCTCCCATGATCGTATATGCTGCGCTACCCCATTCCCGCTCTACAAAAGGTGCCATATTGCGGCCTGTACCATGTTCAGCTTTCAGAGATCCATTATATTTGTCCACCACAAGCTCTACCATCGCATCCATGAATTCAGCATATCTTTTAATGGCACTAGCGTGGGATAAATCCAGACTGAGTTTAAAGTGTAGATTGCCATCTCCGGCATGACCAAAAATGACGGCATCATGGTAATGAAAGCGTTTTAGGAGAACCTTTAAATCCTTGATAGCCCGGGCAAGATCTTTGACTTTGAAACACACATCTTCACTGAGAACCGTAGTACCGGGAGGTCTTGTTGCAGCATGCAACGGTCCCAGCTCTCTCCGAACTTTCCAGAGTTGCTCACGCTGAATTGGATCCTTAGAAAATGTCGGTACAAGATTTTCTTGGGCTCCATGAATGAGATCAATGGCTGCCTCAACCTTATGATCCAGACTCGCTAAATCGTCAGCCTGATACTCTATGAGCAGAGCTGCTGATCCGTCTGGGATATACGCATGTATTTCGGGAGGCAACCCAGATATGTGGCTGATGGCTCTCAACGCGGAATCATCCATAATTTCAAGTGCAGCCGTCCCGATCCTTGTAAGCTTGGGAACCAATCGAGCTGCATCTGTCATGGATGGAAGCAGCAGTAAGGCTGTTGACTTATGCTTCTCCAATGCTACAGTTTTTAACGTGACTTCTGCAATAAACCCCAAGGTACCCTCAGAGCCAACCATAAGATGAGCCAGGATATCCAGGGGGTGGTCAAAATCGAGAAAACTATTGAGCGCGTACCCCATGGTATTCTTGAGTTTATATTTGTTTCTAATGTGCTTTCTCAGTGATTCATCAGAACGAATGCTATCACGTAAACGCAGCAATCCCGTGTACACTTCAGGTGCTTGAGTTTGCAGCTTCTCTTGGTCAAGGGGATTTGAGGTATCCAGGGTCAACCCGTTGGTCAGAACCAGTTTCATGGCCGTCAGCGTGTGATAGCTATTTTGTAGAATTCCAGAACTTATACCGCTGGCATTATTGGCGACGATTCCGCCAATCAGTGCGGCTCGAATAGATCCGGGATCGGGTCCAATTCGATATCCAAGTGGCTCCAAATGCTGATTCGCCTTGGCAGCCACAACTCCCGGTCCCAGCCGGATTGCTGCACCGCCCTGAAGCACTTCAATCTTACGCCAGCCCTGTTTGACTTCTACCAGGATATCATCACTAATGGATTGACCTGACAGGCTGGTTCCAGCCGCCCGGAAAACAATTTTTCGCTGGTCCCTGGTCGCAATTTTAAAAAGAGCCGCAATGTCACTCACGCTTCTCGCCTTGACAACAAGGCGGGGTAACAGTCTGTAAAAACCAGCATCACGGGCATAACTGTGTCGGTGGATAAGTCCGTTTAAAACGGAGTGTTTTGTGAGTGCTTGTTTAAGACCACGCAATGTTTTCAGCTGCGTGAATGTATTATTCATTGGGTCCTTTTACGAATCAGCGGCTGGGCATTTTGAGATTACGGATTTAGTGTGAGTTTCAAAACCCTTTCTGTAACTGTGGAAACTGGCAAACAGACAGGTGTAACCGCCACAGATGCACCATTATAATTCACACTTGAGATTGTGCGTTCGTCATGGGTCACTGTGGATTCATAGATGACTTCCAAATGTTCGCCTGTTATAGTAAAAAAGCCATCAATATCCAGTTGGTCTACCACGAGATCGAGGGTGAATACACCAGTACTGGTATCAGCCGACCAAATTCCGTCGTAGGAAAGTCCCGATATGAGGATGCTCGGTGCACATGCGGTTCCCCAGTTTACAGGTAAATTTCCGGCAAGTGTACTACTCAAATCATTCCTGAGGGTCACTGTACCTCCAATTGGAACAGCATCCGCATCAGTGTAGATCTCCGATGAAACGAGAACAAGAGTGCCAGCATCAATGCTCACGGAATCCACACCGCTCTGCGGATTCACAAAAGCCAGCATGGTGTCTCGTAATGTGGTGGCTGCCAAATTGACAATCATCTCGGTTAGGGTATATGCACCCGTCAGGGGTAGCTGAACTTCTGATGGGGTGCTCTCATCCTCGCACCCCACCAGCAATCCCCCGACGATGAAAACAATCAATCCAGCCTTTTTGATTTTCAACATGCTAAGATCTCCCTTAGAGTAAAAAGGCCGCAAAAGCGGCCTTTTTACCAAATACTATGCGTTTACTTAAAAGCTTTTCTGTAGACCTAAAGCAAAAACTGTTGCAGTCTTCATATAAGTCTCGTTTCCTGTCATAGCTGCCACAGCAGTATTTTGACCTTCCTCATAGGAGGTGGTGGAAAAACCAAGACTAATAGCCATCTGAGGATTCAAGGTATACTTTGCCCCCAAACCAATGGTGTTCGAATTCAGGCTATAGCTGAGATCCGTCTGATATGAATCCATGGCGCCCGAAGTTGCCATGAGAAATCCACCACTCAATGTTAGTGCTTGACTCAATGCAAATTCAGCACCGATGGCGATTTCGCTACCATTATCGACATAGTCAGCGGCGACCTCTTCTGTGGTTGTTGCTGGATTATCCCAATCCCAATTTACACCTTGATTAAAATACATATTGTAATCAAACGCGATGTTTAGTGAGGGCATGATCCGATAAGAAAGTCCAATTCCCAACATGGCAGGCATGTCAGCATTGGTCTCATCACCATCATCAAATAAACCAGAGCCATCAACAGTTGTTTCGTTGGTTAATAGCAGCGGAGCTAACATTTCATAGCGTAGACCGATATTCAACTTGTCCATGAGGCTGATGTTCAAACCCAGAATAGGAGCAAAACCGGAACCCGTTTGCGTGGCGTCAACTTCAACATCTGCAGTGGCAGCATCAAGAACAAGACCTTGAGCCGTATAACCTGCAGCAGTTGCCGTTGCTGTCGCTGCTGCTGTATTATATGCGCCTTGAGCAATGGTTGGAGTCCAGGTTGTAGCATCAAAACCGGGAACGCCTAAAGCTGCAAAACCCGCAGCGATAGCATCAACATTGGCCTGGGGTAATGATCCACCCAAAACAAGATTCGCAAAAGACACACTGCCGGCGCCACCATCAATCAGGGGTTGCAGGGAGGCTGCCCCACCTGAGGCACTTGTTGCAGCGCCAGAATACAGTGCAGCAACACCACGCATAACATCACCAGCGGTGAAATCACCATTAGCTGTGGTCACTTTAATATCTCTTAAATGTCCTGTGTAGGTGTTAGTAGCTAAGAAATAACGCACACCAGCAGAAACTGAAATCATATCGTTAATGGCATAAGAGACAGAAGCTTGTCCACCGAGATAGGTTGAGGAGCCATCGAAGGCAACATCCAGTTTGTAACCGGTTACTCCGGCGGCGGCAAGCAAGGTCGGTAAAGCTGATGGCGCTGTTTCAAATGATGGCAGTCCATCTGGAAATTCAGCGGTCCCACCACCACCTATAGGTGTAAAACCAGCCGATAAAACCAACTTGTCCATCTTATATGCGAAATAAAAGTTGGGGAATACAGGTGCGAAGGTTGTTCCTTCGAATGTATCACTGTTCAGAGTAGCAAGATCGCTGGTAATGGTTCTGGTCTGGGTAATGGTTTGACTACTCAGATAGAGGTGCATGCCGTTGTCCAATTTGGTTAAACCGGCAGGGTTAAAAAATACAGCGTCTAAATCTGTGGAAGCATTACGAGCCAACATGCGGGTGAATTCAGCACTCTGGTTCGTGTTTTCTACCATACCACCAGCAAATGCCATACTCACAATCAGCAATATGGGTAATACACGCAACAACTTTCTCATCTTTTCTCTCCTTGTTTATTGACAAAATACTAAAGCGTTTTGAACATCCGAATCTGTTTTACTGCGATCACCTAAAATAGAAGTCCTTTTGGTGATAGCAAATCAAAATGTGCCAAAGTAAAATGCCTGGATTGAGAACTAAAAATGAACATACCAATCAGTCTGTTCATTGATCTGTTTTTCGCGAATCACAATTCCCCGTGGGGCAGAGTTTTCAGGGACAACAATATAGTTTTGTATTTCCTGAAATAAATCTTCATTGGCCAGCAATTGAGCAGGGTCTAAGAGCAAGCCAATCACCATAAGTTGATACTCTCCAGTTTCCAACTGGATAAAATAATCTACTCTGGATGTACCCGAATTAATAGGGTCACTATACGTAATGAAATAGTCAATGACCTTATATCCTGGCTCGTCCAGGCGATCCAATTCCAAACCATTATCGAAGACAACAACCACAGCACCTTCAAGCGAATCTGACCAACTGCTAAAAATTACTGTACCGTCAACACCGGCGATGGCCTCCAAACTTTCCGGCTCCTCACAAGCAGTCAAGGCGATAAGCAATACCGCTACGAATAGTAGGGCGTATTTCATCAGAACCGTTTTTCCACTGTAAAGGTAAAAATACGCTCTTCTTCAATATTTCGCTCAAGTTGAGTGTAATAGTATTGGAAAACATTCTCCACGCGGAGCAGAAAATGCCAATCCCGGTAGGTCTTTCCAAGCCCAGTATTCCAAACGTGAATCGGGACCCGAGTATCCTGGCCAGTCATGTCATTTTCTTGAAAAAGCTCTACGCTCTCCATGCGACTTAAATATCTGTATTCAATTGCTGCATCAATACCCCAATAGTGAATACCCAGCGCATTGACCCAATGGTATCTATGCCGATAAGACAGGGTATCCAGGATCTCACCCTGGGAATCCAGTTCAACGGGATCCAAAACAGTTAATGCCGATTTATAATCCAGCAGGTTATTAAAAACACTCAAGCCCAAGCCCACTTCCAGCCCCATAATCCGTGCATCTGCAATATTTGTAAAATGAATTACGGCATCAGAATCAGGAACCGGTTCGATGAAATTTTCAAAACGGTTGTGAAAAATGGCTGCATCCAATTTCAGCAGATCAAGACTGCCCATTTGACCTGCCAGTAGCGTAATTCCGAACTCACTATTTACACTTGTCTCTGATATTAAATCCGGGTTCGGCTCAACCGTAAAAATACTTCTGCGGGCTGATGTGAACATTTCAGCAACGGTGGGAACCCTGAAGCCTTTGCCTGTGGAAATACGTAAGCCTAGCCAGGAAGATGGCTTCCAATTTAAGGCAAGCTGCGGTGAAAAGACCTGGTCCTGATTTTTAGCATCAACTTTATATGCCTCCCATCGGGAGCCCATGGATACAGTAAATTGACTTAATCTTTTTTCCAGCAGTAGAAAGGTCGCCAGTGAACTGCTGCTGTGCTCACCAAAAATCTGCGCCTCCACCCCATTCTGCTGTGATGTGACACCAAAAATAGTAGTCAGATTATCCGACCAGCTTTTACTTGCCTGCACTTCTTCATAAAAGCGATTTTCATTTGAGTAGTTAGGATCGGCACCGAATCCATCCCATGTGTTCCAGTATGCACTGCCCTTTGTTTTAATAACCAGAGCTGGAGAATACACATAATTGTGATGCCCATTAATGACTATTTTACGTCCCTGCGTTCCGTCCTTCTTGGAGCCTTCTGGTGCTTCAAAGGGATTTGCCGAACTCTTCCAAATTGAGGTTAATCCCGATTTATCGTCCAGAACATTCACAAAAATAGCTGCAGAATGGGCATTCCCGAAATTCAATTTGATTTTGCCGGAGATGTTAAGGGCTTCTTCCCAATTCAATTCCATAAAACCATCATCCCGGCGCTTTTGAACGCGTATCCAGGCAGCATGTTTGCCCATGCTGCGTGAATGCGATATCTCAGTATTGTATAATAATCCCCGGGATTCACGCCATTTCCATTCATCCACCCGGGGATGACTGTATACCCCGATTTTAGTAGAAATTCGGGTTTCGGGTTCACGAGGGGCATTTCGCGTGATGATATTCACGACGCCTCCCATGGCACTGGAACCATACAGAGCAGAACCGCCTGATTTGACAATCTCCACCCGATCCACTTCGGAAGTAGGTATGGTCGCCCAGGTAACATTTCCGGCTGCGCTACCTAACATGGGAATCCCATCAAGCAAAAGTAGCGAACGGCTTCCGGCGCCCATTGTATAGCCTGAAGTACCCCTGATATTCAACTGGCCCTTAATGGTGGATACACCTGATTCATAGGACAGGATATCAATCATATTAACGACAGCTTTCGATTGAATCTCTCTCTGGCTGATAGCCGCGACTGAAAAGGGAGACTCAAGAATATCCTGGGCCTTGCGGCTGGAAGTCACGACTATTTGTGGAGATGCCAGAACATTGGAGGTCAATTTAACATTAAGTTCGGTTGGGATGCCATTTACCGCTGAAACATCCTTTTTCCGAAGGGGTGCATAACCCATCATGGAAAAGGATAGTTCATACTTTCCAGTGGGAACATTGATAATCCTGTAGTTGCCCTCCAGATCCGAAGTCGTACCAATCGAGCCGCGCTGAATCTGAATATTTACCCCCGGCAGCCCCTCCCCGGTTTTTGCGTCGCTAACGATCCCGAAAATGGCACCGGCTCCCTGGCCAAACCCAAGTTTACCCAAAAGCATAAAGGAAATTATTCCATAGAGCACCCATTGCTTTGGCCATACCATTTGCTTTAATTTTTGTTTCATGAAGATGGTGAATATAGAATAGCTGTTTAAGGCAAACAACGTGAAAAATGGGTTCACATAGCTGAATGGCGTTTATTCAAATAGGCTAGCAACGCCACATCCAGTGACTGGTCCGTGGTCAGGGGGACATAATCAACATGTTGCTCACGGGCTCGAGACCCCAGATTGTCGCGGAATTGTGCGACTGCTTTTTGATAATCTTTTTGAATATGCCAGGGCTCAGTGGCGAGAACTTCTCCCGACTCCATGTCCTTAAACTTAGCCTGTGCATCAAACTCAAAATCAACTTCCCGGGGATCCAGGATATGAAAGATCAAGACTTCATGGCGATCATGTCTAAAGTGTTTCAAGCCATTGAGGATATTGTCCAGGTCATCCAACATATCCGAGATGATAATGACCAAACCGCGACGATTAATGCGGTCAGCAAGATGGTGCAAGCTGTGTCCAATCGCAGTTTGTTCACCGGGAGTGACATTTTCCAGGTGACTGAGAATATTGTTGAGCATTGAAGGTCGCGAAGATGGACGAATATGGGTACGAATCTCAGTGTCAAACAGAGTAAGCCCAACGGCATCCTGTTGCCTGAGCAATAGATAGGTCAGTGCTGCAGAAAGATAACTACCGTATTGCAATTTGCTGATATCAGATGATGCATAGGCCATGGATTTGGACATATCCAACATGATGTGGGCTTTAAGATTGGTTTCTTCTTCAAATTGCTTCACATAAAAGCGATCTGTTTTGCCGTAAAGTCGCCAATCCAGATAGCGTAGATTATCACCGGGTCCATAGGCTCGATGCTCAGCAAACTCCACGGAAAATCCATGGTAAGGACTCTTGTGTAAACCTACAATAAAACCCTCAACAACCATACGCGCCCGAAGCTGCATATTTGCCAGGGTTGCCAGGGTTCTGGGGTTTAAATATTTCCGTTTATCGTTTGCCAATGATCATCTCAGTTTTTATTCGCATTATAATTCTTTCAGCTCTAATTGTCTTCGCCCAGGGCCAAATCCTTCAGTGCTCTCGTACACAATCTAACTTCTTTAGCCAGCCGTCAAAATGTAGTAAGTACACTCATCAACTCCAAAACTCATCAACTCCAAAACTCGTCAACTCAAAGAGGGATTGCTTCCCCCGCCTCCTGCGGTGTCGCAAAGACGATTAGTCATATTTTCACTCTAAGACTCATCAACATCATGAATTAAACCCGTCATACTTCGAGTCCCGCTCCCCTCAGGTCGCGCCTCAGCATGACACAACACAATCCACAAAACTCACCAACTCATCAACTAAAAGAGGGATTACTTCGCTACCGCTCGCAAAGACGGTACCAATTTTCCTCAACGCCCCAACCCATTAAACCCATTAAACTCATAAACTCATAAACTAAAACGGATTCACCAACGCCATTCTGAGATAGGACTCTCCCCAAAAGTCCGGGTCATTATCAGATCTGTTCCAATAGTCATGATCACCACCCCAGCCATAAGCCAGCGTTACGATGGGCAACTGAAAAAGACTCACATCAAATTTAATTTCTGCTCCATATGTACTCAACTCCGTCCTGGATTCGGGGATATACCCAAAATCATAAAACGCAGCAGCCGTGAAATTCTGAAAACCTAATCCAAATAGATTGATGGGAATCCTGCCCATGAGTGGCAGACGAAGTTCCGTTACAGAATAAACAAGTTCACTGGCAGGGTATTGCCCTTTCTGGCCCCTCAAATTATAGGATTCAGGCGCATCAAAAATACCACTACTTCTTATTGTCGTCATATAAGCGGTTGAAAAATAAAGGGGGGCTGTTTCAGAGAAGCCCAGTTCATCCTGAGGAAGAATTGTGCCGTTTTGCCCAACATATTTGAACCTGCTGTATAAGACCAATGGCAACCTGGGGATGTCATAATTGAAGAATCCTTCAAGCCCGTACTGGCTATAATCGCTTTCTCCCCACAGGCCAGGAGCAGTCTTTTCGACGTGGGCCAAAATCCCCACCCCATCCCGAGGCATAAAAAAGATATCCGTATGGGGTCGCTGAGATTTCCAGATGTAGGTTAAACTAAAATTTAATTCATCTGTGTCTTGAGTTGCTAGAATATCACCACGCTCTGATTCTGCAAGATCATCGAACCTCAATGCCTTTCGCCTGACTCCATGAATTTTTCCCTGGAGGGTGTGATTTGAGGATAGCGAATTTCCTGTATTCATGGGCAGACTCAAAGCCAAACCTAAGCCATCTCGAATCTCGACAAACTCGTCCTTATCGGTACCACGATACTGAGTGGCTAGGTTTTGGGTCGCAAAAAAGTTTAGTGCAGGCAGATATTGCAAATTTATATAGCTTAAATATGCACCGCCAGTCGAGCCATCATAGGGCAGGACGAAGCCACCTTGAATCACATGTTTTCCAAGGGCATCATTTATGGAGGCCAAAGCCAATAAGCCATCACCCAAAGGCAAGATCAATTTAAAGAGAGGTCGAAAAGTTTTGATGGCATGGTATGGAGCCAGCGTTTGTAAAGGGGATTCTGCCTCATAGTTAATCGCAGGAAGCAGGATGTCTGGCGATTTGCTGCGCCAGGCGTTGAATGGTTCCTGAATATGCAATCCCAGCGAGGGAGCGACACGGTCGATCGAAACTGATCGTAGTCTGACGCTGTCCACATCGGCTAGCGTGGATGCAACAATTTTTTCTGATAAGGGTAGCCGCTGCCTGGAATAGATACCCTCAGCCACATCGGTCATTTGAGTAATGTTGAGAATGTCCAGATCTACCCGGTATAGATTTGGGGTGGAATTACGGTAGGACGTAAACACAATTGCTTGGGCATCTGCCGTCCATACTGGAAACATATCTTCAGCAGAATCATGGGTCACCTTCTGGAAATGAGTCCCATCTATCTGCATGACGGCGATATCAACATCACCCTGTGGACCCTGGATCATAAATGTCAGACGATTCCCGTCTGGTGACAAATCAAGACTCTGGAGCTGGATATCTCCTTCAAATTTGCTAAGCTGAATCCGCTTTTGGTCAGTCAGATTCAGGTAGTAGATCTGAGTCGTTTCTCCAGGATGAGCAACGAAAAAGACGCCCTCACCGTTAGCTGAAAAGACCGGGTGTAAGGCGCGGAAGTTATTAGTGATCCACTTTTTCTTCCCTGAATCCAAGTCAACAATGCGAAGATCATTGAGCAAAGAACCATGACTCCCTCTGTGGTATTCTGCCACCACAATCGAGTGCCCATCTGGAGACCAATCTAAATCGCCATTGAAGCGACCATGGTGGATTTCCTTAATCTTTTTTGTTGAGTCCGTCCTCAGGGTGAATAGACCATAGTCACGCATTTTTGTACCTTGCCGACCTATGACGGCGATCTGAGCAGAATCGGGCGAAATGGTGACAGACTGAACTCGGTTAAATCCCTTTAGTACCAGTGGTTCACCGACTTCTTCAATTGTCTCTTTCTGAGATTTGTATCCGTAATAATAGGTGTTCATGACCCGACGCCATTCTTCATCGAAATCTTTTTGGGATTGACCTGTGACCTCCTCAAAAGCTTTCTTGAAGTCATACCAATATGGATATTTTTGTGGGTCGCTGAGTAAATAGCTGCGATGATTTGAAATCTTTACCAGGCTTGAGTCGCCATATTTCCAGGCCAGGTAAAGTACTTTTGCATATCCATCATCATGTGGATCCAGCTGATTTAAGGTATTTCGATAAGTATGAATCTTCATTTCAGAATCGCTGCGACCCACGCGCCATACTTCAGTCATGTACTCGGCCATCCCCTCAATCCACCAGGCTGGGATCGATAATCCGGCCCATATCCCCGCCCAGGTCCGATGCGCCTCAAATTGTGCGATATGTTGAAATTCATGGGTGATCACCAATTTCAACCATTTATCTGAACCTCCGAATTCGCCAGCAACATCATTCTGACTGACCCAGATAAATATTTGTTTACTGGGAACAGCAAATCCGTTCATGATCTCATCTTCTGCAGAGAACACGATATCGGTTTTTCCGAAATCCTGTAATTTTAATTGATCCAGGATCGGTTGATAGCTTTGCTCGGCGATCAGAGCGCCCCTCTCGGCAATAGCATCTAAACCCTGGTGAAAGTGAATGTTAAAATGTTCAGTGGCGAGTGTCTGCCATTCCAACTCGGGGTGGGTTCGTTGATTTACCAGCCACATGTTTTGAGCAGAGAGGGTTTGGCTCGTTATAAACGAAAATAAGATTACCCATAAAAGCCACGATAATTTCATTTTATCAAAATGACCTTCAGCTTGGGTCCCTTGATATGTCTCCCTGAGCTTGCCTGCCTTGGTGTAGCCTTGAAGCGTAGCCAGGTCGAAGGGTCAATAGACTTCTGGAAGACGTTGCATTCGCACTCCGCTTTCTGGCCTTCGAGAAGCTCAGAATGCGAAACCGCAGTTTGGCCTGAGGTTTTGCTTCGGTCATGCTTCCCTGGCACAGACTGTTCGGTTCATAATGAAAGCTAAAGCAGCTTTTTGATTATCTCATCTACTGTGACGCCATCGGCCTCAGCATTAAAATTTGTGAGTACGCGGTGTCTCAATACTGGCAAAGCAACTGCCCGGACATCTTCAATTGAGGGGGTGGGATTACCCATCATTGCCGCACGGGCTTTAGCGCCCAAAACCAAATATTGGGAAGCACGAGGGCCAGCGCCCCAGCCCACCCATTTCTTAATGTAGTCAGGAGCACTCTCCCCGTCAGGTCGCGTTTTAACAACGAGATCAACAGCATAATCGATAACGTTATCGGCTACTGGAACGCGGCGAATCAATTCCTGGTAGTCCATAATCGCCTGGCGATCCAGTACTTTTTTTAACTTGACCGTTGCGCCTGATGTAGTTTGACTCACAATTTTGCGTTCTTCATCACGACTGGGATATTCAACCATAAGATTAAACATAAATCGATCTAATTGGGCTTCGGGCAAGGGGTAGGTTCCCTCTTGCTCTATGGGATTCTGGGTAGCCAATACAAAAAAGGGCTCATCCAATACATAGCTCTCAACCCCGGCGGTCACACGGTGCTCCTGCATGGCCTCCAAAAGTGCGGCCTGAGTTTTAGGAGGCGTTCGATTGATTTCATCAGCCAGAACAATATTTGCAAATACTGGACCTTTGACAAAACGGAACTCCCGCTTCCCGGTGCTATGATCTTCTTCGATAATATCTGTGCCAGTGATATCCGAGGGCATTAAATCAGGTGTGAACTGGATTCGGGAGAAACTGAGATCCAAAACTTCGGCCAGGCTCTTGATAAGCAAGGTTTTAGCTAAACCTGGAACCCCCACCAACAGGGCGTGACCTCTAGACAACATGGCAACAACCAGTTGTTCTATCACAGCATCCTGGCCCACAATTGCTTTTGAGAGCTCTGCTTTCAATCGATCAAAGGCGCTAACCATTTCCTGCAATTTTTTTACATCATCACTCATATTTATCTCATATCCTTCAATAGTTTAATCAAGAGTATTTGAGACTAAGATTCCGAGGCGCATCCAGCTTGATTCTGGTCCTCGCGAATTCCGCATCCAGATTACATGAAGCGATTTCTCTTTTTCCATCTGGATTCAGGAGATTGCCTCGTCACTGATATTCCTCGCACAGACACATTGATCTTATTCACGGGGAAGTTATTTGTTCGCAGGGTCAATAAAATAAAAATCCCCCGAATACTCGAGGGATTTTAAGGTCTTTATAGGAAACGGGGTTAAGCTGGTGGATAGACGCTAACCTGTTTTCTTTTACGATCTTTACGTTCAAAGGTCACAATGCCTTCGATTTTTGCAAACAGCGTGTCATCGCCACCGATACCAACATTCTGGCCTGGGTGGATGGCTGTTCCGCGTTGACGAACAATAATGCTGCCGGCGGGGACCAATTGGCCACCATAGGCTTTTGTGCCCAAACGCTGAGCATTACTATCGCGACCGTTTTTGGAGCTACCAACACCTTTTTTATGAGCCATGGCTATTCTCCTTTTTTAACTTTTTTAGCGGCCGGTTTAGCTGCAGCTTTTTTGACAGCTGGCTTCTTGGCAGCAGTAGCTTTCTTGGCAGCTGGCTTTTTCTCTGCGACTACGTCAGCTGAGGCCGATACTGCTTTTGCTTTGGCAACAGGTTTTGCAGGTGCAATACCCTCTACCTTAATTTGTGTGAAACCCTGGCGGTGTCCCTGTTTTTTCTGGTAACCCAGGCGGCGTTTCTTTTTGAAGACGATGATTTTTTTGGCGCGGCCATGGGCCACAACTTTTCCATCAATGTCAACAGTGGTTAGCTCAGGTGTGCCAACCTCAAGAGACGTACCGTCAGAGTAAGCCAATACGCGTTCGACGTTGACCTTAGAACCAGGTTCAGCATCGAGAGTCGGAACGTTCAGGACCATACCAGGTTTTACCTTGAACTGTTTTCCTGCAATTTGAATAATCGCGTACATTACTTTATCTCCTTTTAAAAAGCCCGCAAATATAGACGGCACCTATACCTGTGTCAACGGATTATGATATGTATAAATATTTGTTGTAGAAGCTAAGCCGTGGCCACAAAAAGCGAATTTTGAATGGCATACCTACTTCGAAACCTGATATTCAAGAACCTACCATGGAATCTCATGACATTTGACGAAATTTTTTGTTGGCTGGATCAACCGGTAGAGTTTCGACAGCTTATCTGACTTTTATAGGTTTTCGTCTTCCTATCGCTTCTTTTGGGAGTTCTACCCTTTCCAGCATTTCTGCTGCTCTGTTTCCAACAGCAAAATGTTCCAGCGAAATCTAGTTAAGCAGTCCTTTAGCCCGTTTGTAGACTGCATCTGTAGTAATACCAAATTTTTCAGCAAGAATGCCACTGGGAGCAGATGCCCCAAAGTGGTCTATGCCTAAAATATCGCCATCCAGCCCAACATATTTCTCCCAACCCGTTGGCCAGCCCGCCTCAACAGCCAGTCGTGTCCTGCAGCTCGGTGGAAAAATGGATTCTTTGTAAACATCATCCTGTTGTTCAAAAAGTTCCCAGGATGGGAAGGAGATCACACGTACTTTATGGCCCTCCTGCCCAAGTTTTTTAGCAGCGTCAATAGAAATCCAGACTTCCGACCCACTTGCAGCAATCAAAATATCGTGATCGCTTGCGGCATTTTCCCAGATGGTGTATGCTCCCTTATTGAGCCTGGAAGCGGGTGCCAATTCAGAACGATCAAATATGGGTAGATTCTGCCGTGTCAGTAGCAGGGCAGTAGGTCCTGTCTTGTTTTCCAGCGCAGCCATCCAGGCGGCCTTTGTCTCCGTGGCATCTGAGGGACGAATGACGGTGACATTGGGAATGACGCGTAGGCTCATCAAGGTTTCAACAGGTTGATGGGTCGGTCCGTCCTCACCGACAAAAAAGCTATCGTGGGTGTAGACATAAATCACTGGCAGGTTCATTAGCGCCGCCAGACGGGTGGCCGGACGAACATAATCTGCAAAGACCAGGAATGTTGCTCCAAAGACCCGCAGACCACCATGCAGTTGCATACCATTAATTATAGCGCCCATGCCTAATTCACGGACTCCGAAATGGAGATTCCGACCTTCAAAAGTATTTACGCCAACATGGCCCAGACCCTTTAAGTCAGTATTGTTTGAAGGGGCGAGATCAGCCGACCCTCCAACCAGGTAAGGGACTGCTTTTGCCAGATCTTGCAGAATCTTACCTGAAGCTGAACGGGTGGCCATAGAACCCCCAGCCTCAAAATCCTGAATCTGACTAGCCAATTCAATGGGAAGATCAGCCTTTAGATAGTGGTCCCACTCAGCGGCTTTGTCGGGATGAATTGTGGCATATTCCGCATACAATTCATTCCAGGCGGCTTCATGCTTGGCATTTTCTTTTGCCAGCTCAGCGAACCAGGTACGAACCGCTTCAGGAACAAAGAAATTTTCCGGTGAAATGCCCAGCGCTGCTTTTGTGAGGACCACTTCAGCCTCGCCCAGCGGGGCACCATGAGCTTCATGGGAGCCGGCTTTGTTCGGGGATCCGAATGCAATCGTCGTGCTGCAGATAATGACCGAGGGTTTGTCGGTTTCATTTTGTGCATTGCGAGTAGCAAAAGCGATTTCATTATAATCATGGCCGTTAATGCGCTGGACATGCCACCCATAAGCTTCCATGCGTTCATCAACATTGTCGGTATAGGTAATATGGGTATCCCCTTCGATGCTGATAAAATTTTCATCATAGAAAATGATCAGATCGCCCAGTTTGTGATTCCCTGCAAACGAGAAAACTTCATGGGAAACACCTTCCATGAATTCACCTTCGGAGGCGATGACATAAGTAAAGTGGTTAACAATCTTTTGTTCGGGAGTATTGAAACGAGCAGCCATCATTTTTGTTGCCAGCGCCATCCCAACAGCATTTCCACACCCCTGGCCAAGGGGACCCGTTGTTGCTTCGACACCCTCAGTGTGGCCATATTCAGGATGTCCTGGTGTTTTACTGGCCCATTGCCTAAAATTTTTGAGCTCATCCATGGGCAAGTTGTAGCCTGCAAGATGAAGCAGACTGTAGAGCAACATGGAGCCATGTCCAGCAGAGAGAATAAAGCGATCCCGGTCAACCCATTTTGGGTTATTGGGGTTGTATTTCAAAAACTGGGTCCAGAGAACCGTGGCAACATCTGCCATACCAAGAGGCAAACCAGGATGACCGGAGTTCGCTGCTTGTACACCGTCCATCGAGAGTCCGCGAATCGTATTTGCTATAATTTTGAGATCCATTTTCATGCTTCCTCTTTATAATCTTTCATTTAATTGATTCCATACGACAAACAGCTTCAGTTGTAACACCCGGGGCTGCATACGCATATCTTTAGACTCCCCAGCTACTCCATAGCAGGCTACTGACTTTTCTCAGCAGGACAAAACCTGCGTTGTCTGGTCCCCATGACTGGTCTTCCTGATCGTTGGTAATTACACAAAAAACGTAATCACCAGCCGGGGCATTCACCAGAACAACTTCTGATCGGGATGCATTAACTGCTCCCTGTTTTGAGGCAGCCTGGATGGTTCGAGGAATGGATGAGAGCGCTTCATCATCCCAGTAAATCCGAGTAAGATATCGATACATTTCTTCACTGGCCCAGGCAGAAACAGCCCTGTCTTCATGGATCATTGTCACCAATTCTGCCATTTCTCTCGGAGTGGTTTGTCCCCAACCATAAGTTTCCCAGTCATCCTGACGGTCAGGTGTGCGTGAATTCATACGGGTTTTTTCAAATCCATTTGCATCAAGCCACTTATTGATGGCTAAACCTCCGCCAGCCAATTGCTGACACCAGAGACTGGCAAGGTTGTCACTATAGGTAATCATCAATGAGATGACCTTTGTAAGCGAGATTGCAGAGCTGTCCTTGAACGCGCTCAGAATGCCATCGTCAGCATAGTTCACCAGATCTGCTGTCCAAATAAAGGTTGAGTCATAGTCCAGATCACCCCTTTGTATGCGATCAAAGAGAGTTACCAATATTGGAACTTTAACCATGCTGGCGGTTGGGAGGAGGGCATCTGCATTGAGCTTGATTTCCTGTCCTGTCACCAGGTGTCTGACGTATATACCGACATCTCCATGGAAGGATTCAGTCAAAGCCACAATTTCCTGCTCAAGCTTGACCATATCGGCATCAGGGGGTTTAGGCGTGGGTGAACAGCCACTAAATAGTAGCAGGGTAATCGAAAGAGCTGGCAGTGGTGATCTTGTTTGAATGAGCATTGGGAGGCTTTCCTGAAATAGTGGTGTCTCAATTATTCTGAAAGATGAATCAGGTCTATTTTCGCCTCTTGGGCGTGGAGTTTGATGCGTTCATCGCGGTAGAGTTCACCATAAAAGATGCGATTGATCCCTGAATTGGCAATCAGCTTAAAACAGTTGTAACAGGGGCTGGCCGTTACATAAATATCAGCACCTTCGATTCTGACACCATTGCGGGCAGATTGCACGATGGCGTTGGCCTCAGCATGAACGGTTCGCACGCAGTGACCATTATCCATTTCATGTCCGACTTCATCGCAATGGGGCAATCCCCGAATAGATCCATTGTAACCAGTAGACAGGATCATTTTGTCGCGGACAATTACAGCACCAACATACTTGCGGTCACAGGTTGAGCGGGTCGCCACATCCCGGGCTATCTGCATAAAGTAATGATCCCAGGAGCTTCTGTCTTGTTTCATGATTTGATAGACCTTATTAGATTCTTTGATTTACTGGCTGGAGCTTTTGTTTTTTTGAATTATCAATCGACAATGAGTGTCCTCATCGTACCGACCACGATTTTCGCGTGGTTTTTCAGCTCAGGTTTCCACCATTTGTTCAACTTTTCAGTTACAGGTTCGTCCAGGAAACCAATATCCTGTAACATCTTCAAAACCATCTGACCGATAGCCCGGTAATTTCCGTCAAGCACTTTTACAGCCAGCCCAAGGACTTCTCCATTAGGCATAATGAACCCGGCAGCGGAGACTGCTTCAGCCCCCCCTTTCGAAATAATTCTTCCAGGGTAGCTTTCCATGAGTGAGGTATCAAATCTTCCACTACCGCCGACCAGATGGGGGAAAGTGGTCATGGCATCAAACACCTGCTGACATTCTACTGTGCCACGATTGCTAATCCGGGCGAAAGCGAGGGCCAATTTATCCAGGGGTAGATAAAATACTGGAGCTGAGCAGCCATCAATTCCCCGGTGAATGGATTCGCTTGAAGTGTATTCACGAATGATAGCATAAATATATTTTTGAATGGGATGGTCAGGGTCCAGATAGTTTGTGGGATCATGACCTAATTTTGTGGCAGAGACTAACATTCCCGCATGTTTACCGGAACAATTATTATGTATCTGCTGGGGATCAATCCCAGCAGTCTGGAGCATTTTTGCGCTTTCGGCGTGAATAGGAGGATGAATTCCACACCCCAAAAGATCTGAACGAATACCTGCTTTTGAGAAAACGCTTGATACCGTTTCTATGTGGATTGGTTCCCCACTGTGTGATGAACAGATTACAGCGAGTTCTTGAGGGGTGAATCCATAGGCGTGATATGCGCCTGAGCGTAGTACAGCCATAGCCTGTAGCGGTTTGGCCGAAGACCGGGCATAGGTGGGATAGTGGGTGTCCCCATATGATTTAACAACTTGCCCATTGGAATCTATGATAACCCCATAGCCTGCATGGAAACTCTCAAGTTGCCCAGAACGAGTGATCTCGGTAATAAGTGAACTCATTGTACCTGAGCTTTGAAATCTCGAATCGCTGTTTCCAGACCCACAAAAATAGACCGACTGAGAATAGCACGACCAACAACTATATTCTCCACAGACTCAATGCTCACCAGGGGCATCACATTCTGGAAATTAATGTTCCCATTCACAGCAACCCCTATACCGTTTTTCCCGGCGGTGCGTGCCGTCAAAGCGATCTGCTCCTGGGCTTCTACCTGTCCAATGGGACTGGCATTTTCTGAATACTGGTGAACGTTCAACTCCACCATGTCTGCTTGGAGACGATACGCTTTTTTCAGTAAGCCCAGCTCAGGTTCAAGACAAAAAGAGACCAACTTCCCAGCATCTTTGAGCTGAGGAATAAAAAGTTCCAGGTCTGATCCGTAATCCTCAAATAAATTCTCACCTGTAAATATTACCTGAGTTACAGGTAGATTTAGTGCCAGCTGCAATAGCTCTGCTCTGGGGGCAATTCTCAATGCAAAGCGAATTTTCATGGCAGAGGCAATTGTCAGTTCCAAATATTTTTCAGTGAAACTGGATGAACGACCATCATAAGAAAGACTAAAGCCATCTACCCCGGAAAGTCCTGCTATTGTGACAATACTTGGCAGCGTCAAATCAGCCATATTAAGCTTGTGTTGGGCGCTGATAAAACTGTCCAGATTGAGTTCCATTTGAGCCATAATTACCTCGAATTATCCTATTATTCTAACAAATCAACGCACCAGTTTTGAAACTGGAACCAGATCAAAGCCCGCTTCAGCCAATGCGGGTAAATATTTTTTAAGTGTCTTTAGCGTGTTGGGTCTGCAATGGCCGATACCAATTGCCTCCCCCTGGTCTTTGGCAATTCGAGCGAGACGGAACAATTCACCTGCTATTGCCTCTGGATCATCCACTTCGTCAAGAAAAACATCTCGACTATTGGTGGGGACGCTGCGCTCTCTTGCCACGGTCTCAGCAACTGAAGCTGCAATGGTTCGGCTGTCTATAAAGAACATTTTCTGCTCATGCAGAAAGTCTGAAACCTCGGTCATCAATTTTCGGCTTTGGGTGCCACCACTGCCCTGATGATTATTCATACCTATGGCTTTGGGAACATCTTTGCGTGCTTTTCTGAGGCGGCGTAATATTTCACCATCGCTGAGATCTTCGGATAGAGCGTAATCTGGCTCACTGGTTGCATTTGTGACTGTCACCATGGGCATATGGATTAAAGTTCGAATATTCCTACTATTCAGGCGTTCATCGACTTGGGTTGAATAGGGTCTTCCTGGAATAACCGCCGCAGTGTAAGGCTCCTTTAAGGAAATAAAGCCATTAATAGTTTCGTTCATTGAATAGCCAAAATCATCAATGATCACTGCCAGCTGGGGTCTCTTGGTCACCTTCGCGATATCCGCTGGCAATATTGAGGTTGGACTGGCCTTTTCCGGGGGATATTCAAAACGATAAACAGCCCAAACAGTGGAATCATTACCGACCTGAAACTCCCAAAGATCATCTGCATCTGCAGTTTGCTTCACCTGAAAGCCAAAGCCACCGAGGGTACTCTCTAACAGTTTTTTAATATCTGTGGACCTGATATTTTTATTGTTAGCGATCTGGAAGGTGCGGGTCCCAAGTCCATCATCGCTGAGGCGGCCTTCGACAAATTCCAGTCCGGGAAAACGGCGGGTCAAGGTCTGGTCCATACGGGTGTTCAGGGTAAAATAGCCTTCATAAAAACCCTGTTCAGACATTAATTCAGGTTCATAGGTGTTTGCAGCATTCCACATCACAACCCAGACCACAATTACGACCAGAATCAACAACATGAGGAATATTTTCAAGGCATTCCTCATGTTTTTCGGGGATTTTGCCAGGTCTTTGTAGTATGTGTATCTCATAAATTTGCTTATTATAGTTTTCTACTGCTCTGAGTCCACCGAAAAACAATTTTTAGTAAAAGTAATTCCTTCATAATGTGAGAATTTTCAGGATTTATTGAAAATTCAACCTCATGACCAGTTCATTATCTTCGATTTCCCCTGTTTCCACAAATCCCAGCTTCTCATAAAAGGGCTTTGGATTGCCTTTTTCTGGTACAAAACTTAAGAAAAATTCATGGCTGTTCGGAAGGGTTTTAACAAATTCAATGATCAATTCCAGCGCCTGAAGTCCGTAACCCTTCCTTTGAAAACGCGAATCAATCATATAACGCCATAAATAATATTCAGGTTTTTGTCTATCCAGATCCAGCATGACAAAACCGACAGCTGTATCTTCAACATAAATTCCACGATACCAGGCAGTTTCATGAAACAACGCCTGAGCTAATGAGTGGGCATTCGTGGCGACAAATTTTGTCTGATTTTCAGCTACTTTCAGATTCAATATATCTCGATAATTTGATTTGGTCAGCTCCCTGAGTTCTATGGGTTTCAAGTCAGAATGGGTCAATATTCTTCTCCTAATATAGCGTTAATTTTTGTTCTAATGAGATCGACTGCCACATAATTCAGCCCACCCTCAGGAATGATGATATCTGCCAGATATTTGTTGGGTTCCACAAACTGAGCATGCATGGGACGAACGGTTTTGCGATATTGCATAATGACAGAATCTACTGACCTCCCGCGCTCGTTGATATCCCTTTTTAACCGGCGAATGAAGCGGATATCTGAGGGAGTGTCCACATATAATTTAACATCCATCTTCTCAGTCAATTCTGAATAGGATAAGGCCAGTATGCCTTCCACGATGATGACTTTATGAGGTTCAACTCTCCTTGTTTCAATCGCTCTATTATGGGTGGAAAAATTATAGCTTGGAATTTCAACCGCTTCACCGTGACAAAGGTGTTCAATATGTTTAACCAATAATTCTATCTCCAAAGATGAAGGGTGGTCATAATTAATGGCTGCCCGCTCGTTTTGGCTCAGATTTGATTGATCTCGATAATAGGAATCCAATTCCAGGCGCAAGACTTCACCCGGTCCATACTCCTTTACAATGTTTTTGGCAATTGTGGTCTTGCCTGAGCCTGTACCACCAGCGATTCCAATAATAATAGACTTCATTAAACTTCCTTATTCAGTGCTTGCATCCCCAGGATTTGGTCTGTGTATCCCGTTAAAACAGGACAGCCCTGAAAATGTAGGCAAATCCAACTCCCAGATAATTTCCGATTGCATATCCAATAATGCCTGTTGTCAGTCCAGACAAAATTATTTCCTTGTTGTTGAGGGCCTTTGCCACAACGGGCACAAAGGGTGGTGAACAGACTGCAGACACCGAGGTAATTAGAAACGTATCCGTATCAATGTTCAGGAATCTACAAAAAACCGCATGGAGCAGCATGGTTCCAAAGACAATGAAATTGACAAAAAACATCATGGACCAATTGATATTGACCAGTTGTTCCAGATTCGCCATGGATCCCACAATCAAGCTAAAAGCCAGGATAAAATACATTCCGAATTGGAAAGTTTTTGGGATGTTCCGGATTTTGGCCACAAAGGAGGACCCAATACCCAACGAGGTAATGAGCAACATCACTGCGGCTGTTCCAAACTCCTTGGGAAATAGTTCTGAAACCCCAACGCTCAAACCAAGAATCGCGGCAGAAATAACCAGTGCAACCAGAAGTCCCCTGACAATATTTGGGGCCAGGATACCCACATAGCTGTTTATATCCTCATCGCTATCCAGGTCAGTCTTAATCAGCTGAGACCCTTTAAATTTTGGCAGAAATCGGTTAAAAACTCGCTGGCCTATACTCATGACAAAGACAAGATAGATAATACCATTCACGGCATCATAGGTATGCATCATGATGTATTGAGTTGGATCAACATCCAGAGCCGTTTTAATGGCGGCCAGATTGGGGGTTCCACCGGTATAAAGTCCAATCGCCATACCACCGAATTGCCAGGCATTTGCGATGCTATTTTGAACCAGCCAGGTTCCCACCCCGGCCACAAAGACCACCAGAATTGTTGCTCCCAGCATAGATAGTATGGCTTTGCCTGCTGAATGAATCCAGGAGCGTACATCCAGGGAGAATAGGAGTAAGGGTAGAGCGATGGCAACGGTTGCACCACTGAGCGTATCCTGAATGGCGGCTGCACCCTCTGGCAAAATACCGCTGTTTCCCAGGATAATTCCGAAGAGATAGGCCAGGATTACGGACCCAATCTTATTCACCAAAGTATAGGCTTTACATAACCAGAGAATGATCACTGGAACGACAAAATAAAAAGTGATGAGTACTGGTATGGGAATCATAGAATTTTAACCTTCCAAGCTAAGTGGTGAGCCAGACCTCAGCGTCCTCTCTGTGATCATAAAATCTAAAATGGGTGCTCTGATTCATTTCGTAGATCAATTCTTTGAAGCGCTTATTGTGGGCACGTTCCGGTTTTAGAATAATGGCCACCTTCATTTGATAGTTGGCGAACTTTTGCAGGGTTGTCCCGGCCAAGCCGCTTTTCAAATCAAAGAACCCAGCTGAAAAATTGTGAGTATCCAATAGCATACAATTTGACTGATGCTCATAACATAATGAAATCAGATCATTGAGCGTGGATTCTCCATCCAGTATGAAGTCTGATTGACTCATATCAATATATGCGCATTCATTCCTATGATTTAAGCGAACATTCACCTTGGCTTTCCTTTGATTAATACTATGGAGTACAATATAGTCGGAGTAGCTACTCTCCAAAACTATTAGCACTTCTATCCTTGATTATGCAAATAATAATCGACACTTTTTAGCATGCGTCCAATCATTTACTCCCACCCCCTACTTGATCCAGCTACGTATGAGCATGATGTGACTCGTTTTTTAAAGGGTTTTAAGTTTGGAGGGGAGCAGCAATCCATCCATCATCTTAGCGCTGTATCTCGCTATTTCAGTAGACTGCCGTATGAAAACATCAGCAAGATCTTGAAAAAAGAACAGACCCTCAATGGCCAGCGCTTCCGTTTGCCAGACGAACTAAACGATGATCATCTGTCCTGGAATGCTGGCGGAACTTGCTTTTCACTTACCTATTTCCTGTGTGGGATATATGGTCTCCTGGGTTACCAGGTTCAACCTCTGATCTGCCATTTGAACTGGGCTGAGAACACTCATTCTGCCGTTGTCGTTCAATTCGCAGGGACACGCTATTTGGTGGATCCTGGTTACATGATTTTTAAACCGCTTCCCTTGCGAAAAGTGAATGCAGAGTCATTCATTTCTGCCGACACTGGGATATCGCTTAAATTCGATCCTCAAATAGACGAATACGCCTTGTACACGTTTCGAAAAGGACAGTTTGTTCGGCGATACAGGTTCATTGACCAAGATTTGTCATGGGGGCACTTTGCCAACTATTGGGAAGCCTCCTTCACTATGCCCGGTATGGATGCTTTGACTCTGGCCCGGATAGAGGGCGATGAAATGCTTTATATTCAAGGTGATTTTGTGAAAGTCACTTCACCAGATATCATTGAAAAAGGTCGGGAACAAAATCTGGCGGAGAAAATGATCAGAGACCGATTTAGAATTCCCCTTGAAAAACTTGAGCTGGCCAGGCACATTCTCACGCAGAAGCAGCCATGAAAACAGAACAACCACAACCCGTAAAATATTTCATCGGAGCGCTCTATTCAGACCAACGATTGTTGGAGCAGGCCAAACAACAGTGCCTGGACAAAATCGGAGTAATCGAGCAGCTCAGCGAGCCATTTCCATTTGATGCTACTCCCTATTACAATGAAGAGATGGGACAGCCACTATTTCGGATGTTTTTTAGCTTTCGTGACCTGAGGAGTCCTGGTGATCTGGCCTTACTCAAGGTCAGTTGCAATGGGATTGAGGAAAATCTAGCTGTGGATGGCTCGAGAAAGGTAAATCTAGATATTGGATATCTGGATTTTCATAAAATGATTCTGGCTTCAGCAAAATACAATGGGCAGAAGATTTATTTGGATCATGGCGTCTATGCCGATCCGACCCTGATTTTTGAGAGCGGTAAATTTCAGGCTCTGGAGAACACGTTCCCAGATTTTAAATCGGGAGCTTATAGCGCCTTTTTTTACACCTTACGCCAGTCCTACAAGACACAGCTCAGAGACATTATCCCAGCATAAATTTTTAAACCTGAGACTCTGTTACTTTCTGCAACTCGCGGGCTCTGGTATAAAATTCATCCAACTCCATTTCCTTCAGATAAACCAGACCACGGGCGGCACGAATGCGAGGATGCTCATGGCTATACCAAAAATCACGTCCCATGACCCGTTTCATATCCTGATGCTGCTGCACCTGTATCGCTTGAGCCAATCTGGAAAAGGGGCCATTGAATTCATGGCTGGGGAAGGGAGCATCGACTTGTGAACGGAAACATTGTCTAAAGGTGTCTTCCATAATGGCCATTGAATTAACGGATACCGGCACAAAAATATTTGCATCTGTGGGTTGAAACTTGAACCACACATTACGATAACCCCAGACACGCAATAGCGCTTCAGGGTGTTTTTCCTTGTAGAGTCGAATGGCTGCAACAATAGCCTGCATGACCTTATAATGGGTATCTGGACCACTGGCTTCAGGATCCAAGGCTAGTGTTACAACAGTGGGCTTGATTTTCTCCATATATTCGAGAATAGGTTGCACATCTCGGTCTACGGTTGGTTCTTCAGTAAAAATGTCGCCCTTGTAAAAGCCCAGGCGCAAGTGATGGACATTTTCAATGGGTGTACCATAATTGGCCCAGACCAGATCAGCCTCCCACTCCCTGATGCGTCCCTTGACCTTCTGCATCAAGGGGTCGTCCTTTTGACCTGGATAGCGAGAATCCAGATAGGCTAGGAGCTCTTTCATTTTAGCGGGTAGCGTATCAAGATCCTGATCGGGATACAGGATGAGTAGATTGCGAATCAAACGTCGGGAAGACCCCTTGTCCTTGTGCACTTTGCTATGCCCTGCTATCCCATCCAAATAAGTATAGATGTCCCGTTGAGCTCCCATTGCATAGTCGGCATCAAAATAGCGTTCCTGCTTCAATCGACCGTATTGTTCCGTTGTCATATAGTCCAGCGCATTTTGGATCTGATCTTTTACAAATTCATTGGTTACAGCGTTAAAGCCACTGGTCATATAGGCGAAATGATGTTCATTCCGGGGATTTCGTACCAGATGGACAATGTGGGCAAGATAGCCGAGCATAATATCATCGTGGTGCGGAGCAGTATGGAAAAAGACATCATCTTCAACCCGCTCCAATCCGCGATTGAGTTTCGCTTTGAGCTTTTCAAAAATTCGCTCTTTGATCTCAGCAAGCGTGTTATTGCTTCTGGCCAATGCTGTTGCCGGAACCACCTGTTCAGCCACCAGCTCTTCTGTAATCTTCTGAATCGCTTTCCCTGTACGCATGGCCAACGTGATCATATGCTGATCAACCAGGTTTTCTGATACCACAGGGCTATCATTCAGGGCTTGGACTTCACGGCGATCCAGAAAAACTGCTGCTCCGGAAGTAATATAAAAGCGCGCATTTGGCATGCTGTGGAGGGCACCAGCAGGATGAATGTTTGCAGCAGGTTCTTGCACAGCTGCGGCCACAATTTTTGCCTTGGCTTCACCGGCAGCAAAGATCAGACAGCTGGCATCGGGGTTGTATGTGATGGTTTGGAGACCAATCGTAATCACCAGCCGTTTTTGTGAAACTTCAATACCGCCCAGATCAGCAGCTGCAGCTGCTTGGGTTTCGAAATTGGTGGGCGTAAGACGGGTTGTGGAAAAATAATCTGAACCGCGTACGTTGAAGGCAATGTGGCCATCAGGACCAATACCTCCGAGAAAAAAACCGATGCCTCCTTTTTCGCGAATCCGACGTTCATAATCTGTGCAGTATTCGTCTACCCGTTCAATGGCTTCTTTTTGAAGTCGCCCAAGCCCTGATTTTGGCTGGCTGAAACGCAGACTCAAATCAACAACCAGATCAGGGAATATTTCCTGAAACGTTTTTCCCAGGGGATAATTGATGGTGGTGGCATCAATGAGCTGGGCTCGATCTAAATTGATTCCAAAACCATGGATATAGTACTTCATGACATAATCATAAAAGCTATTGTGCTGGCTGGGAGGAATGGGAAAAAACTCATCTATTTGCACGAATTGCAAATGCTTCAGCTTGGGCTTAACAGATTGATTTATCCCTACCTGCTCCATAAAAGTCTGAGTTTCAGTCTGCTCCCATTTTGATAGATAATGCTCCACATAGCGGATGAAATATTCAGGCGTTTTCCCTGTTGGAAGCGAAACAACACCCTCTGGATGCGTTTGCACCCACTCCAAAAATCGCAGGGCAGTTAGTTGACCTAGAGAGGGGAAATTATTGACTTGAACAACGGGTATCTTTTCATCGGGATCGTAGCGAAATTGCAGCTTTGAGCGCTGGAGGAAATAACTTTCAACAGGGGTCGGCGGATTAAAATTATTTTTTTTCATCATGACGCCAGTATGAAGAGCAAATAGCCAATCTACAATCATTTTTTATATAATATTTTGGCATAAAGTAAATAATATCAACCCATGATCATTTTAGTTAATAATAAAAGATTATTAACTGGAAAGACTTACACTAACCCATACAATTGCAAACGTATGCTGCCGATTTCCCAATCCTAAAATTGTAATGTCAGCACTTCCTGACTATGTTACAGGATATGCAAAACGGTAAAAATTCTGCAATTATTGTGGCTGCAGGGAGCGGTAGCAGATTTGGCACTGAAATTCCAAAACAGTTTCTTTCACTGAATGGGGTTGAAATTCTTTCATTGTCGCTACACTCTTTTCTAAACCATCCTGCCATTGATGAGGTCATAATCGTAACTTCGGCAGCTTTTTTAGACGGTGTAAAATCCCGTTACCCTGCATGCCAGGTAGTACTCGGCGGCAGCACGCGACAGGACTCGGTCTTCAATGGTTTAAACGCCTGCAGCAAAGATACCGAAATTGTGCTGGTTCACGATGCTGCACGTCCACTCATCCCTAAACGAATTATTGATGCATGCCTGGAAAAGCTAGTCGACTTTGACGGGGTTGCTCCAGCCATTATGCCTGCAGATTCCATGGTCCGAATCGAAGCCGATGGATTTAGCAACCTGCATCGGGGTGATTTGAGGATTGTCCAAACACCTCAATGCTTCAAGGCAGATGTGTTAATGAATGCTCATACCAGAGGCATCACTGATACGGATGAAATGGGTCTGGTTAAACAAGCAATCCCCACAGCGCGATTGGGGTTTGTGGAGGGTGTTATGGCAAGCATGAAAATCACCTCGGCAGCCGATCTTGAAATGATACGCTTTTTCCTCAAATCCTATCAAACCAATTCTCAAGAGAATCGGTAAAACGAAATAATGCCTCGATTAAAGCTCGACTTTGCCTATGCTGCTGATAAAGAGCGCGCTGCCCTGCTTCCCCTTTATCAGCATTGTCGATCGCTGAATTGGGATGTCAGATTGATAAAGATACATCGACGAAATATCTTCAAGGGCTATCTTCGTCGACTGGCCCCCTATGTTGTTGCCAGCTTCGATGTCACCCTTGATCGAATTAAAGCCGCCGGGTGGCATGGAAAGACGATTTACGTGGACCATGGATTGAGCCCTGTTAAATACTACGCCTATCGCTATAAAACTTTTCATGAGCTCGATTTACTGTTTTATCCTGGACCCGTATTCAAGCAAATTATGCAAACCCTCAATCCAGCCTTCGAGAACGGTTTATTGGGTGGCCTCCCCAAAATGGATGGACTCATTAATGTTGAGATTGACAAAGCGGCTTATTGTCATGATTTAAAATTGGACCCCAAAAAACCGATTGTCCTGTTTGCTCCCACCTGGGGCGGGAAGTACAGTGGATCCTGGGGTATTGCCAACGCGCGTTATATCGCTGGCTATCCCAACCTGATCATCGCTCCCCATCCTGCAGATTATCGTCTGGCAAAAAAATTTGGTGCCGTCCTGCCAAAAAATGCAGGCAATATTAACGATTTAATCCGGATTGCCGATCTGGTTGTCAGTGACGTGAGTTCCGTGGTGGGTGAGGCGGCACTTGTTGGTAAACCTGTTGTTCAACTGATTTTACCCTCATATCCCGGTTGTTTTCCACAAGCGGATAAGCGTAGCTCAACGCTTTGGATTTCGGCTGAGCAAATGGAGAGTTTCGCCAAGGCAGCCGCCCCGGCAACCCGTCCCTTCAAATTGGCCTATTTGGATCAGGATTGGATTTTGGGGCATATCGCCACTCCGGAAAATTTGAAGGAGACGATCACACAGGCTCTATCCGAGCCACAGCGATACAAGTCTGAGCGAGCATTGTGGAATGAGCAAAATTACTGGAAAGCTGATGGAAAAACCAATCAACGTCTGGCAAAAATGATCCAGCATTTCATTGAGACTGGAAAATTAAAACAGCTTGAGTAAGCAGGTCCACCACCTATTTTTTTGAGGTAAAAAATTCTTTGGGATTCGATCTTAAGAAACAACAACTGAGAGGTAAGCTTTTCAAATGAACGTAGCCATCATTCTAGCCGGTGGAAAAGGAGAACGATTTGGGGGAGAGGTCCCAAAACAGTTTGTGGTTCTGCATGGACGCAGAGTAATGGATTATGCAATCAAAGCTTTCGAGCAACATCCAGATATTGGAAAAATTATTCTGGTCGTGCCTGCAAACTGGCAGGCAGAGATCCTCCATGAATACCCAGAGCACACCATCGTTCTTGGTGGACAAACACGCAGGGAATCCTCCTACAACGGACTCCTGGCCTGTCCCCCGGGAACGGAAAAGGTACTGTTTCATGATGCTGCTCGTCCCTTTCTGGATTATGATACCATTCAGCGCACCCTTGTTGCACTCGATACTGCCGCCGCAGTAGATACGGCCATCCCCGCCACAGACACCATTATTGAAGTGAAGGACGGAATTATTACGGATATGCCAGTCCGGGATAACCTTTTTCAAGGGCAGACACCCCAGGGATTCCGTTATGATATTATTCGCAAGGCCCACGAGACTGTTTTTATAGATACAACAGATGATATTCGTTTGGTAAGAGAAATGGGAATCCCCTGTAAATCTGTGGCTGGATCACACTTTAATTTTAAGATTACTTCATCCAATGATCTATATATGGCCGAGCGAGTAACTCAGGTCAGCGCCAAAAAAGTAGCTCGACCCCTTGACATGGAGGGCAAAAGGGTACTGATCTTTGGTGGGACTGGTGGTATCGGATCAGCCCTGACAAAACGACTCCAGGAAGGAGACGCTCTGGTGACTTCCCTGGGCTCTGAAATTGACCTGGCGCAGAGTACGTTGCCAGACTCTCTTATCAAAGAGTGGGATATCATCATTCATTCTGCTGGGGTTTTTATAAAAGAGCCCTTCTCTGAACTGAGTGTTGAAGCCTGGGATGAAGTCATGAATGTAAATCTTAGATCAGCTTTTCTCGTCGCTCAGCTTGCCTTAAAAACGATGAAAAATGGCGGATGGCTAACTTTTGTTGGTTCAAGTTCTTCACACCGTGGCCGCACCAGCCAATCTGTCTATGCTGCCTCCAAGGCGGCGCTGAACAATCTGACCCAATCCCTGGCCGAAGAATTTCTTGATTATGGTATCTGTGTCAATTGCATCAACCCGCCCCGGACAGACACACCTATGAGGCACCGGGCTTTTCCTGGTGAGAACCGGGAGCTTCTAGCTGATCCCAACCAGGTGGCTGAAGACATTTTGCGTTACTGTTCTGGACCTGAAACAGGACATATAGTCAATCTTAAATATGAATCCCAGTTCCGTGTTAAACGATGATTAGTACGCTTGAAAAAGTCATACGTGGTCTGGATACAGTCCGGCTTGGCTATGTCGTGGGGGATGAATCGCTCCTCGGGCTATCAGAGGGAAACCTCGATAAATATATATTTAATCCTGTCCTCTATCAATTCCCGGCCCGCTTCAGCTGGACCAGATATTTGGTTCTGGCATTAATACTCATGATGCAGGGTATCATTGTTAAACCTAAATGGATTTATGGACACATCCGGTTAAAAATACGCGCTAAAACAGGGCTCTTCACCAAAGCGACGAATTATATCTATTTACTCCCACTTGCAGAAAATGGCGAGGCTTTTGAAATTGTTGAAACAGGTCGCACATGCGCTTTCCCAAAGCCGGCTTTATTCCCAACGAACCAGCTAAATTATGAAGGCATGAAACTTTCAACGCCACATGATCTTGACCAATTTGTGAAAGTATATCGAAATGAATTGCTTTCAAATTCTTATCGCACCCATCCTGCAACCTTTGATGCAGAGTCTGCCAGACTAGCGGAAAGCATGTTATTTGATATTGCGGGAGTTTTAAATTGCCTTTCAGCCCATTGGTGGCTTGAGGGCGGTACACTGCTCGGGATTCATCGTGATGGCAAATTATTGGATTGGGACCATGACATTGACCTGGGGTTGCGCTTCGATTCTGAGGAACAAATCTCTCAATTGCTTAACTCTTTGAAGAAGACTCGGTATTATATAAAAACGCTGGTATTCCCCCAGAAGTCCGGAGTATGGAACCCTGGAAATTTTCGGTTGATAAAAATATTTCCACGGCATTTTTATTTTTTTCATACAAATTTGTGCCTGGATTTGTTCATTTTTTACAAAGCCCCTCTTGAGAATAGTGGAGCTTTAGTCTACAAGTATGTTGTTCATGAGCGTAATGGCTTCCATCCAGCGAGCATGTTGGATGAGCTTGAGAAAATTGAATTCAAGGGACAGCAACTCAACCTACCCCTGAATGCTGATAGTTTTCTTGAAAGTAAATACGGTTCAGGCTGGCGTACCCCAATAAAAGAATGGCATGTGGCCATTGACGATAAAACAATTCTTAGCAACATGGACTCAAACTGATATCAAACCGTTCATTCCAATTTCTGATCAACCCGAGTTTATCAAAAACCTGAGCTCGCAGAGCATCATCATTGTAGGAAATGGTCCCAGTGCAATCGGTCAGGACAAGGGGTCAGCAATTGATGCATTCGATTCGGTGGTTCGCATCAATAACTATGTTACCAAAGGACTAGAATCTCAGGTTGGGTCGCGTACGGATATCTGGATAAATGGTGCCAACCAGGGGTTGAAAAAACGATTTGATTTTCCTGATAATATCCTGGTCATGATTCCGCCCGTTGTGCTCGATCGAAAAGGGGACGCCATTCATCGGCGCATTCAAAATCGGTTGGGGACAGCAGCCTACACATTGTTAGCGATGGATATTATGTCTGAGATGGAAGCGTCATGTGGAATTAAGAGACCAACCACAGGGTTTTTCAGCATCTATTTTTTCTATCTGTTAGGGCTGGATGTTACGCTTCATGGGTTTGATTTTTTTGTTGGGTCGAAGGCGCATTATTTTGATGGCGCTGTGAAGCGTTGGCTTAAGGACAAGGGCATTATCCGAAAAGCTGATAAACATGACGTAGGCGCTGAAAAGAAATTTGTTGAGGATCTGATTCAGAGAGCCGAAATCAAGCTCTTGCAAGGATAGCCTATTTCCGATAAAATGTGAGAATGACCAAGCCGGTCAACGTAATACTCCCGCCAAGAATAATTGGCAAACCAACCCCCTCTCCAAACAGAACCCAGGCTAAAATTGTTGCCAGGATTGGCTCACCAAACGGCATAGAGCCGACGATGGTAGGCCGTAAGTATTTAACCGCATAACTCATACTGTTGTGTCCAATCAGGGTTGGCAACACAACCAGAGCCAGAATCCATCTTGAATCGGGCCAGCTAAAGGTGAGATCAATACCACCAAACACACCGATGATTGCAAGCGTGATCGCCGCAAATAAATACAGCCAGCGGGTGTAGAGGATATTGCCTGTATTACCACGAATTCGTTCACCCATGATCAACACGACTGACATAAAAACCGAGCTTATCAGCGCCATGAGATTTCCCTTGGTTTCAGCGGCGTCAAATTGAAGCGATGAACCATGCACCACTACTGCACCTGCAATGGCAAGTAAGAGCCCAATCAGAGCACCTGAAGGCAGTTTCCGTTTTAAAAAAAAGCGTTCATAGATAAGGGTAAAGACGGGTGCAAGCGTGGCAAACAAGGTGGCATTGGCAATGGGAGCCATTTTGACGGCTGAATAGAAACAAGCAAAATGTAGCGCCAAAAAAATTCCAGCAATGAGTACCAGTGGAAATTTATTTTTTCCTAAAGCTCCTTGAGCGGATATAGCACCGTGACCCCACAATAATGTGGAAGCGCCGGCCATCCTCCAAAAAGCAATGGTTAGCGCTGCCATTTCAGGTACAAACCGAGCCAAAGGAGCACCAAAGCTCACACCAAGAAGCCCAAAAGCCAGAATGATATAGATTCTCCGATTCATTGGAACCAACATAATCTGAAATTAAAGCGTGGACACTCAGTCTTTTTTATTTACCAAAAAATTAACTGATCATTTGGCAGGTTGATCGCTAGTCTTCAATCAAAGCTTGTCATCCAGATTAAAATTGTGGTCTGTGGAGGGGTACAATTACTCTATATTGCGCCATGAATATATTTTGCATTATTCCAGCCCGGGGAGGCTCAAAAGGTGTCCCTAGAAAAAATATCCTCCCTTTTCTAGGTGAGCCCCTCATCACCCACTCAATCAAATATGGACTCAATTCTAAATTGGTAACGGATGTTTTTGTCTCAACCGATGATGCTGAAATTGCAGAAATTTCTAGCCGGGCCGGAGCAAAAATTATTCAGCGTCCAGCCGAGCTTGCTGGCGATAGTGCCAGCACTGAAGCTGCCATCGCCCATGCCTTTTTATGGTGGGAAAAGCTGGGCATACTTCCGGATATTGTTGTGCTTTTACAGGCCACAAGCCCTTTGCGTCCTTCAGGATCTCTGGATCGGGCGATTTCCCATTTTCAAGACCAGGGTTTTGATTCGATGCTGAGCATCTCTCCCACTCATCGGTTTTTCTGGCGAATCGAGGGCCCTCAGGCTAAAGCAGAGTATGACTTTGCCAATAGACCTCGTAGACAGGATATGACTGAGGCAGACATTCGATACGTGGAAAATGGCTCACTCTACATCTTTACCCGATCTCATTTTATGAGACTGGGGAATCGGCTTGGTGGGGAGATTGGGTATACTGTCTTTCCTGAGGAGTACAGTCTGGAAATTGACACAGAAATAGATTTCAAACTCCTGGAAAACCTGGCTGGAAAACTTGTTTAAAACGACAACTCTTTACCGCCTAAAATCATTCATCCCTGATCCCTTTCTCCGCTTATGGTGGAGTTTTGTTTTTATTCTGCTGCTTCAATCATTCTGGCGTTTCAATTTTCTACTCTTCCAGACCAATCACATGGAAATCGTGAAATGGAAGCTTTATCTGGAAGCCTTCTTTGTCGGGCTTCGTCTGGATGCCGTGATCACCTCAATTCTTTTAATCCCAGTGATGTTGACTCTTTTTTGGATTCACCTTTGGGTGAGTCAAAAAATAATTTCTAGCGTCTTGAAGTGGTATTTGATCATTCTTACCGTCCTTATCTCCTATCTCGCGGTAATTGACATTTTCTTTTTTGAAGAATTTAACACTCATCTGAACATTTTGCTTACTCAGTCCAATGTAGTCCGTATTGAAAGCGCGCTTTATCTCTGGCAAGAGTACCCCATTATAAAATTTTCTGCCAGTATCATTTTTGTTGCCTGGACTGGATCGCTCATGTTTAAATCCCTAGATCAGAAATTGAGAGATACTGCTTCCCATTGGCCCGTTCTGGTTGGGACAGGAATTTTGTCTTTGCTTCTGTTCGTTATCGCACTTCGGGGTGGGTTGCAGGAACGACCCATTGATTGGGGCTACGCAATGTTTTCTGAAGACCACCTGGCAAATCAAATTGCGTTGAATAGTATTTTCTTTCTCGGTCGTTCGGTAATCGAACTTTCCTCTGAAAACAACCTTCGCAAAAGTCTTCATTTTTCCTCCAATGAATCTGCACTTGCGAACACTAAAAAGCTTATCGCAGGGACCAACGAGATTTTCCTTGAAGAAAATTCATTAAAGCGAAGGTTGGTCACAAAAAATTCAATAACACCAAATATTGTCATGGTTATCCTTGAGTCTCATGTGGGCTCTTTTTGTGGCTATTTAAATCCTGTTGAAAAAAGAGTCACACCCGTTTTGGATAGTCTCGCCTACCAGGGGATTGCATTTACGCGATGTTTTGCTAATGGACAGCGATCCGCCTTCGGGATTAGTTCCATCTTGATGTCCTGGCCGGTGCTACCCGGTTTGCCCTTGATATCTCAAATTGAAGCTACCAAACGTGTACCTTGTCTGGCAACAGAGCTTAGCGGATTAGGGTATAAGAATATCTTCCTTTATGGGGGAGACAGTCAATTTGACAACATGCAGGGCTTTGCTTTTTCCAATGGCTATGATCGTGTAATCGACCGTGATGACCTGCCATCGATGCCTGGCACTATGTGGGGAATCTATGATCACTTTGTATTCGATTATGCAAAGCAGCTACTTGACGAGGCAACAGATCCGCTCCAATTAACATTGTTCACAACCACAAATCACCAGCCCTGGGAATTTCCAGAATCCTATAATAGCCGGGTACCTGATTTCTCGGATGTGTCGTTTAGGAATGGCGATGTGCATCGCACCATGTCCTATGTGGATGTGGTGATGGGCGAGTTTATGGCTTCAGCAAGCACTGCCCCCTGGTTTGACAACACGATATTTGTCTTTGTAGCTGACCATGGTCTTACTGTTTATCGGGATCAATTTGAAGATCTCCGCAACGGACTTATTCCCCTGGTGATCTATGCACCGGGAATTATTACTGAACCACAATTGATTGAAAGACCTGTAAGCCAGGTCGATATCCTGCCAACCCTGTTTGGCATTATTGGATATCCCGAACCATTCATCGCTATGGGCCGAGACGTACTTAATAATGACGGCGCATTTGCTTCCAGAATTACCAATGATTACATGCTCTGGTTGGAAGAAGATTACCTCTATTCGGAAATATTAGGCCAATCATCAATACTATGGAGAATTGATGATTATGACAGCATGTCAAAATCTCAAGTCCAAGAGAGTGACCCACATTTTAAATCTATTCCGGCTAAATATCACGACTATCTGCAAACAGCATTTACCCAGTTTAAATCTTTTGGCCGATAGCCAGCTTTTGAACAGTTCAGCGTCAGCACTCATTTTTTTTGAGGTGACGGCCATATCTAGACTATTTTATCAGCTGGAATTGAAAAATGAACTATCACTGGAAACGAGGCCGCATTGTCTAAAATATTATTGGGAAACAAATCAGTAGGTGGCGGGAGTCCAGCATATATCATCGCTGAGATTGGTATTAATCATCAGGGCGATGTGAGCATTGCGAAGGATCTTATTACACAGGCAGCTGGTGCGGGGGCTGATGCAGTAAAATTTCAAAAACGTAGTATCTCTAGAATCCTAACGCGAGAAGGGTTGGAAATGCCCTACGAGAATCGCAACTCCTTTGGAAAAACCTATGGTGAGCATAAACAAGCATTGGAGCTCTCAGAGGATAATTACGCTGAACTCTTTGCATTCGCGAGAGAGCTTAAGGTAGACTTTATCGCCTCTGGTTGGGATGAAGAGAGTATCGATTTTCTTGACCAGCTTGGCGTTCCATTTTTTAAAATGGCTTCCGCCGATTTAACCAACTTGCCCCTTTTGATCCATACCGCTAAAAAAAATAAACCCATGATACTTTCTACGGGTATGGCTAATATGGAAATGGTTCACGTGGCAGTAGATACGATTACTCCCATCAATATGCAGCTGGCCATTTTGCAGTGTACGTCAACCTATCCATCCAGTTTTGAAGAAATTAATCTTGAAGTTTTGAATACTTTCAAACGTGTATTTCCAGATCTTGTCATCGGTTATTCTGGTCATGAATTAGGGATCGCTATCAGCGAAGCAGCCGTGGCCCTGGGAGCCAAAATCATTGAACGACACTTCACACTTGACCGAACCATGAAGGGGGGTGACCACGCGGCATCACTTGAACCAGGTGGTTTTGGAAAAATGGTCAGGGACATTCGCCACATTGAAGCTGCAATGGGGGTCGGGGGCAAAGAAATTCAAGCTTCGGAGCACCCTGTCTTTAAAAAATTAGCCAAAAGTATTGTCTCCCAGGTAGCCATACCATCAGGAACTGTAATCACCCGTGATATGCTAACAACCAAGGGTCCAGGAACAGGTATATCACCAGCAAGAGTGAATGACCTACTCGGAAAAATTGTTATAAAGGATATAGCCGCCGATGTCGTCTTAAAAGATGAAGATATCATCTGGTGAATACGACCTGTCGGAATGAAACGAATTGCTGGAGCACAAAATGATCTCAAAGATTCTGATTGAAAAAGCGCGGAAAATTAAATTGGTCGTTACGGATATAGATGGGGTCTGGACTGATGCTAAGATTTACTACACCAATGACGGCGAATTCATGAAGTCCTTCAGCTATTATGATGGCATGGCGACTGCCTTGTTGTCAGCTGCTGGGATTCCTACAGCAATCATTACCGGTGAAGATTCTGCCCCGGTAGCAGCGCGAGCAAAAAAGCTCAAGATAGAGGATGTTTTTCTCGGGGTGCAGGATAAACTAAAAGTATTCGAAACCTTGCTGGATAAATACAAACTAAGCCCTTCTCAGGTTGCCTACATCGGTGATGATTTAAATGATTACACTGTCATGCAGGTGGCTGGACTCACAGCATCACCTTCAAGTACACCTGCCTTTCATATATTAAAACCCGATGTGTTGCTTGAACGAGCTGGGGGTGATGGAGCTTTTAGAGAGTTCGCCGATCTCATTCTAGCCTCCCATAAATGACCCTTCTCTTTTACTTTCTCTACAATCTATTATTGCTTGTTGCTTTTCCGTTCGTATGGATCAGTGCATATTTTAATGATAAACTTGGGAATAGTTTGTCCGGTCAGCACAAGATCCAAGCGGCCTTAAAAGCTTTCAGGACTAAAGTTGATCTTAATCCAAAACCTGTAATTTGGCTGCATGCTGCATCAGCTGGTGAGTTTGAACAAATAAAACCAGTTTTATCCAGGTTACATGAGATGAATGTTTATGTTTTTCAGACTTTCACATCAGCGACCATTTACTATAAGGCCTCTCAAGACAGTAGGTTTGATGGCGTGAGTTTCCTCCCCTGGGATCTCTATCCGCGGGTGAACCGATTTATAAAGATTCTGAAGCCGGACCTTCACATTAATACTCGCCATGACGTGTGGCCAAATCTGCTTTTGTCTCTGCACCGGAATCATATCAGGAATGTTTTGATCAATGCTAATCTATACAAAGAGTCAAAACGACTCACGCCAGCTTTTAAAGTTATCAACAGAATCATATTCAAATACATTGACCATATATATACCGGCTCAGAATCGCTCAAAGCACACTTGATTCAGCTCTATTCCGGGCCGATACATGTTGTAGGTGACTCACGATTCGATCAAGTTAACGAGCGCGCAAAAATCAATAATTCTGCATTGATTTCTTATAATATTATAGCCGACCGGAGAGTCATTATTTATGGTTCAGTTGTTGACTCCGACCTTGAAGTCGTTACATCTGCTATTGCTAAATCCCTATTGGACAAGGATTATCTCCATGTTCTTGTTCCTCATGAGGTTTTAGAACGGGATTTAATTCCCTGGGAAATCGCCCTATATCGGGATCAAATCAAATCAATCCGTTTGTCTGAAATTTCGCAATACAATAATGAGTCTGTATTGATTTGGAACAGCGTAGGGCAACTTGCCGACCTTTATCAACATGCCACACTGGCATTCATCGGGGCTGGTTTTAGTACAGGTGTTCACTCGGTCACGGAGGCCGTCATGTATCATGTTCCTTCGGCACATGGTCCCAAGTATGATATCCTTGCAGAAGCCATTGATTTAGTGGATCAGGGCCTTTCAACCGTGGTGTACGATTCAAACGATCTCTCAGCATTCATTCTGACCCCCCCAGACATCGTCCAAAAGTTATCCAAATCCATTGCAGCCTTTGTTAGTGCACGTATCGGCGCTACTGACCGGATCATGACACAAGAATTTCCCCTGCATTAAGCGATTCTATTTTGAATGTAAATGGAAAACATTACCGCTCAATCTGGCTTCACACCGCAAACCCTGGTATTGTCCAGATTATAGACCAACGTAAACTTCCCCATGAGTTTATTGTGGAGGATCTTAAAACAGTAGCTGATGTGTTTACAGCGATAAAAGATATGCATGTTCGCGGTGCCGGACTCATTGGTGCCACCGCCGGATTTGGAATGTACCTTGCCGCTCTTACTGCTGTTGGCCAGTTGGACTCATTGAGTTATTTAAAAGCTCAAGCAGAGTTCCTAAAATTCGCTCGTCCCACTGCCGTTAACCTGGCCTTCGCTGTCGATCGACAGTTAGAAATAATAAGACGTTTCACTGACTCAGCTAATCTCATAGAACGTGTCAAGAAATCCGCCCTTGATATCGCTGACGAGGACGCCAACGCCTGCCGCGATATTGGCAAACACGGTGTAAAACTCATTCACGATCTTGCAAAGAATAAGTCCGGCAACACAATAAACATTCTCACTCATTGTAATGCTGGCTGGTTGGCATTCGTAGACTATGGATCAGCAACTGCCCCTATTTACGCAGCACATGCAGCCGGCATTGACATCCATGTATGGGTAGACGAAACCAGACCCCGTAATCAAGGTGCACGACTCACCGCCTGGGAACTTGAACAAGCAGGGGTTCCCTATACTGTGATTACAGATAATGCGGGGGGACATTTAATGCAACGAGGACTGGTTGATCTTGTCCTGGTTGGCAGTGATCGCACCACCTATACAGGAGATGTTGCTAATAAGATTGGCACGTATCAAAAAGCACTCGCAGCTATGGATAATAATATCCCGTTTTATGCGGCTCTCCCCTCTTCAAGTTTTGACTGGACAATTCGTGATGGTTTAACTGATATTCCTATTGAAACGCGCGACTCTGATGAAGTTCGATATGTTCAAGGGCTCTCCAATAATTCTATTGACCGAGTTTTAATCACAACTCCCACAGCTCCAGTATCCAATTTTGCTTTTGATGTTACTCCCTCACGACTGATAACAGGGCTTATCACAGAGCGTGGTATTTGCGCAGCAGATGAAACATCAATTAAATTATTGTTCCCCGAAATGCAACAAACGCATGGATGACGGCTATATAAAGTTTCATTGTGACCTCGAGGATGTTGAAGTACCGGATGTTATTTTTACTTCCAAATTGAATACCTGGCGTACAACCCTACACAAGCATCAGCTAATTGGTGAATATGATAATGGCATAGGCTATGGCAATGTTAGTCGTCGTTTTAATGCTGACTCCTTTATCATTTCAGGATCTGCTACTGGCGGCAAGGCAACATTGGATTCTGCTGAATATGTTTTAGTTACCGGGTTTAATATTCGAACAAATACTGTCTCAGGAAAAGGTCTGATTCCTCCCTCTTCAGAATCCTTGACTCACGGAATTATCTATAAAACACTACCGAAAGTGAAGTGGATATTACATATCCACAATCCAGAGATATGGAAGTATTATAAAAATATCCTGCCAACCACTGCCGAGCACATACCGTATGGAACACCGGAAATGGCACTTGAAGTTAAGCGCCTGGTTCTGGCCAGCGCTCCTAACCGTCCACGGATTGTAATAATGGGGGGACATCAAGACGGTATTATCGCCTATGGTGTCAACTTAGATGATGTGGGTCAGAAGCTTCTTGATCTAGTTTTAGCAAACAAGGCACAGAGCCTTTTGTGACGATCCAATTGATTATTCGACCAAAAAATTGAGTAAAAGCTCTTGCCCAAAATCTGGGTTAAATAGCACCAGCGTATCTCCAGTGAGAGATTCTATCTGCACTTGGCCATTTATGCCAACTTGTTCTGGCGCCGTATTGCGATTCCACCAATGAAGCGCAATACCATCCTCCTGGTCATCCATGAAAACAAATTGATAGCAGCCCCTTGACAATGCAATCGGGAATCGATAGGTCGTACTATCCACAAAAGCGTCCTCGTAATACCAAACCAGACCTGTGCCATCATGAATTGAATACCGATTTTCAGCTGACCTTCCAAGATTATTCGTTTGAATGTTTACGATAAATTTAGCAGGTAAGATTTTTGGTTTATTAAAACTCGAACTTAAGAAATTATTTTTGTTGTTTTCATCATTAATTCCTGCTGGTACACTAATCTCAACTTCAAATATTCCAGAAGATATCATTTTCTTCCAGGAAAGTGGGGGTAAAACAACATCCTCTGTTTCCAAAAATTCCAGATTACCATACCATCCAAAGGATTTCTTCCTGCTCCCTCTAATGCCATATTTAATTTCTATCTGGCGCAAGGGATACTGCCCTGTGTTCTGAATCCGTATTACTGGCTCACCACAACTGGGATTTATTCGTGCATATTGATCTTCATTATTGGGAACAATGATGGCTTCAATGGATGCATCATGTTTAAAATTGGGTGGGCCATAACTAAAGAGTTGGTGGCTCATGCGAAAGGTTCCGTCCTGCTCTCTATTATCCTGGAAATTTTCTATTTGATAATCAATCAAAATGGTATCTCCCCCAGAAACCTTTCGGGTAATCTCAAATTCAACCTCATCCACTTTTGTTCCTGGGCACCACCCTGCTCTGTCAAATGGCCAGGTTCCCCCCTGGGGATAGATGGGATTATTGCCACAATCCTTCCAGACATCCCAACGAAAGGTGTCCTGTTGATTTATAATATATGTATGGGTTTTGCTATCCCATTCACAACAATTACGAGGACCAGCATGACCATGTCCTGATATCACCGCTTTGATACGGAAGGCTGCAGCCTGATCAGTTAATACAATTTCTCGCTCTTTTAATAAGCTATCGCTTGCAAGCAATTCATAACGATACTCTCCATAAGGGTAAATGTTTTCAACCGACACTACTTTTCGGGTAGGCTTGCCTTTAATAAATAAAAACTGAAGGTTTAACAACTGCTGATTGTTGCCAGTGATGAGTTCTCGAGTTCCCACAAGCAATGGGGCATATTCAGTTATATCGTAGACCCAGTCCCACCCCTGTTCACCTCCTAATTCGAGACGCTTACCATACGGTGTTACAAAACTGCCCAACGTAAATGTTTCAATCGAATCTCCTGCAGGAACCAAAAGAAAAGTATTCCAAATATAATCCCATTCGCCACAAGGGAACTTGTCTCCTGCAGTGGAAGAATCACATTTGAGCGTTTGTTCCATGAGAATTTGTGACCACTCTACATTAGGATCATCAGGAAAATTTACCTTCACTTTATACGGGGCGTTCCAGCCGATGGGGCTTGGATCAGCAAAAGTAACTGGATTTATTTTTAAAGTATCACCAGACCAGACTTGACTGAAAACTGTTGAGAGGAATACACAACTCAAAATCAATAATTGAATTGATACTGCTGCTTCTTTAATGGGATGGCGCCATTCAGAATGTTTTATTTGTTGTATATAAATAGCTCCTGGTATCCAGTCATTTTGTTTAAGCTCAGCTTGGGAGGACAAAGTGGATGTCCTGCGGCGAAACCTGGGTACTGCCTAGTTTAGCGCTGCCACAACCTCATCATAATTTGGCTCATCAGAAATCATTTGCACTTGCTGTGTGTATTGAACGATCCCATCAACATCCACAATGATCACGACTCTTGAGAGAAAACCTTTCATTTTACCGTCAGAAATTTGTAGGCCGTAATCCTTACCAAACTTACCGGTCTCTATGTCTGACAGAGTAATAACATTTTCTAATCCCTCCGCTCCGCAAAACCTGTTTTGTGCGAAGGGTGTATCTCGAGAAATGCAGAGCACTTTTGTATCTGGTAATTTTCCGGCAAGCTGATTGAAATTGCGAACCGAGGCTGCGCAGGTACCAGTATCCAGACTGGGGAAGATGTTTAAGACCAATCGCGATCCTTGATAGTCTGCCATTGAAACACGAGACATGTTTTTTGCGATAAGTTCGAAATCTTGTGCTTTTGTACCAGTGGCTGGAAGTTCCCCACTGGTTTGAATTGGACCGCTGCGACTTTGAATTGTTGCCATTTTTTTGTCCCTTATTTCATGAAATTGTTTAATCCCGGGTGGGATGTTTTGCGTAGGGGTAATGTAATCTGCCGCTACCTCAAGGTGCACGCAGAATTGATTTATTCCACACTACAAATAAAAATCTCCTCCATCATGTTTACTTGTTGACGCACTTCGGTGAGTAAACATTCCAAGGCTCCTTCAATTCTGGGGAAAGGGAAGGTATCACCTGAATGTATAAGCTTGTGGGCAGGAACTTCGACTCCCTTTTAGCATCGAATCAGACATTTTACAAATCAAGCTTTTGATAATTAAGCGTGGTACTGAGGACACCATAACAGATTTCCATTTTGCCCTTCCTGCTAAATAATACATAAAACTAAATCCTTCGATCTGGAGTAATTTCCCAAGCCTCGACCTCCCCTTCCACACAATAAAAGAGTGGATGGACTTCTTTTTCAGATTCAGTCCCAAGCAATTTGTATTTATCTGAATCTCGGGTTTGGAGCTTGCTCAATAAATGTTTCCATTCATATTCAAGTTGACCGATAGATACTTTCAGCTGTTGTGGTTTAAACTCCCAATTAATTTTGTCACGGTCAAAATGATATCCCCGACGAAGAGACTCATTAAATACAGCGCTCAAGTAATGGTTGATACAATCTAACGGTACTGTGGATTTTTTGAAGCGTAAAAGTTGAGGATGGTGCTTATAACCTTTTGTCCTTCCCTCTAGCACCTGTTTAGCCAGGAGCGCCTCGCGCCAGAGGGCGATTAATCCTTTACTATCTAGAAACCTGGGGTGAATTGACCAAATTCTCATGGGTTACTTTAATATTTAAGCAAAGCAACTTCAATACAAACTTGATCAACAATTGATGCGACTAAGAGGGTTTGCTTTTATTCTGTGAAGATCGCCGACGTCTGGGCCGGCCACCACCGCCACCACTATTTGTAGCCTCGTGTCTCCCTCTAAGTCCGAAAGGAACAGCAGCCTCTTTGGCAACAACATCGGGTTTGAAATTTATAAAGGGATGTTCTGACACTACTGTAATTTTCTGCTTGATCAACGCTTCTATATCACGAAGGAATGCCTTTTCTTCCATGTCGCAAAACGACCAGGCAATTCCACTAGAACCAGCACGACCGGTGCGACCAATTCTGTGAATATAGGTTTCTGAAATATTGGGAAGATCGTAATTGATCACATGTGATAACTCATCAACATCAATTCCTCGAGCGGCGATGTCAGTAGCAACCAAAACCTTGGTTCTACCGGCTTTAAAATTTGACAGTGCTCGTTGGCGTGCGCCCTGAGATTTGTTGCTATGAATTGCTTCTGCTCCGATTCCGGCTTTGTCCAGCAATTTGACTATCTTGTTCGCACCATGTTTTGTTCGAGAAAACACCAGAACCGATTCCATGGACTCGTTTTCCAGCAGGTGGATCAACAATTTAGTTTTGCCAGGTTTGTTGACAAAGTATACAGCCTGATCAACTTTTTCTGCAGTCGTTTGATCAGGGGTAACCGAGACTTTTTCTGGATTCCCCAGAATTTTACGGGACAGGGCTACGATGTCTGGCGGCATGGTGGCCGAGAAAAACAGGGATTGTCTCTTTGTGGGCAAAAGGGCAATGAGCTTTTTAATATCATTGATAAAGCCCATATCTAACATCCTGTCAGCTTCATCGAGAACAGAATATTCAACATCACTCAGACTGATGAAGCCTTGCTGGATGAGATCGAGGAGACGACCTGGCGTCGCAACCAGCACGTCAACACCTTTTTTTAGTATTTGTGTTTGAGGTCCCTGTTTTACACCACCGAACACCACCGTATTCCGGATGCCTGTATACTTCCCATACACGCTAAAACTTTCACCAATCTGGATGGCCAATTCACGGGTAGGGGTAACCACCAGTGCCTTAATTTTTCTGGGTCCCTTTTGACCTAGATACTTAAGATGGAGGTGTTGGAGAATAGGAATGGCGAAAGCTGCTGTCTTGCCTGTCCCGGTTTGGGCACAACCCAGCAGATCCTTGCCATTAAGTAAGATGGGAATGGATTGCTGCTGAATGGGTGTTGGATGTGTATATCCTTCAGATTTCAACGCCCTGAGGATAGGCTCAATTATCCCTAACTGTTCAAAGGTCATATTAAGCTATCATTTCTTACGACTGCGGCGAGGACTGGGAGCGCTCTTACTGCCACGGTTGCTTCTTCTGCCACCCTGACTGATACCGTATTCTTTTTGTTTCGAGTATTTGTTCTTTTTGGTAGGAAGAGGTGTCGGTTTATCGGTGGAAACTTCCAGTTGAACTTCAACACCCTCATGCTCCTGTCCATGCAATTTTTCGACGAGCTCGTTGACCACGCCTTGCTCAATATCGAAGAATGAAAATTTCTTCATAATCTCTATGGCACCAACATCTGCCTCATTTGATTTTAGCGTCTGATTAATCAAACCAATCAATCGTGTCGGGGTCAAATCATTTTTCATACCCAGGTTAATAAACAGTCTCGTGTGGACCGGTCTTTCTCGATACCTGGCGACATTCTCGCCTGGCTGTTCACCACGTCCCGGCTTTGAATTCCGGTCAGGTCTTACACTGCGTTCAGGCTTACCACGTTCAGGTCTTTCGACCCGCTCAGATCTTTCAGCGCTCCTTGTTGAGCGTTCCCTGCGACCAGGGCGCTCCACTCTTTCGGGCTTGTCGTTTGCAGAAACATTGATATCAACGGCATGTTTATAGTATGTCAGAAAGCGATTAAACTCTGCAGATACAAAATGTTTTATGAGTTCTTCACGACTCAACCATTCCAGCTTTTCATAAATGGCCGGCATGAAGGGTCCAATTTGTTTTTCGTCAACTTTGACTTTTTCAATTTTATCGATGAGAGAGAGCAATTGCATCGAGCAGATGTCTTTCCCGCTGGGGACCAATTCTTTGGTGAATTTTACCTTGAACTTATTTTCGATCGCTCGGATTTTTCCGATTTCGCGGGTATGAATGATGGCGATGGAAACACCACTTTTTCCGGCACGACCGGTCCTTCCACTCCGGTGGATGTATACTTCGGAGTCATCAGGCAAATTATAGTTCACCACATGGGTCAGATCATTAATATCCAAACCGCGAGCGGCAACATCTGTCGCCACCAGAATCTGCAATTTTCTAGCTCTGAAACGACCCATGACCTCATCCCGTTGTGCCTGGGACAATTCACCATGCAGTGCATCAGCATTGTAGCCGTCATGCATAAATTTATGCGCAGTATCCTTGGTCTCTTGACGGGTTCGACAAAAAATTAGACCGTAAATATTTGGATTAGAATCAGCAATACGTTTGAGCACTTCATAACGATGTTTTGCCTGAACCATATAATAGATATGTTTGACATTCTCAGCGCCTGTATTCATTCTGGATGCAGCAATCTCCAGGGGATCCTGCATATACGTTTTGGTTAATCGAAGAATTTCTGGAGACATGGTCGCTGAGAAAAGTAGGGTTTGTTTGTGAGACATGGTTTCAGCCAGGATAGCATCCAGGTCTTCTTTGAAACCCATGTTAAGCATTTCGTCCGCTTCATCTAGAACGACGCGCTCTACGTTAGCCAGCAAGAGTCTTTTTCGCTTGATTAGATCTTTGGCGCGACCGGGTGTTGCCACAACAACTTGAGCAGCTGTTCTTAGTTCTTTTATCTGAGTTTCACTACTCGCCCCCCCGTAAACAGCCACGATTCCCAAACCCTTGATATGTTTGGAATAACTTTTTAGGTCTTTGGTGATCTGGATACAAAGTTCGCGGGTAGGACACAGAATTAAAGTCTGTGTTCTTTTGTCTTCAACTTTGGTTAGATGGATTGTCGGCAATCCAAAGGCACCGGTCTTGCCAGTACCGGTTTGGGCAAAGGCAACGAGGTCTTGCGATGAGGATATCAGGTGTGGGATTGATTTGGCTTGAATAGGCGTTGGTGTATCAAAACCAAGCTCTTGGATGGCTTGAAGAATTTCATCATTCAGGCCGAGTTCTGCAAAGGTGATCATTTAAATATTTGGTCCAATTATTTCTTAATATGTTATTATTTTCATTCCATTTAGTATAAACGAGATCACATCGGCCACTTATATATATCTTTTTGTGGGAAATTAGGGTTATTCTTTAAATAAATGGCTACAGTAAAGGGCTTAGCCAGAATACATAAGCTCTTTTTTTAAAGATATTTTTTTAAAAAGCTTCAATTCAGTCATCACATTGATCTGGAAAAGTAAAATTCTATGAAGCGAATGGGTGTAGCTAATAGGTTGGTTGAACCAGAATAGTGTGGATTAGGGAAAAGCCAATGCTTTCAAAAGAGCCTGCTCAACAAGCGCCTCCATGACATCATAACCAGCTCGATTGGGATGAACCCCATCATAGGTGAGCTCAGCAATTAGTCCCATTTGCTTATCAACCATGACTTCAAAGTAATCCAAATATACAATTCCCGACTGATGCGCATATTCTCTCAATAGCTTATTTAAAGCGGGAATCTTAATTGCTGGTCCCATACCCTTCTTCCAGGGATATTCAGAAGCTGGCAGGACGGATGCCAGAATGACTTTTATTCCATTGGCCTGAGCTAACTCAACCATTGAAATAATGTTGTCTCGGATCATATCCAGACTCATGGGTCCTGTGTTGCCAGCGATATCATTCGTCCCAGCTAAAATCACGACTACCGCAGGCTTCAAATCAATCACATCAGAGCGAAAACGCAACAACATTTGAGGCGTAGTCTGCCCGCTGATACCACGGTCTATGTAGGGATGATCTTCAAAATATTCAGGATGAAACTTGATCCAGCTATCCGTAATAGAATTACCCATAAACACAACTCGGTGTTCACCTTTTACAGGGAGCTTTAGGGCGGAATTCTCTGCACTATATCTATTCAAGTTAGCCCAATCCTGAGCATTCGCCAAAATGAGCATTGAGTGGAAAAGTAAAATGAATCCTAAATTGAATTTGTTCATCAACATTGATCTACCTTCATGTCAAATACATTTGAGTTTAATTTAAGTTATTAAAACTGATAATCTTGTCAGGACTCTTTAACCCTTTTCAAAAATGATTCTATTGCTTCCCAATAATTCTCATTGCCCCCGTTATTTGCCCACAATGCTTTTGAACCATGTTCACCCTCATCCTCTGGGATAAAGAAAGTTTTATCAGCCCCATTAATCGCATCATAAAGTTCCTTGACCTCAGGAGCTTCTGCTCGGGAGGAGGTCATGAAAACAGGGCAAGTCAGCCGGCGGGCATAATCAACCATAGCTTTATTCTTGTAGCTAAAATATGCTCCTGGAGAAAATGCCACCAGACCGGCGATGTCAGCCGCATATTCATTCGCCAGAATCAGAACAAGAGCGGCTGAATAGGAGCTTCCCCAAACGATCAACTTATTTGTTTTATAGGTATCTTTCACATGAGATACGGCAACTTGCAAATCTGGATAGACGTCGATGTATTGAGTTCCCAAACCAAGTTCAAGTGCTTGGATATAGGTATCATTCTTCACCCCTTTCACCGCATCACCGGAACGCTGATCAATGGCAATACATGTGAATCCAAGCTGATTCAATCGCGGAGCAATTGCTCGGTATTCACCGCGACTATAGCGTGCCTGATGAAAAAGTAAAATCACCGGTGCATCAGCCGCCTCCGATTCATAAACATCTGCTTTGATGTTGAGCCCATCAAAACCTTTCAATACAATGGTTTTCATACCTTTGCCTTCTATCTCAGAATGATTATGGGCACATGTGTTAAAGCCGAAACATATGATCAAGCACATTGCACAAATGTTCATAGCCGTAATTGGAAACCTCATTCTAACTCCGAAAAGATTATCATTTAGCCAGGAATTTGGGTGCCTGTCTATGCTTGGTCCCCTGCTCATAAGCATAGGCAATTTCCAGTAAAACCGATTCACTCCAGGCCCGACCAAAAATGGAAACCCCTACAGGGAGTTCATCCACAAAACCCATGGGAACTGTGATGCTCGGGTAACCAGATTGTGCTGCAGGAGAAGAGCTCCCTACAGTGAAACTGTCACCATTTATGTGGTCCGTCTTCCAGGCGGGGCTACCTGTGGGCGATATGATCGCATCTAGATTGTGCTCATTCATAACTCTATCGATACCATTCTCTCTGCTACCCTTCAACATGGTAGCCAGTGACTCCTGATATTCTTTTGAACTCAGGTCGCTTTTTTCCTGAGCCATCTCCAAATATTTCTGATTGTAAAAGGTCATTTCAAGCGAGTCATCTTTGTTAAATGAAATTAATGCTTCCAGGCTTTTGATCGGGGCATCCGATCCCAGTGATTTAAAGTATTTGTTCAAACCATCCTTATATTCAAAAAGCATGATGTTGAAGGATGCGTTATCAACTTCTGAATCATAAATTTTATCAATCTCTACAATTTCAACTCCTTGACTTGTTAAAAACTCCAGGGCTTGAACCATTAATGCATCTACTTTGTAGTTTTGTCCCCGCGGTTCAGTGAAGTGCCCAATCCGTTTTCCTTTTAAACCATCTGTTTTTAAGAATTGAGTGTAGTCTGCATAAAACTTACCTTTGCTTGCAACAGTTTTATCATCGTTGCTATCTATTCCTACAAGTGCGCCCAGACAAATGGCCGCATCCCTGACCGTTCGCGCCATGGGTCCTGCTGTATCCTGGGTGTAGGAAATGGGGATGATTCCTGATCGACTTACCAGACCAACTGTTGGCTTCACGCCTACGATCCCATTTGTAGTGGATGGACATACAATGGATCCATTGGTTTCGGTTCCAATAGCCAGTACGGTAAGATTTGCAGATACTGCGACACCAGAACCTGCACTTGATCCACAGGGATTTCTGCTAATGATATACGGATTATTGGTTTGACCCCCGACCCCACTCCAGCCGCTTGATGAAAGCTCGCCTCTAAAGTTCGCCCACTCACTCAAATTTGCTTTCCCCAGAATGACCGCCCCAGCTTCTCTAAGCTTTTTGGTTACAAAACTATCTTGTAGGGGATGTGAATTGATCAATGCACGCGATCCAGCAGTGGTGGCCATTTTATCGTGGGTGTCGATATTGTCCTTTAGCACAACAGGGATGCCGTGAAGCAGTCCTCGTGACTTACCCGCCTTTAGCTCAGCATCCAGTACTTGTGCAATTAGCATCGCATCAGGATTTACCTGTATGATGGAGTTCAATTGAGGACCTGATGCATCAATGGCTTCAATTCGATCCAGATATGCTTGTACAACATCCTGGATGTTATAACTCCCGTTTGCATACGCATTCTGGAGCTGGGCTATATCTATTTCTTCAAATTGAAATGGCTGCATGCTCTGATCCTCCTGAATCTGGGGCTGGCAAAAACTAATTAGACCACTTAACACAATGAAGACCAGCACTTGAGGCTTGTATCTTGGATTCATTCTCAATGTTCCTTTTAATTTATGTCGGTGAATAGTCACACATTAGAATTTTCGCTGATTGTAAGTCTACAGCCTGCCAGCAACATCCAAAATATTCACACCCAATACTTGGAGTCGTCTCGTTTAATCTGCTAACTCCCCATTTTTGCTCAAGTTTTTTGGTTGGATAAAAATGAGAGCCATCAAAGCGCCCATAAATGTCAGCATTGATGCAATATAAGCAGCCCTATTAAAAGCACCAATAAACGAATCTCTAAAAAGTTGCTCGACAAGTCCAATATTATTCCCAGTCAGGCCAAGCGGCACCTTTGCAGCGGAAAAGTTTGCGGCCTCATGCATTATTTCAGCCTTCAATTCATCCGGCATGTCTAGATGTACTATTCCCTGTTCAATAGCTTCCTTGAAAGAAAATAATACGAATGCGCCGATCAAGGCTATTGCCAGAACACCAGCCGCTCTGGCCACGGTATTGTTAATCCCCGATGCGATACCAGAATTGTTTTCTGAGACAGCTCCCATTACAGCCGTTGTCAGAGGGGCAACTGTAATGCCCATCCCGATTCCCAGGAGCACAAACGATATAAAAAAGGTCTGCCAATAATCAGCTGGTCCACTGGTTATGCCATAGGTTGAGAACATATAAAATCCGATACTGGTAATTATTGGACCAACGATTAGCGGTTTCCTCACGCCATTGCGATCCACATAATTGCCCATGATCGGTGAAATACTGGCAATAAAAATAATAAAGGGCAGCATCGCCAAGCCCACCTTGACCTCACTGTAGCCCTGTATGGTAACCAGATTGATGGGAACAAAAAACATGGCGCCACCCAATGCACCATAAACGAATAACGTGAGCAAATTGCCACCTGTAAAGGTCGATGATTTATACAAATCCAACGGCATCATGGGACGTGATGAATATTTCTCAACAATAACAAAGCCCATCAACCCTAGGCCTCCGATCAGAATCGAAACCATAATGAGTGGATTTGCGAACCCAACCTTTGGAGATTCGATAAAGCCATAGGTTATGCCAGCCAGTCCAAGCGTAACCAGCAGGGCTCCCCACACATCCATTTTTTTTGCATCTGGATTTTTTGTTTCAGGTACCTTGAGAAGCATCGAAACGAATACTGCCAAGGATAGGGGTACATTCATAAAGAATATTACTCTCCAGAGTCCCATCCCGGCCAACCAGCCACCTAGAACTGGCCCAAATACAGCGGTGAGGGCACTGAATGTTGACCAGAGCCCAATCGCTTTACCTCGACTTTCCGAGCTAAACTGTGCGCTCAAAATCGAGAGGCTACCCGGTGTTAATAGAGCGCCTCCAATTCCTTGAAAAGCCCTCGCGAATATCAGTTGGAGCGGGCTTTGAGAAAATCCACAGACCAGAGATGACAATGAGAATAGACCGAGCCCAACCAGAAAGACTTTATTCCGACCATAGAGATCGCCAAGCGATCCACCGACCAACAAGAGCGCTGATAAAAAAAGCGCGTAACCATTTATCACCCAGAGCAGTTGGGTTCCAGTAACGCCTAAATCTTTTTGCAGAGCGGGAAGCGCGATATTTAAAGCAGTACTATCTATAAATACCAGACTGGATGCCAGAATGGTTGAAAAAAGAGTCCATTTTTGGGTACGGGTAAAAGCGGAAATCAGGGGCGTGTCTTTCGAGTTATTTTTCACAGTATTTTGGGGTCGGAATGTTGAAGCAAAAAAGCCTGTCAATCACCCCTGCCCATTGCTGCGACGCCTAACCTTTTTCCTCCGTTTATTTGTTTTATTGCCCCCCCAGTAAGCTTAAATCATTACCATTGGAATTGTAATAACAAATTATTAAACCCTGCGATAATCAAACAGAACTTCTTCAAGTTTAGCTCCACGCTTGAGTAACACATAGACCTTAATATGGTTCTTTTCGATTTGTTCAAAAGTGAGCCCGTCAAAATAAACTTTAGAATCGGTTGCATTAATAAAGCGGAAATCAACCGATTCATCCTTTGCTTCCCAACCTTTTAATTCCGGTCCAAAATGTTTGATGCGCATGACAATGCTGTTGTCTACTTCTACGATTGTCAGAAGCTCATAAAACTTGACTTGATTGTCTACCACCAGTTTAAATGAACCCATCATGGAGGCGCCAAAAGCTGGCCCCCAGATTTCTTCACCGACACCATCAAATGCGACTCCCCTCCAGTGACCTTCCAGCCAGGATAGCATTGCCAGGTTTGCGGTCGGAGAAGGGGCATCATCCTTTGAGACCAGAGTGTAAATATTAGTGCTCGCTTGAATTGCTTTCATTTTGTGACAATTTCCTTTTAATCAAAATGCCCATGTTTTGTCCAAATTAATGACCAAAGATAGACTTTTTAAATTCCATCCATTCAGCTGCCAGTATGCTGTAATAGACCGTGTTTCGCCGGAAACCGTCTGCTAATAAAGTATGACTTCTCAATTCACCTTCATAAGTTCCACCAATCTTTTCAATGGCTCTTCGTGACTGGAGATTTCTGCTATCCGTCTTAAACTCCACGCGGTCAAACTTTAGCTCTTCAAAGGCATAATGCAAAAGCAGATATTTGCATTCCTGATTTAACCCCGTTCCCTGAACGACAGGGTCCAACCAGGTCCAGCCGATCTCGAGACGCTTATCATAATTGGACACAGCACCAAAACTGGTGCTTCCCACATACCGTTGATGCTCCCTGTCAAAAATGGCAAAAGCATATCTTGAATTGGTCAAACGAGCTTCCAAAGCGATTTGAATGTATTGATTCAGTTTAGTCTCGTCTCCAAAGAGTGATGGTGAATATTGCAGTAACTGAGGATGAGCCAATGAGATCGGTAACAATCCAGCCAAATGAGTCTTACTTAAAGGCTCTAATCGAACCCGTTTATTTTCGAGGAGTATTACTTCCTTAAACTTTAATTCCATATCAGAATGATAGCCCCTGTTTGATTTATGCAGGTCATTTCTTTATACCTGTAATTGGTCTAAATAGTGGGCTGTAGAGCTCTAACTGATTCTCAGCCCGACACACGTAACTTCTTTCCTGTATTTGCCTTTACACTGAGGCTCTTGAATCTGTTAAGCTTGAGAAAAACAGTTTCCCAGTTTTTGCCACGCTTAACAAATAGACGCATTAGAAGTAGTAGTCTGCTTTAGAAGTTCGCTTATTAATTCATAATCTATTTTCTCTGGGTTGGAGAAACGGATGCACCCCTTCCCATGATTGAGCCCAGCTAAGCGATCCTTGTTGCTCAACATGACCTCATGTATCAAAATGTAAACGCAGATGTGTTGTTTCTGGCTGGCAAAAGCGACTTCCACTTGATTATTGCGGATGTATGACGGCATATTGTATACCATGTTTTCCTCATAGCCGGGGAAATGATCAACACATAATTGCCTGAGTCGTTTTAAAGCGAGAACTCGCTCATTCGAGGCTTGAAGGAGATACTCATCTACTGATCTGGCATCAGATTTTATCGTTCTCTCCTTGCTTGCAGGCGAAATTAACGCTTTTCTGGAATGCTATTATTTTATGCTGTTCTAGATATTTCAATCATCCGACAAGTTGTCAAATTCATTTCTCTTCTTATCAAACCAGGTTTGCATTGCCTCAGGGCTTTTCATGAGTTCTTGCATTTCATGCATGGCTTGAAGGTGGGGTGCATCATTTGACATAAACATTTTTGTGCCATGAGCTTTGCTCATTTCTGCTATTGCCTCAAAGGTTTCAGCATGAAATTCTAATTCGCAAGCACCACCTAGTTGATTACATGTCATAGTCTTCATATATCTTTACTCCACTTCTTTTGTTAAGCTTGTCGTATTACTTTTAACCTATTATTCTCCTGGTCACTCCGTTTTAATTTATACCATCACTTCGGAGGATTGGTCTGCACACATAACGCTTCTGCTTAATAATCCAGTTCAGCATCTTTTTCCTATACTTCCAGTTCACGGAACTACAATTTCATAAAACAATCAAAACAGCTATATTTATTTAGCAATACTGGGAAGCTAGTTTGTAACAAGCGTTAAATATTTTGATGATTTAGATATTTATCTTTCTCTTAAAAATACTTTTACAGTGCCGAAAAGTGAAGATGCATTTAGCCATATGCCAGTAAGACTACTCCATATCAAATCTTAAAGTATGGAATAGTGGGTCCATATTTTCTAAAATAGTCTGCTTTGTATCAGCCAGATAAAAGCAGTACGCATCAGCCACGTCCTTTTTATGAATGGCAACAATCATACAATTTTTATAACCCTTCCCGAAATCGGAGTTGAGTTCAACCCAAGTTGTTGCTCCCCAACCTGCGCGGAATTCATTTTTAACTGCATCAGCATCAAACACCCTGATTTCATATTCTACTCCACCAGTTATGTTTAATATGATCATATGTACCACCATTTCAAAAGAAGAATTTCGAAATGACCTAAGCGTTTCCATCTCTTGCTTGACTATGTCATTTTCATATGCTTTATACCTTATGGGTCGAATAGCATACCTTAGGTCAAATATCTTATCCGGGAATCCTACGGAATATTCATAATCCATGTCATCGTTTTCGATTATTTTACTTTCTACTGTTGAGGAAGAATTTTCAAATATCATCCCACACTTTGAAACCCATGATTGAAACTCGTTTATGTTTTGTCTATAAATGAATCTTGGGGCAATCAGAAAAAGCTGGATATGAATTTTGATTAGCTGTGAGTTTAACATTTGTCATTGCCTGATTCGAAGCAATATACTGAGTGAGTCACCCTTGATTATTTTCAAGCTGGACTCCCTCCTTTCTCTGGAAATTAAAGGACGAATGAATTGATTCAAGTTCCGCAAAGCTCGCGCACTATCCCTCATTAATCCAATTCACAGCCGACTCTATGGTTGAAAAGGGTCTAATTTTCAAGTCCTTCTCTCCGATTTGACCGAGGGTGGGGAAGATAATCGTTTTAGGATCATCACACAAAACAGCTAGCTTAATGTTCTTTAGTGTCTCATGATTTTTAAGATATTCTGCAAGCGTTTTAAAACTGCTCATATCCATTTTCAGGGTGCAGGTGGTGAGGTTGTTAATAACCCCTTTGATAGATGGGTTCATCACTTTATTCTCAATTAAATATTCCCACGAATCAATGATATCGGCGACGTTAACTTCACCTGCAAAGTCTCTTATCAGGATGGATTCTGGATGGTGAGGATGTTTTTTATAGTGGATACTCATAGCATCTAAAATTTATCATTTATTCTTCTCAATGTGAACAACCCTTATCACTCCCATTCAGGATGGTTCTCCAGCTTACATAATCCTCTCAGTATCGTATATGTTGGGTTCGCGTTTCATTCCTTTGGCCAATTACGAGGCGGGTTGCTGGTTATGGGAAAAGCCATCTCCAATTTTGTCCATAGAATTACACCGAGTTTCTGCTCGCGTTGATATTTCCATACAGGGAACGCTTAACAATTTTTTCATAAGTTGTGATATCATCCCGGCCCTCCTCAATCTTTTGAAGCGCATATTGTTGAATAATCAGGAGGGGCAAAACAATACGTTTGCGAATCTGAATGGATTTTCTGGATACGGGTTCCTCTTCCATTAATACACTATAGCCCGAGATCTCCAGGGTCATCTTTTTTGAAAGCCTATATTCCTTGTAGAGGATCTTCCAGAAATCGCCATATTTTTCATCTTCTGCGATATAGTGTGTCAGCTTGAAGTAACATTTAAAGAGCGACATCATACTATTCAAAATCAATGCTTTGAAGAAAGGAACCTCTTTAAAAAGAAGTTTTAACTCCTCTATTCGCCCTTGTTTTACCATGGTTTCCAGTGCGGTTCCAATCCCAAAATAGCCTGGCACGTTCTGTTTCATCTGACTCCAGGAACCCACAAAAGGAATTGCTCGTAAATCCTTGAGCTGCAGTTTTTGACTATCGCCTCGTTGCACAGGTCTACTGCCAATATTGGCTTCAGCGTAATATTTAAGCGTGCTTTTATGCTCGAGATATGGCAGGAACAATGCGTGATTTTTAAGTGTTTCATATTTCTCATGACTCAAGCGGGCTAAGTCTTCAATCAATTCGCGTGAGGTTTCTGAAATCGTTGTGTTTTTTTCAAAAATGCTATTCGACAATCCGGCAGTGAGCAACTGCTCAGCATTGTGGGTAAAGTGTTCCTTGGTCCCATATCGACTGGTAATCGTTTGCCCTTGAATTGTGAGTTGAATCTCATGCTTGGCAATGTGTTCACTCTGTGAGGCATAGAATCGATGCGTTTTACCTCCACCGCGAGCGGGTGGCCCACCACGTCCATCAAAAAATATGGGCTTCACGCCAAATTTTTCAGCAACGCTGGTGAGTTGTTCTTTCGTCCTGAAAATCGACCAATTTGCCTTGAGATAGCCACCGTCTTTTGTTCCATCCGAGAAGCCCAACATAACAGTTTGTTTGTCATGCCGCTGTTTCAAGTGGGCTCGATATTGGGGAATTTCTAAAAGATCTTCCATAATATCGGTGGCGTTTTTCATGCCATTCATAGATTCGAAAAGCGGGACAATATCTATGGGTAGCTTCGGATGTGCCCCCCAGCACCACCTGAATAAGGCATAGACAAACAGGATTGAGTAAATATCTTCAGAATTGCTGATAATGTATCGATTACAACCTTCTTCACCATTCCTGGATTGTATATGTTTGATCTTTGAGATGGTTTTGATGGTATCCTTAACGAGATTATCATCATATCGAGTCACGTCAATGAGTAACTCTTTCGTGACCAGAATTGATATTAAATCTTCCGCTTCAAGTTCTTCAAGATGCTCGGAAATTAGCTTTTCATGTTTTAGTATGGCTGTTACAGTTTGTTTGTGGATATCGTGATTTTGACGAATATCCAGATTGGCAAAGTGGGTTTTAAAAATATCAACTTTATCGATGAGCCGATTTAAATCATCGAGATACAGTCCATGAAATTGTTTCTGTAAAATATCCCGAACTTTATGGAGGGGTTGAATAATCTCTTGATATGTCAATACTCTTTCTGCATCGAAAGTGGCGGCGTAAAGGGACTCCCGTAGCCGGGTTATTTTCTCACTAATGGACTTGAAGGTGAGCTTGGCTTCCAGCTCTTTTATTTCCTGGTAATAACATTTCATGAGAGCCATGCGTAATTTATCTGCAACTGCCAGCGTCGTTTCAGATGTCACAAAAGGGTTGCCGTCTCGATCCCCACCTGGCCAAAAACCCAATTTAATGATGTTTGTGTTATTGAATTCACGCTGCTTGATATTCTTCTTCAGCTCTGAATACAGGTCACCAATGGCATCGTAATATACATTCCTCAAATAATAGATAATATTGTGAGCTTCTTCCAGGGGTGTTGGTTTATACCTGTTTAGCAGAGATGTCATTCCCAACTGCTGCAGGGTTAAATCTATATTATTAATATCATTTTCAGTTATAAGGGTCCGGAGCCTGGCGATAATGTCCAGCACTGCTTGAGGATAAAATTGGGTTGGGTGAGCCGTAAAAACCAGCCTGGCACTAAAGGTGTTTAACTTTTCTGAAATGCTATCCCAGTTATTCGTGGTTCCCAGCAATTTCATAAAATCTTTGAGTGAAAGATCAGGGCTCAGCCTTTGTAGCTCTGGAAAAGCTGCATCTTCAACACTATCGAAAACAACAACTTGTCGTTCAACATATTGAATAACCTGAAACATAAAGTCGATTTTTTCGCTAGAAGTATGAATATTAGCGTGGGTGCTGAAAAAGGAATCCAGGATTTGACTGGGATTCTGATCATCATCCAAGCCCTTTTTCGTGATCTGGTGTAGAAGTGGAATGAGAATCCCAATATCACGAATCTTATCACTGGGTAGATTCAGGAACAAACTATTGTAGATATTGAACTTATTCTTAACCCATTTATCGAAAGCCTGAACTCTATCCGGTTGATTGATCATTAAATCGTATTCTCTTTTCTCATTGCTTTTCATCCGCAAAAGAACGGATCTGATTCGCTTGGGGGTAATATAACCTGATATGATAAACCCTGGGGAGCGCTATCCAAACAACCCAATCCTGTCCCGAAAGCTTTTCGACTGAATCTTGATTTATAACCAGCCCAGCCCCAGCCCGAAGATCAAAACCACCAAAGCATCAAAGCCCCAGATAGTACCCACGGTAATAAGTTTCTGCTTCATCGTGGGCATATCGTATACCCAGAATGCAGCAATAAAGAAGGTCAGATAGCCAAACAGGAAAATGAGCCAGGGCGTGTTCATATCCCAGAAAGCCCAGTCCCAGGTCAACGCATCCACTGCATTGAGTAAGAATTCTACAATGACACAAAAGATGGAGCCAGCCACAGCCACAAACCATCTGTTTGGAATACCCAAAATTTTATCCGCTTTATTGGGTAGCAGTAGCTTTGTCCAGACGATGCCAGAGACGGCAAACATGAACATAATCTCAATATTCAGTCCGATCAGAATTAAAAACGCCGTATCCCCTGGAGCACACCAGAGCGGTGCAAAGCCATTGAGGTGAAAAATAATTGAGTTCATAAGCTCATTAAACCAGTCCATTCCCCAGAATGCCAGCCCAGCCAAAACCAGGGTGTAATTCTTTTTCTCCATTTCCACAGCATATACATAAAAAACAAATGCCAGAAGTGGTATGACATACCACTGGAACTGTGAACCGTCTCGTAAAATTGTCAACGCTTGTTGTGAAAAATCGCTAGGCATAATTCAGCCCCCTCCAATTGTTAGTTTGGAGGTAAATTAGTCTCTTCGCTAGAAAGGTAAAGCCAAAAGACGTATCCACCTTGAATTGTCACTATGCCGATGTGTGGATATGTTCTGGCGGTGAATTGATAGGGTCTAGTCCGGTTGCTCTGATTTGGACTTTAAAAAGAATGCCACCACAGCGCTGGTAACAATACCCATTAGCGGCGCAAAGATGGTACTCGTGATGATGTAATTTTTGAGGTTAAAATAAGCCTCAGCTTCAACCTGTGTGGTTAGACCGTGCTCGACCCCATATCTGATGGCGTTGGCAAAATAATCAGGACTGATAACATACGCTGTAATGAGCTGGCCAAATGGGGTGAGGAGCGCAACCACTACAGAGATGATAACACCACTGATAAACCCTTCTTTCCAAGTCATGTGACCCTTTAAATCATTGGCCTTTTTATCTTTCAAGGCAAAGACATAAACAGAAATGGCTATTATGGAAAAGAAGTTTGTGTAAGTCGCGTGTTTATCGATAAGGGTGCTATGGAGACCGGCGACGCGTTCCAAAGTCATCCAGGCCAACATGGCGACCATAAACAAACCACCCCATTTTAACTCTGTTTTATATTTTTGCATATTCCCTCCTTTATTGTCTAGAGTGGATCCCAAAGACATTTCCTTCAGTATCTTGAACCTGACACACAAACCCGTGCCCTCCGACGGGATGTTTCGGGCTTAAAACAATTCCACCATTTTCAACAACCCGGGCTTCTTCAACACCGCAATCAGGAGAATTGAAATAAACCATGGTACCGCCTTTTCCAGGTGAGTAGCCATCGCTTTTCACCAGCGCACCCGAAGCATATGCACCGCCTTCCACTGAGGGGAATTCAAAGAGCTGTTCTCCTCCGAAACTAAAATCGCTAAAGGCACCACGCTGAAAAACAGCTTCATAAAAATTTAAAGCTCGTTGCATATCATTGACATATATCTCAAACCAACCAACAGCATTTGATGTATTCATAGACTCCTCCAAATATTAAATATTATTTGTGACTTATAAAGTCACCTATCAATATCTGACCGGCAGGATAATGATGCAAGGACGTTTTCGGGCTAGCGAAGTCCTGCTATTTTTCTTTTATCAATTGCGGTACTTGTCTGAAAGACCAACGCCATCAAAAATCATGGGGATGATTTTATTGAGCCGATGCGTCCTGGTGTCAGAGCGTTTAGCCAGGGAAATATGATCTGCATATTCCCGTCTTTTCGAAAGCGCTAAGTTCTCGAAAGCAGCCTTGAATGTTAAGGAGTCAGCAAATGCGGTTTTGAGTTCTTCAGGGATAATTAGCGGTTTTTTTGTGTCTGCTTTGATCGCTCTGCCGGCTTTCTGGTTATCAATTGCTTCAAGAGTGTATTCTTTGATTAGACTGAGGTCAATTTGGTCCGAAGCCCTAAAGCGAATTTGCCGCTGAGCTTTGGTCACTCCCTCTTGAGCATTTATTAGAACTCCTCTTTTGTCCTTGAGTAAAGCGCCCTGATAATACCACAGACTCAGAAATGATTTAAACCCTACCAGGCCCACCACATTCTTCTTACCCAACATATATACGGGAGCACCCCACTTGATGGCTTCTTCAAGACCGAGGTCCAGCATCAGTTTTCTCAATTTTTTGAACCCGACTGACCACTTTATGTGGCTTTCTATATATTCGTCTACACTTTTTGCTTTATACATTGAATCTCCTGGAGGGCTGCCTACACCACGTTTGGAATCGATGAGCTGTTATCGACCAGCATTGCCTACGAGCCGCTTTAAGAATGTAGATTTTAGGGGCTCAATTGCCAGAAGCGCTTTCACAGGTGAGGTTTTTTCCAGGACGCTGAGCATGCGACCCAGGGTTCTATGACTTAAACTATCATAGTCAGAGAAAATCAGATCAGCGAGCTTGCCCCGTTCAATGGCCATGGCTGCATATTTGTCAAAGCTACTTTCTGGTGTATAGATACGCTGCTCACGAGCTTTCATGGTGGCACTACCCGTACCACAAACTGTGGGACAAACCCCACAACCGAGGCAGACTTCAGCTGAACTGGATGCTCTTTGTCTTTTACGACCAGATTGTTCATACTTTACCATTTCAATGGCATCCACGGGGCAGGCAGCTTCGCATTTCCCGCATCCGGTACAGGTTTCCTCGTTGAATTCAACAATCCAGCTAGAGGAGACAATGGCGTTGTTAATGTCAAAGGTCTTGATCGCTTCCATCATCCCGCAACAACACCCGCAACAATTGCAGATGTAACTGAGATCGTTCTGAACATTGTCACCCGTCTGAGCCAGACCGGCAATTTTGCTTTGCTCCAAAAGTTGCATTGACTCAGAAACGGTGATTGATTTTGCCAGGCCGTTGTGGACCAGCACATCAGCCGCACCACCAAAGGAAAGACAATTGCTTTGATCATGTTTGCAAGCCTTTCCGAGATGCTCAGCCTTGTGGCGGCATGCGCACAGTGAGACAGCATGTGAGCTGGCGTTTTTGACCACGTAGGAGGCTCGATCATAATCGAGAATTTCTATATGATCACCCTCGGGTAACGATTCCTCTCTTGGCATAGAACGACCCAGCTGGGTCTTGCCCTGAAAAACAGCCCGACTAAAGCGATCATCCTCAAGCATATAGGTTTCGAATAATTGGGCGATTTCGGCCATAGGAGCATCTGGACGGCTTCGCATAAAGGTGTATTCAAAGAAACCAATGACTACTGGAGGTAATGCCACATAACGTCTACCCTTGCGCTCTATGTCAATGACCAAACCACGCTGAGCCAAATCTTGAACCTTGTCACTGAGCTGTTCTTCATCCATACCCAGTTTCTCTGCCAACTTAAATAAGGGTGTCGGCAATGTGGGAAACCTTCGAACCAGACGGGCTTCGTCGGGATTGAAGAGCAACTCCAAAATTTTTGTGAATGTAGGCGATGCCGGAGCACCTGTGATATGACGATCAAAACGTTCCTGAAGTAGACGGTAATCTCTATGATGATTGACAATATGACCCATTTTGACCTCGTTTATTAATGAATGCTAATATAGTTGATAAATGAGAAGATTCTGATTGATGATTCTGGAGGAATTATCCTGCTCCAATTCAACCAGCATTGCTCAGCCACCAGCAGTACAAATTTCACAATTAACTTTCTGAAAGGTTTTGGCGTTCCTTGTACTTGACCTATATTGCTAGGCATGAGGACACCTTTCCATGCGCAACTTAAACTCACTAACGCCATAGACTCCACCACCTCAATAGCTTTTCCTGCTAGCTCCCATGAAACCAGTTTCCGGGATTGGTATAAACGTTAAGCAATGTCTTGCCAGGATGAAAACAGGACGCTCTTTCTCTCTTCACCTGACACCGACTCCACCACCAAAAATATGAGTTCAAAGACTTTAGGGTCATAAACATCGAGGATTCCATGGACGTTCGACACGCAAAACATATCATTGTAACAGGAGGCGTCATTTCCGGTTTGGGGAAGGGTATTGCAGCTGCGTCTTTGGGGATGTTACTTGAACTCAAGAACAAAAAAGTCACCATTCAAAAATTGGATCCCTATCTCAATATTGATCCGGGAACCATGAATCCTTTTCAACATGGAGAAGTGTTTGTTTTGGATGATGGTACAGAAACCGATTTAGATCTGGGACACTATGAGCGCTTTATCAATGTCAATATGACCAAAGCTAATAATAGCACGGCTGGCAGTATTTATTATGAAGTTTTGGAGCGAGAGCGCAGAGGAGACTATCTCGGAGGCACTGTACAAATCATTCCTCACGTCACTGATGAAATCATAAAACGCATTGAAAGACCAGAGACCGTTGACCCAGAACTTGATATTGTCATCACTGAAATTGGTGGTACGGTCGGCGATATTGAGAGTTTATCGTTTTTAGAGGCTGTCCGTCAGTTCCAAATGACCAGAGGTCGTGACAATGTCATCATAATTCATGTTACTCTAATCCCCTACATAGAGGCCAGCGAAGAATTAAAAACCAAACCCTCCCAGCATTCAGTGATGCGGTTGAGAGAGATTGGTCTTCAACCCGATATTCTTTTCTGCCGCACCCAATACCCGCTTTCAGATGAAGTCAGACAAAAATTAGCCTTGTTCACTAGCGTTAGTCCCAATGCCGTCATTCAGGGGCTGGATGCCAAATCCATTTATGAAGTCCCTCTATTACTTCAAAAAGAGCATCTTGCCGGGATCGTCATGGAAAAGCTGGGACTCACTAATGTCGCCTCCGATACAACAGCCTGGGAGCGATTTGTAGATCGCGTTTTAAATCCTGAAGATGAAATCACCATTGCAGTCGCTGGAAAATACACTGCCATGGTTGATGCATATAAGAGCATTATCGAATCTTTTGTTCATGCTGGCGTGGACAATCGTTGCAAGGTAAACGTTGAATTTGTGGAAGCAGAAGATCTGGAAACCGATTCCGGTCTCGAGAGCATTCTCGGGCATGTTCATGGAATTCTGATTCCTGGAGGATTTGGCACTCGTGGCATCGAAGGCAAAATAAGAGCAGCTCAATATGCTCGCGAAAAAAAGGTTCCTTTCTTTGGCTTGTGTTTAGGTTTACAGGTCGCTGTGATTGAATTTGCCCGTAACGTCTTAGGTCTTGAGAATGCAAACTCTGAGGAATTTTCAGACGACTCTCCCCATCCTGTCATCCATCTCATGCTTTCTCAATATCACGTCACCCACAAAGGTGCCAGCATGCGCCTCGGTGCCTATGACTGTATTTTAAAACCGGGGACAAAAGCCTTTGCAGCGTATGGTGAGGAAAAGATTTCAGAGCGTCATCGTCATCGCTTTGAAGTCAATAACAAATATCGGGATCAGTTAGAAGCTGCCGGTATGATTATCTCAGGGACATCTCCTGACAATGAACTGGTAGAAATGATAGAAATCGCTGATCATCCCTGGTTCGTGGGTACTCAAGCCCACCCTGAACTAAAATCTCGAGTCGCCAAAACGCATCCACTCTTCAGGGACTTTGTAAAGGCGAGTCTGGCTTTTAAGTACAAGTAAACTTCTTCCCCACATAAGGATTGGCTAAACAATCCATTGGGATGCCAGCATGACAAATTTTCTGTCATGACCTGCACAATTCCCTTTTCTTTTTGGACTGAATTTTTCAATTTAGCAGCCTGATCAGCTAACCCTCCTCTCAGATATTCTTATAACGACACACTGTGTAACAAAATCATTTTTATTAGTGGAGATTATTATGTCACGAATTATGGCGCCTAGTGAAGGTCATCGTCAACGTTTACGGGATCGATTTTTTCAGAATGGGATTGAATCGTTCCATGATTATGAAGTCATAGAGCTGCTGCTTACCCTGTCGACACCACGAAAAGACATGAAGCCCCAGGCCAAAGAATTAATCCGACGCTTTGGCTCCCTGGCCTCTGTATTGGAAGCTCCCACATCTGTATTATTAGATGTTAAAGGCTTGGGAACTGCGAACATCTTTGCCCTCAAGTTGCCCCATGCTGTTGGTAGACGATATTTGTTCGAGCAGACAAAAGGAAAGGACTATCTGCGCTCCAGTAAAACGGTTAAAGACTATCTCACGCATAATTTGAGGGAGCGAAATCGTGAGGTTTTCATGGTCATATTTTTGGATGGGCAAAACCAGATAATCAAGATGGAAGAACTGTTTTCCGGATCATTGACGACTTCGGCTATCTATCCGCGAGAAGTTGTGCAGAAAGTACTGGATTATGATGCTGCATCTGTAATCCTGGTTCACAATCATCCGTCCGGATCATTAACACCTTCAGGAAGTGATCGGGCTGTAACAAAGAAACTGCAAACAGCTCTGGCAGCTATTGATGTTGAAATTCTGGATCATCTCATCGTGGGAGGAAATGAATTTTTCTCCTTTGCCGACCACAGGCTGCTTTGATGTGCAAGTCATTCAGAGCACTTCGACATCGCTCAGTACAGGCTCCGCGAAGAATCTTGGTCCTCCACCACAATTCACGCTATCGGGTCAAGATCCCTTTCGTTGTTCAGGATGACTCAGGGGAGGTAAGCGCACATGAACCCGTACTTTGTTTACTTAATGACCAATCGATCCAAGACGCTTTATACAGGTGTTACAAATAACCTTGGGCGCCGGGTTGGCGAGCATAAAAGCAGAAAGACTGCTGGATTTACTAAGAGATATAGCATAGACCAATTAATCTATTCTGAAGAATTCAAAACACCTGGCGAGGCAATCCGTCGTGAAAAACAAATTAAAGGGTGGACCCGGACAAAAAAAATAAACCTAATTGAGGTTGCTAATCCAGATTGGATAGACCTCATTGATGAAATTTCACCAAATGACCGGGTCTGGCTGTAGATGTATTCTGGGTGTGTCATTCTGAGCACTTCGACTTCGCTCAGTACAGGCTCCACGAAAAATCTTGGCCCTTCACGGTACCTGGCCCTAAATATTGGGCCTATCCCCGACTCAATTCTTCCCTTAAGGTAATATCTGATTCATCCTCGGGATGAGCTCCGCGGAAGTCTTTGTAAAAATCGCGTATGACGTCCATGTCGTATTTGATGTTGCCTGTGGGTGTGAAAATTGGACCTGTTCCAACGATCTTGTTGACATAATCCAGGTATCCCAGTAGTAAGGGGACTTTCGCCCTTAAGGCAATATGGTAAAAACCTGATTTCCAATGATCTGTTTTTCGACGCGTTCCCTCTGGGGCAATGGCGATAATCAAGTTTTCACGGCTCTGGAAATGATCTGCTATTTGATCAACAACTCCATGGGTTTTCCGTCGATCAACGGGGATGCCTCCCAACCACTTCATAAACGTTCCAAATGGTTTTTTGAACAGGGTATGCTTTCCCATCCAGGAAACCTCGATTCGCCTGATAAACATGAATGCCAGCAGATATCCAAAATCCCAATTACTGGTATGCGGGGCACAGATTAATAAAAAATTGCCATGTGGAGGTTGATCTGCTTTTAACTCCCAACCCGTAATTCTCAGCCACAATCGACCCAGAAACAACTTGATCACACCAGAGCGTTTAGTCTTCAACATATCTCTCTACCCCTAGTTTATTGTTCCGCATTGACCTTCCAGCCAGAAATCCAGTAGACCAGCTGGACGTGAGATTATAGCCACCGGTTTCGCCATTGACATCGATAACCTCGCCAGCCAGGAAAAGGTTTGAGCTCAGTCCCGACTCCATGGTTATTGGATTAATCTCTTTTAAGGAAATGCCTCCGGAAGTCACAATAGCGCGATCATAGGAGTCGTGCCCAATGACCTGCATTGGAAATTCCTTGAGCAACATTCTTAAGCGCTTTCGCTCTTCAGCTGTTATCTGATGAAGGGGCTTCTCGGCGTCTATTTTCAACAAATCAATGAACAAATCAATCATTTTTAGCGGAAGTAGGGATTTCAGCATAGTCCTGAAGGTCTGCTTTTTATTCTCAGAAATCTCTCTCAGGAGGCGGAGATCCAATTTTTTGTGATCCAGTGCGGGCTTAAGATCAATCTTGATATTAACCCCCTGCCTGGAGCCCAACATATTCACCAGGATTTCACTCAAGGTAAGAATGATTGGACCGCTGATACCCTTGCGCATAAACATCATCTCACCAAAAAGTTCAGTTACTTTTTTGTTCTCATCCCAGATTGAAACGCTCACATTTCTTAAACTCAAGCCCTGAATTCGTTTAGCTATATCTCCAGCTGTGAGCACCGGCACCAGAGAGGGTGCCGTATCCACTATGGTATGACCAAAGGACTGTGCCATGGAATAGCCTTCACCCGTAGACCCCGTTGCCGGATAACCGAGCCCGCCGGAGGTAATACATACCTGATCCGCTTGCACCAGCACTTGACGCCCACCCTGTTGAACCTCTATTACAAAGCGACCCTCATCATTTTTCCATAGTCCCGTCACATGCGCCTTCATTGCGATAGGAATTTTTAATTCACTGAGTTTCTTCTCAAAGGCCACAGCAATATCCGTTGCTCTATCACTCTCACAAAAATATCGCCCCCCACGTTCCAGCTTTGTTGGAACTCCCATCTCATTTAAATATTTTAACAAATCATGATTGAAAAACTGGGAAAAAGCGTATTTGAGAAAGCGTCCCTTTTTGCCAAAGCGATTAAGGAAACTTTGCATCCCCTCTTCATTGGTGATGTTACAGCGACCCTTGCCCGAGATGCGCAACTTGATGCCAGTTTTGTGCATTTTTTCCAGAAGCACTATACTGTGCTTAGGATTATATGCCTCCACGGCCGCCATGAGACCAGCAGGACCAGCACCAATGATGACTGTGTTATAGTGACTTTCTAGCATTCTCGTTTAGGACCCATGTAAGTGGCGCCATTTTTCAGCCAGAATTCCGTAGACTGTCAGATCGACAAATTGATCCCATTTAAGCGCATGTTGTTTCAGCAGGCCTTCTTGTTCCATTCCGATTTTCTGCATTACTTTTCCCGAAGCCGGATTCCGGGTCATATGGCTGGCTGAGATTTTATTCAACTGCATAACTTCAAAACCATAACGCAAAACTGTCTCTGAAGCCTCGCTTGCGTAACCTTTTCCCCAGAATGGTTTCCCAACCCAATATCCAAGCTCAGCACGGCTAAATCTTTTGGTAACAGTCAAACCCACTGCACCAATAAGTTGGTCCGTCTTTTGTTCAGACATGGCAAAGACGACACCCATCCCGGATTCGAATTCAGCCTGATGGCTTTCGATCCAGATTTCGGCCATGCCATCTATGTAGGGATGAGGGATACTAAGTGTCATTTCGGCTATAGCTCGATCACCAGCCAGCATTTGAATGGTCCCTGCATCCATCGATTCGAATCTTCGGAGTAGCAGACGCTGTGTGAGTAATTCTGGGTAATTTTTCATTATGCTTTGAACCTATCCAAGCTTTAAAACCCACGCCAGGATATGAGACAATCTACATTAAGTTTTGAATCTCAGTTTTAAATTCTTTTACAAGTGAAGCAGCAACTGTCTGACTGGAACCTTCAGCAAAAATTCGTATGATAGGCTCCGTATTTGATGCCCTGAAATGAACCCAGCGATCCTTCCAGCTAATTTTTACCCCATCTTCAAGATTGGGTAGCAGACTGGCATACTTTTCAGCTAATGCCGCAAGAATATCTGCAGGTTTATAACCCTGGACATTAATCTTATCCTTGACCATCTCATAACGCGGCAGATCATTTGCAATTTCGCGAATGGATTGTCCACTCTCTGCAAGTAGAGAGAGAATTAAACCTGAGGCAACCAAGGAGTCTCGGCCTAAATGGGATTCGGCAAGAATGACTCCGCCATTTCCTTCCCCACCGATGAGGCTATCTATCTGCTGCATTTTGCGGGCAACATGAATTTCTCCAACAGGAGTCCTCACCACTTTTCGATCATATCGCTGGGCCAGATCATCCAATGCCATTGTGGAGCTCAGATTGGTAATGATGGGGCGACGATCACCTACGGCGGCGTGGCGAAGTGCATGATAGGCTGCCAGTACAAGTGTGTATTCCTCAACAAGGGGGTTGCCATATTCATCGATAACTGCTAATCGGTCAGCATCTGGATCAGTGGCAATTCCAATATCCGCACCTCTACGGCTCACTTCATTTCTTAAACCCATAAGGTTTTCAGGGAGCGGTTCTGGCGTATGAACAAAATTACCATCATTGTCACAATTTAGCCGAAAGACATCACATCCAATCCGCTCTAAAAAAGCGGGTAGTGCTACCGAACCAGCACCATTTATGGCATCAATAACTACCTTCGGTCGTCTTTTCTGAATGGCCTCAACATTTACCAAATCCAGGCTCATTACATTCTCAATATGCCTTTCAATGCAATCAGTTAATTGTGTGACCTTTCCACTGCGTTCGGTTTTAAGTGCACCACTGACCTTGACTTTTGCTAACTCTAGCTGAAGCAGTTTATGCTCTTCAGAATCCAGGAATAATCCTTCCGCTCCAACAAACTTTAAAGCATTCCATTCGATGGGATTGTGGCTGGCCGTAACAATAATGCCACCCACTGCATTGAGCTGTTTGACCATAAGTTGAGCTGTTGGCGTAGGACATATTCCGCAATCTATTATTTCACATCCAAGCCGACTCAATGTGTCAGCAACAACGCTCTTAAACATTTCGCCTGAGGGACGACTGTCCTGGGCTATCACAACCCGACCCTGCTTCATGAGTTTGGCAAATGCCCTGGTATAAACCTTGACAACCTCCTCATCAAAACCATCGCCAATGATTCCTCTTACTCCTGAAATCCCTGATATTAAAATTGACATTTTTCCTCCAAAAATAAGTAGAGCTGAATTAGATCAGTTTATACCCATATAAATGTTGAATTGTTGTTTTACCTATTGTGAATGGCTTGCTTTCCTCGAACACAAAACCCTGGCGCGCGTACCATTCTATGGCTGGTGAATTATCAATCATCACTCCAAGCCAAACGCGATCGACCTTATATTTTCTGGCCACTTGAATTCCGAATTCCAGCATTCGTTTTCCAAGTCTTAATTTTTGATATTCTGGTAACACATAGAGCGATGTAATAAAAAAATTTGCCTCCTGGACATTCCAATAGGTTTTACTATACCCGACAATCTGATCGTCACAAATAGCGACACAGCCTTCAACCAGCTTAGAGGCGAATAAATTCTTCAGCTTTGCAATTGCGTAATATGAGTCGTGAAAATCCTGCCGATCCTCTTCAGGTATGAAGGGTCCATAAGCATCCGCCCATGTATCCCAGGCAACCCGTTGGATGTCCTTCAAGTCCGATTTGCGCCACGGTCGTATCCGGTCCTCGCTCAAAAAGAAGCCTCAAATAATGAGACCGCTAACCATACCCAACCAGCTAAAAATGCGATGCCGCCCACTGGTGTAATTGCAGCAAAGTATTTCTTTCCTGTGACAGCGAATAGATAGAGGCTACCAGAAAAGAGGAGTGTCCCAAGGATTATGGTAAAACCAAATATATTGATATCCTGGGGAGACATCATCATTGCATAGCCTGGTAAAACCAGCAGGACCATAGCGTGGAGTGCCTGGTAAAAAACTGCTTTTTCCCAGATTTTTATGGCATCTTCATCGAGTACTGCCTTGAGGGCATGGGCACCAAATGCTCCCAGAGCTACAGCCAAACCACCAAGGACCGCACCACAAAAAGCCAAAAAATAAGCCGACACTGTTAGCCTCTAATATCTCGGGCTCGTTTTTGCCCGCGTAAAAAATATTGAAAAAAAATGGATCCAGCATACATCCTTTGTAGTGTTTGCGAGACGGCCTCGGGCTTTCTTTTTTTCCCCGCCTCCTTATGCTTCTTGAACAGAAGCAGAGGATGAAAAAGATTCCAGCCAAGCGCCATGACAATGGCGATCATCCTTTTCCAATCTCTTATAAAAGCTGAAAAGATTAAGGCAACAGCCTCTAAAGCTAACCGGGCTGGGAGGATGGCAGCCAAATATGCAAACGGATAATTCTTGATGATCATCATCAGATTGTTTCGATGGTTTAGATATTTCTTTTGATAACGATCCGGTGGGAGGGTCCATCCAGAGTGGTGGAAAATTCGCGAACTCGGAGCATTAACCACCCGCCAACCCGCATTATGAAGCCGCCAGCAAAGATCAATTTCTTCCATATGAGCAAAAAAGTCTTCATCAAATAAACCAACTTCCTTTAATGCGCTGGCGCGGAGCAGAAGGGCTGTTCCACTGGCCCAAAAAATGTCTTGGGCGGTGTCGTAATAGCCATCATCGGTTTCAGTCGTGGTGAAAATGCGACCCAGAGCATATGGGAAGGCCAGGACATCCAGGAGGCCACCAACGCCTCCAGCGTAGTCAAAAACAGTGGGATTTTGGGCAGACATAATTTTGGGTTGCACTGCTGCGATTCGCGGATCGCTTTCCAGGGCTGCAACCAGAGGCTCTATCCAATCTGGATCGTGAGTGGTATCATTATTTAGCACCAAAAAATAATCGGAATCGGCGTGCTGAATGCCAACATTCACGCCACCTGCGAATCCCATGTTTTTCACATTTTCGAGCAGCGTCACCTCTGGAAACTCACGGCGAACAAAACTTGCGCTCTGATCAGTTGAAGCATTATCTACAACCACAACTAGTAAATTTGGGTAAGTAGAAGCCTCCAACGAACGGAGGCAGGGTTCGAGAATTTCAATGCCATTCCAGTGCGGAATAATCACAGTAACCAGGGCCGGCTTCTTGGTGTTTGAATTCATAGCTTTTAAGATACACTACTGTGACTGTGATTCAAATCATTGAGCCAACATAGATGGGTGATGCTACAAAAAATTCTCAACATTTCCCAGTGTGGTGTCACAGCAGTGCTCCATTCAATTATTAAGACAAGTATTTGATACTCCCTAATTATTTTGTAAATATTACGCTCGGTAAGCGCGTGAAGGATTTGGCCAAAAAGGAAGCTGGAGGCTTTGATGGATAAGATAAAAGTTCGTGATTTTATGGCAAAGGATTTGGTTGTTTTTACACCCGAAATGGACATCTATGCTGCTATTGACGAGCTGGTAAAATCGGGTATTTCCGGCGCTCCTATTGTTGACGAAGAACGCAAACTTTTGGGTATTATATCCCAGAAAGATTGTTTAAGAACCCTGGCCAATGGCGTTTTTCATAATGCGCCAGCGGGACCTGTGAGTGAGTACATGACCGAAGCCGTGATGAGTGTTGGTCCTGATATGGATATCTTTACCGTTGCCGATCTCTTTCTAAATAATGTCTATCGCAGGATTCCCGTGGTCGAGAATGAAGTTGTCATAGGCCAAATCAGTAGAAGAGATGTTCTGCGAGCCATTCAGCATATGGTTGGAAAAGCCAAAACCTGATTTCGGGCTACCCATTCCCCATTCAACTTGTATATTGTATCTCAAATTTCTCAATATCCGCACTTGCCAGGGGTAAGATGTCAAATATCTTGGTGGCATGAACACTAAATATCTAAATGTAAAGTTAACCAACACAGGAGAGACCCAGTGAAAATCGGTATTCCCGTCGAGATAGTTTCCGGAGAGACCCGCGTTGCCATGGTCCCCGCTATGGTCACAACATTTACGCGCTTGGAGCATGAAGTCATTATCCAGAAAAACGCTGGAACAGGCGCATTCATTTCAGATGAAGCTTTTGAAAAGGCTGGCGCCCGTATGGTTGCTGATGCCAAATCGCTTTTCGGAGAGGCAGATGTTGTTTTTAAAGTTCAGCCACCGACTGTTGATGAAGTAAAAATGATGAAAGCTGGTGCCATTTACATGGGCTATCTCGCTCCACTAGCAAATCATGATATACTCAAAGCCATGAACGCTAAAAAGGTTACCAGCTTCGCTACAGAGTTTATTCCGAGAATCTCCCGAGCTCAGAGCATGGACACATTAAGCTCAATGGCCACCCTGGCTGGTTATAAAGCAGTCTTGATTGCTGCCAATCATCTTGGTAAAATCTTCCCCCTGCTCATGACCGCAGCCGGATCAATTCCACCGGCCACAACCTTTGTCCTTGGTGCTGGTGTTGCAGGTCTACAAGCTATTGCAACAGCAAAACGTCTTGGATCAAGAGTGGAAGCCTTTGACCCACGTCCCGCAGTTGAAGAACAGGTAAAAAGTCTCGGTGCAACCTTTGTTCATATGGAAGTACCTGAAGAAAATGTAGAGACGACGGGTGGCTATGCCAAACAACAGTCAGATGCATTCCTGATTGCAGAGCAAACAGCAATCAGCGCACGTTTACCTAAAGTTGATGTTATCATCACAACTGCAGCGATCTTTGGAAAAGCAGCTCCAATTCTGATCACTGAAGAAATGGTGAAGCTGATGAAACCTGGAGCCGTCATAGTAGACCTCGCCATAGAAGGTGGTGGAAACTGCGAATTGTCAGAACTTGGTAAAACCGTTGTGAAACATGGTGTGACTATCGTAGGCACTGTCAATCTGCCGGCCGCCCTACCCATCGATGGCAGTGCCATGTTTTCAAAGAACCTGCTCAATCTCTTTAAGAACATTTTCCAAAAAGAGGATAACAGCCTCGATTTTGAAGAAGAAGTTACAGCTGGAGCCTGCATTACTCACGCAGGTGAAATCAAAAATGAACTGGTTAAAAAATCAATGACTGGAGGGAATGCATAATGGAAAGTCTGATTGTATCCATCTACGTTTTCACCCTGGCAGTATTTATCGGCTTCGAGTTGATCACAAAAGTTCCGCCACTGCTGCACACACCCCTCATGTCCGGCTCTAATGCCATTTCTGGTATCACGGTTGTCGGTGCACTTCTGGCCGCAAATGCTAACAATTGGCATATGAGCACAATTCTCGGTGTACTGGCAATTGTCTTTGCCATGATAAACGTCATTGGCGGTTTTATGGTAACCGATCGAATGCTGGGGATGTTTAAAAAAGATAAAAAGACTGAGAAGGGAGCCTGATCATGATTTATTTAGAACAGTTCACCTATCTCCTTGCCTCGGCCTTATTTATCATCGGTTTAAAATATCTCGGCTCTGCCAAAACAGCCCGTAAGGGTAATCAATATGCTATGATCGCCATGGCGTTAGCTATTGTTATCACCCTGGTAATTTCTGGTGTAGCTGGTCCTCTTCAAATCATCGTTGGTATGGTGGTTGGAGGTCTCATCGGTGGCATCGTCGCCAAACGGATTGAAATGACTGAGATGCCTCAGATGGTAGCTCTGTTTAACGGTTTTGGTGGTGTAGCTTCAACGCTGGTTGCATATTCAGAATATCTTGAACCAACAACAACTCCAGTGACCCTGGATGTAAATATTACCCTCATTCTGAGTTTATTTATAGGTACCGTTACTTTAACTGGGTCACTGATTGCATTTGCCAAACTTCAGGGGATTCTGCCGGGGAGACCCATTGTCCTTCCGCTGCATCAGCTTCTGAATTTATTATTGATGATTGCAGTGGTGATTTTTGGTATCATGTATATTGTCGAACCAGGTTTACCTCTGTGGCCCTTGCTGATCATTGCTGTGGCCGCTGTTTTTGGAGTGACTTTCGTAATACCCATCGGTGGCGCAGACATGCCTGTTGTCATCGCGCTCTTGAATTCCTATTCAGGACTGGCAGCTTCAGCTACCGGGTTTGTCCTTTCAAATAATGTCTTAATCATTGCAGGTGCGCTGGTTGGGGCTTCGGGTTTGATTCTGACCCAACTTATGTGTGATGCCATGAACCGGAGTTTGTTTAATGTGCTTTTTGGAGCCGTTGGAACGGATGACAGTACTGGCGATAGTGGCACTGGCGGTGGTGAGCAAAAATCAGTCACCCGATATACTTCAGAAGATGCTGCCATCATTATGGATGGGGTTCAGTCAGTGATCATTGTTCCAGGTTATGGTCTCGCGGTTGCTCAGGCTCAACATGTCTTGCATGAAATGTCCGAACTGCTTCAGGCGCGTGGGATTGATGTTAAATATGCCATTCACCCCGTAGCTGGCCGTATGCCGGGACATATGAATGTGCTTTTGGCTGAAGCCAATGTACCCTATGATGCGCTCTATGAAATGGATGACATCAATGATGAATTCCAGAACACAGATGTAGCGCTGATCATTGGTGCCAATGATGTGGTCAATCCTTCTGCCAGGACCAAAAAAGACAGTCCTTTATATGGGATGCCGATTCTGAATGTGGATTATGCCCGTACAGTGATGTTTGTAAAACGTTCATTGGGTGCTGGATTCGCTGGTGAAGCAAACCCCCTGTTCTTTGACGATAAGACCATGATGATCTTTGGTGATGCCAAAGCTGTTGTCACCGGATTGGTTAAAGCACTCAAAGAAGAGTAGCGCTCCACAACCAAGGATTAATCGAAGAGCCTCGGGTAACCGCGGCTCTTTTCGTTTCTGATGTGGATCGACTGCCCATAGCTCCAACACTGCATAAAAGTAATCTGGAGCGACACACGAAATTTTTGAATTTTAACGCCGTCTTGAAAAGCCTGGCTTGAGCTGAAATTCGGCTATTTCCTTCCAGCTTTCGGGCTGACCTTCAGTCTCCATCAAGACAACCTCATGAATACGAACAGACAGGGAGGTGGGAAGGATAATACCCTCCATTGCGTGCTGCTTTTTCACCCACTCAAAATCGCTGTACAGCAAACTCAAATGTGGAACAAAGGGCTCCTCAGGGGTAACCTGGAGCGCATTCACAGCACTCCTGTAAAAAAGTTCTAACTGCGGACTGGGATGAAAATTCAGAATGACACTCCTGAAATATCGATTCGACATGGAGAGGTAACTCATGTCCAGGTGAAAAACTGGGGTAGCTGCAGAAAGCGCTTCCAGCTGGACTTTAATCAAATCTGCTTCCTGGGATAATTGTCCCAGTAAAGTGACATGGGGCATAAACATGGGTGTACTGCATTTTTCAGCCAGGTTTTTGATGATTCCCTGCAGATCCTGCTGGTGTGGAGCTGCGGGAATTAACCAGATGGAATGACCCTGTGTACTTCTATTTTTGATGATACCCTCACCGCTGAGATTAAGCGTCTATAATCTAAGGTAGACGGATAATAATGGACGCCAACTCTAAATACTGCCACTATCTAACGAATCAGATACACTTTTTTCAGCTTTTTCCACACACGCCCAGCCTCATCGTCCACCAGGAGCTTCATGACATAAAGTCCAGTCACGGCAATACCCCCATAATTTGCAACCCCATCCCATGCAAATTCACCTCTGTGACTCACTGGTTTTGCTTGTACAGGTTCTGCAATTTTGCGGCCGGCCATATCAAAAATCATGACCGACATGAGTCCATGCTCAAGCGGTAAATCGTACTGAATCAGGAGCTGATCTTCCAAGCCATCACCATCGGGCGTAAAGGGATTGGGTGTGAGATTTATTTGCAGATCAGAGACGAGGGTTGTTAATTGTAAGCTGTTTTTTAAACCAGGAGTGGCTGCAGCCACATCAACACAGACGCCCCAGTTTCCAGGTTCACTTCCTGGAGCACTGGACCGAATTCTTTCAAACGAACGTCCCTCAACCAGGCCACTAAATTGATCGTAAAGCATATCATCCATTTGATTTCCGTGAGGATCAATCAGAATAACAGCATCTGCAGAATTGTTCAATGCGGGGAACCCCGGGATCATCTGGGAGGGAAGATTCATCATCCAGGATTTTGTTTCAGCGGGGCTGCTCAAGAGCAGGTAAGCATCAGGATCAATCACGAGGCTACTGTCAGAGATGAGCACAAGTGTCCCTGTGTTATCAGCAATAAACCATCCCTGCATATCCATTTCAGTATTGCTACGGTTATATATTTCTACCCACTCGAATTGTTCAAAAGACGGGAGCGGATAAATTTCGTTAATAATGAGCGGCGATGTTTGACTTGAGACATATAACCAGTATTCCAGTGAATCGTCCTCTGGATATGTATCATCGGCAGCATTTATTTCTACCCTAAAATTCACCCAGCCAGGCTCTTGAATTACCATCTCAGTGTACCATACAAGGGTATCTGCAGCATCGAGTGGCGGCAATACCATACTCAATTCATTCAGTTGAGCCCTTCCCTGAAAGGTTCTAATAGATAACCCCGTTTCGACGGCTCGATTATTGCCCGAATTAATGATGATGAGTTCAATCGAAAAAGGTTCATCTATCCAGATGGCAGAGTCTTGGAGTTTCATATTTCCCAGTTCCAGATTGCTTGGTGGGAGCATGACTGAATTCTGCCTGCCAGGAGTAATTCCAAGAGGATCTCTACACATATCCCAGCTAGTAGTCAGATTTGCAGGTTTCCACAGTGCCAGACGTTCCAGGCTTTTCCCAGCCTCGCTTTCTGACGGGGCATCATATCCGTGGACAATGTGCAGGTTCCCCACCGGGTCTTGGATGAAGATTGAATCAGAGCTGTTATTCAGTGAAGGCCAGGGAAATAGTTCCACAATAACAGTATTCGGTAGTGTCCAATCCGACAGTGTTAAGGCGTTTGGGCACATTAAAAAGAAAGCCCCGGGCGCGACGACGGCAGATTCCGTGACTGACCCGAGTACACCACTCCGGTCCATAAACTTCCATCCCTGAAGCTTCAATGCTTCTGATCCAGTATTGATAAATTCTAAAAATTCAACTTGATCTTCAGCTGGAAAATAATGGATTTCGTTGAGGGCAATAGTGTTGCCCGGAAAACCCAGCTCAATTTGGATTGATGTATCTGCCAGCAATTGACCATTGTGAAGCAGTCGAATAGGAAGCGTTGACAATCCTGGCCACATAATTGGAGTGGTAAAAGCCAACGAATCCATTTGGAAGCTGGCAAGTCTACCATGCCACTCAATATCGGCGTCAGATTCAAGTTCGAGCGAAAAGATGGTGTCCAGTCCCAGGTTCATAAAGTGGAGGTTAAGGTTAAGCTGGGCAGGTCCCATAGCTGGCTGATTAAGACTTTCGATGTTGCCAATGGAAATATCAAATGGTTTTAATTGTTGAGAATTGGTTCGCGAAGGCGTCCCACCCTCAGACTTTAAGCAGACTGCCCAATTGGATTCAGCCAGTGGTTTCAGCAAGGGATGCCTTCGCTCCAATGACGCTCCGGATGCCCCCCAGCTTCCCCGATAGTATCCAGATGAAACAGCATGGCCAGTGGCATCAAAAAGGCGCACCGAATCGGATGTTCCATTTAAAGTTGGCCATGAATCCAGCAGTAAAACCTGCTCCACACCAAGTTCATAATACTCAATGACATCTTGATCTGCACATAAAGTCAGCAGACAATCTGGTTCAAGCTGGAAAAGCTGATCTGTTATGCTGTGTCGGGTTTGATTGGCGTCGGAAAAAGTCCAACCCTGTAATGATATTGTGCCTGCTGAGACATTTTTGATTTCAATCCACTCACCGCCCTGTTCCAGGGAAGGGCTAAACATGATTTCTGTCAAACTCACAGCATCCCTAAGATAAGCACCCCTTACTTGAAATCGGAGACTGTCATCGCCTGAGAATTGATCACCATCTACGATTAGCCTCGCAACTCCCAGATGTATACCCGGCTCCAGTAAAAATATTGCTATGGGATATTCAAGAATTTGATTGGAACTAATAGCCAGGTTCGGTTCAACAATCATTTCCCACTCTTCCGGATCTTGTATCCCATTTTGATTTTTATCCTGATATAGGGCGATATCAAAACTGGATATCAGATCAGTTCCAGTATTCGCTAAGTGTAGCATTAATTCAACAGGCTCACCAACCACACTATGGGTAACGATTAGATCGCTGAGACCCAGATTTTTCTGCGCAGGTAGCACCGAATTTCTAAATCCAGGTGACCCATTTTCAACCAGAGATTGTTGCCAGGTCACAACAGAGTCAGCCAAATCCAATGATACGCGCTCCCATGAATGTCCATTTTCAGTCGCGCTGGTCCAGCTCATTTGACTGGAGTGTAGCGAATCAGGACTCCAGATCAGAACAGATTCCGCGCTGTTTGCAAGCCCTCCGCTCCCAAAACTGGCATCTGTAGAAATTGAATATATGGGGACGGTATCGGGAAGTAGTTCTGAGTAGGGACCCGTCAAGAAATTATAACCAGGATCAAAGATCACAGCATATCCTCCCGGCTGTATCTCCTCTGGACCGGCTATGTGGGAAATACTATCCAACCCATTCCCATCGCTTAATATCCAGCCATTGATATGGGTCACATGGTCAGAGTGGTTATAGACCTCGATAAATTCATTCTCATATTCTGATCCCTGAGGATTGGACATGACCTCAGAAATGCGTATGTCACTGGCCTGCAAGCATATAGCCAATAACACAAGGCTAATCTTGTGCATATTGATCCCATCTGTTTGTGTTGAGGTTTACTCGATGGCCGTAAAATAGAGAATTGAACCTACCATTAACAAGTTTTTCATGAATTCAGGTTTAAAAAAATTATATTCAGTTCACTTCGCCAAGTGATAATGAATTATTTAGGAGGAAAAATGAAAATACTTAGACTAAGCTTAATGATTGCTGTAACCGTATTGGTAATGATCAGCTGTTCTGGTGCCCCAGAAGTTAACGATATGCCAGAGCGTAAAGCGGCGGCAAATCCAAAGGGACCGGATGATTTGCCCGATTGGTATATAAACATCACTGAAGAAGATGATATCTATATCTATTCTGTTGGTATGGGAACTTCTCGGGACATGAGTATTGCTACTGACAAAGCCAAACAGGCTGGCAAGGTCGAATTGTCAGAACGCATCTCTGCCAATGTTCAGAGTCAAGTTAAAAGCTTTACTCAAGAAGCCGGCATGAGCGAAAATACTCAAATCGTTGAATTCTATCAATCAACCTCCAAAACGGTGACCGACAACACTTTGAACGGTGTAACCGTTCTCAAACGGTATCCATATCAGAAATCGGGTGGTGGCTGGGTCGTTTATGTTCAGCTTGGAATGAGAAAAGATGCTGTTTCTGCTCAGGTGGTAAATGTGATTCAGAACGAAGAAGCACTTTATGCTCAGTTTAAAGCATCGCAGGCTTTTCAGGAACTTGAGGCCGCTACAACCAATATGAAATAAGCTTTAGCAGTTTTAATATATCACCAGAGGCTGTCTCAGAACATGAGGCGGCCTCTTTTGTTTGTAGCCACGGATTTGCACGGATATACACAGATTACAGCGTAAGATAGGAAGAGGGCGTTAATTTCAGATCTGAGAGACAAAGAGCAGTCTTTCAGATGCAAAAATGTCTACTTTTTTCAACAGCATCATGATTCTTTGCCTTAGTTTCATGAAATTATTAGCAATAGCAACCAAACCGAACTCTAACGTCACCTTCTCAAGACCTCTGAGTAGGAATCGTCTGAACTGACGATTCGCCTTAATCTGACCGAACAGCGCCTCAGGCTCTGAGACAGCCCCTTTTTTTTAATGTCCCATAGGTTAGCAAGAGGGAAGATCTCCTAATTCCCAATAAAGTCGACCCGCTTGAGAAAATCCTTCTTGAAGGCATCTCCAATGGGAATCTCTTTGCCCTCGATTTCAATGAATTGTTTCTGAATCACTTCAATTTTGTTCAAGGCAACCACATAGCTTCGATGAACCTGAATAAATCTATCATCTGGAAGGAGTTCCAGAAGCTGAGCGAAAGTCATTCGCGAAAGTAACTCTCTACCTTTCAGTCTTAAGATGATGTAATGACCATCCTTTTTGATCAGGCTGATTTCATTCGTATCCACCTGATGAATTTGAGAACCACTTTTAACAAATATTTTTTCTAGTCGCTTTTGTGTGGCTCCTTCTGAAATGTCGGTTTTGGGCTCGCTTCTCTTTTGGGCTTTATTTACCGCAATTAAAAAGCGGTCAAAAGGGATGGGTTTTAATAAATAATCCAGGGCCGGGACTTCGTAACTCTCAACTGCATGTTCAGAGTAAGCCGTACAAAAAATGATGGAAGTCGATTCGGACTCAATCATTCGGGATAATTGGATACCATTCAGATCTGGCATATTGATATCCATAAATACCAGATCAATGCTATTATGTGAAATATAATTCAGTGCTTCTAGTGGGTCGCTGAATGACGATTCTAATTGAAGCCAGGTCACCTTGTTGATATAAGATTGCAGGATTTCAATAGCGCCATTTTCATCATCTACAATAATACATTTGATTTGATTGTTCACAGAGTGATCCTTAGCACAATTTTGAATTCAACATCAGATACGTTTATCGCAAGATCATGCTGGTTGGGATAGTGGAGCTCTAATCTCTTTTTGACATTATCAAGCCCAATCCCCTGATGTTCTTTTGAGGCTGTGCGATCAGGGAATGCCGTATTTATGACAGAAAAATTGAGCCTGTCTCTGGAGGCATTCAAATTAATGTGGATGCTTCCCCGCCCTTTACTGTCAATTCCATGTTTAAACGAATTTTCAACAAAGGGGAGCAAGATTAAGGGAGCAACTCTTAGATTATCAGGGTCTCCTTCAATTTGGAAATCAACATCAGGTGGATCGTCTTGCTTATATTTAAGTAGCATAAGATCCATATAGTTCTGCAAATGTTCTATTTCCTGACGAAGACCAATACTTTCCACGGCACTATCATATAGCATATAGCGCATGAGTCCTGACAGCCGCAACAAGGCATCGCTTCCTTCTTGATCCTGATTGCGCTGCGTAATGGCGAAAATATTATTCAGTGTATTAAATAGAAAATGTGGGTTTAACTGGGATCTCAAATATTTGACTTCAGCTTCAAGGTTTTTGAGTTCCAGTCTTTCCTGTCTGTGTAAATGTTGATTACGGTCTCTAACCAATCCATAGAAAAGCCCCCCTGCGATAACTATGAGATTACCAGTAATGATGGTTAGATCCAGCGTTTCACGTCGAGAATACATGAGCATTTTGTCTGAGACTTCCCCAGGACCTGTGGGCAAGTTAAAAACTACCAACATTAATGCATCCCAGCCATATTCAAGGAGGGACCCCGTTGCCAGAATTCCAACTAAGGCCGTAATATTCTTCAGTATGGAAGCCCAGTTCAGGCGTCCAGGAATGAGATACCGTGACGCAACAATTACCAACATGACCGATAAAATCGTGTCAAAAAGACGCACAGCATAAAGACTACCATCCAGATTGTTAAATTGACCAGAAAACACGGGTAGCCGAGAGGCTTGAATTGGACTGAAGTAAATCAATCCAAAAGCAAGTGTCAGGGATGCAATTTCTATCCATTTCCTATTCATATGGGCTGAATATATATCTTTTAATGGCTTCATCGACATTAAAGGCTTTCAAGAGTTGATTCTCTGTCATGAATCCAGCTACATCTGTCATGAATCCATGATTGCATCAATTAGAGCGTTCGCACCCAGAATTCCTGCATTCGTGCCATTTTCATATTTTCCAATAATTCAGGGTTACTTTTGGCCAACAAACAAGGAGATAGCGAATTATGAATTCAAAAAAGGTCTTACTCAACATAGTTATTCTTACGCTGCTGACATCCTGGACTCTGGCACAAACGCGGCAGGTCATCGTACATAAAGCAGAAAAACCTGGTGATCCTACCCTGGTCGAACTTGACTTCGATCATGATATTGAACTGGAATTATATGATTCCTTACATCATCAAATTGTATTCAAAAAAGAATTAATAGAGCTGGATTCACTGGTGCAGGGAATAAAAATGGTCACAGATTCAACACTTAGAAAGGTGTTTGTCCATAGGGTACCTCAAGTGGAAAAACGAACAGCACGCATCATTATCAAAAAGTCAGGTTTCCTTCGTAAGAATAAAATTGTTATAGATTTTGATCCTGTAAGTCGCAAGATCGTTAATGTCGTTGACAATGATAAGGACATCTCTGAAAATAAATTTCATAAATATCAGGACTATCTCGAGGATGTCACAGAACTTCCAGAGCTTGAAGCTCTCCATCCAGCAATGGAAGCGTTTGACCTTCAGTTTGAATTAGGTGAGCTACCAAATTTTGAAGTTCTGGAAGGTTTGGATTCAATGATCATCAAACTGGATGGTCTTAAGTCAAAACATGCCGTAGCAAAGAAGCAACACTACAGGTCTCTAAAGCAAATTGTGGAGCTTGACAATCTTACTGAGGAACTTCAAAATATACTTACTGCTGCTGGAATCACACCACCTCAAAAAATAAATGATATTGCCATCAAGGAGCGGAAGTTTTACCTCAATGGTGATGAGATATCTGGGGCCGTTGGGCAAAAATGTATCCAGGCATACATGGATCAATCTGAATTAACCCATGAAGATCTTGAAAAAAAGGGTGAGGAGATCAGCATCCAAATTCACTTCGATTAACTCGGCAATCAAACCGTCCACTAACGCAAGACCAAATCGGGGTCCGCGCTAGTCAAAACCGCTCTTCGGAGCGGTTTTTTAATTTCCGGTGACCATTCAGTCTTGGTGCCGCTCATTCCCGAACTTGAACTGACCAGTCTCCCTGGCCATGAGAAGTTGGGCCTCATTTGCCCCGATTGATTCCACTTTCATAAAAAACCGCGTGGCAGCTTTTCCGCGCAACGTTTTGGCCAATTTCCCTGAATGGAAAATTCTGAGTTGTCCATCCTTGGTTTTTAAATATGAAAAGGGTTGGTCTTGTAAAGGGATGGCCTTCACTTTTGACTCAGAGGATTCCCATACTTATCATGAGAAAGCCTGTAAAGGCAGCATTGTTTGGACTCAAGCTCGGGTCAACCTGGGATTTCATCTCGGTAATAATGGTGCGGTATTCTTTATAAAACTCCCAACTGGGCTGGGGTTTATACTGTAGCATATCCAACTCAAAATGTTGAATCACACCTTTGGCCGTTGTTGGCTTCACAAATACTTCTTTATCCGGTTTATGGTAAACTGGAATAATCGAAATGAGAGACCATTTTGCCATTTTCCCTGTGAGTAAAACATCCAGAACCATATTAAATCCCTGTTCCTGGTTGCCGTGAAGTTGCTCCCGCATCCCCTGGGCCAGAATAGTCCGATACTGGTGATTTAAATTATTGGCAAAATCTCTAAATTTTGGTTTCTCAAACAAGCTGACCATGGAGGATCGTGTAATCATTTTAATCATGGTCTGTACAATGGCATCCTGATCGTGAAATTTTTCTTCCGAAAAATCGTTCTCTGCCAGCGCAATCAATTTATCCATTTTATGTTTCTTCCCCATGGCAAGCATCTCAGGATGCTGAAATCCACCTGGATATTGTTTGAGAAATAAGGCTTCAGCTGTTTTTAACTTTTTTAAATTCATAATACTCCTGGTGGGATGAACAGAATGGCTTTCAGAAACTACCTATCTGAAAAAAGGTCTCGACCTGCTCCAGACCACAGGATTTTGCCTCTGGAACGGTTCCATGGAACACAATTTTACCTTCGCTGAGAAAGACGATTCGGTCAGCAATTCGATGGATGCTGGCCAACTCATGAGTCACGATTACAATGCTCATTTGCAGTTGTTTTTTAAGCGTCAGAATCAATTCATCCAGAGCAGCACTGGTAACGGGATCAAGACCGGCTGAGGGCTCATCACAAAAAAGAAGTTCTGGATCCAAGGCAATAGCTCTGGCAAGGGCTGCTCGTTTTCGCATGCCACCTGACAATTCTGACGGAAGCTGATGAGCGGCGTGTGCCAGACCGACCATTCCTAATTTTACCGCCGCCATTCGTCGAATCATCGGCCTGTCGAGATCGGTGTGTTGCTCAAGGGGAATAGCCATATTGTCCAGAATGCTCAATGAATTAAGCAACGCTCCATTCTGAAATAGAACGCCAATTTTCTGAAGGGTTTTGTCAACACCCTCTTCATCAACAGCATTGAATTCTTTACCGAAAAGTTTGATTTCACCCTCGGCAGGTGTGACCAGACCAAGAATACTCTTTAGCAGCGTTGTTTTCCCACTCCCACTGCCCCCGAGAATCACGGTTATTTCGTGCTGATAAAAATCAAGATCAATGTGGTCAAGGATGGTTCGGTTCCCAAAACGGGTAACCAGGTTCTTAATTTGAATGATGGGTTCAGTATTCATATTAGAGCATATATATCAGGCTAAAAAGAGCATCCAGAATAATGACAGCGAAAATTGAGCTAACCACGGCAGAGGTGGTTACGCGACCCACGCCTTCCGCCCCACCCTGGACTCGGAAACCAAAATAGGCACCGATGACCACGATGACACCAGCGAAGAATAGGCTTTTACTGAGCCCAACGAAAACATCTTCGAGGGTCAAAATACTCAGAGTCTCGGTGAAATAAGAAAGCGGGGTCAAATCCAGATATGTGATCCCGATGATAAAACCACCAAAGATTCCAAGAATCATGGAAAGGGTCACCAATAAGGGCATACTGATAGAAAGTGCAATAAATTTTGGAACCACAACATAGCGGATGGGATTGATGGCCATCATGCGTAAGGCATCTATCTCTTCACTCACTTTCATTGATGATATCTCTGCTGCGAAGGACGATCCACTGCGCCCGGCAATGATAATTGCTGTCATCATGGGGCCCATCTCGCGAACCATGGATACAGCGATTAAATCTGCCACATAAATACTCGCCCCAAATTGTCTGAGCTGTGCTGCTGATTGCAGCGCCAGGATAAGCCCTAACACAAAAGAGAGCAGCGCAATAATTCCCACTGCGTTGCTACCCACAAGGAGAATTTGGTGTAAAATTGCACCCTTTCTCCGTCCTGTATTACTGAATATCCCCACGATTGACCAATAGCTAACTTCTGAAATTAAAAGGACAAGCTCACCCAATGTATGCCGGAGATTGTAGACTCCAGCGCCCAGTCTTTCGAAAAGGCTAGCCTCTCCAGGCTCAGTCGGGAGAGCATGCTTGTGAGATGAAAAGACCTCTATAGCCTGACTATGCACATCGGAAACATTGATGAGCTTTGCCTCTGGAAATTTCAGTTCGATGATATGATCCAGAAAACTCACACCGGCACTATCTATATGTGTCAGCTCAGAAAGATCTATTGTTTCAATGCTTATTTTTTTAAACCGCTTGAGTTGTTTCTGAATAACAGGAACCGTATCATGTGTCAAAGCCCCATTCAGGAAAAGGGAACTCGCTTCGACCTTAATATTTAGATTATCCTGATGCACTTATTCGCAGTCTCTGAGATCTTGGACTAGCGCAGGAAATAGGTAAGCCTGAGAAACAGGGCATGGCGATACTCCAGATAGTCCTTCCCGTTTTCATCTTCCTTATTACGTAATCGAATACGATCATCAATGGATATATGTTTAAAGACTTTGATGTTGAATACATTTTCCCAGTCTAGAGTGGTTAACTCATCACCTTTAAACGGGATAAGAAAATCAGCACTGGTATAATAGGTCAGATTAAAGGGCAGTTGAAAATTACCTACGATGGATATTTCAGTTCCCCTCTGGTTCAGAGATTCTTGCGAATTCCATATCTTGTAGGTCACTCCATCCTCAGTTTCTGTCTGATCAGACGGCAGATAGACTTCATTATAATAATCCTGGCGAAGACCCAGTCCAACCCGGATGTTCAAGTTTGAGCGCCCATTGTTCAAAGCTCGCAGATTCAAACCCATACCTTCCTTAAGCGTAAGCGGCATAAAACTGGGGCTGATTTGAATGGTTTTGACATTGAGGCCATACCCCATAATGTTATCCTCAAGCCCCTTCTTGCGGTAATTAATCTCATCAGTAAAATATTGAAATTCATTCAATAGGTGGGATTCAACATCACCGCGACCGTAGAGACCCAGATTCTTCATGAAATAGACGACCAAAGTATTCCTGAAGTAAAATTTGTCATTGGAAATCCGAAATCCGGAGCCTGTTTCAGAATCCTGGGTGGTGCCCAGCTCTATGAGACTTCGTAAGGAGTAATTCCAGGGGAAGTCGTCATAGGTGATTTTATTTTCAAATTGGGTGTTAAGGGTGATGGTGGTTTCGTCCTGATTCCGACCCTTCTCGTTATCTCCAACATAGGTAGCGTTGCCAAACACAGCATTCAGAAACCGCCAATGACCCGTTCTTCCTGCCAGCTCATTTTCCTCAAGTAGACCGGCCCCAACGAGATTGTTAGGAGTGCCATCCTCATTGGTACCCACCACAATGGTAATCTTCTGGTGCTGTCCCTCCTTCAGATAAACCGTGGAAAAATCCAGATAGGTGTTAAAGGGCTCACTGTTAATGGTGATTTTGTATAAGCCCGGTTTCAGAACCCAAATTTTTTGAGCCTCTCCATATTCACGATCCTCAGGAATATGGGTACCATAACTTTCTCCACTTTCAGAGGCGAAGACCTCATATCTCACCTTGGCTACTTCCCGACGCTCATCAATGATGTCTACGACCAAACTGCTCCAGTCAGGTTTGAGAATCGTCTTATAGCGGGGGATAATCTCGACATTCTCTTTTACAATTAATTGATTGGCACTTCCAGCCCCGTATTCAATTTTATACTTCCCGGCAGCCAAAGGCATGCCCTTGTCAGGAATTCCAATACTTTCCTTACCGTCTGCGCTAATAATTTTATAAGGTAGCTCATTGTCAGTTTTTGAAATCGCGGGAAAGAATAGGATTCCCATACCTCGCGACCCTTCTTCCGTGGAATCAGTGAGTGCAGAATCCATTTCCGTTATCACCAAATCCTTTGGCGCTGTTTCAGTTCCATTAAAATGCTGCATGACTTTGGTGAGAAAATTGTCTGTTTCCTCCAGGATGGTTTCGTTGATCACCTGGACAAATGTTTCCATTTTATCATCTGCCAACACCACCTCGCGGTTGACAGCGTGCTCTACCGTATACTCCTTGGCGCCCAGACGCTGCAAGGCGAAATCCATGTTTAATCTTGAGGCTGTTAAATTCTCTGATTCATACACCTCAATATTGTTGATTTTAGCTTGAATTTCAAAATCAGGACGAGAGCTCAGAAACTCGCGGCCTACCTGCCTGAAGATCCCATAGCGACTGATGCGCTTAACCATAAGTCTGGGGATGATTTCAGTGAGATCGACGGCCCAAATATCGTTTTCAGAATAAGTGATTCGAGGACCAAAATGTCGAATTACGATTTCTCTACGGTTGTATGTATTAGGAATGGTTACATCATTCACCTGTACTGAAAAATTAAGGGGAAGCTGTTGAAATAGTTCTGGCTTCTCAGTGTGTTGAAAATATTCCAGTATATAGTAATTTTTTGATACCGGTGCCTGACTGGCGCAGGATATAAATAAAAATGTCAGCAGGGCTGCTTGGAAGCGTTTCATTGCATCACCTTGTTGTTAACGTTTAGAGCGCAGCAGAAGCGAAGGATCATCATTCACTTTTCGTGAAAATTCGCTCAAATACTCTGCGGATAATTTCAATGACTCGATAGATTTAATCAGATCCTGACGTGTTTTCAGAATGGTCAGATCAACATGGGTAAATGTATCATTCACTGTTTTTAGAGTCTTGTTAATGTCATCCGTAATGGCGGCGATGTCCGCATCAGCCAGCTTGTCACTGAAAATTGCTGCATTGTTCAGAACATTATCCAGCTTACTCAAACTCTGGCGAGTAGCTACCATAAAGCTGGCCATTGCCAAGGTGGCAGAATCCAGCTGGCTGAATGTTTTGTGCAACGGTGCACGGCTTTCCTCAACTAGGGAATTCGTATTTGCCAGGACCAGTGAGAGGGCGCTTCTATTTTCCTCAATGAGTTTATTAAACGAGCTGATGGTTTGCTTCAAACCTTTGCGGTTTTCTTCAAGCAGCGCATTCATGTTTCCGAGACTGGCATTGAGCACTACTCGGTTTTCGGCAACCAGTTCCTGAGTGCTTGTAAGAATATTACCCACCTTTATGCGGTTATCCTCTGAGGTTACTGCAATAATATTGTTCAGCAGTAATTCAAATTTTTCAGCAATCAATTCTGCCTTTCCCGTAATATCCTCCATATAGGAAGTACCGGGCTGAATGTTGGACCCTGGAGTCAAAAGTTTGGCTTCATTGGTCCCCCCGGTTAACTCTACTTGCTTTATACCAGTAATTCCAACACTGACCAGGGTAGCCAGCACATCTTCCTTGATAGGGGTGCCCTCTTTCAGACTAAGCTTAACCGTAACATTATTTATGTCATCGTTATCAATACTGATATCATCCACCTGGCCAACATTGATGCCATAATATTTGACAGAACTCCCTGACTGAAGACCAATAACAGAAATATTGCTGTATTGAATAAAATAGTGGTCCCGTTTCTCCAATAGGCTTTTCCCAGCTACCACAACCAGTGTAACCATGAGCAATACAGTGGTTATAAAAAGAAATATTCCTAAGCGAATTTTTTGTGCACTGGTAACCATTGTCAACCTTTCAAAGATAACCCACAAACTTCCGAGCTATAAGAACCGCGTCGCAGTGAATTGCTCACTTGACACACATCTTGTCCAATTTTCTTCATCACGATACCGTGGAGTGATCCTATGAATATAAACTGAAACAACGCTGGTTCTGATAGAGTTCTGAACCTTGATCCGGATATTCAATAGATTAGTCCTGTAACAGAAATCCAAATAATATGGCATCAAATCATTCTAATTTATTACTGAAAAGGAACAATTATTATCATCTATCGTTAAGTGCACACGTATATTACTACTAGATCTATCAGAAGAAGGAAGCCATGCAAAGCAGAAAAATATCTCAGCACTACTCAAGATCGCTGGTCATCCTTATTTTAAGTCTAATCTTTTTTAACTGCAATCAAGCGCAGGAGCCTATGAAATACAATAAATTAACACCGGAAGAAGAGCGCGTAATCCTTAACAAGGGCACTGAGAGACCTTTCAGCGGGAAATATGAACATCATGAAGCGGAAGGAACCTACACCTGCAAACAGTGCGAAGCCCCCCTCTATCGATCAGGCGATAAATTCGATGCCCAATGCGGTTGGCCGAGTTTTGATGATGAAATTCCCGGGGCCGTCAAACATGTTCGCGATGCAGATGGAAGGCGTACAGAAATTCTCTGCGCTAACTGTGGTGGTCACCTGGGTCATGTCTTTGTTGGAGAAAGCTTTACACCAAAGAACACCCGTCATTGTGTGAATTCAATTTCACTAAATTTTACACCCGTGGAGATCAATATGGAAAAAGCTATTTTTGCATCAGGTTGTTTTTGGGGTGTAGAGTATCAACTCCAAAAAGTTCCAGGCGTTATTTCAACCACCGTCGGTTACACCGGCGGATCTGTAGAAAATCCAACTTATAAGCAAGTTTGCACAGGTAGGACCGGACACGCAGAAGCCCTTGAGGTGATTTTTAACCCAGCTGAAGTCAGCTATGAATCGCTTGCGAGAATTTTCTTCGAGACTCATGACCCAACCCAGGTTGATGGCCAGGGACCAGATATTGGAACCCAGTATCGTTCTGAAATCTTCTATCTGTCTGATGAGCAAAAATCAACGGCTGAGAAGTTGATCGCTCTGCTTGAGGAAAAAGGTCTGGATGTGGCAACGGCTTTAAGCCCGGCTACTACCTTTTATAGTGGTGAAGAATATCATCAAGACTACTATCTAAAATCGGGTGGAACACCCTATTGCCACGCCTATACCAAACGCTTTTAATTGGACTCTAGATCAGGATTTGTCGATTTCAACATCTCCATAGAGTCTTTGTAATCTCACCAGCTCCTGTTTAGTCTCCTGAACAATTTTCTTATAGGCAGGATCCGAATACACATTATTCATTTCAGAGGGATCTTCCTGTAAATCGAATAGCTCCCAAACATCGTCCTGATAAAAATGGATCAACTTGTAGCGTTCTGTCCGGACACCATAATGCCGCCTCACATTGTGCCAACCGTGTGGATATTCATAATAATGATAGTAAATGGATTCACGCCACTTCTCAGGCGTATGCCCCCCCACAATGCCCCTGAGGGAGGCTCCCTGCATTTCAGCTGGCACTTTCACGCCAGCATAATCCAGAAAGGTTGAGGCAAAATCCAGATTCATGACCATTTCATTTGCGACTTGACCAGCTTGGATTTCAGTCGGGTAGCGCATAAGCAGAGGCATGCTCAGCGACTCTTCGTACATGAAGCGCTTATCATACCAGCCGTGTTCACCGAGATAGAAGCCTTGATCTGAGGTATACACAATCAGGGTATTTTCATTTAAGCCTTGATCATCGAGATAGTCCAACACTCGTCCTACATTCTCATCAACCGAAAGGATGCAACGCAAATAATCTTTGAGATAATGTTGATATTTCCATTCTAGAAGTTCGTCACCCGTTAATTTGAGCCGCTTGAACTCATCATTCACCTTATCGTAATGAGCATCCCAGCCTTTTTTCTGCGCATCAGTCATGCGATTATATGTGTTTTTCCAGGTTTCAGTGACATTCTCAGCAAAAGAAGCTTTGCCACCAGTTCCCGTTTCCTTTTCAATGGATTCATCGTGAAGCTTCAAATCAAAACTGAGATACATATCATTAATTCGCATATCAGCTTCACCGGCGGCCAGTCGTCCGGTATACTCATCGCGAAAATTTGAAGGCAATGGAATTTCTTGATCCCCAAACGCCTCCAGGTATTTCAAGTTTGGCATCCAATTGCGATGAGGTGCCTTATGATGGATAAGCATGCAAAATGGCTTTGATTTATCAATGCTATCAAGGGTGTCGATGGCTTTGTCCGTAATCAGGTCTGTGGCATAGCCTTCATACTTAACCGGGGTCCCATTTTCAGTGAAATCGGGGTTGTAATATTGCCCCTGACCTTTCAAAATATTCCAATAATCAAAACCGGTTGGGTCAGTTTTTAGATGCCATTTCCCAATGATCGACGTGTGATAGCCGGCTTTTTGAAGCAATTTCGGGAAAGTGAGCTGACTTCCATCAAACGTGTCGCTATGATCCCGCATCCCGTTCAGGTGTGAATACTTACCTGTTAGCAAGGTGGCTCGACTGGGACCGCAAATAGAATTGGTGACAAAGCTGTTTTGGAATCTAATCCCTTCAGCTGCAATGCGATCAATACTGGGCGTCTGAATCAAACTTCGATCATAACAACTGATGGCGCGCTCGGCATGATCATCACTCATGATAAATATGATGTTGGGTCTGATCTTTTTGGCGCAACCAGTAGTCATCAGGCCTGGAAACGCCAGCGCAGCACTTCCCAGACCAGCCCGCTTAAGAAAATCTCTGCGTGTTGTTTTCATGACCGCTCCTTTGGAATCCAAGATTCACGACTTTTTCTGAGCTCCTGCCAAAAATATCTCTGGTCAGGATATTCTTTAATTTAAAACTTCTCCTGATTCAGGAAGCCTGCAATTTCCCTGCAATAAAGGCGGTGGTCCAGGCGGCTTGAAAATTAAAACCCCCTGTAATACCATCTATGTCCATGATTTCGCCCGCAAAATAAAGATTCTTACAAACCTTGCTTTCCATTGTCTTTGAATCGATACTCTCCAGGCTCACACCACCGCAAGTCACAAATTCTTCCTTAAATCCTGTCTTTCCTGATGCAGAGTAAACATCATTAATGAGGGAATTCACCAGCTTGTTCAAACCCTTTTTTCCCAATTCACCCCACTTTTTCGGGAGCGAAAATCCAGCTTTGTATAAAAGGTAGCGCCAGAGTCTATCCGGCAACGCAAAGGGCTTTAGGTTTGTCAGAAGTTTCTGTCCATGTTCCATTTGAATACGGTTGAGTTCAGCCAGAACAATTTCATGGTTTGGCTCATTGACCCAGTTAACCTGAATTTTAAACTCATAAGCCATTTCGTACAAAACCCTGGCAGCAAAGGCCGAAAGTTTCAAAATAGCCGGTCCGCTAAAGCCCCAGTGAGTAATGAGAAGGGGTCCCTCAGATTTAAGTTTGCTGCCCTGTATACTTACTATCGTGCGCTCAACTGCCACACCGGTCAAGCCCGTTATGCTTTCAGTGGGAAGATTGAAGGTGAAAAGCGAGGGGACAGGATCTACGATTTTGTGCTGTAAATTTTCAAGCCACTCCAGGCCTTCCCGCCTGGGAGAGCCCCCAGTAGCTACAATCACTTTATCGTATACCCTGACGTTTTGATCCGTCTTTTGAAAGATAAGCTCAAGCTTCTGATTGTTCTGTTTGATGGATTCAATTCCCATTCCCCGTTTTATTTCAATGCCCAAATCCTCGGCCTGATCCAGAAAACAATCAATAATGTCCTGGGAATACTGAGATTCCGGAAAAACGCAGGTGTCAGCTTGAACCAGCAAAGGGACCCCACGTGATTCGAACCAAGCCATGGTGTGTTGAGTGCTAAACGTTTGGAAAGCTTTTTTGAGAAATCTACCGCCACGTGGGTAAGCTGCCGCCAGCTCATCCAGCGAGGTGCAGGAGTTGGTAACGTTGCACCTTCCCCCGCCGGAAATTTTGACTTTACCCAGCAGTTGCTGCGATTTTTCATAAATGATGACAGTTGATTCGGGGTGATGATCTTTTACGCTAATAGCAGCAAAGAATCCCGCTGCGCCACCACCAATGATTGCAACATCCATCTAAATGACTTATCTCAAACCTGGGGGAAAACCAGGTTGCATCGTTACTGGAATTGACTTTCTGATAATCATCTGGACTACAATCAGGGTTGAATTGCTTTTTGCCTATCGGTTTATCAGGGCTGTAAAATAATGTGGTATCTCAGCTTCAAAGGTCATTTTTTCTTTGCTATGAGGATGTTTTATATTGATGGAACCGGCATGAAGAGTTAACCGTTTGATGCCCTTCTCCTTTGTTCCATAGACATTATCCCCTGCAACGGGATGGCCTATATCAGCAAATTGAACTCTGATCTGGTTTTTTCTTCCCGTGAGCAGGTCTATTTCAACCAGGCTGAATCTGCTGGATTCTTTAATAACTTTATAGCCTGTTTTGGCCAGCTTTCCAACTTTAGAGTCCTCTGTTGAATACATTTTGTGGATAACATTTTCAGCCAGGTAGGAAGACAGGACACCCCGCTTTTCCTCCAGGGTTCCATGGATTACCGCATAGTATTTCTTTGAGAAATTTGTCCATTCATCCTGAAGATAGCGCTTGTTCTTTTCGCTTTTTGCAAAGACCAGAACACCTGAAGTATCGCGATCCAGACGATGGACGATATAAATCCGCTTTCTTGATTTTGCATTTCCTTTTCGAACGTAATTATTGAGCGCAAAGTAGGCTGTTTTATCCCTGGTCTTTGCATTACTCATGGACAGGAGTCCACTTATTTTGTCGACGACAATTATGTCATCATCTTCAAAGAGAATCGTCAGTCCGCTGGGCTGATGTCTTTTAGAAGGTTTTTTTACTTTTTTGGGTTCGTCTTGCATTAGTTGTTTGAGGCCTCAAAATAATCGCGCTTGAAATAAAGATAGATGACAAAGCCCCACCAACTCATCAGCGTCGCAATGCTGGAAAGACCCATGGCATAATTCATAGTGTTTGTCCCGCTCATACCCATTAGCTCGCCATATTGACTCAGGATGCTAGAGGATGGCTGGCCGTACATGATGTATATCAGTTTGTCAACTGTGTAAGTGAGCGTTCCGGCTAGCATAACCTGGAAACCCCAGGGCTTTGCCTCCCAGAGACCGAATCCCATGGCACCATACAAGCCGATGTAGAGCAGGTGGTAGACATAGGCAACAAAACCACCAAATTCATGCCCAAAGAGGGGGACAATTGAAGTTATTGAACCCAGCTCAGCCAGGGCAGATATAAAGAAAAAGAAGCCTGCAGAGCGCATGGTAAAGCGGGGACCACTTTTTTTGCTGCATTTGCTGAAGCATTTGCAGCAGGGTGAATCCAGACACCGCCGTCCTTGATAGAACCACAGAATCTGCAAAAAATTGCGTCATCCCGAATTTCCTCAGCGCAATATGGACATTTCATTCAACGACCCTCATGTGTTGGGCAGAGTATAACGCGAATTGCTCTAGTTTCCTTCACCGAAGATTATATCTGAAGCGCTATACATCCGTGGTCGTTCAGTGACCCTTGAGCTCCACAATCTCTTTGCTATAGATATATTGACCCTCTTCAAAATCCAGGTTGATTTCAAAATAGACTTCAGTTGAATACCCTGGTTTCAAGGTTTCACGGACAAAAAAATCGTGGGATAGTAGATGGGTCAGCACTGAGAGGGAATCAGCAGGACCATGTTCAATAAAGGAAGAGGCCATGGCCTCATTGGCGTTTCCAGCATAGATATCTCTTGTGGCTCTCAAGGTTGAATTCAATCCTGGTTTGTAAAGACTGAACCTGAAAATGCACGAGGTAATGGTGTGAGAACTGTTATTCACGACCCTTGCATTGATATAATCCCTTTCGAGATTAATCTGAAAGTCTTTAAACTCTATATTCTTAAATTCAGCTTTTGAAAGCAACTGATCATCCAGAGACACACAGGACACGACTAACATAAAAACCAGGCTCAGTACCCTCGATTTCATTTTAAGCATCCTTCATGATCAAAGCCGAAGACTTAACTTTTTTGGTCTTCAGTGCCATCAGCATATCTGGCAAATCTCCCCTGGGAGGCAGGGTGGACTGGATCGTGTCTATCCCAGGGCCAGCCACCGAACCGGGTTAAGCGGAAATCCTCAAATGCCTGTTGAATCTCACTTGATGTATTCATGACAAAAGGACCATATTTGGCCACAGGTTCACCAATCGGCTGGCCTTGTAGGATCAGTATTCTTGACTGATCTGGGCCATTCTTTATAGATAGTTCTTCCTGGGAATGAACTTGAGCCGAATGATAGGCAGCCAACGTTGTATCATTCACTTCCAGAGATGAGCCTTCGTAAAAGAAAAGTGTTCGATTAATGTCTTTCGTGGTTGGAGGTAGCTTTACTTCAGCTGTTGCCTCCAGCGTTATCACCCAGATGGCGACTTCGTTTTCGGGAGAAGCTGCCCATGAATCTGGCGCCGGAGCAGGCGCTGTGGTTTCCAGATACTTTCCAGCAATGACCCGGATTTGACTCTTGCGGCCTGATTTATCTTCAGCCTCGATGATTGGGATGGATTCAGACCAGAGCATCTTGTAGTCAGGTTTTGCCAGCTTGGAGACCTTTGGAAGATTGAGCCAGATTTGAAACAGCTCCATGGGATTGGACTGATTTTCTTTCACCAGAGGAAACATCTCTGCATGCTGTAAACCAGCACCGGCTGTCATCCACTGAACATCACCATTGCCATAGCGACCAGCGGCACCGGCAGAATCAAAATGATCTACCAGACCTTCAAGAACAACGGTAACCGTTTCAAAACCGCGGTGCGGATGTGCAGGAAAACCCGGCACCCTATCACCATGGTACATCCTCCAACCATCTTTCAGCTCAAAATCTTGGCCAATATTTCGTCCAGCCAAAGAGCCCGTTGGACCCATCTCCCCATTTCCAGCAGGATAGGCGTCCTGATGATGTACACAGAACAAAAAAGGATCACTGGTCTCCCACATGAAGCCCAAGGGTTTAATGTTTTTCATCATAAAATTCGATATCCTTCTTAATTCCCCTAAAAATTTGGGGTGTAGCGGGCGATGGACATTGCCAATAGCGCAATAACCATAAACACTAAAGCGAGATGTCCCACCTTACCAAGGCGAGTTCTCAGGGCTTGCATGTTTGCCATTTGATCTGGACTGGGTGGACCTTCCTGTAATGCTATTTCTTTTCCGATAGCGCCCATTCCAGTGAAAATGCCCCGAATGACAAAAATAGCAATCAGCCAGGCGATGATTCCAGAGGTACTGCCAATTGTAAGAACCAAACCATAACCTGTTTTCATAAATGAGCCTGATCCTGCCATGGGCCAATACATGATCAATCCTGATAACATGGTGAGCGTTGCAGCAATATAGATCGAAGGCATTAACCGGGTCTTCCCAGATAAATATTGCATTACCTTTAGACCTTCTGCCCCTGTTGCTTTTACCGCTGGTTGTAAAAAGCCAATATTAAAAATTGCGAACCCGACCCAAAACACGCCGCTAAAAATGTGGATAATACGTAATAATATTGTATCTAAAGCCAAAATACACCTCCTCTTTATTAGGTCTGTTGCGAACCATGATTACCAATTTAGTCATGATTGATTCAATTTTACTAAAATTGTTGATTTTTTTTGATTTAGTACCCGCTGCCTGAGAGGTCAAAACGAAGTCATTTAATAAATCATTCTGCATTTTAGAACGTTAATTGGTCCTGCTGGAGACAAAATAATATCTTCCCAAAACCACGATCAGGATTCCTCCAAGAATCATGATTGAGGAGATACTTAATCGCAGGGAAATCCTTTCAGAAACAAAAATGATACCCCCAAGAGCTGCGATAACTGGCACCGATAATTGGACAACCGCTGCCTGAGTAGAAGTAAGTCCCCTGAGAGCAGAATACCAGATGGTATAGCCAACACCGGAAGCGAGTCCACCAGAAAGCGTTGCGAACACTATGCCTTCTGGTGATAAGTGGGATCTGTTTAGTGCGAGGACAACAAGAGCGAGAATCAGTGGCAGAGTCCTGAAGAAATTATGGGCAGTATCCAGGAGTGGATTTTCTGACTTCCTGCCCTTTAAAGTATACAGACCCCATGCGATTCCGGCGCTGGTCATGAGCAGGAATCCAGGAAGGGGTGGTGTAGAGACTCCAGGCAGAACAAGATAAACAAAACCTGCAAAAGCGAGAGCCATCCCCATCCATTCACTGAGATGGAGGCGGTTTCCAGAAAACAATGAAACCAGAATCATGGTGATCTGAACTGCACCAAAAAGGATGAGCGCACCGGTACCTGTATCAAGACTGACATAGGCGAATGAAAAGCAAATGGCGTAAAGAAAAAGCATCAAGCTGGCATTCCAGCTGCCTTGCTTTGGCAAATAGTTTTTCTCGCGCCGAATCATCAGAATGATGAGAAGTGTCAGTGCTCCTGAGAATAAGCGAATACTCGTGAAGCTGGCTGCATCAATCGCTCCAGATCCAAGAGCCAATCGGCATAATACCGAATTTGCAGCAAAGGCGATCAGCGCCAATGATGTAAATAGAAGCGTCTTAATTAGAGTCGGTTTAGAAATTGAATAAACTCACTCTGAATCTTCTGACCAAACCGCAAATTCATTTCCATTAGGATCACAAAAATGGAAACGGTGACCTCCTGGGAATGTGAAAATGGGTTTAACTATTGATCCCTGGGCGGCTTCAACCTTTGCCAGGGTTTGCTTCAGATTCTGGCTATAAAAAACGATAAGAACGCTGCCTCTTTCTGAGTTGGCAATTAAATCTGATTTGAAGAAACCAACATCAATCCCAGCATTAGCACAGGCCACATAATCCGGACCATAGTCTTCAAAACTCCACTCAAATACAGCTTGAAAAAATGTTTTTGTTAAATCAATGTCCCGAGCTGGAAACTCAAGATAGTTAATTTTTTCATGAGCACTCATTTTCTAACTCCTCTCATTAATCAAGTGAAACACCACCATATGTGACACCAGTAAGGTGAGCCATTTCCCGTTTCCAGGTGCTCAAATCACCCACGTTAAATTGATCGAGGTGGCTATGGCCACAGGCTCGAGCCATTACCTGCATGAGTTCTGTAGATGCTCTAAAAAAATTGTTCAACTGTTGCGCACCTTTTTCAATTTTGATACGGGCACGCAATTCAGGTTTCTGGGTGGCGATGCCCACTGGGCAATTGTTGGTATGGCAGGCTCGCATTCCAAGACAGCCAATGGCTTGTATTGCCGCATTGGAAACAGCAATGGCATCTGCTCCAAGGGCTAAAGCCTTGATAAAGTCAGCCGGTAATCGAAGTCCTCCAGTAATCACCAAGGAGATGTCTCCTCGACCTTGTTTGTCCAAATAACGACGCGCCCTAGCCAGAGCAGGAATCGTGGGAACGGATATATTGTCTCTAAATATAAGTGGAGCAGCACCCGTTCCACCACCACGACCATCCAGGATGATGTAATCTACGCCAATATCCAGGGCTGCTTGAATGTCTCGCTCGATATGTTGAGCAGAAAGCTTCACACCAATTGGAATTCCGCCTGTGGCCTCACGGACTTCTTCGGCAAAGCGGGTGTAGTCCGCAAGATTTTCCCAATCTGGAAATCGAGACGGAGAAATAGCTGATTCCCCTTCAGGCAATCCTCGGACTTCAGCTATTTTCCCTTGAACCTTATTGCCGGGTAGATGACCTCCGGTCCCGGTTTTTGCTCCCTGACCACATTTAAAATGAAAGGCCTGACATTTCTGAACCTTCTCCATAGAATAGCCAAATCGGGCCGACGCTAATTCATAAAAATAGCGAGAATTGGCCGCTTGTTCATCTGGCAGCATACCGCCCTCCCCTGAACATATCCCCGTACCGGCCAGCTCCGCACCTTTTGCCAGAGTGACCTTGGCCTCTTCAGAAAGAGCGCCAAAACTCATGTCAGAAACGAACAGAGGTCGCTCCAGAATGAGTGGTTTCTTGGCATTGGGACCAATCACGACCTGGGTTCCCACGGGATGATCATCCAAGAGAGGTACTTTGTACAGCTGGGCTGTCAATAATTGAATATCTTCCCATTTGGGTAGCTCGCCAAGGGGAACCCCCATGGCACTCACCCGCCCATGATGTCCAATTTCGCTCAACCCTTTTTCAGCCAAATATTGGATGTACTGGATATGAGGTTCTTCTGGCCCACCATGGATATCTTGATAAAGACCCTGGTAGGCATCCCTATCATAGGCCTGAGGATTCAGGACTTCCCAGGCAACAATTTCAGCCTCATCAACCCAAACCTTTCCCTTTTCGATCCAGGCCGAAAAGCGATGGAGCTGTTCCTCTGGATTATACGAACTGATCCCCGTTTTATAGTTATAGTCCCATTCGTGGAGACCACAGATCAAATCCTTTCCCCGGATATGGCCGTCAGCCAACAAAGCCCCTCGATGCAAACAGCGACCAAACAGAACGGAAACCTGGTCTTCATTTTCCCAGCGCATAACCACCAGGTCTACATTTCCTACAAGTGCGTAAGCTGGTGTTAAGGGCTTAAGCTCATTCCATTCGGCAATTGAAACTCTGTTCATTATGGTATCCTATTCTCCCCTGTTTATCGTTTTCTTAAAGTGGTGCAACGAGTTCAACTTTTATCCGGTCAGGGTCTTCAAAGAAGACCGAAGGGCGATCTGAACCACCTGCATAGGGATGCCTGTCCTCATACAATATTTTGATCCCTCTGGCTTTTAGTAAAACTGTTATTTCAGCGATTTGTTCTACGGAAGCCGCCCAGAATGCCAGGTGGTTTAACCCGGTCCGACATCTGTGGTATTCAGGGGTCAAATGTTGTTTTAGTGTCTGGACAAATACTATATAAGTATTTCCGTTTAGAAAACTAAAACCCTGATCCCAACTTTGAAACGCTTCATAGCCTAACAACCCCAGAAACCATGACCAGAACTGCTTTGATTTTTCCAGATCGGAAACATATATCTCGATATGGTGAAGACCCTGGGGTCTAATATTTGCCTTTTCGGAACTGATGATTTTTTAATCAACCAAGGTATGAATCATTTTTTTTATATACGCTTTTGTTGGGGTTCCTGTCAATCTGCCATCAACATGATAGATTCGACACCCAAAAAGCGCAGGCTCTTGCTTGCCCTCAAGGTCACAACCATTTATAAGAATGCTTGGCGACCCCTGGAAGTCTATTCTCTGAGCATGATCAGGGTCCTGGACTCGAACCAGCCCGATATCGCAGTTCAGACCAAGATCCAATATTGCCTCGCTGAGATGAATAAAGACATCCTGATAAGATGGGCAATCATCAAAATATTGCAGTTCAACTTTCATTTCGGAAAAACTTCCCTATTCTTTTTTGATGTCCGTTGAGGTCCCTGTCTTTTCCAGTCCTCAATAGATAAGTTCATTCGTATCAACGTCCAGTTCTCATCTTCCATATTTTGAATGGTTCGATATGGTATGAATCCCAGACCCTCATAGAGCCTTATTGCTCCTGAATTAAATTTGAAGACGCCCAGATCTACTAAACTGAAACCGAGCTCAGCAAAGGCAATCTTCAAAGCAGTTTGAATCATTTCCAACCCAAGTCCTTTACGCCGATTTTCCTTATCCCCTATAAGTATTCGTCCCAAAATTACCACACCTGCATCATAATCCGCGGAGAGGAGTTCGATATGTCCAATGGTTGTCCTGCCAAGATTCGCCTTGTACATGAAGTGAGAAGGGCGATCCCCTCGGGTTTTGTCCAGGGTGGCCAGCAGTTGTGCTTCATCCAATGGATAAGAATATTTTGGTCCTGCCCATTGCAGTAAAAATTTGCAGTCCGGAATCCAGGAGATCAGTCTCTGAATGTCATCGCTTTCAAATTTGATTAACTCGATCATCCCCTCTGAAACCCTTCCAATAACTCACACCTTAAAACATTTCCCAAGAGTCTTTCCCGGCAGCCGATCTAACCTGCCTTTACTGCCGCTGCTAACGTTAAACTATTTAAGGTTTCTTTTTGTCTTAGCGCTTACAAAAACCGATTTTTAAAACCCCATCAGGCCACAGCAACGGCTGCACTGAGGTAAAACACCACCTTGTTTATTGAGTAACCTTCTGAAATCCCGGAATTTTTCATTGTTCCAGATATGGAGTAAGGGTCCTTCCTGGATATTCCCCACTTTAACATCGATAAAGTCACGACAGGTTACCACATCACCATTAGGCATTATATCGATCATCAGATAGGGCGCAACACAAGGACCATAGTCCAGAAAATCATCAGGTTGTTCGTAATAGGGGATCACCTGTTCAGGTTTAATAAAGGGCACTGGGAACCAGCCAAAGTCATATTTCTTTTTAGCTATTTTCTCCAGACTTGATTTGACCAATTCAGCGTCTATTCGAGTGTTTTGGCCGATATAGGACTTCCACGTCACTGCGTCCACATCTAATTCTGTTTTTAAAATCTGTGCGTGTTTTTCACCGATTTCTTGGGTTGTAAACCAGGAAAGATAAAGGATCAAGCCGTCTGGACCGATTTCAGAGACTGTATCAAACATTTCTTCCAGGTGGTTTTGATTGGCTCCTGAGACCGTGGCTGAAAGTAAAAAATAGGGGTCTGGGTTTTTCCCTCTCTGGTCTAAGAGAAGTTTAATTCCCCGCGCTGTTTTTTTGAAAGTTCCAGGGACTCCGCGAGCCTGATCATGGATTGCTTCAGGGCCGTCCAATGAGCAGGTAAGCATATCCCATTTCTGTCTGACTATTTCTGCTGCATTTCGTTCTAATGCAGCGCCATTGGTGATGACATAAACATAGCAGCCCTTTTCCTTTATATAGGATGTGAGTTTAAAAAGATCCTTATATAAAAGTGCCTCCCCGCCTGTGATGTAAAAAATCGGTTTGTAATGGGCTGTTTCATCAACAATTTTTTTATAATCTTCGAATTTGAGTTCAGAAAGCAAATAATCACCCTCTCCCTCATTCATATATCCGTTTTCACCAAATTGACCACAAATAGCACAACGCTGATTGCAACGATTCGTGATTCGAATACTTATCTGATAGGGGGGTTTTCTGGCAAAACCCTGCCCAGCTTTTAAGTCTCCATTTACGTGGAGATGTTTACGCCAGGCGGCCCGCGTGACGACGGGGAGATATTTCAGCCTTGGAACCAGCGCTTTTGCAAACATACCTACTGGGAGACGACTTAGCATAAAGAGAACCTCAGGAAATCAACTTTTTCAGAATGACAGGTGCCGCCCATATTAGCATTAATTCAAAATATTCATGAGGATTATTTCAAACATTCTCGACTCAATGCAAACTTTGCTGAATGGTCGTTGGGGAAGAATCCTTTCTAAACTTAGACAACGGAACTAAATTACAGACCGATTTAAAATGAAACCGTTATATAATAACCTTTTCCAGATGTTCGAGAAATTACGATGACATATAAACCCTTCTCCCTTTCAGGCAATATCGTTGATGTTATAAATCAGCGCATTTTTTCAGGTACCGTCAACATTTCAGAGGGTAAAATAGAATCTATCATTGAAGAATCAGTTATGGAGACACACCATATACTGCCTGGACTCATCGATGCTCATATTCATATAGAAAGTTCCATGCTGGTTCCCACTGAATTTGCCCGTGCGGCCGTAATTCATGGGACAGTGGGAACCGTTTCAGATCCACACGAAATAGCCAATGTGTTGGGTATGCGTGGTGTTCAATTCATGCTAGACAATGCTGAAAAAACACCCTTCAAGTTTCATTTTGGTGCTCCTTCCTGCGTACCAGCAACACCCTTTGAAACAGCTGGAGCCAGTCTATCTGCATCAGATATAGAGGAGCTGTTAAAGCTTTCAAATGTGGTCAGCCTTTCAGAAATGATGAATGTTCCCGGGGTTCTCAATGATGCAGAAGATGTTCATCATAAGCTGAAGCTCGCTCAAGCGGCCGGAAAAATAATAGACGGGCATGCACCGGGACTACGGGGAGCAGCCGTAAAAAAATATATCGAAGCCGGTATTACAACGGATCATGAATGTTTCACAATTGAGGAAGCGCTAGAAAAACTCTCCCTGGGCATGCAGGTTCAAATTCGTGAGGGTTCAGCGGCACGCAATCTGGATGATCTGATTCCCCTGCTGAATGAACATTATAAAAGCTGTATGCTCTGCAGCGATGACAAGCATCCTGATGATTTAGCTGAGGGTCATATTAACGAGATGGTTCGTCGGGCAATATCCGCAGGGATTGATCCCCTAAAAGTTCTTTGGAGTGCTGTGGCGACACCGGTAAAAACATATGGACTGGATGTGGGTTTGCTTCAAGTTGGCGATGCTGCCGATATGATGATAATCGACAACCTGACAGATTTTAATGTCCTCGCGACCTATATCGATGGAAACATCGTCGCTGAGAATGGAAGCACTTTGCTAGAATCTCAAGCCATCGACCTGGTAAATAAATTTGAAGCTGACCTCCAAAAACCTGAGACTTTCAAGCTTAAACCAAAGGGCTCTCAAATACCTGTAATTGAAGTTATAGATGGCCAACTGGTGACCAAGAGATACGACTGGAGCCCAGGCCTGGATGCCGACGGTTTTATTCTGAACGATCTGGGTGAAGACATCCTTAAAATCGCGGTTTTGAATCGTTATACAAAATCAACACCGGCAGTGGCTTATATCAAGAATTTTGGTCTGAAAGCTGGTGCTATCGCCTCTTCGGTTGCCCATGATTCCCACAATATAGTTGCCGTTGGGACGACAGATCAGAATCTGGCTGAGGCCATCAATTTAATTATTACAAATCGGGGTGGCATCGCAGCAGTTACACCTACAGGGAATCATGTACTAGCACTGCCCGTTGCAGGAATCATGTCAGCAGATGATGCTTTTAAAGTCGGAGAAATCTACGGTAATATGGATGATATCGCCAAGGAACTTGGTTCACAATTGAGTGCGCCGTATATGACCCTTTCCTTTATGGCTTTGCTGGTGATTCCAGATATAAAGCTGAGTGACAGGGGCTTGTTTGATGGGACGACTTTTGAATTTATGGATGTTTTTAAACCAAATGTGGTGGATTGAAAATAAGGGTATAAGGGTATAAGGGTATAAGAAAAAACTCGGGATCAATAATGATGCAACACAACACATTGTCATATTCAGACGGCGAGGACACATCGATCCCCGATGAATTGATTTCTGAATCACCGGCAGGGTATGAGAAAAGTAAGGATTTTACTACTTTGATTGCCTGGCAGAATGCCCGCGAGCTTAAACTGTTTTTATACAACCAAATTATCCCCAAACTACCTGAATGTGAAAAGTTCAACCTATCCACTCAAATAACCAGGGCGGCCATAAGCATTACAGCAAATATATCTGAAGGTTACGGCAGGTTTCATTACAAGGAAAGTGTGCAGTTTTATAGAATTTCAAGGGGCTCTCTATACGAACTTAAGGATCACTTAATAAGCTGTCATGATCTCAAATATATTCAAGCCCCCCAGGCTCAGGAGGGATTCCGACTTATTGAAAAATCAAAGATGAGTCTCAACGGGTACATCAACTATGTTAAATCTAAAATTGGTAAACCATGACGTCTTTTTCTGAAACTACCATATACCCTATTCCCCTATTCCCCTGTCAAGTGCGAGATAATATTTCGGTTGTAAATGAAGAGGGTCAATAATTTTGACCAATTCAAACAAGGTTATTGGTAAAAGCTTAAAGCGGGTAGATGCCCGGGGCAAAACCACTGGCGAAACCAAATTTCTTACTGACATAAGTCTGGACAATATGCTCCACGCTGCACCCGTTTATTCTCAGGTTCCCTATGGCCAATTACTGGGAATCGATATCTCGAAAGCTGAGTCTGACCCCGATTATATTGCCTTTTTCTCTGCTCGCGATATCCCGGGAGAAAACCAGGTTGGCGTTATTTTGGCAGACCAGCCCCTCATCGCCTCAGAGACAGTGCGTTATATCGGAGATAGCGTGGGAATCCTGGTGGCCACAACCGATGAAGCTGCCCAACGGCTTGCAAAACTGGTCGAGGTCTCTGTTAAGTCCTTTACTCCCGTACTATCCATTGATGAGAGCCGAGAGGCTGCTGAAAACTTTCTACATGACAGTAATCTAGCTTGCGAACATCAGGTAAAACGTGGTGATCCAGAAGCTGCTTTTGCCCATGCAGATCACATTATCGAAGCTCGCTTTGAGACCCCTTTTCAAGAACATTATTATCTTGAACCTCAAGCATGTATTGCTCAAAGAACAGCTGATGGTGGCATGTATATTATTGGTTCAATCCAATGTCCCTTCTATGTGCAAAAAGCGGTGGCTCGCGCATTAGCGCTGCCCTTTTCAAAAATAAAGATTGAGCAGGCTCCCACTGGCGGCGCATTCGGTGGCAAGGAAGATATCCCATCCGAAACTTGCACCCGGGCGGCTCTAGCTGCATTCATTTTAAAACGACCTGTAAAAATGGTTTATGGCCGAAATGTAGATGTCCAGCTTACCAGTAAACGACATCCCTTCCAGATGCATTACAGGGTAGCCGTTTCCAGTGCCGGAAAATTGCTGGCTGCCGAGATTCAACTTGAGGAAAATGCTGGCGCATATGCCACCCTGTCTTCTGTGGTTTCTTATCGATCCGCCATGCAGGCTATGGGTCCCTATGTCATTGACAATATCTCGGTAGAATCAAAATCCTACTATACAAACCTTCCCCCTACCGGTGCTTTTCGTGGATTCGGTTCCCCCCAGGCGGCTTTCGGACATGAACGGATGATGGATATTATTGCAACGGAATTGAAAATGGATCCGGTTGAACTCCGTCTGCATAACATTCTCAAACTGAACAGCAAAACCTTAACGGGACACCATCTAAAAGCAAGTGTGGGTGCAGAAGAAACTTTGCGAACTGCTGTTGAAGCTTCGGGATGGAATTCCAGGACTGAATCCACGGACCCACGCTGGAAAACCGGATATGGTGTTGCTCTCATCCACTATGGAAATTGCCTCGGAGCGGCAGGTTGGTTCATGGATGGTAGTGGCGTTAAAATCAAAATTCATCGCGATGGCTCTATAGCAATTGCTTTTGGTCTCATCGAAATGGGTCAGGGTGCCCTAACTGTAGTCAATCAAATGACGGCTGAAGCCCTCGGTGTAGAACCTTCTCGTATTACTGTATTGCCCACAGATACTGAGCAGGTACCGGATAGCGGTCCGGCCGTTGCCAGTCGTAATGTCATCATGACCGGAAATGCCATTCGTGACGCCGCCAACAAATTACTTCCAGTTTTGAAGGAGGCTGCTGCTGAACTGCTGCAGTGTGATCTTAAGGAAATCAGAATTGAACAAGGACTTGTAACAAACAGTCGGAACACCAAAACGCTTGGCTTCACCGATTTGGCAAATTATCTATACCTCTCAAACCGCCCCATGGATGTATTGGGCTGGTGGCACGTTCCAGAACTTGAATATGATGCAGCAACAGGCCTTGGCGAAGCTTATTTTACCTATTCATATGCTACTCATATTGCCAAAGTTGAAGTTGATACACTTACAGGGCTGGTAAAAGTGGTAAAAATATGGGCATCCCATGATGTGGGTCGAGCCTTAAATCCCGCAGGTCTGGAAGCTCAGATTGAAGGGGGAACCGTCCAGGGGATCGGCTGGGCATTGACTGAAAATTTCAAACTTGAGGTGGGACGGGTTTTAACCGACAACCTCACCACCTATTTGCTACCCACTGCCATGGATGTAGGCGAGATAGAATCCATCATCGTAGAAGACCCGGAACCAGAAGGTCCATGGGGAGCCAAAGGTATTGGGGAACCAGCCATCATTCCAACAGCAGCTGCTATAGCTAACGCTGTGAGTAATGCTCTGGGGACCCCAATTAATCGAATTCCAATAATGCCTGAACAAATGTTAGACAAAATGGGGGCTTAAAATGGAACAGATATTATTACACAATTTGCGGGTTATCGATCCATTCGGAGAGCGCGAATTCATTGACCATGCATCCATCCTTGTTGAGGATGATCTCATAAAATTTGTAGGGCGGGGGTTTTCCCATGTCGGCTTTGAAGGGCAGCTCCTGGATATGGAAGGTAAAACGGTTTTGCCAGGGATGATTAATGCCCATACACATCTGTATGGAAGCCTCGCATTGGGAATGCCAGCTCCCAAACATGCACCAGCAAATTTTGTCGAACATCTCGAACAAGTGTGGTGGAAGCTCGATCGCGGACTTGATAAAGAGTCGACGCGGGCTTCGTTTGAGGCAGGATTGCTGGACTGCCTGCAGCATGGAACTACCACCGTAATTGACCATCACGCCAGTCCCAATTATGTAGATGGTTCCCTCGATCTCCTGGTGGAAATAGCAGATTCATTTGGTATCAACATTGGTATTTGTTTTGAGGTCTCAGATCGCAACGGCGAGACCTCTTTTAATGAGGAATTGACTGAAAACCTGCGTGCAATGCGAAAATTTAAATCAAATCCTTATGTTGCGCCACTCCTTGGTCTCCATGCCTCCTTCACGCTATCAGATGATTCTCTCAAACTAATCAGCGAACACATGGGAGCCTTCCCCGATTGTGGCATTCACATCCACGTAGCAGAAGACCTGGCTGATGAAAAAGATGCCCGGGCCAGAGGATATGCATCTGTTATTCAGCGCCTTGATCATTTTAATTTACTCACCCGGCGCTCACTGATTATTCATGGTGTGTTTATGACTCGCGAGGATCGTCATACTCTCTTAAAAGCAGGTTGTCGACTTATCCATAATCCCACATCCAATGCCAACAACCGGGTTGGCATATTGTCCGCTGAAATTATTGAATCAATGCACGCCGGTCTGGGAACGGATGGCATGCAGAATAACCTCCTGAATGAGGCTAAAGAAGGCACTCTGATCCGATCCGCAGTTGAAGGTCCTGGCGTCAATTATCTTGAGCTTTTATTCAAGAACAATCCTGATATCGCCTTAAGAACCTTTGGCCGCCTGATTGGTCATCTTGAAGAAGAAGCACAGGCAGATCTGGTCTTTTATGACTATGCTCCACGCACAGAAATTCATGCTGATAATTTTGGGAGTCATCTGCTTTTTGGACTTGGGAAGCCCACTGATGTGATGACCCGGGGGGTCTTTAGATTAAGGCATTCCACGTTATTTAATTTTGAAAATGATGGGATTCGTAAAAATTCTCGTAAACAGTCTACAAAGCTGTGGAAAAAAATACAGTCTTTGTGATAACAATATGAAAGCATAGAAATGAAAATTGAATTTCAAGATATACTTGACCGAGCAGAGCACTACCGACCTGAAATATCCAGATTTCTGCGTGACATGATAGCCATTCCCAGTGAAAGCTGTCAGGAGGCAAAGGTCGTTCAACGTATCAAACAAGAGCTGGAAAAAGTCGGTTTTGATAAAATCGAAATAGACGAAATGGGCAACATTTACGGCACAATGGGTCATGGCAGTCATGTGATTGCCATGGATGCTCACATTGATACGGTTGGTGTTGGAAATATTGATAACTGGGAAGTAGATCCTTATGAAGGTTATGAGGATGACGAAATCATCATGGGTCGTGGTGCTTCAGACCAGGAAGGCGGCATGGCCAGTATGGTTTACGCTGGCAAAATTATCAAAGATCTTGGCCTGGAAGCCGACTACACTTTAGTGATCACCGGCACGGTTCAGGAGGAAGATTGTGATGGGCTTTGCTGGCAATACATCATGGATAATAAAAAGATCCAACCTGAATTTGTGGTAAGTACTGAACCTACCTCCTGTCGTATTTATCGGGGACAGCGGGGTCGGATGGAAATTAAAGTGACGACTTCGGGCATCAGTGCCCATGGTTCAGCGCCAGAACGTGGTGATAATGCCATTTATAAGATTGCTCCCATTCTCCTGGAGCTCCAGGAGTTGAATACCCGTCTGGCTGACCATGATTTTCTGGGAAAAGGGACCCTGACTGTATCCGAGGTCTTTTTCACTTCTCCATCCCGTTGTGCTGTAGCAGATGGTTGCTCCATTTCAATCGATCGTCGGCTTACTGTTGGCGAAACTGCAGATCTGGCCCTTGAGCAAATCAGAAATCTTCCTTCGGTCAAAGGGTCCAATGCAATCGTAGAAATGTATGATTATGAGCGTCCCAGCTACACCGGTTTTTCATTTCCAACTCAAGCCTATTTTCCTACCTGGCTGATTGAGGAAGAACATGTGGCAACGCGGGCTTTGGTGTCTGCCTACAAAGGGTTGTTTAATGAAGAACCCATTGTAGATAAATGGACCTTCTCCACAAACGGTGTTGCCATCATGGGTAAATATGGTGTGCCCTGTATCGGTTTTGGTCCCGGTGCTGAGGAAGAGGCTCACGCTCCCAATGAAAAGACCTGGAAAGATCATCTGGTGAAGGCTTCAGCTATGTATGCGACCATACCTTTGACTTATTTAGACAAACTGAATTCATAAACAATTCAGGTACCGGAGAACAATGAAAGCACGTATTGAAAAAATAAAATCGCTGACTCTGAAAAATTACGGTCACGATTTTCTGCTCACCTGGGACAAATCTACTGAAGAATTGGAAGCCACGCTCCTGCTGGCTGAGGTACTGAGGGAAAGACACCGCCAGGGAAAATCGAACCGAGTCTTTGATTCTGGACTGGCAGTCTCCATTTTTCGTGACAACTCAACTCGAACCCGTTTCAGTTTTGCCTCAGCGGCCAACGCCCTCGGTTTAGCTGTTTCAGATATGGATGAGGAAAAATCTCAGGTATCACACGGTGAAACGGTGAGAGAAACTGCCAATATGATCTCTTTTATGACGCGGGTTATCGGCATTCGCGATGATATGTTTCTGGGAGAGGGTCACAGCTACATGAAGGAAGTTTCAGAAGCCATCCAAACAGGTTTTGAAGAAGAAGTTCTACATAATCGACCAGGACTGATCAATCTCCAATGCGATATCGACCATCCCACTCAGAGCATGTCAGATTTGGCTATGTTGTCAAATCATTTTGGGTCAATTGAAGCACTGAGAGGTAAAAAAATTGCCATGTCCTGGGCTTATTCACCCAGTTATGGCAAACCCCTTTCCGTTCCCCAGGGAATCATCGGATTACTTACCCGCTACGGAATGGATGTAACGCTGGCCCACCCGGAAGGTTATGGGCTTATTCCAGAAGTTGTAGCTCTGGCAGGGAAACAGGCCAGTGCTTCCGGCGGTTCTTTCAAACAGGTCAACAGTATGGATGAGGCTTTTGAAGGAGCCCATATCGTGTATCCCAAATCCTGGGCACCCTATCACGTCATGGAGGAGCGAACTGCGTTGCTAAAACAGGGTGATAAACCTGGGCTGAAAGCTTTAGAGCAAGTTTGTCTGACAAACAATGCCAAATTCACCAACTGGGAGTGTACTGAGGAAAAAATGAAACTCACAAAAAGCGGAGAGGCACTCTATATGCACTGTCTACCGGCAGATATTACCGGCGTGAGTTGTAAGCAGGGAGAAGTCAGCGCTGCAGTCTTTGAAAAATATAGACGCGACACCTATCTGGAAGCCAGTTATAAGCCCTTCATCATTGCTGCCATGATGTTTCTCACTGGTGTCAAAGCACCGATCTCTGCCTTAAATAAACTTGATGATTAGATGTGGTTTTTTTTAGATCGAAAATGACGAACTGATATGAAATGGATCTACAAAATAACCTATCCAAATGGTAAGATTTACGTAGGTAAGGATTTGACGGGTAGTATTAACTATTTCGGAAGTGCTGATTCAAGCACTATTGAACAGGATTTCTCATTTGAAGATATTTTGAACTTTAGCATTAAACGAGAGCTGCTCTGGTGGTCCGCAAATGCCTCCGATGAAGATGTTAATATAAAGGAAGTTGAATTTATTTTGGATTCGAGATCTAATGAACCGTCTATCGGCTACAATCGATGGCCAAAACTCAAACTTTAGAAATTGCACTCGCTTCGTTTTATTCGTTGTGAAACATAAGAGGAACTAATTCGTGGACTCAAAACAAATTTTAAAAAACACAATTCAACGTTGTAAGGACAAGAATATTATCCTGCCAACATATAGACAAATGGCCAATCCGGAGCTTATACCTGAAGGTATCAAGTCAGAATTATCACAAATCGGGCTTTGGGATCTTAATCCCCGCAATCTTTTTCGCATCAGCTGGCAGAATGAACCTGTAAGCAGCGGAGGTGGTTTTGGAGATGTCAATTATCTTGAGCTCCCCACCGCCCTTACTGGAATTAAAGCCCGAGTCATTGTGCTCATCGGTAAATTCTTTCCCACTGGCGCTCACAAGGTCGGAGCCACTTTCGGACCCCTGGTTGAAAAACTGATCTCAGGTCAATTTGATCCAACCCGGCAGAAAGCCCTGTGGCCTTCAACAGGAAATTACTGTCGTGGAGGTGCTTATGATGGCTATTTGCTTGGCTGCCCATCCATTGCAGTCCTGCCTGAGGAAATGTCAAAAGAACGCTATGAATGGTTGGAAAAAGTGGGCGCTGAGATCATCCGAACCCAAGGTGGCGAAGCCAATGTCAAAGAAATCTACGACAAGGTTAAAGAGCTGGAGGCTGAACGTGGTGATGAGATTGTCACCCTGAATCAGTTTGGCGAAATCGGGAATCCCCTCTGGCATTATGCCGTGACTGGGAACGCTATGGAAAAGGTCTTTAAGCAGCTAAATACTGGAGTGCAGCGCTTTAGTGGATTGTTTCTTACTCAGGGCTCTGCAGGTACGCTGGGTTCAGGAGATTACCTCCGAACCAAGTTCCCCAGTATCAAGATCGGCGCTGGAGAAGCTCTGCAGGTGCCTACTTTACTACAAAATGGTTATGGTGCACATCGGATAGAAGGCATCGGAGACAAACACGTTCCCTGGATTCACAATATGAAGAATATGGATATGGTGATCGGGGTTGATGATAATATCACGATGAATTTGATCCGTTTGTTTAATGAAAAGCAGGGCCATCAGATGCTCCGTGACCAGGGCATCGATCCAGAGCTGGTGAGCAAGCTTGATTATCTGGGAATTTCAAGCATTGCCAATATCGCAGGTGCTATTAAAATGGCAAAATATTATGAATTCAATGAAAATGATGTGGTCTTCACCGTTGCTACCGACTCCATGGAAATGTACCAGTCCCGACTGATTGAGCTACAAGATGAGCTTGGAGACTATACTGAAATAAACGCCCATGTGGATTTTGAGCGCTATCTCCAGGGGCTGGATAGTGAGGGAGTTCTGGAACTGAGCTATCGAGACAAAAAACGCATGCATAACCTTAAATATTTTACCTGGATTGAACAACAGGGCAAAACCGTTGAAGAACTGGATGCTCAGTGGTATGATGACACCTACTGGTCATCCAAATTTGCACTGGCAGATGAATGGGATGAGAAGATTGAAGCCTTTAACGCCGAAACCGGCCTGCTAAAGCAATATAGCTAGGAGCACAGGTTGAATCCTCAGGCCATCGCCGGATTAAAATGTCATCAATGCAGCTGGTTTCTGCCAGTGGATCCTTTTCATTATACCTGTCCCAAATGTGGCAAAAACCTGGATTACATTTATGACTATGACAAAATTCGTGCAGAGTGGACATTAACTGACCTTAGCAACAATACCCATAAATCTATCTGGCGTTATTTACCCTTACTTCCTGTTAACAAAGCGCCTGAGAAAACATCACTCAGGATAGGCGGAACACCCTTGGTCGATTTTCCCGAGCTCGCAAAGAAACACGCCTTAAGCCAATTCCAGATAAAAGACGATAGTCGTAATCCATCAGGGTCGCTAAAGGATCGCGCTAGTGAGTTGGCCATTCAACATGCACACGAACAGGGGAAAAAAACAATCACAGCAGCCTCAACAGGGAACGCTGGATCATCACTGGCCGCCCTTTCAGCTTATCACGGTATAGAGAGTGTGGTTTTCGCCCCTGCATCAGCACCTCCGGCAAAACTGACTCAGATCAGGCAACATGGTGCTAAGCTTGTTCCTGTAGATGCCAATTATGATACTGCCTTTGATCTGGCTTACGAGTGGGCTATCAGTCATGGAGATTACTGTCGAAACACGGGCATAAATCCGATTCTTGCTGAAGGGAAAAAAACTGTGGCACTGGAAATTGCTGAGCAAAATAACTGGCAGGTGCCCGACCATGTCTTTATCCCCGTTGGCGATGGCTGCATTATCTCTGGTGTATTTAAAGGGTTCTTTGATCTCATGGGGCTGGGCTGGACCGATTCCATACCGGCTTTGCACGCGGTCCAGGCCGAGGGGTCAGCTGCTATTGTCGATAGTCTCACTCGAGGGGGTGAAATCTCCCCAGTAGCAGCCAGAACCATCGCCGATAGTATCAGTGTTGATAAACCGCGGGATGGAGATAAAGCCAGGCGAGCAATTCTTGAAAGTGGCGGGCTCGGTTTTAAGGTTAGTGATGATGAAATATTGGCCGCTCAAAAAAGCCTGGCAGAGAGCACCGGAATATTTGCTGAACCGGCCGCTGCTGCTGCCTATGCAGGATTTTTACAGGCCGCTAATAAGCATATATTCGGGACTAATGACAAGGTCGTCATTCTTATTACCGGCTCGGGTTTGAAAGACACAGCCTCTGCCCAGAAACTGCTTGACGTTGTCAAACCGGTCAAAGCCAATCTCACAGATATCGAAGCATTTCTGAAAGGAAAGTAGAAGCTGCATGTTGCACCACGCCTCACCCCACACCTTTCAATTATCCCTTACTGTGAATGGCAAGCTTGTAGAGCACAATATCCTGACGCACCTACGGTTACTGGATTTCTTGAGAAATGATCTCGGATTGACAGGTAGCAAAGAAGTTTGTGGTGAAGGTGAGTGCGGGGCTTGTACTGTCATACTGAATGGTCAATCTGTGAATGCCTGTCTGATTCTTGCTGTCGAGGTCAATAATGCTACAATTGTTACGATTGAGGGCCTGGCCGACACGAGTGAGCTCACCGACTTGCAACGTTCTTTCGAAGATCATCACGCCGTTCAGTGTGGCTATTGTATACCTGGTATGGTTCTCACTGGCGAAAAATTACTTGAACGCAACGCGCATCCAACTCGCGATGAGATCAAATACGAATTGTCCGGTAATATTTGTCGTTGTACGGGTTACCACAAAATTATCGATGCAATCGAGTTAGCGGGAGGGGATCTGTGAAATATTATCAACCCACTTCTTTGACTGAACTCTTTGAACTGCGCTCAGGGTTGATTTCACAATCATCTATTCTCCTGGCGGGTGGAACAGATCTTGTTCCTCGATTTGAACGGGGAATGGCGATGCCCGACCACCTTATTGATCTTAAAAAACTTTCTGAGTTAAATCAAATACAGGCAACAGAATCCAGGGTTACAATTGGCGCACTGACCAGTATTCAGGATATTCAGGATAATGAAGTTTTAGCGACCGAGTTTTTAGCGCTCCACAAGGCTTCCTATGATTTCGCCGGCGCTCAAATTCGACATCGCGGCACTATTGGTGGCAATATATGCAATGCTTCACCGGCAGGGGATTTACTCCCGGCACTCTATGCATTTGAGGCAATACTCACACTCAGTGGACCAGCGGGTGAACGGCAGCTAGCGATCAAGGATTTTATTCTGGGACCAGGAAAAACAACTCTGCGAGAAGCAGAAATTCTTAAATCAATTATTCTGAATCGTGATCAACACTTATCTGATTTTCAGAAAGTTGGGTTGCGTCAATCCATGGCTATTTCCGTAGTGAATGTTGCCTTTGTCTATTCAAAAAATGACGACACCTTCAAACATTTAAAGATTGCCGCTGGCGCTGTTGCACCAACCGTGGTTCTCCTGGATTCATTTGCTTCTGCATTTCTCAAAACACATGAAAATGTGCTGGGTCTGTTACAACTGATCGAGAAGGATATTTCTCCAATAGATGATATCCGAGCGACAGCATCCTATAGGAAAAAGGTTTTGGCCAATCTGGTAAAGCATTTTTTATCAGGTCAAGTATCATGAGCAAAATTCGGTTAGATAATAACCAAGGACGTCTTCGCGAAGGAGTCTACGACTGTGGCGATCTCTATATGAAGATTGCTTCGTCGCCCTCTTTTTGTCGGGATTCTCTGAAAGACAAGAAATGCTTATAATATGAACGATAAACTCTATCCCCTCTCGATTCGGCATCTGATTTCCTGGATGCTGGAAGAGCTAAAGACAGACCACCTGTTTGGTATACATAAGGATCTGTTCTTCAGGCCCAGGCAGACCGACACTTTCCGCATGCTGCGTTATGGTCAGCTTCTGGAAACACCCATTGGCGTTGCTGCTGGTCCCCATACGCAACTTTCACAAAATATCATCGCCGCCTGGCTTTGTGGGGCACGTTATATGGAGTTAAAAACTGTTCAAACCCTGGATGAGTTGGTGATAAGCAAACCTTGTATTGACATGCAGGATGAAGGTTATAATTGTGAATGGTCCCAGGAACTCAAGCTGGAACGATCCCTGGATGAATATTTGAATGCCTGGATTGCCATTCACATTTTAAAAGCTCAGTTTGGCTGGGATTCAGATGAAGGACCTGGCCTTATCTTCAATATGAGTGTTGGATATAATCTTGAAGGTATCATGTATCCAAACGTTCAACACTTCATGGATCGAATGGAGGATTGTCAGGATCTCTTGGATCAAAAACTGGAACACCTCTCTTTCATTTACCCCAATGCAAAAAATCTAAACATTCCAGCAAGAATGACAGACAACATAACCCTCTCAACCATGCATGGCTGTCCACCTGATGAGATTGAACGTATCGCCAGTTATCTGATTACTGAACGCAAGTATCATACTGCTGTGAAATTGAATCCCACTTTGCTCGGTCCTGCGAAATTGCGCAAAATATTAAACGAACAGCTCGGTTACGAGAGCGCCATTGTTCCTGATGAAGCTTTTGATCATGATTTAAAATACCCAGATGCACTCCACCTGATTCGGAACCTTCAGATAAAGGCCGAACAAGCGGGTGTTGAGTTTGGACTCAAATTAACCAATACCCTGGAAGTTCTGAATCACAGACCCATTTTTCCTGAAAATGAAACCATGATGTATCTCAGTGGTCGGGCTCTCCATCCCATCAGCATCAATCTGGCAGCTAAACTTCAGCAAGACTTTAATGGGAAGCTGGATATCTCATTCTCCGCTGGAGCGGACGCTTTCAATGTTGCTGATATTTTATCCTGCAATTTACGCCCGGTGACAACCTGCACAGATGTCCTGAAGCCTGGTGGATATACGCGATTGGGACAATATTTGAGCAATCTTTCAGGCTCAATGAGACGTGCTGAGGCGACCAGCCTGGATAACTTCATTTGCAGTGGCACTGAATGTGGCTCCAATGTTGTGGCTGCAGGCCTGGAAAAATTGTCCAAATATGCTGAGATCGTCACTCAAAACACCCATTACCATAAGCACAATCACCATTTTGACAGTATCAAGACCAATCGCAAATTGGGTCTCTTTGATTGCATTGAGCCGCCCTGTGTTGATGCCTGCGCAGCCGACCAGAATATTCCAGAATATCTTTACCACACTTCTCAGGGTGATTTTGAAAAAGCCTTTGTTGCTATCCAGGACACCAATCCCCTACCAGGGGTTACCGGTCATGTCTGTGATCATCTCTGTCAATTAAAATGCACTAGAAACAACTATGATTCTCCTCTCTTGATTCGGGAGATTAAGCGATTTGTGACAGAGCGGGAAATCCCGCGAACGGATCCTGTAAAAGTGACTTCATTGGATCACAAAGTGAGTGTGATTGGAGCAGGACCGGCAGGATTATCCTGTGCTTATTTTCTGGCCCGAGCTGGAGTGAGTGTAGAAGTGTTCGAGAGCAAACCATTTGTCGGTGGTATGGTTTCCGACGCTATCCCAGAGTTCAGGTTGACAGATGAAGTGATTGATCTCGATGTTGAGGTTTTAAAAATGATCGGGGTTCAATTCCAGTTTGGAAGCTCAGTAGACAAAAAACTATACCAGAAACTGAGCAAATCAAGCAATGATATTTTTATTGGTGTCGGTGCCCAAAAAGCGCTGACGCTCGGTGTGGAGGGCGAGAATCTTCCAGGAGTGCTCAATCCCCTGCAATTCCTGTCTGAAGTTCGTCAGGGAAAACGCCCTGATCTAGGCCATGATATTTGCATTATTGGCGGTGGAAATACGGCCATGGACGCGGCCCGTACGGCGCTTCGATTATCAGGTGGGTCAGTCAGGGTAACAGTGCTTTATCGCCGAACCATGCATGAGATGCCTGCCGATATTGACGAAATCGAAGCGGCACTGGCTGAAGGCATCACCTTTCATGAGTTGATCGCGCCCTTGTCATTTCGAGGAACGGAAAGAGTCAGCCACATCCATTGCCAGAAAATGACCCTCGGTGAACCTGACGCCAGTGGTCGCCGCCGCCCTGTTCCCCTGGAGGATGAATTTCTTGATCTTCCCGTAGATACAGTCATTCCCGCATTGGGACAGGCAATTCACGTCGATTTCATTGATGAGAAAGACCTGAGAGTAAACCCTGAGACCTGTATTACCAATATTGCCCATGTCTACGCAGGTGGCGATGCCGTGCGAGGTGCATCAAGCGTCATTAATGCGATTGGAGATGGACAAATCGCTGCCAGGCATATCCTTGAAAACCTTCAGGCACTGGCCCCGCCAAAAAGTATTCCACTGCGGGTCATAACTATTGATGATTTGAAGAAAAAAGCCGCACTACGTGAATATGGAATCGCTCCTCCCCATGCCGATCCCGATCCTCAGGCCGAATTTCCCCAGGTTCATCGAACGCTCACCGAGGAAGAAGCGATTACTGAGGCCAGCCGCTGTTTACTCTGCGATGATTATTGCAGTGTGTGCGTCGGGGTTTGCCCCAATTTGGCGAATCTTACCTATACGGCAAAAGCAGTCAGCTATCCTATTCTTGAAGCCTCCTACAAGGATGGCAAACTTACTTATAACGGAGCTGGCTCGCTTAATATTACTCAGGAACCTCAGGTATTAAATATTGGGGATTTCTGTAATGAATGTGGAAACTGTAGCACCTTTTGTCCCACCTCAGGAGACCCCTATCTGGATAAGCCTCGGATTCATCTTTCTGAACAGAGTTTTGCTGAGGCCGAAAGTGGATATCAGCTGAGTGGGAAGACCTTGCGTTTCAAAGAAAAGGATTCATTGTCAGTTCTCACCTTCCATGATGGAGACTATCTGTTTCATTCACCGACAGCTCAAGTGCGATTTGATGGTCAAAGCAAAGAGATAGATTCTATAAATATCGAAAGAAACAGTAAGTACTTCAGCACATTGGAAGCTCTTGAGATGATTGTACTGTATGAAAGTTTGCTTGAAATCCCTATGTTGAAAAAGCGTTAGGTTTGGATTTTGTTGGGCATGGAATGGACGGGTGGAAATTGGAAAATGGAAAATTGAAACAAGGGCTAAAAAACTATTTGGATGAAAAGATTATAGAACTGATACTATGGTCACGGTTTAACAACACCCCAAACAACTGATAGAATACAATTATGAAAGAGTTAGTATCGCTTGATGTATCAAATATTTTTTGTGCTTGAAGGGCATTTTGGACACGAATTACACGAATTTATTCAAATGAGCACGAATTTTATTCATATCCTTCAATCGTGTCCTTCAGAAGGTCCATGATGACTGACATAGTTTACGCAGAATTATCATTTACCATCGTTGGTTGCGCTATGGCGGTTCATCGTCAACTCGGTTATGGCTTTCTTGAAAAAGTGAATGGGAATGCGCTTTCAATCCTGCTCAGGAAGAAGGGCTTAAGCGTTCAGACACAACATCCAATAACAGTGATGTTTGAGGGTGAGGTTGTGGGAGAATATTTTGCAGACATGCTTGTAGAGGAAAAAGTCATTCTGGAGCTAAAGGTGGCCGAGCGCGTCGCTGAGGCACACAAAGCACAAGCCCTTAACTACTTAAAAGCGACTGGCTTAAAATTGGCAATCATTCTTAATTTCGGGCCAAAGAGACTCGAAAGTCACCGGATTGTCAATTGATGCTTATTTTGATTGCTCATATACCACGACCTTTCACAAACGATCACAAATCTGTGAGCCCAAAAAGAATTCGTATCCATTCGTGGAAACTTCGTGACATTTGTGTCAAATTATTTGAGACCAATATCCTATGAAAACAATCCTGATAAAAAATGCTTTGCTGATTGCCACCATGAATGATCGATTCGATGAATACTCTGGTGGGCACATCCTTATTGAGGATGGAAAGATCAAGTCTATTGGTCCCGATGCTCTTGATGTTCGGACTGATAAAATAATCGATGCCAGCAACATGGTGGTGACCCCTGGCTTCATTAATACCCATCACCATCTTTACCAGTCTCTTACACGTAATATCCCACTCATGCAGGATCAACCCCTCTTCTCGTGGCTAACCAATCATTATGAGGTCTGGAGGGAGCTTACAACTGAAGCTGTTTCTATTAGTACTCAGACTGGACTCCTTGAGTTGATGAAAAGTGGGGTCAGCACCAGTTCAGATCATCTATACCTCTTCCCTGGTCAGGCCAGTCCCGAACTGATTGATACCGAAATTGAAGCGGCAAAAAAGTTGAGTCTTCGATTTCAGCCTACCCGGGGCTCAATGTCGCTGGGCAAATCAAAGGGCGGATTACCTCCTGATGATGTGGTTCAAACCGAAGCAGTTATTCAAAAGGATACGGAGCGACTGGTGGCAAAATATCATCAAGATTCTGCCGGGGCTATGACTCGAATCTCGTTGGCGCCCTGCTCACCCTTTTCCGTCACTCCTGAGCTGATGAAGCAGACTGCTGCATATGCCCGGGGAAATCGTCTACAAATTCATACCCATCTCGCGGAGACTCTGGACGAGGAAGCTTTCTGCCTTAAAAGTTTTGGTCTCAGACCGGTTGCCCTCATGCAAAAGCTGAACTGGCTGACCTCCAACTCCTGGTATGCCCATTCCGTACATTTGAATGATGCAGAGATTAGCAGCATGGGTGACAATGGTGTAGGTGTTTCACACTGTCCCTCATCAAATATGCGCCTGGGTTCTGGTATCGCCAGAATTCGTGAATTACTTAATGCTGGTGTAAACGTTAGCCTCGGTGTAGATGGCAGTGCTTCAAATGATTCGGGGGACATGCTTCTTGAAATGAGGAATGCCATGCTCCTATCCCGATTGAGAGAGCAAGACTTCTGGCTCTCGGCCAGAGATGTACTCAAGATGGCAACCAGAGGTGGCGCAGCCGCTTTGGGTCGCGATGATATTGGTGAATTGAGCATTGGAAAACAGGCGGATCTGGCTTTTTTCAAAATGGATGGTTTATCTCAGGCCGGGAGCCTGTCTGATCCACTTGCAGCCCTGGTGTTTACGACGCGATCGCGTCCTGTTGACCATTTAATTATCAACGGAAATCAAGTAATCACCCATGGCATTTCAGCCATTGATGAAAATGTTCTGGCCGAGCAGCATAATCGCATCGCTGATGAAATGTTACAACGAGCCACTGATCGTACGAAAATTAAATTCAGATAGGTTAATTATGTGGAGTTCAATCGAGCAAATTATCAAACCCGAGAGTTTTAGTGAAGCTCTGGTCCTGGGTCAAGAAGCTGGATCAGCTTTCTTTTCCGGTGGTACTTATCTGGTGGGAGCCAGGGCAAAGGCAATTCATACACTCCTGGATTTAAATCATCTTTTGTCTGATCGTATTGAGAAACGGGATGGGGCCTTGGTTGTGGGCGCTGGTTCAACTTTGCAAAGCATGCTGGGATCTGCTTCTAAAACGCTGGCAAATGCTATTATGACATCCTGTCCATCAAAAAATATTCGAAATCAACGAACCCTGGGCGGTGAGATTGCTCAAGGTCGTCCCGATTCTGATTTATTCGTGTACCTCCACGCCGCTGAAGCAACTCTGCAGCTAAATGATTCTGAAACGCTTATCCCACTGGCCGCTTGGGATAAATCTGGAATTATCTCCAAAATCTTGATAGCAGAGAACAACACAAAAATGGAACGCGTATCTGTCCTCGATTCAGCTCCAGCCTTCGTTATTGTGGCTTTAAACCAAACTGCCGAAAACATCACCCTGGCTATCGGTGGGAAGATTAGCAGAATCATATATGCCAAAACTCCCTTAGCTCCTGAAGAAGCAAAAATCAGAGCTTTTATGGAAACAGTTGAGTCCCTTTTTTCCCTGGACCATTTCGGATCTCCTGGCTATAAACGTCAATTGGTTTCTCACCTGCTGTGTGAAATGATGGTGGGAAAATGATAGTCCAGTTCGAATTGAATGGGAAACTGGTAAGAGCTAATGTAAAGCCAGGTAAAACCCTGCTGGAATTTTTGCGTGGCAAGCAAATCCACAGTGTTAAACATGGTTGTGATCATGGTGAATGTGGTGCTTGTGCCGTTCTTTTGGAAAACAAAAGTGTTAATGCCTGCCTCATCCTCATGCACAGCGTCGATGGAAAGAAGATTGAGACCCTGGAAAATTTCTCAACCCATGAAAAGCTCCACCCCCTTCAGGAAAGCTTTCTACAAGAGGGAGCAGCCCAATGTGGATATTGTACACCTGGAATGATTCTCTCGCTGGAAGCGCTTGATCGTGAGGGACAATCTGTTGATAAAGCGGCGGTAAGAGATGCCCTAAATGGTAACCTGTGTCGTTGTACGGGATATGTAAAGCCCGTTGAAGCAGCTCTAAAAATTCTGCAAGCAAACAAAAATGCGAAGGAGCTGTCATGAGAGTTGTCGGGCAGGATACTCCGCGGGTCGATGGACACGCTCTGGTCAGAGGAAAACCTGTTTTTGCTGATGATATTCAGCTTCAAAATGTACTCCATGTAAAAATTCTACACAGTCCCGTTGCTCACGCGGAAATCATTGAAATAGATACATCACAAGCATTGGCTCTGGAGGGTGTTGTAGCCGTTTTCACCTATAAAGATTTCACACCACATTATTACACAACTGCTGGACAGGGTTACCCGGAGCCCGGTCCCCGGGACATGTGCATTCTTGATTCAACCGTGCGCTATGTGGGCGACCGAGTGGCATTTGTCGCTGCTGAAACACCTGAAATCGCAGAGCAAGCCCTGGAACTAATCCAGGTTCAGTACGAGGAACTGCCCTGTATTTTTGATGTGGAAAAAGCAATGAGCGCTGGTTTTGCCATCCATCCCAAAACGGGTGCCACAGGAATCCATGATGTGAGCAAAAATATCGCCGCCCATCTGGATGCAGAACTGGGTGATGTGGATGCCGCGATTCTGGCATCTGCCCACAGCTTTTCCGGAACTTACAGCACACCCTTTGTCCAAATGGCCTCCATTGAGCCTCATATTTCTTTAACCTGGCTGGATGACAATAATCGGCTTGTGATCCGAACTTCTACCCAGGTTCCTTTTCATGTACGCCGGATCGTCGCTGAAGTTTTACACATTCCTGTCAGTCGAATCCGTGTGATTAAACCTCGAATTGGTGGCGGCTTTGGTGGCAAACAGGAGATATTAAACGAAGAGCTTGTGGCGGCCGTAACCTTGAAAACAGGTCGACCTGCCAGAATTGAGTACAGCAGGAAAGAAGAGCTTTTCGCAGCGCGTCTCCGCCATCCCGAGCTGGTGAAATTTCGATTGGGCTTTGATGAAAACCATTTGCTCACTGCCATTGACCTTAATATTCTGGAAAATTGTGGTGCCTACGGTCCCCATGCCCTTACTGTTATGTCCGTCACGGCTCAAAAGGCCTTGAGCATGTACAAGGCTCCCAATATTCGTGTAAACGGTGATGGCGTGTACACCAATTTACCGATTGGTGGGGCCTATCGCGGCTATGGTGCTCCTCAGGCATTCTTTCCCCTGGAAAGTCTTATGGATGAAGCAGCAGAAAGTATGGGAATTGACCCCATCGATTTGCGCTTGAAAAATGTTTTTCAGGTAGGAGATGATATCCCCATCGCCAAAATCCTGGGAGAGGGTCGCGAGGGTTTTCCCATGGTGCTCTACAGTACTGAGATTTCTGCCTGCCTGAAAGAGGGTCGCAAACTGAGTCATTGGGACGCCATCCGGGGAATAAAACAGACCGGTCGTTATCGCCGTGGAATCGGTGTGGCTGTTGCAGGACAAGGTTCTGGGATTCCCGGCATCGATATGGGTTCCGCCTTTATCAAAATGAATGAGGACGGTAGTTTTAATCTCCAGGTGGGGGCTACAGATTTAGGAACGGGGTCTGATACAGCACTGGCACAAATCGCTGCAGAAGTACTCAATGTTTCAGTTGATAAAATCATCGTCTATTCCTCAGATACAGACCTGACTCCCTTTGACACGGGGGCTTATGCATCTAGTACGACCTATATTTCCGGAGCCGCGGTCAAAAAAGCAGCTGAAAACTGCAAAAGCATGATTCTGGAACAAGGAAAGTTATTGCTCAACGTGGCTGATGCAGAAATTATTGACACCCGGGTGGTGGCTGAGGATGGTTCCAGTATCTCTTTCGATGATATCTGCACCAAATCCTTTTATACTGATGAGCAGAAGCAAATAATGGGAACCGCCTCTCAGCTCAGCTTCGACTCCCCCCCTCCTTTTAATGCTACCTTTGCAGAAGTGGAAGTCGATACGCTTACTGGCAGTGTCCGGGTTAAAAAAATCATCTCCATCACCGATGCTGGACAGATTATCAATCCCAAAATGGCTGAGGGTCAGGTTGAAGGCGCCATCCCTCAGGCCCTGGGCATGGCCTTAAGCGAATTTATGCCCTTTGATGAAAAGGGCCGTCCCATAAATCTAGATTTTAACAGTTATCACATTTTCACGGCGAAGGATATGCCTGAATTGGTGGTTCGCTTTGCTGATTCTCATGAACCCACGGGACCTTATGGTGCCAAGGCCGTCGCTGAGATTCCCATCAATGCACCAGCCCCAGCGGTGACAAATGCCATTTACAATGCCGTGGGTGTGCGGGTGAAACATCTTCCTGTACGTCCAGAACAAATTCTCGGAGAACTGCACCATCAACAATCTGGAGACGCGTAAAATGAATGATAAAATACGCTGCGGTTGGGTGTTACCCAATAAACCAGTCTATCAAAAATACCATGATGAGGAGTGGGGTGTCCCGGTATTCGATGATAAAAAAATGTTTGAGTTCCTGGTACTGGAATCTTTTCAAGCTGGTTTATCCTGGGAAATCGTCCTGAACAAACGTGATAATTTCAGGGCTGCTTTTGCCCAGTTTGACTATCATCTCGTTGCAAAATTCGATGAAGCGAAAGTCCAGGAACTACTCCAGGATGCTGGTATCGTTCGCAATCAATTGAAGATTCGCGCTGCCATAAACAATGCCCGGCGATATTTGGAGGTCATTGATGAATTCGGCAGTTTTTGTAATTATTTCTGGAAGTTCTCCGACGGGAAGCCAATTCAGAATCATTTAAAAACACTGCGGGATATCCCTGCTAGTACATCCCTATCGGATAGCATTTCAAAGGACCTGAAGCAAAGGGGTTTCAAGTTTATGGGAACCACCGTAATTTATGCCCATATGCAGGCCGTTGGAATGGTGAATGATCACCTTGAGGAATGTTTCAGATATTCAGAGGTTTGAAGTTGTTTTTTCCATGCGAGAATTCTAGCCCTCGCCTGGAGTTACAGGTCCAAACCGAGAGACAGTTGCCCATGAGGTTCTGAGAAATGAGACCCTCCAACCCCCAACAGCCTTACAGGTTCTCCAGGGAGCCAGTTTTTCACCAATAATATTCGCGCAATCCGATTGATTTCCAAGCCATCATCAACAGGCTCTGACAGCGTATGCTGGCGCGTGTAGGTTGTAAAGTCAGCATATCTCAGTTTCAGGGTAATCGTCGCCGCCATAAATTTTTTCTGCCTTAATTGTTCTGCGACCTTAAAGCTCAATTTTTCGATTATCTCCAATAACTCCCTTTGCTCATCAATATTTTTTGAGAAGGTTCGTTCGGTGCTGATGGATTTTGTTTCGTGGTCTTCATGGACTGGACGTTCATCAATACCCTTTGCCCAACTTGCCATAGCATGACCCAGCTTGCCAAAGCGCTGGATTAATACAGCTTCTGAAATGAGAGCCATATCTTTTATGGTATAGATTCCATATTTTGCGAGACGTTCATTGGCCTTGGGACCGATACCGGGAATTTTAATAGCTGGAAGGGGCGCTAAAAAATTTATTTCGGATCCAGGTGGCACCACGGTAAGTCCGTTGGGCTTTTGAAAATCCGAGGCGATCTTGGCGATCATTTTATTGGTAGCTACTCCGACTGAAGCAGTTAACCCAATATCTCTGGAAATTCTCAGTTGAATCTTTCTAGCAATCTCAGTGACCTGGATCCATTCATCCACTTCATCACTGAGATCCAGATAAGCCTCATCAATGCTCACCTGTTGAATGATCGGCGATTCCGCTCTTAAAATTCCCATGATGACCTTTGAGTACATCTTATACAGGCCGTGTTGGGAGGAAATAACAATCAGGTCTTTACATCGGCGACTGGCTTCAATCATGGGCATGGCAGAATGAATACCAAACTTTCGGGCTGGATATGATGCAGCTGCAACCACCCCACGGTTCTCGCTTCTACCGCCGACAACAATAGGTTTTCCCTTTAAAGAGGGATCTCGCAACACTTCAACCGAACAAAAGAATGCATCCAGATCCAGATGGATGATGGCCCGCGGTTTATTCGTATAGGGTTGGGTGTTCTCCATGCAATAATTTAGATCAATCTACCTGGCCAATATATTGGAATATCTATTTGAAACTGATCTTCAAATCAAAAGCAGGAATTAAACTCGTTTTCTGATTCGAACCCAGGCTTGGTATGATTGTAGGGGAGAATGAGATTCTGGTAGAGCTATTAGATGCCAGGGATCCGTCAGATTCAACCTCGAGAATGCTTCGAGTAAGCCAGGTTCCAGCACCATATCCGGCCAGGGCCAGGGTTAGCAGCTGTTCTGTGCTGTCAACATTCAATAAAATTCCGGTTCCAAAACCAAACGCGATACCTGATCCTGAACCCAATAGCATGAGCGTGGATTGGCCAAAACTGAAATCATCTACTTTGATCCACCTATCGTAAGCGAGAGAACTGCCAATAGCACCCAGAGCTGAGACCATAAAGAGTATATCAGTGTCAATATCATCAGCAAAGATCGATTGGAGCATCATCGTGTTATAGAAACCGAAACCCCAACCCTGCATGAGCATCAGAGCGTCACCAAAACTATAGTTTTTATCTCTGGTTAATTGATATCCTACATAGGTCCCCAGGGGATAGGAAAGTAATTCTAAAACAGTCCGTCGTTTCTCCCAATCACTGAGGTTGTTTTGATATTCCTTATCCAACTCTTCGTCATAATAATACCCACTGTATTCTGGGATTTGTGGTTCAGCATCCATTACACTGTAGATCAATCTGGACGTCAATCCGGCCACGCCTGTCCACATGGTCCATGTCCAGGCCTGACCATTCGAAGGATGATATTTCTCAAACAAATAGTCTCCCCCGATATGACCTGCCGGAACCGAGGCCATGAGAACCCAGGCCCAGATCGTTTCACGTTGATTACCTTCCCCGCCATTCAACTCTAGGAGTTGGTTTATTCCCAATCCATAACGCAGGCCAAGCAAAGAGCCATATCTCATCATTTGAGCTCTGGAGTGGCTTACCGATTTAGCTTTGGTGTATTTGTAGGTAAGGTAAAAAGCGCCACTCATTGACATCATCTCACTGCCTACAAACCAGCGAGCGTCTTCAGCCTGTAGTACATATGGAACAGCCCAACCATAAAGCCCGGCACCAAGCACCATATTCTGTAAAACAAGCGGCCAGCGACCGGATTGATCTGGCGTTTCAAGCAGTCTGGTTATTTCTGGTGTCTTCCAGCTTGTTTCCAGAAAACGAACACTGTCCGAAGATAAGTTCAGTGCATCACCGAGAATATTCATAAGGACCCGTTCTTCAGGGCTTATCTTTCCATCTGACATGGCTGAATTCCAGGCGCGCTGATAAGCGGGATGACTTCTAAGTGAGTCAGATTCCTGAGCGATCAAGGTGTTTAGAGTGCAAGATATTATTAAAAGTGAAAAAAGCATTTTCATCGGATACCTCCATAAATAGATCAGATATTACGCATAAATCATCACTTAGCTAAAGAAGTTTTTAGTCTGGAAAAGGAAGCTGAAATATTACCTGTCTAAGAAGTTCTTCTTGAATGCTTGACAGCTCACAACATGATTCCAATTCCAAAATATATAGTCGGTTAAAACAGACCAGGCTTGCAATGCCACCCACTTGAGTTTAATTAGCAGGGTCAGCTTTTATTGAGTTTTCAGAAAGGAAATTCAAGTCAATATGTCGAGCACGCATGCACCTCTTAGCACAAAAAGAATCGGTAAACTCCGCAAAAAATTAAATCATCGTCGCGCCAGATATGTCTGGTTCCAGAACGTGCTTTTCAAGATCAAGTCTTTTGATCAGCTTTTCGTTATTATCATGGCCATGCTCATCGGTGTTTTTGCCGGCGTCATTTCGGCAGGTTTTCGTACCCTTATCGACACCTTCAGGCATCTGCTTTGGGGGAAGGGGGCTCTGATCAACGTGGTAGAGACCGCACCGTTGTATCTTAAAATCGGCGTCCCCGCATTTGGTGGTACCTTGGTTGCCTGGTTTGTGAAACGATACGCCCCGGAAGCCAAGGGACATGGGGTTCCCGAGGTGATGAACGCCGTTGCGACCCAGAATGGCTTTATCCGTATGCGGGTTGTCATTGTAAAAGCATTTGCCTCAGCCATGTCGATTGCTTCAGGTGCATCAGTGGGTCGTGAAGGTCCCATCGTGCAGATCGGTTCGGCTTTTGGTTCTACCATTGGACAACTCTTTCAGGTGTCTTTACGACGCATGAAAACACTCATCGGCTGCGGAGCGGCTGCTGGAATTGCGGCGACCTTTAATGCGCCCATTGCCGGGGCGATCTTCGCTTCTGAAGTCATCCTTGGAGATTTTAGCGCTGCTGCTATTGGACCCATCATTATCGCCTCCGTTTTTGGGACGGTTGTGAGCCGTGCCATGTACGGTGATTTTCCAGCTTTTATACCTCCAGAGTACGCATTGCACTCACCGATTGAAATTATTTTTTACATCATTTTAGGGCTGGTAACCGGTGTCATTGCCTGGCTATTCGTCCGTAGCCTGTATAAGAGTGAAGATCTTTTTGACGCCTGGAAAGCCCCAGTGGCTGTGAAAGGTTTTCTTGGAGGTGCTCTCCTGGGCGGAGTTGCCGTATTTTTACCTCAAATTCTGGGTGTGGGATATGAGACGATGGATGTGGTGCTAAGCGGCAAGATGGCTCTGTCACTGGCGGCCATTCTGGTTTTCGGGAAAATATTTGCTACCAGCCTCTCCATGGGCTTTGGTGCTTCCGGTGGTGTCTTCGCGCCGTCCCTGTTCATTGGGTCCATGGTGGGTGGAGCTTTGGGAGGTGTGATCCACATGCTGTTCCCGGAGATTACAGCCAGCAGCGGAGCCTATGCCCTGGTCGGGATGGCCGCAATGGTGGCTGCCACAACTCATGCTCCCGTGACGGCGGTTCTTATTATTTTTGAGATGACCTCTGAATACTCTGTCATTCTGCCCCTGATGATCACCAGCATTATTGCCATGGTAATTTCATCCAGACTGCTTAAGGGACCAAATATTTATACCCTGAAATTACTCCGCCGGGGAATCGACATCTATGGCGGTACGGACATTAATGTTCTGGATAAGATAAAAATACATACTTTGAAAAAGAAAATTGTTGATACGATCCCAGAATCTATGGTCCTGCAAGAGCTGCTTGAAAAATTGTCCGTGAGCTCAGCATCGAACTTTTATGTTAAAAATGAGAAGGGGAAATTGAGTGGCGTCATCACACATTCAGCCATGCGGCGCTACCTGAATCACCATGAAGCGATCCCAGGCGATGCCACTGTAGCTGACATGATGAACCAGCAATTCGAAGTGATTACGGACAAAACACCCATTCATGAGGCCTTAAGAAAGATGGTGGAAATGGATCTTGAGGCTCTACCTGTCATCGATGATGATTATCTCCTCACAGGCGAACTGGAGCGAACAGCTATCGTTCACGAATACCAGGAATTACTCGTCCACGCAGAGTCCGCCAAAGCCATGGCCAGTTCCATGAAATTCATTCAGAAGCAATACCATGAAAAATCAGAGGTTCTGCCAGGATTTTTTCTGGCGCGGATAAATGTCCCTTCCGCATTTATAAACCAATCTTTACGTTCCCTTAATGTTCGCCAGACATTCGGCGTCGATATTCTCCTGATTCGTCGGTCCAAGGGTGGCAAAGAGATAGATATCATTCCCGATGTAAATGAGAAACTCCGGTTCTCAGATCAGCTGCTTATTTTTGGTGAGCAAGCGCGGGTTGATTCACTCTGTAACACGAGCTAAAGTAACGAGTAACTTCACTGATTTAAATTCATACAAAAATCTTTTTGTTCAAATCGAGTGATTATTAAATATTTAATTTGCAATTGAGACCGATTCGCATATACATTGTCGCGTGTCAATAACAAATAATTTAAAGGATATATCTGTGCCTTCAAAAATACTACTTCCCTTGCTATCCCTCCTACTGGCTGTCCAACTTCAAGCCGATGGCCGACGTTATGTCTGGACCTACGAATATCAAACCCTGCCAGGGGGAGAAGCTGAGCTTGAATCCTATACAGAATTTTCACATGTAGATACTGATTCCGGCCGTCTGGCTACGACAACATTGCAGTATGAATATGAAATAGGAATGAACAATCGCTTCGATGTCGGCATCTATCAGAAATTCAAACAAGCTCCTGATGCTTCCCTTACTTATGATGGTTTTAAAATGCGACTGCGTTTTCGCCTGGGCGAAAAAGGTCAATGGCCACTGGATCCCCTGATTTACCTGGAATACAAAGACAACGCCGCCTTTGATCATAGCGCCCTCGAGACAAAGCTTATCCTGGCAAGAGATTTTGATCGATTAAATATCGCCTTTAATCCTGTTTTAGAATTTGAGTTTGATGATGATGAGACCGAGGTCAAATTTGAATATACTGCCGGTATAAGCTATCGTTTACATCCCCTGCTTTCCCTGGGACTTGAGACCAAGGGCGACACTGATAATATTTATTGGGGACCAACACTCTCCCATGGCAAAAATGATCTTTGGTTTGCTCTAGGTTATCTCTTTCCTGGATCAAAGGACAGCAGTGCAGATCGCATGCTACGATTTATTATTGGTGTAGGTCTTTAACTCCAGTAATTTTTCATCAATTCTGAAACCCATTGGGGTTGCTCAATTTCAGCAGGTGTGAATTCCCTAAAGACAGGCTTGATATCCAGGATCGGTGTTCCATTGACAGCATCGAGCCCTTGAACGGTGAGCACCCGCCCCTTCACTCCCAGGATTTTTGCGGATGTGAATCCAACGGGGTTTGGGTGATAGGAAGATCGCTGCGCTAAAAGTCCGATTTTGGGCCAGTCAGGATTGCTCCTGGGATGGCGGGTTGGCGATACTTTTTGCTCAAGGTTCTGGCGGTGAAACAGAAACAAAATCTCCACATGAGAAAACGCATCCAGACCGATAAATAGATCTGAGGAAAGCTCCTCACTTAGCGTGATCTGAGAAACCACAGCGCCCCAATTGTCATCTTCCAGATGATCTCGATTATTTGAGACCGTGGCAATAACGTGAAGCTCAACGCGGTCCATTTTATTTGACCAACAGTAATTTTTGGATATCACTCCGTGTGTCTGTTTCAATCCTGCAAAAATAGGCACCGGCTTCCACATTCCGCCCACTTCCATCCACACTGTTCCATGTAAGTTCATAGCGACCCGCGCCTTGCTGTGTATTGAGCAATTCAATCACCTCCCTGCCATTCATATCCACAATCGTCATTTTCACATTTGACTGTTCAGCAAGGCTATAGGGAATGTTGGTGCTGGGATTGAACGGATTAGGATAATTTTGACCTAACTCGAAGTGTAAGGGCAGCAAAAGTTTGTCGTCGGCAAGTCCTACCACATAACTTGTGGATTTTAATACCCAGCCGCCTGGATCCATCACAAGATTCGTAACTGTTTCTCCAGGTGGAATCTGAATGTAGAAAGTCATAAACGATCCATTAATTCTCAGGACAGTATCAATCACAGAGGCGTCGGTCGTTATTCGAAAGTCTACCGGAAGATCAAAAATATTACCAGTTTGTCGGGTTTGAAGCGTTAATTCCTCGCCGTGCTGAACGCGATATGCTGAATAATGTGGGTAGCCTGATCCATAAATCCATTGTTGAAAGAAATTGGCCAGATCAAGACCGCTGATTTCCTCACAAACGCCCTGAAACTGTTCCGTAGTAGCAGTTCCATATTTAAACTCCGGGTCTGCAGAATAGGATCTCAGAATCTCAAAGAAGGTATCATCCCCTACCATATGTCTCAGCATATGCAATACCCAGGCCGGCTTGTTATAAGACAGGTTGGAGCCAAAAATGGATTCCGTTTCTGGATCTTCCACATAGATAGTTCCTCCACCATAATATTCCAGCTCTGCCATTTTGCTTCGATAGCCGCTAGGTCCATAACGTTCTTCCCACCAGAGGGCTTCTGCATAGCGGGCAAAACCCTCATTGAGCCAGATATGATGGTAGCTGAAACAGGTGATCATATCTCCGTACCACATATGGGCCAATTCATGACAGACCCTGCGTTCTGTAGGATCTCCCATGGAAGTCAGTGTTTGATGCTCGAGACCCCAGTTTTCGCCCCACTCAGCATGTCCGTATTTTTCATCCATAAAGGGATAAGGTCCAAACTCATCTGCATACAGCGTAATCATTGCTGGAAGCAGACCATAATTTTCAGTCATATATGAGGGGCTGGGATTGTCAGGGTGACTATATGTATAGAATTGGATTGGGAGGGTATCATTATTGGCATCTACATAGATATCACCCCACTCATAAAATTCATAAATGGAAAGTGAGACCAAATAACTTGCGATAGGATGGCCAACATGCCAATGCCAGGTTTTGGTTCCATCTCCATTATCCAGGTTTGAAATCAGACGCCCATTTGATGCAACAATCATGTGGTCTGCAAGCGTCACAACAATATCTACAGAATCAGCCTTGTCTCTGGGGTAGTCCACTGACGGCCACCATTCTCTTCCCCGATATGCTTGTGAACTGGTCCAGATAGCCCTCTGGCTAAGCTCATAGTCCCAGTTGAAGCCGTAATTATCCTGATTCCCAGCGGGTCCTGCATCTGAAAATATTTCCACTGACATGAACTGATTCATGGTTGGTGTTTCAAGGAGAGGGATGGACAACATATCATTGTTGTGGGTGAATGCCACAGTATCGCCGTCCAGCAGAACCGTGTTTACAGTAATATTCCCAACCCCTGGATTATCCGTAGAATAATCCAATTCAATGGTGGTCAAAGAAGTGTCGATGACAACAAGATTTACAACAAACTCTGTGAGCATGGAATTCGTGGCAAGATCCAGATCCAGATCCAATCCATAGTAACGAATATCGATTTTCTGCTGTTCGAGGCTCGGCTGCATATCACGTAAGAATCCACCACTCTCGGCGTGTCCACAGGGTTTTTCCTCATCAATCCAGGCATTCAGGGCAGCACTCATTACCAGTACGAGCGAAATAAATATGAATCCTTTTTTCAAAGTCATTTTTCTCCCTTCAGGTAAGCCTGACGGAGGGCTTCCGGAAATTTTTCAACGGCATATCTGAGCATGGTTCTGGGCATTACACGGTAATGGTCCATGAGGAACCTCTCTTCTGTCGGTCGACTACGATTTCCGACCTCACGCAACATCCACCCGACGGCCTTGTGAATTAGATCTTCCGTATCGTGGAGCATGATCTCCGAGAGATCCAAGGTGTCCTGAAACTCATATTGGCGGATAAAATGATAAGAAGCAATTATGGACACTCTGCGCTCCCACAAATCCTCGGAGCGGGCCAGGGTTCGCAAATGGTTTCGATCCTTGTCAAAAAGAAAATGGCCAACAATCTGCATGGCAGAGCTGTCAACCAGATCCCAGTTATTGATATATCTAACGTTGGCTAGATAGTCGGTGTAAATTTGTTTTTTTTCTTGAGCATTTCCACGAGTGTACAGGTCTACCATCAAGAATAAGGCAGTCAGGCGGACTTCATGATATTGAGAATGTAAAAGTGCCAGAGAGTCTGAGTGGGTCGCTTTTCGGTAGCGCTTGGCCAGTGCTCTTTGAACGGGGACCTTAATCCCAAGAAAAACATCACCCTCCCCATACTCACCAGCTCCTGTTTTGAAAAAGCGTTGAGAATGAGTAGCGCGTTCCGGATCGCCCAGATTTTTCAATTCGTTGAGGATTTGGTCAGACAGCGTGGACATATAAACCTTTTTTATTAGGGCCTAAACTAATAAAAATAAACCGGTTCTGAAAAAAATTATGGAGCTGAGATAATACTATTAGAAGTACAAACTAAAGTCTTGGCCAGCCATGGAGATCGGCATGTTTTTGTAAACCTGGAGTCGGATTTACAATGACAGGGTGTCCCATACCTTCTAGCATGGCTATATCAGATTCTGAATTCCCGTAGGCATAGGATTGAGACAGGTCAATTCCATTCTTTTCGGCTAATTCTTTGGCTAAAACCAGCTTGGTTTCTCTCACACAAATCGGTCCAAGAGGTTTGCCCGTGAGTAGACCCTGCATATCCACCTCAAGATGACTGCACAGCAAATGGTCTATACCCAGATCCTCGACGACAGGTTTCAGATAATATTCTATGGAGCCAGTAAGCAGGACGGTATGATGACCCTGTTCTTGATGCCAACGCAATCTTGCCAACACATCCGCAGACAGATTGGGTTTGAGATATTCCGTATAAAAATCGAGGGCGTTATCTTCAAAATGTTTCAACTCACGGCCTTTGTAAAAGCTTACCATGGCTGCAGCCATAACTTTTTCATCCACCAAGCCCATTTTCCTTAACAGGAGGACAACAGTCATTTTCAGCATAAAGCCCCAGCTGAGATAGCCTTGCTCTCTGAGCACCTTAAAGCCAATTCCGGCACTATCAATTTCCAGCAAAGTTTCATCAAAATCAAAAAAGGCGGCAATGGCTTGAGTTGGGATCATGTGGTATTCTTTCTGTTTGTCAGTGTGAATCTGAAATGGAACTAATTTATTTTACCAAAATCAGGGTTTATGGCCGGCATGGGAACTTCGAGACTGGCAGCTACGGTTCGGAGCAATTCAAAACCCTTTACGGTAATCTTCCCATCCAGGGCGATGGTGGCGGCGGCGGCCTGTAACAGACGTTTTCTCAATGAGGGTGTCAGCGCATACAATTTGTCCAGAGCAATATTCACCTGCTTATGAAAAATCATATTTCTGGGAATCAATTTTAGTGTGAAGGCTGCTATAGCTTTTTTTCCTGTATCAAAGGCTTGTTGCGCCATCCCATCATTGTGTTCGGTGTACGCTATCAGAGAAAGAATCATTTCATATTCAGCCCGTACATCTCCTACAATATTCAATATTTTCTGGGGTCGTTTTGATATTTCGTGAAATCTATCCAACCGAGCCACAACCAAACGACTTACTACAAATTCATCATGATCCAATTTGAAATCCGCGTTAAAAAGTGTCATTATCCATTTTTTGAATTCCACATATTGAGGTTTTGTCAATTCCTTTAAGGCAGGAATACAGGCCTCTATCAGAGGAATCCGTTGCCTGGGATCAAGGATCTTGAGGGACGGCAATATTTCTAAGGTCTTCTGGTACATCCGCTGGTCAAGAATGGGTTTAAGCTGTCTCAATTGTGATTGTTCTGCGGATTTGCTACTGGCAAGCAATAAGGCCAGAATAGCTGCCTGGCTGTAGACACTGCTCATCGTTAAGGGGAGTAGTGTGTCGGGAAGGCGATGTCCAAACTCCGGATCAAAGATTTGTTTATCAAAAGATGTGCTGGCAGAAGAAAGGATGCTCTCAGTCACCCCCAATCCAACCATAGTCCAGACCAGCTCTCGCTTTTTTTTCTGCTCCTGTTTGCGCATGATGGGAGTTGGATCGATGTGATCAATATCGATGGGCAGAAATTCAATATTCCATCCCGCATTAATTCGCAGGATTCGCATCTCAACCGATGGGTGGGAGCTGATAAAGGTCTTTTTGCCAGGAATTCCAACAAAAGCGTGATCGAATTGCTCATAGCGAGAACCAAGCATGCGCGAATTCATATATTTTATACCCAGTTTTTGGAGCATTCCAATCACGGCATCAGGGTTTCGGGTGTATTGGACCGCAGCAGCATCTGCATAATATTCCTGCTGTTTGGTGAGTAAGGATTTTATCCAGCGACCGAGAAAGTATCCAAAACTTCCCAGAGTCAGGAAACCAAAGACGGTCAGGTAAAAATAAGCGCTGGATTTTCCGGACCTGTGTCGGCTCCCGCTTTCCAGGATTTTACTTGACCATTCCTTTATAATGAACAGGCCCTGTAGCAATCCTGCCATGGTTTGATTCAGTTGCATGTCACCATTAAGAATATGACAGAACTCATGGGCCACCATGGCTTGCAACTCGTATCGATCGAGATGGGTCAAGGCTCCCGTGGTGAGCGTGATGACCGCATCACTACTATCCCAGCCTGCCGCAAATGAATTAATGGCGGGCTCTTTAAGGAGAAAGAGCTGGGGAACTGGAGCTCCAGCAGCAATGGCTATTTCTGTGACAATCTGGGAGGCTAATCGCTCCTGCGAATCTGTTGTTCCTCTGGCGATGAGATTTGCACCAAGTAGTCTGGCAACGGCATCACCACCACCAAAAAGTTTCTCTATGCCAAGATAGCCAAACATGGCGATGAACCCTGCAACGATGGCTGCCACCAGGAGATATTGCTCCCATTGGAAAAATTGCTTGAAGCCTCCCGGAATAGGTCCAGACACCCTCAGCTTGATCATGAAGTGAATCGCCATAACCAAAAAATTCATCAGCTGCGTTATGAGCAAGATGGACAGGGTGAACAGGACCACGAAAAGACGTGTTTGCCTGCGAGCACGATCCTGAGCACCAAAAAAATCCATAATGATGTTAACCTCGTTCAGGTTTTTTTAGAATGACACTTTTGGGGCGGACTGTATAGCCTCATGGTCTTCCATTTCCAAAAAAACCGCATCCTTGGTAAATCCAAAACGGCTGGCGATGATTTGCTGAGGAAAGGAATGCATATATGTGTTGAAGAGAAGCACAGAATCGTTGAATGCCTGACGGGCAAATGAGACTTTGTTTTCAGTATGGGTTAATTCGCTGCCGAGTTGCATCATGGTTGCATCAGCCTTGAGATCTGGATAGGCCTCCATTACCATGCTGAGTTTTCCCAGAGCGCCGGTGAGTCCTGATTCTGCAGAACCAAGCTGTTGCATGGCGGCTGAGTCAGTAGGGTCTGCTCCCACTTTTTGTAGTCCTGACATAGCCTCATTACGTGCCTGAATGACAGCTTCCAGGGTTTCCTTTTCATGCTTGAGATAGGCTTTTGCCGTTTCAACAAGATTGGGAATAAGATCATATCTGCGTTTGAGCTGAACTTCGATTTGAGCAAAAGCGTTCTTTACTCGTGATTGATATAGAACGAGTTTGTTATAAATATTGATAAAATACCAGACGATAAAAATTCCAAGACCCAGAATGACCAAATCAAAAATGCCCATACCCTTCCCCTTCATTACTATTTAAATCATGCGTTTTGTAGATTGCCCAGGCGAAGTGCCATAAAAGACGCTATAAACTACAATTTTCCGCTAGTCAGAGAAGTTGTTTTTCTTGCTCACCTTCCATGGAGAGCCCCTGTGTTCTCAGAAATTGTGAAGGCTCACCTCAGCTGGAATACCTAACGTTAGTTAATTAAATTAACAAACAAATGCTTGATTCACTTGTCTAGACATGCTATCCTTTACGCATAAATTGAAAATTGAGGTTGACGCATGGATATCATCGAGAAATTCATTCAGAAAGCACAAGGAAATCCCGCCAGGCTGGTATATCCCGAGGCCACTGATTCACGCATTCTTGAAGCCGTTGTAAAAGTAAAAAAACTGGGGATTGCAGACCCTGTTCTTGTGGGAAATATCACAAGTGTAGAAAAGCTGGCAGATGAGCTAAACTTGTCTCTTTCAGGGATAGAGATTATTGATAGCAAGCTGGATGCACGCCTGGAAACTTATTCAAAAGTCTATGGTCAAAGACGGGATATGCGTGAAGCCATCGCCAGAAAACTGGTCCAGAAGCCCCTGTCATTTGGTGGCATGATGGTCAGTCACGGTGAGGCAGATGGAATGGTGGCTGGCGTGGCCACGGCAACCAGCATCGTCATCCAGACGGCAACCCTTACCGTTGGATTTCAAGAGGGCTTATCCACGCCCAGTAGTTTTTTCATCATGATTATCCCTGAATTCCAGGGAGAGCAAGACAAGATTTTTATTTTCGCGGATTCTGCTGTAAATATTCAGCCAACAGCTCAACAATTGGCAGAAATCGCCATCGCCTCCGGGACGAATGCCAAAGCACTGCTGGGAATTGATCCGAAGATTGCCTTCCTCTCATTTTCAACCAAGGGCTCGGCGGGACATGAAGATGCAGATAAAGTGATTAATGCTTTGGAGCTGGCTCGAAAGATCAATTCAGATTTTGACATGGATGGTGAACTCCAACTGGATGCTGCAATTATTCCACAGGTGGCAGCCAAAAAAGTCCAGGCTAGCAACGTAGCCGGACAGGCTAATGTCCTCATCTTTCCCGATCTAGATTCTGGGAATATTGGTTATAAATTGGTTCAATACATGGCTAAGGCAAAAGCGATTGGTCCCATTCTCCAGGGCTTTGCAAGACCCGTAAACGACATGAGCCGAGGTGCCAGCGTCGATGATCTAATTGCCGTTTCAGCTATCACATCGGTTCAGGCGAAGAGTTGATGCTCCTATGAAAATTCTGGTCTTCAATTGTGGAAGTTCATCAATCAAATTCAAGCTTTTCAAGATGCCTGAAGAAACGGTTCTAGCGGAAGGTGCAGTAGAACGGGTTGGCAGCCCGGATGCCTCCGCCTCACTCAAAACAGCACAGGGTAAAATCGAAACCAACCAACCAATTGTCGACTATCCGAGTGGCTTTGCTGTTATCAAAGACTTGCTCCTTAACCCCGAAAGTGGTGCCTTGCAGAGCTTGTCTGAAGTAAGCGCCTGTGGTCATCGTGTGGTTCATGGCGGCAATAACTTTGGTGGTTCCATGCGTATTGATGACGAGCTGGAACAAGGAATTGAAGCCGTATTTGAGCTGGCACCCCTGCACAATCCACCAAACCTCACGGGAATTCAGCAAGCCCGGCTTATGTTTGGAGCCATACCTCAAGTGGCCTGCTTTGACACTGCTTTTCATCATTCAATCCCGGAAATAGCCTATCGATATGCTGTCCCCGAAAAGCTCTACACTGACTATAAGATCAGACGCTATGGCTTCCATGGGATGTCACATCAATTTGTTGCCCGGAGTGCTGCTGAGATGTTGGGTAAACATAAATATTCTGTCAATGTAATTACCTGTCACCTCGGCAATGGATCATCTATAGCCGCTATTAAGGATGGTCATTCCGTTGATACCAGCATGGGTCTTACCCCTCTGGAAGGCCTGGTCATGGGAACCCGTAGTGGAGATCTCGACCCCGGCATCATCTTCTATCTGTATCGGAAAGGGTACTCTACGGATAGCCTCGACACACTCCTCAATAAAAAATCAGGTCTTTTGGGAATCTCTGGTAGCTCAAACGATGTTCGTGATCTTGAACTGAAAGCAGCTGGAGGAGATGATAAGGCTAAACTCGCATTGGATATTTTTGCCTATCGCATCAAAAAGTACATCGGTGCTTATATGGCTGTTCTCAATCGAGTCGATGCTATCATTTTTACAGGTGGGATCGGAGAAAATGGGGTCGCGATGCGTTCCCGTATTTTAGCCGATATGGATCAACAGGGGATCAGCATAGATGAAACCCTGAATGCCTTTCACGTTGGAGTTGCAGGTGAAATTCAAGCCGCAACATCCAGAATTAAAGTGCTGGTCATTCCAACCAATGAAGAGCTGGCCATCGCTCGTGATACACATAAGATGAGCGCTGCAATCCAGTCATGAATAAGAATATAAATTTTTGCCAATCCGGCATTTAACTAAACAGGAGTATGAAATGTCCACCATAGATCGCATTAAAAATGTTGTGGCTGAATTGTTAAAAATTGATTCTAGCCGGGTTCAGGAGGGTTCACGTTTTGTGGAAGATTTGGGAGCAGATTCCATGCAATCCATTGAGCTGGTTGCTTCCTTTGAAGAAGCGTTCGACATCGAAATGGATGAAGATGCCGCATTGGGAGTCAAAACCGTCGGTGATGCAGTCAAATTTATTGATCGTGTGATTGCTGAGAGCTGAATCTCTTGAATCCTCAACAGCTCCTTCAGGATCACTATCTCGATAAGAGCAGCTTTATACCGCTCTATATCCAAGTGCGGGACATCCTCAAGGAGCTGATCAATTCTGGCCAGCTTAAGCCTGGTGATAAAATCCCCAGCGAGAACGAATTATCCACAGAATTTAACATTAGTCGCATGACGGTGAGGCAGGCCAGCCAGGAGTTGTTAAGGGAAGGCTTTATCGATATCAGGCGTGGGGAGGGTTCATTTGTGAACTCAGTCCCTCATACCCAGATGTTGCTAAAGCTCGAAGGATTTTCTTCCGAAATGGCCAAGCTTGGTTATCGCAACCATTCCCGGGTTCTAAGTATCGAGAAAATTGAATCCTTTGATTCATATGAGATGGCTTATTCTGGTCTGAGCAAACCTGCCGGGGAACCGATCATTCGAATCAGACGCGTGAGATTTGTAGAAGAGATGCCATTCGCAATCGAGTCATCCTACTTGTCCTATAATACTGGACGCGGTCTTATGGAGCCGCGAATGAATGATGACACATCGATTTATAATTATATCGAAAAAGAATTACATATCCGTCTATCCAGAGCAGACCATGTGATCCAACCTGGTCTGGCTGAACCCAAGACTGCAAAACTCCTGGAAGTCGAGACAGGCAGTCCCGTATTGAAGTTGCGGGGTACCACCTTTTCCATGACCAACAAGCCCATTGAATACCTGGAAGGGATTTATCGTGGCGACAAATATGAACTCAAATTAGTAATTACGAAATAGAAAGGGTCTGATGAAGATGAAACATTATCTGCCACTCCTACCTGAAGCCATTACGATTCTCAAGAAGAATGGCTGCTGGTCAAGACATTGGTCCAAAGTGATGGTTTCAAAATTCTTTGATCCCACTCGCGTTGCTGGTACGATTTTTCGCGGGGATGTTCGCATCGGACGCCTGGAGGGTCATTTCATCCCAAGGGATGGCATCATACGCTACGCCGGCATTTTTGATGCAAATCTCCACAATGTGGTCATCGGTGACAACTGTCATATCTCCAATGTGAATGGCTGGCTTTCAAATCTGATTATTGAAGACAATGTGCTCATGGAGGATGTTGGGTCCATTGTGTGCCAGGGTGAAACCAGTTTCGGAAATGGACATTCCATCCAGGTTCTGAATGAGGGAGGGGGTCGCGAACTCAAGATCACTGAAATGACCAGCGCCCAGACAGCATATTTATCAACATTGTACCGACATGACTCTGATCTGATAGCCTCTCTGGATTCATTAGCTGATACTTATGCTAACAGTGTCCGCTCAGATAGGGCGACCATTGGTGAAGGATCAATCATTTTTCATTGCCAGAATATCGTCAATGTGAAAATCGGGAAGGGTGCCATTCTCAGAGGGATTCAAAATCTGAAGGAAGGATCTATTGCTTCAACACCGGAGTCTCGCACCTTTGTAGGAGACGGTGTCATTGCCAAGGATTTTATTATCCAAAAGGGAGCCCATGTGAGTGATGGCGCTCTGCTCCATGGTGCCCTCATCGGCGAGTATTCAAAAATTGGGAAACAATTCTCTGCAGAGAACTCCGTCCTGTTCTGTAACTCAGAAGGCTTCCATTCTGAAGTTTGCTCCATTTTTGGCGGTCCTTATACAGTCACTCATCATCGCTCAACCTTACTCATTGCAGGAATGTTTTCCTTTTTCAATGCCGGTAGCGGTACCAATCAATCGAACCACATGTACAAGTTGGGACCTCTCCATCAGGGCATTATCGAGCGCGGTGGGAAAACGGGTTCTTCATCCTATCTACTCTGGCCGTCCAGAGTCGGAGCCTTCTCAGCCATTATGGGTAAGCATTACGCTAACTTTGACAGCTCTGATTTTCCTTTCTCCTATGTAAATGAAGAAAACGGACACTCAACGCTGGTGCCAGGCATGAATTTCTTCACTGTGGGCACACTCCGTGATTGCCTGAAATGGCCCACCCGTGATCAACGCAAGCACGCTGATAAACTGGACCAAATTAATTTCCAGGTTCTGTCACCCTATACTGGTCAAAAAATGATTAAGGGACAATCCATCCTTCTAGATCTCTATGCAGCTGCCGAAAAGGGGCAGGAGTATGTGAGTCACCAGGGAATTCTGATCAAGCGGTTGTTGCTAAAAACATGTAGTCGTTATTATCGTCTGGCACTTGAGAAATATATGGGCGATGTCTTAGTTGCTCGTCTGTCAGGCAGGTCTGTTTCAAGTCTGAAAAGTCTCTTGGCTCCAGACCCCGGTGCGGCCAGCGGAGATAGTTTCTGGGTTGATGTTTCAGGTTTACTCTGCGCTCAGCCACGACTTGATGATTTTCTTGAAAAAATAAAATCTGGGCTGGTGCCAGATCTTCAATCCTTTCAAGCAGAACTCAAAAAACTACATGACAGTTATGATAAAGATGAATGGTCCTGGGTGCTCTATTCTTTTCCTCAAATCTTTGGTTTTGAGTCTTTAGCATTAACAAAGGATGATCTTGGAACAGTGCTTGAAAAATGGAAACTGTCTTCCAGCAAGTTGATAAACATGGTTGAAATGGATGCTTTAAAAGAGTTCGAGGGAGTTGTGCGTACCGGATTTGGCATTGATGGTCATCAGGATGCTGATTTCGTCAATGTGCGTGGTGATTTTGAATCAAATTCATTTAAAAAACAATTGGATGAAATGAGACTGAAGATCGAGAGTGATCATCAAGGCGCTATCAGCATCCTAAACAATCTATAATTTGGAGTAATTATGAGACTCATTATTCAACCTGATTACAATAGCTTAAGCAAATGGACTGCCCATTATATTGCCAAAAGCATAAACGACTTTGCCCCAACAAAGGACAATCCTTATGTGTTGGGCCTGCCAACCGGCTCTTCTCCTGTTGGTACATACAAAGAATTGGTGACATTGGTAAAGGCTGGAAAGGTTTCCTTTGAAAACGTCATCACTTTCAATATGGATGAATATGTCAACATAAGGGAAGGTCACCCGGAAAGTTATCACTCATTCATGCGCCAGAACCTCTTCAACCACATTGGCATTCCAGAAGAGAATATTAATATCCTCAATGGGAACGCAGAGAATCTGGTTTCAGAATGCGCCGCCTTTGAAAAAAAGATTCTTTCTGTAGGAGGTATCCGCTTATTTCTGGGAGGAATCGGCCCGGACGGTCATATTGCATTCAACGAACCCGGTTCATCCTTACATTCCCGTACTCGAGTAAAAACGCTTACTTACGATACAAGAATTGCAAATTCCCGATTTTTCGGGAATGATATTGAGGCCGTTCCAAAGTTGGCTTTGACAGTTGGTGTCGGGACTGTTACTGATTCCTTAGAGGTTGTTTTGATTGTGAACGGTCATTCAAAAGCCAGAGCATTATATAAAATGATCGAGGAAGGTGTGAACCATATGTGGACATCTTCTGCTCTGCAGCTGCACCCGAAATCTATGGTTGTCTGTGAAGAAGACGCCACCTATGAATTGAAGCACGGCACATACCGCTACTTCAAAGATATCGAGCAAAAGAACCTGGAACCTTACCCCATCTAAATCGACAACAGCTGCCAGGACTTCCCAAACTAAAAAGAGTCTCGAAATTGCGAGACTCTTTTGTTGGATTTATTGTATTTGAGACCCCACACCGACCTACTTCAGCAACAGCAACTTACCTGAGCTTATTCCGGAGAGACTTTCGAGTTGTGCAATATAAACACCACTGGGTAGATCTGATCCCAGATCATCCCGGGCATTCCAGGTTACTGAATAAGATCCTTCAGCCATCTCTGCTGAAAGCAGCCGTTTTACAGCCACGCCTCTGGTATTATACACTGTTAACTCAACCCTGCCGGCCATGCTTAACTGGAAGGCTATCTCAGTCCCAGCATTAAAAGGGTTGGGATAATTTGAGATGAGCTGAGGACTATTGGGTAATATACTTACATCATCTATTCCAGTTGGGCCGAGTAGTTCATTCACAACTGCCGTTATTGCTGATTCATTGTAGCCATATGAATTGTACCTGACGATGCCATTCTGGTCGAGAATTACATTTCGAGGAATTACTCCAGAACCATAATCATTCCAGATCGTGGATATCCGATCATCAGCTATGGGATAGGTGGCTCCAAGGTTCGCCCACGCCTGACAGGTGAGCGAGTTAAATTCATTTCCCAATCCAATGATCATCAGGCCATCGTCATTCCGGGTTTGATGAAATGCTTCCAGGTGCGGAACCTCCGCACGACAGTTACCTCACCACGACTCGAAAAAATTTAGCCAGAGAACCCGGGCGCTCTCTCCCTGACCCGGGCTTAAAAGTTGACCCACAGTTTGTGTCCCAACACCATTGGCACAAAAACTTACGACCCGGTCCCGTGAGTCCTGGCTGATAGTCTCGCCAACCGTGTACTGGGCGTAACTCACTGAAGTAAAAAAACTAAAACTCAAAACTATAGTCAGGGTGAAACCTATTAATCGCTTTTGAATGTTCATATAATCTCCACTTTACCAAATCATGTTAACGACTCCCATCATAGGGATAAGAGACTTTAATAATTTAAGCGCTGAACTTTGGCATTAATGTCACAACACTGACACTTTGCATATAGAATCAAAGTGTTGATGAAACCTGCTTCTGCTTGAAGATATTAACTCCTTCCTGCTGAATTTCACTTATTCCGATAAATTTTTAGGATATATTGGGGAGTACTTAAAATATTTCGGGAGAATAGCTATGATTGATGATCGCGATATTCAGATTTTGGAATTATTACAGGAAAATGGTCGGGCAACAGCCAGTGAGATTGCCAAGCTGGTTCAACTTTCTATTCCTGCCGTTGGCGAACGGATTAAGAAGCTCACAGAAAAAGGACTTATTAAAGGTTATTCCACAGTACTTGATCATAAAAAAGTCGGTCTGGATCTAACAGCGTTTGTCTTCATCGTGAGTGAACACTCAGATCATTATGATGGTTTTGTAAACAAAGCTAGAGCTTGCAAAGCGGTACTGGAATGTCACTCCATCATTGGAGGAGGCTCCCATATATTAAAAGTCAGGGCAAGAAATTCACAGGCCCTTGAAGACTTGCTGTATGAAATTCAGAATTGGCCCGGTGTCAATCGAACCCAATCGAATCTTGTCCTCTCCTCATATAAAGAAAGTACATCCATAGATCTATCAACACTGTCTTCCAAAAGCGATTAGCATTTCTACTATTTTATATTTCCAGCCAGACTGCTTAAATTAATTAGACAATATCTAATTAATGCTTAAATATTTATTGACTTATGCTAAACAGGCTTGTTAATTGTATGTCATGAAAAACAACACTAATAACCAAACACTTTTTTGTTAAGGGGCTTTTGCATATGGCAAAGATAAAAGCAGAATATATCTGGATCGATGGTCATAGACCTACCCATAAACTACGTTCAAAAACCAAAATTATCGATGGGCCTATCACTTCGCTCGATCAGATTCCTGACTGGAGTTTTGATGGCTCCAGTACCAATCAGGCCGTAGGTCATGATAGTGATCGCGCCATGCATCCCGTCTCTTTCTTTCCAGACCCTATCAGAGGAGGAGATCACATTCTCGTCATGACAGAAGTTAGATACCCTGACGGGAAAACGCATGAAACCAATAAACGGTCTCATCTGGCAGATGTTGCTAAAAAATATCTAACCGAGGAAGCCTGGTTCGGAATCGAACAGGAATATACCTTTTTTAGAGGTCGCTCACCCCTGGGTTGGCCTGACGGGGGTTATCCTGCGCCCCAGGGACCTTTCTATTGTGGTGTTGGAGCCGATGAAGTTTTTGGGCGAGAAATTGTTGAAGACCACATGGAAGCCTGTCTCACTGCAGGAATTGGCATTTCTGGTGTAAATGCTGAAGTAATGCCAGGTCAGTGGGAATTTCAGATTGGTCCCCTTGGACCTCTCGAGAGCGGTGACCACTTATGGGTTGCTCGCTGGTTGTTGTATCGTATTGCCGAAGATTATGGCGTTAATGCCAGTATTCATCCTAAACCAGTAAAGGGTGACTGGAATGGCGCTGGTGCTCATACCAATTTCAGCACAAAAAGCATGCGTGCTGTTGGCGGATATGATGTCATCGAAGCTGCCTGTAAAAAATTAGCGGAGAAGCATGAGGAGCATATCGCTGTTTATGGTGCTCACAACGAAGAGCGACTGACAGGTCTACACGAAACTTGTTCAATCCATGAATTCCGATATGGTGTCAGTGATCGTGGAGCATCCATTCGAATTCCGCTTCAGACTGTGAAGGATGGTAAAGGTTACCTTGAGGATCGTCGTCCTTCAGCCAACATGGATCCGTATGAAGTTTGTGCCATTTTACTGGAGACTGTCTGTTCCTAAAGACCTCTCCACATCATTAGGATTCCCTTAAGCCACCTTCGTCAATAGAGGTGGCTTTTTTTGGGGGGGATCATCTCAATGTCAGCCATTTCTGTTTATCTACTGAATGCTTTTCGTTGCCATTCTGGGCCTAATAGTCAATAACATATTGCCCTAAAAATTGTATGAGATTGAGGGAAAGAGAGATCGCTTCACTCCCGGTGGTCGATCTCGAAGACGACTGGGAGCAATCCGCTTTGTATGTTTGCGAAGCGCAGCTAAAGTAGACTCTCTTCCGGTTCATTTATTTATTCAAAACCCAAGTTGGATCAATACCCATCCAGGTGCATTTTAGACTGCTAACACTGACATTTTGAGAGGGATTATTGATGAAGATACGTTTTCTGTGGATTCCAGCAATTTACGGGCTTACACTAATGGTCATCCTTAATGGCTGTTCGAGCCCTCAAACATCATCCTCCCTGGCGGACAACCGTTTAGATCCCAACACTCACCCCACCTTTCAACAAATTGAACTTTTTCTCGATCCTTCGCAAACAACCTACTCGGGCGAAGTAAACATTGATCTAAATATTAAGCAACTCACCTCATCCTTTCGTTATCACGCTCAGGAGATGGAGCTGACCTCAATCATGCTCACCCATAATCTGGATACGATCCCTGTTACAACGACACAGGGGCCAGAAAATATTGTAATGGCTAGAACTCAAACCGTACTCTCGCCAGGTGAATACCATTTGAAAATTTCCTTTCAAAAGGATTTCAATCAACAAACCGTTGGTCTCTACCGCGTTGCTTACGAAGGTAACAACTATCTTTTCACCATGCTAGAAGCCGTGGATGCGCGGCGTGCCTTCCCCTGCTGGGATGAACCCCAATACAAAATTCCCTGGCAACTGACCTTAAATATCCCAAATGAACAATTGGCAATCTCAAACACCCCGATTGCCTCGACTCGCACAACAGCTTCAGGTCAGCAGATTGTCTTTAAACGAACCAAACCCCTTCCCAGTTATCTTATCGGTATTGCTGTGGGACCCTTTGATCATCTGCCACTGGAAAATCTATCAGTGCCAGGAAGTATCTATTTTGTTAAAGGGAAAAGTCACCTTGCCACTTTGGCGGCCAGCTCAGCGGCCCCTCTCATGGATGCATTGGAAAGCTATCTCAAAATTCCCTACCCTTTTGAAAAACTGGATTTTATTGCCGTACCTGAATTCTGGCCAGGTGGTATGGAAAATGCCGCCATGATTACCTTTGCAGACCGGATTGTCCTGCTTGATCCAGAGAAAACATCCCAGAATCAAAAACGTCGATTGGCAGCCGTGGTCGCCCATGAAATCGCCCACCAGTGGCTCGGTGATTATGTAACCATGGAATGGTGGGATGACCTCTGGTTAAATGAGTCGTTTGCCGACTGGATGGATGACAAGATCGTGAGACAACTCTATCCAGAGTACCACAGTGAACTGAATGCCATTCGCAGTTTACAAAATCTCATGGATCGGGATACCAAAATTACCACGACACCCATCCGAAAAGAGATCACGACTTCATCACAGATATTTGAAGATTTGGGAATGGCTTACGGTAAAGGGACTCAGATATTAAACATGGTTGAACAATGGGTAGGGGTAGAAAATTTTCACAAAGGTGTCTTTTCATATTTGCAGGCAAACGCCTGGGCAAATGCCACCTCAGCAGATCTATGGGAACACTTATCCCATGTTAGTGGTCAAGATGTGAATGCTGTCCTCTCCTCCTATGTCACCCAGTCCAGCTTGCCCTTTCTGCGATTTGAGATGGTGAACCCGAAAAAACTTAAAATCACCCAGGAGCGTTTTGTTAATGATGGTGTGATTGCACCCGAACAGCAATGGGTGCTTCCCGTTGATCTGAGCTACAAAAGCGCCAGTGGTGAGCATTTCCAGACGGTTCTTTTGGATAAAAATCAGATGGATTTATCCTTTGAAGAAGCAGTCGAATGGATTATTCCCAACCGGGCAGCTCGAGGCTATTACCGCTGGATCATTCCCATGGAAATGTTTCAACAAATCAGTCTGGACCCTACCCGCTACCTGGATACGGTTGAGCGGATTGCCTTTCTCGGGAATGCTGAAGCACTCCTGAAAGCAGGATTGCTGGCTGGGGATACTTATCTTGAACTGCTCAATTCTTTTGCTTCAGATCCGGAAGCAGAAGTGGTCGAAACAGTTTTGGATAACCTTAACCCCATCAGCCAGCTATTTCCATCAGATTCACCTAATCCAGATTATGCCATTTATATACAAAACAGCCTCAAGCCGGCATTGCTAAATATCGGTCTGGAACAGACAGATGGCGAAGCGAGTGCTCTTTCAGGTCTCCGAGTTAGGCTGATGAGTTGGTTGGCTGGACCAGGCCAGGACCAATCAATCAAGTGGCACATGGATTCACTGGCCAGTGCATATATGAGAAACAGCGAATCTGTCCATTTTGATTTCGTGAGTGACGCGCTGGCTATTTCTGCCCACGAGGGAAACCTGAAGTTATTTCAAGACTATCAGGCTCGATTTGAGTCAGCCCAAAGCTCTGATGAGCGCTATAATTTCCTGAAAGCCCTGGGAAGTTTTAGGAACCCTGAGCTTCAGGATAGAGCCCTGGCGTATTCCATTGAGGGTCCTTTGAGAACCAACGAACTGACAACAATATCAAACACAATTCGAGGGACAGAAGCAGGTAAGGACAAAGTGCTGACCTGGGCGATGGAGAATTACTCAGTTCTGACCGACCGCATGCCCGCGCATAGCGCAACAGCTTTCCTGGGAAACTGTGCTGACGGGAGTTCCTCCCATAGGATCGTACTTGCCGAGAATTTTATTAATATAACGGGAAATAGTGCACCGGGATCCAGAGCCTATCTAGAGAAGATCGAAGAAAGAGTTTTGGATCGTCAACGACTTCGGAATCGAGTGTTCGGAACAATGGAAGCATATTTAAAAAACCAGAATCAATAGAGCGGTACACAGGTATTTAGTCCCCAAAAACCAACATGCCATCCAGGCTCTATATGATGTACTTTCTTGCATCTAATTTCATGTTTTTGACAGACTCGCGATCATATATAAGCGTCAGAACAGGCCTCATGTTTAAAAAAATATCCAGGCGCCATATTTAAACATTTTATAGTGAGCGACGGTTGTTAGTTTGCCACCATATGATAAAAAGTCGTATTCTGAAGTATCTTGATTATTTGTTCGTCCTGCGGCCTACTTTGTTTTTTCCTATTTGGACCATTGCACTTGTAGGAGCCTATGCTGCGAAACGTTTTGCTGATTCCTGGGAACCCCTGGGACTTTGGTATGGCTTTGTTGTCTTTGTGCTTTATACCTTGACCATTGGAGCCGTTTATCTGATCAATAACATTATTGATCGTCGCAATGATGCAGCGAACAACAAGGTGTTTCTCATTGCAGATGAGTATATCCCACCGCGGCTCGCGATGTTCTATCTCGTTGGCATTCTGATTGTGGTTTCAATACTGTCATTGCTGGTCTCTGTGAAGCTATTCTGGTGGTTTGCTGCCATGTTCCTCTTTCTAGGGGTGGCCTACAGTGTTCGTCCATTCTCATTGAAAGATCGACCCGTTGGCGGTGTGCTAACTAGTTTCGTTTCAGGGTTTGGTCTTTTTGGCTTTGGATGGTACTTATACGCGCCTTCAGGGGGGTTTCAAGTCTGGTGGCACGCGCTACCCTATGTACTGGCCTGGGTCAGTATTAGCATGCTCACGACCATTCCAGATAGTTATGGAGATGCTCTTGATGAAAAGGAAACCATTGCAGTAGCGCTGGGACACAACAAGACTCAGGACTACGCCTTTATCCTGTTGGGTCTGGCACTCATCTTTTCAGTGCTGACCTGGGACTGGGTAATCGGTATTACTGGTTTGCTAGCACTGCCCTTCTATACAGTGATGTGGAGAAAGCGCAGCGTCCAAAGCACCCTCGGAGCAATCCGTTGGGGGATCAGCTTTCTCTCTTTTGCCATGTTTTTTATCTTTCCAGCTTATTTTGTGGCCTGCTTTATCCTGTTTTTCCTGGCCAGGTGGTATTATAAGGGACGCTTCGATCTCCTCTATCCGACCTGGAAAACCAAATCCGATTGATTCTTGTTAAAGATAATAAATGTGATTTTTGCGGCACCTGTGTCGCTGTCTGTCCGGTGGATGCCATCGAATTGAGGGAGGCAGATATTAAGATCATACACGAGACCTGCATAGATTGTGACATCTGTGTCTGGGTTTGCCCAATTGATGTCCTGGAATCTCGCGAAACAGTGATGAACCATGACTGATTTTGATGTTATTGTCGTCGGCGGCGGTCCGGCAGGGAGTATTGCAGCTTATGAAGCTGCAAAAGCGGGTTTAAAGACTATTCTGCTTGAGAAAGACCGGGACATCGGTTATCCCGTCCGATGTGCTGAAGCCGTGGGCGAGGATGGTCTTAAAAAATTTATGGACACGGATCCTCAGTGGGTCGCTGCAACCATAAAATACGCTCGGCTTATTTCGCCCAATGATACCTCCCTTCGTCTGCCCCTCCCCATAGAAAATGGACTTATTTTGCATCGCCGTTTATTTGACTTTGCACTGGCGCAAAGGGCAGCAATGGCGGGCGCTGAGGTTCAGACCAAAGCCTACGTAGATGGTCTCATCATTTCTGATGGTCAGGTTGGGGGTGTTAACTATCAATATTTCGGAGAAAGACGTTCACTCAGAGCGAAAATCGTCATCGGAGCCGATGGTGTTGAATCCAGGATAGGGAGAATGGCCGGACTTCGGACAGCCCTCAAATTGAGTGATACGGGCTCGGCCTACCAGGTCTCAGTAGCCAATGTGGATGTGGAACAGGACGTCATTGAGTTTTACTTCGGGCAGAATCGAGCGCCCAGCGGATATCTCTGGATCTTCCCCAAGGGTGAAGGAATGGCTAACATAGGTCTTGGTGTGGTGGGCAAAGGCGTCCGCGATGTCATCGCCAAAGATCTCCTGGACAAATTCCTCACAGATCGCTTCCCAAAGGCTGCAGTCCTTACGGCAGTCGCCGGGGGGATTCCTCTGGCAAAAACCTTGAAAAAGATTAGCACTAATGGGCTTATGCTTATCGGTGATGCCGCTCGGATGGCAAACCCTGTGTCAGGTGGCGGGATCATCTCGGGAATGATAGCAGGGAGGATAGCAGGTCAGGTGGCTGCCGAGGCTATTGGCGCAGGTGATGTCAGTGAACAGGGGCTTAAGGAGTTTCCAGCGCGCTGGCACAAAGAAGTAGGTCGGACCTATGACATTGCGCACCGTATATCCAACTCAATTCGTGAAATCACTGATGAACAGTTTGATAAGATGGCCTGGGAACTAAAAGCCTTGCCTCCTGAGAAATTAAATCTGAGGAGAGTTTTCACAACTGCGGCAAAGCATAAGCCCAAGATATTGCTTGATGTGACCCGTGCATTCGCGGGACTTATAATGCAATGATAGACGTATGTTCTTAATGCTCGTAAAGATTTTGTAACTATTTATTTCCCACGATAAAGATTTTCCCCCAAAAGCTACAGAAACAGTTAACGCTTTAGAAATAACATCAATCGTGAGCGAATAAGGATCGATATTCTGGGTGGAGGCGCAAAAGATCAGCATGCTTTCCCTGCTCATAAATCTCACCCGCTCTAATCCAGATGACTCGATCCATTTCTGCAGCGGTGGCTTCTCGATGGGTAGCTACCAGAAACAGTGAGCTTGAATAATCCGTGTTGATGTTTTGCCAGAGCTGTTTTTCAGTATTTAAGTCCAGAGCCGAGGTCACATCGTCAAAAATGTAAATCACTGTGTCACCGTAGAAGGCTCTCGCCAGGGCAACTCGAGCGCGCTGTCCACCACTTAAACCAATTCCACCCTGCTCCAGTTGTTTCTCGGGGTCAAGCTCATCTCCAAGAACAGCAGCACGGATGATATCCTCCAGGGGGCGCCTTTGATCACGCCCCATGGCTATATTTTCTGCGACGCTGCCGGAAAAGAGTTCAATATCCTGGGGAACATAGGCAATGGTTTCGGCTCTTGAAAGATCACTCAGCCCGCTTAATTGCTCACCATTAAGGTATACGGCTCCCTCGCTAGGAGTGAACCAGCCGGAGACTAATTTTAACAATATGGTTTTCCCAGATCCGACCTCCCCGACAATCCCGATTTTCTCACCAGGATATACCTTGAAGTTGATGCCCTTTATAACATCACTTTCTGCGCCTGAGAAATGAAAGTGCAGATCCTGAATGCTGAGTTCCTGGATGGGTGATTCAGCCTCGGCTGTAGAAAGGGGTCTGTTCTCAAATTTCTCGATCTCCTCGAGACGGTCCACTGACGATTCAGACATCTTGAGCGAAACAAAAAACCAGGATATGGTCCAGATCGGTTCAGTAATTCCCCCCATATATGCAATAAAGGCATAAAAGGTGCCCAGCGTTATTTCTCCATGAATGACATAGTAACCACCCAGGAACAGGATCACCACTAAACCGACCTGATTTATCAAACTGCCAATACTTTCCAGGAATGAACGAATAAAGACGACCCGCTCTTCGGCTATCTTGCGTTCAACCATGTTGGCTTTGAATAGTTTTTCCTGAGCCTGCTCCATGACGAAACCAATGACAATTCGAATCCCGGAAAACGCAGATTCAAGAATATTATTGGTTTGGGATATCGTTTCCTGTCTTCTCTTGTATGCCTTGTGCTGCAAATGCTCGGTTTTACTCATTGCCCAAACAATGAGTGGTAGCGGAGACACCGCCAAAAGCGTCAATTTCCAGTGCAGGGTCATCATGACGCCAATTGAAAAAAGGAGCGTAAACCCTGCCTCGATGGGTCGCATGATCCCAGAGTTTCCAAACCAGGCCAGCTTCATGTCACCATCAATATCATCGGAAAAGCGGGTGATCAGATCACCTGAGCGATAGCTGTTATAGAAAGCTGGATCCTTGCGTAATAAATTGCCAAAATGGAACATTTTAATATCCAGGCCCAATATCAGATTCATCATGTATCTGGAGGCTGGCAAAAGCCAACGGGTCAGGGTCCGAGCCAGCCCAACCAGAAAAATTATCCATACGTAAAATTTGACATCAGTGACGGCCTTCTTCTCTGTCAATGCATCAATAACGAATTTGAAAATGATGGGATAAACAGTATTGAGTCCAATACTTACCACAGTCATCAACATGACCCAGGAAATCCCCTTCCAACGACGACGCCAATAAGGAGCAAACCACCCCAGAACGTGCTTTGTTGAGCCGAGGAGCGACACTACAATATTTCCTTATCAGGATCGACATGCGATAACAGGTCAAAGTAAGCACCCCTCAGGGACATGAGTTGTTCATGACTGCCTGATTCTCTGATTTCACCATCCTGGACAAACATGATGATTGTCGCGCGACGAATGGTACTCAATCGATGAGCCACAATAAAGGAGGTGCGTCCCTCGGTCAATTTTTTCATGGTGGCCTGAATGCGTAATTCTGTGCCTGGATCCACAGATGAGGTAGCCTCATCCAGAACCAGAACCTGGGGCTTTACTGCCAGTGCCCGGGCAAATGCGATAAGCTGTCGCTGGCCATATGAAAAGCCCTCCCCACTCTCTTTGAGAATGGTATCATAGCCTTCCGGTCGATTTAAGATGCTTTCATGGATATCGGTGATGTCCGCGGCAGCCTCCAGATCAGCTCGACTCACTTCAGATCGAAAGGCACGCAAATTTTCCTCAATCGGTGCGGGAAAAAGAAATAGATCCTGAAGAACCAGACCAAATCGTCGGCGATATTCTGCTACATCGAATTCACGAATATCAATTCCGTTTAGCAAAATGCGACCCTCCTGGGGATCTCTGAAACGGCATATCAGATTGATGATGGTAGATTTGCCTCCACCGGTGGGACCTACAAAAGCAACTTGATCACTGCCTTTCACTTCAAAAGTCATATCATGGATAATTTTATTTTCATCGTTATAGGCAAAGCTGACGTGTTCAAAAACGATGCTTTCGATGTCATCAGGCAGGCTGACAGGGTTTGCTTTTGTGCTTATATAGGGCTCATCCTCAAGGGTAGAGAAAATACGGTCCGCAGCGCCCCCGGCAGATTGGAGTTGAGATATCTGCTCGGTAAACATGAAGATGGGCCAATAGATCTGAGCGATGTACTGGGCAAAAAGAACCAGGGCTCCCACCGTAAGCGTCCCATCATTTACCCATTCTACCCCGAGAAGCAACACAATGACAGTCGCCCCCACTTCCATAAACCCGAGACCCTGAAAAATGCCATAATTGATCAGATTCATTTTGATGCTGAAACTGTTGAAGGTCTCAGTTGCTTTGCGTACGCGATTCAGCGCCCACTCTGTTCTATCGAAAACCTGGAGGATGCTTGCCGAACGAATAAATTCGCTAAGGACACCGATCATTTTTGAAAAATTAGATCTGTCCTTACGGAAATAGGGTCTGAAATATCGAAACGAGAACCAGGCGATAAAAATTACCAGCGGGAAAATGGCCAGTGTTATCAACAAAAATCGCATATCGACTGACGCGAGAATGATGAACGCGCCAATAATCATTCCCACGGACATGAGCAATCGTTGGGCCATGGTGGAAGTGACAGCAATGATTCTTTGGGGATCCGATTCAATGCGACTAACCAGTTGTCCCGTTGACGTAGATTCAGCGAAGGGTAAACCCAATTTGAGGGCATGGGAAAACAGTGAGACCTTCAAATCGTTAACAGCAAAGATACCAGCTTTCTGGGCCATCCAGTTGCTGTAAAAACCGAAAACTGCTGATAATAACATGGTGATGAGATACAAACCAGCAGACCAGGCCAGGGCGCGAAAATTTCCAGAAGGGATATCTGAGTCAATAATGTGTTTCAAGATGATTGGCTGGAACAGCACCAGAATGACACCCAGAAAAGCCCAGGCCAGGGCAAAGAAGAAGGTTCGATTATAGGGTTTTACAAATGGATAAACTCCAAGAACCATCTCCTTAAAGGAGTAGGTTTTACTGTCATCATCATCGAGGCTAAAGTCGTCATCCCACCACATGCGCTTAGGTAAAAATAAATTAAGTACAATGGAAGCGAAGAATTGCTATTAAGACACTGCTTCTTTTCCCAAATTATTGCGCTGAATAATTAACACGAGAGCTGATGAATGAAAATTTTACTTACAGGAGGATCCGGTGATCTGGGCCAATTCCTGAGTCCATTGCTCATTGCCCAGGGCCATCATCCTGTTAATTTTGATATTCGCCCTCCTGAAGCGAATACCAATCATTTTTTTCAAGGTACATTACTCAAGCTTGAGGATATTCAATCAGCCCTGGTTGATATAGATGCCGTGATTCATATTGCAGCATGGCATGGCATTCACGAAACGAAGGGCTTGAAAACACCCCAGGAATTCTGGGATCTCAACGTGAATGGCACACATAATCTTCTGCAGGCTTGTGCAGATCAGGGGGTCAAAAAAATCACCCACATTTCCAGCACCAGCGTTTCCAAATTGTCCGGCTATTATGGCTTCACAAAACGCATTGCAGAACAAGCTATCCTGCACTTTCAGGAGGAATATGATTTAAATGCAATCATCCTGCGACCACGCGCGTTCATCCCTCCCTGGAACCGAACTGTTTATCCCAATTACCTGGAATGGGCAAAACGATTCTGGCCAGGCGCTGTGCATATAAAGGATGTTGCTCAGGCAGTGGTAAAAAGTCTTGATTTATTAGAACGAGATAAAAATTCAGGCTGGCCGGCCCTAAGCATAGACAGGGCTGCCGATTACCCCCAGGAGGAATTGGAGCATTGGGATGTCCGGGGTCCTGGATCGAGCTTCCGGCGACATTTTGGTGAATTTGAAGCGCTTGTTCTCAAACATGGTCTAGATCCAGGTATCAAACCCAATTCCAGGGATATCTCCGATGCAACCAGAGTCCTGGGATATGAGCCGGAGTATGGATTGGCACAACTCCTTTTGGATCTTGAAAAACACGGAAATGAATGACCGCATTACTAGAACGTCTTCACAAGGGAGTGCAACGACCGAAGTGATCCCCCCTTTTTCATGGGAAATTAAGGGGATTGCTTCGTCGCGGGCTCCTCGCAAAGACCCAAATACAACGACCCTGTGCCGTCTTCACGAAGGAGTGCAACGACTGAAGTGATCCCCCTTTTTCGTATGAGAATCAAGGGATTGCTTCGTCGCGGGCTCCTCGCAAAGACCCAAATACAACGACCCTGTGCCGTCTTCACGAAGGAGTGCAACGACTGAAGTGATCCCCCTTTTTCGTATGAGAATCAAGGAGTTGTTTCATCGCAAGAGCCTGGTAAGGACACGAGGGGTCGATTTATTTATAGGCATCATCATGGACGGTTTTCACCGCCCGACCAGAAGGATCATTCAGATTCTGGAATGATGCATCCCAGGCCAGAGCTTCCGGTGTACTACAGGCCACTGAAGGCACGGAAGGGACACATTTCGCCGCTGAATCTGATGGAAAATGCTCAGCAAAGATGCTCCGATAGTAATATTCTTCCTTACTCTGAGGCGTATGAATGGGGAATTTAAATTTGGCTTTAGCCATTTGCTGATCTGTAACATCCTCTTCAACAAGTGCCTTCAAACTATCAATCCAACTATAGCCGACTCCGTCAGAGAATTGTTCTTTCTGCCGCCAGGCAACACTCTTGGGCAGATAGTCTTCAAAGGCTTTTCTGAGTATCCATTTTTCCATTCGCTCGGAGTTGATCAATTTGTCTTTGGGATTTAAACGCATTGCCACATCCATAAATTCCTTATCCAAAAAGGGAACCCGGCCCTCAATACCCCATGCTGCCAGAGACTTATTCGCCCTTAGACAGTCGTAGAGATGCAGTTTATTCAGCTTACGAACTGTTTCCTCATGGAAGGCTTCAGCATTGGGTGCCTTATGAAAATAGAGATAGCCACCAAATAATTCGTCAGCGCCCTCACCTGAAAGCACCATCTTGATCCCCATGGCCTTAATTGCCCTCGCCAGGAGATACATGGGTGTTGAGGCTCTCACGGTGGTTACATCATAGGTTTCCAGATGATAGATCACATCGTGGAGCGCATCGATTCCTTCCTGGATGGTGAACAGGATCTCATGGTGAACTGTATCAATATGCTCTGCCACTTTTCGAGCTGCAGCCAGATCTGGTGATCCGCTTAATCCAACGGCAAATGAATGCAAACGGGGCCACCAGGCTTGCTTCTGGTCATGATCTTCAACCCTGAGCGCTGAATATTTCTTGGCGATAGCAGATACGATGGAGGAATCCAGGCCACCTGACAACAAAACACCATAGGGTACATCGGACATGAGTTGGCGGTGGACGGCTGCCTCCAGAGCCACCTTTAACTCTTCAATATTACTGGTTTCATTCACCACCGCCTGATAGTCTGACCAATCGCGAGAGTACCAGGCTTTTGGTTCACCATCTGTGCTTGACAGGTAATGTCCAGGGGGGAAAACTTCGATTTTGTTACAGACGCCCTCCAGGGATTTTAATTCAGAAGCCACATAAAAATTGCCACTGGCATCCCAACCCATATACAGAGGAACGACACCCATATGATCTCTGGCAATCAAATAGCTATCGTTCGCCGAGTCATATAGTGCAAAAGCAAAAATTCCATTGAGTTCATCCAAAAAGCTGATACCCTTTTTTTCGTAGAGCGCTAGAATGACTTCACAATCCGAATGGGTTTGAAAATGATACTCTGTGCACTGAGCCCTCAAATCTTCATGATTATAGATTTCACCATTGACAGCCAGGACCAGAGATTTGTCTTCGCTAAAAAGGGGTTGGCCTCCCGAAATAGGATCCACAATGGCCAGGCGCTCATGGCTCATGACAGCATTGTCACCACAGTAAATGCCAGACCAGTCAGGTCCACGATGACGAAGCTTTTTTGACATTTTTAAAACTTTACGCCGTAAAAGCTGAGATTCCACCTGGAGATCAAAAACACACACTATTCCACACATATTTTAAGTCTCTCTATTTCTTTTTGGTTGTCTTGAGACCCTTCGACAGGCTCACGGAGACAATCCTTTCGTTGCTGCTTGGCGAGTTCATTTGCAGGGTCGAAGCCAAGCACCCAAATTCATTCTGTAAATTCCTTCGCATTCGCGTGCCTGGTTTTCAGGACGGCTGCCACATCACTTAATCTCAAATCATCAGTATTTAGCAAGACGAGCAGGTGAAAGAGTAAATCTGCACTCTCGTCCAGAAATTCTTTTTTGTCTCCGGTGACAGCTGCAAGGGCTGTTTCCACCGCCTCCTCACCAACCTTCTGGGCAATATATTTTTTCCCCCGTTGAAGCAATAAAGCTGTGTAGGATGTGTCGGGAGAGGCTCCCTTGCGTGACTCTATGACAGCTTCTAGTTCTGCTATAAAAGTCAAATCAGGTTGTGCCCCATCATCCCAACAAGTCGTTGTCCCCTCGTGGCAGACAGGGCCGGCTGGACTTGCCAGTACTTTCAGGCTATCTCCATCACAATCAGACACAATTTCCACACAGGTCAAGGTGTTTCCAGACGTCTCACCTTTTTGCCAAAGTGTCTGTCGTCTTCGACTATAAAAAGTTACCAGCCCTGTTTCCAGGGTCCTTTTAATGGATTCAGGATTCATATATGCTTGCATCAGCAAAACGCCAGATCTGACATCCTGAATGATAGCTGGTATAAGACCATCCTGCTTTTCCCAGGCAAGTTGATCCAGGTTGTCCAATGTGATCTTCATTTGCGTACCTCCACGCCTGCTGCGGATAAATATTTCTTTAATTCCTGAATATTGATGACGCTTTTGTGAAATACACTGGCCGCCAGTGCGCCATCCACATCGCTTTTGTTGAAGACTGCTTCGAAATGTTCTCGCGTTCCAGCGCCGCCAGACGCGATAAGGGGGATTTGACAAATCGCTCTGACCAAACTTAACTGCTCAATATCATAACCCTGACGCACACCGTCATTGTTCATACAGTTGAGAACTATTTCACCGGCACCCAGCTCCTGGACTTCTTTGATCCAATCCAGGGTTTGCCAGCTGGTTTGTCTGGTTTTTTCTGTATTTCCTGTAAATTGATGGACCCTGTATTCACCAGATGCCTGGTCCTGGTAACTATCCACGCCAACCACAACACACTGCTGTCCAAAACGGTGGTTGAGTCTGGATATAATACCAGGGTCACTCAGCGCTGGTGAGTTAACGCTTATTTTATCCGCCCCCATTTCCAGCACTTCAGCAGCCAGCTCCAGGTTTGTGATTCCACCCGCCACACAAAACGGAATATCTATGACCCGGGCAACTTTTTCGATCCAAGTTCGGTCTACGCTACGTCCATCACTGCTGGCTGTGATGTCATAGAAGACCAGCTCATCAGCTCCCATTTCAGAATAATATTGGGCCAGCGGTACAATATCTCCGACGATCGCGTGATCTCTAAAGCGGACCCCTTTGACCACTTTTCCATCCCTCACATCAAGACATGGGATTATCCGGCGAGCCAACATGCTTGAGCCTCCCCTAAGGTGAATTTTCCATCAAGCAGTGCCTTGCCAATGATTACGCCAGAGACGCCCGTCTGAGCCACTGAGCTAATATCCTCAAGCTCGCCTATTCCTCCAGAGGCCTGCCATTCCAGCTGTGGATAACGCCCAGACAGTTCTGAGTAGAGACCTGTATTGGATCCTTTCAGGGTACCATCGCGACTGATATCTGTGCATAGGATGTGTTTTACGCCAGTTGAAATATATTGATCTAGAATTTCTTCCAAACGCTTGCCACTTCCCTGACGCCAGCCATGGGTTGGCAGCCATTTATTTCCTTCTTCATCAATGGAAACATCCAGAGCCAGAACGATTTTTTCGGGACCAAATTTGTTGATCCAGCCTTGAACCTTTTGCGGCTCATTAATTGACAGACTCCCTATTACCACGCGGGCAACTCCGGCATTCAGAAGTTCAAAAATATCTTCCTCACTTCGAATGCCCCCACCGGTTTGAATTTGGATAACTGTACTTCGTACCAGTTCTCGAATTAAATCAAGCTGCCTTCTGTCTGTATCCCTGGCTCCCTGGAGATCAATGATGTGAATAACCTGGACGCCATTTGTAGAATAACGCCTAACAAGGTCCACTGGGGATTTGTCATAATAGGTCACCTGCCCGTAATTACCTTTCAGAAGACGTACAACCTTTCCATCAAGCAGATCAATCGCTGGAATAATCATAAGCTGAGCTCGAGAAAGTTTTTTAGTACTTGTGATCCCATTTTACCAGAGCGTTCGGGATGAAATTGGACACCCATAAAATTTTTGTAGGCTAATGCAGCTGAAAACTGATTGCCATATTCACTGCTGGCCAATGTCCATTCGGATAGTCCTGCGGCATAGCTATGCACAAAATAAAAGTATTCATCCTGAGGGATACCCCTGAAGAGTGGATGATCTACTCGCTGTGTTAATGTATTCCAACCCATGTGAGGCAAACGTAAGCCCTGAGCCTCAAGACCTATGACCTGCACCGGGATCAGGTTTAAACAGTCTGTATCACCCTCTGAGGAGCTCACTGTAAGCAACTGCATTCCCAGGCAGATTCCCAATAGAGGCTGAGTCAATTGTTGAATGACCTGGCTCAGACCTTTTTGCTCCATAACACCCATGGCATAATTGGCTGTTCCCACCCCGGGCAGAAACACACGCTCCGCTGCTAGAATGGTCTCCGGCTTGTCCGTAACGGTGACGGAACCTGTCAAACGTTCCAGGGCAAATTTCAGGGAGCTGATGTTAGCACAGCCCGTATCTACAATAACACTCACAAGACTCCCTTTGAACTGGGGATTGCATCTCCCGATTTTTGAATTGCCTGCCCGAGAGCGCGGCCAAAGACCTTGAATAATGATTCAACCTGGTGGTGGGCGTTACCCTCTGTGGTGCTAAGATGCAGCGTGACATTCATGCTCATGGCCAGGGATCTGAAAAAATGAGAGACCATCTGGGTGTTCATTTCACCAACCCGGTCTGTTGTAAACTCAGCTTTAAACTCAAGATGGGGTCGACCGGAAATATCCAACAGGCATTCTGCACGACACTCATCCATGGGTAGTGCAAATCCAAATCTTCCAATCCCCTGCTTGTTTCCTAATGCGTTTGAAAGTGCTTCGCCCAGTGCCAGGCCAGTGTCCTCTATACTATGGTGGTCGTCAATTTCCAAATCGCCTTTAACATCGCATTTCAGATAAAAACCAGCGTGGGTTGCGATCTGATCCAGCATGTGATCAAAAAATCCAATAGAGGTGTCAATCGCGGATTTCTTATTGCTATCCAGATCGACCTCAATTCGAATTTCGGTCTCAGAGGTTGATCTCTGAACCAGTGCTTTGCGCCTGGAGCCAGTCAACGTTTTTACAATCTGTTTCCAGCCTCTGGATCCAGGCTCGAAAAGAAAACTGCCAATCCCCATATTGTTGGCCATCTGGATATCAGTCTGGCGATCGCCAATAACCCAGGAGTCCTGAAAATCAATTAAGCCCTCCTTTAACAGGGGCTGAACCAGGCCGAGCTTGGGTTTCCTGCAACTGCAATCATCTGATTCGAAATGGGGACAGAAAAGGGTCTCATCAAAGTGAATGCCCTGAGATTCCAGAATATGCATCAGTTTATCCTGTGGAATCTGAAAATCAGGCAGGGGGAAACTTTTTGATCCAAGACCGTCCTGGTTGGAAATCATGATCAGTCGATATCCAGCTTTTTGCAGATCCAGCAGACTGGGGATCACATCTTCCTGCAGTTCCAATTTCTCCAGTGAATCCACCTGAAAATCCCCAGGTGGTTCTTTGATGAGGGTTCCATCGCGATCAATCAGGAGCGTTGGCCGGGAGTTCATTTGCTTTTCTCATATTCCTTGAGTGCCTGGAGGAGGGTTTTGATCTCCTCATCTGACCCTACACTGATTCGGACACAATTTTCCAGATTCAGTCGGTTGCTCTGATTTCGGATAACGATACCCTTTTGCTGGAGTGCATCCATGAGCTGGCTGGCATCATCTACCCGCAGAAGCACAAAATTCGCCAGCCCTGGATAAACCTGCCTGACAAATGTGAACCGGGTTAATGCATCTGCAAGAGTGGTCCGGGCAGTTTGAATCAGCTTGACTTCCTGCTCCATTCTGGCAATCCCCTCATCCGTGAGAGCCGTAATTGCTAAATCAACCACAGGGACGGGGATGGGGTAAGGGGCAGATATTTTTTTCAGAACTCCAATAACCTCGGGACTGGCCAGAACAAAACCGCAGCGCAGCCCTGCCAGACCAAAGGCCTTGGACAGCGTCCGTAGAACCACGAGGTTGGAGTATTCTTCCAGAAGGTCCACATAGCTGGATTCAGACATGAATTCGATATAGGCTTCATCAAGAATAATCAGGGTTTGATTACGTGCGGACTCCAGGATATCGATGACCTTCGAGCGACTTAAAATATTTCCAGTCGGGTTATTCGGTGAGCAGAGGAATACCAGTTTACTGTCCCCGGCTTCCACTATTACTTGAGGTGTATCCAGCCTCCAGTCTGAGAGCAGCGGTGTTTCCACACATTGGACTCCATGGGTCTCAGCGGTAATGCGATACATCCCATAAGTGGGTGGGGTATAAACGATCTGGTCATCCCCTGCTCTACAAAAGCTTCGGACAAGCAAATCGAGACCTTCATCAATTCCTCTTGTGATGAGCAACTGATTGGTAGCAACACCGGAATACCTTGCATAGGCTTCAACCAGCGCTTTGGGTTGAAATTCAGGATAACGGTTCAAATTGCTTGGATGATCCCCTGTGTTTCTCGGGAACGGATTCTCGTTGGCATTTAACCAGATCTCTCCTTCAGTAGCCTCACGACGTGCTGAGGAATATGGAATGAGCCGCTGGATGTTCTTGGGAGTGATGTTTTTCAACCAGGTAATCATGAAAGGTCCTCCAGACGAAGTGTAATGGCATGTTTGTGGGCAGTTAGTCCTTCACGCTCAGCCAGGAGCATAATGGTTTCTCCAAGGGAATCCAGACCCTCCCGGGTGAGGTGTTGAACCGTGCTGCGTTTTTGAAAATCCTTAAGCGAGAGGCTGTCCGTGAAGCGCGCCGCGCCATAGGTGGGCAGAACGTGGTTGGTACCAGAGGCATAATCGCCTGCACTTTCTGGGGACCAGGGTCCCAGGAAAATGGAACCGGCATTGTGAACCTCATCGAGATAGCTTTCAGCATTCTCCATGTTTAAAATCAGGTGTTCCGGGGCGTAACAATTACTCAATTTTAGAGCCTCCCTGATATTTGAGACTAGAATGAAGCGAGCATGCCTTAACGCCTCTGTGGCAATTTTACGGCGCGGCAATTTGGTTAATTGAGCGCTAATTTCTATTTCAATTTTTTTTATCAACGGAACATCTGTGGCAAGGAGAATAACCTGAGAATCAGGTCCATGTTCCGCCTGGGATAGCAAATCTGCAGCAATGAACCTGGCTTTTGCAGTTCCATCGGCAATAATCAGGAGTTCTGATGGTCCTGCAGGCATATCGATGCCCACCAATCCCTGAGTCTGACTGACCTGACGCTTGGCTTCGGTGACATAGCGATTTCCAGGTCCAAAAATTTTGTCCACTGCAGGAATCGATTCAGTCCCAAAAGCCATGGCCGCAATGGCCTGGGCGCCGCCCACTTTAAACAGGGAGTCTATTCCGCACTTTGATGCAGCATAAATAATTTCCGGAGCCATTTGCCCAGTGTGGTCTGGAGGGCTAAGCAGGATGATCCTGGGACATCCTGCCAGCTGAGCTGGAATGCCAAGCATAAGAGCCGTTGAAACCAAAGGCGTTCTACCTCCCGGTACATACAGGCCCACAGCTTGTAATGGGCGTATACGCAAACTGCACTTCACCCCTGGCTTCGTCTCGACTTCAATATCCTCCTGAAGCTGAACAACGTGAAACCTGTGGATCATTAAAGACGCTTCATCAATGGCAGCAAGCACCCTGGGATCCAGACTTTGAATAGCCGATTCGATCTCAGTTTGAGTCACTTTAAATTTATCCAGAATGATCCCATCAAAGCGTTTGGTCAACACCTGCAGGGCATCGTCTCCTGAGTCGCGAACAGACTGGATTATTTCTGCGACTGCAGCTTGCAGTTTCTCATTGTCGGGCATGATGGGTCGCTGAAGCGCTTCTGCCCTTTGCTTTTCGCTCAAGGATTGCCAGTCGATCATATTATGCCATCATTTTTTCGATAGGGAGTACCAGAATTGAGCTGCCCCCGAGCTGTTTTAATGATTCCATGGTTTCCCAGAAGACCGTTTCTGTGCTCACAGCGTGGATGGCTACCATAGTCTCTGAACCAGCCAGGGGTAAGACAGTTGGTTTTTCTGCTCCCGGCAATAGCGCTATTATCTCATCCAGTTTATTAACCGGTGCGTGAAGCATAATATATTTACTCTCCTTTGCCTGCATGACACCATTAATGCGGACAATGAGTTTGTCCACAAGTTTTTGATTCGCATCACTCTCAAGAGTGGGGCGTTGCACCAACATCGCCGAACTCCTCAAAATGACTTCATCCTCACGTAAGCCATTTGCCTCCAGGGTGACACCCGTTGAAACCAGATCACAGATTGCGTCTGCAAGACCTGCCCGCGGGGCTACTTCAACTGATCCAGTGAGATGGACTATCTTTGCAGAAACACCCTGCTCATCCAAATACCGGGTAAGGGAATAGGGATAACTTGTCGCAATGCGCATCCCCTCAAGGTCCTTTATGCTGGAATATTCATTTTCCTCTGTAGTTGCAATAGAGAGTCGGCAGTTTCCATAATCCAGTGAGATGAGGCGTTTGAACTCTGATTGCTCCCCAAACTTGGCTCTTTGGAGACTGACCTCCTGCATGATATTGTCGCCAACAAATCCCAAATCAACAACCCCTTCCATGACCAGACCAGGGATGTCATCATCTCGGACAAACAGAATATCTATGGGCATGTTTTTCACATGGCTGATCAACTTGTTTTTGGGCTGATTTATTTTCAAGCCACAATTTCGGAGTATCTCCAGAGTCGCATCACTGAGACGCCCCGATTTTTGAACTGCAATCTTTAACCGTTTTTCACTCATTCTGATTTCATTCACCTTTCAACTTATTAGTCTGTCTTTCTTTCTGAGCTCGTTGAAGGATAGGCAGGCCAACTATAATTTTCTTCATTGTCAATTTTCCTTATCCTGCTTCCTTTTCTTAGCCGCTCCTTCGACGTGCCCAGGATGACACTTCGTGTGTTTTTGACGCTAAACGCAATCTCCCTAAAAACAAAAAACCCCCGGAGTTGGCTCCGAGGGTTTTAAATTTTAGTCCCACTGGTGGCCAACTTAGCGCTAGCCATCCAGGATATGTGTTCCGAACGGCTAGATCATAATATTATGATGATTATGATTATGAATAATCATTGCGTTCAAATTCATATTAATGCTTGTCATTTTCATACCGGACGAATTCTAAACAATTAAGTTTCCAAATACAAGCTGAAAGGTCTCATTTGTAATAAGATTTTACTAACACTTCCCTCCGGCCCGGTTTTCTTTCATATTTACCTGTGATTTGAAATTTGACGAAATTCTCGGAAAAGGTGAGCAGAATGGACAAAAATACGAAACTGGCAATTATCGGTGCAGGGAATATCGGTTCTTCAATAGCAGATGGTCTTTTGGATTCTGGCACTTTTAAACCCTCCCAACTGATCCTCACACGACGTAAGGTTGAACGCTTGAAACGATTTAAAAAACTTGGCGTACATACGAGTGCCCATAACCTGGAAGCTGTAGCTCTTGCCGAGATTATCATCATTGCCGTTGAACCCCAACAAATCGATGAACTCTTGGATGAGATTGGACCTGTATTAGAGCCGGGCAAACACACGCTTATTTCGGTCGTGACAGGCGTCTCTATCCAACAGATTCTCCACAGCGTGAATCAAGATATTGCTGTTGTAAGAGCCATGCCAAATACAGCCATTTCGCTCAGAGAATCCATTACTTGTTTAGCTTCAAACACTGCAGGACACGCACTGGAACTTGGAAAATCAATATTTGATACGGTTGGCAAAACAGTGCTGATCGAGGAGGAGCTTATGGGAGCTGCAACAGCTCTCGGCGCCTGTGGAATCGCCTTCTTTTTGCGTGCTATCCGCGCAGCCTCACAGGGTGGCATCGAAATTGGCTTTCATTCAAACCAGGCCTTACTTATCGCAGCACAGGTTGCCAAAGGGGCTGCACAATTAATCCTTGATAAAAATCAACATCCCGAGTCCGAAATAGACAAAGTTACCACCCCACGTGGCGTCACCATTGCCGGTTTAAATCAAATGGAGCACGAAGGCTTCAGCTCTGCCATGATCAAAGGTATTGTCACCTCTGCCAACAAAGCCCAGAGTGTTTATAAAAAGGATTGATTGATAAAAGTATTTCTCCATGCGAGGTTTCGAATCCTCGCCTGCTATTAATGTATCACCCCAACGTATCCATCAGGTACTGTCTGAAATCCTGATACTGCGTCGACATGGATGTAGCCTGCTTTTTGCGATCAAGATATTTGGCAAGTTGTGGCGGAATGGTAATCTTTTGGCCAATTACGGGTTCAACTGTTTCGGAAAATTTAGCTGAGTGAGCTGTCGAAACAACCAGGCCATGAGTCTTTGTGGCCGTTGCATGTTGATATTCACGAAAACCCAATAAACCAACAGCAGTATGCGGATCAATGATATATTTGAACTGTTTAAAGGTGCTGCCAATCATTTCCAGCGTCTGGAAGTCGGAAAAGCTCCAACTGCTAATTTCTTTTCGAATGCTCTGAAGATCATCAGCAAATAAATACTGGATCCGAGCCAGGTTGCTTGGATCACCCACATCCATGGCATTGGACAGGGTTTGAACCGAAGATCGAGGCTTATAAATCCCGTCGGACAGATATTTTGGGAACACGTCATTACTGTTGGTTGCTGCAACAAAATGCTTGATAGGAGTACCCATACGCTTCGCCAGGACGCCTGCAGTAAGGTTCCCGAAATTACCGCAAGGCACAGAAACAATTAACTCGCCTTCCATTTGTCTCATTTGACCAGCAGCATAGGCATAGTAAAATGTCTGCGGTAACAGCCGAGCAATATTGATGGAATTGGCAGAGGAGAGTCGGTGAGCTGCCCGTAATTCTGTATCAGAAAACGCGTGCTTTACCAGTCTCTGACAATCATCAAATGTTCCAGAAACTTCCAATGCTTGAATATTCTGTCCCTGTGTGGTGAGTTGCTTCTCCTGGGAGGGGCTCACTTTTCCGCTGGGATAAAGAATAATGACCCGAATCCCAGGAATAGCCAGAAATCCACTGGCTACAGCACTTCCCGTATCCCCGGAAGTCGCCACCAGAATAGTAAGAGCGCGGTCTTCACCCTGAATCAAATAGGACATTAAGCGGGCCATAAAGCGTGCGCCAAAATCTTTGAAGGCCATGGTTGGACCGTGAAATGTTTCCAAAACTGAAGTCTGATCATCGAGTTGGTGAATTTTCACATCCAGATTCATTGAGTGTGCAACAATACTTTGAAGATCTTCCCGGGGAACGTCATCCGCCAAAAATGCAGCAGAAATGGTTTGAGCTATTTCTTGAAACGAATGGGATTCAAGATCAGCCAGAAATTCTTCTGGAAGCACTGGAATGCTTTCTGGCATAAACAGGCCACCATCAGAAGGCATTCCTGATAAAACAGCATCCCTGAGAGATGCTGGAGGGCTTGAATTATTGGTACTGATATATTTCAAGGATTAATCCAGGATTCGAGCGCCCTGTTTACTGATTCCTGAGAGAAAGATGTCGCTGGCCAATCCTGCCTTCTGAAAAGCAACCTGCATGGCCTTACCAGATTTCTGCGCAATCTCCTCAGTGGCACACAACGCAAACATGGATGGCCCAGAGCCTGAAATTCCACAACCAAGCGCACCCTGTTCAAGAGCTGCATCTCTCACTGACTCATAGCCGGGGATAAGCTTCCCCCGGTAAGGCTCTGCCAGCTCATCCACCAGCGATCGGCTAATTAGGTCCAGATTTTCTGTAAATAATCCGGTAACAAAACCTGCAATATGGCCCATTTGTTTTGTTGCGGTTTCCATGGGAACCATTTTTGGAAGTATTTCGCGGGCATCCTTCGTTTTTATGTGCATATCCGGATGGACCAGTGCACAGGCAAAAGCTTCTGGTGTGACCAGGGTTATAATATCTACTGGATCTAAGCTGTGAATCAAGGTAAAGCCGCCTAAAAGGCATGGGGCAGCATTGTCAGCATGGGGAACCCCCGTTGCACTGCGTTCGCTTTCCAGGACAAAGGGCAGCAATTCAATTGTGGGGATTGACAAACCAAGCAATTCATTTACGGCGACAACAGCAGCTACAGCACTTGATGCACTGGATCCCATTCCACCAACAATAGGAACCTCTTTTTGAATTTCCATTCCCAGGCCAGGATTTATTTGATGGACGTCCAACAAAGCTTGAACTGCAACACCTGCCGTATTGAGTTTAGGATCAGTTGGCAACTGGGAGAAGACGCCCGTCAAAGGGGAAATGTTGATCCCCGGTTTATCACTGAGAGAACAAATAACAATATCACCAGGTTTTTGAAGCGCGAACCCAAGCACATCAAATCCACATGCAGCATTTGCTACGGTGGCTGGAGCATATGCCCTAACTGAACTTTTCACAGCATCTCACCTTCCCTACAGATTATGAACACGAACTTTTGCGGAAGTTAATCTGCTTTGCCATCATTAAAAAATCTATCGTGCAATTCAAGCTTGACCCTAACGACATCAGCTCTGGACACAACGATGGAGATATTGCGTTCAGAAGATCCCTGGGCAATCGCAACGACATTAACACCCAGGTCTCCAAGGACGTTAAACACTTTTCCGGCAATGCCGGGAGTATGGCGCATATTTTCACCAACTACAGCGATAATGCTGAGATTTTCTTCGATCATAATTTTAGCAATTCCCTGAACCTGCAGTTCGAGCTGAAACTCTTTTTCCAGGGCCCTTTTTGCAGTCATGGCGATGGAGGGCTCTACAGCAAAACACAGAGAGTGTTCACTGGAGGCCAGAGAAATGAGCATAACACTCACATCACTATTGGCCATAGTCATAAATATTCTGCCGGTTAGTCCCGTTTTACCAATCATTCCACTTCCCTGCACGCGAATGAGTGAAATCGCATCCACACTTGATATTCCCGTTATTAGGTTGATCTGGTCATGACCTTCCTTGTTGATGAGGGTTCCGGGAAAATCAGGATTAAAGGTATTCTTAATGCGGATAGGGATGTCCGCCTGCATGGCCGGTTGAATGGTCGGAGGAAAAATAACCTTGGCGCCGAAATGGGACATTTCCATGGCATCTTCGTAAGTCATAACTGGAATTGGGTGAGCAGATGGGACTTCCCGTGGGTTGGCTGTCATTATCCCATCTACATCGGTCCAAATCTCGATTTCACTAGCCCCGAGTGCGCTGCCAAAAATTGCTGCAGTATAATCCGACCCACTGCGACCGAGAGTCGTGGTCTCCCCCTTCTCATTGGAAGCGATAAACCCGGTTATTATCTGCGTATTTGCGTGAGTCTTGAAATACTCACGAATATTTCGTGAGGTAATTTTAAAGTCAACCACGCCATTTCTATAGTTGTCATCTGTGCGAATAAACTTGCGGGCATCGATGAATTCAGCCTCGCCTCCCAGTTCCAGCAAGCTGGCTGTGATAATGCGGGCAGAAAGACGTTCTCCATAACTAAGCACTTGAGTGAAAGTTTTGGGTGCAACATGGCGAACTAGAAAAATTCCCCGTAAGATCTCGCCAAGCCTTGAAGTATAAGCTTCTATCGTATTGAGCAATTCCGCTTGTTTTTCTACGGCACTGACGGATTTAAGCATATTGGTGTGTTTATCGACAAAGATTTTAAAATCACTGAGGTATGCTTCCTGACCACTCTCGGCTTTCTTGATCATCCCGATAAGTTGGTCGGTAACACCACCAAACGCTGAAACAACCACGGCAATCGGTGATTCAGCCTCAGCCTGTTTGATAAGTTTTAGGACATTCCCGAGTCGTTCTGGAGTGGCTATTGACGAACCACCAAATTTGAGCACTTTCATAGAATTATTATTATTCCCCTGTTATTCAATCTTGCCTATCTCTGGTCAAACCTGAATGGAAGCACCAGAACCTGATCCGTCATTGTTATTTACCGAATCATGATTGCTGGCTTGATGGACATAGGTTAACCAGGGTTTGTACTTTGGATTTAGCCCGTGTACTGCATCCATGTATGCAGCTTGCAACTTTTCAGTAATGGGTCCCCGTCCCCCTGAGCCTACAGGTCTCTGGTCAAGTTCTCGGATGGGCGTGACCTCACTGGCAGTGCCAGTAAAAAAAGCTTCATCAGCGGACAGGAGTTGCCCCACGGAGAGACGACCGATTCGAACTTTATAGCCCAGATCTCTGGCTATTTTAATCACGGTTTCGCGGGTGATCCCCATGAGAATGGATGAGTCTTCCTCGTTGGTATACAGCTTCCCATTTTTGACCAAAAAAATGTTCTGGCCGGCTCCTTCAGCAATGGTGCCCTCCTGATTTAGCAGTAGCCCCTCATCAAAACCCTTGGACTTGGCATCCTGCACTGCCAACATAGAGTTTAAATACTGGCCATTGGCTTTTGCTGTTGTAGGAAATGAACTTGAGTGAAATTTCCGCCAGGGTGAAACCGTTACACGAACGCCCTTTACAAGTGCATCCTGCCCCAGATAAGCCCCCCAGTCAAAAGCGCCGATTGAAACTTGAACAGGACAATCTTTGGGATGAACGCCCAGTGTGTCATAGCCATAGAATGCAACCGGTCTGATGTATCCATTTTCAACACCATTCTCTTTGATAATGTCAAGACAGCCCTGGATAAGCTCTTCTTTTGAGAATGGGGTTGGCATTCGATAAATTTTTGCTGAGGTCAAAAATCGATCGATATGATCATGAACCCTGAATATAGCCGGACCACTCGCAGTCGTGTAACATTTGACCCCTTCAAAAATGCCGCTTCCATAATGCAATCCATGAGACATGACATGGGTGGTTGCCTGATCCCAATTGACAAGCTTCCCATTAAACCAAATTTTTTCACAATGATTAGGCATGATCCTGTATCCTATCTCTTCAAATTCTTGTTGCTAATGTTTGCTTTCATGAGCTTATAGTTCAAGCTGTCCACCAGAGCCTGCCAGCTCGCTTCAATAATGTTTTCCGATACACCTACTGTGGACCAGCTGTCGATGCCATCACTGCTTTCAATGAGAACGCGAACAGCCGCTTTGGTTCCATTTCTCCCATCCAGTACCCGTACTTTATAGTCCGTAAGATGGACAACGGAAAGTTGGGGATAAAATCGCACCAGCGCCTTTTGAAGGGCTTTATTCAAGGCATTCACCGGACCGACACCATCAGCAGCAGTATGTTCAACTTCACCATTGACCCGAACCTTGAGCATGGCATCTGCCAGATTGTGTCCTTCACGCTCGTAACTGACAATAACCCGAGAATCTTCTACTTCAAAGAAGGGGGTGAAACTACCCAGCTGTTCCTTGAGAATCAGCTCAAAGGAGGCTTCGGCAGCCTCATATTGGAATCCACGATGCTCCATCTCCTTGATTCGATCAACCACTTCTTTGGGAACACCGCCATGGGCAGCCTTGAGGGATATTTCCAACTCCTCTGCTTTGTAGCGAATATTGCTCTGACCTGACAGATCCGACACCAGGACGCGCTGTTTGGCCCCAACTTCTTTTGGAGGGATATGTTCATACATGCGGCTGTCCTTCATTACGGCACTCACATGAATGCCACCCTTATGGGCAAAGGCTGAACGTCCAACAAAGGGGGCGCGGTCATCGGGATGGAGATTCATGATTTCAAAAACAAAGTTGGCCATCTGGGTCAATTGTGTGAGATCCACAGGATGTCTCAGTTCCAGCCCAAGTTTGAGGACCAGATTGGGAATAACCGTACTGAGATTGGCATTTCCGCAGCGTTCTCCCACGCCATTCATAGTTCCCTGCACCTGATTTGCACCATTCTGCACGGCGATGATGGTATTGGCAGCGGCCATTCCGCCATCATTGTGGGCATGAATTCCAATGGGCCGATCAAAGCTGTTAAAAACTTGTTGAGTTGCCTGAGCAACTTCATGAGGCATGGCACCCCCATTTGTGTCGCACAGGACCAGTGTGTCGGCACCCCCTGTCTGAGCAGCTTTCAACATTTGCAGGGCAAACTCAGGGGAATCCTTGTAGCCGTCGAAGAAGTGCTCAGCATCAAAAATGACCCGCCGTCCTTCTTTCACCAGAAAGGCAACTGATCTTTCAATGAGTTCCGCGTTCTCGTCTTGACTGAGACCCAGACCTTTTTCAGCATGGAGACGCCAGGTTTTTCCAAAAATGGAAACCACTTCGGTCTCCGCTTTCAAGAGGGCATTCAAATTGGGATCGGCGGCAACGGCATCCAGGTTTCTGGCAGTGGATCCAAATGCACATATTTTGGATTGCTGAAACTGGATATTTTTAGCACGTCTGAAAAATTCCTGATCCCGGGGATTTGAACCCGGCCAACCACCTTCGAGTACGCCAATCCCAAACTCATCCAGACGTTGGGCGATTCGGAGCTTGTCGTCAACAGACAGGTTAACGCCTTCCCCCTGGGTTCCATCCCTGAGGGTGGAATCAAACAGTTCAATTGTTCTAGATTGGGTCACTTTAACGAACCTCTTTTAATAACCAGCTATGCTGAGCCAGATGTTTCTTTTCAAAATCCGTGATCTCCTGCCGGTAGGAGAGTGTCTCTCCAATTTCATCAAGACCGTTCAAGAGATTGTATTTTCTGTAAGCGTCCAATTCAAAGGTAATTGGTTCAGTTGCACCAGTAATGGTCTGAGATTCAAGATCAACCTCAAGACTGAAACCCGGTTTTTCCAGCGTAGCCTGAAAGAGGTCTTCAATCTGAGTTGCTGACAGAACAACTGGCAGAATGCCATTCTTGAAGCAGTTTGAGTAGAAAATATCTGCAAAACTTTCTGCCAGGATGACGCTGAATCCATAATCGGAAAGTGCCCAGGGAGCATGTTCACGACTGGAACCACAGCCGAAATTCTCCCGGGTTAACAAGATGGAGGCTCCCTTGAAGCGAGGGTCATTGAGAATAAAATCTGGATTCAAAGGTCTTGCGCTGCAATCCTGTCCGGGCTCTCCATGGTCCATATAACGCCATTCATCAAAGAGATATGGGCCAAAGCCAGTTCTGTGAATGGATTTGAGAAATTGTTTGGGGATGATGGCATCTGTATCGATGTTGGATCTGTCCAGAGGGGCAACCAAACCCTTGATTGAAGTGAATTTTTTCATCTTAATTCTCGTAATATTTTGTCACGTTGGTGATGTGGCCTTCAATAGCTGCGGCGGCTGCCATCGCTGGACTCAGCAGATGAGTTCTCCCGCCCTGGCCCTGGCGCCCTTCAAAATTTCGGTTGGATGTTGAGGCACAGCGCTCGCCGGGCTCCAAACGATCCGCATTCATGGCCAGACACATGGAACAGCCGGGTTCCCGCCACTCAAAACCGGCATCCAAAAAGACTTTGTCCAGACCTTCGCTTTCAGCCTGAGCTTTTACGGGACCTGAACCAGGCACCACCATGGCCAGCGTGATGTTTTTGGCAATTTTTTGCCCTTTAACGATCCGGGCGGCTTCCCTGAGATCCTCAATCCGTGAATTGGTGCAGGAACCAATAAACACTTTGTCAAACGTGATATCCTGGATGGCCATTCCTGGCTTCAACCCCATATACTTCAACGCATTTCTGACCTGCTCCCCTTTGGCGGGATCCGAATCATCTGGAACAAAGCCATCCACAGGGGCGACCATCTCTGGTGAAGTTCCCCAGGTCACCATGGGTTGGACCTCGGAAGCATTGATGATTACTGTCTTATCGTATACTGCCATTTCATCTGAATGCAAACCGCTCCAATGCAGCACCGCTGCGTCCCAGTTTGCATCTGTTGGGGCAAAGTTGCGCCCTTTCACATAATCGATGGTAGTATCATCAACAGCAATAATTCCAGCCCGGGCACCCGCCTCAATGGTCATGTTACAGACGGTCATGCGACCTTCCATTGACATGCTGCGAATAGCTTCACCGCCAAATTCTATGGCGTATCCGGTTCCACCAGCTGTTCCTATTTTTTTTCCAATAATAGCCAGAATCAAATCTTTGGCGCTGACACCTGGTTTTAATTTTCCATCAACACGAACCAGCATGTTTTTGGATTTTTCCTGAACCAGACACTGGGTTGCAAGGACATGCTCCACCTCTGAGGTCCCGATGCCGAATGCCAGGGCACCCAGGGCACCATGGGTGGAAGTATGGGAGTCACCGCAGACGATGGTCATACCTGGAAGGGTAATTCCCTGCTCAGGACCGATCACATGAACAATGCCCTGTCGGGAATCTGACATGTCGAAATTGGTGATTCCCAGGTCACCAGTATTGGAAGCCAGGGTGTCAATCTGAAGTTTGGAAACGGGATCCTCGACCCCTTTTTCACGATCTTTAGTAGGAATGTTATGATCTGGAACTGCCACATTGGCATCTATTCTCCAGGGCTTTCTATTGTTCATTCTCAGACCCTCAAAAGCTTGAGGCGATGTGACTTCGTGGATCAACTGCCGATCAATATAGAGCAGGCTGGTCCCGTTATCGTTTCGTCGCACTTCATGGGATTCCCACAATTTATCGTATAATGTTTTTGCACTCATCAAATATGCTCTTCCACAACTTCTGTTGATTCTGATTCTTGTTTGCTTTTGAATTGATTTAAGGCTTCCAGATAGGCTTTTGCACTGGCCTCGATGGTGTCTGTTGATATTCCGCGACCAGCATAGGTGACACCTTTATGTTTTAATCTCAAGGTAACTTCGCCCAGGGCGCTTTTGCCTCCTGTAATGGAGCGCACCTGATAATACTCAAGGTTGAACTGCTTACTTATTCCCAGGGCTCTGGCGATGGCTCTAAAACAGGCTGCCACAGGTCCATCTCCCGTTGCAGAGTCCTCATAAAGTTTATCAGGAGTTTGAATCCGAACAATGGCAACTGGGATTGTTGTCGTTCCCAGATTCACATGGAGGTAATCAAGTTTGTAGAAGGCTTCTTCCTGCTCAAGAACTTCGCCCATAATAGCGCGCAGATCCTCGTCAAAAACTTCCTTCTTTTTGTCAGCCAAAACTACAAATTCTTTATAAACGGTTTTGAGGCGGTCCTTGTCCATGTGAAAACCCAGTAGTTCCAGACGCGCTTTTAATCCCGCTCTCCCTGAGTGGCGACCCAGGACAATTTTGCTTTTTCCAATTCCAATGCTGTCCGGATTCATGATTTCGTAGGTTTGGCGATTCTTCAGCATACCATCCTGATGGATGCCTGACTCATGCGCAAAAGCATTTTCACCCACAATGGCTTTGTTGGGCTGAACCAACATGCCTGTATAAAGGGAAACCATGCGACTGGTATTCATGATCTCTTCCGTTTTGATATCTGTATGACAATCCCAGATATCTGCCCGAACTTTCAAGGCCATAACAATTTCCTCAAGGGAGGCATTTCCAGCTCGTTCCCCGATGCCATTGATCGTGCATTCAACCTGGCGGGCACCGTTGGCGATGGCTGTGAGTGAATTTGCCACAGCCAGACCAAGGTCATTGTGGCAGTGTACACTGATCACAGCCTGGTCGATATTGGAAACTCTTTGTTTTAAAGCCGCAATCTTGGCACCGAATTCTGTCGGGAATGTGTAACCCGTCGTATCCGGGATATTTACGGTGGTGGCACCGGCGGCAATGACGGCTTCGACGATTTCTGCCAGATATTCGATATCTGTTCGACCAGCATCCTCTGGAGAAAACTCAACATCCGAGGTGAAGGTTCTGGCAAATGCCACAGCTTCACAAGCCATCTGGAGCACTTTCTGGCGTTTTTCCGCAAGATTTTTACCATAACGTTCGCTGCCAAATTTTTGGGTTATATGAATGTCAGAGGTGCCCATAAATGTATGGATACGATACTTCTCTGCATGTTCGAGAGCTTTTCGGACCGCATCAATATCGGGTTCAAGGGCTCGTGCCAGACCAGCCACAATCGCGGAAACCTCACCACCAATACGGTGTACGGCATCAAACTGTGTGGGAGAAGAGATGGGAAATCCCGCCTCGATGACGTCTACACCCAGCTTGTCCAGCTGGCGTGCGATTTCCACCTTTTCAAAAAGCGTTAACGAGGCTCCCGGCGACTGTTCGCCATCTCTGAGGGTTGTATCAAAAACAATTATTTTATCATTCATGCAGAGCTCTCTTGAACGGTTTTTTTCACAAGGGCACCAATTACCAGATCCCGCATTTGAGTCGTAGAGACCAGTTTGTCTCCCTCCTGATAGAGTTCCTGGGAGCGATATCCAGCGTCCAGTACAGCAGCCACAGCAGACTGAATTGCGGCACCTGCTTCTGGCATATCAAGGGTATAATTCAACATCATGGCAACAGAGCTGATCATGGCCAGTGGATTCGCCTTGTTTTGTCCGGCAATATCCGGTGCAGACCCGTGGACGGGTTCATAAAGGGCATATTTTTCACCCAGACTGGCAGAAGGCAGCATTCCCAGACTGCCTGTAACCATGGCTGCGATATCACTGAGGATATCACCAAACAGGTTTCCAGTGACAATCACATCAAATTGTTTGGGGGAGCGAACCAGCTGCATGGCTGCGTTGTCAACGTACATGTGATCCAGGGTAACATCGGGATATTCTTTGTGAATGTCGATGACGATGTCACGCCAGAACTGGGAGACGTCCAGCACATTCGCTTTATCAACCGAAGTGACTCGACCACTGCGTTTACGGGCTAATTCGAAAGCAACCCGGGCAATGCGCTCCACCTCATATTTTTCGTAAACCATGGTGTTCCAGCCACGGTTCTCATTGGCACCTTTGGGGCTACCAAAATAGATCCCACCCGTGAGTTCTCGCACCACCATGACATCCACGCCTGAGACGATATCTTCCTTCAAAGAAGAAGCTCCTGCCAGGGCTGGAAAGACTACCGCAGGTCGCAGATTTGAAAATAACCCCAAGCCGCTGCGGAGCTTGAGGAGCGCCTGTTCTGGTTTCTGGTCCTGGGGAAGCGCTTCCCATCTGGGGCCGCCCACAGCACCCAGGAGAACAGCATCTGATCGGCGGCACATTTCCAGGGTTGCTTCAGAGAGGGGAGCGCCTGATTTATCGATGGCGCATCCACCTACCAGGGCTGTTTCATACTCAAATTTGACCGATTCCAGCTCTCCAACTTTGTCCAGGACCTTCAAAGCGGCATCCATGACTTCGGGACCGATTCCGTCACCAGGAAGGACAGCTATTTTGAACGTTTTCATGGAACCCATCATCCTTTGTTTCCAATAAAACTCATCATGCCACGAAGCTTGGCCCCTACAACTTCAATAGGATGTTCCCGGTTCTCTTTCCGAAGGGCCTCAAAGTTTTTACTTCCTGTAGCATATTCGTTCAACCATTCCCTGGCAAAGGATCCATCTTGAACTTCAGCGAGAATGGTTTTCATCCTCTTTTTTGTTTCGGAGTCAACCACACGGGGACCTCGGGTCATGCCACCATATTCAGCCGTTTCACTCACAGAATAGTTCATCCGTGATAGACCTCCTTCATAAAAGAGATCCACGATGAGTTTCAATTCATGCATGCATTCGAAATAGGCCAGATCGGCTGGATATCCGGCTTCGGTCAAGGTCTCGAAACCCGATTTCACCAGATCAGCGACACCGCCACAAAGGACCGCCTGTTCACCAAAGAGATCTGTTTCCGTTTCATCTTTAAAATTGGTTTCCAGGGCACCTGCGCGGGTACAGCCAATGCCTTTTGCCCAGGCCAGGGCCAACCCTTTGGCCTGACCGTCAGCATCCTGCTCCACTGCGATGAGACAGGGCACACCCTGTCCATTCTCGTAGGTTCGCCGTACGAGATGGCCGGGACTCTTGGGAGCAATCATGATCACGTTGACATGAGGAGGTGGAACGATCTGCTTGTAATGAATGTTGAAGCCATGACCAAAAGCCAGAGTGTTCACTCCACCCATATGGGGAGCTACCTCTGCGTCATAAATCGCCTTCATACTTTGATCCGGAAGGAGCACCATAACGATGTCCGAGCTTTTGACTGCCTCAGAGATGCTCTTAACCTTCAGACCTGCGGCTTCGGCTTTCTGCCATGAGGCACTTTCTTTTCTCAGACCGACACAAACATCGACGCCAGATTCTTTTAGATTCAACGCATGAGCGTGTCCCTGGCTACCATACCCCAGAACAGCACATTTCTTTCCCGCTAATAGCGACAGATCAGCATCACTGTCATAATATGCATTTACCATAATTTTATTTTCCTCTACCTTTAGCTAATTGCTGATTGAATTTGTTTGGTGGTCCACTGCTGGTCCGTGGTCATCATCTCGATCTTGGCTTTCAATTCCAGATGGCTCCCGCGACGCATGGCCATTTTTCCGGTTCGCATGAGTTCAACGATATCGTATTCCTTCAATTTTTGAAGAAACGACTCGATCTCCATGTCGTAGCCAGTAGCCTCAATGATGACAGCTCCTTCCTCAGAATCGATGATCTTTGCTCCATATTCACGGGTGAGCAGATCCAATTGGACTCTATCCCCATTTGTTACGGACACTTTGGCCAGCATGTACTCACGGATTACCGCTGGTACATCAGTCACATCTTCCACCGTATAGGCATTCACCAACTTTTGAATATTGTGAGCCATGTTAACGCGACGGTGTTGGTTTAGCTCGTCAGTAACAATGGTGATTCGTGTGACTCCAGGACTTTGAGTCGCCCCGGCAACGATACTTTTGATATTAAAATTTCGCCGCCGCAGCAAAGAGACGATTCGATTCAGGACACCTGGTTCGTCCTCAACAAAAGCGACAATGGTATGTTCTGATTTTTGCATAATTTGTTCCTATACTTCCATATCTGAAAACTGTTCTTCGGTGATGGGACGTTGGACCATCTCATTGAGAGCGGATCCTGTCGCCACCATGGGATAGACCATTTCCAGGGGTTCGACCACAAACTCGATGAGGGTTGGGCCGTTATGAGCCTGAGCTTCCAGGACGGTTGGAATGACGTCTTTCCGCTCTGTGACGCGAAAGCCTTTTATTCCGTAGGCATCCGCCAGCTTCATGTAATCGGGACTGGAAATGGGCGTTTCACTATAGCGGTTTTCATAAAACATTTCCTGCCATTGGCGCACCATTCCCAGATAGCCGTTGTTGATCAGGGCAATATTGATATTGGCGTTTTCCTGAACGGCAGTGGCCAATTCAGTGATGGTCATCTGGATGCCGCCATCGCCAACCACCGCCCAGATTATTTCTTTACGACCAGAAAAGCTGGCTCCAATGGCGGCTGGAACACCATATCCCATGGTCCCCAGACCTCCCGAGGTCAATAATGAGTTTGGATGATCCTGATAATAATATTGGGCAACAGTCATCTGATGTTGTCCCACATCCGTAACAACAAGAGCATTTCCCTTGGTCGCTTCCCAGAGGTCACGCACCACAAAAGCTCCAAAAAGTTTATCCGATTTACGGTTGAGAATATCTTTGGTGTGGGAGATCTTCATCCATTCCTTGATCTGGGCTGTCCAGGGATCATGTTTGGTTGTGACGATTTTGGGCATCACCGCTGAAAGCACATCCTTCAGGTCACCCCGGATACCAACATCTACGATGATATTTTTATTGAGTTCAGTGGGATCGATATCAATGTGAATCTTCTTTGAGTTGGGTGAGTAAGTTTCAAGTTTTCCCGTTACACGATCGTCAAACCGCATCCCACAGGCGATGAGCAGATCTGCATTCTGAATGGCATGATTCACCCAGTAACCACCATGCATGCCCATAAATCCGATACAGCGGGGATGGCTGGCTGGAATTCCGCCAATGCCTAGTAAGGTAACAGCAACTGGGATATCTGCCGTCTCGGCCAATTGGACCAGTTCAGCTGTAGCTCCAGAGAGTAACACGCCGTGTCCAGCCAAAATCACAGGGTTTTGTGCACTATTGACCAAGTCGGCTATTTCCTGTAACTGATTCTCTGAAACTTTCACTACCGGATTATATCCAGGCAGGACATTGTGGATTTCAGGGTAGACAAATGCACAGCTTTCATTTTGGACGTCTTTGGGGATATCGATCAAAACTGGACCTGGACGTCCGGAACGAGCGATATAGAATGCATCTTTTATGATTCCGGCCAATTTGTTAATATCATTGACCTGATAGCTATGCTTTGTCAGGGGAATCATGGCTCCCAGAATGTCCGTTTCCTGAAAAGCATCAGAACCAAGGGAAGCTCTACCAACCTGACCGGTAATACAAACCATGGGGATGGAGTCCATCATGGCGGTTGCCACCCCTGTAATCAGATTAGTGGCACCAGGACCTGATGTGGCCATGGCTACACCGACTTTCCCGCTGGCTCTGGCGAATCCGTCTGCTGCATGGGCAGCATTTTGTTCATGGCGTGTTAAAACGTGGTGAACCCTATCTTTATATTTCATGAGAGCATCATAAATGGGAAGGTTCGCTCCGCCGGGATAACCAAAAACGACCTCTACCCCCTCCTGGATTAAACACTCCCAAACGATGTCCGCACCGCTTAGTACTCTTGGCTCGTTTGGCTTGCCTGTTTCACTCATTTTAAAACTGCTCCTGTATTTGCTGAGGTTACCATCCGACTATAGCGGTGTAGATATCCTGATTTTATCTTGGGTTCAAAGGGTGGCAACGCTGCCAAACGCCTGCTGATTTCTGCATCTGTGAGATCCACAGAGATGCTGCGATTGGGTATGTCAATGGTGATAATATCACCGGGTTTCAGGCTGGCGATGGGACCACCAGAAGCGGCTTCCGGTGACACATGGCCAACACAGGCTCCACGGGTACCGCCAGAAAATCTACCATCTGTGATCAAGGCAACCTCTCCCCCTAAACCCATACCCATGATGGAGCTGGTCGGTGAAAGCATCTCGGGCATTCCAGGTCCACCTTTAGGACCCTCGTAACGAATAACCACCACGTCGCCAGCTTTGACTTCACCAGCTTTGATCCCTCTAACGGCATCATCCTGTGATTCATAAATTCTAGCTGGACCCGAGTGGACCATCATCCTGGGGTCAACGGCTCCTGTTTTTATCACAGAGCCGTCTGGAGCCAAATTCCCATATAGAACGGCAAGACCGCCTTCTTGTGAAAACGGATCCTCTATGGATCTGATCACATCAGTGTTTTTTCTCGGAGAGTTCTTAATCGTTTCGCCCAGGGTTTTTCCACTAATGGTGGGACGCTCAAGATCAAGCAAGCCATCAATACGAGATAATTCATTCAGAATAGCTGAAATGCCGCCGGCATTATGGACATCTTCCATGTGGACTCGATCTGTTGCAGGACTGACCTTGCACAAATAGGGGGTTTTGCGGCTCAGGGCATTTATTTCATTCAGGTCAAAGTCAATTTCGGCTTCAGACGCTGCGGCAAGCGTATGCAAAACGGTGTTTGTGCTCCCGCCCATGGACATATCCAGAGCGAAGGCATTGAGAATACTGGATCGAGTCACAATATCGCGCGGCTTGATATCCTTTTCGACCAGGGTCATGATTGCTTTAGCGCAGTCACGCACCAGGTCCAGACGACTGTTATCCACAGCCAGCATGCTCCCATTTCCCGGCATTGCCATTCCAAGCGCTTCCAGAAGACAATTCATGGAATTTGCCGTGAACATGCCAGAACAGGAACCACAGGTGGGACACCCTTGTTCTTCAAGCTCTTTCAACTCAGCATCGTTGATTGTTCCAGCCTGGTGTTTACCCACTCCTTCAAAGACAGAGATCAGGTCAACCTTTTCACCGCTTTTGGTCATCCCTGCCTTCATGGGACCCCCAGCCACAAAAACAGCGGGAATATTCATGCGCAATACAGCCATCAGCATGCCGGGTACAATTTTATCACAACTGGAGATGCAGATCAGTCCATCCAGACGGTGGGCTTCGGCAACCGTTTCAACACTGTCAGCAATGAGTTCACGACTGGGTAAGGAATAGCGCATACCCAGATGGCCCATGGCAATGCCATCATCTACACCTATGGTATTGAATTCGAAGGGGACTCCGCCGGCTTCCCGAATGGCTTCTTTGGCAACTTTGCCAAAAGCCTGGAGATGAACATGGCCTGGAATCAGATCGATGTATGAATTGGCCACACCGATAAATGGCTTTTTAAAATCAGCATCGCTTTGAATGACACCGGTCGCCCGCAACAAGCTTCTATGGGGTGCTTTATCGAATCCCTCTTTTATGAGATCAGATCTCATGGTCTCGCTTCCCTTCAGTTATGAGCAACGCTGAAGCCGGAAAGCATTTCTAATCAGGGTATAAGCAATTTTAGTCGGGGGTTAGCCGCCTCTCTGCTCGAACCTGATTTTTGAATGCTATCAGGCGGTCAGAGCGGCGTTGATAATAATAAGTACTAGGCCTAGAATATTTAGGACATTAATACTTAGAATTTCAGTAGTAAGAAGTGACTCAAAATCAGAACTCATTGCCAAAACTTTCACAGTAGTGGTGTTGGTCTGAAGGGTCATATATGTGTTCTTACTATCCATGGTCTTTAACCGGACGTATTCTATCTCGGCAACCTTATGATATGCAATACCTTTTTAAAAAGATTGCGATTCTTCATTTTTATTCCTTTTCCCAAGGTTATGCGTGTATTTCAGTGCCCAATGTTTGCATTTATTTGGTGATCTAAACTGTCATACACTCAAGGCTTACAAGGGTTTAAGCCTGCTAAATGGACTAATTCAAGTTTGATGAGAATCACTCACCAACCTTTTCGAAACAGAGCATTTTGGGTGATCGATTTAAATAAGTACTCATTTGAAACCTTCAGTTTTTTGGATTCTTCACTTTTGAAAAGCAAAGCGAGAATTTGGCTACTTACTCGTTGAGCACCAGTCTCAAACGCTGGGTCACTCGCTCATCGTACAGTGCTTTACTGTCCAACATCTGCATAACCAGGGGTGTGATCTTGGTGAATTTTTTCTTCTCGCTCTTCCATTTATCCAGGATTGCAGAGGCTTTAGGCGAGCCCGTATGGAAGCGATGGCGCTCAAGCAGGCGCGTAATGGTGAAACCATCAGATTCATTTACCTTTTCAGCGAGGACAAAATCCGTATTCAGAAATTCCTTATCTGCTTCCTTGAGATCGTACAGGTAGGCTGTCCCACCGGTCATGCCACTCCCAAAATTAAAACCAATATCGCCCAGAATAATAACGGTACCCCGGGTCATATATTCACAGGCATGATTTCCCACACCCTCAACCACAGCTGATGCACCGCTATTACGAACAGCAAAGCGTTCATTGGCCCGACCTGCGACGAAAAGGGTTCCTCCCGTTGCACCATAGAGCGCCACATTACCAATCATGGTGTGTTCTTTGCCCGGTATTCTGACAGCTCGGGGCATACGAATGGTGATCAAACCGCCGCTCATGCCTTTTCCCACATAGTCATTGGCAAGACCCTGAAGCCGCAGCTCAATACCATGGGTTAGAAATGCTCCCAAACTCTGGCCTGCCACGCCCCTGATTCGATATTGCAAGGTGCCGTGGAACTGATTTTCACCAAAGAGAAAAGCTATCTCGCCGGCAAGACGGGTGCCAATTGCCCTGTCTTTGTTGCTGACCCGTTTACGGACCACCGCTTGTCCATGGGTTAATAATTCCTTATGGATTGTTTCAAGAATTTTTTCATCGAAACTGGGGAAGCTGGGAACGATATAGCTTTTCTCTCTCCGATGTAGCCAGTCCCTGCTCAATTGGGGGTCCAAAATGGCCGATAAATCCAGTTTTAACTCTGAATCTTCATCCAGCGCCTTTTCATTTAATGCCAGCAAGTCATTCCGTCCAATCAAGGCTTCCAGGCTATCAAGCCCTAGAAGAGCCAACTCATCCCGAATATCTTCTGCCAGAAGCTTAAAAAATGTCGCGAGTTCTTCAGGGGTACCTTTGAACTTTTTTCGGAGCGCTGGATCTTGAGTCGCAATTCCAACTGGACAATTGTTCTGGTGACAGCGTCTGACCATAACACACCCCAGGGCCATAAGGGCAACAGATCCAAAATCATATTCCTCTGCTCCAAGTGCTGCAGCAACCAGAATATCCTTCGCCCCCTTCAATCCTCCATCCACTCGAAGGGTAACTTGATCTCTAATATTTGTGGCCAATAAGGCCTGATGAGTCTCTGCTAGACCCGTTTCCCAGGCCATCCCAGTGTGTTTCATGGAACCGAGGGGACTGGCCCCCGTCCCGCCATCTCCAGAAGAGACCACGATGATATTTGCACCGGCTTTAACGACGCCACAGGCAACAATACCAATCCCGGGTTGAGATGCCAGTTTCACGGAAATAAGAGCCCGAGGATTGCTCTGCTTTAAATCGTAGATAAGTTGAGCTAGATCCTCAATAGAATAAATATCGTGGTGAGGCGGGGGTGAAATGAGAGGTATTCCAGGTGTTGATGATCTGGCTGTGGCTATTTCCACGCTAACTTTCTGTCCAGGAAGCTGACCACCTTCACCGGGTTTGGCCCCCTGGGCAATTTTAATCTGCAACTCTCTGGCTGCCGCCAGATAATCCGCTTTAACCCCAAAACGACCGCTGGCAACTTGCTTGGTGTGGGCATTAAAATTTCCACCCTGCTTGAAGAGCATATAACGGTCAGGCGTTTCACCACCCTCCCCTGTATTGCTCCGTCCGCCAACCAACGCAATCCCGACGGTCAGCGCTCTATGTGACTCATCACTTAAAGCTCCAAAACTCATGGCTGCAACGCCAAACCTTTTGGTTATCAACTCTCCAGATTCCACCCGTGTAGAGCCAGTTTTTCCCGTATGTCTCAGAGTGAGCAAATCTCTGATATATACAATATGCTCACGAGATTTATCTTTTTCCGGCTTATGGGTTGCCCGGTTTCGAATTTGTTTGGCAACGGCTGGACTATAGCCATGAGCTTCCCCATCACGCTTCACCCGGAATAGACCTATATCCTCCATTTCTAGAAGCTCGTCTTGAAAGATGGCAGCATGTCTTGCTCTCATTCGCTTTTGGATATCACTGATGCTTTCACCTCCAATATTTGGATTGAGAGAAGCCATCCAGGTTTGCAGGAAGTCCTTATTTAATCCAATCGTGTGGAGTAACATGCTTCCCTGATACGAACTGAAAGTTGAAATACCCATCTTGGCCATGCTCTTCAGCAAGCCTTTTTCAAGTGCAAACCTAAAATTCGCCATCCCTTTGACCCAGTCTTCTTCTTTGAGGGTCTCGCGAATAACTTCGTAGGCCATATATGGATAAACCGCACTAGCACCCAGAGTCGTTAAAACGGAAACATGATGATCTTCATACACATCTCCAGCGATACAGATCAGGGACACATCACTTCTCACCTTGCGCTTAATCAGATCATGGTGGACTGCAGATGTTACCAGGGCCATGGGAATTGGAATGAGCTGCCCATCTAAATGCTCATCACTTAAAAATAGAATTCGCTTCCCAGCCTCCACCGCCGCTGCGCATTCTTCTTGAATTTCCCTTAAGCGGTCCCCAAAGTCTTGATCGATCTTAGCCAGAGTTGAAATGATTTCATGTTTAAATTGCGTGTGGGATTGCATGAGACTTCGAACTTCACGGGGAGAAAGCACGGGACTGTTTATCCGAATTGCTCCATGAAAGGTGGGCTTGGTGGCAAGCAGGTTTTCTTCACTACCGAGGTAATGATAGAGGCTCATCATCAATCTTTCCCGGATGGGATCTATGGGTGGATTGGTCACTTGGGCAAAGGCCTGAACAAAATAATCATAAAAACTACGACTCTTTTGGGATAGAAAAGCGGGTGGTGTATCATCTCCCATGGCGCCAACAGGCTCCAGCGGTATTTGACTCAGAGGTCTGGTGAAGCGTTCCAGTGACTCCTGATGCCAGCCAAAGGCCAATCGAAGGCGCGTGTCAAAGCCGCCTGCAGGAATGGCGAAATCTCCAAACTCGCCAGCATCATCTTCTCGATCCATCACCAGAAAGCTTTGTTCCATTAATTTCCCGTAGTCAACCTGACCGGCAATACGCGCCTTGATTTCATCATTGCTTTCCACACCGCCCTTTAGAGATACAGAATATATTTCGCCTGAAGCCATATGGTGATGCACAACGAGGTCAGTATCATCAATATCGACGACACCAGCTTCAGAAGCCATGATGACCAGGCCACTCTTGGTGCGGCTATAGCGCAGGGGTCGCAATCCATTTCGATCAAGTTTTGCGCCAACGGTGTCACCGTCCGTGTAAATCAGAGCTGCTGGACCATCCCAGGGCTCCATAAAGTTTTCATGATAGACGTAAAAGTTTTTCAGGGCTGAATCCATGCGATTAAACCCGCTATAAGGATCTGGAACCATCATCATCATGGCGTGACTCGGTTCTTTTCCACTCTGCACAATCAGGCTAAAAACTTCATCAAAGCTGGCAGAGTCGCTCTGGCCCGGCGTCACAACCGGGCAGAGCTTTTTAAAATCCTCTTTCCAAAAGTCTGATTTCAGCTGTCGCTCACGAGCATTCATCCAGAGGCGATTGCCACGGATGGTATTGATTTCACCATTGTGGGCGATACCGCGGAAGGGTTGAGCCATTTCCCAGGAGGGGCTTGTGTTTGTGGAAAACCGTTCATGAAAGATGGCCATTCGGGTCTTAAACTCAGGCTCTCGAAGATCTGGGTAGAATTGAGCAAGCTGATAGGAGGATAACAATCCTTTGTAAACCATGGTTTTAGTAGAAAAACTACAGAAGTACAGACTTTCTCCGTTCTTTCTGACGTCGTTTTCCAAGGCTTTGCGTAAGAGATAAGTTTGCTGTTCGGCAGAATAATCTTTATACGAACCCATAGCAAAATAGGCATGTGATATATCAGGTTGATTGTCGCGGGCAATACTTCCCAGACGCTCCGGTCTGATAGGCACCGCCAATAGACCCAAAAAGCTGGCGCCGAGCGCTTTGGCTTGTTTCGAAAATAACGTATTGAGCTGGGCGGTCGAAAGCCCTTGAGAAAAAATAACGGCAAGGGCCAGGTCTTCGGGGTTTTCGGGGATCTGCATGCCGACATCAGCAATCCGTCGACTGAAAAAAGGCCAGGGGATATCTACGAGGAAACCAGCTCCATCACCTGTATCGTGATCAAACCCCTTCCCGCCCCGATGTTCAAGCCGATTAAGTGCTTTAAGGCTTAACTCGATTACTCTGCGGGATGGCACACCAGACTCTTCAGCAATAAACCCGATACCACAGGCATCCCGATGATCCTCTGGATGATAAAGTGGGAAGCGCTTCTTAATGTCTCTGTCGGTTTGCTGTTGTGGGGTCAAAATATTAATCCAATTCTAAAACTTTTTATTTTTCCAATAATTGTAATATAGCCAAAACTTTTTCACTGATTGCAACCAATTTCTTTAATTTCTCAACTGTCCGTTACCTGTTACCACAAATTTTGTGGTAGTAAGTTCACGAAGCCCCATGGGTCCAAAGGAATGCAGCTTGGTCGTACTGATCCCAATTTCCGCCCCTAGACCCAATTCACCACCATCGTTAAAACGTGTGGAGGCGTTTACGATGATAGCCGAGCTATCCAGGGCTTTTGTAAAATATTCAATATTTTCCTGGTTCTCGCTGATGATGGCTTCAGTGTGATCGCTGGTATAGGTCTGGATATGCTCAACGGCAGCAGGCAGGTCATCCACAATTCTTACAGCCAGGATCAAATCTAAAAACTCGGTTTCATAATCTCCCAGAGTCGCTGGAATGACCGTTTCTGAAAAGGCTCGGGTTTTTTTACAACCGCGAATTTCTACACCTCGATCAAAAGCCTCAGCCAGAAAAGGTGGCATAAATGCAGCGGCAATATTTTTGTGAACCAGGAGGGTTTCAAGGGCATTGCAGACCCCGGGACGTTGCGCCTTGGCATTAATAGCAATTTTTACAGCATTTTCAAGCTTGGCCGACTCATCCACAAACATATGACAATTACCCTTGTAGTGGGCAATTACAGGGACTGTGGCAATCTCATAAATTCTCCGAATCAAGCCCTCCCCACCTCTGGGGATTATTACATCCAGTACATCATTCATTTTGGCCAGCTCATCTATGCTGGAGCGATCTGTGGTTGGAACCATATTTATCACATTCTCAAGTGAATGCTCGGCCAGCGCTGCCTTTAATATTTTCACCAGACACTGATTTGAATTGAAGGCCTCAGAACCGCCACGAAGCATTAAGCCATTACCTGCAAAAAAGCACAATGATGCGGCTTCAACCGTCACATTTGGGCGCGATTCATAGATGACACCAATCACACCGAGTGGAATCCTACGCCGCTGAACTCGCAAGCCATTTGGCCGCACATAATCTTCGGTAATAACGCCCACCGGGTCTTCCAGGGTCGCCACTTCCAGGAGACTGTCTGCCATCGCATTTATTCGGGTTTCATTAAGGGTGAGACGATCAATCATGGCAGCAGATAAGCCCTTTTCACGTGCTGCCTGCAAATCCTTTTGATTCTCAGCTTTTATTTCGTTTCTGGCAGCTCGAATGTTGGCAGCCATCTTATGGAGGATCTCCCGTTTGATCTCTGTCGTCACCCTTGGGAGTATTTTGCTGGATCGTTTTGTCAAGAGTCCCAATTCTTTTAACGTCATCTTCTCCTCACTATATGGCTACCATGTTTTCACGATGGATTACGCTACGACGGTGTTTGTATCCCAGGATTTCTGCAATTTCGTCCGACTTGCGCCCGGCAATTCGTTCAACCTCATCCTGATTATATTCAACAATACCCCTCATGACTTCTGTCCCATCTGACAAACAACATCGAATGCCATCTCCACGCTGGAAACTGCCCTGAGTCGCGATAATTCCTGACGCCAAAAGACTGGCCTTGTTTTGTTTTAAGGCTCGTGCTGCTCCATCGTCTATGATGACAGCCGCCTTTGGTTTTAAAGCGTAGGCGATGTAAGCCCGCCAGGAGTTGAGCTGGTTGGCCTCTGGACTCACAAAGGTACCAATTGGCTCACCGCTCAAGATTCTGGGGAGTACGTTCTCTAAGCGGCTATTGGCAATGATGCTGGGTATCCCATAGCGGGCAGCCATCAAGGGAGCCTCCAGTTTTGTCCATATTCCACCTCGTCCTGTTTCACTCGCCTTCTCCTCGGCAAACTGAATTTTAAGCTTTTCCAGGTCTGGGAGTGATAAATGCTCATAAACAGTAGCATCAGCATGCTCACTGGGATTTTTATTTGCGATTCCATCGATATTTGACAGGATGATGTAAAGATCTGCGCTGACCATATTGGTACACAGGGCTCCCAGAAAGTCATTGTCACTGAATCTGATTTCTTCCGTACTCACACTGTCGTTCTCATTAATAATGGGAATGATCTGGTTGGCCAGGAGATAGTTAATTGTATTCCTCGCATTGAGATAGCGCCGGCGGGATTGAAAATCATCATGAGTGAGTAACATTTGGGCTGTGGTTAATTGATAGGCCTGAAAATATTTTTGGAAATATGCCATGAGGATAGGTTGGCCAATCGCGGCGGCAGCCTGTTTATTGTCCAGCGAAGCTATCTTCTCCTGTAAGAGCCCGGCTCCTGCTGCAACGGCCCCGCTGCTTACCAGCACGACTTCAATCTTTGCTTGAATGAGGGCGGCGACCTGGCGACTGAGCTCAATGATCTGGCGCTCCTGAATCTTATTGTCAGGTCCACACAGACTTGAGCTGCCAATCTTTACAACGACTCTGCTTAATTTTGGGAGGGTTCTTCTCATGGCTTCTTGGTCAATTTTTTTGCCACCTCTTTATACGCCGATCTAAAAGGGATTCCCTTTTTGACCAGGGCATAGGCCTGTTCCGTGGCATATAATTCTTTGGTCATCGCTTTTGAACAGGCTTCACGATTGACACTCAACTCATCAAAAAGTAGAATTGATATTTCCAGGCACTCCTGCGTAATCTTTAGTCCTTTCATCACCGGCTCCTTGGTAAGCTGAAAATCCCGATTGTAGCCAGAGATCAGATTTGACAATAGATTTGACACCTGAAATTCATAAGAAGCGACCACATGGTGTTTGGCGCGCAGCAATTCCAAAACATCCGGGTTTTTCTTTTGAGGCATGATGGAGCTTCCACTGCAAAATTGATCAGGCAGCTCGATAAAAGCAAATTCCGACATATTAAACAAGATTAAATCGCTGGCAATTTTGTTCAGGTCTGCCGTGAATTGTGAAAGCAGATGCACGAGCATGAGCTCAAATTTACCCCGACTATGTTGGGCATAAATAGGGTTTTCCTGAACTTTAGAGAACCCCAGTTCCCGGGCAGACAGTTCACGGTCTATGTCCAGAGGGACGCCATATCCGGCTGCTGTCCCCAGAGGAGATTGATCCATGATCTTTGAAACGGCTTCCAGCAATATCCCATTGTCTTTCATGCCAGCTATAAATGATTCCCCCCAGAGCTTGAAATTTGAGGGCATGGCCTTCTGCATGTGTGTGTAGCCCGGATATTCTACAGAGCCATGCTTGGTGATAAATTGAGAAATAGCGGTTATTAGCTGAACACTGAGGCTCTCCAGACCCTTCAGTTTGTCACGGTAATACAATCGGAGCGCTGTAAGGACCTGGTCATTTCGAGACCTGGCCGTATGAATCTTTTTTCCAAGATCACCCAAAGCCTCAATCAAATGAGCTTCTATGGCCGTATGACAATCTTCCTGGGAGCGCGTGATGACAAATTTCCCTCGGGAATGGAGTAATGTAATATTGTCCAATTCCTGTTTGAGCTGCCGTGCTTCATCAGACGAAAGCAGTTTGGCTTTTTCCAGAACACTGACATGGGCTTTCGAAGCGATACAATCATAATAGACCAGCTCGTGATCCAGGAGATAGTCATCACCGACAGTGAAAGCCTCAATCCGTTGATCCAGCTCAACACCTTTGTCCCACATCTTGGTCAAGTTGAAACCTCCCGCCAGTTATAGGGACGGTTTCTGTGTAGCACCAGCTTGTGAGCCTTGAGTCGGATCGCATTAATGTTGATGAATCCAGTTGAATCGGTAGCGTCAAAGCCGCCCTGGATATCCATGCTGGAAAGATCCTGGTTATAGAGCGAATTTGGTGATTCACGACCAATAGTCACCACGTTCCCCTTATAGAGGGCAACCCTTACTTTTCCACTGATTGCTTCCTGGCTTTTGTTAAAGGCACTCATAATAAAATCCATTTCAGGTGAGAACCAGAAACCGTTGTAGATCAATTCTGCAAATTTTGGAATAAGCATATCTCTGAGGTGCATAACCTCTTTATCCATGGCAATCCCTTCAATATCACGATGGGCTGCCCATAAAATGGTGCCAGCGGGAGTCTCATAAATGCCCCTTGATTTGATACCGATAAAACGATTCTCCACCATATCCAATTGACCAATAGCATTGGCACCACCGACTTCATTTAGGTATGTGAATAATGCCAACGGTTCCGTTTTCTCCACACCATCTTCAAGATTTTTGACATGGACCGGTATTCCATTATCAAATGAAATTTCCAGTCTGGTTTCCCTGTCAGGAGCCTCTTTCAAAAGTTTTGAAATGCTATAGACAGAATCATCAGGTGGCACAGAAGGGTCCTCCAGAATACCCGCCTCGTGGCTGATATGCATAAGATTCTCATCTTCACTGTAAGGACGTTTTTTTGATGCGCTAACCTCAATCCCATGTTTTTGGGCAAAATTAATTAAATCCGTTCGGCCCTTGAACTCTGCCAGAAATTCCGGATCTCTCCAGGGTGCAATGACCTTGATATCAGGGTTAAGCGCATAATATCCCAGCTCAAATCTAACCTGATCATTCCCTTTTCCGGTTGAGCCGTGGGACACGTATTTGGCACCTTCTTTGGCTGCAATTCCAATCTGGCTCCTGGACAGTACCGGTCTTGCCAGTGACGTTCCCAAAAGATATCTGCCTTCATAGAGGGCGTTTCCCTGAAGTGCTGGAAAAATATAATTCGAAACAAACTCTTCTCTCAGATCCTCGATGTAAACCTTTGATGCTCCTGTTGCGTATGCCTTTTTCTCCACAGCTTCAAAATCTTCAGTTTGACCGACATTCCCGACGAAGCAAATCACATTATAGCCTTTTAGTTCAAGCCATTTTAAAATCACCGAGGTGTCCAGACCTCCACTATAGGCCAACACCACCTTTTCTTTTTCCAACTTCATTAGATTCCTTTGCATTTGTTTCGATTCGCTTCCATTCAAGACATAAAAAAAGCCCCTGGTTTGAACCGGGGGCTTTCTGATATTTTTCGTTTATATTTACAGAATTACGCGCCGGTTCCTCCATGACGGGGATGACGGCGACGAATAATAAGATTGGTAATATGTCTAGAGGTCGTTTTCATTTACGGAACAATTATACATTTTTTACCCCCCAGAGTGCAACAATATTTTATTTCTTTGCTAAAATCGTATTTAAAACCTAATATAATTCTGGGAGTAAACTTTTAATGAATGAGAGAAAACAAGAAAGATAGCTGACATTTATGCCTTTAGTCGCCCATACTTCCCTGCCCACCTTCGACATCCTGAGAGAACAGGGAGAGGAAATCCTCGATTTGGGCCAGGCGCTTCACCAGGATATCCGAGAGTTGCATATTGGTTTTTTAAATCTCATGCCAAATGCCTCCTTCAAAGCCACTGAAAAACAATTTTTGAGTCTGGTTGGAAGCTCAAATCAAATTGTCCAATACTATATCTATCCATTTACAATCGCAGGTGTCCAGCGAGATGACGAGACCCAGAATTACATCGACTCACATTATACCACCTTTGATCAAGTTAAAGCTCAGGGCATAGATTCATTAATTATCACGGGGACAAATCCAGCCAGCGCGACACTTGAATTGGAACCTTTCTGGGGACCCTTGGGAGAGGTCGTGGATTGGGCTACCCAAAATGTTACCTCAGTGCTGTGCTCTTGTCTGGCCGTTCATGCTATTGTGAAGCACTTGCATCATATCGAGCGTCAGCCGCTTCAGCGAAAACGCTGGGGTGTCTACAGTCATCGTATCACAAACGCTGGCCATCCACTATTGCGAAATATTAATACCCGCTTTGATGTCCCCCATTCCCGAAACAATGATGTGAGCCCAGAACAGCTGGAAGCAGCCGGATTTAAAATTTTGGTTCAGGGTGCTGAAAGTGGTGTTCACATGGCGGTCAGCCCTGACATGTTCAGAATTGTTTTTCTTCAAGGCCATCCTGAATATGACAGAATCAGCCTGCTGAAAGAATACAAGCGCGAAGTAAACCGCTTTTTCAGTGGTCATCGAGAGGCTTATCCCGAGAGTCCTGAGAATTATTTTAATCCCGATATTGAAGCAATTGTTGACAATTTTAAACGCGCGGCACTGGATGCAAAGGCCAAGAATCAAACCATGCCGACTTTTCCTGAGAAGGAAATTGAGCCCCTTCTGGATAACACCTGGCGAGATACGGGTAAGTCAATATTCGATAATTGGTTGGGTTTGGTTTATCAATTAACCAACATTGACAGGCATTTGCCCTTCATAGATAATGTGGATCCAGAAGATCCCCTGAAAATTAGAAAAACCCTTTAAATCGTTACAGAAACGGAGTGTCCACCATCAAACTTCAAACCAAAGCAATCCATAGCGGCTATACCAGTGAACCCACAACCAAAGCTGTCGCGGTTCCCATCTATCAAACGGTAGCCTACGAATTTGACAACGCCCAGCACGGTGCCGATCTATTCAACCTGGCTGCTGTGGGAAATACTTACTCCCGCATCATGAATCCTACATGTGATGTTCTGGAAAAGCGCGTGGCCGATTTAGAGGGCGGTCTTGCAGCGCTTGCTGTAACAGCAGGTTCAGCCGCCATCAATTATGCGATTCTTACTATTGCCCAGCAGGGCAACAATATTGTTTCCATCCCTCAGCTCTATGGCGGAACCTTTACCCTGTTTGCCCATATGTTTGCTCGTTTGGGTATTGAAGTCCGAATGGCTGAAGATGATTCCCCAGCAAGTCTTGAAAAACTGATTGATGCCAAAACCAGTGCAGTCTTTTGCGAAAGTATTGGAAACCCGGCTGGAAACATCGTCGATCTTGCGGCTCTTGCAAAAATGGCTCATTCACAAGGTATACCGCTCATTGTAGACAATACGGTTGCGACGCCTGCATTAACGCGTCCAATTGAGCACGGCGCCGATATCGTGGTGCATTCATTAACCAAATACATGGGTGGACATGGAACAGCATTAGGTGGAATTATTGTGGATTCAGGCAAGTTTCCATGGGGAGATTATCCGGAACGTTTCCCCATGCTCAATACGCCTGAGCCAGCATATCATAATTTGGTCTACACTGAAGCCATGGGTGAATTGGCCTATATCGCCAGGGCGCGCACTGTGCCTTTACGCAACACTGGATCGGCTTTAAGCCCCATGAATGCCTTTTTAATTCTCCAGGGTATTGAGACCCTGGGTTTAAGGATGGAACGGCATTGTGAAAACGCGCTTGCTGTGGCCAAATACTTGCAAAAACATCCTCTGGTGGCCTGGGTTCATTACGCCGGCTTGTCAGATTCACCCTATTTTGAATTGGCCCAAAAGTACTGTGGTGGAACCCCCTCCGGTCTCTTGACCTTTGGCATAAAGGGCGGCATGGAAGCGGGTGAAAAATTCTATGATGCTTTAAAGATTTTTAAGCGATTGGTCAATATCGGGGATGCCAAATCTCTGGCAGCCCACCCTGCTTCTACCACCCATCGACAATTGGCTGGTGAGGAACTGGCTGCAGCTGGCGTCACCCCTGATATGATCAGGCTCTGCGTGGGGATCGAACATATAGATGATATTATTGAGGATCTTGAGCAGGCCTTAAAAGCAGCAAAACATTAATCATTATTGTGTCAAGGCTGGGATTCGAATCCCATTCTGGAGAAGCATCGTAAGGTTAACACAAACTTATTTTATCAGGGCTACTCTAATTTCATAATCTTCAAGAGTTATGGTTTCTTCCTCAACCGGGTAAGGTGAGACCTGAACCAATTCCACCTGATAGTCACTATGGGTTATGACTTTGGGCTCCAGGGTAGTATTTAAAGAATAGATTGTGGTTGAATCTGAGCTGGCAATTTGCAGGATGATTTCAGCGTTACCCTCCCAAACACACTCTACACCCGTAGGACATCGAGAATCTTCACCAACCCCACGAAACTTGATTGAGATATTTCTGTCCACAATAGTTTGACCATATTCAATAACAAGTTCTTCACCTGAATCTGGAGACGTTGCTGCTTCGCATCCAAAAAATAATAAGATAAATAATCCCAGTATTGAATTTTTCATGTTCTTCACCTTGATCTTATCTTCGTGAACCGTTTCATGTAATCCAATGAAGTTAAGCGGCCAATCACAATTATAATACCTTAGTTCCCAATAGGCAATGAAATCGATATCTGATGGGTCATGACCCGCGCTTCCTGCAAGGTAAGGTCATCGCTGGGCGCAATAATAAAATCTCCACTAGCACTCATCCCATCCTCCAGAACACCGAACCTCAGCCATTGTGTATCGACACCGGGCCTGCCGGTCCCCATGGTTGTACGACCTGAATATCTAATGGTAAAATCGGAGTATTCTAAAGTTAAACCCCAGGTGGTGGTCCATTCCACCCAATACTCCTCCTGTTTCCTGTCTGTTACTGCAACGTAGTCCCTTTGATCCAGCCAGTAATGAATATTGCGCATCTGCAGCCCCAGTTGAAACCCCCTATTCTGATTTTGCCACCCCAAGCCTGTTCTCAGAACCCAATTTGAGAATTCAAAATCATTTTCAATTGTTTTATCGCCTGGTCTGATCAACTCCTGTTCACTGTTCACCATATAGGTATCTGCTGCTGCCCAAGTATTGCTGGTGATGGGTTCATAGATGAGATCTATTCCGAAGCTGTTCAAACCATCTCTTTTTGACAAACCACCGCCCAGGTTAAATGCCAGTGTATTACCTGGATCTCTAGGGATATTCATAATTTCATAATTGGGAATTTTGGGATGGCTCTTGGTATTCACCGTGAATATTCCACCATATTTCCAGCCCCGATCATTTAGGGGCGCTGAAAAGCCGGTATGCATTCCAAGTGTAATGGTATGGTCAAGATTGGTCTCGATGCGTTCATCAAAACGCTCCCAGCCCCAAAATTGATAGGTTACTTTGTGGGTCATATCCAATTCGTTGCGAATGAGCATAAGTTCCTGATGGCTCCCGCCAAGACCTTGGCGACTCAGGCCAAGTCTCACATCAAGGATATCACCTTTCTGCTCGATTTTCTCGCTGTCAGAATACAGCAGATCTACCCCATCCCGAGCCGATAATGCTGCTTGATAAATACCGACTCCGATACTGGTGTTTTTAAAGCGTTTGCCAAGAAATCCGGCAAAATAGCGGTTTTCAGAAATATTCCCGCTCAAGGTTGAGATGCCCGAATTCCAGGGATTCTGGTTATCTGCTGAATTCATGGCTTGCAACGCTATGGAAATACCACCAAACCATTGGTTCTGGGTCCATAACAAGGCAAAGGGCATGGAGCGCGCGTTACCATAGCCATTCCCAATCCGGTAGTAGACTGGTGAGCTGGAAACCTGAGATGTCTTGATTTGAGCCCCCTTGGCTGGATTAATCCAGTGATCCAAAAGTGAATCTGCCAGACTGATGCTGATTCCACCCATACCTAAATTTTGACTGGGAAAGAGCAGAAATTGATCGCCGGTTGCCACTGGAATGGTTTTTAACGAAATCACTTGTCCATAGGAGCTGTTAATCAGCAATAGGACTGCGATCAGGATAAAGAGAAGCCAGCCTCCCGTGGATTTATTCGCAATCGTTTCCGGTGTTTCAAAAAAGCTTTTCATGGTTTTCCTTTCGTAAGGGTAATTCGTGCAATTGCCCCTAGGGTGCTTCATATTGAATGCTCTCACTCCTGAGAATAGCGCTGGTTGTAAAATCCATATCAGCAATGCTCAACAGCACTCTCCAGGTGCAAGAATTCGCTGGCAATCCAGTATGAAATTCAACTTGAGACTGAGGCTCTAAGGGAAAGTAACTGGCCCCTGTGCCGCACCAATTCCAGGCGAGATAGACCCAACCAGTATCTGTTTGCATTTCGGTGCTATAATGCATTGACTGGAAATCATAAGCGAAATACTGAAGACTCCCGGTGCTGTCATTGATAATGGAAAAGGAAGCCAAAGATTGATCTCCATTCTGGTTGATACCATTGTACACAATCCGAACAGCGCCTGGTTCCTGCAGGCTGATTGGGTCTTCAGAATCCACCGCTTCACAATTCCAGATCAGCATCAGTGTTGAGATAATTGACAGTGCGGTCGTCAGCTGTTTGGGCAAATGTTTCATAAATTGTGTACTCCAAAAAAGGTCATGTTTTTGTTTTCCGGTGTGAGGATGTCGATCACTCGAGTGACGACTGTGCCTGAGGAATCTGTCTGAAGCAAAATTTCTGACTGAACAGGCAGGGTCAGAATACAGGCATAACATCTAACTTCTACGTTAAGATCAGCACATTGATCGTTCAGTCTATCCACCAATATTTGCAGGTTTTGCGCATGTCCGAGCTGATCACTGCCAGTCTGCTTTGGCTCCAGGTCCTCGCTGAGATTGTTGATTTCCGATTCGAGAATGGCTGTTTCTTTCTCAATGACCCCTATGACGAGACTGGCGCAATTTGCCATGTAGGGTTCATTATCTACAGCATCGCACGAGAACAGCAAAAGCAGTAAAATACCCCCTAATCGTTCTTTATAATTTGTGATCACGGGCAAGGCTCCCAGGCTGTTTACTCAATATCCTGCAACTTCTGGATCAATTGGAGCAGTTCGGCATCCCGATCATCTTCATTGTCCATGGTCGAAGTAATAAGAGCTTCCAAAGCCGGAAAGTTGGAGCTCGCAAAGGGACTCTCTCTGAGTAGTTCAGCATATTCTGCTACGGCTGCGGTGAAAATGAATCGGTTACTGGCTTCAAAAACACTATTTGAGACATGGGATTGCTGGATGGTGAAATCCACAGGTATATCGGTTTCCCCATGCGGTTGTTTGTAACGTAAATGCACCGTACCTAAGGCAGCACTGGAAGCCTGGTTGAGCTCCAATTCATATAATGCAGTAACTCGATGACCGGCACCAATATCTCCAGCGTCCGTCTCATCATCTTCAAAATCTTCATCAGCAATATCACGGTTCTCGTATCCCAGGAGACGATAGCGAATCACAGAGGCAGGGTTGAATTCAACCTGAACTTTCACATCCTTGGCGATAATCATAAGAACACCTGTGAGTTCCTCAGTAAAGAGCCGCCTGGCTTCATCGATCGTATCGATATAATAGTTGTTTCCATCACCCTGATCCGCCAACTGTTCCATAAGCTCGTCATTGTAATTTCCAATTCCATAACCAAGAGTAGACAGTGTAATGCCCTGATCAACATAGCCTGAAATAAGCTCCAAGATGGCCTCATGAGTCGTTCCTCCCACATTGGCATCTCCATCTGAGCATACAATCACACGATTGACTCCGTTTTCAAGAAAACGTTGAGCGTTGACTTCATATGCATTCTCAAGCCCTGCGCCCATGGCAGTTGAGCCTCCAGGTGTAAGACCGGCAATAAGACTCTTGATAAAATCTGCGTCCTGCTCTTCCAGAGTCGTTGGGTTCAGAATTGTTTCCGTGCGACTGGCATAAGTACAAATGGATATCTGATCCCCAAGACGCATGTTATCCACTAAAATGTATAAACTTTCCTTTACCAGATTCATTCGGGAGGTCATAGAGCCTGAGACGTCAACTAGAAAAGTGAGATTCCAGGGGAGATTATCCTCTTGGGACAAGCGTCCCTGCAGTCCGATTCTGAGTAAATGCAGGCTGTCGCCTCTAAAGGGAGAGGGCGCTCCATCCAGATTGACAGAAAAGGGGGCTTCTGTGGGTACAGCATAATCCTGTCTGAAATAATTGATGTATTCTTCAACTCGGACCGAGCTTGGCGCTGGAATCTGGTTATCATTGATCTTTCCCCTGCCGAATGTGTAAGAGCCAGCATCGACATCCACACCAAAGGTAGAGAGGTTATCTTCGGCCGTATTGACAAAAGCATTGTAATCCAGTTCGCCATGTCGCTCAGTGCCAGGATAATAGTCATCTTGTGTTTCATAGAGTCCACCGGTCCCACCCACAGCACCACCAGCTCCCTCCTGGGTACTATAATTTCCATCGGCCGCCGTAGAGCGACTGTTTGGGTTAAGTAAGTTATTCTCACAACCCACGCTGATGATTAGCGTGGTCAAAACAATCATAATAATTGCTGGTCTTAACGCTGGATTACTCTTTTGGAAATTCATCTATCCCTCCGCTTTATTTGCTAAGCCTGTTTTGCATTTGACTCTTATAAAGACAAGTGATATGCCAGCGAATTGAATGGCGGGGGAGGACGAATTAAAAACCAGTAAGTGGTAGCACTCAGGCTGGGAAACTAATTTTTATTATTTTTATTTGTTGCCAAGATTGGGTTGATTGGTAGTTCTGAACTTTCAGAAATCTGAAACATTCCTCAATATTCTGAAATTAACTTTCTGACAAATCAGCAGCTAGAGATCAAATTTTAACCCTGTTTCAATCAAATTTTTACTGTAAAACCAATGATTTAAAACTGTCTCATTTTTGAAGTAGCTGTATTGGAGATAGATCACTTTTTCTGGTGATAGCATTCTTTCAACTTGAATATGCACCTGGTTTTGGATGTTCTCCTCTGGATCACGATACGAATTAAGACTGATATATTTTGAGTGATCATAGCGCTTATTCATTCCTTGAAGTACAACATGGGCAAAAAGCCGCTCTCCAATTCGGCTGGAAGCGTACAGTTTCACACCCCAAATTTGAGCATCATCTATGAAGCTGTTCGAGCGAATATCCTTGTAACTCACGGATACGCCCCAGATAAGTTGCCCGGTATGGGTTATATGGAGACCCAATAGCCACGAATCGTCTTGCTGATTAATATTGTTGCTAAAAATTAATGAGTCATTCTCAATGGTTTTGATGGGATAATCAAGATAATCAATCCGACCTGCCACTCCCTTAATTTCAAGCTGGAGTTTGGGATTAAGTGATTTACTCAACCTGGCGTAGAGTTCGTGATCAAAGTACCTGAATTCAGTTTCAGCCTCATATCTAGAATCAGCTCGTGTATATCCAATTTCCTGATTTACAGACCTGGAGCCTGACCTGCTCAGATATGCACTCAAACTGGTCCGTGCTGATCGTTGGAGCTCATAAAAATAGAGTTTTTGAAACGTTCTAACGTTGGCGTTCAAGCTCAGTCGAGGGTGCAGCTTGAATTGTCTGCCCAGTTCTGCATTTAGAATGATCTTCGAATCCAGAAATAAAGCTGGCTCTATGAGTCCCTGGCCTAAAAGTGACCCGTAAAACTGTCCTGAAGGTTGTGATTCGTTGAAACGGATCAGGGCTTTAACTTTTAGTCCCGGTGTCGGTTCACTTTTAAAAATGCTCTCCCTAGGGTTTGAATCCATAAAGCTCGAAAGGGTAAGTTGCTTTTCATAAGCCTGAAGGCTTAGAGTCATGAGAAACAGACTTATGCAAAAACAAATATTTTTGCTGGAGACCATTAAGCCGAACTGTTTCGCGGTTACACTTAATATTTTGGGGTCAGGGAGCAAGCTTCAGCTCCTTATTAACAGCAGCAAGCAGCTTTTGGTATTCCAGCTGTTTGGCTTTTAAGTAAGTCAAATTTTCTATTGATCCACCAAACGAGGGCGGGCTTTGAAGACCATCCCTTTGAACATTTAAATCAACTGATTTGGAAACTTCTGATTGTCGGTCAAAGATGGACGCACCGGTCCCCTCTGCCCCATCAACTCCCGAAACATCTGCCAGCTCAGTCGGGGAGGAGGAATAATTCCAGTTTAAATTCTTTGCAGTCTCCCCAGACACATCTCGCGCCTGGACATCTTGATCGGCTTCCATCTGGAGCCCGAGATCCTGGTGAAAGTCGGCGAGTCTGCCAGCCAGTTCAGCCTGGGCTGCCTTACGCTCCAGCAATGAATCCAGTTCGGTTATTTTACTCAGTAACAGGTGTTTAACGTCCTGGAGAACCAGATGGCGAATTTCCCGATTTGCATAGTCACCCTGAACCAGGTCACTGTAGTCCGGTAGTTGAATACCGTCCGAGGGTTGACTTAAAAGCCAGCTCCCCACTCGCCTGCTGGTTTCGCGCTCTGTCTCAAGGACGACCCCTTTTGATTCATAGCTGGCCAGGACTTGCTCATAGGTTTGCATAAGAGTGGTCAACTCCTTTTTTTGTCTAGAAAGCAAAAAATCGAAACGGCCATTCAACCTGTCGAGGGAGTCAATAATAGCCAATTGGCGTTCTGTATTACTGGCGAGTAAGAGTTTATTTAACCAGGCATTATACCACACAGAGCTGTTCTGGAGTCTGCTACCCTCACTTTTCAACTCGAGTTGCTCTTTGAAATAAGAGTCGCGATTTGATTGAATCGTGGAAAGATCCGCGCTGGTAGCCATATATGCCTGCCAAGCTTGATTCAATGATTGAGCAGAGAGACAAAGGGTCAACGAAAAGAAGATGAGAACTGATCTACAATGCCCACGGGATTGCACTAGTGGTCCTCTCCCCGACCATTATTCTTCCCACCAAATTCTTCAAAGAGACCGTATTTCTCCATTTTGTAGTAAAGGGTGCTGGTTTTTACTCCCAGTTTTCTGGCTGCTTTCTGTTTTATTCCACCAGCCCAATTCAGGGCATTTCTGATCAAATCAAGTTCAGTCTGCTCCAGGACTTCTGTGAGTTTACCATTGGTTTTGCCTGCCTTGTTCGGGGCATTTTCAAAGTAAACCTGCTCTGGTTTTATCGTATCACCGTCACTAAAGATTAGCAGGCGCTCCAGAAAGTTTTCCAGCTCGCGGATATTGCCAGGCCAGGCGTAGGCAGCCAATTTGTCCATGGTGCGAACCCCAATTTCCGGGGCTTTGCGTTTTAGGCGGGCAGCTTTTAGCTCAACAAAATGGCGGACCAACTCGGGAATGTCTTCTGGTCTTTCCCTCAGTGGGGGAATCTCAAGTGGAAGAACATTCAAGCGAAAGTATAAATCTTCTCTGAATTGTTTTTGATCCATGGCTTGTTCCAGATTGCGATTAGTCGCTGCAAGCACTCGAACATCGACGGAGATTTCTTCAGTACCCCCGACCCGCTGAAAACTTTGATTTTGCAGTACACGCAACAATTTGACCTGGAGTTGTGCTGAAATATCTCCAATTTCATCCAGCAGAATAGTCCCACCATTAGCCTGCTCAAAAATGCCTTTATGTTGTCGAACCGCGCCTGTAAAAGCCCCTTTTTCGTGACCGAAAAGTTCGCTCTCCAGCAAAGTGTCTGTCAGAGCGCTGCAATTGATTGATACGATCTGCTTGTTTGCCCGAGGACTTTCAAGATGAAGTGCCCTGGCAATGAGTTCCTTTCCCGTTCCGCTCTCTCCAGTAATCAAGACCGGACTGTCAACTGCAGCAATCTGCTTAATTCGACCAATCAACTGCTGCATTTGATCTGATGAACCAACCAGGCCATGAAAACCATCCAACTGCGGCCGGGGAACAGCTTTTTGGGTTTTATGATCCTCAAAAACAAAGGCGACTTTGGACTTGAGTTCATCAATGGAGAAGGGTTTGGCGATAAAGTCGCGAGCGCCCAGTTTTAGGGCATTTACGGCTAGATCAATGGTGCCAAAGGCGGAAATCAGAATAATGGGAATGTTGGCGTTTTGATCCTGAAATTCCTGGAGCAGATGCATTCCGCTTTTACCAGGTAATCTCAAATCGCTGATTACCAGATCAGGTTGAATCTCCCTGAAGAGCTGGGCTCCAGCATGACCATCCTCTGCAGTTTGGACTGCATAACCAGCCTTCTTCAATACGATAGCGATCCCCTCACGCATGGTTTGATCATCTTCGATAACCAGTATTTTTAACTTCAAATCCCATCCTTCCAGGGCAGTTTTACACGAAAAACAGTACCTGCTTCATCACTATTTTGGACAAGGATTGTGCCACCTAATTCGGCGATGATACTTTGGACGATGGATAAACCCAGTCCAAAGCCCCGATCCCTGGTAGAAAAATAGGGCTCAAAGATGCGCTCCCAATCTTCCATGGGTATCCCGGTTCCTGTATCGCAGAAGTCAATTTCAACAGAATCAACCAGTCGTTTTATGTTAATGTCTACCTGGGCTGACTGCCCGCCTGCTTCCAGACCATTCTGAATCAGATTAAGAAAGACCCGATTCAATTTTGAACGATCCCCACATATTTCCAAATCACCTTTCAAACTTATCTTTTGATCAAAGGCCATGAGTTCCGGCTGCAGCAGACTTTTTACATCATTAAAGATTTCTCTGATTTTGACTGACTCTATGACACTTTTCAGAGGACGTGCATAATCCAGATATTCCTGTACAATTTGTTTCAGATGCTGGAGTTCTTCGGTGATTTTATCCAGATAAGCCTTATGATCTTCAATATTGTTTGTACTGGAAAGCTGTGAGAGTTCTTCTCTTAACAGACCACTGTAAATCTCCATGCCTCCCAGAGGATTCTTTATCTCATGAGCGATCCCTGCCAGAAGTTGTCGGGCACTTTCTTCCTGCTTCTTGATTTCCCCATGCATGTCAATAAGTGAGCGATTTAAATCACCAAATTCATCGCTCCGATGCAGTTCAACAGGTTCAGAATTTATGTTCGTCTGGATAGCTTTTGCATAGTTGGAGAGGGCTCGTACCGGTCTGATCAGTGAACGTGAAAACACCAGGGTCATGGAAATAGCAACCAGGACAGAGGCTATGAAAATCCAGAACAGACTGCCTGTCATTTGCTCAATAACCGTCATAAAATTTGCGCCGGCCCAGACGACCAGAATAACCGGTGGATCCCTGCCAAAATGTATTGGCATTGCTGCGGCTTTGACATAGCGGCCATCATCCAGCATGTAAATTTCAGAAACGACAGGGTCGACATCATTTTCCAGCGCCAGTAGCCCAGGCAGGGCTGGTGAGAGTTGGGCAATATTTGATTTCAAGCGTTTATCCTGAGCCAGAATGGTTCCGTCCTGCTTATACAGGGTTAAACCTTCGATGCCCATCCCGGCAAATTCAGCGAGGTCCTGTTCTAGCCTGAGTCTAATGCTCATGAGGCCGGGCTCATTGGCCAGCATACCCACCAGATCTTTGTCCAGTGTGCTGCTGATAATACGATTGATGCGTTTGAGTTGCTCCCCAAGCTCGGACTCCAGGGCAACCCGGGAGTACCAATAGAGCGGTACCGATAGCAGAGACATGGAAATGACCATGATGCTCAGGACCAGTAAGATTACTTTTGGACTCAGTTTCATTCTTTAATCTATCGCAATTATTGAACCACTTTTTTTATCGAATAGCGAACAGTGTTCCGTTGCCCGGCTTTTGATAGAAATTGAGTTCGCTTGACGCTTATTTCAAGTGTTTTAATTTTTTTGCTGATATTGGAAAATCCCGGGAGCCCGCTTACTCGGGCTCCCGGGTGAGAAAGTGTCAACCGGGGAGATTGACACGGTCTTGATTTACGCTATGAACGTGTATCAATTATTTTGGAACTTATCCGATGGCAGCAGGACCTGTTTCCCCTGTTCGGATGCGGATGACCTGTTCAATGGGCAGGATAAAGATTTTTCCCCGACCCAAATCATCCTCACCCCTGGCAACAGTTGTAATGGCTTCAACCACAGCATCTACATATTCATCATTCACAGCGATCTCCAAACGCACCTTATTTAACAAGGTGATCTCATGTGAGATACCACGATAGACTTCGGTCACCGGTATTTCCTTACCTTGGCCCTTGGCATTGGTGACAGTGAATTTAAAAATCTGCTTTTTGAGTAACTCTTCCTTGATGTCAGGGAGCTCTTCAGGCTGTATAATGGCAATAATAAGTTTCATTTTCTATCTCCTCTTATTCTGCTGTAAAAATCTGGAAGCCAGCATAAGCCTCTTCCTGATGTTCGCTGATATCCAGACCCCGAATTTCTTCTTTTTCCGAAACGCGGAGGAGGTTGAAGGCTTTCAAAACACTAAAAAGTGCATACATAGTTACAAAGCCCCATAGTGGAACTACCAGTGAACCTATAATCTGAGCTCCCAAAGGATGCCCGCCAAAAATTCCAGTAGCAATACCACCCCAAACACCTGACAAGCCATGAACTGGCCAGGCACCAACGGGATCATCAATTCTGAGTTTCTCAAGCAATATGATTCCCATAACCACGAGGAGTCCAGCAATTAATCCAATGAGAGCGGCTTCTCCATTGGTCACCGAATCACAATTAGCAGTAATACCAACCAGTCCAGCAAGAATTCCGTTTAATGCCATGGAGAGATCTGGTTTTTTGAAAAGAATCCAGGCCAGGATCATGGCAGCAACTCCTCCAGCAGCCGCGGCAAGTGTTGTATTCACAGCAATAAGCATGACGGCATTGGTATTTTCCACACCTACTACAGCGAGCTGGCTTCCCGGATTAAATCCATACCAACCGATCCAAAGGATAAACACACCGAGGGTTGAAATCGTCAGACTATGACCGGGCATTGCCCGAGAGCCTCCGTCCCTTTTGAAACGCCCGAGACGAGGTCCCAGAACAATGGCACCGGCGAGACCGGCAAATCCTCCCAGAGCGTGGACCAGTAGTGAACCGGCGAAATCATAAAAGCCCAGTGCGTCCAACCAGCCTCCACCCCATTTCCAGTAACCGCTGATCGGATAAACAATACTGGTGATCACTACGGAATAGACCAGGTAGGCTGAAAACTTCATGCGCCCTGCCACGGCTCCAGAGACGATGGTAGCGGCGGTGGCAGCAAAGGCCACTTGAAACAGCCAGTTCATCTGGGGATTCAAGACTCCTGCCCCAGGTTCGCCTGCCTCACCAATGAAGCCAAAGCCAGCGAAAGCTAGAATTCCATTGCCTTCAGGAGCATACATGAGACTGTAGCCTACGAAGTAAAAGAGCAGAGCTCCGGCGCAGAGATCAATTATATTTTTGAATAGGATATTAACTGTGTTTTTGGCACTGTTTAGACCTGCTTCCACCATTGCAAAGCCAGCCTGCATGAACAGCACCAGAACAGCGCAAATAAGCAAGAAGAAGTTGTCAATGGCGTAGGCGTTGTCAGAACCTGCAGAGGCCATCGCCGCCGAGCTTAGAATTAGTACCGCAAAAACAATATATAGATGACGTTTTGTCATTTGGATCGCTCCTTTCTTTAGAGGCTGAAACCAAAGACCAGGAAGGAGGTTTCCTGTTCCGGGTTAATAATAAAAGAAGCGCTATAAATATCTCTGGATGCAGTAATTCCAATATTCACAATATTAAAATCAGGATCATCTTTCACCGTGTAAGCACCATTCCCTGCACCGAGGGTTAACATGCCATAGGTTAGTTCCAGATATAGTGAGTTGTCATCATCACCACTGAGATTCATGGCGACAACACTACTCAAACCTGACACCTCAAAACCAGCGCTGAGTTCAAAAATGTGCTTGTCCATATTGAACAGGGAATCCGTTCCCTGGTACTCAGGAAAGAAATAATCTGTGAGGGTCAGATCTACAGGTCCGAGATTGGTGCCAACATAGAGATCGTTCTCATTTCCACCAGCAGCTCCACTAGGAGACCAGGCACTCCAGGCACCCACTGTAAAACCACCTATAGCATATTCAATCGAAGGCTGTACCGTAGCTGAATTTCCGAAATCGGTTCCACGCCACACATAGCGATTGAACACATCTACTCCGATGCTCACCTGGGCCATTCCCATATTATTGAGTCCCAATAACACCAGTAAGTAAATTGTCTTTTTCATTTCAATTCCTTTTTTGCTTCACCGTTAAAGTTTTTAAGTGTATTTTGTTCACGGCCTAAATAAATAAGGTAATATTGAAATTGTCAAGCATTTTTAAAGTATTTATTAATAATTCAGATAAATTGTTTATCCTTAAAACGCTTAACCCTTAATTTTTATGGTGCTAGCTAAATAATTTTTTTTTTGCTTAATGTGGTATGACTGAGAGGTCTTGAAATTGGATCCTTGAACCGACTTGATTGTATCAATTAGACATATCCACTATATCACTCTGATCTGAATTGGCCAGATTCTTCTAATCCAATATTTGAAATCGCTTCTTAATTACACAAAATACAATTATATAGCATAAGCATAAATCGGATTGGCATAACCCTTGTCACTAGAACTGCCATGACATCTGCACGCTCCTGGGGCTATTTCTTTCAGCATGCTATTACGCCTCGCTGATTGGATGATGCGATTTCCATAAATAACTGCAGAAAATTGATATTGAATAGAAGGTTGATTATATAATGTCTCAAGCAAAATTCTACGGCAATCGTTGGTTTCGAATCGGGTCAGCCGTCTTCATCCTGATGCTCGGCATCGTCGCAATGGCATTCCTGGCTTCTACTAAGGAGGAGGCGAATAAAAAGGATTTGAGTGCCAGGGTCAGAAAAGTGACGGTGAGCGAGCTTACCTTCGCTGACCATACACTTCAGATACACGGCAATGGCAGTATTCAAAGCCAGCGAACTTTAAATTTAGTCACCCTTGTAAGTGGCGAGGTGATTTATTCCAAAGACAACCTGAAAAGTGGTCTCTTTGTTTCTCAGGGAGAGATTCTGGTCAAAATTGATGATCGTGAAGCCCGCAACCGAGCCCATCAAGCCCGGTCCGGCTTGATCAATTCAATCGTTTCGCTTATTCCTGACCTGAAAGGCGTGAGCGACAATACTGCCTATCAAAAGTGGAGTCAATATCTAGAGGGCCTGAACATGGACAACACCCCGGAGCTACCCCAGATACTGGATGCCCAGGAACGTATCCGGGTTTCCATGCACAACATCTTCAATCAGCATGCCATGGCAAAAAATGCTGAGATCACTCTTGAGCGCCACACCATTCGCGCACCTTTTGATGCCTATCTTATAGCTGATGGTCCAATTCTGGGTTCCTGGATGGCCCCGGGGCAAACTGCCGCCTCATTGATTGATCCCTTCCAGCTTGAAATTGCCGTTCCCCTGGCGCTTTCCGAGCTTGACCTGCTTTCAAAAGAGACAAACCCGAAGGCCACCCTATATCCAACAGAGGATCACAGTAAGCACCTAAGCGGTGTCTTGAGTCGCAAAAACGCCCACCTTGACAAGGGTAGTCAGACAGTCATGCTTCATATCGAAGCCAGTAATCCTGAATTGGACCCAGCTTTCTTTCCTGGAAATTATATGGACGTCTATATTGAAGGAGCAATGCTTAGCGATGTAGGCCTGTTGGCTAGGGATGTGATAGCGCCTGGATCCTACATATACACCATGGAAGATTCTCTGCTGGCCAAACATCTTGTAAAAATATTGGCTACCCAGGGTGACTCTGTAGTAATTGCCCGAGGTGCTCTGGAATCAGGCGTTCAGGTTGTGACTACCCTGCTTCAAACCCCCATCGTTGGAATGCGTATCGCGGTCTCAAGTGATGAGCAAAACGCTGATGACAACGCTATTATGCTTCATTAAGCGATGGAGCATCTAACGACATGCTAAAAAAATATCTCGAATTCTTTATCAAACATTCTGTGATCACCAACTGGATCATGATTGTCATTCTGCTGGCCGGAGCAGTGTCGTTGGCTTCCCTGCGGGTGCGGGTCATGCCAAAAATGGAGATCCAGGGAGTTCAAGTTAACATCCCTTTTCCCGGCGCCTCAGCCCGCGAGGTTGAGGAAGGAATCATTATCAAGGTGGAGGAGAACCTGCGTGGTCTAGAAGGTCTTGGCCGCATCTATTCAGGGTCACAAGACGGCTATGGTTGGGTTTATGTAGAAATCCTCCCCAGCGTAGAGATGATCAAAGCGATTGATCGGATTCGAAATGCTGTAAATTCCATTGCCTCCTATCCTGCCAATGCCGAAAAGCCAGTGATCTATCAGGATACCATGTGGCAACGGGTCGCCATGCTCACTCTCTATGGTGATACCGATCTGCTCACATTAAAAAGAATTTCTGACGAATTTCGCGACGAACTTACAAAGACGGGGAAAGTCAGCCAGATTCAATCCTTTGGAACACCACCCAGGGAGATTATCGTAGAAGTATCGCCAACCAACCTGGAGCGCTATGGACTCACCATAGCAGATATTAGCAACGCGATTCGATCCACCAATCTCAACATTTCTTCCGGTTCGATCATGACCAGTCGCGAAACCATCCAGATTCGCTCCTATGAAAAGAAATACGAAGCAGAAGCCCTAGAGAACATCCCGATCAAATCAAGCATTGAGGGTCGAACCGTATTTCTAAATGAGATCGCCAGCATCCGCGAACAGTGGCCTGATAACTGGTTCTATGAACAAACCGACGGCAAGCAAACCATTGACCTCCATGTTATGTACGGAAATGAAGAAGACGTGCTTCAGATCGCCAAATTGATCGAACAAAAGATCGAAGAATTTGAAACCCGCTATGGCGGTTTGATTCATATTGACCAATTCATCCGTGACACAGACGATCTGGAAGAGCGGATATTCACTCTGGTTCAGAATGGACTGCTGGGCTTATTTATGGTAGCTCTCATTCTCAGCTTTTTCCTTAATCTCAGGCTGGCTTTCTGGGTGGCTCTGGGCATCCCCATCAGTTTTATGGGTACCTTTTTTCTCCAATGGCTTATGGGGATCACTATCAATGAAATGAGTCTTTTCGGACTGATCCTGGTCCTCGGTATTCTGGTGGATGACGGAATTGTGATCGGAGAAGCCATCTTCTCCGTTCGAGAGCGTGAAGGCAAAACTGGAACCGATGCCGCTGTGGCCGGCACACTTGAAGTCATCAAGCCCGTGTTCATTTCTGTGCTTACCACCATGGTTGCATTCATGCCTTTTTTCGCTCTATATGGTGATTTGCGAAATTATACCTGGCAGATTGCTTTTGGAATTGTAGCTGCTCTAGCCTTTTCTCTGATTGAAGCATCCATCATTCTTCCAGCCCACCTGGCTCACAGTAAAGCCCTCACAGCACCACCCGGAGAAGGGGTATCCACTCCCTTGCGTCGTAAACTGGAAGCCAAAATTAATCACTTTATCAAGAACATTTACGGACCAACCCTCATGCGGATCATGGAATATCGCTGGAGTGTGGTGGCAGCAACTATAGCAGGAATTCTGGTTATGGCTGGAGCCTTTGCAGGAACCCATATCAAAGCCCAGTTTTTCCCCGATATCGAGGCACCCTTTGCCCAGATCAGGATCGAGTTACCCCTGGGAATTAATTCCGAAATCGCCAACCAGATTCGTGACGAGGCTATTTTAAGGGCTCTTAAATATGGAGTTACCCTTGCTCAACCTGAGGACGGATATGATAATGTCATCTTGAGTCACCACTCCTGGATGGGTGGAAACACAATCAGAATTTTTCTGGTGCTTATTCCTGCCGAAGACAGGGACTATACTGTGAAATCCTTTTCTGATGAACTCAGCGTGGCGTTGGGGGAATTTCCAGACGCCGAGAGTGTTCAGGTTGGGACCAATAGTTTTGGCGGTTCGCCCATTTCGGTGCGCTTTTTATCCATGGATTACGATGCCCTACTCAAGGCAAAAAACCTATTGAAAGAAGAGCTGAGACAGATTGACGGCATCAAGGATATCCGAGATGATACGCCCCTGGGGACCAATGAATTTGTCGTAACAACAAAACCCAAAGGAGAAGCTCTCGGCTTGACCCTCTACGATGTTTCCAGTCAAGTGCGTCAGGGTTTTTATGGACAGGAAGTAATGAGACTCCAGCGAGGACGAGACGAGGTAAAAATCTGGGTTCGTTTTCCTGAAACAGATCGTCAGTCCGTGGCCCAGATGGAAAACCTAAAGATTCGCACGCCCCAGGGTGATTTTGTACCCTTTAAGGAAATCGCCAATTATCACATGCAGCGCAGTCTGCAGAGAATCCGTCATGAAGATGGCTATCGGGCGGTTTCAATCCACGCTAATATGGATTACACCAAAAATGATCTGGCCGTGGTTCAAGAGGAACTTAACAATAATATTATCCCTCATGTTTTATCCCAGGTTGATGGTGTCACAACAGCCTTTGGCGGCCAGAACGAATTTGTAAAACGGTCCACGGATTCAATCAAGTTTACCCTGATTTTAGCCCTTGTAGTCATGTTCACCATAATCATGTTTCTGGTGAAATCCTATGCCCAGGCCCTGCTGGTAATTGGCTTGATTCCGCTGGGAACGGTGGGAGCCGTCGCTGGACATGCAATTTTAGGCTTACCTGTATCCTTCCTCTCATTCCTAGGTATTATTGCACTGGGAGGTATCATTGTGAATGATTCGGTCGTTCTCATCGATCGCTATAACAATCTTAAGCTCGGGCGGCATATGGCTCCCCTGGAAGCCATATACACAGCAGGAATCCAGCGTTTTCGACCCATCGTCATGACCACGCTGACAACGGCAGCCGGTCTGGCTCCACTAATTTTCCAGAAATCGGAAGGCGGCCAATTCCTGGTGCCCATGGCGGTTTCAGTGGCTTTTGGTGTTATTTTTGGCACTTTTCTAACCTTGTTTATGCTACCCGCAGTATTACTGGTTATTGATGTGGATTTACCTTCAATGAGGGAGAAAATCCGGAAATATTTTAGAGGATCTGCTGGTTGAGTTTATGGGTTTTATGGGTCAAGAATCGTCTATTTGAACTAAGCCTGATAGAAGAATTGAATATTTAATCTTATTTCCCACAGAAGCACAAGGTTGATATTAGCGCAATAGAAGCTCCGCTTTCAGTTATGCTGAGCGCGTCGAAGCATCTTGATACGTTGACTGTTTGAACCGCTCCTGGACTACTTCAAGGTTCGCCTTGGCAGGTAGCATCCAGACTTACAATATAACGAAACGTGTAGAATTGGTTATTCACTATTAATTGCTAGATTGGTACATGAGAATACCTGACCCATTTACGCTGGTGATCTTCGGTGGCTTCGGAGATTTATCCCACCGAAAACTTTTTCCAGCCCTGTTCAAGCTTTTTACCCAGAGCCGGCTACCTGCAGAATTCAAAATTCTGGGTCTTGGCAGAAAAGTTGTCTCTGATGAACAATTCAGAAAACAGCTTGGTGAATCCCTGCAAAGCAAGCAAGCCCTGGACGCCAAAACATTGGGAAGCTTCTTTTCCCATGTTCATTTCCAGACCCTGGATATTTCTTCGGAGAGAGATTTTAGAGCTCTGGATCAACGCATTATGGAGTTTGGCGAATCCATCCATAAAAACATCCTGTTCTATCTGGCCACAGCACCTGCTTTCTTTGCCCGTGTTGCCAAAGCATTGGCTGCTCTGGGTCTGGATAAGGAGACTGAAGGGGAAAACTGGCGCCGGATCATTCTGGAAAAACCCTTTGGTAACGACCTGAAATCAGCCGATCAGCTCAATCGTGATTTACTCTCCAACTTCAATGAAAATCAGATTTATAGAATAGACCACTACCTGGGCAAGGAATCCGTCCAGAACATCCTGGCTTTCCGCTTCGCTAACGGCATGTTCCAACCTTTGTGGAACCGTCAGTTCATTCATCATGTGGAGGTTACGGCAGCTGAGAGTCTCGGTGTTGAAGATCGCGGCAGCTACTACGATCATTCAGGCGCCTTGCGCGACATGATTCAGAATCATCTGCTCCAACTCCTGGCTATTATCGCCATGGAAGCACCAGCTCGTTTTGATTCAGACTCCATTCGCGATGAAAAAGTCAAGGTTCTGAAATCTCTGCGACCCATAACCGAGGCAGAGATTCCAGACCAGGTGGTTCGAGCCCAGTACATTCACTCCAAAATTCGCGGAGAGGCCGTCCCGGGCTATCGCCAGGAGTCCAATGTGGATCTACAATCCAGCACAGAAACCTATGTGGCTCTGAAAGCTTTTATTGACAATGAACGCTGGCACAACGTACCCTTTTATATTCGAACCGGCAAACGGCTGCCCACCCGGGTAACCGAGGTGGTGATTCATTTTAACGGACCGGGTCACCAATTATTCAAAAGTATGTCCTCTCAGGATATTGGGGCAAATCAATTGATTCTCAGAATTCAACCCGATGAAGGAGTCCTCTTAAAGTTTGGCCTGAAAGTACCTGGCGCTGGTTTTGAAATCGCTCCTGTGGGCATGGATTTTCACTATTCCGACCTGATCAAGGAGGCACTACCCGAGGCATATGAACGCTTGATCCTGGATGCCCTGGTCGGTGATTCGACTCTCTACTCCCGAGCCGATGCCGTGGAAGCGTCCTGGAAATTTGTGGATCCGATCCTGGCGTACTGGAAAGCCCACCCCAACACAAAACTATATGGATATCCTGCCGGAACCTGGGGTCCTCCTGAGAGTCTGGCGTTGTTCGCAGAGAGCGGAGAAGACTGGCGCTATCCCTGCCGTAATCTCAGCAGCGATGATACGTTCTGCGAATTATAAATGTCTGTCCTGAAGGTTTTTCCTGATGCAGCACAGCTAAACTCCAGTTTGGCCCACGACCTGGTTGTCCGTCTGGAGCGCTTGCTGGCAAATGGCCATAAACAATTAAATGTAGCCATCTCCGGTGGCAACACACCCCTGGGATTGCTGGATCGTTTGCTGGTGGACCATTCTGATTCAAAAATCTGGAAGCTGATTCATTTATACTGGGTGGATGAACGGTATGTGCCCTTTGACCATCCCGAGAGCAATTATGGTAATGCCCGATCCTTTGTTGAGGCTCTGGGAATTCCACTGGAACAGATTTACCCCATGGAACTTGGAGCGAACCCGGAACTGGCAGCCGCCAGTTATGGGAAACGTATCGATATCATTGCCGGTGAACGGAATGAAAAGGACGCTCTCTTTGATCTGACCCTTTTGGGACTGGGACCCGATGGACATGTGGCCTCCCTGTTTCCCGGGACGGATCATTCTCAGGATCAAGCATTTTGTAAGGCGACCATCCGTCCTGAATCCGGGCAGGCGCGCATCACCATGACTCTTCCAGCACTGAATCGAAGCCGCTGCTGTATTTTCATGGCAAGCGGAGCTTCCAAAGCGGACATGGTTTCAACCCTTTGGGGGACCGGACCAAATCCACTCTATCCCGCATCGCTCATACACCCACCCGACCCTCCGCTGTGGTATCTCGACGAGGCTGCAGCAGCACTTCTGAACCGAAAAAGCTGAGAACTGAGGATAAATTCAATTAAAAGGGAGAACATAATGTCTATAGGGAAAGTGATGCTTCATGTTCTGATACTTTTGATCCTGGTCGCTTGCAGCGCACCGATGCAAATGCAAAGTGGCTGGTACCGGGGTATTGTTCAGATCGATGGAAAACTGGACGACTGGGACGGCTTATGGCGTTTCCCGGAAAATGGGAGATTGGCGCTGGCGGCAAAGAATGATGGTCAGGATCTATATCTGGCAGTAAAGACACGGGATAAACGGGTTATACGGAATATTGCTAGCTCAGGATTTGAAGTCCTCATTGATCGCAAGGGCGGCCAGACCGGACGCTATCGTCTCCAATATAGCAGCACCATCAGTCCATCCTTATACAACAAGATGTCTCTTAGCGCAGATTTTCACGAGAATATGATAAACAAAGCCCTAACCCAGGCGCTTGTTGGACCGCTAAAATTACGCTCCGTTAACTGGCAGGGTAACATGCAGGAATTCACTGGTCGCGGTTCTTCGTATAGCAGCTATCAAGACGATGAATGGTTTTGTGAATTTAAAGTACCGATGAGCGGCTTGAAAACTATCCCAGCACCAGGGAGCAAAATCGGGATTGGCTTCGCAGCATATCCTCCAGCAGGCAACCAAACTTCTTATAGTGCCTCCCAATCGGCTTCGACTGAAAATATCAAAACCGAATGGTGGGTTAAATTGACGCTGGCTACCCCGCCTGAATAGGGGAGGCAACGTTCTCTAATGGCTTAATCTGAGCTGCTGCTTACTTCCAAACCCTTATCACTGGCTTTGACCATCAGATGTTGCACACCGGGGTGTCCCAGTAAATAGACTGACAAAGGAGCCAATATTTCCTGCTTCACCAGGCGTTTTATTGGTCTGGCTCCATATTCAGGTTGATATCCTTTTTTAGCAAGATAACCTTTCACAGAAGGATCGAGCTGCAGCGTCAAGCCTTGCTCGCTGAGCAATTTCACAGCCAGACCCAGCTGAATCTCAACAATTCTCTCCACCACAGCGATGGAAAGATCATTAAAGGTCAGAATCTCATCAATGCGGTTGATAAATTCCGGTCGTAAATATGAGCGTATTTCCTTGGAGGGAATATTCGAGGTCATGACAATGATGGTATTTTTGAAATTCACCCGGCGACCCTTGGCGTCCGTGAGATGTCCCTCATCCAATATTTGAAGGAGCAGATTTAAAACATTGGGGTGGGCTTTTTCAATTTCATCAAAGAGCAGTACGGAATAGGGACGACGACGGATTTTCTCCGTCAACTGACCCCCTTCTTCATAGCCAACATATCCAGGAGGGCTGCCGATGAGTTTGGCAATGGAATGTTGCTCCATATACTCGCTCATGTCGATTCTGACTATGGAACGTTCGTCATCAAACAGATTTTCAGCCAGTGCTTTGGCCAGTTCGGTTTTGCCAACACCTGTATTTCCCATAAACAGAAAAGATCCCAGGGGTCGATTTTGATCTGAAATACCCAGCTTAGACATGCGGATCACATCTGCCACCTTCGTGACAGCCTCATTTTGCCCCACGACCCGACGCTGCAGGTGCTTTTCAAGGTCCAGCAGCTTTTCCTGCTCACCGGCAAGCATTTTGGTTACTGGAATACCCGTCCACTTGGAAACCACTTCGGCGATATCACTGGAACTGACTTCCAGTTTGAGAAATTTGCTGTCAGCCAATTGCTGATTCAAGGTTTCCATCAATTTTTCCTGCTGAGGAATCTCTTCATAGCGAATCTTGGCCGAGCTTTGATAATCACCATCGCGCTGAGCCTGTTCCGCTTTGCGGTTCAATAATTCCAGATTGCCCTTGAGGGCCTGCATTTCAGCTGCCTGCTTTTTTTCTGTAGACCAGATTCCATTCAATTCATCCAGAGTCTGCTTCAGTTTGGCAATTTCCTGCTTTGATTCAGTCAGGCGCTCCTTCGAACGCTCATCTTTCTCACGCTTCAGGGCTTCCCGTTCCACCTCCAGCTGAATCAACTTTCTACGAGCATCATCGATAGCCTCAGGTGCAGAGTTCATTTCCATTCTAATCTTGGCTGCAGCCTCATCCATGAGATCCACGGCTTTGTCCGGGAGAAAGCGGTCGGAGATATAGCGGTCAGAAAGGGTGGCCGCCGAAATCAGGGCGGAGTCCTTAATGTGGAGTCCATGGTGGAGCTCATATTTATCTTTGATCCCCCTGAGGATGGTAATGGTATCTTCCACCGTGGGTTCCTTGATTAGGACGTGCTGAAAACGACGCTCAAGGGCAGCGTCTTTTTCGATATACTTCTGGTATTCACCCAGAGTGGTAGCGCCAATCAGTTTCATACGTCCACGGGCAAGTTCTGGTTTGATCATATTGGAAACGTCCATCTGGCCCTCAGCATTTCCAGCACCTACAATCATGTGCAATTCATCGATAAACACGATAATTTCACCATTGCTTTCAACGACCTGCTTAATAAAGTTTTTTAGGCGTTCCTCAAATTGTCCGCGGTACATGGCGCCAGCAATCATGGCGCTGAGATCCAGGGTAACCAATTTTTTGCCCTTGATGTTATCCGGGACGTCACCTTCAATAATACGGCGAGCCAGACCTTCCACCACAGTGGTTTTGCCTGTACCGGGATCGCCAATCAGAACGGGATTGTTTTTGGTCCGACGGCTCAAAATTTGGATTATGCGGCGGATCTCATCCTCTCTGCCAATGACAGGATCAATCTTGCCTTCTTCAGCCAACCTGGTCAGGTCGATGCCGTATTTTTCAATGGGATTTATATTTTTTTCAGGATTTAAGGTTGTTTGCTGATTCATAGGTCTCTCCTTTAAGTGGAGGGTCTTATGGCTAAGGCCGTGCCAAAATCAAAGATGTGCCACATCGGCGTAAATACATTGGCTTTTTAAATACTTACTGGCACAATGGCAGGTGTTTATCAAAAAAAAAGCTGCTTCAGACTGTGACTGTGCCGATATGGTCTCCAGATCAAGCTGCGGAACCACATCCATGAAGATTCAATGTGTTTTAGGTATAAAGGACAGGTGTTTTCTGAGGGCAGGTATATTCAACAACGAAACAGAGGAATAAACTTGCTTTAGCGTGAGTCGGCCAGACTTTTTAATGCAGGTCCGCTGAGCCGATATCCAACCCAATCGGTTTTTGCTTCTGCGCCAATGGATTTATAAAAATCTCTGGCGGATTGATTCCAATCCAGGACTGCCCACTCAAAACGCTCACAGCTCCTGGATACGGCTATCTGGGCCAGATAACCCATCAAAAACTTGCCTGCACCATGACCGCGTTTGGACGGGGTAATGTAAATATCTTCCAGATAGAGCCCTGGTTTACCAAGCCAGGTGGAATAATTATAAAAATAGACGGCAAAACCCACGGCTTCACCATCCAAACTGCAAATTAATCCAGAACAGGAGGGTTGAGTCCCGAATAGGGAGTTATGAATATCTTCAGCCGAGGCAGTCACCTGCTCTGGTGCTTTTTCATATTCCGCTAATTCGGTTATGTATTTTAGAATCAGCGCGATATCATCAGGTTTGGCTTCACGAATGCTTAGTTCTGGCACGACTCGGTCCTCTTTTTTTGCTTCTAGCTTTACATAGGGAGACTGATCCTGTATAAGTCTCACTATACCTTTTCACAATGGATATTTCGTCCTTCGACAGGCTCAGGATGATAGCTCAATGTCCGATTCCACGGAAGAGTTTAGGACAACAATATGGAAAATTCTTTTCTCAACCCCTGTATAATTGGCAAAATCTGTAATTTCTGATTCACGCTTCTTCATCCCACTGAAAAGCCTCATCCACCACTTTCCACATATACCAACTGGCAATGGAACGATATGGTTTCCAATGTTCTGTGAGACCGAGCATCTCGGTTGCTGTAGGCGAATGATCAAGGCCAAAAAACACTTCCATTCCATTTTTAATCCCCTGATCATTAAGGGGTAGAATGTCTGGTCTGGCCAGAGTGAAAATCATAAACATATCTGCCGTCCACTGCCCCACACCCCGAATGCTGGTGAGTTTCTCAGACACCTTGCTATCGCTGGCTTCGTGGAGATTATCGCCGAGAAACTCGGGATCTAGAAAAGCCCGGGCAATGGCGATAACATATTCCGCTTTGCGCTGAGAGAGTCCCGCCAGCCTCAGTTGAGAAACATCAGCAACTGCCAATGCTTCTGGGGGAGGAAAATCAGATTCTGGGAATAGCGCCAGAAAACGGCCTCGAATAGCCTGAGCCGCCTTCCAGGATATCTGCTGTGAGATGATGGATCTTACCAGAGCTTCATAGGGAATACCACCGGCACGAAAGTCAGGGATCCCAAAGCTTGAGATGAGAGTCTCCAGGCGTGGATCTCTGGCAGCCAGAATCTCACAGGCCTTTTGGAGCTCGACATCATTCATAGATGGCCAAAATACGGGAAATCGCTCTACGAAAAACCTGCGCCTGGCGCATCATTCCCAGATCGTTGGGGTGACAGCCATCCACTGTGCCTTCAAAATCAGAGCCCAACATGCCAGAATTGCTCAGATAATACAAGTTAGAATCACCTGCGTTCCTCAGGTTCACATAAATAGGTTTCAAAAGTTGGCCCTTTTCAGTTGGTGTGATCCCTTCAAAACTTGAATCCTCTACCAGCAGAATAGGTGTTTCTGGATGGCTCTGGCGTAAGCGTGCGACAAAAGGTATCACTCTGGATTGGACCATTTCGCCGTTCATATTCCAGAGGCAATCCAGGATATATATTTCCGGGTCCACTTCACTCAGCAAATCCGCCATAACCAATTCCATTTTTCCGCTCCCGGAAAACCCTAGATTAATCACGGGTCGATCCAGCTCACGGCCCACAATGGCCGGCGCAGCCAGGCCAGGTCTGGAGACACAGCCTCCCTGGGTGATGGAAGTGCCATAAAAAACCAAAGGTTTTAAAGGGGGTTGCATCCCGGTCGTGACGGCTTGCAGACTGGACTCTGGGGGAACACCAATTTCCAGTTTAGCCACCCCATTGTACAAAGGTAAATACAGTCGCAAGTCCGTTTGAGGTTCCACCTCAAAGTGGACTGTGCTTGTCAATCCCGTCGGGCGTCCATTGGCATGAAAGTTCCAAACACCCCTTGAGTCAAGCTGATATAGATCCACACCACTTACGCCAGTTGCTGGCATGTGTGGCATGGCCAAATTATCAGATTTGAGGGTCCAACGAACCTGGATTTCCCGGGCTGAAGTTTGAAAAGCGACACTGATGCCTGCCGATTGCTGACTCAAATCCCAAACCGCTTCTGGAACCATTGTCATGGCCTTTACCGGTAATCGATTGTAGCTTGGGGAGCCTGTGTGCCAACCTTGACCTTCCACCGTAAGTGTTTGCATATCGACCCAATGCAGCTCAGGCTCTTCCATCTGGGAGCCCTCTTGAGCCTCCGCGGTTTGAATCGACGAACTGATAAACATGAAAAGCAGGAGAGAAATTGTTGGGGTAAAACAAAAACAACGCATACAAGCTCCTTTTAAGATTGGGCTTTTAAATTTCTAACGGGTCAAGCCCCTGCATCGGAGAACAGCAGCTCAATCAACACGACCATGTCAAGGACATCCAACTGTCCATCCTGCGCCAGATCGCTACTGTTGAACTGGGCAGTATTGGGAACATCCAACTGCAAAACAAAATCAATGAGGGCAGACAGATCCAGAATGTTGACCTGGTAATCACTGTTCACATCACCTGGGGGCGTTATTCCATTAATCACATTCAGGTTGATGCTGATAGACGTTTCAGGAAGATTGGCAGAATTTGATCTGAGCATGAGTGGCAGCGAAAACAGCCCTTGTTCCTGGCCCCGGGTATCAACGCTAACTCTAAACTGACCTGTTTCACCTGCTGGCACCAAACCAGACCAACTATTAACACCCAACCAGCTCAACTGTCTGTGAATGAGAATTGCGCTGTTATCGTTAATCGAGTTCCAGGCGTTATAGGTTATCTGCAGACCCTTGCTTTTAGAAACATCCTGAAGTCCTACGGTGGAGCTGCTACTAATCCCTTCCATGCGTTTATACTGATAAAGAATATCGCCGTTGCCATGCAGGATTACCTGAAAAGTGTGGCGATTATCAGTGCCGAATTTGGGAAAATTATCCCATGTTATGACTGAAAGATCCGCTGAATTGGTCCAGAAGTAAGGCACGCCCTGAACCCCGTCATTGTTATTCAGATCATCCCACCAGGGAGCTAGCAGGGCTGCTGGGGCTGAGCCATTGGGGAGCGTCAGATTATTCCAGGGATATTCATCGCTTACAAAAGACATGGTCCCATTACTGCTGAAATAGAACTGCGAATATATCTCAGTGTAAAATGGAAATTCAAAACCAAGCTGGAAAGGGCCAATGGAAGAATCATCTGGATCCCCCGTAAAGTCCCTCCTGTTAGCCGGCTGGGAAATATCAATCCAATCATATTCGGGGCCACCAGGATCGTCCTGATCCAGCCATTCATAATCAAACAAATCCCTGGTGTTGGATCTGTAATTCCGCCCATCTGGTTCTGGCCCACCCTTGATAAATTCAAAATTAGCCAGCGGATTTGGCGCCGGCTCACGAGCCACATTATCGAGGGGTTCCAGACTATAAACAAGAGCCGAGCCACCATTATTGGAGATGGTGATAGAATCAGCAGCCTGAGTCCAGGGATTCATTACAAAATCCAGGTTGGTGGAGCTGAGGCTCATTTCTGAGGCTGGATATCGAAGGGCTCGTTCAGTGGTGAACAGTAGCGCTTGCTCTGAATGCAATTGTCCAATACTGGAATCTGCCCGATTGTTAAACCCGGCCTGAAGTCCTGTGGAATAATCCGGAGATTCGATTCCCGTGGTTGAAAAATTGGTCCAGGTATCAAAATTATGATAATCTTCAAATTGCATCTTAATCTGAGCGTCACCGGAAGTTGTTGGATAGCTGTCTGTATTGTAAATAATAACTTGAAAGTTGAGGGTCGAAAGCACCTCCAAATTGCTCATCCGGCTCCATTCAACAATGAATTGATCATCAATAGTATTGATGCTTACACCACCGGGATTGGTGATGAGATCATCCCAGAAGGGTGCGATCATGGCATTAGGACCCGTTGCTGATGGGATCACCCTATTATAAAAACTGACCTCAGAGGTATAACCCAAAGCCAGCCAGCCATTTGAACAAATGGTCACGGCATTATAAACCTGTCCATAATAGGTGATTGGAAAAGGCAGATCAAGCTGGACAATATCATCAGCCTCTTCATAGAGATCATTTATAGACAGTCTGGTTCCGCTACCACCGAGATCGGGGTCAATTTCGATCCATTCGTACAGCGGAGCGAGGGAGAAAGAGACATCCATATCATCAAAGATCCGATAACCATAAGCGTCTGGCTGAGAAGGTGAAAAACGGCTGATCTGCTCGATGGTGAGAGAGGTGGAAAGGGTGTCGGTTCTCGAACCACTCTCAGCGAGAAAGACCAGTTCAATGACCTCGCCCGGGTAAATCTGATTTGAGAGGAACAGAATACCTTCAGTTTGAGTTGATATGCTTACATCTATCCCAATGGCTGGACAATTGAGGCTCAATCCGCCATTCCAGACCAGAGCATTGTCCAGAAAAGTCAAGCTGAGGGGCGGGCAGGCCAGACCTCCTTGATTTTCAATGGTTAAGCCAAATGCTATAGAATCTCCAGCCAACAATTCGCTGCCCAGGAAATCTAGACTACTGATCATCAAATGAGGAGCCTGTACTGGAAAACTGTGTTGCCAATTCCAGGATTCAGTGCCAGAATCAGCACTCAATAAAAAGTCAACGACATCACCATGTCTGGCATTGGCATCAATCTCAAAACTAAAGATGTTTTCCAGCTCCAAACTGCTTTGGGTGAGAAAATTATCCAGCACAAACAGAGAATCGATGATAGTACAATTCTGGCTGGGGCTGGACAGCGTCAGTGTCAAGGCGCTGATGCTGGCACCATGGTTGGAAAGTCCCAAATTAATTCCCTGGGTCTGCCCTGCCGCAAGGAGTCCACCAGAGCCGATTTCCCAATTGGAATAACGCACATCATCCAGGGTTGCTTCTACAGGAATCGTGACCAGCACGGGGTTCAGGTTTTTACCCGTAATGGTTAACTTTAGACTGGTCTCAAGTCCAGGGTTGAAAGCCAGACTAACTGAACCTGAAGCATCAGTTTTAAATCCGCGGGCATTTTCAGCATTCAGGATAAACACAAACGCATCTGGAATGGCTATCCCCGTTTCATCGTGGACGAAGATATCGATGTGATCATCACTCATATCTAATGCCTCTGGATAATCAGCCACTAACATTTTGGGCGTATCGGTCCAGATGGACATACCAGGATCACCAAGGATGTTGTAAACATTGAGATAAAATTCAGCGGATTGACCAAAGGGCAGATATTCGCTTTGATAATAATTGCGCCAGAGATCCTGTTTCCCATGCCAGAGTGCTGGACCCAGTTCATTGATCCCCAGATCAAAGATGGCTGAATAAAGCCCTATATCAATAACGTTATTGAATTGCGTATGGGTGTGGACTTCGCTGGGGCCGATAAAAGCGACCGCTCCCTTTGGCACGCTTGACGTCCCGGCACGCAGCCATTTTTCACCAAAGACGGGATCGACTGGAGCCGCAAAATTGCCACCCCCGCAAACAATACTGGTGATAATAGGGAGCTTCAGACCGTTGTGGAGAGCGTTGATATCTGTGTTGTAAAAATAGGGGCCGATCCAGTGATCCCATGCGCCCAGACCACGATAATTCACAAAACCAACGCCATCATTGATGGGATTGCTGATAAAGGACAATGAACTCTGCATGGGGTAGTAAGCCGTGTCAACCTCGGTAAAACCGTTTTCTGTTAGTTTGCGTCCAATCCAATTATTGATGTGTTGTGTGGAGGCCGCCGCCGTGACCGTGCAGACCAGTAATCCTCGCTTAAACCAACCAGGATCCTCTAATGCGGGCATACTTTCATAGTTCAAAATCTTGCTGATTACCGTGGCAAATTCACTACCGGTATCAACAGATAGGCGCCCAACCCAGGCTTCAGGAAAACTGTCATCACCTTCCAGAAGGACATAAGGATGATCCGTCACCAGGGCCTCGTCATCCGGGTTGTACACATAGAATCCACCAATCCCGCGGTCTTCATCACCGATGAGCAGGACATAGCGAGGTGGATCTTCCCAGGTATCATAGGCCTCCTGAATATAGGCTTTGATGGCAGTGGGGGTATTCCCAGTCACAGAAGTTGACACTACAGTCACAGGATGTCCCTTACGCTGTTTCCACTCCACCAGATAGGGAAGATAAGGTTCAAATAAGGGTGGCGTAATAATGAGATAATGACCGAGTCGGTCATAAATTTCGGTCTCCGGAATAACCGATCTTATGGCTCCTGTTTCATCCAACTCATCAGGATCACCGAGCCTGATTCCTGATATTTGAATCACCAGCTTTACAGGGACCCTGACTTCTCGGTTCAGCCGATCAAGTTTAAGCGGATTCACCGTCATGGGTAAAAAGAGCTGCCCGCGCATGGAGATGGGCTCGCCGAGTTTTATGGGGTCTGTCGATTCGGACGGGGAAGCTGACCAGTCATATTCCTGAATTATTGTGGGAGCATCGGTTTCCAGATGACCCAGCGGGGTTTTGATCAGGGCATTGGATGAAAGGACATTGTTGCTGGAAGTAACAATGGTGAAGGTCGGATCAGTGATTCCATCGATGGGAATGAATTCTGTAATCAGAGGCAGGGCCGGATCACCCGCCTTCCCGGCTAGACCATAACCAGCTTCATAAAATGATTCAGGTTTTGCGAGCAATTCAGACCAGTATTCATTTGGTATATTGCTAAAATCCAGGGTTACTTCCACCCCGGAAGGTGTTGCTTTCAGCCCTACTTCTGGACGCATATTCTCTAACGCCTGAAGGGAGGTGCTGAGCCAGGCTAGCAATAACAGACCCCTTTTTAGGGTGTGCTGACCCGTGGGTTTGAAGCGCTTGATTGTAGCTATGGTTTTCATGGAAACTGGCAGATAGTATCTAAAATTAACCAACCGTAAACAAGGGTTTAATCCTAACGATTGTGAGTTAGAGTGATGTCTTGCTGAGGCGCGAATGATCTGAGCGAGACTTGAAACCTGACATTGATTCACAGGTATAAGGGTATATGGATATAACTATTATAACTGAACAGTCGACGAAGTGACTCTTTCATGGACCGTTTCAAACTCATCACTTAAGCAAGACTAACTTGATGGTCAGGCTCTCAGACCCGGACTGCAATCGACAAAAATACACACCAGTATTCAAGCTTTTGCCCGTTTGATCCGTCCCGTTCCATTGCAACACATAATTACCAGATGACAATAAAGCATCCTCTAGTGTTTTTAGCTCACGTCCTTGAATATCGAACACCTTTAAAGTGACTTTGCTCGCCTCGAAGAGCGCAAAGCTGATCGTCGTGCTGGGGTTAAAGGGATTGGGATAGTTTTGTTCCAGAACAAAGGTCCCGGGTACAAGATCCAGCACGGTAGACGTTGTGGGATATTGCCATTCATAGAGCCAGTCATTCAACCACTGGCTATCCTGTGCTTCCCAGACCTGGAGCGTGGAGCTCAGACGATTACCATCATTATTATGAGTGAATAATTGGCGAGATTCGTCATACCAGATGGTTTCATCGTAGTCCCATTCTTGAAGGGTAGAGACTTCGATCAAAGTATTGGAACCATAGCTATGTACCGTTCTTACAATATTGATCCATGAACTGCCCACCCAAAGCTGGATGATGTCATCAGCCAACTGACCTATCGAATTGTAACTATAAATTTCTTTGTCCTGATTCCGCCAATGATCGATTACCCAGAGCTGACTGTACCATTGGGTCTGGCGACCCTGGCTATCATAAGAAAAGCGCTGTAATAAATTGGGGAGCCAGGCTCCCTCATCATAGCCCCAACTTTGAATCAAGCTGGTATCCAGAAGTCCTGTCTGGTTGTAGCGAGAGAGTGTTCTCACATCATTCAACCAATTACTGCCAATCCGATGCTGGATGACTTCCTCAGACAAACGGTTCTCCTCATCATAGACATAAAGTCGACGTTCTGAATTTCTCCAGGATTCTCCATCTACCAGCTGATGAGTTGCTTGAATCAGTCTGGTGCTATCATCATAAGTGTACTGGTCGCGATATTGATTTATCCAGTCAGAACCTGCACCATTCTGGTAGAGTCTTTCAAACAGCAGACCCTGGGAGTCATAAACTAACGATATTCGCCAATCATTATACCAAATGCCTGAGCTGGAAATATGGTGGCTCGTCTGGGTTAATTGATCCTGTGCATTATATAGATAGACTTCTCTGAATCGCCGGGACCAGTCCACCTCATTCCAACGATAACTATACATGGACTCGGCAGAAAGGATTGCCTGGTCTCGGGTCTCCTGCGCACTCAGGGGGTTTCCCGCCTGAACAAGAATCGTGAGGAATAATAGCAACACTGAACTGTTAATCGTGTTGCTTTTGAATGTGTTTTTGAGGTTCATAGAGTCAAGCGATAGTATCTTGAATGAAGCGGCCTGAAACAAGCGCTTTGTCAGATTTTTGGTATCGGGGGGCAGGGATGCGTTAACCGAAAGCTGCCCGGCTTCTGACGACTTGTGTTATTTGTGTCCAAATCTAAAGGGAACTTAAAACCATAAATATGGATTCCCCGTTACAGCGGATTCCCTAACTTTTCCCCAACTCACTTACTTTCCCGGTAAACACCTTTACATTCTAAATCTTGCCCTTGCCGGCAAACAGTCTCGCCACCACCACTTTGCCTGGGATATTTGAAAGGATGATCTAACTTAAGACGCTTTTTTATAAAATTATAAGGAACAAATCAAGTATGCGCTTTCTCATCATTGATGATCAAATAGTCTTTCGCAAATTGATGGAGCTCTTTTTAGCTGAATACGGGACTTCTGATATGGCTTCAGATGGTTACAAGGGATTGACCATGGTTCTCAAAGCCATCCAGAATGAAACAAACTACGATGCCATCTTCCTTGATATTATGATGGCCGGGCTTGAAGGACATAAGGTACTGCAGAAGATTCGAGAACTTGAAAAGTCCGAGAATATAAGCCCCCCCAATCAAACAAAGGTGATCATGGTTTCCGCCCATGAGGATAGTGAGAACATCATGGGAGCGTTCAATTCCCAGGCAGACGCCTATCTGGTGAAACCTGTGATGAAAGAAAAACTTAGAGCCGCAATGCTCAAGGCTGGCGTGATCCTCCCGACACAACCCTGACCGAAAAGTTCTGGGAATCTCCGACCTTCCGAACTTTGACTATTCGTCGTCTTGGCGAGCCCTGAAAGGGCGTGGCAAGCTCACTTTTTCGGAACTTTTAACACCCCTTTTATGAACGAAAACTAATTGCGAACTGGTCTATAAATCCGTTTCGTGTGAATTCTTCTGATTCGTGATACTGGGTCTATTTGTGCCTAACTGATAAGAATTTTGGAGTCCCGGACACCTCGGGGTATCTCTTTCCCCAACTCCCCAACTCCCCAACTCCCCAACTCAGAAGCTCGTTACTCATCAGCAATTTTAATTCTTAAATCTTCAATATTAAAATTTACCTTTCCCCATGTCATTCGACACCAAACGAATCGTAGACAGCTGGCATTCCAGAGCCCTGGCTTATAATGAACTCATCGCACGTTGGCCACTCTTCACCCAGATGGCTGATCAACTCATCGATGTCTTGCCAGACGATTTCTCCGGACAACTATTAGATCTGGGTGGTGGTTCTGGTTTACTAAGTGAGCGTCTCCTGCTCCGACATCCCAAGACCCTCGTCACCCTTATCGAACCGTCCAATAATATGCTTGAGCTTGCAAAGCAGCGACTGAGAAATACTGCAAATTTTATTAATGCAACTGCTGAACAACTCCAGGATCTTCACTTGAAGGTTGATGCCGTTCTGTGCAATGCTGCCTTTCATCTCATGGATGAGGAGCTTGTCCTGCCAGCCATTGCCAGGGCGTTAAATAGCGGTGGCCTTTGCGCGTTTAACTTGTGGGGGCATTCATTTGATGAAACTGCAAACCGGGAAAACATTGTTGACTGGCTCAGCTTTGTAGAACGGGCAACACAAGAACAGGGAGAAACCCTCGCCACCCATTCACCGGGCATAGCGCCTCGGACAAGATCAATTCAGGAATTGAAACACTGCGCCATTGATTCTGGACTGGAACTAGATAATTACAGGATTAGCGAGCATCGAACACATGCTCGTTTCGGGATTGAATTTGCCGCGATGTCAGACAATTTTCTTGGGCAGTTTGAAACACAAAAGCGCTCGGAAATCATCAAGCGCGCAATTGAGTTAAGCAGTGGTTATGATCTTAGAATGAGTGTTGATTTTGTCTTCCGCAAACAATGAAATTTAAATTCCTAACCACAGATTACACTGACTGGCTTTACTTCTTCTCGGATGTGAAACTGGATATTTGGAACATGGGTCCCCGAAGAAATGGGATTTTTTGCGTTACCCCCAAAACACCAACCTTTTAACTTTTAACTTTTCAATCTCGCCATCTTTCACACGCTACTCGTGACGGGTTACTTTCTATGCCTGGAAAAACGCTCCAAATTCTTATCAAAATGGCATATACTGCACTGCGTTCTCGCAACTCAAGATCCAGTGCTGCATTTTTTTCTAAAGCTGAATTCTTTTTAGGAGATTTATATATGGAAATTACAAAAAAGACTCTGGTGTCGGACATTTTAAAAGAGCACGGCGACATCGCCGATGTGATGGAACTCTTTGGCGTCAAACGGGTCGCTGGTTTCTCAATCAGAAAATTCTTAAGCAAAGTGATTACGGTGGAGCGGGCTGCCAAAGTTCACGGTGTGCCCCTGCCTGAATTCATTGAAAAAGTACAGCAGGCTGTGAATACAAAACAGAGCTAAACATCAGGTCTGATAACGCGGGTGCTGCAACCCAATGACTTGATTTTCTGAAAATGGAACGAAAACTAAAATAAACGCGAGGGGATATCATGACAAGCAAGCTGCCATTAAGCCAGAAAATTGGATATGGAATTGGAGATATCGGGAGCAATATCTTCATTGTTAGCACGGGGATGTTCTTGCTTTTTTATCTCACCAACATACTGGGCATCGAACCGGCCCTGGCTGGTTTAGCCCTTCTCGTTCCCAAGCTATGGGATGTGATTTCGGATCCCATCATGGGAGCCATTTCTGATGTTACCCGCTCCCGCTGGGGTCGTCGTCGACCCTATCTGCTGGCCGCTTCCATTCCCTTCGGAGTGGTGTTTTACTTTCTCTTTGCAGCACCCAATACCCAGTCTGATCTGGCCACGGTTGTCTTGGTGGGCTTTCTCTTCGCTTTGAGCTGTACGGTTTTTACTATTTACAATATTCCCTATTCAGCCATGGTTGCAGAAATGACCGATGATTACAACGAGCGCATGTCCGTGACTTCTTTTCGTATGGTTGGATCGTCCATCGGTGTGCTTCTCGCAGGTGGCCTGGCTATGCCTCTGGTAGATTATGGTGGTGGTGGTATAACCGGCTTCCGCTTGATGGGGCTGTTGCTTGGTGTGTTGATCACTCTTTTTTGCCTGGCAGGATTCTGGGGAACGCGAGGAGTGAAAACCATTGTTGCCGTCAAACCCAAGATTGCCCTGGCTGAACAAATCAAAATCGCTTTTAAAAACACACCCTTTAAGCTCATAATGTCTATGTATGCCATTCAATCCCTGGCCATTGGGGTTTTGATGGCAGGGCAGATCTACTACGTCAAATATGTTATGGGTATGCCTGATGCCTCAGTGGGGTTGGTCTCTGCCGTTTTGTTTATCACAGCGATCGCTTTTATCCCGGTTTGGGTCCGAGTTGGAGTTAAGCTTGGAAAAATCGCAGCCTATAAAATTGGAATTGGCATTCTGACACTCATGCTTTTCTCCCTTTTATTTACTCAGCCGGAACAGGAGTTGTTGTTTTTTATTCAGATGTTTTTACTGGGGATTGGTTTTTCCAGTTTCCAATTGTTCCCTTTTTCCATGTTACCTGATACCATCGAATTTGATGAGCTGCAATCCAAACTACGCCGGGAAGGCATTTTTTCTGGGATCTGGGCAAGTGGACAGAAGACGGCTTACGCTGTAGGTCCTAGCCTGATTGGTTTCACCCTTTCATTATCAGGCTTTGCCCTGGGAGCGGAGCAACCCGCCAGCGTGGTTACAGGCATCCGGCTAATTTTCTGTGTTTTCACAGCGTTGCTGTTTTTGCTTAGTCTGATCCCGTTCAAGGCCTACGATTTGACTGAAACACGCTTTGCTGAAATCAAGGCTCGGATCAAATCTGAATGACCTTTGACCTTTAACTATTCGTCAGATTCGTGCCATGCGTGTCTGAATTAAAGTGAACCTTTTCACTGGTCACTTGTCACTATTATCACCCCCAAACTTAAAACTCATTGTACTTCCTGGAATTACCTTTGGCTTTATGAATGGGATAGCGAACAGCATTAATTTTCATCTTGGCTACTGTGGCCTCAATGGGATCAATACCACAAATATCGCAAAAGCGCAAGAGATAGACCATGATATCCCCCACCTCGTTTTCTACTGCTTCCCGTTTTTCTGCTACGCGGGCTGCAGATTTATCTGTGGATGTCCAGAGCATGATTTCCTGGAGTTCTGAGACTTCAATACTCAATGCAGCAGCTAAATCTTTTGGGTTATGGAATTGTTTCCAGTCCCTCTCATTGGCAAAGTTGTTAATGTCTGAAGTAAGTAATTTTATGTCCATATTTCCGTCTTCCTGGTTGGTTTGGGTTTTTGCTTCGGGCAGCGCTGGGGTTGCAGAGCGTTTCCCGGCGATGCTTTGCCGGGATTTCCGTTTACTTTTTAAGGTCTTGATCCGTTTCCAGCGTGTTTAGAAAATTAAATTTGTTCAGACGGAGCCAGCTTTCTGCAGCTTCCTCTTGACGCCTGTTGATCAGCACTGTGATCAGGTCACCGGTCTTTAAACGCTTGCGATGATCCATGGGCACAGCCTGTCCATTTCGTGAGGTGGTCATGGGCAACATGAGATCACCGATCTGGTCATCAGAAAACACATCGAGGTGCTCGCTGGTTTCTTCTTCTCCTTCAAAAACCCATTCCTGCAGGAGGATACGGTTCTGGCGGATCAACACCAACCACGATTCAATATACATGGGCGCTCCAGCAAGGACGCTGCCACCGATTTCTTCAACCATGCGAAAAGCTGTTTTCTGGGTTTCATCCTGGATGGAGATGATCAGTCTCTGAGTACGATCAATCTGTTTGATTTTCTGGGCAAAGAGCATGTTAAGATCCGGATTGGGCGTCATGGCAATAATTCCCTGGCGGGTATCCACTTCAGCGCGCAGAATGATAGAGTCATCCATTCCGTTGCCAAAGATTGCCCTGAGGTTATGGGCTTCGGCATTGCGAATCAGTTTGGGATTGTTATCAATACAGACGATTTCTGCCCCATTCCCCTTTAAGATGCTTCCCAGGATTCGGGCCAATTCATGCGCACCCAAAATGACCCAGCCATTCTGGCTTTTGCGTTTTAAGCCCAGCTTGACAGCAACCCAATCGCCACTGAGACCGGCCTGAATAACTGTTACAGTGATCACCAAAAAGACCATGGCTCTCAAGGCTTCACCGGGATAGCCATGACTTTCCAATTCGTAAGAAAACAGGGAAGCCACAGCAGCGGCGACGATCCCTCGCGGACCCATCCAGCCGATAAAGAATTTTTGTTTATTGTCCAGATTAGAGCGGGCTGTACTGATAAAGACACTGAGCGGGCGAATGACCAGAATCAAGAGCACCACAGTTGCCACACCACCCCAGCCCAGAGCGACAATACTGGCTATGCGCACATCAGCTGCCAGGAGAATAAACAGCATGCCAATGAGCATGACGGTGAGTTGCTCCTTGAATTCAAACAGGTCGCGGAGCACCACGGTTTTAGAATTTCCCAGGACCATTCCGGCAATGGTAACGGCCACGATCCCGCTTTCGGGCATGAAACCATCGGAGAGTTGAAAAACGACAAGAACCAGAGACAGGGTAAAGACGTTCTCCAGACCCTCTGGAATAAGGTTGCGCACCCGAAAAAGTCCTACGAGGGCAAAGCCACCCATGGCACCGAGGAGTGTACCGAAGCCAAGGCGTAGGAGGATGTCAGCGCCCCCTTGACTCAGGGAAATATCAGATGGGGCGATGGCCACTTCCAGGGCAACGCCAGCGATGATGGCAGCCAGCGCATCCAGCATGATGCCCTCGGCTTCCAGAATGGTTTTAAGTTGATGTTTGACTCGTATTCGTCTCAGCAAGGGGGTCACCACAGTGGGACCGGTAACGGGAATCAGGGTACCAAACAGAATAGCCTGGCGCCAGTCCCAATCCAGGAGGACGCGGGTAGCATAAATGGCTGCTGCTGCTGTAATAAAGGCGCCTATGATGACCAGGGAGCGGATCACCAGTGCTTCCCGCTTCAGACGACTGAGCTGGAGGTTCATCCCGCCTTCAAACAGGATGACTGCAACGGCAAAACCTACAATGAGAAAAAGGCTGTCACCAAGGCTGGCCGGGCGGATCAGATTGGCCACATCTGGACCGAGAAGTACACCCAGGGCCAGCAGGATTACAATTCCGGGAATGCGGGCGTGGTGAGCCAGTGCCTGTCCCAGCATCCCGACTGCCAGAGCCAATGAAATGGTCAGGGCAGGGTTATCAATAAGCATTATTCATCTCGTGGTTTTTCCTTCTCAGCACTCTTGTCTTCGGCGTTCCTACAATCCTAATTTCCGGCCAAAAGATAGTTTGAAAGCCAGTGTGTGCTCAGTTAAATAATGATACTGCGGTGCTAAAATGCGACCTTCTGTCCTGGTCGGCTCCCTCAGGAGGACGAGGGCGTTTTCGTCACACTGAGCCCGAACCCTGGAATAGGTGGTGAGCAGACCTTTATCCAGGGTCGCACCACGGACATGAGTGACAAGCACAAACAGCTGTTCCACAAGTATGAAGAGAAGTACAGGCAGTTGGGGGTTAAGAAGGACTAAAGAGCACCTGGTGGTGATGCCTGGAGCAGGCAGTCAAGCATGCATTCAAAACAGGAAAGGGTTTTGCCCGATTCTCACAACCGACGACTCATCCAGACTCAGTCAAAAGCCCAAACGCTGAAAGACAACGTGAAGTGGGGGTATCCTGGAACCAACTGATTCATCGTGATTTGTTTGTTACTGACATTAGATGGTTTGGCAGTATATGACTTACTAAGTTCCACTTTTCCTGCCCGATGGAATCACCTTATTTGTTCAACAGAATCCACAATAAAAGGATGAAAAGAATCTGTCATCCCCTTCACCTGCTCACCCAGATGACATTTTACAGAGATCATCAGCGGAGGAGCAAAGACGTGGAATGTATCTCCCGGCTCATGGATAATGCCAACGGGTAATTCCTCAGCAGCCTCCAGAATTTGTATGAATTTTTCCAGGGACATATCCAGGGAGATGGCAAATTTCCGGCCCTCCCAGGTTTGGCTGGTAAACACGGAGAAGAGATCATCGCCACATTGTCCAATTTCTGCTACTACAACGCCCATAAAGGCGTATTCTTTCATGACAAACTGGTTCTCTATAAAGTGAGTCCCAAGATCAGGTAAGAATTCAGCTGCTCCCATACCTATCCTTCTCCTTGATTTTTCTTAACGCACCTGGCTTGAGCCCGGCTTCGTAAAAGGTCACCTTGACATG